>Ga0247837_1000040_pt1 | contig 199786 bp, 189 predicted proteins | sample LaCtaG_2_FD_187115 | JGI IMG/M metagenome (GOLD analysis project Ga0247837, IMG submission 187115) | Freshwater microbial communities from meromictic Lake La Cruz, Castile-La Mancha, Spain - LaCruzMarch2015_14.5m | ecosystem: Environmental > Aquatic > Freshwater > Lake | place: Spain...
TCCCCGCTTCGCCCCTCCCGAGTGCGAACGCACACCAAAGGGACATCTTCAGCTCACGGGGTTAAGGGGTCAGTTTTGGACGCCGATTCCCCCGGCTAAGGGGTCAATTTTCCATGCCGGTCCACACCCCTCGCGCAAGATCCAGAATTCATGCATGCGGTTTTGTGTCAGGTGGGACTGCCACGCAGCGAAGTAAAATCCCGTGAGTTCACGCGATCCACTGGCGGTGCATCAATGCTGATCGAAGCAGGAAAATGGTACGACGGCATTCGCTACCATGACATGCCCCTGCCCTACGGCACGCGGCCACGCCTTGTCCTCCTGCATGTTTGTTCTGAAGCCATCCGCACGAAATCGCCGACGGTTGAAGTGGAACGCAGTGCGAGTGCATTTCTTGAACGACTGCATATCAAGAAGAACGGCGAGAGCTTCTCTGCCTTCAAACGTCAGATGCTGGCGCTTGCTGCATGCCGGATGCAGATTGGCTACCAGACCGAAACCAAAGTCGTGAACGTGAAGTGCGATCCGATCCAACGCTTCGATGCGTGGACGCAAAGCGATAATGGGCAGCTCGGTTTATGGCCAGGTGAGATCACGCTCTCTAACGAATTTTACGAGACGCTGCGCGAGCACGCTGTGCCGCTTGATCCGCGCGCGATTGCAGCATTGCAGAATTCTGCGCTTGCACTCGATACCTACACATGGCTTGCGCACCGTCTTTGCCGCGTCAAACAGAATAGAGGTCTTACGCTCTACTGGAAGAATTTGAAGGATCAGTTCGGACAGGAGTATCGCAGCGACAAGGACTTCAAACGCGAATTCGCGGGTGCACTGCGCAAGGCGCATGCTGTGTATCCTGATGCAAAGATCGACATCGTGCGTGGTGGCATTCGGCTGTTCCCCTCCCCGCCTCCGATCAAACGCCGTCAAGTCGTGGTAGCATTGCCGATGCCGCTGGCCATCGCTGGACCACAAGCGACCAAAGACCAACCGCCCACTGTAGTGAAAGACATCGAGCTTGGTTTATCCGAAGCTTGCCTGCAACGCGCAGCAGACATCGCCCCTGGCTGGGATCTTGTCTATCTCAAGAATTGCTATGCCGAGATGCAGAGCGGACTGACCAAACCGCCGCGCGACCCCGATGGTAATTTTTTGAGATGGCTGCGCGCCTTCACACGTGGCCGTGATCCAGTCGCCAGTGCATCCATTCCAGAAGCGGCGAGTATAAAGAACGTGGTGTTGAAATCGGCGACGCTGGACGAAGCCACGAGCATCGCGCCTAGCTGGGATATCAAGGAACTTGAAAAGTTATGGCGAGCTTGGGTGATGACGCAGGATGCGGCACCGGATCATCCCGACCGCGCGTTCATCGGTTGGGTCCGAAAATTTGCCAAGAACAAGCGCCCACGGTGACCAGAAACGTCTCCGTCCGGTCCCTTTTGGGTCGGATTGAAACGAGTCAAAATTTGGCCGCTGGATGGCCTTCCGGATTTTCAGCTAGGGTCGTCACCGACACCCAGGAATATTGCGTGGTGACTCATTTTTTGGACTCTGCTGAGGCCGCCGCGACCACCAAGTCCTTGGAGCTCCCCGTTTTCGGGGGCAGTTGCAAACATCGTGTTTGCATGAAGAAATCAGCAAGAAATCCAACTGCAAACCAAGTGCAATCTTCTTGTCTGCAATTGGCAAACAAGATGCACGCGAACTGCAAACCAAAGATTGCAACTGGCAATCAATTGTTTGCTGCGGCGCTTCAGGAAATCAAACTGCAAACATCATGCTCACACCATGATTTCAGTTGAGATCCGAGTCGTGCGAAGCATTTGACAAGCGGACCTCAACTGCAAACAATCTGCGCACGGCAAGATAGCGATTTGTTTTCTACATGCTTGCAGATTGATTTCATTTTAGAGGTTCTTCATGACGATGATTATTGGCCTCGGCAGCCACAAAGGCGGCGTTGGCAAGACGACATTTTCCCGGGCGATCGCATTGGTGGGCGCAGCACAAGACTTAAGCGTGCACATCGCCGACCTCGATCAAGAGCAGCAAACCGCATTTGAGTGGTCGCAGCGCCGTATCGCATCTGGCCGTAAGCCAGACATCTCGGTCGACGTCTATGCCAATCCTGAGCAAGCACTTCGCCGTGCAGATGAGTTCGATCTCATCGTACTTGACGGACCGGCACGCGCCAAGGCCATGGCGCTTGAAATTGCAGAAGCCAGCGATCTGTTCATCCAGCCGACCAAGGGCGTGATCGATGACATGGCACCGGCCGTGCGCATGTTTCATGAACTGGTCAAGCACGGCATTCCGAAAAAGAAGATGGTGTTCGCATTGCACGGCGTGTTGGCGGCGAAGGAGATCGAGGATGGCGTCGAGTATCTGACCGGCGCGGGATACGAGGTGATCAAGGGCGCGATGTTCATGCAGCGTGGATATGGCGACGCGCAGAATTTCGGGCTCACGGCACTTGAGACGAAGTGGGACACATTAAATGCCGACGCAGCGCGGGTTGTCGCGCAGGTGGTTCGCCGGCTGCGCACGTTGGTTGAGGCGGAAGCCAGCGACGCTGATGCTGCTGCACAAATCCGCGCCAAAGCAAGTTAGATAGAAAAGGGGTTACGATGGCATTGAAGAAACTGGTTGATGTGGGTGAAGAATTTCCAAAACTGAAGCGCGCACGACTTGGTGCTGCGCCGCCGATCGAGGATGTGCTCGACAATGTCGGCACGCCGGAACTGCCGCCGCCTGTGCAGGCGGCTGTCGCTCAAGAGCAGCAACCCAAGGACGCTGCCACGGATGAAGTGACGCGGACGAAGGCTCCCACAAAGAAGAAGGAATCATCCGCGAGGCGAGTAGGGCAGGGAGTGCATAAAGGTACCGGCACTGATGCGCGGCGCTACCGCAAGTCAGGACGGACCTTCCAGTTTGGTGCGCGGGTGAAACCAGAATTTGCGGAAGGCATGAAGCTGACCGCAGCGGACCGGAACGTCACAATCGGCGAACTACTCGAAGAGATGCGCTCGATCTATGACAGCATCAACGCGATCTCAGTGGACAAGAAGGTCGCGGTTGGCGAGTTGCTCTCACAGATGCAGAAGCACAAGTGACTTTACGCCAGCCGTAGATCAAATCGTCGGCAAGTGGTTCAAAAACATCTGCTATCAGCCGATGCGTGATGGTCGATCAGATGGAGTCCCAGAACAATCGCCCTCCGCCATGGCGAAGAATTTAGCGATCACATTTCGGACGCTTTCACATTGGCTCATCTGCTTAGCAGCAATGCGAAGGCAGGGAGATGCAGATGGCGGTCGATTGGCGCTTGCGGCGGCAATGGTACACTAAGCAGGGGCGAATTCCCCCTGAGAGGGTGCAAGACATCTTGAAGATGACGCGCGATTTCTGTCAACGGCCTGACGAGACCGACACTGAGCATCGTGAGCGTCTGGATCGGCAAGCTGCAGAAACACATGCCGCATTTGATCAGCGAGCACGTGAGGAATGGGATGCCGACTGAGCTGCACGCAACTGACGGCAGCCTACTTCGACCGCATCCAAAATTGCGATGCGAACGCGAATTCTTCCGGTCCGATCACGTTGGTGTAAATTTCTGTGGTCGACAACCGTGCATGGCCGAGCCATCGCTGGAGGAGCGTAATCGGAACGCCAGCTTGCAACGTGCCAACGCCAAATGAATGTCGCAAGCCGCGTGGGCAAGCACCACGCCCTGAAATGCCAGCGTGCGCCATCACGCGTTTGACGACACGCCATGCGGTCGTCCGGCTCATCGCCCACAGTCGATCACCTTCGTTCATCTGGCCGCGCTGAATATCGGCAAGAGAAAATTCAAGGGCGAGCATCTGCATGAGTGCGGGCGGTATCGGAACTTCGCGCACACACCATCGCCTGCGCTTCAGCGTCACGATAGCGATCAATGACTGTTCGATTTGAAATGAACGTGGCGTCAAGGCGAGCACTTCGCTGATCCGTGCGCCACTCCACGCCAGCGTCAGCGCGAAGAGGGCAGGCCGCAACGCCAAGTGATCGGTCGCCGCCAGAACGCGGCGACGTTCTTCGTGATTGAGGTACTTGCGTTCCGCCGCCGAAGAACGGTTGGCGGCGTAGAGGCTTGTTGCGTCGGCGGAGGAGAGGTGACCGCCGGATCGATCGCGGCGGTCAGTCGGTGAAACAATCTTGCCCATAGCGTTGCAGGGCTGAAAATCTTTTCTTATCAGTAACATACGTAAGGCGTGAAAGTAAAACGCACCGTTTCTTGCACGGAACAACCCCTCAATACCACGCAACCAAGTGGAGTGCAACACTATGGGCAATACTGTTTCATTATATACTTTTAGTTTCGATCATTAATCTGTGTAAATACTAGTTCATCCAAGTATTCGTGCTGCCTTGACTGGCTTCGCACGCACATCAAACGGAGGAATTATGGTTCAGGTATCTTCAGCAGTTTCAAAGACAGCCGCACTCGCAATGCTTGCGGCAACAGCGCTTCCTTTTTCTGCTACCGCGCAGCAGGCAACGAAGGTGGCGGCACCAGGTGCTGCAGCCACAGTGATGCAGTTGAGCGAGTCTGACTGCAAAGTGTTTGCTGGTATGGCGGTTCGTGTCATCGACAGCATGGGTCGACAGAACCTCAGCAATGAATTTGTCAAGGCGATGATTGATTTTGCTGTCACCAAAAAATGCTCAGGTCCCTACAATATTCCTACACGCGGTCAAGATATCTCTGCATTTGAAAGTATCAGCGGCATACTCGCGAGCAACGGTATCAGCCTAGAGCGTATTGGAGTTCGGCAAATCAAACCTGTCGCTGCGCTTACGCAGAACTAAGCTGACATCGATGCTCCAGGAGCCTTTGGCTTGATGACGGGTTTTGCTTCGGCTGTTTGCACGGGCGGCGTTGCTGCAACAGGAGCGCTTCCCGCTGTCTTCGTTTTTCCAGCATCCGCTGCAGCGGGCGGAGCTTCAGGAGCCTTCGTCGCATCCGCGACTTCCACTTTGGCCGCTATCGGGGTTGTCGACACAGCGGTATCTGCTCGCGTACTCGTCATCGGAAATTGTTGTCCTGTTTGACCGGCTGCTGGCATATCTAAGGCCGCAAGCGACCCAAAGACATCATCTGCGCTTCGCTGCCGATCACGCATTGCAGCATCCGCTAGAACGGGCTGCCCTTGTGGGGAAGAAGGACTGATGGATGCAACTGCTTGCTGTCGCCGCTGCGCCTCAGTCACGCCTCTAGCCGCATCGGCTCCGAGCGTAGCGTCCAAGTTCAAATTCGCCCCCGTCACCTTCTTGATCGTCTCCATTTCAATCACGCGGCCCTGCTCGCGGGCAGCAGCGGTCGGAGCAGCATCCATGAATTTCCGCGTTCCAGTTTCCTGACTGATCGCCACGCCGCGTGCAACCAGTTGCTCGTCAAGTTTGGCACGGGCTTCGCCAGTCGCTTTATCCCGCTCGGCTTTCAGGCGAACAATCTCAGCGTCGTTGGCCATCCTGTCGCGGAAAGTTTGAAGTTGCGCATTGCGCGGCTCTCGCCGTGCACCATCGTCACGATCAAGAACCGCGAATGCTTTGGCAACTTTTTTGTCGTTGGGGGAGAAGCCGTTGGTGCGGGCATCCTGACCGGAGTGCAGAATGTTGGTGCCGCTGAATTTTTCCTGACGAAGATCATCGCGCAAGTAGGAGAACGTGGAATGCGTCATGCCCGTGGCGGCGTAGGGTGTGCCCGCATAGTTGATCATCGAGACCGAACCGGGATTGCTCACATAGCTCGATCCCGACATATTTCCGGAAGCTGAACTGACACTTGCGTAGTCGCTGCGTCCGGAATATCCGTTACCACGTGCTCCTGAAAAACCAAAGGCTCCCGCGTAATTGTGCGATCCCGGCCGGCCTTCGAGCCCGCGCAGTCCATCAGATGATCCAGCATCGCCACCTGCGGCGCTTGAATAGTAGTTTACTGCTTGTGGCTGGAGGGTTGGCTTCACGACCGCCACAGCCTGCATCACAGATGCCATGATCGCCGATGTGGAAGATCCGCCGCGCATTGCCTGCGACCGAATATCTTGCTTGTTGGCATCCGAGAGCGATCCAGCTGGCAGAGTACCCGCAAACGCGGTGATATGACGTTCGATCACCTCAAGCTTATCGCGTTCAGTGATTGCGTCGTCGGCGAGTGGTGCAGCACGACGCTCGTCCTGGGGAGCTACGTTAAATCCCTGTGCCTGAGCGATGATCGTTGATGCCACGTGCCCCGTGCCACGAAAAAAATTCGACCGGCGACGCAGTGCGTCATTTTGTGTGGAGAGTGCGCTCACAGAACACCTTCATAGCGCGTGAGCTTTGCAAGCGTGTAAGTCAATTCCGTCGTGACCATATTCCTGGCGATAGATGCGATGTCCCCGTCGCGATTGTCGTTAGCAACGAGATCATGAAGTTGTTGGATGTGGATCAGGAAAACGCCTCTCATGCGCATGGTCAACTCGCGAAGAATGGAACTGTCATCTTCATCACTTCGCGCATCGGCTGGCCCATATCGCCTTTGACGAGGCGCGTCATAAGATTGTGCGGCAGCATGGCGACGATGTGTGCCGTCATCAAGTCGATAAAATCTTCGGGTGGATCTTTGTGTGCAAGTCGTCCACACGCGATCACGAGTGTGCGCACCCGCTTGCGTTTGTTGCGTTCAAATCGTTCTGCCCGTGTCAAACCCATGGCTTCTCCATTGTGTACCAGCAACCGTTTTAATGGATTACCGGTTAAACAACGGCTAATTCATAGTTTATTAACCGTGTAGTTGCGAAAATGCTGTGGTATTTCATACCCAAATAACTGTTTCCGATGCTTATCGTTGGCGTTCCTTCTGGCCTCGCGCTGCCTGATTATCTGTCGAGTGCGGCTCTGACCGGAGCTGCCGTGACGGAGTTCGATGGCGTTGCCTTCGATGAAGGCGCGTTCATTCCTGATGTGCCGTTTGCATCTTATGGCGCAGGTGATGGTCAGCGTGTTGATGCGTCGGATGCGCGATTGCTCGACCGGCGCACAAGTTTAGTGTCGTTGCTGTCCTTCGAAACCGCACTTGTGCCGCTGCTTGGCCGTGGATTGCTGGCAACGGATGCCGCTGAAGCGGCGACACTTTCCGGCTGCTTTCCGCACGACGCAGTGTGTGCTGCGACGATGGCGCAAGCACGAACGTCCTTGGTGTGGTCGCCATCGCAATTCCATCTGATCGGCCTCAACACAAATCGTGCGGGGCTTGTAACGACGACGGTGAATGAGCGGCGGCATCGGCGCCTTGGCATCCACTTCGATAGCTGGGATAGTTTGCCGATGCACCTGCGCGGTCGCAGCCGTTACCGGCTGAGTGTCAACGTCGGCGCGGGCGACCGCTATTTTTTGTTCATGGCGCTGACGGCGGCGGATATTTTAGACGCGTTGAAAGGCGAAGCCGAAACAGCGAGCAATGCGACCGACCTTTTGCGCCTTGTGTTGCAGCGCGGATCGCATCGGGTGTACCGGCTGCGTGTTCCGCCCCTTTGGGGCTATGTGGCTCAGACCGATTTCTTGCCGCATGACGGCAGCACCTTCGGTGCTGGTCTGGCTGATTTTTCCACCCACATGCTTGGCGATTTCCGCCCATTAAAGCATTACTTCGCATCGTCATCGCTAATTCAGGTTGGCACACCACCACCCGAATAACCCGATTGGGTCGCAACGATGGTCTTTTTGGTGCAGCGCTGCTTGCGTGTGCTTCGTAAGTAAAGCCAGCGTTGACGCGGATATGTACGCAGTGGTGTTGTTTAACGCTTGACGTGATTTATTTGCGGCACTTTTTTATGGAGATATATATGTCGTCGATTACAGAAGCATCATTTTTTGATGAACACGCAGCACATGTTAAATCTGTTTTATCGCAACCGCCTGAGGGGGCGAGCGCATTGCCGGATTACTTGCAGCCATTCGTGGATTTTCAAACTATCGTGCGCAGCATCCCGCAGCGCGAACTGTACCGCTTCGACCGCCAACTCGATGAGTTGATGACAGCACTTAACGGCGCATCGGAATCCGGCCAATCATGGCCGCTGGCGGCGTATTCGTTTTCGCAAGGCTACAACGAGGCCTATGAACATTGGCTTTCTGCACTTGCGCCCGATGCGCAGGCGGTTGAAAAAGCAAAAGTATGCGAGCGCTTCCGGGTCGAGCAAACACAGCTTGTGAAGGGCGCACTGTATTTTCAAATTTTGTATCCCGATCCTCAAGACCCCCATCTTGTGACACCGGCCACATGGGACGAAGCAGGAATGGAGATTGCGCAGCGCTACAATCATCGCGTGCCTGCTAAGGAACATTGGACGCTGCCGATAGCCAAGGTTTTCGCAATCTGCAATCCGGCAAAGCCGGAGCGCTATGTGCATCATGACGGCGGGTTGCTGAACTACAGCGGCGACGAGCCGACACGCAGCGAAAGTAATGCGTCACCCATCAATCGGCAGAATTTGAATGGCGATAAACCAACGACAGACCCGAAGTGATTATTTCGGACAGTTGCTATGACCATTTTGGATAGATTGCCAGAAATTGCGAGTTGTTACGTTTTAACAATGCTTTGATTGACTCGTCCATTTGATTTGTGGCTAACTTCGCGAGGTTATTTTTTGTACAACTTATTGCTTTGGAGAATTAAAATGTCTTTTACATCGAAACTTTCAACTGCCAGAAATATCGTACAAGGCCGCGCTGCTGCGCGTGGCATCGGCGCTGGCCGTTATGCCAGCGTGTCGGCGTTCAACCAGAACGACGAAGGTATTTGGCGCAATGGCACGGGTGATGGCTACGCACCAGACCGTGACGCCGTGCGCGTGGCACGTGGCGAACGCTTGAGCCAATTGTTCAGCCCGCAATTTGGCGGATAGTTGATGCGGTATCCCCGCATTGCTCATGTGGTGATGCAGACCACACCGTTCTGCAACATCGACTGCAAGTATTGTTACCTGCCTGACCGGCGCAGCAAGGATCGGATGGAACCGGCTCTTGTGCGCCGTTTGGCGGAGCGGGTCGCGGAATATCAGGACGGCAGCGAGCCAGTGAAATGGTACTGGCACGCTGGCGAACCTTTGACGGTCGGCCTCGACCACTTCCGCGCCTGTCACGAAGCGGTTGCCGCTGGCGCTCCGGCACTGGCCGACAGCTTCCGCTATCACGTTCAAACCAACGGCATCCTGATCGACGATGCGTGGGCACAATTTTTCAAACAACATCGCTACGGCATCGGCATCAGCATCGACGGCCCTGCCGATATTCACAACGCCAACCGCGTCACGCGCAATGGCGCGGGCACGTTCGACAAGGTGGTGTCTGGCCTCAAGCGATTGCAGGATGCGGGTCTGCACCCTGCCGTGCTGGCCGTCGTGAGTTCAGCGTCATTCGACCGGCCAAAAGAATTGCTGGCGACGTTCGCCGAGCTGGGCGCGGATAGCGTAGCGTTCAACTTCGAGGAAATGGAAGGCACGCACGGCACATCGTCTTTGAAGGCGATGGATGACAGCGGCGAGCTGCGCGGAAAAATTCATCACTTCATCACCACGCTGCTGCGCGAACGCGAACAACGCTACCCGCACATGCGTCTGCGGGAATCCGATTGGATGCTGCCGAGCATCTTGAGTGGCGAGGCGGTCGAAGGTTTGCTGACGCGGCCAATGACCTACCTGACGGTATTGAGCAATGGCACGGCTTCGACGTTCTGCCCTGAGCTGGCGGGCATGAGTGGGGCTGCCGAAGTGGATTTTCCGACCTGCAACGTGCTCACCGAACCGCTGACGGCGTTCGCCGATCGCGTGTTTGCCAGCCGTGGCTTCGCGGCCATCGAAACCGGCGTGGATCGTTGCCGGATGAACTGTGATTATTTCGAACTGTGCGCGGGTGGCTGCCCCAGCAACAAGTTCTACGAAACCGGCGACTTCGGCACGACCGAAACCCTTTATTGCCGCATCCGCAACCAGTACGCGGCGGATGCCGTGATTGACTACATCATCGCATCGCAAGGCAAGGGCATAGAAGCGACAGCGGGAGAGCCGTGACCGTCATCGTTGGCTTGCAACCGTTCATCGTAGAGGCCGAACGTCGGCTTGCCGACGCTGGCATTGCCGAACCGCATGGGGAAGCGGTGACGCTGGTACAATTGGCAATGGCGTTTCATGCCACCAACGCAAATCGCTCGCTCGACGAGCTGGTGGAAGGTGCGATAGCCGAACGCGAAGCGCGGCGGTCGATTGCACGGATAGCGGGTTTCAAACACTTCCACGGCTTGCCGATACAGCTTGACGATGAAGTGTATGAACCATGCGCCAGTAGTGAACGGCTGCTCGATCACGCGTTAGCTTTTGCCGCCACTTACAGCACCCAGGGGCTTCGTATTCTCGACCTTGGCACTGGCACAGGGAATTTGTTATTGGCGTCTCTTGCGGCGCTTCCGGACGCGACCGGCGTGGGTGTGGACTGCAAGGGTGCGGCGGTTACCTTGGCGCGGCGTAACGCGCACGCGCACGGCCTGTCTAATCGCTGCGTGTTCCTCGAAGGTGACGCGCACGCTCTGAGCTTGACTAATTTCGATTTGGTGCTCTGCACTCTGCCGTGGGTTCCGACCGGCCAGCTTGACGATTTGATGCCCGAAGTCCGGCTGTACGATCCGGTTGAATCATTGGATGGTGGCGCGGATGGCCTCGACCACTTCCGCTGTTTGGCGCGGTCACTGTGCCGTTTGCTCGCACCTAGTGGCGCGGCGTTCGTGCAGGTTGGCTATGAACGCCTTCAAGCAGCACAGTTGCTCTTCGATCGCGTCGGCATGGCAACAGTTCTGCGCGACGGTTACGGTTTCCCGATGGGTCTGCAGATTGCCCGATGAATGCCATTGCCCGCAGACACCTAAGCGGTCGGTCGAGCATTTCAGGAGCAGGGGTTGGCCTTGACTGCGCTGGCCGTGCCGCCGGTGTGGTGTCAATCGAAGCAAGGATCGATTGCACGCGCGTTTGGTAACGGCAGCTTCGCCCTTGCGCGCTGTAGACACACAATGGCTAAGAACTTTATTTCCGGTCATTTCGTTCGCAATAAATAATAGAATAATAATTTTGGTGAACCGAACGTCGCATCGCATGCAGCTTATGAAGTTCGCCCTTTTCGATCGTTTGTGTTTTTTAGTGCTCGCAATTCGAAATAAGTCGCCATCGTGTTGAGAGCGGCATTGGCTCAATTCGAGAGCCGACAGTTCGAATAACTCGCTGTCTCTGATCAAGTGTAAACAATGAGGTATCCGCAACGCCATAGCGTTCGGACAAAGGAGAGAACGCTTGCACCCATTGCATTTTGTGGATCTTGCATTCCCGCCAAATCGCGTAGCCGTTTCGAACCATCCATCTGCAATACAATTGCGGCCTGGGTTTGCGTGAGTTCCATCCGGAGCCATTGGCGTCGTAGTTCTGGATGCTTGGAGGCTACACCAGTGATCCTTACATCGCTGCGATATGTGGGATCTCCGCGTCCCTGCCCGTTGCGCAACCGCTGGCTGGGCAGCAACGACTATCCCCTGAATCCCTGCATCATCAGCGCTACAGCGAGCGCCAGCAGTTGTGTGGCCGCCATATCGGCGAGACCGCTGCGGCCAGGGGAGGTCCAGCATTTGACTTGAGTACGCCGCAATCGCTGCGCACGGTCACGGCAAGGGGCTTTGTTCGGGGAGAGTTCATGACAGTCGATAGTGGTGTACCAGTCGCGGCCGAGGTAACGCTGGAGCAAATCCTCACAGCACCATGGCCGGCCGAGGCACAGTTGATCGCTGCCGCGGAAGCCGGCGATCACTTCTCCGTTCCGGCCAGCGCACTCCGCGGCCAGGATCTGCTCAGCACATTCGATGCTGCCGAGAAAGACGAACAGTTTCGGGCGCTCGTGGCGGAGTACGTCGCCTGTACTCATTCCGGCGACGAGGGAGTTGCAGCATCCCTCAAAGAGCGGATCGATCAGCTTCCCGAGATTTTGCAGGACTTCTTCAATGATCTCGATCGGTTGTGCCAGCTTGTAGAACCACTGTCCAAAACAGCAGCCAAGGCCGGAGAGTCCGCTCAGCATGACACCGCGATGATCGAGACTTCGCTACTGCGCGTTAGGGAGCAAGCGCGTGGCTGGCGCCGCATTGAGCCTGACGACGCATCCATACAAGTCCGAGCAGAACTCGTGCGTTTTCTCGCGCTCGGCGGCGACGAGCGACACCCGGTTCACCCCAATGGACTTCGCTTCGATGGGTTGCTGATCCTGGGTGACTTGTCGCTCGATCACTGCACTATCGATCTTCCGATAGCAATTTGTGGCAGCGTCATCGACGGACATCTCTCGTTGATGCATGCGACAGCGCGCAGCATCCGCCTCGAAGGCTCAAACGTGCGTTCGATCAGCGCCGACGCCTCGACATTCTCGGCTCCCGTGTTTCTCACCGAAGGGTTCGTCTGCAACGAAGTCTCGATGCCTGACTCGAAGCATGCCTCGACACTGGATCTCAGCAATTCCACAATCGCGGAACTTCGTCTCGCTGGCGCGCAAATTCGAGGATCGCTGTTCGCTAGGGCGGGCTACGTCGGCCGGAAGATTGATCTCCAGCACGCCGAGATCAGCGGCTCACTGAGTTGTCGGAACTCCAGCCTTGTTGCGGACAATGACCTTGTCATCGTTGCCGTTGGACTGTCGGTTGGCGGCGATGTCCAACTCATCGACGGCTTTCGCGCTGTAGGTGAGGGTATTTTCACTGGGTGCCGGATCAAAGGCGGGTTCTTCTGCATCGACAGCAGATGGGTCGTGCCGAGCGGCGTAGCGTTGGAGCTCTCCAGTGCTGATATCGGCGGCGGCACGTGCTTCACCAACTCGCGGTTCGATGGCGCTGTTCTCGCCTGCAACATCAAGGTCCGTGGTTCGGCAAATTTTTCCAACGGGCACTACTCGGCAGGAGGGAAGGGCAGCGGAAATGACGCCGCACTGCAAATTGAAGGAGCTGAATTCGGCGGCAACGTGATGTTCAACAACTCGACTTTCAACGGCATGCTGGTTGCTGACAACATCAAAGTGCGGGCAAACGTGCTATTCTCCGACAGCCGCTATTCTGGCCGGGACATCGCAATCAAATGCGACAGCGCAACCATCGACGGCCACGTCCAGCTGGCACGTGCGGTTGTTGCTGGCGAAGTTCGGTTCATGAGTGCGTCGATCGGCGGCAACATAGAATTCGATGGAGCCGCAATCGAAGTCCCCTCGGGTGTCGACAGCGATCGTAACGCACTGAACTTGCAGAACGCCCGGATCGGGGGCAGCGCCTTTCTCCGCGATGGCTTGGCGGTCAAGGGCGAGACCTTTTTGTCGGGTCTCGAAGTTCGGGGAGCGCTCGATCTGCAAGGCTCTACCTTCGAGAACGACCGCAAAACGGCGGTCTCTGCGCGCCGTTGTGTCGTGTCTGGTAGTGTTCACCTCGTCAAGGCGAACGCTGTCGGCACGGTCACCTTCGATCGGGCGCAGATTGGGGGCAATTTTGAAGCATCGGGCGCCACACTCAAAGCACATGCTTGGCCGTCGTTGTCGGCCGAGAATGCGGAGATTGGCGGTTCAGTGACCCTGGACGAAGGCTTTTCAGCGCACGGCCGCGTCGATTTTTATGGTGCAAAGATCGGCGCCGACTTCATCTGTAGTGACTCGACATTCAGCGGATGCCTCGAAAGTGTCGACACCGTAGATAGCCCCGACGCCCTGATCCTCGATTATGCCACAATAAAAAATCGACTGATTTTTTCCGCAGGTTGGGGCGACCAGTCCGTTCATGCGAAGATAGAGGGGCACCTGAGCCTTCAAGGCCTAACCGTTAGAGAGCTCTACGACGATCCCCAGAGTTGGCCGGTTCCTTTCCATACGGGTGACCCGTCCGCCAAGACGCCGAACTTCATATTCATGCGTGGCTTGCAGTATCAGGAACTCAGCCGATCCAACGATGCCGCGACGCGGCTGAATTGGCTCCAGCGGCAGGCCCCTTTGATTGAAGACCTAAATGCCTACGCAAATCTGTCGACGGCCTTGACCAAAGCGGGGCGTGACGACGAGGCGACAAAGGTCGCTATCATTCGCGAGCAAAGGCTGCGTTCCCGCCGTTTCCGGTCGATGCCGCTGTTTCGACGGATCTTGGCCGCTCTAGCACATCTGATTCTGGAGCGCCTCCTGCTCGGCATCGGTATCGGCTATGGCTATCGTCCTTGGCGCATGCTAGCGGCCCTCGTCGTCGTCTGGCTCCTCTGCGGCTGGTTCTACCATGAAGCCGCCGGGCAAGGCGTCTTTGCGCCGCTCGACGCACAGGTGTTCCTCGACGACGGCCATCGCGCTTGCAGTCGCGGCAATTGGACAACCTGCAAGGACCTGGCACCCGAATACCCGAGATTTGATCCCTGGATGTACTCGCTCGATGTCCTGCTCCCGGTCATCGATCTCGGCCTGGAGACCAAGTGGGCGCCGCGCGCAGAATCCTTCGTGCTCTCGCTCGGTCCGATATCTGCGCCTGTACCTGCATGGCTTCCGCGGGCCGCCATGTGGTTCGAAATCGTGTTCGGCTGGGTCGGCGGCGCGCTGCTGGCCGCCGCTGCCGCCGGGCTGGTCAAGAGCCGGAAATGACGGTGTGATCGGCTCTTTTGGACCTCTTGCCACCTCATGCCAGATCTCGGCACGCGCAAATAGTCAGGGTTAAATCGTCCATCAGAAATAGCTAATTAGTTTCATGCGGCTTGATGTAAGATCGCCTCAGCCACAACAGCAGAGGAGATGTAATGAGCCATGGAAAATCCAAATCGGACTGGAATGATGTAGGGTATGGTCCAGTCGATCCCCTACCGGCATTCGCCAAGCGGCCGTCAGAAATCGACTATAGCCCCGCCACCCAAGCCAAATACACTGAATGGCGCAGGGCAGTTGAGCTTAATAGGCCGAAAAACAAAATCCCTTGCATAGAAGTAAAGCCAGGGAAGCCCACTATCGAGCGCAAGGTTAAGCCTCCGGCCAGAAAGTGCGACCGATCGTAGTAGGGATGCACTGCGGCCGGCTCACGCGATCCGGCGCGCTCTCTCCGCCGCATCCATCAGAAACGGGCCTATCACCGCGATGACATCGGCGAGCGCGCCGGGCTGCATCGCGACGTTGGCGACGAATGCGGCCCACTGCTGCTGCTTGTGCGCGTCATCAGATGCTGCGGTTTGCAGCGCCCAACCTGGTTCCAAATCTTCTTCTCGAAACGCGACCTTCGAGGTGAGCAGTGCGGCGACACATTCCAGGCGATTGGGCGCATTTGCGCGTCAAACGTGACTCGGTCCCTCGGATCATTGTGCGTCGACGCGCGGAGCGGCGTACTTTACCGGATCGCGTAGTGATAATTTTCTGTCAGGCATGTTTAGCGGTCTCCGGGCTCTTGTTCATAGTCGCGGCTACTAAATGGCGATCGCTGTTTTAGGTGCTGTCGGGGGGGGGCACTGATCAGTGCGATCACTCGCTCATGGTGCTTGTTTCGCCGATTGAATGCGATCTTTCTGCTGGCTGTCGAAAGCCGATAGAGTTGCCAGACGCAAGGGGAACAACGTCATGGCCATGATCAAGCGTGAACCGGCAGTCATCGTAGAATATGTGAATGAACCAGACGGAGCGAGCGCTGCCTCCGCGCATCATGCAATCTTGGAGCTTGCTCGTGCCCTCGCGCGCATGGCTGCGCGGGAAGATGATGCCATCGAGAATGGGGTGTAGTATCATCACTATGCCGAGAGCCACAGCAGTGGAGCTATGCCCATGCGCGCCGCTATCTACGCACGCTTTTCTAGCGAGCTTCAAGATGCGCGATCCATCGCCGATCAGGTCGCTCTCGCACGGAAATATGCGGAAGCGCGTGGTCTGACGATCACCCAGACCTATCAGGATGCGGCGATTTCTGGTGCTTCGACGATTAATCGTCCCGGACTGCAGCGGCTGCTTGCCGATGCCGGACAAGGCGCGTTCGAAGTCATTGTGACGGAAAGTCTCGATCGGCTTTCACGCAGCCAGGCGGACATAGCTGCGCTGTATGAGAAAATTACATTCTTGGGCGTGCGCATTGAGACGCTCGCCGATGGGGTTGTGTCTGAGATCCATGTCGGTCTCAAGGGCACCATGTCGGCGTTGTTCCTCAAGGATCTTGCGCAGAAGACGCGGCGCGGCCAGATCGGTCGTGTGAAAGCGGGTCGAATTCCTGGCGGGAAGAGCTACGGATACGACGTACTCAAAGGCGGTGATGATCGCGGCCAGCGAATAATCAACACGATTGAAGCTGACATCGTTCGCCGCATCTTCAAGGAGTACGGGAGTGGGAAGGGACCACTAGCAATCGTTCGCGACCTCAATCGTGAGAAGGTGCCGGGGCCAACAGGCGGGGTGTGGAATGCATCCACGTTGCTTGGCTCACCGAAGCGGCGCAACGGCCTGCTGAACAACGAACTATATCGCGGCACGATCGTCTACAATCGGCAGCGTTTCATCAAAGATCCGGAAACCGGGAAGCGCGTTGCGCGTGAGAACCCTCAGAGCGAGTGGCAGCGTCAGGATGTGCCGCATCTTTGCCTGATCGATGAGGATGTTTGGGCAACTGTTCAACGCCGGCGGGCGGAGCGGGGCGGGCCGCATCTCTATCAGCAGCGGCGGCCTAAGCGTCCATTGTCAGGTCTCATATACTGCGGCGCGTGTGGTTCACGGTACATCATCGCAACGCACGATTATTTGCGCTGTTCCGGACGAGTGAACAGCGGCATTTGCGATTGTTCGCGAACGATCGAGATGCGCGAGGTTGAAGAGCGAGTGCTGGGCGCGCTTCGCCGGAATCTGCTTGCATCAAATGTTGTTGCCGATGCCGTCGAGACGTACAGGCAAGAACGCATGCGGCTTGCAGCCGCTCGTCGCCAGTCACGCGGCCGCCTCGAAGGCGATCTTGCCGATATCGAACGCAAGATCAATCGCATGCTCAAGATGGTTGAAGACGGTCACGCCGAACCATCAATCGCGGGGCCGCGCCTCAACCAACTCGCCTTTGAGCGCCGTCAGCTTGAAGCGGCGGTTGCAAGCGAGCCGCCGAATAAGGTTGTTGAAGTTTTTCCGAATTCCGCTGAGCGCTACGCGGCCAAGGTCGGTGAAATTCACAAAGCACTGGCGAGTGGCAAGAACGGCGACCTAGATGCTGTCGCGCTCGTGCGCTCACTGATCCGCTGCATCGTTGTGAAGGCGACGCGTGCACCACAGCCGCTCGAAATAGAAGTCGAAGGAACGCTCGCGGTTCTGATGAAGAACGAAGACGGGAGTGCGCCGTCCGGTATCGTGTGTTGCGTGCCCCCGCAACCATTTTTTCCGACGCAGGTTCAAGGGTCTGGCGGCGGCTTGGGCGGCCCTTTGTGGCTGGAACATTCCGGGCAATGCCGGGGCCGCGTTGATGACCGGATGGCGTTTGGCGCTTTGATCGTTGCGAACTTTTGAACCGTCTCATCTGCTTAAACATCATTGCGTTCCGCGAGGACTTTCCACCACAACCTTGCTAATACTGGTTGCGATTTCGTTTTGCCGGGGGTCCGAAATGGCTCAAGAAGGCAACTCGGCCCACGCCCGCCCCCCCCCCAAAAAAAAAACCGGCGTCAGTGTTTCCTAATTGCCCAGCCACATACAGGCGCCTGCCTAAGTTAATTGATACCGTTGTCTGATTTGTTGGCAACGGGGGAAGCGCACGGGACGCAATCCGATCCAGATGCAGAAGGGCATGAGCTTGGGCGATTTGCATCGCCTGTATGGCACCGAGGCTCAATGCGAGCCTGCCATTGTGGCGTGGCGTTGGCCTGACGGGTTTGTTTGTCCACGCTGCGGCGGGCACGAGCACGCCATCGTTGGTCAGCGGCGACCATGTCATTGCCATGGCTGCCAGGCCCAGACGTCGATCAAGGCACGCACTGTTTTGGGGCGCACGCTCCTGCCGCTGACGATGTGATTTCAGGGCTGGTATCTTCTAACGCAATCGAAGAACCCGATCTCGGGCCTTGAACCTGCGCGACAACTCGGTGTGCGACCAGATACGGCGAGCCTCATGCGCCACAAGCTCATGAGCGTGATGGCGGAACACGGTGCGGGTGTGATTCTCAAGGGCCGGGTCGAAATGGACGACCCGGTTCTGGGCGGCGAAAAAGGCGAGCCTGAGGGTGGTCAGCGCGGACGTGGAGGGCCCGACAAAGTTCCTTTGGTCGCAGCAATCGTAACCAATCAGGAGGGCGACCGCTAAGGCTGCTGCTGCCGGGTTACTCCGGTCCATAATCGGGAGGCCATTGAGGCCCTGGCGAAGGCCCATCTTTGGCCCGACACCTGCGTCGTGTCCGACTACGCCAGTTGCTTCACGGCCGTGACGCGCGCGGGCTGCATCCATGAACCCGTCAACGCCAGCAAATCCGTCATTCGAAGCCAAAAGCTGGCGTGCTTCCGATGGGTCTACATTGTGCTCGGCAACCTCAAGACCGACATCGCAGGCACATTGAAATCAATCGCTCGCCGCTACATGCCTCGCTATCTTGCCAAGTTCCAATACCGTTTCAACCGGCGCTTCGAACTCGCCAGCCTTTTGCCCCGCCTTGCTGCTCTATCCTCACGGTCAACGCCGCGGCCCCAAAAGCCACTTACACTTCAGTACGCAGCTGGGTAATCCGGCACCTGCCCAATCTCGTCTCAGGCCCTTTCTGCCTCCTGACCGCCACCTGGATAGGCCGAGACCGGCAAGCCGCCGGGGTCGGACCCGCGGGTCGTGACTTGGTCCCAGGATAGCCCGAAGCGGGCTAGGTATTTTTTGAGGCGGTCGGCGTCGTTGGTGGTGGTTTTGGCGGCGCGGGAGGCGGCAAAGAGTGTGCGGCCCGCAGCGCTCAGGGTTCGGCTTTGGCGGCAAACGCGAATGACGGCTGCGAGTTGGGCGTGATCGAACGGATCAATCGCTGCCACTTGTTCGCGGCTCAAGACTCTGTCGAGCAGGCTTGCATCGCTGTGGGACGTAGACGAGGCTGGCGAAGATTTGCGCCATGAGTGACGCAGGCGTTCGATTTCCTCGTCGACGATGGCGATGGTGATACGGCCTGCGGGGGCGAGGGTTGCCATGCGGGTGATGGAGGCGGAAAGATCGCGGAAGTTGGCGCTCCAGGCTTGGTCCGGCGCGGTGGCGAAGGCAAGATAGTGGGTGCGAGCCTCCTTGTTGAATGTGACCTGTGAGCCGTCGGTATTGGCGTGGCGGCTCAGCTCGAAGTCGAGGTTGGGCTCGATGTCTTCAGGACGGGCTTTGAGGCCGGGGAGGGCGAAGGTCCAGAGCGCCAAGCGAGCCAGCAGGTCTTCGCGAAACTTGCCGGTTTCGACGGCTCGGCTCAGGTCGCGATTTGTGCCCGCGATGAGCTGGAACTCGCTCGCCACTTCTTTGTCGGAGCCGACCGGCATGAAACGCTTGTCTTCGATGGCGCGCAGCATCATCGCCTGTTCGTCGATGCCCAATTCGCCGATTTCGTCGAGGAACAGCATTCCGCCATTGGCGGCCCTCAGCAGGCCGGGGCGATCCGATACAGCGCCCGTAAAGGCGCCTTTGACGTGGCCAAACAGGGTCGACATGGCCGCGTCGCCGCGCAGGGTCGCGCAATTGACCTCGACGAACGGGCCGCTGATCTGATGTCGGGCGTGTTTCAGCTCATAGATTTTGCGCGCGAGCTGGGATTTGCCAGCCCCCGTCGGGCCGGTGACTAGGATGGGGGATTTGGAGCGGACGGCGACCTGCTCAATGCGGTCGATCATACGGTTGAAGGCGGCGTTGCGGGTGGCGATGCCGCCCTTCAGGAACGAGGTTGCCTCGGCCTGTTCGGCACGGAAACGGTTCGCGATCTTGTCGTAGCGCGACAGGTCGAGGTCGATGATACCGTAAGAGCCACCGGCGTGCGCCCACTTCCCGCGCGGCGGGGTGATCTGGAGCAACCGGGCGGGGATGACGCGGGCTTCGGCGAGCAGGAACCAGCAGATCTGCGCAACGTGCGTGCCGGTCGTGATGTGGATCAGGTAGTCCTCGGTGTCGGGGTCGAAGGTGTATCCGCGCGCGAAGGCGTGAAGCGCGCCGTAGACCTCCTCGAAATCCCAAGCGTCCTTCAAGTCCATTTCATGGCGGCGGACTTTTGTTTCGGGTGAAACCTGGTTGATGTCGCGTTCGATGGTCGCGGCCAACGAGCCGTGAATGCGGGCGTGGATCAGGTCCAAGCGGTCGACCATCAGGTCTTGCTGCTGGACGAGGCTGATCGTCGGCCGCCAGCGCTGCCAACGCTCCGGGTTGCGGCCCTGGTCCAAGGTCGAGCCGAGGAAGCCGATGACGACGCGGCGCTTCATGGGAGTTGGAATTCTCCGGCTTGAGTTTCGGCGGGCGAATGGGACGTTGTTGGGTTACGCGGCGAGTGGGCCGCCAACCCAACCTACCCGTCCTATTTAGACACTCGTATAAAATATGCTATCTTGAGATAGTATCTTTTCTTTGAATGCTAGGCGCTGGATTGGCGCTTATTGATTATTTTCGTTGTAAAACAATTGCTTAATTAATTTTTTGAGCTCGCCGCACAAGTTGGCCTGCCTCGTGCACATCAGTCTGCATCTTCAAACCGCAGATTATCGCAGAGGATGCGTGTCATGGCCAACAAGTCGCTGTTTTCGTCCGCTCCCGGGCCGCTGGCTCCCAAGGCTTGCGCGGTGAACTTCGCCGGGGCCAAGTCGTACCGGTATGCCCCGCGCCATCAACTGGCGCAGCTCGCCGCGACGGGAACGCTCTCGTCGAACTTTTACGCCGAACCCAAGCAGCAGCTTGATGATGTGCTGGCACTGGCCGGGCAGGTTTCGCCTGAATTTCTGGCCAAGACCGCCGTCTACGCCCGCCGCAACGGGCATATGAAGGACATGCCGGCGCTGTTGCTGGCCTGCCTGTCGGTGCTCGACCCTTTGCTGTTTGCCCGAGCGTTTCCGCACGTGATCGATAACGGCCGTATGCTGCGCACGTTCGTGCAGATCATGCGGTCCGGGGCGGTCGCCCGTAAGTCGCTCGGCTCGCGGCCCAAGGCGATGATCGAAGCGTGGCTGGCGCAGGCGAGCGACGCGCAGATCATCGCGACCTCGGTCGGCCAGTCGCCGTCGCTCGCCGACGTGATCCGTATGGTGCACCCCAAGCCGGCTGATGCGGGCCGGACGGCGCTCTATGCGTATCTGATCGGCAAGCCTTACGACGTGGCCGCGCTGCCGGAGGCGTTGCGCGCTTTCGAGGCCTTCAAACGCGACCCCACCCGTCCGGTGCCGGACGTTCCGTTCCAGATGCTGACGGCGCTGGAGTTGAACGCGAAGCAGTGGGCCCAGATCGGGCATGGCGCGGGGTGGCAGATGTTGCGAATGAACCTCAACACGTTTGCGCGCCACGGCGCGTTCAACGAGCCGGGGTTTACGCGAATGGTTGCCAAGCGGCTGGCGGACAAGGGCGAGATCAAGCGGTCTCGCGTGCTGCCCTACCAGCTCATGGCCGCCTACACGGCCACCGGCAAGGACGTGCCCGGCGCGGTTCGCGAAGCGTTGCAGGATGCCATGGATATCGCGTTGGCCAACGTGCCGGCGATCTCCGGCAACGTGGTGGTTGCGCCCGACGTGTCGGGCTCGATGGCCTCGCCGGTGACGGGTGTTCGCAAGGGTGCGTCGTCTGCGGTTCGCTGCATTGATGTCGCCGCGCTGGTGGCGGCTGCGATGTTGCAGGTGAACAAGTCGGCCCGCGTGTTGCCGTTCGAATGTGACGTGGCCGACGTGGCGTTGAACCCGCGCGACAGCGTGATGACGAACGCCAAGAAGCTGGCCTCGATCGGTGGCGGCGGGACTAACTGTTCGGCTCCACTGGCGCGATTGAATGCCGAGAAGGCGGACGTCGATCTGTTCGTGTTCGTGTCCGACAACCAGTCGTGGATGGATGGGCATAAGGGCGGACAGGCGACGGGCGTGATGGCCGAGTGGGCGAAGATCAAATCCCGTAACAAGGACGCGAAAATGGTCTGCATCGACATCCAGCCCTACGGCTCGACGCAGGCGTCGGAGCGTGACGACATCTTGAACGTCGGGGGATTCTCCGACGCCGTGTTCGGGGTGATCGAGCGGTTTGCAGCCGGCCGGATGGGTCCGGCGCATTGGGTTGGCGAGATCGAAAAGATCGAGCTGTGATCCAAGAGAAGAGAAGGCAAGGGGGCTCGCCCCCTTGACCCCATGACTTAAGTGCCTGGCGAATGCCGGTGAAACTACATGGACCTGACGATGCGGGATCAAATCCGCCGGAACGCCGCGAGGCGGGCCGTAGCTCAAGCAGAGAGCAGCAGGCAATGTTTCGTCAAATCTTGTCGCCGGGCTCAGTGACTTTAAGTGCGAATGGGATTGACCGGAGGGAATGCTTCCATGGACTACATCGTTCCAAACCGGTGTCTTACGGAAATTACCCCTCGTTCCTCCGGTCAATACTATTCGCACTTTGGGAGCGCCCGCCTGGGATCGGCGGGCTACCCGAGAAAAGTAGTTCTATAACCGGCGGAGTAAAATCCGGGCGGAAAGGCAAGCTAGGAGCTGGGGTCTTTGCAGTTGCACCGAAACAGCCAGAGAAGGCCGAGTAGGGAAGCGCATTTCAAACCGGCACTAGGCCAAGGGTAATGCCTCGGTTTTCCGTCATCGCGGGTTCGAATCCCGTCGCTTCCACCAAATTCAGTCAGGGTTCATGCCTTTGCTGATCAATACTACGAAACTTGGCGAATGCCCGAGGGACTACATCTGTAACATGTCGCGTCTCTCATACTATTCTTGTCGCCGAATTATGACCGAAAATCGTGACGAATGCCGTGTGGAACTACATTGTTAATGACCAGGTCGCGGGTTCAAATCCCGTCAGGTTTTCTGCCGCGTTGGCAGGCGATCTGTAGCTCAGCGGTAGAGCAGGTGTTTCACCAATTCCTTGTCGTCACGACTTTTTCCTTGCGTGTTTGAAGTTGAATTGAAGGAAACGAGATTATGGCCCGCATGTATGAGACGTTGAGCGAGCGGAATGGCGATGCCGGTCAGGGGACTGGCGCGCCGGTGAAGATGTGGACGCGGGGCGTGCCGGTCGAGGACCTCGCCGCCAAGCAACTCGCCAATACGGCCAGCTTGCCGTTCATTTACAAGTGGCTCGCGGTGATGCCCGATGTGCACTTCGGCAAGGGGTCGACCATTGGGTCGGTGATCCCGACCAAGGGCGCGATCATTCCGGCGGCCGTCGGGGTCGATATCGGCTGCGGGATGATGGCGTGGCAGCTCTCGCTGTCGGCGAAGGATTTGCCGGACAATCTGTCTGCGATCCGGGCCGATATCGAGCGGGCGGTGCCGCATGGGTTCGTCACGACGCCGGGGCGGTCTCTCAAGGGCGGGTGGGAGACGGTGCCGGCGTCGGTTGCCTCGCGGTGGCGCAACCTCGACGAGCGGTACAACGCGATTTTAGCCAAGCATCCCAAGATTACGCACAAGCGGCCGATGCATCAGTTAGGGTCGCTTGGGACGGGCAATCATTTCATCGAGCTGTGTCTGGATGAAAACGATGCCGTCTGGGTGATGCTGCATTCGGGATCGCGCGGGCCGGGCAATCAGATCGGCCAGTATTTCATCGAGCGGGCCAAAGAGGAAATGCGGACGCATTTCATCAATCTGCCCGATAGCGATCTGGCTTATCTGTGCGAGGGCACGTCGGGGTTCGACGATTACTTCGAGGCGCTCATGTGGGCGCAGGAGTATGCGTTCGAAAACCGGCAGGCGATGATGGACGCGGTGTTGCGGACGTTGCGCGCGCATCTGCCGCCGTTCCAGATCGGCGAGCACGCGGTCAACTGTCACCACAACTACGTCGCGCGCGAGCATCACTTCGGGTCAAACGTACTCGTGACGCGCAAGGGTGCAGTGCGGGCGGCCAAGGATGTGATGGGCATCATTCCCGGCTCGATGGGCGCGAAATCGTTCATCGTGCGCGGGAAGGGGAATGCAGAGTCGTTTTGCTCGTGCTCGCATGGGGCAGGCCGCGTTATGTCGCGCAACGAGGCCAAGCGGCGGTTTACGCTTGCCGACCATGCGCACGATACCGCAGGCGTCGAGTGCCGCAAGGATGCCGACGTAATCGACGAAACGCCCAAGGCGTACAAGGACATCGACGCCGTCATGGCCGCGCAGGCGGACCTTGTCGATGTGGTGCATACGCTGCGGCAGGTGGTGTGTGTGAAGGGGTGAGGGTTGGGGCGGCGGTCTAGTGGTGGGCTGCCGCGCTTGTTCAAGTGGCGGCTCCGCCGTTGCCCGCTTGGGCGGGACACCCGCCCTAAACCACCCGTTTTTTGTTTCTATTTTTTGTACCAATTGGCGGTCCGCACTTGGGGCGGGATGGGTCCTCGGGACAAGCCCGAGGATGACAATTGAGGGGGCGCGTTCTGGCGTCGAGGGAATTGCGATGATTGTTATTGACGGATCGGCTGGAGAAGGGGGCGGGCAGGTGTTGCGGACGGCGTTGTCGTTGGCGATGGTGACGGGGAAGCCGTTTGCAATTGAGAAGATACGCGCGAAGCGGTCGCGACCTGGGTTGCTGCGGCAGCATTTGACGTGTGTGACGGCGGCAGAGCGGATTAGTTCCGCGATCGTGACCGGGGCGCATCTGGGTTCGACCGCGTTGACGTTCGAGCCGGGGGCGATCAAGGGCGGGGCGTATGAATTTGCGATCGGCACGGCGGGGTCGACGGCGCTGGTGTTTCAGACGATCTTGCCTGCGTTGCTGCGCGCCGATGTTGCGTCGCGGGTGAAGCTCTCCGGCGGCACGCATAACATGATGGCGCCGTCGTTCGATTTCCTTGAGCGGGCGTTTTGTCCGCTGTTGGCGCGAATGGGGGCACAAGTGGAACTCTCGCTGCGCAAACCGGGGTTTTATCCAGCGGGCGGAGGGATTTGGATTGCGGAGATTGCTCCGGGGTCACTTGTGCCGATGGCGATTGATACGGCAGGCGCGTTGGTTTCACAGCGGGTGCGGGCCGATGTGTCGGTGTTGCCGTATCTCATTGCCGAGCGCGAGGTCTCGACGGCGTTGACTCTGCTGGGTTGGCCTGCGGACTGTGGGCAGGCGCGGACGGTGCGCGCGGATGGGCACGGCAACGTCATGATGGCGGAGCTTGCGTTTGAGCACGTGACCGAGCTGTTTACCGGATTTGGCGAGCGGCAGCTTGCGGCGGAGGAGGTTGCGGCGCGTGTGGTGGACGAGGTGCGCGCATATCTGAGCGTTGGCGCACCGGTGGGGCCGCATCTGGCAGATCAGCTTTTGCTTCCAATGGCGTTGGCTGGCGGGGGATCGTTTGTGACGGGGCCTTTGTCCGAACATGCAAGGACGAACATGGGCGTGATCGGGCGGTTTCTCAAGGTAGGGTTTGAGGTGGAGGACGCTGGGGAGGGGCGTTGGAGAGTAGGGGTTGCGTGAGGTACCCTTCGTCGGCCTAGACCCTGATCGACCCGCTGAAACATTTTTAGGTTGATCGTGGGTTCATCAAGGGCACTCGGGTGGGTGCAGGCGAACGCGAGGGCTGCACGGCGGATTCATGCAAAATTATAAAAGCCGACTTATCGTTCTGACGTAAGATAATCTCGGCTCGGGAATTATGCCATGCTTCGTTTCGCCGTCGCGTTCGTCGGGCTGTGTTGCTCAACGATGAGTACTATTGCAGGCCCATATCCGCACGCAGTTCCCAAGCTGCACGACGGCCCGCTGATTTGGCGTATCGCAGATCGTCTCGAAAAAAGCCCGCTCGACCGCCTCCTCCCCTATATCGGGCCTCAGGGTCATGAGCCGGGTGGTGCCGCAGCTGTTCCCGAATATGACGAAACCATCGAGCGGTCGCGCATTGCTAATTCCGCCGATCGCCTTCTCAAGCCTGAAGACCAGCAGCTAAAAGAGCTTGAGAACATGCTCGAAACCTATCGCCAGAGCGGCGAGCGGACGGGCGCTGGATTGTTTAAGCTTGTCGTAGCCTCCCGTCGCTTCGACGGTGGGCATTATTCAAACTGGCGGCAAATGACCGTCATGGATTATTACTTGACGGCCCTCGATCAGTGGGCCCGTGTCGTTCCCGGCTCGAAGTTTGTCGGGCCAATCAAGGCCATGATGCTCGTTAACAAGGCTCACGTTGCCATGTCGGCACCCTATCCCGACGATAAGCTCAAAACACCGCCCGATCCAATGTCTTTTTTGAAAGAAGCACAGGACGTGTTGTTGGCCGATAAGGCCGGACGCGAATTAAATCCCGTTTGGCATTATATGATGATCAAAGTTCGCGCGGGCCAAGGCGCCAACACAAACGAGATCCTGCTTCTGCTCGACGAAGGATCAAACCGCTTTCCGTTAGTCTTGGATATCTACACCGGAGCCGCCGAGGCTATTCTGGCTAGTTCCCAAACCCCCGTGAGAGATGTCGCGGCCATTGCCCACTTAGCGGGTATTCGAGCTGCCAGCTAAGGCTCAGCAGCCTATTACACGCGCGTTTATTGGGCTGCTGCGAAATGGCTCGGACCGGAAATGTTCGGTGATCTTATGATGGACCCCAGCAAATTTCAATCGGGCGCTAAACAAATTGCGCAGCGTTATCCGGTGCAATGGTCTTTCCAGAACTTAGGGTGGATAGCCTGCACGATCGGAGACCAAGCGGTTGCGGCAGATATGTTCCAGAAAATGAAGGGCCGCCCGATTGCCGCTATTTGGGGTCAGATCGAATATTTCGATAGATGTAGTGCCTGGGCTCAGAGCGCCAAGACCCAGCCCCTCAAAAAAGCCAAGCGGAATTAAGGTCTATCTTGAGGACATGCCAATGAAACGTTTTGCCATCATCATACTAGCCACTACAGCGCTTCTCGCAACTCCTGGAGCATCGACTCCGTCGATACAAAATGGCCAGCTGGTCGAGCCACTTAAGAAGACTTTCGATGACTACGTAAAAGGAGAGCAAAACTTAGCTTATGCTATCCAAAAAAATATGATTGGAGAGTTGTTTTCTCACGCAATTTCAATCCACGTGTCTCAACACATGGACTTGCCAACCAAAGCGGTGCCGCTGATCGACTATTTTACCTCGCGCCGGGTTGTTACAGCTGATGGCCGAATGGCAAGCATCTTGTATCATGAGCAGGTCAAAGAGCGGCTTGGAGGCGACGCGCGGCTCCTACGAGGCCAGTATATCGCTTGGCAGGAGCAGTATCCGGATTCTGCCGTGCCGATCGTTTTCACGGCGTCGAACATGCTCAGCGCCCATGCCAGTCCATTGCGTGAAGCGCTTGTCTCGTTGGCACCGGTCGAAGGGGTCGAATTCGACCGAGCCAAGGTCGACGAGGTCCGGACTTATTTGCTGACCAATAAAGCAAAAGGGTCCAAAGACCCATATTGGTACAATCTGATGGTTGAAACGCAGATCTTTCTTAGGGTCAGTGAAGCCGAGCTCAAGTCTACCGTTGCCGAGGGGCTTACCCTGTATCCAGAAAACATCGATTTGCCTGTTCTGGCCGCGAGCTATTATTTCACAAAATGGGGCGGTGTTGCCGCAAAACTTGACGGTTACGCCAAGTGGGTCGTTTCCCAATCGCCCGGCAAAGGGCGAGCGAATGCCTATCCGCGCATCTACAATCAGGCGCTGCGAGGTCAATATGGACTCACACTTTTCAAACTGGTCTCCAAAGATTGGCCCTTGATGACACGGGGGGTTGAGCACTTGATGGCTGCCTATCCCGACAAAGGCAACCGGGCGTGGGCCAGCGTGCTCACGTGCCTTGCCGGTGATCGCGCACTCACCCGTACATTGATGGCTGTCGATGATTTCAACACAAACCTGACAGTCTGGATTGACCGCGACGCCAAAAGCCTTTGCCGCAATTGGGCCCGAAGCTAGGACGCTCCAAGCGTAGCGCCCATGTTTTCAGTTCTGCTGTCACGGGCTTATCGACCTGCCAAGACTTTAACTGTGTGCGGCTCTACTCGAACCAATGGTATGGATGTAACTTGTTACTGCGGGCGGGTAGCCGGGCAGGCAGCTCAAGCTTTCGGGATCGTCGGCAACATTGTCGGCAACGGTACTGAGGATTACCTGCCGCTTCGCCAATGGTGGGCCGCGATTGGTTCAGCGGTCTCCCCCGGCAGATCGAGCTTGGCCCGCCTGTCTAGGGTCTGTCCGACTTTGATTGAATCAAAGACAGGCCCTAACCATTTTGTTTGCAGCGCTTATCTCGGGAAAACCGCTTACACTATTCCCGACAGCACTCAGGTGCGACGTTCGTCAGCGCCACAGCTTTGCGCGCGTCAAGCACTCGTCAATGTCAATGCGTTGCAGGTCGATGGCAGAGACGCAGCGCTCGTCTTGTGGCAGTCGTTACGCTAGGCGGATAAACGACTTGAACCACTCATGGCGCTTGCCTTTGCGCTGCGGTTTGATGTGGTCCATTACGGAGCCTTGGATCTAAGCGAGCCAGATTCTCTCCATTGCCTTGTGCGTTTAGGACTGCACCTGCGGTTCTCTTGCTGATTGCCGATCCGCTGGATGTTGACGCATGTCAATCAAGCGGGTCTTTCTTCGAACAGCTTTCGCTTTTCATGTTTGCGCCAGTTTAAGTGCGATGGTACGTTTAGGCAGGGTGTGTACGATGTTTTAATAATTTTTTGTGTCGAGGGCCGTGGGGATGAGTGCGAATTCCGCGTTTCGGATTACGGTGACGTGCGTGCTTGGCGCTAGCCTACTGACAGGTTGCGCCGGTATGTCCAAAGAGCACATGGGCCAGGCGGCTGGCATGACCACGGGTGCCGTTGTCGGCGGCGTGATTGGCAACCAGATCGGCGGCCGCGGCGGCATGATCGTCGGGGCCATTCTGGGCAGCGCCATCGGTGGCATGGTGGGCTATGAGATTGGTAAATCGCTTTCGGAAGGCGATCGCAAAATCGTCCATCAGAAAATGGCGCTTGGCCTCTCGCAGGCCAAATCGGGCGAGACCCACACCTGGACGAATGCCAACAAGACCGCGTCTGCCAGTTATACTGCGCAGGATGGTCGCGCTGAAGTTCGCCCCGCCCGGCTCAAGCGCACATCCAACGTTCAAGCGGTCAACGAACTCGAACTGATCGGCAAGACCTATCGCACGGCAAAGGGCGCACCGTTGTCATCTGGACCCGCAAGTTCGACAACACAGCTCGGAAAGCTTGCCGCTGGTGAAGAGGTCATGGTGTGGGGGCGGGTCCCAGGCCAGCCTTGGTATCTCGTGGCGCGTAATGACGTGGCGCTCGGCTTTGTTCCTGTTTCCGCTATGAAGGTTTCAGGAGCCCCGGACGCAGGCACAATTTTGTCCGCACCTCCGGCGATTGATCCTAACAACACGGCCAACGGGACAGTGATCGCCAGCGACGTGAACATGCGCACGACCTGTCGACCTATGTCCTACGAGATTTCCACCAACGGCACGAAAGCCGAAGACGGCACCTTCGAAGGCTGCCGTCAGGTAGACGGCAATTGGCTCATTCAACCCAAACAGACCGGCTAATCAGCCAGCGGCAATAGCGTAACGATTAGCTGGAACCGTTCAGTGCGTCAGTCCTCCGACAGTTGCTGCAGGTTTGTCAGACGCGCCGCCGCTCCAATGGCTGCGTTGGCTGGGGTACTGCTGTTCGCGGGGTGCGCGACGGCACCAAGGCTTGAAACGAATTCGATCCGCGACGACCTCAACAGCGGGGGGCTACAGATCGCTTCAGCCGAGCGCCGCCTGGAACTGGGCAAGGTCGAGCATTTGAGCGAAAACCTCCCCGTCTGCATTGCCTATCGCATGCCACCCAAGGCCCCCTGGCTGACGCAAGGCTTCACCGATGCGATCGGAACAATCGGGCGCGCCGCCAAACGCTGGAAAGCAACCGGCGTCGAAGCCCAGATTCTCCATTCGCGCTTCAAGGGCGACACGGCATCCGCGTTCCCGGCCGGCATTGCGGTCGCCGCAACCAACACACTGCGCGAACACTTCCCCGAGTTGCCTGTCAAATACACGGCCATTCCCATGGAAGATTTCCGACCCCGCTCCAATTGTGGGGCCAAGGATACCGTCTTTGTCGACGTCGACCGTCTGACGGCCTACCGCACCGACTTCCCCTCGGATACCGCGTGGTCCAAGTCGATCCATATCGGCGACGTTCTGTTTATCCGCATTTCTCAGCCTGCCAATGCGATCGCGGCCGCCAAAATTCAACAGGCGGACTGATCGCACATTCATGGAGCAGTCGATGTCTGTACACGTTTCACAACCGGTTCTCGCTGTTCTCGCGGTGGTGGCTGCCACGTGCCTCACGGCTGCGGCCTTGTTTGCTCAAACAACGCCGCCGCCGCCGTCTGGCCCGGCCCCCGCCCCCGCGATTGAACCCGCCCCTGCACCCAAGCCGCCCTCGGCACTCGACGATCTGCGCCGCGACGCCAACGACCAATCTGCAATTTCCGACATCGATAAGGACATCGACCGTGTTCGTACCTTGGTCAGTCAGGCGCGCGAAGCCGCTCTGAAATTTCACGTTGCTCGTGGAAAACTTAATGACATCATTGCCGCTGGAAAATGTGGCGGAGTTCCGAGCGTATTGCAGAGTATTGCCCGGCAAGAAACCGAGACCCGTCGCCTCGCTGCAATTCTTAATGACAGCTGTAAGGAACCGACAGGACCCTCACTGACAAAGGTCTGCGGCGAGGAACGAAAGAAATTAAATTCTGAATTAGCCGCCTACGATGAAGATCGTGAAAGTCTTCGCAAAATGTGCCCCGGAAATGTAAATTAAGAAGCAAATCATCTTATCGGGTCCGCCAACCAAATGCCGGGCCAATGGAGCGTGCGATGCGCAAGTTGACCTTCAGCCTCGTTTTTATTGCGATCACTCAAAGCGCTAATGCGCAGCAATCGACCACGACGGGGAGCGAGCCACCTGCTGCACGCAAAGCAGCCCCCGCCGCATCGGCGGCGGCGCCAACTGCCCCTGTTGCGACATCAGGCTACCCTTCTGGTGATCCGAGGCGAACACAAGACCAGCTTGACGCCAAAATTTCTGAGCTTAGCAAAAGATTCAATAGTCTTGAGGGGCGTATAGGCCTTGGAAAAGATGTACTTGAGAAATGGTCGGGGATTGCGCAGAAGAATAGCGAATACGGGGCAGCGGTAAGAAATTCATGGGCTCAATGTGATCTCAGCAAGGAGAAAGTTGCTCGCGGCAAAGAAAAAGGCTACAGCAACGCGACGCTTGCGGAACTTATCAGCGAAGCGAAAGAATGTGATGCGGAAGTTTCGCGAACGCAGAGTGTTCTAAAAATTTATGCCAATCAGCTTGCTGTCATTGAAAGAGAAATTAAAACCATTGAATTAGAAGTTACAGACCTTGGAAACAGCGCTGAAAACGTTGCCAAAAACCGTAAAGTACTTGAACTCGAAAAGGCTTTAGGTTCCAGTGTCGATCAGGTAACCAGCACACAGCAGCGTTTCAACCCTGACAAGAAGCGGGTTACAAATTAGCGAGGCTGGTATGATGTCACTCACTCGCTTGATTGCGGTTCTCATGCTGGCAATCGCTGCCACGACGACGGCCCGTGCCGCAGAGCCGACCACACCGATTGACGACCTGTTCGTGCGGGCGGCGGCCAGCCCGGCACCTGCGAGCGTGCTCACGACGCTGGTGGAAGCTCAGACGACCTTAACTCAAGTTGCATCTAAGCTGCGCGCGGGCGGTTCCGACCCAGCCATTACCCTGTCGTCCCGCACCCGCATCTATGATGGCCTCAAAAAGGCTGCCGAACTAGAGGCGTCGGGCGACCTGCTTGAAGCTCTCCGGCTTCTAACGCGCGTTGGCGTCTTGTCTGCCAGCATCGCCGATACCGAACCGCGCGAGGCACCCGGGCGTGGTTCGCTCGACCGCCTGACGAAGGCTGTCTACGATCGACTGGTTCGCCTGGGGGCCGCCGATCTGAACGGCCCAAAGGCGTTCGGCACGACGGACGGCGAACGCCTGATCTATCGCATGGTGTTTGCCGACAAAGGTCACCTCGTCGCATTCGAACTCGCGGGCAACGATGCCCGGTCGCTGGCAACTTGGCGGCAGACACAAATTCCGGTTGCCGGGGATCGCCTTCGGACAGCGCTCGGGCAATTGAAGCCGAAGGCTGTCGTTGCCGATCCCGACAAACCCGGCAAAATCGCCAAGCCGGTCGACCCGGTTTTTGCTGTCGTCCTTGGTCCCGCGTTTACTCCCGCTACGCTGGCCGCTGGTCGAACGCTTGCCAAAGCGCTGGAGCCGCTGTCGTCGGAATACGCCCTGCCCGTCGCCATTGAGTCCGCCGCTGTCCGACGCCCCATTGCGGCGATACCGGCGATCGCCCAAGGCAGCCTCGGCGACGACGCCATCGACGGCGTCGCGCTGATCGAGCGGTCCACCGGTGCCGTCATTGCTTCGTGGCCCGGTTCAGCGGGGGGGAAGCTCTCTGCAAAAGTTGTTGGGGATGCCCAGGCGCTGGCGCGCGAAGTTGCGACCGATCTCAACTTGGAGGCCCAGACCCCGGTGGATGTGGCGTCGTTTATTCCCGATGTGCTTCCTCTCGATCCGCCGTCGCCGTCGTTTGGAGGGCTCGACGCGGCCTATGATGCTCCTCTGACCGATAGCGATCAGACGCTCCTGATCGAACCTTGGTTTGCCCTGCAGGAGACGGCCCGCCTGCCGACCGGATGGAGCCGGTATGCGATCCACGGGCGCAGCGAGCACGTGTGGCTGCGGCCCTCACGGGTTGGCCCGTATGTCGAATACCCTGACGAGGCCAAGAAGTCGGGGTTGTTCGCTATGGTCAGTGGCAATGGTCTGGCCACGCTCGAGACCATGGCCGTCAAGCCGCGCAGTGATTTGATCGCCCGCCCGTTCCCCAATTCGCAGGCTTTGCGCAAACTTGCGGATGCGGAACTCGTCGACGTGCTCGCGCGCAAACCCGCAACTCCGGCTGTGGCCGCCGTAGAGCAAGTCGGGAAAGCAAAGGCGTCCCCCGCCGATGTGGCGGCTCTGCCCGCGTATGCCTTTGTCCGCGCTGGCAAGCAGGTCGGATGGATCGAAGCCAGCAAGCTCGTGGCTCCTAAAGCCGATGACAAGCCCGGCGCTGCTGCGGGCGGATCGACAGCCAAAACAACATCCGTCGGCAAGGAGCCCAAACCCGCCAGCGCGCCCCAAAAGGTGCCATGACACTCACCGGTTTATTCACCCGTATCGGATGGCTCGCGTTCGCATGTGCTGCCATTGCGGCATTGGGGGCTTGTCAGCAAGCACCCGATCTTGCCCCGACGCGGGAGGCGCCTGACCGTGCGGGGCCGTTTGGCGAATTGGGCTATCGCAACATGAAACCCGATCCCATTCCGCAAACTGAAATCCCCAATGCGGAAATGAAAGCCTTTGCCGATTGCGCGAATGGCCGTGATACGCGAGAAGCTGCCCGTTGGGTTCGGGATTGGTTCGCCGCAACCAGTCGCCTCGATCAATGCGATGAATGGGCCATCGGCGTGCTGGCCGGTCCGGGTATCCGCCGCAGCCTTGCGTTTATTCTCGAACGGACCATCGCCGAAAACAAGGAGGTGCCCCAATGCAAGGAGGCGACCTATCGCGTTTTCACGTTGATTGAAGAGAACCATGGCCGCCTCAATACCTGGCGCAACGTGCTGATGGGCAAATGTACCGCTGCGCGCTTGCAGGAGGTCGTGGCCAAACGCGAACAGGCTTTCCAGCAGGGATTGACCTCCCTTTCGGACGGCATTAGTCAATTCAAGGGGAAGTAGCGATGGACCTCGATATCATTAAACCTAAACCCGATCATTCGAATGCCACCAGTCCGCTAGCGTGGACAGTCTTTATTGTTGGCAGCGTGATTTGCGCCTTGTTCGTGGCGAGCGCGACAAATAAAGCCGCCGGCTGTCCAGCGATTGTAATCGCGGCGGAACGCTCCGGAAATGAAACATATCAATCTTGGGCCTGCCGGACTTTTTACACTAATGACATCCAGCTGGACGAAGAGCGCAAACGGCAGGCAGCATTAGGCAAACCGTCTTCTGCTCCGCAGTCCTCGACGCCGACGCCGGTCGCTGCGGCGGAAGCGCCGAAGGCTCAGACGCAAACGGTACCGGTTCCCGTGCATGTCCCGGCTCCGGTTGCTGCGCCGACGCCGGCGGCTGCGCCGCCCGTGCTTGCATCTGTCGAGCCGCCGGTGGTGGCGGCACCTGTTGACCCGGTGCGCAAGCTCTGCCCGTCGCTGGTGATCCCGACCGGGGCCGCGTCTGTATCCACGTTCGACAGTCAGGTTTGCGCCATTGCTGCGTGCGCTGGGGAAAGCGCCAGCGTTGACGACAACATCGCGATGCTGGTTGGCTGGCGCAACCTCACCAACGGGCTGGAACGGGACGCGTGCCGCGTGGGCGACCGCGCATTCCTGTCCGACAACAAGACCATGGGCCGGGTGCTCGACGCCATCGAGCAGGCGCCGATTCCTGAGGCTGACCCGGCTCACGATGTCTGTCGCGCGATCCGCAACAAGGCCGTCATCAGCATGAACGCTGCCCGGCCACGGCTGCTACCGCCCGACCGCATCCCCGCGTCGTGTCCCAAGACTGCGGGCGACACGTCTGCTGCGGTCGCGGCGTTTATCGACCGGTTCGGGCTGCGCTAACGGTGGCGAGTCCGTAAGGATGTAAAGAAGATAAGAGGTTAGAGCGTTCTGGCAAGACGGAAACCGATGACGTCGCTGCGGAGGTCGAGAAGGCCGATGCTGCTTTTGGCTGAGCGGAGGTCGTCGGGAGCATTGAACCACGAACCCCCACGCAGAAGCCGGTCAGACGAACCGTAGGCATCCTCGCACCATTCCCAAACATTGCCGTGAATATCATAAAGGCCGAAAGCGTTCGGCTTGAATGAGCCAACCGGCGCGGTCTGCTTATTGTCCCACTCGCTACCGCACCCGGCGCAATTGGCGTTACCCTTCCCGATGCCGTCACCCCAAGAATACGTTGTCGTCGTGCCGGCGCGCGCTGCGTATTCCCATTCAGCCTCGCTCAGTAGCCGGTACGTGTTGCCGGTTTTTTTTGACAGCCACGTCACATACTCTTGAGCGTCGGTCCAGTTCACGTTGATCACCGGACGCCGTTCTTTGCCCCAGCTGCTATCTTTTGGGGCGCGATTGCTCCTGCATCCGCCACCGGAGACGCAGGCCTCCCATTCGGCGAACGTGACCTCGAATTTTCCAACGGCGAATGGCTTGGCGATGGTCACCTTATGGGGCGGTTTCTCGTCGTCCGCTCCATCGCTCGACCCCATCGTGAAGCTGCCCGCTGGGATGACCACCATCTCGGGGCAGGCGCGATTGCGCACCGGATCGTCGTCGTAGCAATCGCGGAAGACGGTGCCAGGGGCGAACAGCGCCGATGTCGACATCGGCAAAGGCGCTTGCGTGGTTTTGACCGCGTCCGTCACCTTCTTGGTAATGGCGGCGACAGTCGTGAGTTCCGAAACTTTGCCGACCAGCGCAGCAACTTGCTTGGCGAGGTCCTCGGCCTTGGCACTCGCTGCGTCGCGCGCGGTCTCGGCGGCGGCGAGCAGTTCGGCCAACCGCTTGGCTTCGGCTTGGGCGGTCTCGCTTGACTCCGCACGCCTGCCGAGCGTCTCCGCTGCCGATTTGAGGCTCGCGATCTCCTTGGCGCGGTTGTCGGCCAGGGTGCGGTTTTCGTCGGCTTGTTTGCGCGCTGTATCGCTGGCGGTCGTCAGCCGGGCGATCTCGGTCATCATCCGGGCGACTTCGGCTTCGGCCTTGAGACGCGCCGTCTGCGCGGACCGTGCTGCCGCATCGGCATCGGACAGGTCGGCTCGGAGCCTTGCAATTTGCCCGAACGCTGCCCCATCGCCGGTTGGCGGCTGATACAGGCCCGCCCGTTCCATGACGGTGGGGCCAGCAGCGATCCCGCCCGTCAGCGCCGCGAACGCGGCTGCTGCTGCCGCCCACCCCGGCACGCCCCGTTTGCGGCGGGCGGCGATTTCGGCCTGCACCCGTTTGGCGATCTTGGCGCAATCGGCATCGAAACTTTCGGCGCGCAGCAGTTCCGCCTGCGGTCGCGTCAGATACAGCAGGTTGTCAGGCAACTCGCTACCCTTTGGCATCCGAGCGCCATCGACCAGCACCGGAATGACCGGGATGTTGCGCCGAAACGCCTCGGCCAGTTCGAAGCGGACAAAGTCCTTGTCATTGTCGATCCGGCGCTTGCCGTCGGCATCGCGCACCTCGGCCCAATCGGGGCAGATGATCGAGATCATAGCGTCGCTGGAGGCGACCTGACGCTCCAACTCGTGCAGCCAGTCGGGCGCGCCGTCGAGCCCCTTGAGGTCAATGAAAATGCGGCCCCGGAACGGCCCTGCATCAATCAGCTTGGCCAAATGCCGCGCATCCTTCAGGCTCTCGGCCCGCCGGTAGTTGATAAAAATCTTGGCCACGCCGGAAATGCCCCGCTCGCTGAATATGGGGTCAGCTTAGCCTGCTCGTATGATGGTCGTCCCGAGGAAAAGCATCGTGCGACGGGCTGGTGGTTGCGCGCTGTTGGCGATCCAACGGCTGCCACTTGCAAACAATTTGAACAGTATTGCGGGCGACTTTTGGCGGTTGTTTTAAAAATTTGATGCTAATGCCGAAGGTATGAGTATGCAGAACCACGAGCGTCGCCAATTCGGCCGCCGTACCATCCGCACTTATGCGTGGGTGGAAATGGCGACCCGGCCGCGCGTTTCGTGCATTGTCATGAACGTTTCGGAAACCGGCGCGCTGCTCGAGCTTTTGGACGCCGTGCCTTTGACCATCCAATTCCGGCTCGTCGTCGATCATCTGCCCGGATGCGCCTATTGCGAAGTGCGCCATCAATACGAGCGGCGGGTGGGCATTATGTTCATTCGCGAGTTGTCACCCCAATACAGCCGTAACCGCTCGGGGATGGCCGACGCCGACCGCTGGCGCTGACCGGGCGCGCGAACTAGAGATTGGGGCGTCTTAACCGGGTGCCCGTTGCACCGACTGCCCTACTATTCCTTCCAGTTCCACGGGAGGCCTCTTCGGCTACCGGCAGGCCAGTTCCATCGCGCCTCGCTGGTCCGACTTTTGCGGCACAAGCACGTCCCATGGCGCCTCGGCCGCGACCTTGGCAATGCAGCTGGCGAGATCGTTATCGCGCAGAAGATCCCCAACTTGGCCAAGCTGTTGGCCAATGCCCACCCAGATCGCACGTTCGCGTCCACGTCGGTCGGCCAGCGGCCCCGATATGTAGCGCGCCATGGCGTCGATCCGGTCGACTGTCATCGGATGCGTTGCCACCGTCATCAGGTAGTCGTCGAACGCGAGCGGGGTCGGGAACTCGCCCCGGTGTCGAAACCGGTAGACCTGCGCCTGGAAGTAGAGCACGGCGCCAAGTGGCGGCGTTGCGCTGCGCGCCAACACATCAAGTGCGAACCGGTCGGACTGCGCCTCATCGTCGCGCGCCCGCTGTCGTGTGATCTCGCCATACCCCTTGTGCCGGTAGAGGACGTGGCCGAGTTCGTGGACCAGGATGAATGCGAAGGCTTCGTTGCGCAGTGACAGAGATAGCCGATCGACGGCCTTATCGTCATTCGCATTTTTGGGGATCGCCAAAGCGGTGAGAATATCGCGATATCGACCGCCGAGAAAACGGTCCGGCGCGCGGTGGCGAAGCATGGCGTAATAAAGGTCGATGGTCGACGCGCGTAGACCGCGCTGTTGGACCCAGGCGTAGGCGGTGGCCATATCCTCCAGGGCTTTGAGCGACAGAATCGGCATGACCACAAGAGGTCGCCCCTCGGCATCCGTCGTCGCATAGAAGTTCAGCGGGTCGTCGCCAGGCTGCGGCATTGGAAACTGAAACGTCACGGAGTCCAGCCCCGCCTTCTCTTTGGCCGTCAGCGTTGGCGCGATGCCAATGCTATAGATTTTTCGAACCGCGTTTTCGAGGCGTGGGGCATCTGCGGCCAGCACCTCGGCTGAATACATGTCGGCGAAGTCGCTTGCGCGAACGGGTGTATTCGCGATGAACAAGGCAATGACGAATGCAAGCAGTCGCCGGTGCCATTCTGGGCTTATGTTCTGGATGATCATAGGACATACTCCGGGATGACGTGGCCTCGAAAGCCGCACGAGTTGTCGACCTCGCTGCTTTCATTGCACCTGGATATGACGCGAACCGTTTTGCCGGAAGACGAGGCGTGTGGCAATCAGTGGGCAATCGGCCCAGCCGCGGATGATGGTCCAATTATCAGGTGCTCTGTGCGTGCCCCAACAAAATTTGAACTGCCCGGCGCATCAGCGCGAAATCTGCTTCGCAGGCGTTATTTTATCGGGGAAAGGAATGGTGCCCAAGGCCGGAATTGAACCAGCGACACTGCGATTTTCAATCGCATGCTCTACCAACTGAGCTACTTGGGCGGACCGCGCGGGACGATGCCCTGATGTGCGGTAGACGGGCTGTATAAGGTGGCAATCCTGGCATGTCCAGCGCTCATTCGCACGCTGGCAAAATCGACGCGGGAGCCTGAATTTTGTTGGATGCCTGCCGCATGTCTAAAGGAAAAATGACATGGATTGGCCCGTTCAGACGTATATTGATATGGTAATGGGTCGCTGAATGGCCGCAAAGTCTGGCTGGGCCTAGGCATGCGAGAGGATAATTGATGTTTGCTGACGCGCATATTTACCTGGGCGTGGCGCTGGCGGGGCTTGTGAGCTTTCTGTCGCCCTGCGTGCTGCCGCTCGTGCCGCCGTATCTGATTTATCTGGGCGGGACCTCGATGGAGCAGATGACCGACGAGGACGGGATGGCGCAGGAGGTTTGGCTGCGCACCGTGCTGGCGTCAGTGTTCTTCGTGCTCGGGTTTACGACGGTGTTTGTGTTGTTGGGGGCTGGCGCGTCGGCGTTCGGGCAGCTCATCGGGCAATACAAGAGCGAACTCGCGATCGCGTCCGGGTTCGTGATCATCGCGTTCGGGCTGCACTTTCTGGGGCTGTTCAAGATCGGCTTTCTACACATGGAAGCCCGGTATCATCACCAGACGTCGGGGGCGTCGCTGGCTGGGGCGTATCTGATCGGGCTCGCTTTTGCGTTCGGGTGGACGCCTTGCGTGGGGCCGATTTTAGCAACGGTGCTGGCGGTTGCAACGCGGGAAGACAGCCTCGCGGCCGGTGTGAAGCTGCTGTTTGCCTATTCGCTCGGGCTTGGCATTCCGTTCATTCTGGCAGCGGTGGCGATCCGTCCGTTTCTCGGGTTCATGCAGAAGTTTCGCCGCCATCTGGGCCGGGTCGAAAAGGCGATGGGCGCAATGCTGGTCATCACAGGCCTGCTGTTTGTGACGGGGTCGATGAACGGGCTTGGTAATTGGATGCTGGACACGTTTCCGGGGCTTGCCAAGGTCGAGGAAACGTTCACGCCCAAGTCGCTGCAGGGGGACATTATGAAGTCGACAGGGCCGAAGTAGTCGCGGCGTTGCCGCGAGCGAGGCTTTGGGTCTAGTCGCGCTTAGTAGCGCTTTGGGCCCCATGCCCCACTGGGAAGCGCCGCTTCCCAGACCCATCCGTTTTTTATGACCAAGAGGCGGTACATGATTGCGCTGACGATTGCAGGGTCGGATAGCAGCGGGGGCGCTGGTATTCAGGCCGACCTGAAGACGTTCAGCGCGTTCGGCGTTTACGGGGCGAGCGTGATTACGGCGCTGACTGCGCAGAACACGCTGGGCGTGACGGGCGTAATCGCGACGCCGCCGGGATTTATCACGCAGCAGATTGATGCGGTGGCTGGCGACATCGCCGTGGGCGCGGTCAAGACGGGGATGCTGGCGACACGCGAGGCTGTGCTGGCGGTCTGCGACGGGGTGCGTCGGCACAGGTTGCATCCGCTAGTAGTTGACCCGGTGATGATTGCGACGAGCGGGGACGTACTGCTGGACGCCGATGCGATCGGGGCGGTGCGGCATCATCTGATCCCACTAGCCGAATTGATAACGCCAAACCTCCATGAGGCTGCGCGGTTGCTCGATTTACCTATCGCACGCTCGATCGACGAGATGGCTGAGCAGGCGGCATTCCTGAGGTCACGGTTTGGCGCGCGGAACGTGCTGATCAAGGGCGGGCATGGCGAAGGACGCGACGCGGTCGATGCGCTGCTTACGGACGCTGGCTTCAGCGCTTTGTCGCTACCCAGGCTGGAGGCGACAACGACGCACGGGACGGGTTGTACGCTGTCGGCGGCCATTACCGCACTGCTGGCACGCGGGGTTGGATTGCCGGACGCGGTCGCGCAGGCCAAGCGATATGTGTGGCGGGCCATTGCTGCGGGGGCCGCGCACAAGATCGGACATGGGGCGGGTCCGCTCGATCATCTCTACGACATTCGCAAACATCCGTTACCAGAATAAATCAGGTGTGTTGCTGCGACGCCTCCTGTTGCTCAGATGCATCTTACCGGGTTGATTGTGGGTGCTTGGAGTGCGGGATTGTTGAACATGATCAGTGCTTCTGGCATATGTTATTCACAGTCTTCCGGGGGGAAGATCGGGTCCGCTACCGGGGGGTGGCGGACCCTTTGATCGAAGAGCCGGTCCGGGTCATCCTGGATCGGCTTTTTCTTGTCTGGTCCGTTTTTCGGGCCGCTCCAGTCTATGTTATGTCGCGTTTTCTTTGCCGAACCGGTGACCACCTAGGTCGGAAAATGCTCAGGTGCGTCCGTCGGCTGGACGGGCCGAATGGATGCACGATCGCTTCTCACCTGCCGTCGGGGACACCGGACCTATGCGCGACTTGGCCTTTGCCCTCAGACGCGTTCTATCGCAAGCCGCTGGGTCGGCGCGCGGCAAACGGCATGAGCCGAGTCCGTGGTTTGCGGAGCGGATGGCATTGTATTTCAGCGCGCTGTTTCTCGTGTATGGGGTGCACGTTTCTTATTTTCCGGTGTGGCTCAATTCGCGCGGACTTGGACCAGAAGCTATCGGACTGATTACGGCTGTGCCGATTTTCATCCGGACGGTGCTGACGCCCATGATTGCGGCGCGTGCCGACATGACGGGCTGCCACCGCGACATGATCATTGCCTTATCGGCGTTGTGTGCGGTGCTGGCGGCGCTGGTCAGCCAGGCGCACGGCTTTTGGCTGATCTTTGCATTAGCAGTGCCGTTTTCCATTGCGGTTGCGACGATCATGCCGCTGACGGAAACGCTGGCGGTTGCGGGTGTGCGGAGTGCTGGCCACGACTACGGCCGGATGCGGCTGTGGGGGTCGGCGATGTTTCTCGTGACGACTGTTGCGACCGGCATGATGATCGATTGGGACGGTCCGCGCGCGGCTATCGTGGTGTTGATTGCAGCGACGATTGCGACCGCTGCAGCAGCGATGCTGTTACCGAAGCCGGTGGTGAACAAGCCCGATGCCACGACGGGCATTGCCAAGGCGAAGCTCGACGAGCGCGGGCTGGTGCGGGCGCTGTTGCGGCGGCCCCTGTTTGCGGCTTTTCTGTTCTGCGTTGGCGCGGTGCTGGGATCGCACGCAACGTTCTACACGTTTGGCGCTCTGCACCTCAAAGCCCAAGGCATCTCGGGTGCAGCATTCGGGGCGTTGTGGACGATCTCGATCTTTGCCGAGATGGTGCTGCTGGCGTTTTCCGGACCGCTGGTTGCGAGGTTCGGGCCGGTGCGGTTACTGATGGTCGGAGCAGCCGGGGCGACCGTTCGTTGGGGGGCCATGAGCCTCGATCCGTCGTTGTTCGTCGTGGCGGGGCTGCAGGTGCTCCATGCGCTGACATACGGAGCCACCCACATGGGGGCCATCCATTTCATTGCGCGCGCGGTTCCAACTAAGGGGGCCGGCACGGCGCAGGCGCTCTATTCAGCCATCGGCGGCGGGTTGATTACCGGCCTTGCGACGATGGCTGCGGGGCAAGCCTATCCGCATCTGGCGGGGAAGACGTTTTTGCTGATGGCAGCGCTCGCAGGTGCGGGATTGGCGGCGGCGATCTGGATCGAGAAGACGTGGGACCGCAAGCCGATTTTCGACGAGGCAGCGGAGGCGGTCGAAGCACGGGTGTGACGGCTGTTTTGCCAGCAGCGAGGTCAGCGCCCTCCTGCCGTGTCGCGGGTCAGCCCCAGAGTTCGCGGGGGGCGGGGCTGATGATGCCGTTGGCGATCTGCAGGCCGGGCGTCCGGTCCTGAGCGAGCAGCAGGGGGCCGTCGAGGTCGACCCAGCGGGCATATTGGGCCAGCAGAAGGGCTGGCGCCATGGCGAGCGAAGTTGCAACCATGCAGCCGACCATGATGTCGAGGCCGCGATCACGGGCTTCGGCTGAGAGCGCCAACGCTTCTGTCAACCCGCCGGTCTTGTCGAGCTTGATGTTGACGGCGTCGTAGTGATCGGCAAGGCGGGGCAGATCGAAGCGGGTGTGGAGACTTTCGTCGGCGCAAATGGGGACACCGCGCGGACGGTTGAAGAGGGCCTCATCGTTGCCTGCGGGCAATGGCTGTTCAATCAGTTCAATCCCAGCCCGATAGGCGGCTTCGAGGAAGGGGACCAGCATGGCTTCCGTCCAGGCCTCGTTGGCGTCGGCGACAATACGGGCGTCGGGCCGGGATTGGCGGACGGCATGCATCCGGTCGTCGTCGGCCTCGCCGCCGAGCTTCAGTTTGAGTAACGGGTATTGCGCGGCTTGGGCGGCCTTTGCGGCCATCGCGCCGGGCGTATCGAGGCTGAGCGTGTAGCACGTGAGCGCGGGAGCGGGCGGGTTACTGCCGATCAGGGCTGCGACCGAGGTGCCAGTGCGCTTGGCTTCATAGTCCCACAATGCGCAGTCGAGCGCGTTGCGGGCAGCCCCCGGCGGCAGGACCTCATGCAGGAGTTGGCGGGCGGCGCGGGTTTCGCCGACCTGGATGCAGGCAATATGCTGGCGGGCATCTTCGATTTGCTGGCACACGCTGTCGACGGTCTCGCCATAGCGGGTGTAAGGCACGCATTCGCCCCACCCGACAGACATGCCGTCGCCGATTTCGGCGATGACAACAATCGCTTCGGTCTTCGTGCCGCGCGAGATCACGAACGCCTGCGCCAGGGGCCACGTCTGGACTTGATACGTGACGATGAGACGGGGCATTCAGGGACATCCAGAAAGCACGAAAAACGACGGACTAGGCGAGCCGTCCGGTCGCATGAGCCAGGAACAGATAGACGCGGCCCGTGTCGGACACGAGTTGATTGTGGAGCATGCGGCCACTTGGATCGCGGGCTTCCGCGTCTTTCAAGATGCGTTCGAAATCTGCCAGATAACGACCGATCGTGTCGGCAAGGCCCGCGTCGACCTTGGACCGGCGGCTGATCTCGTCGAAGGCGACGCGACCTTCGGGCGAGTAAATCGACCGCACCATGATGCCGCGCTGGCCAGCGCGCAGGCGCGACCATAACGCATCGGCGGTCGCTGCATCAAGCGCGCGGGCGATGACGCCGACATTGAGCGAGAACGGTTGCTGGTGGTGCTGGTTTTGGGCAGCGGCTGCGTGTTCGGCATGGCCGTCTTCGTCTTGGGAAGCGCGGGCGAGAAGGTCGCCAAACGACCAGCCGTGCGGGGGTTCCATCTCCATCAGAGGGCGTTGGGGTGCACGCTGGGGGAAAGGCGCGGGCGATGGCTCGGCGTGCATCGGCGGGGTCAGGGAGCTCAACGCGCGCTGCATCTCGGACGGCGGTGGCTGCATCGGGGCCGGCTGCTGCATCATTGGTGCAGGGGCCATCGGCATGGGGGCTGGCACCGGCTGGCCGATCGGGGGCGAGACGTCGCGCAGTTGAGCGGTTCGATTGGTCAACTGGTTGAGTTTGTCGAGGGCTTGGAGTTGGTCGTGGAGCGACCGGCGCATGGCGTCCGTCGATTCGCGCGTCGCCGTCGGCATGTTCGTCAACTGTGCGTTGAGGCGGGCCTGTTCCTGGGCAAGTTCGGCTGCAGCGAGTGCGGAGCGGTTGCGCACTTCGGTAGTTGCATCGCTGACCTGCTGGGACAACGATCCGATCTGTTGTTGGACTTCGCCGGTGGCAGAGGAGAAGCGGCGGCGCACGTCTTCCAGGGCGCGTTCGCTTTCTGACAGGGTGTGGGTGCGCAATTGTTCGATTTCGGCGACGGCTGCGCGCGAATTGAACTCGGCGCCCGCGCGAAGATCATCGGCTGCGATCCGCGCGCGGCGCTCGGCATCGCTCATTTTCTCTTCGATGGCGTTCGAATAGGTCGTAATGACCTGGCCAAAGGTTTCGGTGGTGCCTGAGATCTGCTCCAGGGTGCGGGTCAGTTCGGTGTGACGGCTCTTCAGGGTCGAGTCGATCTTGTAGTTGGCCGACTCGAGCGCGTTGGCCGCCTTCATGATCTGCTGGCCCTGGTTTTCAAACCGGTTGGTGACCGAGTTGATCTGGCCGAGCAGGTTTTCCGATACGTTCTTGAGCATGTCGGACTGGCTGGCGAGGCCTTCGATGGCCTTCAGCGACTGGCGGGTGATGTTTTCGCTGGTACGGCGGACGGAGTTGATGCCTTGCATCAGCGATTCGTCGAGATCGCCTGCCTGACGCTGGATGGTGTCGCGGAACGTTTTGGCGTGGGTGTCGAGTGCGTTTGTCAGAGCGGTCGCTCGCTCGGCCACAGCGCCGTCGATGGCCAGGGTGGAGCGCTTGATGCTGTCGTCGAACAGTTCGAGCCGCTCGGTGAAAGCGCGATCGAGGAAGGCCGTGCGCTCGACAAGCTGGACGTCGAGGGCCTGGGCGCGGTTGGCGAGCGTGGTGTCGAGGGCGAGGGCATATTCCTCGAACACAGTCTGGAGGCCTTCGGTGCGGTTGCCCAGCGTCGTATCGAGGGCGCGTGCATATTCCTCAAAGACCGTCTGCAGGTTTTCCGTGCGGTTGCCGAGCGAGCCATCGAGCGTGCGAATGCTATCTTCGAAGGCTGCCTGCATCTCTTCGCTGCGCGAACTGAGAACGGTCGCCAACGCGGTCGTATAGCCTTCGAGCACGGTCTGCATCTGCTCGGAGCGGGCGGTCAGCTGCTTGTCGAGGCCTTCGGTGTGGGTGCCGAGCGATACGTCGATCTTGGTGGAGTAATCCTCCAAAACGTTCTGGAGGTGGGTGGTGCGCGAGCCAAGTGTGGTTTCGAGTTGCCCGGCGCTCTGGGTCATGGCGGTTTCGAGCGCGTTCAAGTTCTGACTTGCGCCGGCGATGATTTCGCTGAGCTTGATCTGCTGGGTCGACAGTTTGTCGATCAGGCCGGGGACTTCCGAGCCCAGCGTGCGCAGCGTGACGGCGACGCGCTCGGACGTGTTGAGCAGCGCGTGACGCTCGCCGGACAACTCCTGGATCAGCCCGCGGATCTTCTTTTCGTTTTCTTCATAAGAACGGTCGAGGGCTGCGACTTCGGAATGGACGAGGGCTTCCAGTTCACCGGCACGGCCCAGCGCGCGCGACACAGCATCGTTCATAAACGAGACCTGACGGCGGACGTTTTGGCCTAGCGATGAGATGGCCTGCTCGGCCATGCGGTCGGGTTCGGCCAGACGGACGGCAACTTCAGTCATGGTCGACGAGCGCAGACGCAGTTCCTCGGCGCGCCAGGCCAGCAAGGCTAGAAACCAGACCACCCCGATGGGCAAGCCAATGGCGGAAACGGATGCCAGGATGGTGGGTGAGGTTGCGATTTCCAGGAACGACTCGCCTTTGCCTATCGCTGCGTAAATCGCCATGCCGGATATGGTGACGCCGAGCGCGCCCCAGACCGCACTGAAGGCGCCCGCGAGGACAAACGGGCGGTTGGACGGCTTTTGCTCAAGCGCGAAGATCAGGCCACCAATTGTGGGGGCGTCATCGTTTGCAGCGATGCCTGATCGGACGGGACCTGCGGGGCGTCGGCGGGCAACTCGGCGGCCACCTTCGCTGCCCGGATCGGTGGGAGCGGGGGCTTGTTGCGGCTCGGGGGGGAGATCGACGTCGTGGGGGCCGTCGTAGGACGCGTGCGCGGAGGCCTGCGGCAACGGGGGTGGCGCAGATGGGCTGCCCTGGCGAAGCACGCCTGCTGTCTCGCTGACCCAACTTGGTTCGGGCGGGCGGCCTGTCATATCGATGCTAATCTTTTCTTGAGCCATTCGCCCGTCCGAAACCTTAAATCAGCGGCGATCACACCTGATCGTGCTGTAGCCGCCCGCGAACGGAAGCCATGACCTGCGGCAGGTCAATTCTCCGGTCTCTGGTATCCGCGTGTTCACGCTCGATCCCTGGCATCACGCATCACTGTGCAAAGGTTCGTGTGTGATTCTTAGCGCAAACCTGTGGGTGAACTTAGTAAAAAAAGAACTTTTACCGGACGGAATTCACCTTACGCGCACAATTCGCCAACGTTTTTGCGCGAAATCCACCCCGTGACCGTGGGATTACGCGCCGTTTTGGGCGAAACGAAGGTTGAGGCTGCATGCTGCGAGGAGACACCGTTAACGCAGCCCATCCAACCCAAAGCATTCATTTTACTTGGTCTTATCGGATCTGCGCCATTCTCGACCAGGGTCAGGAGGATGAGCGGCATGTTGGTAGATCAGCGGGACTTCAGTGCAGCATCTGGTATTTGCGAGGCCCCCAAGCCGACCGCACCCCGTCCAGCGGTCGTTCTCGATCTTCAACACTTGCGTAAGTACACGCTCGGAATAACCGATCTGGAGCAGGAAATCCTTGGGCTCTTTCTCGGGGAACTGCCAAAATCACACGCCGCTCTCGTGTCGGCGCGCTCCGCCAACGACTGGCACATGGCGGCACATACGCTCAAAGGCTCCGCGCTTGCGGTGGGTGCCAAGCGACTGGCCCTTGCAGGCGCTGAGGCGGAAGCGACCGACTGCGCAAACCATGCGGCCAGGACTGCGGTGACGGCCAAGGTTGCGGACGCAATGGCCGAGGTTGCAAGCGAAATCTCCCGGCTTGGGCTCGTTTGATCCAGCACCCCTCTCTCGCGTATAGCCAGAGTGCGCGGATTTGCTCACGGCTTTGAAAGCGGCTGCTTCCTAGACGTTTGGGTTCAGGAGCGCTATTTCGATGATCGATCCGCTAAAACGATCCCATTCCTGATCAAGGCAAGGAGCCCGGCACGTGGCCAAGATTACGTTTATCCAACCCGATGGCAGTCAACAGATTGTCGACGCCGTGTCCGGTAACACCGTCATGGAAGCCGCCCGGCTGAACCGGGTTGCGGGCATCGAGGCCGAATGCGGTGGCGCGTGCGCTTGTGCGACGTGCCATGTCTATGTCGATGCCGCATGGGCTGCAAAAACCGGCAAGGCCGAGCCGATGGAAGAGGATATGCTCGACTTCGCATTCGACGTGCGGCCAGAAAGCCGGTTGAGCTGCCAGATGAAGGTGACGGATGCGCTCGATGGGCTTGTACTGCGCGTTCCGGGCAAGCAATTCTGAGATCTCGACGCTCGCCTTCCCGCCCCTGTCCGCGCCTCTTAGTTACCGACGTTGGAATTGCGCATGACCACGACCACGACGAACGTTGCCGCACCTGCTGAAACTTCCGATAGCGCCATCGAGACTGATTGCGTCATCATCGGTGCCGGGCCGGTGGGGCTGTTTGGCGTGTTCGAGTTAGGCCTCGTGGACGTCAAGGCGCATGTCATCGATATCCTCGACAAGGTCGGCGGGCAATGTTCGGAGCTTTATCCCGAAAAGCCGATCTACGACATTCCGGCTCTGCCTGTTGTCACGGGGCAGGAACTGACGGACCGGCTGATGGAGCAGATCAAGCCGTTCGGCGCGACGTTTCATTTGGGTCAGCGGGTCGATGGGCTCACGCGACTTGCCGATGGCCGTTTCCGGCTGGAGACCGATCGCGAGGGCGTGTTCCTTACCAAAGTTGTCGTCATCGCGGCGGGGGGCGGGTCGTTCACGCCTAAGCGTCCGCCTCTGAACGGGATCGAGGACTACGAAGGCAAATCGGTGTTCTATTCGGTGCGCCGGATGGAAGACTTTCGCGACCGCGATGTGCTGATTGTGGGCGGCGGCGACAGTGCGCTCGACTGGACGCTGAACCTGCAGCCGATCGCCCGGTCGGTGACGCTGCTGCACCGGCGGGATGAGTTTCGCGGCGCGCCGCATTCGGTCGAGCAGATGCGGGACCTAGTGGCGCAAGGCAAAGTCTCGCTGAAAATCGGTCAGGTGACATCGCTCGATGGGGAGCATGGGCTGCTGCGCACCGTGACGATCTCAACAAAAGACGGCGCGGAACAGCTGACCATCGACCGGATGATGCCGTTCTTTGGCCTGACCATGAAGCTCGGGCCGATTGCAAACTGGGGCATCAATCTCGAGACGAACCTGATCACGGTCGATACCTCGACCTATCAGACGACGGAGCCCGGCATCTTTGCTGTCGGCGATATCAACACGTATCCGGGCAAGCTGAAGCTGATCTTGTCGGGCTTCCACGAAGTCGCGCTGATGGCCCAGGCGGCGCACAAGATCGTGCACCCCGATAAAAAGCTGCTGTTCCAATACACCACGTCGTCGTCGGGGCTGCAGAAGAAGCTCGGCGTGAAGTAGGGGCAATCGCTGCTCGACTGAGACTCGGGGCTATCGCCGCTCGATTGAGATTCGGGGCTATCGCCCCGGGCCCCATTTGGGGATTGGCATCCCCAAACCCCTGCTCTTTTTGGGGACTTTTAGCGACTTTGTCATCCCGGCTGCAGCGTAGCGGAGAGCCGGGAGCCAGGGGGGCAAAAAGCGGAGCCTTCGGCAGCCATGGCTGGGTCCCGGGTCTGGCGCTCGGCTGGCGCCTCGCTGGCCCGGGATGACAGTTTTAGTGCTGCAGGATTTTGGACAGGAAGACCTGGGCGCGTTCGCTGCGGGGTTTGCCGAAGAAATCGTCTTTCTTAGCGTCCTCGACGATCTCGCCGCGATCCATGAAGATCACGCGATCGGCCACTTTGCGGGCAAAACCCATTTCGTGAGTGACCACCATCATGGTCATGCCCTCTTTGGCGAGCGCCACCATGACGTCGAGCACTTCATTGACCATTTCGGGGTCGAGCGCGGACGTCGGCTCGTCGAACAACATGCAGATAGGGTCCATCGCAAGCGCCCGGGCGATGGCGACGCGTTGCTGCTGGCCGCCCGAGAGCTGGCCCGGGAATTTGGCTGCCTGTTCGAGGAGGCCGACGCGCTTTAACAGCGCCATGCCCTTGGCTTCGGCATCCGCGCGGTTTCGGCCAAGCACTTTTTGCTGAGCAAGGCACAGGTTGTCGACGATCGACAAATGCGGGAATAACTCGAAGTTCTGGAACACCATGCCGACGCGCGAGCGCAGCTTGTTCAAGTTGGTTTTCTTATCCGACAGCGACACGCCGTCGACCACGATGTCGCCGCTCTGGAAGGGCTCCAGACCGTTGACGGTTTTGATGAGCGTCGATTTGCCGGAGCCCGAGGGGCCGCAGACGACAACGACATCGCCTTTTTCAACGTTGGTCGTGCAGTTGGTAAGGACCTTGAACGAGCCGTAGGCTTTGGAGACGTTCTTGATCTCGATCATCGACATGGGACATTACCTTCAACGGACGATTGCAACACGCTCTTGCAGCACTTTCACGAGGCGCGACAGAGCAAAGGAGATGATGAAGTAGACGAGCGCTGCGAACAGATACATTTCGACCAGACGTCCGTCGCGCTGCGCAACCTTGGAGGCGGCACCGAGGAAGTCGGTCAGCGAAAGGACGTAGACGAGCGAGGTATCCTGGAACAGGACGATGGTCTGGGTCAGCAGCACCGGGATCATGTTGCGGAAGGCCTGAGGCAGGACGATCCGGCCCATGACCTGCCAGTATGACAGTCCTAATGCATAGCCAGCAGCAGTCTGGCCCTTCGGGATCGACTGAATGCCGGCGCGCATAATCTCGGCGAAGTAGGCGGCCTCGAACAGGGTGAAGGTGATCAGGGCGGAGTTAAAGGCTCCGACCTGCATGGGGCGGGTTGCCCCGGTTGCCCACGCGCCGATGTAGGGCAACAGGAAGTAGAACCAGAATATCACCAGCACCAGCGGCAGCGAGCGGAACAACGTGGTGTAGAAGTTGGCGAAATATTCCAGCGGCTTGATGCCCGACAGGCGCATCAAAGCCAGAATCGTGCCGACGAAGATGCCGCCGATGGTGGCGAGCAAAGTCAGCATCAGCGTGAAGGCCATCCCGTCAAAAAACAGGTATTGCCAGGAGCGCGCGATGACGTCGAAGTCGAAATTGGAAAACATGGCCCCTCACTTCCCCACCGTATAGCCGGGCACCGCGACGCGGTTTTCCAGCATGCGCATTCCGGCGACGACAATCACATTGAGCACCAGGTAAAGGATCGTCGCGGCGGTGAAGGCTTCGAAGACCTGGAATGAATACTCCTGCATGGAGCGGGCTCGCGAGGTGAGTTCCAGCAAGCCGATGGTGAGGGCCACCGACGTGTTCTTGATGAGGTTCAGGAATTCCGACGTCAACGGCGGCAGGACAATTCGGAATGCCATCGGCAGCAGGACGTAGCGGTAGGTTTGCGCCGTGTTGAGCCCGAGAGCCGTACCAGCCATCGTTTGCCCGCGCGGAAGGGCTTTGATGCCGGCGCGGACCTGCTCGGCGACGCGGGAGGATGTGGCAAATCCGAGGCCGATCACGGCTGTGTAGAAGGCAGCGTTCGGTGACTGCTTGAGCGCCATGCCCCAGGCTTTGGGCAGCACTTCCGGCAGTACGAAATACCACAGGAACAGCTGCACCAGGATCGGGATGTTGCGGAACAGTTCGACCCAGGCGGTGCCGAAAGCGTTTGCCCATTTTGAGTTGGTCGTGCGCATCACGCCAATGGTGGAACCGACCGCGAGCGCGATAACCCAGGCGCAAAGCGCCGTGACGATCGTCCATTGAAGGCCGTTGATGAGCAACTGAGCATAGGTGGCCGTGCCCTCCGGCGACTGCTCCCAGAAAATGCCCCAGTTCCAGTTGTATTTCATGTCATGCCCCCTGACCGCTCTGCATGCCGTCTTGTGGCCCCGCCAGATGCGGGGGGATAGAAAAAGGGCACCGGCTGTTTGTGCCGATGCCCTTCGTCAGATCAATATGCGGCTGGATCGGCGCTGTCCTTGGGAGCCGTGAACATCTTTTCGAGCTGTGGCGAGAGCACGAAGTTGAGGTTCAGGTTCTTTGGCGGGATTGGCGACTGGAACCACTTTTTGAAGAGCGCGGGGCCTTCAGCCTTGTAGAGCGCGGCGGTGGCAGCGTCGGCGACCTTTTTGAAGGCTACGTCATCCTTGGGCAGCATGATGCCGTAGGGCTCGGGCGAACTGAAGGCTTCCTTGGAAATGTCGTAGAGGCTTGGGTCCTTCGAGGAGGCGGCGAGGCTTGCCAGCAAAATGTCGTCCATGGCAAAGCCGACGGCGCGGTCGGTTTCAACCATCAGGAAGGCTTCGGCGTGGTCTTTGGCGGCCAAGATGGTCATCCCGAGGTTCTTGGCGGTATTGAGTTCGTTCATCTGCTTGATGTTGGTCGTGCCGGAGGTCGAGACGATGGTCTTGCCCTTCAGATCGTCGACCGACTTGATGTTTGACGCCTTCTTCGTGACGATCCGTGTCGCCGTGAGGAAGTGGGTGTTTGTGTAGGACACTTGCTTCTGGCGTTCGACGTTGTTTGTCGTCGAACCGCACTCAAGGTCGATGGTGCCGTTGGCCAACAGCGGAATGCGCGTTGCCGAAGTCACGGGGTTCAGTTTCACTTCGAGCTTTTCGAGCTTCAGCTCAGTCTTCACAGCGGCAACGATTTTGTTGCAGATGTCCATCGCAAAGCCGACAGGCTGCTGCTTGTCGTCGAGATAGGAAAAGGGAACCGACGATTCACGGTAGCCGATCGTGATCGATCCGGAGTCCTTGATCTTCTTGAGTGCGCCCGTCAACTCTTGCGCAACTGCCGGTGCGCCAACCAAACCCGCAGCAACTGCCGCGATCAAAAGACGTCTCATGCCCACAAGTCCTCTATTGTTGCTCTGACACTGTGCCAGCCGTTTCCACAGCGACCCGTTGACCGCTGGAACCGTAACGTGGATCGCGCTTCGGCGAGGCCAAAGCGTGCGTCCACGTTTGTACAGTTCGGAGAGGTGCGACTTAAAAGCAAGCCTAAAAAGCGAGCAGCGAGATAGCCGATCGGCTGAAAATTCATGCTGCGACTGCGTTGTTGCGCTGCTCAGAAACCGGATAGCGCAGCCGATGTTCGAAATTGCGCGGCAAGCGCCCGCATTAGCAGGCGGCAGGCTTCTTCCCGGAGATGGCTGCGACGGCGGCGGCGACGCCATTACGCCCCGGACCTGCATGCCTTTTGGGCATAAATAACCAAAGGATTCCCGCAATCAGGCTCATCGGGATCAAAGCGAGGGGCAATTCGACAAGTGCGACCACGGCGGTGATGGCCCAAAGCAGTGCCAAACCGTGCTCGGCGATGGCGATGACTTTGGATTGCGAGTGACGGCGGAGCAAACTGCGGCGGCTTCCCGCCATGGGATGCCAGACGTTCAAGAGGGCGGTCGAACACGCGGCAAGGGTGCCAAATGCAATGGCGCAAAGCGTGGCTTGCAGCGAGACGGCGGCAAGTGCGAGGAGCGGGAGCGCCAGAATGACGGCGAGCGGAAGGGCGATGGCCGAGAGTTTGGCACGGGCTGCCTGGGCGGGAAGGATCGGCGCGGTCGCCAGCAATTCGGGGGCGTCTTCGCCGGAGACGGTGATCCAGGCGAGGGACGCTGCGATCTGGGCCGCGAGGACGACGATCAGAGGCGTCAGCGCAATGGCTGGCGGGATACCTTGAGGGCTGCGCAGCAGCAAGACGGCAAGGGGCAGCGTGTAGATGATCTGGAGACCCAACTGGGCGAACAGATTGGGGTCGCGGACGAGCAATCGCCATTCCTTCAAGCGGAGCGACCGGCCAGGGCCTTGGCGGAACGGGCGAGCCGATGTCGGCAGTTTGGCGGGGCCATCGGCGGCGCTGGCAGCTGTCAGGGTTGCGCTGGCAAAAGCGCTGCTCAAGGCTGCAACTGCTGCCACGAATAGGACGAGGGAGGCTAGCAGCCCCACCGCGAGCGTTGCGATGTCGAGGCTGATGCGCGACGTCAAGGCCGATAAAGCGGCTTCGAGGTGGCCTGCGGATCCACCGAGCAACTGACGGCCCCATGCGATGATGTCGGCTGCGAGATCTTTGGGGAGCAGCAGTCCGATCTGGACGACGAGCACGAAGCCGCCTGCGATCAAGGCGGCCATGATTTGCGAGACTTGACGGGCGCGGCGTGGGCCAACGGTGAAAAACAGCCCGATGGCGACCATCATTCCAACCGCTGTGCCCGCAAGCGCCATGGAGATCAGCAGGGGGTATACGGCCAACCAGGCGGCGTCGTCGCGCAGCGCGCCAGCATTGGCGAGGGGCAGCAGGATGGGGGCCAGCGCGAAGAACGACGATGCGGCGATGGCGACTGCGCGGGAGGCGACGGCTTTCCAGGCCGCGAGGGGGGAGGCAAACAGCAGCTCCAGGCTGCCGCGCTCAAACAAGGAGCGCGTGGCCCCGAGCAGGCCCTGGGCGATCATCCACAACGCAGCACCGATGGCGCCGGTTGCCAGAGCGTTCGCGCTGAACAGACCCGGATTGGCTGCGCGCAAGCCGAATGCGCCCCATGCAAGCCCATGGGCGATGATAAGACTGCCGATAACAAAGGCTGCAGCGGTGCGCGGCGACCAATGGGCGATCACCTCCGTCAGTTGGCGGCTGCTTACGCGCAGGTCATGGATCAAGAGCCAGAGGAACGAGCCGGGGCGGACGATCATTGGGGGGCGTCCTGGCCGGTCGTGAGCGTTAAAAACACATCTTCGAGGGTGCTGGCGGTGCCACCAAACTGAGCGCGCAGTTCCGCCATGGAGCCTTGCGCGACGAGACGGCCGCTGCGCACGATGCCAATACGCGTTGCGAGCCGCTCGGCGACTTCGAGGATGTGGGTCGTCAGGATGATGGTCGCCCCTTCGCGGACGCGGGCGGTCAACAGATCTTTGACCTGACGAGCAATCGCGGCATCCAGCCCGGTCAACGGTTCGTCGAGCATGATAAGGCGCGGCTCGTGGACGAGCGCGCCAGCCAGCGCCACCTTCTGCTTCATGCCGCGCGAAAAGCCTTCGCAGCGGACGTTCCGGTTCGGGCCAAGCTCGAGGATGTCGAGCAAAACGGCTGCACGCTTTTGGGCGACGGCGGGCGGAACGTTCCAAAGACCTGCGATGAATTCCAGATATTCAACGGGGGTCAGCTTGTCGTAGAGCATCGGCTCGTCGGGCAGCCAGGCCGTGATGGCTTTGGCGGCAACCGGATTGGCGCGTGCATCGACGCCAAAAATGGAAATGGACCCGCTGTCGGGTCGCAACAGGTTTGCGGCCATGCGCAAGGTGGTGGTTTTGCCCGCACCGTTCGGGCCAAGTAGGGCGTAGAATTCGCCCGGCTCGACGCGCAGATCGAGAGCGTTCACGGCATGCTTTGCGCCAAACGATTTGGTCAGGCCGGTGAGTTTGAGGGCTGCTTGCGGGACGGCAGGCGCCGTGTGTCCGGAGTTGTCGTCGCCGGGTCCCAAACCATCCATCGTATTGCCGCCTGCCGTGACTGTTGATACCGCCGTAACCCTACGACAGGCTGGTTTCAGAGCCATTAAGAGCATTTGGACAAAAATTGGCTGATGGCCGTCAGCGATTTCATCGTGCCGCGAGAAACAATCGACGGATTTTCACGTAATCTGGATGCTCTTTCGGCAGCACCTTGCCGAGCCCACTGTCTAGGTCCTTCAAAATGGAAATGCATCAGATTCGGTATTTTCTCGCGGTCGAGAAATCGCGTAATTTTACGCGCGCGGCAGAGGCCTGTCATATCACCCAGCCCGCGCTGACACGGGCCATTCAGAAATTAGAACATGAAGTTTGCGGCGCGCTGTTTCAGCGTCTCAATGGCCGCATCGAGCTGACGGAATTGGGGCGGGTACTGCTGCCGCGGCTGGAAGCGGTCGACCGGGAGGTCAATTCAGCGAGGCTCGATTGGCAGGCGGCGGCGGGGCAACGAAAACAAAGGCTTCGCCTTGGCGTCATGTGTACCTTAGCGCCCGATCGGCTGGCGACTTTCATCAGCCGCGTCGGGCTGCAGATTCCAGATCTTGAGATTTCGATCAAAGAGGCCAAGGGCTCTGCCATTGTCGCTGGATTGGCCAATGACGATCTCGATATTGCGCTGGCGGGCATTCCTGAATATCCCGCAGATTTCGAGGTCGTGCGATTGTTCACTGAGGCCTACACTCTCGCTGTGCCCGATCAGCACCGGTTTGCGGGGCGTGCGAGCGTGGCGCTGAGCGAACTCGATGGCGAGAATTACATCGAACGGCTGAATTGCGAATTCAGCGACCATTTCGAAGCCCTACACGGGGATTGGCCGATTCAACTCAACGTGCGATATCGAAGCGAGCGCGAAGATTGGGTGCAGTCGATGATCGCTGCAGGAATGGGGATTGCCTGCCTACCGCAATCATTGCCGATATGCCCGGGTGTTTCGCGGGTCAGTCTTCACACGCCAGTGGTGGAACGCACGATCAGTCTGGTACGTCTGGCGGGCACCTATAAATCTCCCGCCGTCAGCGTCTTCGCACAGATGGTGGGGCGCTTTCATTGGACGGGGGCCGGGTCCGGCTCTCCCTGTTAGCGAGACCTGACCAGATCTCGGGCTGGCGCTAAGACGCCGGAACCATGCGTTCGCACAATTCCGGCGTTTAGTGAGCCTTGGACGATTGTCGTCTAAAATTTTACTTCGGCAACAGGACGGCGTCGATCACGTGGATCACGCCGTTCGACTGCTTCACGTCTGCGATGGTGACGGTTGCGGTACCGCCCGATTCGTCCGTGAGGGTCAGTTTGCCGTCTTTCGACTTCTTGGCGATGAGCATGGCCCCTGAGAGCGTCTTGACGGGGTGCGCGCCCTTGTCATCGTCGACCATTTTGCCGATTGCGGCCGCCATAACGGCCGTGCCGACGACGTGCGAGGTCAGCACCTTGGTGAGGGCTGCCTTGTTTTCAGGCTTCAAAAGCGTGTCGACGGTGCCGGCTGGGAGTTTGGCGAAGGCGTCGTTGGTTGGTGCGAAGACCATGAACGGGCCGGCGCCAGAAAGCGTTTCGACTAGGCCTGCGGCTTTGACGGCGGCAACCAGCGTGGTGTGGTCCTTAGAGTTGACGGCGTTCTCGATGATGTTCTTGGTGGGCAGCATGGCAGCACCGCCGACCATCGGGTTGGCGTCGGCGCGCGCTGGCTGGGCGGCATACCCGCCGAGCGACGCGGTTGCGATCAAGCCAAGCATCAGGGCTGACGTCAGAGATTTCTTCTGGAGCATGTGTTCCTCGTTACCGTTTGATTGCTCCGGCGTGTGGAGCAAGGGAAGCTACGGGGGAGGGCTGCGCGAGTTTCATGCCGTGTGATCACGGATGAGTGTGGACGGGCTGGTGATCCATGTTGGGCATGGGGTGGTCTTGCCAAAAGCCCCCGACCGGGGGAGGCCCATTCAACGGGCCGATTGCCAATTTCAGGGCTTGGCTTGGACGAGCTTGCCTGCATAAACGACGGGGCCGGTGGGGTTGCCGTCCGGGGAGCCGCCTTCGGCTTCGAGGGTGACGGCGTAGGTCGCGTCGGCAATGTCGCCGCTGGCGTAAGAGGCGAGCTTTGCGCTCACGGAATAGCCCTGGTCGGCCACGACGCCGAGCGATTTTGGTGAGCCAAGGCGTGTGTTGATCAGCCAGAGTTCATAGCTTTTGCCCACTTGGCGTTGGGCGGCCACGGGACGCACCGTGAAGGTGCGGGCGTCGATGTCGACCGTCATCAGGAAGGCGGGGCTTTGCGCGTCTTTTTGCAGGACGGCCACGTAAGATGTGGCGCTGACGGGGGGGCGGAACCCTTCGCGGACGACGATAAAGCCAGCAAGGCAGGCCGCCAATGCGGTCGCGCCCAGGGCCGCCGATCGCCAGCGGGCCAGTCGCGATTGAAGGTCGACTACGGATGCAGGGGAGATGGCGGGCGTTTCAAACGCGCGGATTCGCTCTGCGATTTTCGCCTTCAGGAGCGGCGATGGCGCGATGGGTTCGATTTGGTCGTTCAGGGGTGCAAGACGGGCAGCCCAAGCCTGGATGGCCGCGTCGAGTTCGGGGTCGCGGGCACGGCGGAACGCGACGTTGGCGCGCTCGATGCGGTCGAGCGTTCCCAGCACGTATTCGGCCGCCAGCAGGTCGATGTCGTTGGGATCTGTGTTGTCTGTCATGGCGTAAGGCACGCCTTCAGTTGAGCAAGCGAACGGTGAAGCCAGGTCTTGATGGTGGCGACGGGCGCGCCGAGACGCTGGCTCAGTTCCTCGCGCGTTGCGCCGTGGAGATAGGCGTCAACGACCAGCTGTTTGCGCTGAGGGTCGAGTTTGTCCAGGCAGGCGTTCAGGCGGGCGACGTCCTGGCTCAACTCCAGCGCATGAAGCGGTTGGGTGTCGGACGAGGGAACATTGAGGGCCTCAGGTGCGTCTTCAATGGACGCTGGAACGCGCCGGCGCACTTCGTCCAGGGCCCGGTTGCGGGCGATGGTCGCCATCCATGTGATCGGGGAGGCGCGACCAGGGTCGAAGTCGGCGGCTCGTTCCCAGATTTTCACATAGACCTCTTGTAGGACCTCATCGGCAATATCGCGACGCCGCAAGATACGAAAAATAATCCCATAAAGTTTCGAACTTGTGGTGTCATAGAGCGCGTCGAAGGCCGCGACATCCTTGCGGGACACGCGCGCGAGCAGGTCGACAATATCTTGCGCGGATGTCGTCATGAAGCAAGGGCACTCGTTGGACCGTCAGGGGGCGCTCAGACGGTGGAGATGTCGGCGGGACGCGCCGTCGTGTCAACGGAATTTAATGCCCGTCGGCCGACTTGCGTTCAGCACAAGGACCGAGGGCTCTGGTTGGTGCACGGACAGGGCCGGTCTATCCTGCTCGCAAGGGTAGGACTTCTTTGAGCGATTAGGGATACTTTTTGCCTTCTTTGCCGGATGCCCGCCTGCAGGCCCCGGCTATACCAAACGATTTTCACACATGGAGCGTTGCCGCGATGTCTGTTGGAGGATCAACCACCGTCGTGGTCGTTGCGCTTGCGTGCAATCTGGGGATTGCAGCGGCAAAGTTTGTCGCGGCCGCCTGGAGCGGATCGTCTGCGATGCTATCGGAGGCAATCCATTCGCTCGTCGATACATCCAACCAAGCGCTTCTGCTGCTCGGGATCAAGCGATCGCTGCAGCCTGCGGACGAGCGGCATCCGTTCGGGTATGGGATGGAGCTTTATTTCTGGAGCTTCATTGTCGCGATCATTCTGTTCTCTCTGGGGGCTGGCGTTGCGATCTACGAAGGCGTCGACAAGCTGCTTCATCCCCATCCGATCCAGCATGCGAACATTCTCTACATCGTGCTCGGCGTTGCTCTGGTGCTGGAAAGCATTTCACTGTTCCAGTGCATGCGGGAATTCAACGCGCGGCGCGGCCAACTGCCCTGGATGACGGCGCTGCGGACTTCGAAAGATCCTTCACTTTACATGGTGTTACTAGAAGACTGCGCGGCGCTGGCTGGGTTGACGATTGCGTTTTTTGGTGTCTTGGCGGCCGATCAACTCGGAATCGAGATGGCGGATGGGGTTGCATCAATCGTGATCGGGGTTTTGCTCGCGATGGTTGCAGTATTCATGAGCATCGAGACCAAGGCGCTGTTGATTGGCGAATCGGTCGAGCCGGGCGTGCTGGCGGGTATCCGGGCAATTATCGCGGCCGAGACCGGAAAGGGAAAGCCGATCGTCGAAATCAATAGCATCAAGACAATGCACCTGGGACCGGACGATATTCTGGTTGTGGCGAGCGCTGATTTCGAAGATGGGCAACTTGCGAGTGCCGTTGAGGCGACCAACGCACGGCTGGAATTGGCGATCAAGTCGGCGTATCCGGCCGTGAGGCAACTTTGTCTTGAGGTGAGATCTGCGGCTGCGGTGGCGAATGGCCGACATGACGGACGCGGTGTTGGGCCGAAATCCGAGGCGGGTGCAGATCGTGGGGGTGTTCAGGCGGGCGGGCTACCACTTCGAGCTGAGGCGACCGCCCCCGTGCCGACTGCAATCGCGGCGACACCCAACCGGGGCGGCCAATCTGCGCCCGTGCGGGAACCGGTACCCTCTAAAATGGTCAAGCCGCCGACGTTGACGCCGCGAAACCCTCATGCCCCTCCTAAGAAGGCAAAGTCGAAGCAGCACCGTTGATTTTATCCGTCTTTCCGTCTTTGTTAGCGTTGCCTTAGCGGAGAGGCGGCAGGACATGCCGACCGCCTCGCGCTGGATTGCCTAAAACGGGATTTCGTCGTCCAGGGCTTTGTCGAAGCCCGGTTTGCCGCCGCCGGATGCGCCGCCCTTGGGGGCAGACTTGGGAGCAGAATAACCGCCGCCGGAGCTCCCGCCGCCGCTCGAGCCGCCGCCGTAACTTCCGCCTGCATTATAGTCTTGTCCACCGCTTTCGGCCATTCCGCCAGCGCCCTGACGCCCGTCGAGCATCGTCAGCGTTCCGCCCATGTTTTGGATGACCACTTCGGTCGTATATTTTTCTGCGCCGCTCTGATCGGTCCACTTACGGGTCTGAAGTTGGCCCTCGATGTAGACCTTCGCGCCCTTTTTGACATATTGTTCCACGACCTTGCAAAGACCTTCACTGAAGATGACAACGTTGTGCCATTCGGTCTTCTCTTTGCGCTCGCCAGAGTTTTTGTCGCGCCAACTCTCGGTCGTTGCAATGCGCAGGTTGGCGATCGGACGGCCATCTTGCGTGCGCCGGATTTCGGGATCCTTGCCCAGGTTTCCGATCAAGATCACCTTGTTTACCGACCCAGCCATCGCGAGCCTCCTTTCGACATTGGTTTCGTGCTCGCCGTGCCCGTTCGGGCTACGACGACTCTCATCGATAGTACACGGGCGCGACGAGCACCCTGCATCCGTTGTGTTGCTTGTCCACCGCAAAATGGGTGGCAACGCTGTTCTTCTTATGTTCTAAGATGCTTTAGCTTAACCGTCAAGATGTTGGTATCTGCCAGGACACAGAAAGCAGAAAAGGGGTTCATGTGTGCAGGTCCCTGACTTTCGCCCGTGCGCGCGTTAGGTTAGGTTTTGGATCGACGATCGACCACGCATCACATCAACGCGCATGCTTTTTCGGAAATTGCCGCCTCAATGTCCTCTTATGATTGCTCGAAGTGCCCCGGCTATTGCTGTTCGTACCCGCAAATTGGCTTGGTCAAGGCCGATGTCGCACGCCTTGCGAAACATTTCGGCGTGACGTTCGAAGAGGCGGAACGTAAATACACGCGGTCTGATTTTGGGCAAAAGTGGATTTTGCGGCGCAAGAAGGACGCGCATTACGGCAAGATCTGCCGGTTTTTCGACGGTAAGAAGCGTAATTGCTCGATTTACGACGCGAGGCCAAAGATCTGCCGCTCCTACCCTAACGAGGCACACTGCGGATATTGGGATTTCCTGGCCTGGGAGCGCAAACACCAAGAAGACCCGGAGTATGTCGCGACGACCGACAACTCGCTGTGGCCGTGACGTAGACCTTTGATCTGGCCGCCTTAACGCAATCTTTGGCTTGCCGTGATGTTGTGGGCGCTTGTCATGTTCAGCGTCGAGACACAGTGATGATTGCCACAACCGAACGCGCCGCCGACTTTTATCTCCACAAACAGGCCAACGATACCTGGAGCAACTATTTTCGCGGTCGCCGGTTTGCGCTGATCGAAGCGAAAATCCGCAGGATCGCTGCTGCCACAGGACGCTGCCGGATCATCGACATCGGCGGGCGGGTCGAATATTGGAACCCTATTCTTTCGACGCTGACTGAGGTCGATGCCAAAATCACGGTCGTGAACCTGGAGAAGACCCAGCCAAAGCCCGGTCCAATGTTTGATTTCGCATATGGAAACGCATGCGATCTCTCGGCATACGGCGACCAAGCCTACGACTTTGCGCACTCGAACTCGTTGATCGAGCATGTGGGGCGGTGGCCGGAGATGACCCGGTGCGCGCAGGAAATTTCGCGTGTGGCCGCAAGCTATTACGTTCAAACGCCCTACTTGTGGTTTCCAATCGAGCCGCATTTTCGCGCGCCGTTTTATGCGTGGTTGCCCGAACAGACGCGGGCACGACTACTGATGGCTTTCGATCTGGGGTACATCGGCCGCGCGGCGACGCTCGATCAGGCGATGGCCGATGTGCAGAGCATCAATCTGCTCGACCATGCGCAAATGAAAGCCCTGTTTCCAGACGCTGCCGTCACGTTTGAACGGGTGCTCGGCCTCCCGAAATCGATGATCGCCTGTCGCGATCGTTAAGCGCGCCATACACCCACCCAATTGACGCGCGCTGGATAAATATATTCAGCGCGCTTCTTTTTTGCTTGAAATCGAACGCAGCATGAACATAATAGCTCTGGTGTTCCAATGAGAGGCGCAACGGGGGCGTTAAGCCATGATCACACTTTACACGTTTGGTGCGATGTTCGGACTGCCCGACGGGAGTTCATTTTGCACCAAGGCGGATGTGCTGCTGAAGATGGCGGGGCAGCCGTACACGCTGGATCATTCGGGCTTTACGAAAGCACCCAAGGGCAAGCTGCCTTATATCACCGATGACGACGTGACGATTGCTGACTCGACGTTTATCCGGTGGCATCTGGAAAGCAAATATGGCGTCGACTTCGACGCAGGGCTGAGCGCTGAGCAAAAGGCTGCGGCCTGGGCGTTTGAGAAATTGTGCGAGGATCAGCTCTATTGGGGCGTCGTTCGAGACCGTTGGCTGAGGCCGGAAAATTTTGACAAGGGTCCACGGACGTTTTTCTCGCCGGTTCCTGCGTTTTTGCGACCGCTGATCATCGCCAAGGCACTCCGAGAGGTGCGGCGCAATCTGAATGGCCAAGGGCTTGGGCGGCATTCCGAAGCCGACAGCCAAAAGATCACGATCGCTGGCATCCATGCGGTGTCGGATTATCTCGGCGAAAAGCCGTTCCTGACCGGCGATGCACCATGCGGGGCGGACGCGTCTGTGTTTGCGACGGTTGCAGCGTTCCTTTGTCCGCTCTTCGATGGGCCGTTGTATCAAGCGGCCTCGGCACGGGCAAACCTCGTCGCCTATCGCGACCGGTGTATGGCGCGCTGGTACCCGGAATTCAAATCGACGTGACGACGCTGTAACGAGGGGCAATTTGCCCCTCACACTGCCCGACCGAGAGCTTTGGGTCCTGCATTGCGGTGCCCGTTGTTCGAAATTCAGTTCTGGTTACTTGCAGGTTGTGTTGCAGGGGACTTCTTCGCGTTTTTCGATGCCGCCTTTGAGCATCGAGACGGTTTCGCGGAAACACTTGCCGCCGTCCTGGACGACACGGATCAGGCGGTCACCGGCGCCCTTAGCCTGACACATGATCTGCATCCCGGCTTGGGCGATTTTGAACTGACCGGTGACGGGGGGGGAGTTGGAAGCGGGGGCTGCGGGTGAAGTGGAGGCGACGGGCGGCGCGGATTGGGCCAAGGCTGCCGGGATGACGAGGCCCATCAGGCCGGCGGCGCTGGTTGGCTTTTGGAGTTCGCTGAAGGCGATCCATTCATAGGTTGCTTTGCCAGCGCTTGAAATCTTGATGGCGATGTCGCCGCTCTGCTGGCAGGCCCCAACGTCGATTTTTGTGCCTGACGTGGTGAGCAACTGGCGATAGTCGACCTTGCAATCGAGATTTTTCATCCAGAGGTCGTACTGGGCAAGTCGGTGAGGAACCTGGGCGAACGGGATGCCGTGGGCCCACGAATAATAGAGGTTGTGCGCGGTCGGGATGGCGGCAAGGACGGACACGCCAAGTACTGCGGCGCGGATCAAGGGGAGAGTATTGCTCATGGTCTTGGCGACCGGGTGGTCTGCGATCGTACGCGGCGGAATCTGTGTCATGGGATAACCCTCAGCAATGTGTGCAACCAGCATGCGCCTACCCAATGGTAAATAGTCGATGTTGCGGGATTTATACAGGGGCCGTTGAACGAAGGCTGAGGGCGGGGTTCATGTGGCGTTCAGGGCCGTCGTCCCGGGTGGATGTGTTGGACTTGCGTCGCGCGCACGCCAGCGTAATCTGTGCGCGTGCTGATGGGGCGGGCACGGATGGGGGAAGCGATGATCGAAATCAAGCCGACGTTTGATTATGCCATTTATCGTTGGCATTTTGATTGTGGCCAGCATTTTAAGTTGGCTCTCCCAACCGTCACCCTACACAAACAGGCCGGATTTCAGCATAGCCATTTGGCTGGTTGCAATAGCGGCGATCATCTATGTCGTCTACGAGTGGTTTCTAGAGCAGCGGGAACTTGATTGGCGATTATTGATCGGGTCAAGCGATGGGAGCCGGAATTACTTCACGTCTCCGAACCGCATGACACTTCTTAAGGTTCGAGACGTGCTGACGGACAAAATGAACGGGCGTGACACCAACGCCGTCTACAACATCAATTTCCAGACCGGCACGATTGAGAACGTTAGCATCGGGAAGGTCGAGCAGATCGGGGCGGTGGTGACCGGGTCGGGGAACACCGTCAATGCCGCGACCGGATCGGGGCGGGTGGGGACGAGCGAGACGACGATGACCGCGACCAACTCGCCGGGGGCGCAGATCGGGTCTGGGCATACGGCGACGGGCAACACGTACATGGTCGACTACGCCAGCGTGCTGCCGGAGGTCGTGCGGATTCAACAGCATTACGACCGGGATCCGCGCACGCAGGACCTTGCCCGGAGGCTGGCGGAGCTGGAATTCCTGATGCGGTCGGGAACACCGACGCAGAACGGGAAGGACCGGCTGCGTAGCATCGTCGGAGACGTGACGTCGGCGCTGCAGGCCTATCCCGCGATGGTTCAGTTTTTCCAGCATATCGGGCGGCTCGCGGGTTTTGACGCGCCGGGCTGCCGCGCTTGCTTGATGGTTGGGCTGCCGCGCGCGCTGAAAGGGCGGGCTGCTGCGTTCGGTCACTTGATCGGCTCCGCCTTTGCCCGCTTAGGGGATTGGCATCCCCCAAACCCTCTGCTTTTTTGTGACTCTAGATATGACTCTAGATCAGGAATGGGATCAGCAATGGGGGGCTGTTTGTGTTTGGCGCGTTGGCATTCCTGAGTTTGCCACGATAGCGACACGGATTGGACATGGGGCGCTCACTGAATTGCCATGGCTTGAGAGAAAGCTGCGACGATCAAGTGTTTTTCGTCAGGGGTCGATAATGAATTCATTTTTCTGCCGCTCTTTGAAGGGTGCTGTCGTCTCACTGCTGGGCGTGCTCGGTGCGGGCGCCAGCGCTCATGCTGCGGCGGCATCGGTGGAGATCAAGGCGTCGCTCGACAGGCCAATCTTGAAGGCTGGCGAAAAGCAGACGGCCTACTTGCGGGTCGTGATCGAGGCGGCCAAGCGGTCATCGGCCCAGCGCGCGCCGATGAATATCGCTCTGGTGATCGACAGGTCGGGATCAATGTCCAGCGACCGGCGAATGGAAAACGCGCGAGCTGCGGCGCAATTGGCGGTCGATCGGCTGGGGCGCGACGATATTCTCGCGATCGTCAGCTACGACGACAAGGTCGATGTCGACGTGCCATCGACGAAGGTGACGGACGCTGGCAGCATCAAGGAGAAGATCGGGCGTTTGACGCCACGCGGGTCGACGGCCATTCATGCCGGTCTGCTGGCAGGCGCCAATGAAGTCCGTAAGTTCAAATCCAAGGAACGGGTCAATCGCATCATTTTGCTGTCGGATGGGCTTGCCAACGTAGGGCCGTCGAAGCCGTCGGATTTCGTGAGCCTGGGCCAGGAATTGGCCAGCGAGGGGATCACGGTATCAACGCTGGGGCTGGGCACGGGCTATAACGAAGACCTGATGGCGGGCCTTGCGCGGGCGGCCGATGGCGGTCATGCGTTCGTGCAGGAAAGCGCGGATCTGGCGAATTTCATCGGGCGGGAATTCGACGACACGCTGGGGATCGTGGGTCAGCAGGCCGAAATCATCTTCACGTTGAATGAGGGGATCGGCGGCGTGCGTTCACTGGGGCGGACGGCAGCGGTTGGCGGCAACCGGATTGCGTACAAGGTCGGCGCGCTGTTTGGGGGGGCCGAGCAGGTGTTCGTTGCGCAGATATCTGTGCCGACCATCTCTGCATCAGGGCTGCGCGACATTGCCAAAATCGAAGTGGCCTACACCGATCCAGCGACCGGGCAGCGTGTAACGGGGACTGGCACGGCGCAGGCACAGTTCAGCGACGACAGGGCTGCCAGCGACAAGAGTCTCGATCCGCTGGTCGATCGCGAGGTGGTGACGCTGCTATCGCGGGAGACGCGTGCGATTGCCGTCCGGTTGCGCGACGAGGGTAAGATCGACGAAGCCCGCAAGACGTTCGACGACAACGCGAAGTTCTTGAGCGCCAAGAAGGCCGCGTTGCCAGCCGCGGCACAAGATTACAAGCCGCTCACCGAGGAGCTCGATGCGAGCCGGGCAGCAGCCGCCCCGGCGGCACAAAGTTCGGAAGGCTGGGCCAAGGAACGCAAGGCGCAACGGTATATGGACAGCAACAAGGCCGGGTCGATGCAGAAGTATTGAGGCGGCAAGTCGGCTGCTGTTCAGCCGGCGGGGCCAGCCCCGCACCCCGCCGGGAGGCACAGCCTCCCGGACCCACCAGTCTTTATGACATAGACGCCCTTTATTCCGGCAGATTGCAGGATTTCATGATCTCTTTCATGCGCTCCCTGCTGCCGTCTTCGGCGGACTTGATTTTTTCGGCGGGGATGCCGCTCGCGATCAGGCCTTTACCGGCGGCTACGATTTCAGACAGCTTTTGCTGGAACGACGCCGTCATGACCAAACGGTCGAACCGTGACAGGTCCGTTGCTGCTCTGTCGGCGATGCAGCTGCACACCTTGACGCCATCCTGTTTGGCGCGGGCAGCGCAGGCATTGACCAACGCCGCGCGTTCACTGGCGGAAAAGGCTCCGCCTCTTTCGATATCTGCTGCGGTAATTGGGATTGGGATGATGTTGCGCTGGTAGAAATACAGGCCAAGGCCAAGCGCTATGAAAAAGAGGAGCAGATAAGTTAGAAAGCGTCCCATGAGCGTGCTCCGTTTGGTTGTCCGCTGCGTTTAAAGGGTTGACTGACAATCTTCTAACTCAGCAACGGACGTCTGCCGATCTGGTTCCAACGGTATGCTTGCGATTGCGCGCCTGCCGCCCATGCCTTACCTGTGAGGCCATGACAAAAGCCCCTTCCAAGATACCGGCGAAGCCATCGGCTTCCAACGGTGCCCGCACCCTCGTGACCCGGCCCGATGCTAAAATGCTGTCGGTGCGCGGCGCGCGCGAGCACAATCTCAAAAACGTCGATCTGGATTTGCCGCGCGACAGCTTGATTGTGTTCACCGGCCTGTCCGGGTCGGGCAAGTCGAGCCTCGCGTTCGATACGATCTATGCCGAGGGACAACGGCGGTATGTCGAGAGCCTGTCGGCGTATGCGCGGCAGTTTCTGGAAATGATGCAGAAGCCGGATGTGGATCACATCGACGGCCTGAGCCCTGCGATCTCGATCGAGCAGAAGACGACGTCGAAGAACCCGCGCTCGACGGTCGGCACGGTGACGGAAATCTACGACTATCTACGGCTGCTGTTTGCGCGCGTCGGCGTACCGTATTCGCCAGCGACCGGGCTTCCGATCGAGAGCCAGACCGTGTCGCAGATGGTCGACCGGGTGCTTGCGCTGCCGGAAGGGACGCGGCTTTATCTACTGGCGCCCATCGTGCGCGGCCGCAAGGGCGAGTATCGCAAAGAACTGGCGGAGCTGCAGAAAAAGGGCTTCCAGCGCGTCAAGATCAACGGCGCGTTCCACGAGATCGAAGACGCGCCCAAACTCGACAAGAAGTTCAAGCACGACATCGATGTGGTGATCGACCGGATCGTGGTGCGGGGTGATATCAAGAGCCGGTTGGCGGACAGTTTTGAGACAGGGTTGGCGCTTGCCGACGGGTTGATGATTGCCGAGTTTGCCGACAAGCCGTTGAAGGCCGCGCCTGCAGAGAGGCCCCCGCTAGCGCTGGGGGAGCGCGGGAAGAATGAGGCGGCCGCTCTTAGCGTCAGCGACAGAGACGAAGCGGTTCGCGAGGCTGCTCCGGCCAAGGAGAAGGCCAAGCGGGGCAGTAAAAAGCACGCGTTGGCGGCGAGCGAGGATTCCTTCAGCGAGGGTACCAACCGGCTTACCCCCACCCCCGACCCCTCCCCGCAAGGGGGAGGGGAGAAGGAAGAGGGCATTCTGCGCAACAAGAACGAGACACACGAGCGGATCACGTTCTCGGCGCGGTTTGCCTGTCCGGTGTCGGGGTTCCAGATCGACGAGATCGAGCCGCGACTGTTCTCGTTCAATGCGCCGGCAGGGGCGTGTCCCAAGTGTGACGGGTTGGGGACCGAACTCAAGTTCGAGGCGAACCTCGTGGTGCCGGACGGCAACGTGTCGCTGAACGGCGGGGCGGTTTATCCGTGGTCGCGGACGGGGGCGTCGTCGCCCTATTATCTGCAGACGCTGCAGTCGATTGCGCGGCATTTTAAGGTGTCGATGGATACCCCGTGGGCCAAGCTGCCGATCAAGGTGCGCGAGGCGATCCTGTATGGCTGCGAAGACGAGATCGCGTTCACGTATCAAGACGGGCTCCGATCGTTCACCAGCGAGAAGACGTTCGAGGGCGTCATCAACAACATCGCGCGGCGCTTCAAGGAGACCGATAGCGATTGGGTGCGGGAGGAGCTATCGCGGTATCAGAACGCGCATCCGTGCGATGCGTGTGGCGGGTACCGATTGAAGCCGCAGGCGCTGGCGGTCAAGATCGGCGGTAAGCACATCGGCGAAGTCACGCAGATGTCGATCAAGACGGCGAATGCCTGGTTTGGCGAGGTGCCTGCGACCTTCACGGTGCAGCAGGGCGAAATCGCCGTGCGGATCTTGAAGGAGATCTGCGAGCGGCTGCAGTTTTTGAACGATGTGGGGCTTGAGTACCTGACGCTGTCGCGTGGGGCTGGGACGCTATCGGGCGGGGAGAGCCAGCGCATCCGGCTCGCATCGCAGATCGGGTCTGGCTTGACGGGTGTGCTGTACGTGCTCGACGAGCCGTCGATCGGGTTGCATCAGCGCGACAACGCGCGCCTCATCGAGACGCTCAAGCATCTGCGGGACTTGGGCAATACGGTGATCGTGGTCGAGCATGACGAGGATGCGATCATGGCGGCCGACTATGTGGTCGATATCGGGCCGGGTGCCGGAGTGCATGGCGGGCAGATCATCGCGCAGGGCACGCCTGCTGAGGTGATGGCCAATCCAGCAAGCCTGACTGCGAAATATCTGACGGGCGAATACACCATCCGGGAGCCAAAAGAGCGACGCAAGCGGAACCCGAAGAAGACCATCAAGGTCATCGGTGCGCGGTCACATAATCTCAAGAACGTGACAGCCGAGATTCCGCTCGGGCTGTTCACATGCGTCACGGGCGTTTCGGGCGGGGGCAAGTCGTCGCTGCTGATCGACACGCTTTATAAGGCGGTTGCGCGGCGGCTGAACAATGCGCGCGAGCATCCAGGTGCGCATGACCGGATCGAGGGGCTTGAGCATCTCGATAAGGTGATCGACATCGACCAAAGCCCCATCGGACGCACGCCGCGCTCAAATCCTGCGACGTATACGGGGGCCTTCACGCCGATCCGCGAGTGGTTTGCGGGATTGCCGGACGCCAAGCTGCGCGGCTATGGGCCGGGGCGGTTTTCGTTCAACGTGAAGGGCGGGCGCTGCGAGGCGTGCCAGGGCGACGGCGTGCTCAAGATCGAGATGCACTTTCTGCCGGACGTGTACGTGACGTGCGATCAATGCAAGGGGCATCGCTACAATCGCGAGACGCTGGAGGTGCGGTTCCGCGACAAGTCGATTGCCGACGTGCTGGACATGACGATCGAGGAGGCGGCGGAGTTCTTCAAGGCGGTTCCAGCCATCCGGGACAAGATGGAGACGCTGGTGCATGTGGGGCTCGCCTACATCAAGGTTGGCCAGCAGGCGACGACGCTGTCGGGCGGGGAAGCGCAGCGCATCAAGCTCGCCAAGGAGCTTTCGCGGCGGGCGACCGGGCGGACGCTGTACATTCTCGACGAGCCGACGACGGGATTGCACTTCCACGACGTGGCCAAGCTGCTCGATGTGCTCCATCAATTGGCGGACGCGGGGAATACGCTCATTGTCATTGAGCACAATCTGGAGGTCATCAAGACGGCGGATTGGGTGATCGACCTGGGGCCGGAAGGCGGCGATGGCGGCGGGCGGATCGTGGCGGAAGGGACGCCGGAGGATGTGGCGGCGGTCGAGGAGAGCTATACCGGGCGGTATTTGAAGGACCTGTTGGGGCGCAGGCCGATTGGGGCGGTTGCGGGCGGCAAGCGGGGGAAGGTGGAGAGGGCGGCGGAGTGAACCGCTGTGCGAGTGGGCTGCCGCCCACACCCGCTTGAGGGGGACAGCCCCCTCAAACTCCCCCGTTTTTTGGGACTTGAGAAAGGCCCTCAATTGTCATCCTCGGACTTGGTCCGAGGACCTATTTCTCGGCGGGGGGATGGGTGCTGAGTGGGATGGATGACCCAACGGCGTCCTTTCAGTGGGCTTCGGTGCAAGTGGATGGATGGGTCCTCGGACCAAGTCCGAGGATGACAAAGGCGGCGGGTGGGATAGACGGCGAAAACGCGTCCTATCACTGCGCATTAACGCCAGCGGATGTATGGGTCCTCGGGACGAGCCCGAGGATGACATGGGGTGGGGTGGGTGTGCTTGGCGAGCTGGCGTGATAGATGTTGGGTTTGAGCCTCTCTTGAAAGCGATCATGACGAACGAAGACATCACGCCTGCTGCCGAACCCGCCGTGCTGCTGACCGACGAACAGGCGGCGGTGGTGGATGCGTTGATCTTGTCGGTGGTGACGAGGGAGGCGTGCAAGGTTGCCGTCCTGATCGCACGGGTTGTGGATGCGGCGAAGTCTGCCGGCGTCGAGGCGGGGGCTGGCGTCATCGCACCGCGCATTTATGCGCTGGCGGACAGCGGGAAGCTCGCGGTGAGCGGCAATGTGCGGCGCTGGCGGGCTGCCGAGGTTAAAAAAGGTAGCTGAGTGTTTCCAGTCCGCGATTTGCTTTGTGCGCAGGTAACCTCACGTTCGGCAGGTTCTCCACAGCCAGCAATAAAAAAGATATTATCCGCTCAGCGCACGTTGCATTGGTCGCTCCGTTCCTCTAATGTTCACCCCAAGCGGGGAGAGCTTTGATGGATGTAGAAGCCGAAATTATCAACTTAAAGCGGCGGGTTGGCGATCTCGAAGGTGCAGTCAACGTTCTGGCGGGACAGCTCGGGAGCGTGCATCCGGAGTTGTCTCATTTGAGCGAAGGGACGATGAAGCGACTTGATGCGGTGGCGGCGACGATGGACCGGGTAGTCAGCCGACTCGATACGATGAATACGCAGGTCTGGAGCCTGCGCGACGACTTGCCCGCGTTGATGGCCGATGCGCTTGCGTTGTCGGATAAGAGGGTGGATTGAAGACCGAATGGGATCAAACGACAAGGCTTCGACGGGTTTGGGACGGCAGAAGCGTGCGGCGCATCACCATGGTGCCGAATTTACTTAAGCAATTGATATGTATCAGAGTATGGCATTCCAACGGCCAGATTACGCGCTTTTGATTGGGCCGTGGCGTCTGATGTGTCGCATTTTCTTCATGTCGGCGACTAGCCAGTCTGCGCAAAAATGCATTACGCCCGGGTGAAGCCGGGCATTGATTCGGCATGCTGGTCGGCGAACAGTCAAATCAGTGCTGAACCATTTGCGTTCTGCGTGCCCTGTCAACCCACAACGCTTGATTGCATCACATGAACAAAAAGCCGACCCCATTGGACGCGATACCGGGATATGAGGCGTGGCTCGCGGTGGCGCGAACGAGCCAGCTGTTTCAACGGGTGTTGACGCAGGCCCTGCTTCCGTTAGGGCTCGAGGTCGCTCATTACGACGTGCTCGCCAACGTGGCGCGAGACGAGGGGTTGTCTCAGCAGGTGCTGGCGCGGCGTTTGTTGGTCGCCAAAAGCAATGTGTCGGCGCTGCTTGCCGTTCTGGAACGCAAGGGGCTGATCGAGCGGGTAAGGCATCAGACCGATGCGCGGGTGCGGCTGGTATCGCTAACGCTCCAGGGGCGCGATGTGGTGATGCGGGCAACAAAAGAGCATGCGCGGATCGTGGCGCAGGTGATGTCCGCGATCTCGGGGCAGGAAGCCGAAACCGTCAGGCTCGCCATGATCAAGATCACGGCATCGCTGCAGCCCGATCATCCTTTGGCGTTAGCTCGGGCCGATGCGCCCGCGTCCTGAGCCTGGAGCGAGCAACACCGTTCCATGACATGCGTAAGCCTGACTTTTGCCACCGTTTAGCCGTTGTATGGCGTACCAATTTTTTGCAAGTGCTGGCACATTCGTCGAATCAGTCATATTTACGCCGTTCAATCGAGAAAGGTTAATCCATGCGCTCATGGCTGCTATTCGTCACGACCGGACTGGTGCTGACCAGCGGCTTGTTTGCCGTGAACGCTGCCGAACCGGCAAAACCTAACGCTGCGGCGGCACCGGCTGCGGGCAAGGCAGCGCCTTCGGCTGCGGCTGCTCCTAATGCGATCGCTAAAATTCCAGCCTGCGCCAACCCGGACGGACTGGGCGTATCACGCGTGGTCGAGATCGACACGACCGGCGGGCCGGGGTTCGGGTTTGATCACTACAAAGCCTACGACTTCCTCCAACCCAAGGAAGTGGTTTTGACCTTCGACGACGGTCCCTGGCCGAACACGACAAAAGCTGTGCTGGATGCTTTGGATAACCATTGCACGAAGGCCACGTTTTTCGCGATCGGCAAGCATGCCCTGTATCATCCCGAAATTTTGAGGCAGGTGACAGCGGCGGGCCATACCGTGGGGACGCACACCTGGTCGCACGTCGACCTGTCGAAACTGCAGCCAGATCAAGCGAAGGAAGAGATTGAAAAAGGCTTCAGCGCTGTAAAGCTGGCGCTGGCTGGCGCTCCCGCTTCATTCTTCCGTTTCCCGCAACTCAAGGGGCCGCCCGATATGGAAGCGTATCTGGGCAGCCGGAACGTCGGCATCTTTTCGACAGACATCGACAGCTTCGACTTCAAGTTCGGCAAGAAGCCCGAGGCCGTGGTCAAGACTGTGATGGAGCGACTGGAGAAGCGGGGCAAAGGCATCGTGCTGATGCACGATTTCCAGAAAGTGACGTCGATTGCGCTGCCAGCCTTGTTGGCCGAATTGAAAGCCAAAGGCTACAAAGTGGTTCACCTCAAGTCGAAGGCTCAAGCCACAACCATAGCGTCTTTTGATGCAGAGATGGAAAAGGGTTCGCGCGGCCTCGTCGCTGGCGCTGCAGCCGGCAAGGCACCATCAAGCGTCTTCAAGACGATCGCTGGCGAATAGGTAGCGTTGCGCCTGCAGGTTTGATAGACGATCTGCTGCCGCCAGTTCACGATTGGCGGCAGTTTTTTGTGTCTAGGGTCTGTCCCGCTTTGATGGAATCAAAGACGGACCCTAAGGCTTTGTTTGGTCGTGCTTCTTATCGGAAAACCGGTTCCCATCCCCGCCTTCGCGGGGACATGCTTTTCCGGAAGCACTCTAACGTGTGAGGCTGCGGCTCGATGATACACTCTCGTACGCGTCGCGCTCTCCTTGTGGCCGCAACCGCCTTATTGCCCTGGTTCAATGGTGCGGTTTGGGCTGCGGAGGGCTGTCAGGCCGACGACTTCGGCGCGGCGGTCGATAGTGCGGGCGGTGCGCTGCGGGCGTATAATCTCGACGCTGCGCCCCGATTGCAAGCGCGGATCAAGGCGCTGGCGGCCAAGAAGGGCTGGAGCGACCAGGAAATCGAGGATGGCGCGATCGTCTATCTGCAGGACGATCGCATTGCCAATCTCGACGAGACGTCCAATACGCTGCTTGCGAAAATCGACGTGCTCGGGCGGCTTGAGCCGGGGCAGCCGGTCGATTGCGCCAAGCTGGACGAGTTGAAGACGGCCGGGATTGAACTGCTCGCCGTCATGAAAGCCAAGACGACGTACCTTATATCGAAGATCGACGGTGAAGTCGGTCTCAAGACGGGAGCGCTGTCTGCTACCGGGCCAACTGGAGCGACATCGGGCGACGTGGTCGTGCCCAAGATCAAGGAGAGTCTTGCGCCGGAGGACGTGGTGCGTAAGCCTGTTGCACCACCTGTGGCCAGCGCGCCGGTCGCGACGCCCAAGCCGTCCGCGCCGGCATCCGGATGGATCGCGATGACGGACCCGGCAGCACCGGGACAGGTTCCCGCACCGATCCCGTCGGACGCGGCCAATCAACCGCCGCTGCCATCCAGCGCGCCGCGTCCGAGCGTGCCGATGTTGGCCCCACCCCCGTTGGTTCTTGAGGCCGACGAGGGGTACACCATTGATGAAATCCGGGACGCGACGCGCGGGTTTTTTGGGACGGTCTCGACCAGCCTCGCGTCTGTGATCGAGCATGCGTTCAAGAATACCGGACGGCCAACGGGCTATATTCTGGGTCAAGAAGGGGGCGGCGCGTTCCTGGGCGGGTTACGGTATGGCAACGGTCTACTGTATGTGCGGGCGGGAGGGACGCAGAAGATCTATTGGCACGGGCCGTCGATCGGGTTCGATGTCGGTGCTGCCGGGGCGCGGACCATGTTCCTCGTCTACAAAATGAAGCAGCCAGAAGATCTGTATCGCGTGTTCACGGGGATCGACGGCTCGGCTTTCGTGGTCGGCGGGGTCGGGGTGACGCTGTTGGGCGGCGGTGGCATGGTGCTGGCTCCGATCCGATCCGGGATCGGGATGAGAATGGGGGCCAACCTGGGCTACCTGCGGTTTACCCCGGCGCAGACGTGGAACCCGTTCTGAGCCGACGACTTTCATCAGTCGCGCTTGTACCGGCCTGTGGACGCTCTTGCATCAAAAGACGCTGTGCTGAATTGCCGTGTGCGAGCGCGATATGCCGATTGACGTCCGGGTTGCAGAGGCGCTTACGTTTTCTGAAGGTTGCATTGTGATGGAGGATACTCGGATTTCCAAACGGCGAGCGCACTTGGTGCGTCAGATTGCGGCGCTGCCGGTGCGCCGCAGCGCTGATGGGGAACTTCTGGTTCTGCTGGTTACATCGCGCGAGACCCGCCGGTGGATTATTCCTAAAGGCTGGCCTTGGGACGACCGCGCCGATCACTTGGCGGCCGGCGAGGAGGCTTGGGAAGAGGCTGGCGTGCGCGGGACGCTTGGACTGAAACCGCTTGGCTCGTTCAGGTACGATAAGCGGCGGCGCGACGGCGTGACGCCGGTTATTGTATCGGTGTATCTCCTCGACGTTGCGGACGTTGCCGATACTTGGCCGGAATCGCATCAACGCGAACGGGCGTGGTTCAGCGTGGCGGACGCTGCAGCACTCATTGAGGAGCCCGAATTGCGCGACGTCATCCTCGCGCTGAAAGAGGATCATCCAGGGACTTGAAGATTGAGTAATTGGCCGCCCCGCTTGACCGTGAGGTCCCAAAGGCGCTGGCGCTCGCGCATCGCGGCTTCGAGGTCTAGGACCGTGCCGACGGGCTGATTGCCAACGGCCAGAATGACGTCGCCGGGCTGAAAGCCCAGACGGGCTGAGATCGACCCAGGACGGACCGACAAGATTGCTGCGCCCGAGGTTTCGTCGATGGCGTATTCGTCGGTGATGCTGGGCAGCAGGTTTGCAACACGAGCGCCGTCGAGGGGGTGCTTACCCGACAGGTTGCGCAGGTCATCCTTGCCGGGTGGCGGCGCGGACTTCAGGGCTAATGTGAGCGTGACGACCTGAGCTTTTCGCAGGACGTCGAGGCGGACGGAATTGCCGACACCTTTGGTTTGCAACCGATACAGCACGCCGCGACCGTCGATCACTTCGAAGCCATCGACACGGGTGATGACGTCGCCGGGCTGGAGGCCTGCGTCGTTGGCAGGGCCGACGTTGGACACGCGGGTGACTATGGCACCGGCGATGCGGGTGAGCCCTAGGCCTTCGGCCAGTTCACGGGTAACGGCTTCGAGCTTGGCGCCAATCCAGGGGCGCTCGAGTTTGCGGCCCGACAGCACGCTGCCGACGTAGACCCGGACGAGGTTTGAGGGAATGGCAAAGCCGATGCCATGCGAACCGCCGGACCGAGAGAAGATCGCGGTATTGATCCCGACGAGCTTCCCCGACATGTCGACCAGAGCACCGCCGGAGTTGCCGGGGTTGATGGCGGCATCGGTCTGGATGAAGACCTGGCTGTCAGATGCTCCGATTTCCGATCGGGCAAGTGCTGAGACGATGCCGCTGGTGACGGTCTGACCGACACCGAACGGATTGCCGATGGCCAGGACAAGGTCGCCGACCTCCAGGGTATCACTGTCCTCGAATTCGATGAAAGGGAACGGGGCATCGCCGCCTTCGATCCTTAGGACCGCGATATCGTTCTTCTCGTCCTGGGCGACGATTTTGGCGTCGAATTCGCGCTTGTCGGTCAGCGCGACGCGGATTTCGGTCTCGCCTGAGGCTTTGATGACGTGGGCGTTGGTGACGACAATGCCATCGGCATTGATAATCACGCCGGAGCCGAGCGACGACTGCACGCGCTCGGAGGGGCCCGCGCCAAACCGGCCGCCGAAGAACCGTTCGAAAAAGGGGTCGTTGGCGAACGGCGAGTTGAATGTTTTGACGCGCGAGCGGACGTAAACGTTGACGACGGCGGGGGCGGCTGTGCGCACAATCGGGGCAAACGAATACTGCGCGACTTCGCGGGAGGGCGGCGCGACGCGCGCGGCGGGGCGCTGCGCAAACGAGGCGACCGACACGAACGCTATCGCGGCAAGTCCGGCCATGGCGGCGATCATCAGCTGGCGGGGGGTAGAAAAGCGGGTCATCGGGTCTAACCTTGTGGCTCTGGCGTGCGCTTGTCGATTTAGGACAAGCCAGGGCGGTGAAAAAGAGGCAACAGACCAATGTCGATTGCCGTGATTGTGCGGCCACGGGCCTATTGGTCATCAACCCGACCGGTATTGACAGCGAGGCGTTTTAATTGTTCACACACGCGATGGCGCTAACTAATTGATCGCGCTCACTGTCGGGCCATCGGTCGTTTCCGGCCGCTCGCCCTCAAGCAGACCTGTGGAGACACGTAATGAAGGTCCTTAAAATCGTCGCGGCGCTGGCTGCTCTCGCAGCAGGTGGTGCTCAGGCGGCCCAAGCCGTCGAAGTGCGCAAGGTCGCCGAGGTCAAGGCTGCGCCAGCCGTGGTCTGGGCAAAGGTGGGTGAATGGTGCGCCATCAAGAACTGGCACCCAGCAATCGCCGATTGCAAGCCGGGAAAGAAGGGGATTCGCACCCTCACTCTGAAGGATGGCGGTCAAATCGTCGAGAAGATCACGAAAACCGGCCCAAACACGTACTCTTACGACATTATCGACAGCCCGCTGCCGGTGAAGAACTATTCGGCCACGCTGACGGCAAAGGTGGATAGCCTCGGCACCACAGACCTCGTGTGGATTGCAAAGTTCGAGCCGGCCAAGGGGAAAACGGCTGCTGAAGCGGAAGCGGTCATTGCCGGGATATTCGACGCCGGACTGAACAACATCAAAACGAACATGAAGTTCGATGCACCAGCGGCTGGCGCTGCTCCAGTCGCGGCTGCGGCGGCTCCTGCTGCGGCAACTGCTGCTGCCGCGGCGGCGGCGAAGGCCGCTCCGCTGACGGCTGCTGCCAAGGCTGCGGCTCGGGATGAAGCACGCCTCAAGGCTCGTGAAGAGCGCCGTAAGCGCTACGAAGCGGCGAAACTCGCGGCCATGGAGAAGTACGCCCGCGCCAAGGCGATGTTTGCCGAGAAGGCAAAGGCTGCGGCTGATGCTGCCAAGGCTGCCTATGAGAAGGCCAAGGCCGCTTTGACGTCACCGTCGGCACCTGCGGCCCCGGCGACCTCGGTGCCCAAGAAGACCTGATCCGCGACCATCACATTTGCATCAGGACGCAACATAAATGAGCCCCGGCGTGAGAACGCTGGGGCTTTCTTGCTTGAAATGCGATGTTGGTTGGCTCCTCTTGCTGCGGCGCAGTGGATTTGCGCAATCGCCTTTCATTCTCCACGCCGATGCCCCACTTGCCGGGCTTTTAACGACCGGACCCGGATTTGCGACGTGTCGTGCATTCGCATCTGCGAAACGGCCAGATTGCAGACCGATGCCTTGGGGGCTACATACGCGCTCATCCGGCGGACCAGATGCGGTCGCGAGCGACGTGGGCCTCGTATTCACACCGGTGTGAACACCGCTGGCTTTCACAAATCTGCAATGCAAACCCGCTACCTATAAACTAATAAGGGCGACAGCTCAACGACTTAGCTTTTTCTATTTGTTTCGATCGCTTGCTTCATATCCGATGTGAGTTTATTAGTAACATGATTTTACTTTTTGATTTTTATTCATCACAACTCATCCGACGCAACAGCTTTTAATCGGCTCCTAGTTTTAACCTGTATTGGCTGCGGAAACATATTTCCACCTAAATCAGCAACTAGTTCCACTTTGTAAATTTATTCGGCGCGCATTTCGTTTTTTGGGAACTCAACTATTGAACTTGGGTTAACCGGTCAGACGAAACAGCACAGGGACGCCGTTTTGCGGCGAGTGAACATCATGCCCGATTGCATTATTTTAGCCGGATCTCAGACCGCTGGGGTCGCTAGCCCCAGAGACGACCGGAACGCGCTTGTGTTCCGGGCCTCTCACCCAGCTTTTGCAACGCTCGACGGGTCATCTTTTGCAAACCGCCACGCCGTGCAGCGGGCCGTTGACAGGATTGCGCGGCTAGATGGATTGATTTCGACGGCGGGCCTGGACTATCAAAAAACGATGCAGGATGAAGCTTCCGCTTAACGTCGAGGTACCTTTGCGTCACAAAAAAAGGGCACCTAACGGTACCCTTTTTTGTTTGCGCTATCGGTCGGCGGTTGGTGTGACTGCGCGTCTTAAACGACGCGTTTGATTGGCTGGGGGGCGCCTTGCTGGACGGCGGCGACCTTGGGAACGCTGGTGCCGGCGGCCGCGGTTCCACGCAGCATGGCGCGTTCAGCCTCGATCTTTGCTGCTTGCGACGGCCAGCTGGCGGTGACCCAGTCGTCGGTGCCAAACAGCCAGTACCAGAAGCGATTGCGGCGATGGTAGCGCTCGACGGTCGCCCGATTGATGTTGTCAACGCTGGTCGTCAGGTTTTCGATCAACTGGAGCGGGCGGGTTGTCGATTTTTCGATGCCGTCAAGCCGGTTGGCGATCACGGAGATGTCACCGACGCCGTCGAGACGCCACTGGTCGATCGAGCCCGCCAGGGTGTGCTGGTTGAGATTGAGCTTGATCAGAGCCTCGTGGACCTCTTTCAATTCGGCTGTATGGACGGCCTGCTCTTCGGCGGACTTTTGCAGGCTGACGGTCAGGTTGGTTTCGAGTGCGGACATGCGCTCGGCCATCAAGGCGAGTGCGGACTGGGTTTCGCTGTTGCGGGTATTGACGACGAGCGCCACGTCCGTTGTCTGGCGATCAAGCAAGGTTGCGACATCGGTTTTGTTTCGATCGACAAGGCCCGCGAGCGTCTGGAAGCGACCCTCGACCACACTGGCGATCCCGCCGATGCGCTCCAACATCGGGCCGGTCAACTCCGTGCGCTGGCGCTCGAACCCGGAGGTCAGGGTTTGGATGCGGTCAGACACGAAGGCGTGGATGCGTTCGTGGCTGGCGGTCTGCGCGGACAAGGCCGATGCCAGCCCTTTGACGTCGTTGTTCAGGGCGAAGGCAAAACTCTTCATCTCTTCCGCCAAAGCCGCATTGGCTTGCCCGACCTGCTGGCCGACCTGGGCGCCCTGCTGGCTGACCTGGGCGCGATGGGCGCTGACCGTTTCTTCAAGCAGGCGCATGCGCTCGGCGAGTTTTTCACTCTCGCGGGTGTCAGCGGCGACCGGGTTGAGGACGGCTTCTTCGATGATGTCCAGGCGGCTGGCCAACGGCGTCAGGTCGACGACCGGCGCTGCTTCGATTTTGCGTTCGACGGATTTCAGTCGGTCGGTGACCGCCATATCAAGCGTGACAATGCGATCTTGCAGGCTGTTCAATTCGCCCTGCTTCACGCCGCGCGTATCCAGAATGGTCTGTTCGAGTGCCTGGAGGCGGTCGGACAGAAGATTCCAAGGGCGGGCCAATTCGTTCAGGCGTTGTTCCAAACCGCGCTCGACGGCTGCGAGGCGGTCGAGGAGCTTGGTCGCACTGGTATCGTTGCCAGCAGCGCTCAGGAGCGACTGCTCCAGGCCGTGCAGGCGGTCGTGAAGGCCGCCACGAAAACGGCTGGCATCTTCGCGATCCGTTTTGCGGTCGTTCGACAACTCGGCAGCAAGGCTGCGCAGCGCGCTTTCGAGTTGCTCGATGCGCGCGTTCTGGACGCTATCGACGATGGTCGCGGGGCTGTCGGAGCGCGTTCCACGTTCGGGCTGGCGGTCGGATGCGCGTTCGCTGGCATAGTAGGCCATCGGCGCTGGACGGTATTCGCTCTGACGGCTTTCCGCATAAGGCGGGGCTGGCCGGGACAGCGGCGGCAAGGGTTGGTCCCAATCGCGGGCGGGGTCGCGGAACGTGTCTCGGTCGCGGATCAGTTCGCGCTGGGGTAAGCGGTCGCGGGCGATCCGGCCGCCATGACGGGCCAGCAGGGCGATGCCCGGGCTGTCGGAGGGCATATCCAGCATGGCGTCGAGCAGGTCGTCGACATTCGCTGGCGCGCTGCGGCGGTTTGCAATGGTCGATGCGGCGCGCAAGGCCTGTTCGAAATCGTCGGAACGGCGTGGTCGACGTTCGGCAGCACCAAGGCCAATGGGGATTTCGCCAGCGATGATGGTTGCGCTCTCGCGGCGCAGACCGGCGACGCGGATGCCGCGGGCTTCGAGGGCGTTGCTGGTTCCGTCGACGCGGGTCATGGCGTGCAGCAAGTGTTCGAGGCGCACTTCGCCCGCGCGATGGGCGACGGCGACGTCGAATGCGTGGTTGCAGCAGGCGAGGACGATGTCGTCCACGAAGATGGGGGAGGCACGGTTATAGCCGACGCCCGAACGGATGCGGCCGCCGTTGGTGTAAGGCTCTGGCGGGCCTGCCAAATCCGCTGGCGGGATGCTCCACGTCTGCGGGGTCCGCAGATCCATATCGTCGCCATGGTACGCCATGCTTCTCTCCACACTCACGGGCAACCCGCTACACCTGACAAGGGCATTCGACAGTGACACTCGCTGACACGACCCGACTACGATGCCCGACGATTTTGACAACCCATTGACGAGGTTATCGCTTTTTTCGGCCGGAGGCGAGTGGACGTGACTGGCGATCGGCAAGTTTGGTCAACGTCTGCAGCCAGGGCCACGGACGCGGGACTGGCCGAGCAATAACTTTGCCACAGCACGCCGTCAGCGCTGCGAACAATTCGACTGTATAATTATAGGGTTAAATAAGTTTTGCGCCAAGATCCGACGTTGGTTCACCCTGCAGATCAGGGCCTTCGTTGCGGACGCTATTGAGCCGGGTGCTGACCGGGCGGATGTCGAGCAGGGTGTCGGGTGCTGGCCGCAACAGGTGCATGACCGGTTCAGCGCTGCCGGGTGTGCAATCGAGCCAGGTGTCGAAATCGTCGGGTTCAATGATAACCGGCATGCGGTCGTGGACTGCGGAGACCGTCCTATTCGCGCCAACCGTGAGGATGGCCATGGTCTCGATTTCGCTGCCGTCGGCGCCTAGCCAGTGCTCCCAAAGGCCGGCAAGCGCCAGCAGCGGCGTATTGCTGCCGGGCTTGGCGCTGATCAGATGGGGTTGCTTGGCGCGGGCAGGGCCGGTCCATTCATAGAAGCCGTCGGCGGGGACGAGGCAGCGGCGATGACGCAACGGGCCGCGAAACGAGGGCTTTTCTGCAGCCGTTTCGCTGCGGGCGTTGATGAGAGTTGTATAGTCGCGCGGATCTTTGACCCAAGATGGGATCAAGCCCCAACGGACGAGAACGAGGTCGCGTTCGCCGTTATGGTTGGCACGAACGATCAGGGCGGGTTGGGTTGGGGCAATGTTGTAGCGCGCAGGGAAGGCGGTTTCTCCGCCTGCGCGGAAATAGGCCCGCACGGCTTGGGGCGGTGATGTCAACGAATAACGCGAGCACATGAGCCAAGTCCGTTGATTTTGCGTTTGCTGCGGGTGAGGTTTGTGCGCAAGTCCCTCGATGGTATTTGTCGTCAAGATGTAGATTGCTATCATCGCGAAGCTGGCGTTGCCGCTGGGTCTGCGCGAGGCTGCCCGCATCCGCCCCAGCACGAGAGGCTGTAGTTATGACTGCACTGTCTTCCCCGCAAGAGCGCATCACCGCCGCCGTTCTCGTCATCGGCGACGAGATCTTGTCAGGCCGGACCAAGGATCAAAACATCGGGGCGATTGCAGACCACCTGACGGCGCTCGGCATCGACCTCAAAGAGGTGCGGGTCGTTTCAGACGATGAAGTCGCGATCATTGCAGCACTCAATGCGTTGAGGGGGGCTTACTCCTACGTGTTCACGACCGGCGGTATCGGGCCAACGCACGACGACATCACGGCGGACGCCGTAGCGAAAGCCTTCGGCGTGCCGATTGAAGTCAATGCAGAAGCGCGGGCCTTGATGCAGGCCGCACTCGACAAGCGCGGGCTGGAGATGACGGTCTCGCGGTTGCGGATGGCGCGTATTCCGGTGGGGGCGGCGCTGGTACGCAACGAGGTGTCGGTTGCGCCGGGGTTTACCATTGGCAACGTCATTGTGATGGCCGGTGTGCCCTCCATCATGCGCAGTATGCTCGCCGATGCAACGCGCACTCTGAAACGCGGACCGCGGGTGCTGAGTGCGATGGTGGACGTGATGCATCCCGAAGGCGAGATCGCCGAGCTGTTTCGGGCTCATGCGGGGAACTTCCCCGACATCGCCATGGGAAGCTATCCGCAGGTGTCGGAGAGCGGGAGTTATTGGACGCAACTGGTTTTGCGATGCACCGATCAGGTGCGGCTCGACGTGGCCGCCGCGCAACTGAGGGCGATGCTTGCCGAGCGGCGATTGACTGTGCGCTGACCATGCGCTCCAGGATCGGGTTAAATTAACTATAACTGCAGCTTTGGGGTTTTCAGCGTATTCACTTCTTGCTTGTTGGGAACACCGAGTAATCTCGGGCGTTTTGCAAGGTGTCGAGCGTGCCGGATTGCACGCAGATGGCTTGCTCTTCCCCAGCAACAGGAGTGGTTCATGCGGTTTCCAAAAGGCTTGATCTATTGTCGAAATTTACCATTATTTTCAGCACTTTCATGCCTTTTGCTCATTCCGTTTTCTGCCGCCGTCGAAGCTAAAACGCCCGGCAAGACCTACTGCTTCCGTGGCTATTGCCACCGCGTTTTGACCCTTGCGGAGACCCAGAAGCTGGTCGGAACGCAGGCCAAACTGATCACATCGAACTACGACGATTGCAAACGTGACCGCTTCAATCCCTGCGGCCTAACGTCCTCAGGGGCGGTATTCCGCTCCGATCTGGCCGATAACGCGGCAAGCCCAATTTATCCCGACGGCACCATCATTTTGGTTCGCCACCCCCAGACCAAGAAGACCGCCGTGCTGCGGGTCAACAGCGCCGGCCCTTATCACGGCAAGCGCCTGCTCGACGTTTCGCGCGCGACGGCCAAGGCGTTGTCCTTCGAACGGCAGGGTGTCGCAACGCTCGACGTGCGGGTGTTGCAGGCGCCAAGCAAGGCTGAATCGACCTACAAGAAGAACCGGATGTATGCGCCGGTCCCCGGGTATCTGGGGTCATTTGCGTCGCTCGATCAGGCCGTCACGGCCTACGGTCTCAATGCCCCGACGGCGGTCGCTGCGATCTATCCGCAGGGCGGAAACCAACGGAATGCATCGCCCCTGCGGCCTACCGGGGATTTCTACGGCACCGGCAGCGGGCGGACCTCACTGGCGGCTGCGGTCTCGTTCTGGATGCCCAACAAGCATGAGGCGAGTCTGGCGAAAACAGCCAAGCGTGTTGCCAAGTTGGAGCGTCGTGCCCGCCGACAGGGGTGAGGCTCAGCCGGTTACCTGGGTGTTGGGCTGGATGGTCGGTCAAGACCATCCGGGACCTCGTCAAAGGCTAGGGGCGGCACTCAGATTTACCGACTGGGACGCTTGGGCTGGGCGTTCGGTGCCGCCTTCGCTGCCGCCAAAGAGCAAAAAGTGGACCTCGAGCGCATCGAGATAAGACGCGATCATGTCGAGCAAGGCACCCAGTTCGATCCGGCCCGACACCAGGAAGGTTTCGCAGATCAGGGTCTGGGCTTTATCTGAAAGGGCTGCGGCCTCGGCGTCGATCACGCCCCGGCTGCGGAAATAGGCGGTCATCCCGTCGCCGGTATCGAAATCGGCGTTGGTTGCGTCGGCAAATTGCGCCAGGGCGTCGACGAGGGCTGAACTGCCGCCCATGAAGCTCATGGCCTGCAGTTTGAAGCGCGCATCGGCCTTGCAGAACCGCTGCGACCATTCCCGGGCCTTGAGCACGCGGGTGATAAGCGCCAGTTCCAACGCCCGGACCGATTCAACCGCCGACCGCAAATCGTCCTGGCTGCAGGCCGCAGTGCCAGCGTTTGCGAGCCGGCGGCCAGCCGTGAGGATGTCCTCGCCGGCGGCCAGCGCTGCATCCAAATGGTCGGCGAGCATGTAGGCTTCGGCTGGGACGGCTGTTTCGTGTGGGCGCTGCATACGTTGGTCTCCTCGCAAGGCCGCCCGCAACGCAGGGCTTGGTGCGATCAATTTCCAGTCTGATTTCAACGGACTCTGGACTGATTCGGAGCGGTTCGCCTCAATTTCGGTTTTGCCTGTGCGTAATCTAGTCCACGTGCGCGTTCAGCGGGGCGATTTTGCCTGTGTGGCGGGATCGAACGCGGTTGCCAATTGTTGGGCGACGCTGTCGTTCGTCAGGTCGAGCGACAAGGGCGTGACGGAGATTTTGTTGGCGGCAAGGGCTGCCAGATCGGTGCCATCGACCAGCGTCGAGGGGCGATAGCGGAAGCCGAACCAGTAATAGGATTTGCCCCATGGATCGGCGCGTTCGTCGATCTCGAGGTTTTCCTGGTCGCGGATGCCTTGGCGGGTGATGGCGACGCCTTCGACCGCTTCGGGGGCAACGGCTGGAAAGTTGATGTTCAGCAGCGTGCCAGTGGGCCAGCCTTTTTCGAGCAGGGTTTTGATGACTTTGGGGCCATGAATGCGGGGTGTGTCCCAATGGTAGACGCCGCCTTGGCGGATGCCGACTGTCATGAGCGACAGGGCAATCGAGGGAATGCCGAGGATGGTGCCTTCCATCGCGCCAGCGACCGTGCCCGAGTACGTGACGTCTTCGGCGACGTTGGCTGAATCGTTGACGCCCGAGAGCACGAGGGCTGGGCGCTCGTCGGCCAGCAGGTGGCGGACGGCCATGATCACGCAATCGGTCGGGGTGCCGGCCACCGCATAGGTACGGTCGTCGATTTTGCGCATCCGCAGGGGCGTGTGGAGCGTGAGGCTGTGCGAGGTGCCGGACTGGTTCACTTCAGGGGCGACGACCCACACATCATCGGACAGCGATTTGGCAATCTCAACCAAAACGGCCAGACCCGGAGCCGTGATGCCGTCGTCGTTGGTCACTAGGATGCGCATTTGGTGTCCTTGGCTTGGCCGCTTCGCGGTAAGGGCTGCCGCCCTTGACCCGCTCGGGAGCACAGCTCCCGAACCCTCAGTCTTTTTGTGACTTACCCGATCTTGGTCAGGCCACCCATATACGGGTGGAGTGCATCGGGGATGACAATCGAGCCGTCGGCTTGTTGATAATTTTCCAGGATGGCGACGAGGGTGCGACCCACGGCGAGGCCGGAGCCGTTGAGGGTGTGGACGAAGCGGGTGTCCTTCGCGCCCTTGGGCTTATAGCGCGCGTTCATGCGGCGGGCCTGGAAGTCGCCGCAGACCGAGCAGGACGAAATCTCGCGGTAGGTATCCTGGCCCGGCAGCCAGACTTCGATGTCGTAGGTTTTCTGCGAGGCAAAGCCCATGTCGCCGGTGCACAGCAGCATGGTGCGGAACGGGAGGCCGAGGCGCTTCAAGATTTCCTCGGCACAGCCGGTCATGCGCTCGTGTTCGGCGAGCGATTGTTCGGGCGTCGTGACGGAGACGAGTTCGACCTTGGTGAACTGGTGCTGGCGGATCATGCCGCGCGTGTCGCGACCGGCGGAGCCTGCTTCCGAGCGGAAGCACGGCGTGCAGGCCGTCATGCGGATCGGGAGTTTGTCCTCGTCGAGGATTTGGTCGCGGACGAGGTTGGTCAGGGAGACTTCGGCGGTGGGGATGAGGTAGTAGCGCTCTTCCTTGGTTGGAAGCTTTTCATAGACCTGCGTTGCCAACTCGGCCAATTTCTCTTGATTTGTAGACGTAAACTTATCTGCTCCATAGGCTTTCAACTTCTGCTCAACGAACGAAGCAAAGTCGATAGTTTTGGCAGTCTGAAACAAGTCCTCGGCGAACTTGGGCAGGTTCCCCGTGCCGTAAGCCGCTTGGTCTTTGACTAGGAGGGGTGGGTTGACTTCGGTGTAGCCGCCCATGGGGCCCGAGGCTTGCGCGGTGTGGGTGTCGAGCATGAAGGCGCCGAGGGCGCGTTCGAGGCGGGCAAGCGCGCCTTTCAGGAACACGAAGCGCGCGCCGGAGACTTTGGTGGCGCTTTCGAAATCCATCAGACCGAGGGCTTCGCCGAGTTCGAAATGCTGCTTGGGTGCGAAGTCGAATTTGGGCGGGGTGCCGACCTTGCGGACTTCCACGTTGCCGGTCTCGTCCGCGCCTTCGGGGACGTCGTGGCGGGGGAGGTTGGGCACGACTTCGAGCATGGCCTGGAGGTCTGCGCCGATTTTGGCCTCAGCTTCTTCGCCAGCGGTCAGGATGTCCTTGAGGTTGGCGACCTCGGCCATGAGCTTGGCGGCGAGGGCTTCGTCTTTTGCGCCCTTGGCCTTGCCGACTTCTTTCGAGGCCGCATTGCGGCGCGACTGCGCTTCTTGCAAGGCGGTGAGGTTGGCGCGGCGGGCTTCGTCGAGTTCCAGCACCTGAGCCGACAGCGCGGGGAGGCGGCGCTTGGCGAGGGCAGCGTCGAAGGCTGCAGGATTGTCGCGGATGGCTTTGATGTCGTGCACGTCGGGCCTCTCGAGTCTCGTGTGAGAATATCGCTTCGTGGCTATAAGCCCGGTCGCTTCCTCTGTCATCCTCGGGCTTGTTCCACCGCTGTCGCCAGGACAAGTGGAGCCTCTTGGCGAAAGGCCGAGCGCTGCGACGGCGCAATCCGCCAAGAGGCTATTGCGCCATCCGGTTCCCTGGCTCATAGGCGGTGCTGGATTTTGAGGACGGTTTGAGATGCGTGTCGATCTGTTCGACTTTGAGTTGCCGGAACGTGCGATTGCGTTGCGGCCGTGCGTGCCGCGCGATGGGGCGCGGATGCTGGTTGTGACGCCACCTGGCCTCGACGATCAGACCGTGCGGGATTTGCCGGGGTTGCTCCGGCCGGGCGATTGTCTGGTGTTCAACGATACCAAGGTGATCCCGGCGGCGCTCGACGGTGTGCGCGTGCGGGGCGACGTGACGGCGAAAGTGGCGTTCAATCTTATCAAGCGGGTGGATGCGCGAACATGGCGGGCGTTCGCTCGACCTGCCAAGCGTTTACTTACCGAGGATCGCGTGTTGTTCGGACTGGGGCCGCAGCATGAGACCTATGTGACGGCGGTCGTGGTGGCCAAGGGGGACATGGGCGAGGTCGATCTTGAATTCGATAAATCGGGGGCGGCATTGGATGCAGCGATTGCGGGGATCGGGGCGATGCCGCTGCCGCCCTACATTGCGCTGAAGCGTCCGCCGGAGGCGTCGGATGCCGCGGACTATCAGACGATGTTTGCCGCTCGCGAGGGTGCGGTTGCTGCTCCGACGGCTGCCCTGCATTTCACGCCGGAGCTGATGGCGGCGCTGGCTCAGCGCGGGATCACGCTCCAGACCGTGACGCTGCATGTGGGGGCGGGGACGTTTTTGCCCATGAAGGTCGAGGATACCAGTCTGCACCGGATGCATTCGGAGTGGGGTGAGATCAATGCGGCAACGGCGGACGCGCTGAATGCGGTACGGGCGCGCGGGGGACGCATCGTCGCGGTGGGGACCACGTCGTTGCGGCTGCTTGAGACGGCGGCGGAGGCGGACGGGACGATCGGGCCGTTCTTGGGGGACACCGCGATTTTTATTACGCCGGGGTATGCCTTCAAGGCGGTTGACGTGCTGATGACGAACTTCCACCTGCCCAAATCGACGCTGTTTATGCTGGTGTGCGCGTTTTGCGGGATGGAGACGATGAAGTCGGCTTATGCGCATGCGATTGCGACCGGGTACCGGTTTTATTCGTATGGGGATGCGTGTCTGCTGTTTCCTGCGAAGTAAGTTCGAGGGGCTGTTCGCCCCCCGAGCCCCCCAACTAGGGACTAGTCCCTGGACCCGCGCCTTTTGACCCTTTACGTTGTGACCTATGACAAACATCAAAGAAATTCACGTCATCGGCGGCGGGCTTGCAGGTAGCGAGGCGGCGTTTCAGATCGCGAACGCGGGCGTGCCCGTCGTGCTGCACGAGATGCGACCCGTGCGCCAGACGGAGGCCCACAGTACGGATGGGCTGGCGGAACTCGTCTGCTCCAACTCGTTCCGTTCGGACGACTGGGAAAACAACGCCGTTGGGCTGCTGCATCAGGAGATGCGGCTTGCCGGGTCGCTCATTATGGCGGCGGCGGATCAGGAAAAGCTGCCAGCCGGTGGCGCGCTGGCGGTCGACCGCGACCGGTTCAGCGCCGAGGTGACGCGGCAGATCGTGGCGCATCCGCTGATTACGGTGGCGCGCGAAGAGGTTGCCGGGTTGCCGCCTGAGGCGTGGGACAGTGTCATCGTGGCGACCGGCCCGTTGACGTCGCCAGCCCTGTCAAAGGCGATCGGCGAGCTCACCGGGGAGGCGGAACTCGCGTTTTTCGACGCCATTGCACCCGTTATTCACCTCGACAGCCTCGATGAAAGCTTCGTGTGGCGGCAATCGCGCTACGACAAGGTGGGACCTGCCGGAACGGGGGCGGATTACATCAACTGCCCGATGGATAAGGAGCAGTACGACGCGTTTATCGACGCTCTGATTGCGGGCGAGAAGACGGTTTTCAAGGAATGGGAGGCGACGACGCCCTATTTCGACGGGTGTCTACCGATCGAGGTTATGGCGGAGCGTGGGCGCGAAACGCTGCGGTTTGGGCCGATGAAGCCGGTCGGGTTGGCCGACCCTCGCAAGCCGGGACACCGGCCTCACGCGGTGGTGCAGCTGCGGCAGGACAATGCGCTCGGGTCGTTGTGGAACATGGTCGGGTTTCAGACCAAGCTCAAGCATGGCGAACAGACGCGCGTGTTCCGCATGATCCCGGGGTTGGCGAACGCAGAGTTTGCCCGGCTCGGTGGCTTGCATCGCAACACGTATCTCAACTCGCCCAAAGTGCTTGATCGCGCGTTGCGGTTGAAGGCTGCGCCGCGCTTGCGGTTTGCTGGTCAGATCACCGGTGTCGAGGGCTATGTCGAGAGCGCTGCGATCGGGTTGCTAGCGGGGCGGTTTGCGGCGGCTGAACGCAAGGGCTGCGCAATCGTGCCGCCACCGGCGACGACGGCGCTCGGGGCGCTGCTGGCGCACATCACGGGCGGGCATATCGGCGTTGACGGGGAGGCTGGACATTCGCCGCGCTCGTTCCAGCCGATGAACATCAACTTCGGGCTCATCCCCGTGACTGAGGCGCCCTCGCACGACGCGGAGGGGCGCAAGATCAAGGGCAAAGATCGCGGCTTTGCCAAAAAGCGGGCGACGGCGCACAAGGCGATTGCCGATGCGACGGCGTGGCTGGCGGCAAGCACGTGAAGGCCCAAGGGCTTTAGGATTTGAGCCGGAACCAACTGAGACCGTTGTGATTTATCTCGCTGAAATAAGAGCGACGACGGCTGCCTCGATCTGGGTGACGACGTGCATTGGCGTGCCTGCGGATTGGGTGCATGGCGGCTGGTGTTGATTTCAGCGGTCATGATGGGGATCATTCTGGTCGGCGGAAAACAGCTCAAGGCTTGGGATGCGCGCGTGTTCGGCGGGCACGTCACCGACGATGATCGGATCGAGACGCCCAGCAAGGCCGGGCCGCCGGAGTATGTGGCCTTCAGCTTCCCCGGCCATACTTTGCCAAGACCTGTCGGGCGCGGTCGGCGGCAGCGTCCGCGATGGCTGCGTGGCCTTCGGCGGTCGGGTGGAACGCGCCGGAATAAGTCGCGGCGAGCAGCACCTGGACGAACGACACGCTTTCGAGCTTCAGCACCTTTTGCATCACGCCGGCCGAGACGTGGAAGTTGCCGGTCAAGAAGGCATCGTTGGGTGTGCGGAACCAGCGCTGGCGGCTGGCATAGGCCTGGAAGTCGGCCGGGTTGTAGGGAACCCAGGTCTCGGCCACCTTGCGCGGCAGGCGCAGGTCGTCGGCGACCGACATCGCGTTGTCGGTGAAGCCTGCACACAGGCCGCGTCCGATGAACTCCTTGCGATGGCCGTCGACGTAGGACCAGCCGTAGTTGCCTGCGGCTTTTTTCATATTGGCGTTGAGCCTGTCGGCGACTTTTTCGCCGTCGAGTGTCTTTTGGGTCGAGAGCTTGAAGTCGGGCAGGACTTCCATGCCGGCCTGGCCGTCCGGGCAGGCGCGCTTGCCGTCGTCTAACAGGGCGAGGGCTGGGTAAGCGGTCAAGATTACGCGGTCGGACTGGTCCCAGGGGATGTGCAGAATGTTGTGGGCTGCGCGGTTCAGCGATTTGTAGCGCGCATCGAGGTTAGACAGCTTTGAGATCGCGTCGGAGGGGCCGTAGACTTGGCCAAACCAGCCGCCGAGTTGCTTGAGTTTGGATTCGTCGGCCAGCACCGCGTTGGCCACGAGACGGGCAAAGCCGATGTCGTTGCCGCCGATCGAGACGAACAGCAGGTCGATTTTGCGAGCGTTGTTTGGATCGCATTTGCGCAGCACGAGGCCGCCCTGGAGGTCGGGGATTTTGCCATTGATATGATAGGCTTCAGGGAGGTCTTGCATGGGTGCGTCTTCGGTGCCGCACTGTGCCTGGGCGATGGCCGAAATCTGCGACAGCTCAGGCGGGCGCGGCACCCATTCGTTGCCCTTGTAGCGCAAGAACAGGCCGGGCACGACCTCGGCCCCCGAGCAGGCGACGCCGACAAACGTTACGGCGCGATGGGGGTCTTCGACGGCCAACTGAAGGGCTGCGCGCAGCTGATAGGAATAAAGCGAGCGGTGGCAGGCCTGATCGAGCCAGCGGGCGTTCTCATCAATGAAGTCCTTGTCGCCGATCTGTTTCCAGGGGCCGACGCGGACGGGGAAGCCGGTCATATCCTCGTCCGTCGCCTTGCCGTAGTCGGCGGCGCGCTCGCGGGAGAAGCGGACGGGTATGTCGGGATTTCCTTCGCCCGAGCCGAAGCTGTCGCCCATGCCGGCAATCAACAGATCGCGAACGCGGATATCCGCACTGGCGGCCGGCGCACCGCCGATCGACACAGTGATTTCCGCGCCGTCGGGGTAGGGGATGTCGAACTTCATGGGTTCGGCGCAGGACTGCGTCATGCCCTTGCCGCGCAGGCGTCGTTCGCCCCTTGCCGTCGCGTGCCATTCGCATTCCACGGTCGATGTGGATTGGAGTTCTGGCAGGCCCTTTAGTTCAACGACGACCGTGTGTTCGGTGGGATTGATGTAGTCCTTTTTGTCGGCGCATTCGAAGCGGCTTTCGACCCAGTTCCAGCAGGTTTTGCGGTACATGGTGGCCGCCCAGCCTTCGTCGTGGCGGGCCGATAAGGCGCGCTCTGAGGAGAGGACGGGTTTGGCGCGCTCCTGCGGGGTCAATGCGTTGTAGGTTGCGCGGTGGACTTCGGTGTCGGCTGGGTCGGTAAAGAAGCGGAACGGGTTTTCAACGCGCCAATGGATGGTGGGCGAGGCAAGGACTGGGATAACGCCCGGCAAAATGGGGGCTGGCGGTTGGGTTGCCACGAAGCCATCAATTTGGGCCTTGCGGTCAGAGGCTTGGGGATCGCCTGGGGCTGCCTGCGCGGTGAGCGTCATTGCCGCCAGCATCATCACGGCTTTCAATCCACGCATCATTCTTCCAATTCCTAGCATTTTGCGGCCGAACGCCGAGTTGGATTATGTGGCGACAACGTAACGCCCGTATCAAAACCTGCCCAATGCGTTGGCTTGCCACAGCCGCCACATGCGCGACAAAGGCTCGACACACGTCAGGGCGCGGGCAGGATCGTGTCCCGTTTGATTTGCGGCTGCTAAATACGGCTCAACAAGGGCCAAGGAAAGGCAAGCGGAGCGATCAGCTTTCAGAGCGTTGCGCCAATGCCGCCGTGATGTCGCGAGCGCCTGGCGGGCCTGTGCGGTGCGGGCGGCGAGCCCGGCGCGAAGGGCGTGGCGATCGTTGGGGTTCAATTCGGGGAAAGGCGCGCGGCCACGGCTCAGAAACAGCGGCATGCGGGTGATCGCGCGGGTGAGGCCATAGGCGAGCGTGGTGGTTGCGATCAGGGCCGATTGCTTGGGAAACGGATTGCCGAGGCAGCGGGCCATCAGACGGAAGGCTGCACCGTCGGTTTTGTTCAAGTAGGCGTGGAGGGCTGCCTCGTCAGGCAGCGGATCGGCGTACAGGTCCAGGGCACGGGCGTCGAGAAGGGCGTCGAATTCGTCGAAGGGGAGACGATTGTCTTGAACGGCTGCGATCAGCGCGTCGGCGCCGGGGTGGCCGGTCACCGGGGACGTGTCCGCGTTGGTCAAGGCGTCGCGCCACCATTGCAAGCGGATTTCGGCAACGGCTGGTTCGCTCAAGGCTGTGGTGATGCGTTCAACATCGCCCAAGAAGGCTGCGATGGCGAGAAGGGCTGGCTGGTGTGCGGGCGGGGCGAGAAGCGCTGTGATGTAGGCATCGGGCGCATACGTCTTGGCGGTCTGCCTGAGTTCGGTAAGGGCTGGATCAGCCATGGGCACCGGCCAGCATGGCGACGGTGACGGGGAAGGCCAGCAGCAGGTTGATGCGAGCGAAGGTGCGTAGCGTGGTGCGGGCGGCTCCTTTGACGGCGGGGTTGGTGATGGACGTATCGAGCAGCGTGCGCATGGCTGGCGCGATCTTTGCGTGCACAAAGCCCAGCATGGCGGTTGCGCCCATTACGCCCGCCCAGAGCCAAAGCGAACCTGTCAGCGGGCGATGGGTGAGGTAGCCGAGCGCGACGATGAGCAGTGCGCCGGTCAGAAAGGTTGCATTTGCGGCGATGCCGATATGCCTGGAAACGCGCGGGGCGATCTGGGTCATCAGCGATTTGCGGTCTTGTTCGCTGGCGGCTTCGAGTGCTGCCATTTGGATGAGGTTCACAAACCAGATCAGGCCAACCCAGACCATAGCCATGAACACGTGGGCGGAGCGGGTTAACAGGAGCGCTGCCTCTGCAGGGGACCATTTTCCGACAGCGATTGCGAGTAACACGACGATCGCGAGGGCGGCGAGGCCGGTCATCAGGGCACGATTTGCGGTCTCCAGCACAGGCATGTCCTTGGCGGTTAAGTGTCCCGCCGATCAGGCGACGGCGATCAGGGCTGCCCCGAGCGGGCGGCCTTCGGCTAATAGCACGTTATAGGTGCGGGCGGCGGCGCCCGTTGTCATAACGTCGAGGCCGATGCCGCAATCGGCAAACGCTTTGCGGACGTCAGGGGATGGGAAGACCTGGGACGCGCCGGTGCCCAGCAGGAGGAACTGGAAATCGCCGCCGCGCGGTTCGCCGAACACGCGGGTGAGGGCCGGGATGGTGATGTGGGCCGGATCGTTGATGTCCCAGGCCCACACGCCGCTCGGCAGCGCGATAATCGAGCCTTTGTGGCTCATGCTGGCAAAGCGGAAGCCGCCGTTGCCATAGGCGTCGATGGGGGCGCGGCCGGGGTAGTGGCCGGGTATGGTGGATGGGGTCATGGGAGAGCGTCCTCTTTTCCCCTCGCCCCATCGACGGTGATAGGGAGTGGGGGGCGTTACGCCTTCGCCTTCATACCCGGTGCCGGCTTGGCGGCGTCATCTGACCAGTCGCGTTTGACGCCAAACCACAGCAAGAGCGGCGAGGCGACGAAGATCGACGAATAGGTGCCGATCAAAATGCCAAATAGCATTGCGAAGGCAAATCCGTGGATCACGCTGGTGCCGAAAACGTAAAGTGCGAGGACGGCGAGGCCGGTGACAACCGAGGTGAGGACGGTGCGCGACAGCGTATCGTTGATCGACGCATTGAGCAGCTCAATGAGCGGCATCTTTTTGTATTTGCGCAGGTTTTCTCGAATACGGTCGAACACGACGACGGTGTCGTTGATGGAGTAGCCCGCCAGTGTCAGCAAGGCTGCGACCACCGAGAGGTCGAATTCGTACCAGAGGATGGAGAACATGCCCATGGTTATGAAGACGTCGTGGACGAGGGCCACGACGGCTGCCACGGCGAATTGCCATTCAAAGCGGAACCACACGTACAAAAGAATCCCGAAGATGGCGGCGATCACGGCGTAGACGCCGGTCATTTTCAGTTCCGACGAGACAGCCGCGCCGACGACCTCGGTGCGGCGCCAATCGTAGTTGGCCGCAAGTGCCTCCTTGATTTTGGCGTTGGCGGCTTCCTGGGCTTTTGCTTCACCGGCTTCATCGGCGGCTGGTTGCTGGCCAACGCGGATCAACGCTCCGTTGGTGCCTGCGGCTTGCACCTGGAGTTCGCCGAAGCCGAGCTTGTTCAGCGTTTCGCGCAGGGAGGCGACGTCGATGGTGGGCCCCTTGGCTTGGATTTCGATCAGCGAGCCGCCTTTGAAATCGACGCCATAGTTGAGACCGCGCGTCATCAGAAGAATCGCGGAGATGATCGCGAGCGCCCAGGAAATTCCGACGAACAGCACGCGCTTTTCGATGATCTTCCACTTGGTACCGTGGGGGAAAAAGTCGACGCCTTTGAACATGGCTTTGGGTCTCTGTCGGTGTGGCGCGACGAATCGCGTTGAATTCAGGAATGGTGCAGCGCGTCAGGTGCGGACCATCTTGTAGGCCAGCGGCGCGTCGATCTTGCGCGTCTTCTGAGCGGCCAGCCACCATGCCACCAACAGACGCGTCACTGTGAAGGCGGTAAAGACGGTGGTGATAATACCCAGCGTCAGGGTGACGGCAAAGCCGCGAATTGGCCCCGATCCCAGCAGGAACATGACGAGCCCCGCGATAAAAGTCGTCAACTGGCTGTCGATGATGGTGCCATAGGCGCGATCGAAGCCTGCTTCGATGGCGGCGATGGGCTGTTTGCCAGCGCGTAATTCTTCGCGAATGCGCTCGTAGATCAGAACGTTGGCATCGACCGACATGCCGATCGTCAGCACGATACCCGCAATACCGGGCAAGGTCATGGTCGAGCCCAGAACCGACATGATCGCAAACACCAGCACGACGTGCAGGGCAGCACCAATCGAGGCAAAGATGCCGAGCAGGCCGTAGGCGAAGACCATGAAGGCGACAACGGCGATCATGCCGACGATGGCTGCCCGCTTGCCCGCGTCGATTGAGTCTTGACCCAGGTTTGCGCCAACCGTTCGTTCTTCGACGACGGTCAATTTGGCCGGCAGTGCGCCCGAGCGAAGCTGGATGGCGAGCTGGTTTGCCGATTCCGGCGTGTAGGAGCCCGAGATCTGGCCAGAGCCGCCCAAGATCGCTTCACGGATGACCGGGGCCGACAACACCTTGTCGTCGAGGACGATCGCGAAGGGGCGACCGACGTTGTCTTTCGTGAAGTTACCGAACTTGCGCGCGCCGGACTGGTTGAAGCGGAACGAGATGATGGGCTCGTTGGTGCGCTGTTCGAAACTGGCGTGAGCGTCGGCAAGATCGCCACCGTCTACGACCGGGTTTTCGCGCAGTACGTATTCGCGGCCGGCAGATTCGACGTCCTTGGGGTCGGCTTTGAAGAGCTTATACCCAGACGGGACGCGACCGCTTCTGGCTTCTTCTGCGGTGACCGAAGGATGCACTTCATAGAAGGCGAGCTTGGCGGTTTCACCGATCAGGCGCTTCAACGCTGCGGTATCTTCAACGCCCGGCACCTGGATCAGAATTCGATCGCTGCCCTGGCGGACGATGTTGGGCTCGGTGGTGCCCAGCGCGTCGATGCGGCGGCGAACGGTTTCGATGGATGCTGCCGCCGCGTTCGTGACGCGGTCCTGGATGCCAGCCGAGGTCGGCTCCATGGTGATGAGACCGGCTTCGGGTCCTTGCGCAATGTTCAGGTCTGCGGCACCGGCGAAGCGGGCGGACGTGATGCTATTGCTCAGCTTTTTCAGGGCCGCTGTGGCCTTCTCGGCATCTTCGGGCTTGGTCAGGCGGATTTGGACATTTGAGCCGGTGGCTGCGATGCCGTTAAAGCCGATCTTGGCTTCGCGCAGGTTTTTTCGCGCATCGTCACGCAACGTCGTCAGCCAATCTTTTTTGAGCTGGTCGCTGTCCATCGCCATCAGGAGATGTGCGCCGCCGCGCAAGTCGAGACCCAGACCGATGCGATGCTGCGCCCAGGACGGCAGCGACTTGAAGGTCTCATTCGACAGAAAGTTTGGAATGCATGCGAGAAGGCCTGCAAGACAGATGGCCAGGATCGTCAGGGTCTTGCCACGGGAGAAGTACATCATGGGACGGCGGTCGCCTTCTAGCGGCTTGGAAAAAAACGTCGTGTCGATGGTCGCGAAATGGGGAGGCGACGCGCCTGCCGCAATCAGGTCGCGTCTTTGACGGGCTCGTTTTTCGAGCGGACGCTCAACAGTGTGGACTTGAGGACGCGCACCTTCATGGTCTCGGTCAACTCGACTTCGATTTCATCGGAGCCTTCGGTCACCTTGCTGACGCGGGCGACGAAGCCGCCAGCGGTAATCACGGTGTCGCCGCGCCGGATTTTGTCCATCATGGCAGCATATTCTTTTGCCTTTTGCTGCTGCGGACGGATCACCATGAAGAACACAATGGCGAGCACGATCAACATCACGAAGGGGAACGTGTCCATCGGGCCACCGCTGGAGCCAGTTGCTTGAGCGAATGCAGGCGTCGTGAACATCTCTATCGTTCCCTTTGAGCGTTTTGGACAGTGAGCAGTCTGGTGACGGTTGCGATTTGCAGCCGTTCGGCATGACGTGGGGTTGAAACGGTGGAAAAGCGGAACGAGTGCTACACCGCGTGTACCACTGCCGCTTCTCCATAGAACGCGGCGGACTATACTGCGGGGCATTTTCAATGCAACCGTGTTGGTGGAAGGACCTGTGGTCAGGAAACCGCGTGCGTGGCAACGCCAATACCGATCTCTTGCCTCTGGCCTTGCTAAATTGAAACGGAAGCCCTTTTAGTTCAGCATTCTGGAACTACATACCGCTCGCGGACTTGTATGTTGCCACGCACCTGCCGTTCATCTTAGCGTCTGGCTGCCCGAGTGCGGGAAACGCCAAGCGCCAACCGGAGCGCCCTCATGGCCATTTCAATCACCATCAACGGGCAGGCGCGCAAGATCGACGCAGCGCCCGGCACACCTTTGTTGTGGGCCATCCGTGACGAACTCAAACTCACGGGCACGAAATTTGGCTGTGGTGCCGCGCTTTGCGGCGCATGCAGCGTTCATCTGGACGGCGAGGTCGTGCGATCGTGCCAGATCCAAGTGCAGGATGCCGAGGGGCGGTCGGTGACGACCATCGAAGGGGCCAACGACAAAATTGCGCTCGCTGTTAAAGCTGCCTGGGTCAAACTCGATGTGGCGCAATGCGGATATTGCCAGCCGGGACAGATCATGTCGGCCATCGGGCTGTTGTCTCAGATTGCAAAGCCGACCGACGATGACATCGACAAGGCGATGGACGGCAACGTTTGCCGATGCGGCACCTATCAACGTATCCGTGCCGCCATCCACGAAGCGGCCAAAGCCGTTTGAATAAAGTTTGCTGGCGCATCGTCTGCCTGAACCAAAACGCGCATTCCAACGCCCGATTTTCCCATGGGAGGGGTCGTGATGACACCATCGCCGTCGCTAACAAGCATCTTCAAGATCGAACAGCCCAGCGAGGCTGATCGGGGCTCGCCACGGGCCACCCGGCGGGGGTTTCTCAAAATTGCTGGCAGCGGCCTCATACTGGGACTTGCCGCGCCGATGCTGGCCGCAGAGGGGGGCGTTGCGCATGCAGCGCCCGGGACGGCTGCCGGTGGGCTTGCGGCTGACCCGTTTGTGCGAATTGCGCCCGATAACACCGTGACGGTGATCATCAAACATCTCGACAAGGGGCAGGGGGCGGCAACCGGGCTTGCGACGCTGGTTGCGGAAGAACTCGATGCGGGTTGGGCGCAGATCCGGACCGAGTTCGCTCCGTCCGATCCCATCAAGTACAAGAATTTCGGGTTTGGAATTCAGGGCGTCGGCGGGTCAACGGGGCTGTCGAATTCCTATGAGCAGTATCGCCGGGCTGGGGCAACGGCGAAAGCCATGATCGTTGCGGCGGCGGCCAAAGAGTGGGGTGTCGCGGCAGCTGAGATTTCCGTCAGCGGCGGCGTGGTGAGCACGAAATCGGGCAAGTCGGCAACGTTGGGTGCGTTAGCGGAAGCGGCGGCCAAGCAGGCCGTACCCAGCGATATCACGCTCAAGACTGCGGATAGGTTCGTCTACATTGGAAAGACATTTCCGCGTGTCGATTCGCCTGCCAAATCGGACGGTTCGGCGAAGTTTACGTTCGACTTGCAGATGGAGGGCATGTTGGTCGGCGTGATCGCGCGGCCGCCGATGTTTGGCGCGACGGTTGCGTCCTATGACGCGAGTGCAGCGGAAAAATCGCCGGGGGTGGTTGCCGTCCTCAAGGTGCCGCAAGGGGTTGCCGTGCTGGCGAAGGACACGTGGAGCGCCATCAAGGGCCGCGACGCGCTCAAAGTGTTGTGGGACGAGAGCAAGGCTGAGAAACGCGGCTCGGCGGAGTTAGTTGCGCAGTACCGCGCGCTGCTCGACAAGCCGGGTGCGGTGGCGCGTAAAGACGGCGATGCGGAAGCAGCGCTCGCCAAGGCGGCCAAGGTCCTGTCAGCCGATTTCGAGTTCCCCTACCTCGCCCATGCGCCGATGGAGCCGCTGGATTGCGTGGTGCGCACCGATGGATCGACGGCGGACGTTTGGACCGGGTCGCAATTGCAGACGGTCGATCACGGGGCTGCGTGCGCGGTGCTCGGACTGAAGCCGGAGGCCGTCAAGCTGCACACGGTGTGGGCTGGCGGATCGTTCGGGCGGCGGGCGATTGCGGATGCGCATTTCGTGGCGGAGGCCTGTGCTGTGGCAAAAGCCTACGGTAAGCCGGTGCCGATCAAGATCGTATGGACGCGCGAGGACGACATCAAGGGCGGCTATTACCGGCCGATTTATGTGCACCGGGTGCGCGCCGGGCTCGACAAGGATGGTGCGGTCGTTGCCTGGCATCACCGGATTGTGGGGCAGTCGATCCTCGCCGGGACGCCGTTTGAATCGGTTATGGTCAAAGACGGTGTCGACGTGACGTCGGTCGAGGGGGCCAACTCTCTGCCGTATGCGATCCCCAATCTGACGGTCGATCTGCACACGGTGAAGACTGGGGTGCCTGTGCTGTGGTGGCGGTCGGTTGGCGCGACACACACGGCCCACGCGACCGAGCACATGATGGACATGCTGGCCAAAGAGACAGGCCGCGATCCGGTCGCGTTCCGGTTGGCGCTGCTGGCAAAGCATCCCCGTCATGCGGCCGTTCTGCGATTGGCTGCGGAAAAAGCGGGGTGGGGAGGTCCCGTTCCGGCGGGCATCGCGCGCGGCGTGGCTGTGCACGAGAGTTTCAAATCGTTCGTCGCGCAGGTCGCGGACGTGGCCTTGAAACCGGACGGCAGCTTCAAGGTTGTACGCGTCGTGTCAGCGATCGATTGCGGGATCGCGGTCAACCCGGACGTTGTTCACGCGCAGATGGAAGGCTCCATCGCGTTCGGTCTGGGGGCTGCGTTGCGCGGGGCCATCACGCTGAAAGACGGCAAGGTCGAGCAGTCGAATTTCGATGGCTATGAGCCGCTGCGTATGTCGGACATGCCCAAGGTCGAGAGCTATATCGTGCCGTCGGCGGAAGCACCGACCGGGGTGGGCGAGCCTGGAACGCCGCTGGTGTTGCCAGCCGTTGCCAACGCGCTGTTTTCCGCCACGGGACAGCGGACGCTGATGCTGCCGATGACCAAGCAAACGTACAAGAACGCGTGACGCCAGAAGATTGGGGGCGTTGCCTCCAAACCTCCACTAAAGGCCTAGGGCCCTTGGAACCCTTTTTCTTAAGTGGCAATCAGCCGATGCGCATGCCGGTGGAGCCGGCGAGGGAGGCTGCGTCGGTACGGTAGCCGCTGGCAGGGTAGGTGCCCAAGATTTTCAGTTCGTTGGAGAAGAACGAGAGTTCCTCCAAGGCAAGCTGGACGGGGCGGTCGTTGGGGTGGCCTTCGATGTCGGCGAAGAACATCGATGCGTTGAAGGTGCCTTCGAGCTGATAGCTTTCGAGCTTGGTGATGTTGACACCGTTGGTGGCGAAGCCGCCGAGCGCTTTATAGAGCGCTGCGGGGACGTTGCGGACGCGGAAAATGAATGTTGTGACCACTTTGCCGGTGCCGGGTTCAGCGTCGTCGGGTTCGGCTGCCAAGACGACAAATCGCGTCGTGTTGTGGCTTTCATCCTCAACGTCGCTCTTGAGGATTTTCAGGCCGTAGATCTGGGCTGCCAGGCTTGAGGCGATGGCCGCGATGGTGGGGTCGGCGCTTTCCGACACGAGGCGGGCGGAACCGGCGGTGTCGGCCTCGGGGATGGGTTTGATGCCGAGTTTGCGCAGGGTGTTGCGGCACTGGCCCAACGCCTGCGTGTGGCTGTAGACCTGTTTGACGCTGGCAAGCGTTGCTGTGGGCAGCGCCATCAACTGGTGGCGGACGCGCAGGAAGTGTTCGCCGATGACATAAAGCTCGGCCTTGGGCAGCAGATGGTGGATGTCGGCGACCCGGCCTGCCACCGAGTTTTCAATCGGGATCATGGCATAGCGGCAGTCGCCTGACTTTACGGCTGCGAGCGCGTCTTCAAAGGTCGGGCAGGGAACGGGCTCCAAGCCAGGGAACGCCTCGTTGCAGGCGAGGTGCGAATTGGCACCGGGTTCGCCCTGGTAGGAGATGCGGGGCGGTTTGTTGGCATTCGGCATTGGGGCCTCTGGGCGCGGACGGGTGGGCGGCAATCACGCTGCCGAGGGCTGTGTCGTAGCCCTTGTGCCGGTCAGGCGGCAAGAGGCGGCTTGCCCGCTCGCTGCTGGGCCCATCCTTGTGCGACAACGGACAAGCGGCATAGGATATGCAGGCGCTGGACTGATTGGTTCAATTTGGAGAGTTCCGATCAGTGCATAGTTCCAAGATTGGGTTTGGGATGAAGGCGGATAACGGCGCCATGAAAAGCGTTTTAGACCAGTGGACGCTGGCGGAGCCTTCGAGGATTGGTGCAGCCCCATTGGAGTATTCGGTGGCATTGCTGCGGACACTCGATGAGATCGAGCCTGTGTGGCGCGTTTTGGAACAGTGCGGGGACGCCACGGTCTTTCAGGCGTTCGACACGTTTGCGGCGTGGACCCGGCATATTGCTCGAGCCTATGAGGGCGAGTGGTTCGTGGTGGCGGTGCGCAACTTGGAAACACGGCGACCGGCGATGCTGCTTCCATTGGTTTTGCAGGTTCGGGGCAAGTTGGCGGTCATCGAAGCTGCCGATCTGGGCGTTTGCGATTTCAACGGGCCGGTGCTTGAGCGCGGGTTTTTACCCACGCGCGAAGAGATGACCCGAATTTGGAGGGATGTGCGCGCCTTATTGCCGACAGCCGACGTGATCTGTCTCACGAAAATGCCAGCTGTTATTGGGACACATCCAAATCCACTGCTGTTGCTGGGGGCGTCGCACCGGATCGCGCTGTCGAACTATAAGACGCCGCTGGGTCGGGACTGGACGCGAGCGGCGCTGCCTGAAAAGGTGCGGGCGGACTTGGACGTTCGGCGACGCAAGCTTGAGAAAATCGGTACGGTGTCGTTCCGCTCGGCGCGGACGGAAGCGGAAGCGGACTCGTTTTATGCGGCCATGATCGAGCAACGGGGTGCGCGGTCTGCCGCGACAGGACGGAGCAATATTCTCGATTGCATCAGCCACCGGCAATTCTACCGCGCCCTCCTGACGCCGGAAGCCGAGACGAGCGTTGCCTGCATCCAGGCCCTTCTGGTCGATGATGAGATTGTCGCGACGGGGTTCGGGCTCGTGTCCGACGAAGCCTTTCACATGATCTTTCCCACGTTCAAGGCCGAGCGTTGGCGCAACTATTCGCCGGGCATGCAGCTGTTTGTTGAAAGCATGTGCTGGGCGGCCGCGCGTGGGATTGCCTATTACGATTTCACGATCGGGGGCGAAGAGTTCAAGATGACACTCGGGGCGGTCGAATTTCCCCTCTATGCGCATCTTGAGCCGTTGACCTTGCGCGGGGTGCCCACTGTTTATCGAGAACGGCTATGGCGGGCGATGGGCAGCAATGCCCGATTGCGGGCCGTGGTTCACAAAGCGCGGGCCATCCTGCAGCGCCGAACCCTGGGGAAGCCTGCGCCATGATCACCCCGAGCGACAGCCCCTACCGTTATCGCGCGCTGGATGCTTGGCGCGGCCTTTGTGCCTGCCTCGTCGCATTTGTACATGTCCCCGTGGCGCACGCGTGGCAGACGGCGCACACGTTTCACACGATGCAATTGTTCGTCGATTTCTTTTTCGTGCTCTCGGGGTTCGTGATCTGCCACGCCTATGGAGAGCGGCTTGGGATCGACCGGAACTGGCAGGGATTTATGATCCGCCGGTTCGGGCGGGTGTATCCGCTGCATCTGGTGGTGCTCGCGGGATTTGTGGCGTTAGAACTCCTCAAGGTGTTGATGGGGATGGTGATGCCCATCCAGGTCGATGGCGTACCGTTCACTGGCAACCGGTCGATTGAGACGCTCCTTTCAAATCTGGTCCTCACTCAGTCGTTCGGCCTGCACGGCATGACGAGTTGGAATGGTCCAGCGTGGAGTATCGGCGTCGAGTTCTATAGCTACGTCGTGTTTGCGATTGTCGTGCTGATGATGGGTCGGAACTCAGTCGGGTTTGCTGGGCTTGCTGCACTCGGGTTACTGGTGATGGCAGTGGCGAGCCCCACGTGGCTCTTTGCAACCCACGACTATGGATTCTGGCGTTGCCTTTATGGTTTTTTCCTAGGGTGCTTGGTGTGCAATGCCATTGATGCGCCTCAGATCGCGCCATTCGTCAACCGGTTTGCGCCGGTTGGAACATTGATCGAATACGCGGCTATCGTCGGGCTCGTTGGCTTTATCGCGCTGACGGGTGAAAACGCGTCGAGCCTTGCCGCGCCCCTGGTTTTTGCGGGGATCGTGTTCGTGTTTGCCTTCGAGCGCGGGGCGATTTCGCGGCTCTTGCTGACGCGACCAGCCCAGTTGCTCGGGTTCTGGTCGTATTCGATTTACATGGTGCACACGCTGATCTTTGCGGTGCTCAAGATCGTCATGACCTTATTGGCCAAAGTGCCAGCGCTTGGGATTTCGGCTCCTGTCAGCAATCCGGTCAAACTATGGACGCTTGGCAGTCCGGTGGGGGACGCTGTGCTGGTTGTGGTTTATCTTGGGCTGACGCTGGTGGTGTCCAAATACACGTTCGACTGGGTCGAGGCACCGGCCCGAGCTTGGTTTGCGACCTTGGCGGACCGGATTGGTGCGTCAATGAGCGGCTCGTTCCATCTCCCAGGTGGGGTGAGGGAACGAGATCTTAGTGGGCGCGTTCGACGCAGAATTTGATGACATCCTGCAGGGCCGATTTGGGCGGGCTGTCGGGGAAAATCGCCATGGCGTCGCGGGCTATGCCGCCGTAACTGCGGGCGCGTTCGAAGGTGGCTTCGATGGCTTTGTGGCGGCGCATGAGCGACACCGCGTGCTCGAAGTCTGCGTCTGCGATGTCGCCGTCGACGATGGTGCGCCGCCAAAAAGCGCGTTCCTCGTCGTTGCCGCGCCGGAACGAAAGGATGACAGGTAACGTGATCTTGCCTTCGCGGAAGTCATCGCCGGTCGATTTGCCCAACCGGGTGCTGTCGCCCGAGTAGTCGAGTGCATCGTCGACGAGTTGGAATGCGATGCCGAGGTTTTTGCCATAGCTGCGCAACGCGTTGACTTCGGCAGCCGGACGCTCGGCGATTGCGCCGCCGGACTCGGCAGCACCTGCAAAGAGGGCGGCCGTCTTGGCGTTGATGATGGCCAAATATTCGTCTTCCGTGGTCGCTGTGTTTTTGGCGGCGGCGAGTTGCATCACCTCACCTTCGGCAATCACGGCTGCGGCGTTCGAGAGGATTTTCAAGACCTGCATGTTGCCGACGTCGACCAGCATGCGGAATGCCTGGCCCAACAGGAAATCGCCCACGAGCACGCTGGCCTGATTTCCCCAGATCATACGGGCGGTCTTTTTACCGCGCCGTTGGCTGCTTTCATCGACCACGTCGTCGTGCAGCAGGGTCGCGGTATGCATGAACTCCACGGCGGAGGCGATGCGAATGTGCTTGGAGCCTGGATAGTTGCACAGCTTGGCTGCCGCCAGCGTCAGCATAGGACGAAGACGCTTGCCACCTGAATCGATCAGGTGATGGGCGAGTTCGGGGATCATCTCGACATCCGACACCGCCTTGTCGAGGATGATACGGTTGATCGCATCCATGTCCTCGGCCACCAGAGCCAGCAATGGGCGCAGGTTTTCGTTTGGATCGCGAACGTCGTCGAGTGGTATGACAAGGCCCAAGGTTGTCCCCTTGCTTGGCGCTTCAATTAAATGCGTTATACGTCTCCGGCCTAGCGCCTGTGAAGGCACTTTGCCGCATCATCTTTAGTTCTGAACAAAGTGCGGGCCGATGCAATTGCTTTTGCAAACCAACAATGCCGTCTTGCTCAGCTACGTGCAAAGCCTGCTGGCGGATGCTGGGATCGAGGCGGTGGTGTTTGATGCCAACATGTCGATGATGGAGGGATCTATCGGGGTTTTCCCTCGGCGCGTGATGGTCAACGCCGACGACGTCGGGCGGGCGCGGCATGCGCTTTGGGAGGCCGGGCTGGCGGATGAGTTGGCGCCAGGAGCCCTGGGATGAGCACCGCCGACGTGAGCGAAGATGCGTTCCTGGGCGGGCGTGTGCGGGTTTTGCAACCGAAAGCGGGGTATCGGGCGGGACTGGACGCGGTGCTTCTGGCGGCGAGTGCGCCGTTCGATGCAACTTCGGCGTGCCGTGTCCTGGACGTCGGCGCCGGCGTCGGGACGGTCGGGCTTTGCGTGGCTGCGCGGTGTCCATCGGCGCAGGTGGTTTTGCTGGAGCGTGAACCGGTACTGGCAGAGTTGGCCCAGCGCAATGTGGAGCTCAATGGCTTTGAGGGGCGGGTGCGGGTTGTGAACGCGGCGGTCGGGTCGGCGGCAGAGGTGCTGTCTGCACTCGATGTGCGGGCCGACGGGTTTGACTATGTTTACGCCAATCCGCCGTATCATACGGAGGGGCGCGGGACTTTGGCCCCCGACGCGCTGAAAGCTGCCAGTCACGCGATGCCGGAAACGGCGCTAGATGATTGGGTGCGGTTCATGGCGCGGATGGCAGCGCCGGGCGGGACCGCGACGATGGTCCACAAGGCGGATGCGCTGGCGGCGATCCTGGCGGCGTTCGGCGGACGGTTTGGGGATGTACGGGTGCTCCCGCTGCATCCGCGCGAGGGGGAGCCTGCGCGCCGGGTGATCGTACAAGGGGTCAAGGGGAGCCGCGCGCCGATGGCGCTGCTGCCGGGGGTCGTGCTGCACGGGGAGGCGGGGACTGCTTTTACCGGGGCCGCGCAGATGATTTTGCGCGATGGGGCAGGATTGTCATTACGCACACGATGACGGCGGCATTGTCTTCCAGCGCTACACCCTATATCGGCCATGGTTGTCGACGTTTTCAGGAGCCTCATCATGTGGCCGTTCAGCAAGCCTGCATTTGTGCCCGTGTTGCGGTTATCGGGGGTGATCGCCGCGTCCGGGTCGCCGCTGTCTGGCGCGTCCTTGTCGATGGCGACGCTGGCTGGGCCGCTGGAGCGTGCATTTTCGGCATCCAAGCTGCCTTCGGTTGCCATTATTATCAATTCGCCAGGCGGGTCGCCGGTGCAGTCCAATCTGATTTTTCGACGTATCCGGGCGCTGGCGATCGAAAAGAAAAAGCGAGTCTATGTGTTCTGCGAAGATGTGGCGGCTTCGGGGGGATATTTCATCGCCATGTGCGGAGATGAAATCTATGCCGATCCGTCGTCGATCGTGGGGTCGATCGGTGTCATCTCGTCGGGCTTCGGGTTCAACAAGGCGCTGGAAAAGCTTGGCGTCGACCGCCGCGTCTACACGGCGGGATTGTCTAAGAGCACGCTCGATCCGTTTTTGCCGGAGCAACCCGAAGACGTGGAACGGCTGAAAGCGCTGCAGCGGGACGTGCACGACGTGTTCATCGGGGTCGTCAAGGAACGGCGCGGGGCGCTGCTGAAGGGGGCCGATGCAGAGCTATTTTCGGGCGCGTTCTGGTCGGGGCCGCGCGCGCTCGATCATGGTTTAATCGACGGCATCAGCGACCTGCGCACCAAGATGCGCGAGGTTCACGGCGATAAAGTCAAGCTGCGCGTGATGCCGCTCGGCGGATCGGGCTGGTTGTCGTGGTTGCGCCGTGTCCCGGCTTTCGACACGATTGGCGGCCATACCGGTGCAGAACTGATCGACCCGCAACGGGCGATTTCCGCAATTGAAGCGCGTCTGCTATGGTCGCGCTATGGCCTTTAGGGCCTGAACATGTAGCCAGGAGGGGTTATGCCCCAGCTTCTGATTTTGATGGCCGCGGGTGCGGGTTTGTACAGCGCCTATCGTTGGGTGTCGCGGGAGGCCGAAAAGGCAGCCGAGGCAGCACGCCGGGCACAGGACGATTTGCGCCGACACGCTGAGGCTGGCGGACAAGGCGGCACCCCGAAGGATCTGGGCACGCTGGTGTGGGACGAAGCGACAGGGGCTTACCGGCCGAAGGGGTGAAGACCGGGCGGATCGAGCGTTCAAGCCGCCGTGTTGGCTGCGATCCAGGCGGTGAGTTCGGTTTCGGTGAGGCGTCCCGCTGCGAGCGCTTCCATTACAACGACGACCTCGGGCTCGCTTGCATTAAACTCGATTCCGTTTAGCCCAAGAAAGGCAACGACGGACAAGAAAGCTGTTCGCTTATTGCCATCGACGAAGCCATGGTTTTTGGCCAGTCCATAGCAGTAGGTGGCAGCTAGGACCGTCAAATCCTGCTCGCCGTAAGCCCATTTGTTGCGGGGACGATCAAGAGCTGATTGGAGCAAAGTTGCGTTGCGAATGCCAGATGCGCCACCGAAGATCGAAAGCTGCTCGGACTGGATGGCCGTGATCAACAATAGATCAAGCCAGATGGGCTCAGTCATTTGGCAAGCTCAGTCAATGCGTTATGGTATTTTTTCATGGCGGCGCGTGCGATTTCAAGGCCACGGTCAAAAGTCGGGTCGCTGCGTGACACGACAAACCCCTCGGGCGTTTCCGTCACCGTCACCTTGTCGCCCTGTTCGAGGCGGAGGCGGGCGAGGAGTTCTTTGGGCAGGATCAAGCCGGTCGAATTGCCGATTTTCTTGATTTCGAGGTTCATGGCTCTAGCCTTCGTGGGGTGTTGTACATTCTGTATAACGCAATCATGGGGTCCATTCAAGGATTGGCTGGCTGTAAGCGGAAGACCGGCGTCCTTCATTCAGACGTAAGAATTTAGTGGCATACCGCGTGCTGTGAGACCCTGTACTGTGAGACGGGAACCTGGACCTTGATGATGACCATCTTAGCCGCGACTGCCGAATTCGGATCCCGCTTTATCGGGGAGATCGTGCTTTTGACGGTGGCGGCCGTGTTCGTGGGTTTTGGGACCTATAAGATCGTTCCAGCGGGCATGAACCCGAAGCTTTTTGGCGTGCTGGTGCCGTTTCTCGTCCTTGGCGTGCTGGCTTATCTGGGCAGCCTTGCTGCGGCGACATCGGTTGTCATTTTCGTGTTGGTTGCGATTGCCACCATGGCCATGGGGCTGTCTTAAGCTATGGCTTGGTTTTGAGCTGCGGTTGGCGCTCTGGCCGTGGGCCGCTCCGGCCATGGGTAAAAGAGCGCTATTCATACGGGCGCGAAGGGTCTTATAGTCCGCGCAAATTTGCCCGTGAAGGACACGATCATGGCCATCAAGACCGCCACCAAGCCTGTGGCCGCTAAATCGCGCGCGCCCGCCGTTGCAGCGCTCAATCCCAAACAGTCGTTCCAGGATATGATCCTGATTTTGCAGCAGTATTGGGCGGGACAGGGCTGCGCGATCCTGCAGCCTTACGACATGGAAGTCGGCGCGGGGACGTTTCATCCGGCGACCACGTTGCGGGCGCTCGGCACCAAGCCATGGAACGTTGCCTACGTGCAGCCGTCGCGGCGGCCAAAAGACGGTCGCTATGGCGAAAACCCGAACCGGCTGCAGCACTACTATCAGTTCCAGGTCATCATGAAGCCGTCGCCGCCCGACATTCTGGACCTGTATCTGGGGTCGCTGGATGCGATCGGGATCGACACGTCGGTCAATGACATTCGTTTTGTCGAGGATGACTGGGAAAGCCCGACGCTCGGCGCATGGGGGCTTGGCTGGGAAGTCTGGTGTAACGGCATGGAAGTGACGCAGTTCACCTACTTTCAGCAGGTTGGCGGGTTTGACTGCAATCCGGTTGCGGGCGAAATCACCTACGGGCTTGAGCGGCTAGCCATGTACGTGCAGGGCGTCGACCGGGTGTACGATCTCAACTTCAACGGTCGCCAGGACGCGCGCAAGCTCACCTATGGCGACGTGTTTCTCCAGGCCGAGCAGGAATATTCGCGCCACAACTTCGAGCATGCGAATACCGACATGCTGCTGGCGTCGTTCAAAGCGGCGGAAGCGGAATGCCAGTCGCTGCTGGCCAAGGGGGACGACGGCGACCGGCATCTGATGGCATTGCCAGCCTACGACCAGTGCATCAAGGCGAGCCACGTTTTCAATCTGCTCGACGCGCGCGGGGTGATCTCGGTGACCGAACGGCAGAGCTACATTCTGCGGGTGCGCGAGTTGGCGAAGGCGTGCTGCGGGGCATGGCTCAAGACCGAGGGTGGCGGGGCTGTTTAGCGTCTGCCGTCCGGTTTGAATTCAATCACACATCTGGAGATCGTCATGTCGGCTGCAATCGCGGGTGCGTTCATATTGGGTGTGCCGTTGTTTTTGCTTGAAGTCGTGCTGCTGCGCCGCCAACCGCGCGCAATTCTGCTGTTTTCGCTGGCGTTGCTGGTCGTGGGGCTTGGTTATCTCGCCTCCGTCGGGGCAACGGCGGATATCGCTCGGATGTTGATGCCGGGGCAGTTCCCGGCGACGGCAGCGGTCAAGGCTTGAGTCGTCGGGCTATCGCCCGAACCCATTTGGGGGATTGGCATCCCCCAAACCCCCTGCTTTTTTGGGACTTTAGGGCCACTGGGCGCTATGGTCGTCGTTTATGTTTCCGAACAAAGAGCCACTTGTGATGTCCGAACTGCTGATTGAACTGTTTTGTGAGGAAATTCCGGCCCGTCTTCAGGCGAAGGCTGCGGAGGATTTCCAGCGGTTGGTGGTGGGCGGGCTGAATGCGCGCGGCCTTGAAACGGGTGCGGCCCGATCCTTTGCAACCCCGCGGCGGCTCGCCCTCGTCATCAAGGGTGTCCCGGCCAAATCGCCCGCCATCAGCGAAGAAAAAAAGGGCCCCCGCGTCGGAGCCCCTGACGGCGCAATCCAAGGCTTTCTGAAGTCGGCGGGGCTGACCTCCATCGACCATGCGATCATCGTTAGCGACGAAAAGAAGGGCGACTTCTACATCGCCAAAATCGAAAAGCCCGGTCGCAAGGCGGGCGAGATCATCGCTGAGACCGTCATAGAGACGATTGCGAAATTCCCCTGGCCGAAGACACAGCGGTGGGGGGCTGGCGACTTGCGCTGGATCCGTCCGCTGCGCTCTATCGTGTGCATTCTGGGCGGGCAGGTGGTGCCATTCACCGTGGGCGACATCGCGAGCGGCAACGAGACGCGCGGTCATCGCTTTCATGGCAATGCCGCGTTTGCGGTCAAGAACTTCGACGACTACGTGGAGAAGCTGCGCGAGCGCAAGGTCATGCTCGATGCCGCCGACCGGATCGACACGATCCGCGAGCAGGCGCGGCATACGGCCAAGGCCGCTTCGCTCGTCATGGTCGAAGATGAAGGACTGATGGCCGAGAACGCGGGTCTGACCGAGTGGCCGACGGTGCTGATGGGGACGTTTGACGACGACTTCCTCGACGTGCCAGCGGAATGCCTAACGACCTCGATGAAGCAGCATCAGAAGTGCTTTTCGCTGAAGGCTGGCGAGGACGCAGGGCTGGCGAACAAGTTCCTATTAGTGTCGAACCTCGTTGCGAGCGACGGCGGCGCGCAGATCAGAAGCGGCAACGAAAAGGTCATCCGGGCGCGGCTGGCGGATGCGAAGTTTTTCTATGAGCAGGACTTGCGCCGCACGCTGCCAGCAATGGCGCACGATCTGGCGTCGATTACGTTTCACGACAAGCTTGGCACGCAGGCCGACCGGGTCGAGCGCATCACGGAGCTCGCGCGCCATATCGCAGGTAAAGTGGATGCCGAGCCCGATCTGGCTGGGCGCGCCGCGCAGCTGTGCAAGGCGGACCTCGTGTCCGGTATGGTTGGTGAGTTCCCCGAGTTGCAGGGGCTCATGGGGCGCTATTACGCCGAGGCCGAAGGGACCGACCACAGAATTGCCCACGCCATTGCCGAGCATTACAAGCCTAAAGGGGCTGCCGACAGCGTGCCGGTCGAACCGGTGTCGATGGCGGTCGCACTCGCCGACAAGCTCGACACGCTGGTCGGGTTCTGGTCGATCAACGAAAAGCCGACGGGGTCGGGCGATCCCTATCAGTTGCGTCGTGCAGCGCTCGGCGTGATCCGCATCGTGCTCGAAAACGATCTGCGGCTGCCGCTGCATAAACTGTTTGAATTCGGCGAAGTCTGGCACGAGACGCAGGCGGCGAGCCGGGCACATGACGGGGCGGGCGGGGGTGCGCATGGCAAACCCGACGTGCCGCAAGTCGCCAAGGCATTCCATGGCAATATCCGGGCGCAACTCGTTTCAGACGAGATCAAGAAACGGCTTGCGATCACGGATACTGCGAACGACCTGCTGGCGTTTTTCACCGAGCGACTGAAGGTGTACCTGCGCGACAGCGGCGCGCGGCATGACCTCGTGGATGCCGTGCTGGCGCTTGAGGGGCAGGACGATCTGGCGTTGATCGTCAAACGCGTGGATGCGCTGACCGTTCTGCTCCAGACGGAGGACGGCGTGAACCTGCTCGCCGGTGTCAAGCGCGCGTCCAACATTCTCGCGATCGAGGAAAAGAAGGACAAGGCCAGTTACGTTGGAATCGCTGACCCGGCGCATTTCGAGCTTGCCGAAGAGACGGCGCTGTTTGCTGCCGTCACCAAGGTTGCCAACGATACGCGCAAGGCGATCGACGTCGAGCGGTTCGACGGCGCGATGCGGGCGCTGGCCGAATTGCGGGCGCCGGTTGATGCGTTCTTCAACCGGGTGACCGTCAACGACGAGAACCCGGCGCTGCGCCGCAACCGGCTCGCGCTGCTGTCGCAAATTCGTTCAGCGACCAGTAACGTGGCGGATTTCTCAAAGATTGCAGGGGCGTAGCTAGAGCGATGGTGCCCGTTGGCTGGACTGCGGCATTCAGCGACCGGCCGACGTTGCTTGATAAGCGAGAAACAAAGATGCCTCACGCGTCGTAACCTCCTGGCGAGGAGCCCGCTGCTGGTGGCTGGTCCTCATCAAAAAGGGGACCATCCACAATGACCGCTTATCGAACCGCACTTTGGGCCGGAATGACTGTGCTGCTTGCGAGTGTGCCGAATGTTGCCAATGCCGCCGAGCCGGAGCAGGTCGTCGATGCACTCAACACGATCTTTGGCAAACAAGCGCCGGGCGTCCGCGCCAGCGGGGCTAAGGGCCAATGCGTCAAGGGGACGTTCACGCCAACGGCGGATGCCAAGGCGCTGACAAAATCGGACAGTTTTGCTGCACCGTCTGCAGTCCTGGGCCGGTTTTCAATGGGTGGGGGCAACCCCAAGATCGCTGATCATGCGAAGACTGCCGTGCGCGGATTTTCGTTCCAGGTCGATCCCAACGGGAAGGCGACATCGCAATTCGTGATGATCAGCGCGCCGGTGCACTTTGCCAAGTCGCTCGATCAGATGCTGGGCTTTTTGCAGGCCCGGGCGCCCGGTGCCGATGGCAAACCCGATCCTGAAAAGGTCAAGGCGTTTGGAGACGCCAATCCGGAGACCAAACGGCAAGGGGCATGGCTTGCCGGTAAGCCGGTTCCGGCCAGTTTTGCGGGCGTCAACTATTGGGCGGCGCATGCCTACACGGTGACGAATGCTGCTGGCGCTAGCAAGGTCGTCAAGTTCCGGCTAGTACCGGGCGCGGGGGAAGCGGGCCTGACTGACGACGAAGCAAAGGCAAAGCCTGCCGAGTTTCTCGTGGCGGAACTCTCCGAGCGGATCGCGAAGGGGACTGTCAGTTTTGATATGGTGATCATCCCTGGGCAGGCGGGCGATGCCACCAACGATCCCTCGCAGATGTGGGCGGATGAAGACAAGCGGACGACAGTGAAAATCGGTACGCTGGCGGTCACGGGACTTGAAGACAACAAGGTCTGCGATGCCGGCATCTTCGATCCGACGATCCTGGCCGACGGCGTTGCCGGTTCAGCCGACGACGGGCAGTTTGCGGCTCGTTCGCCAGCCTATGCCATTTCCGCGTCGCGCCGGGCGAACTGATCGCCAGCCGAGACACACCCAATAAAAAGACCCACCTCATAAAAAGACCCGGGCTGGCGGACTAGCCCGGGTCAATTTTTTGCTAACCGGATGCCGCTCGTTATTTCGCGCGGATGCTGAGCGACGTGCGGCGGTTCTTGGCGCGGCCTTCTGGCGTTGCGTTGTCGCCGATCGGGTGGGCTTCGCCGTAACCTTCAGATTCGATGCGACCTGCGGCGACGCCTTCCGCGACCATTTCGTCCATGACGCGTTTGGCGCGCTTGTCGGACAGCTTCAGGTTGGCTTCGGCGTCGCCTTGGTTGTCGGTGTAGCCGCCGACCTTGATGGCGACAGCTGGATAGGCTTTGAGGATCGCGACGGCGCTGGCGACCTGAGATTTCGACTCAGGGGTCAGGTCGGACGAGGCGGTAACGAAGCTCAAGCGGTCGAAATCGAACCACAGACCTTTATCGATGGCTGCATCTTTGGCGTTGATGAAGGACAGCATTTTTGCTTCAAGGCCATCCTTCATAACTTCGATCACTGCGCCGCCGGGTAGGGTGTACTTCACCATGCCGTCTGCACCGGGAACGGGGACCAATTGGGTCGAGATTGGCGCGGCAGCAGGGGCTGGTGTTGCGGCGGGAGCGGGCGTCGGCGCAATCGCTGCGGCTTTAGGGGCGGGGGCCGGTGCCACCGGGGCTACGACTGCTGCTTTGGGTGCGGGTACTGGTGCCGGTGGGTTGATGCCGTAGGCCCAGTACCAGATGGCCGCTGTCGCAAGTGCTACAGGCAGAAGGAATGCCGCGAGCACGCCCCAATTGGTGCCAACTTCGGCATGGCGGACGGCGTCCGCGACCGGAGCTGCCACTGGACGGGCGGAATGCGTTGCAGCGGCGACGTGGGCAGGAAGTGGGCCCGCATGCGTTGCGACCGATGCGACGGCAGGGACGGCTGCGGCGGCAACGGGGGCTGCCGCTGCCTTCTGGACGATCGGGGCGGTCGGTGCCGACGTTACGGTTGAGGACGCATAGCCCGAGGACGAATGGGCGGACGGAGAGGCCGCGACTTTCGGTGCAGCGACGGCTGCCGCCACGGCGGCGGCGGCCGCGGCGACGGGAGCCGTTACGGGCGAGGCGACTGGGGCCACAGGGGCAACTGGTGCCACGGATGCAACCGGCGCGACCGTCGCAGCTACCGAGGCGGCTACTGGGGCAACGGTCGCAGCTACGGTTGGGGCGACAGAGGCAACGGCTGCTGCGGTGGCAGGGGCGAGGTTTGCCAGACCGTACATGGAACGCAGCGCTGGCGGCATTGCGCTGGCGATCAGGCCTTTATCGGCGCTCAGCAGACTGGTGAGGGTCGCAGCCGTCGGCGTGGCACCGAGACGATTGCGAAGTGCGGCCAGCACCATTGGCGCTGCCAAAGAAGCAAGACCAGCAGATGCTCGTGCCGGCACGCCGGTCGCTGCGGCGACGCCTGCGATCATTGCTGCCATCTTATCGCCAAAAACGAGGCCCAGCAGTTTGTTGCCCGCAATGTGGATTGCAGACGAGGGGACGCCGCCGGTCAGGATCGACGACAGGTTTGCGAACATGTTCTGGTCGGGCATCACCGCGCCAGCGAGCCCAGCAACCTTCGCCATCATTCCGGCGTCGCCGGAATTTTGAATGAGCCCGCCGAGCACGCTCGTGGCGGCCGAAGCCAGAGCCGACGTAGCGTGACTTTCGGAGATCCCGAGGGTCTGCGTTGCGGTTTTGATCATCGCTGGCGTTGCGAGATCCTGAATCGCGTCAAGGATGTTGGCCGACATATTTTACTCCCTACTAACCCGTACCAAAGCAGACCGGCCAACGATGAAACGTTTGGCCAGCCCGCTTTCCCAATCTTTCGTGTAGCGGATAGACCCCCATTGAGCAATTCCGTTGCGCGCCGAAAGTGTTGGTTTTTAATCATCCAACATCGAAAACGCGGCTTGCCGCTCGGACGACTTTAGTTTCAAAAACTGAGCGCGGGCCTTTTTGATGCTGGCGGGCGTTCCGCCATCTGCTGCCGCCTGCAGGGCCAGAGTGGCTGGGTGTTGGGCACCACAGATGAAGACGAGCGCTTTTGCCAGTCGCCCCATTGTTGCGCGATCAATCGCATTTTCGTCCATGGCGTCCTGACTTTCACTTTTTAGCGGATGGGATGGCCAGGCTGGCGGCGAGTTGGCCCGTGTCCAAGTCGACGACGGCAATCGCTTCTTCGCCACCTGCAGCATAATGCACTGACAGGCGATTACCCGACATAGACTGAGACAAAACCTTCGCACCGGCGGGCAGCGGGAGTGGGATGTTCAAGGGACCGCCTATGCGGGCCGGAAAGGCTTGGGTGGGAAAGGCTTGGGCCGGTTGCGATGACTGGCTGGCGGCGATCTCGGCTGGCGATTGGCGTGTCGTCAAATGCACGATGCGGACGATGACGGCGCCAAAACCGAGAATGAGGATCGCACTCATGCCGATCACGACGAACCGCAGGAAACGGATGTTTGGGGGATCGTCGGGGCGGGCGGCCAGAAGCGAGAAGGTATCGATTGGTTCGGGGGGGGTGGTCATGGGGCCATCAGGGTTTGGTTTGGTGTTGAATTTCGCGACTTGCAATGTCATGGGTGCTGGATGACGCAAAAGGCAGACCCAGTCCACACGCAGACACCCCATTCCCCGACCATCGAACCGCAGGCTCCGGCGTCTGGCGCGCAGCAGCCGTTCGAGGTTGGCCCCGAACATGCCGGCGAGCGGCTCGACCGATTCCTTGTCGCGCGCATCCCGACGTTGAGCCGGTCGCGCATTCAGGCGTTGATCGTGCAGGGCGAAGCACGCGTCACAGACGCTGTTGTAGGCGACGCGGGATACCGGGTCAAACCGGGCGATACAATCACGCTTGCTATGCCGCCGCCGGCTGCGGCGACGCCGTCACCTGAGGACATTGCGCTCGCGGTCGTGTATGAGGACGAGGCGGTGATTGTAATCAACAAGCCTGCGGGGCTTGTTGTGCATCCAGCGGCTGGCCATGAGACGGGCACGCTCGTCAACGCTTTGCTCGCCCATTGTGGCGACAGCCTTTCGGGAATTGGCGGGGTCAAGCGGCCGGGCATCGTGCACCGGCTCGACAAGGATACGACCGGGCTGCTGGTTGTCGCCAAGTCGGATGTGGCTCATCAGGGGCTGTGCGAGCAATTTGCAGCGCATGGACGCGATGGGCGATTGCAGCGTCAATATCTGGCGCTGGTTTGGGGCGCGCTGCCAGCCGCGATCGGGACCATCGACGCGCCGATCGGGCGGTCGGCGGCGAACCGAACCAAAATGGCAGTGCAGTCCAAGGATGGCCGAGCGCGGATTGTGCTTGGCGGCGGGGTTGCGTTTGAAGAAGACGAAGAGGACGAGCAGCCAGGGCGCACGGCTTCGCGCGAGGCGATCACGCATTACCAGGTGGTTGAGACATTCCATAGCGAGTTGAGGGGCGGAAAGACGGGAGCGCCGCTCGCATCGCTCGTTCGAGTGGAACTGGAGACGGGGCGCACCCATCAAATTCGCGTGCATATGGCCCATATCGGGCATCCCGTGCTTGGCGACACGACCTATGGCGCGCACTTCAAAGCGAGTGAACGGCGGTTGACGGAACCCCAGGCGTTGGCGCTACGACTGCTCGCGCGGCAGGCTTTGCACGCAGCGGTGCTGGGGTTCGAGCATCCCGTCACCGGCCAAGAGTTGGAATTTGAAAGCGAACTGCCCGAGGATATGGCCGCGCTCGTGACTGCTCTGCGGCGGGCCCCTGAGAAGACCGTGCAACGACGCAGCAGCCGACGGGAAAGGTAGGCAAAAACCGACGCCCCCGGCAGACACGTTGCATAGCGCCAGGATTGGCGGGGTGCGCGACGGGTGCCTCTGGTTGCCGCTGGCCGTCTTCGACGTAAGGCCATTTTTAACGGTACAATTGTTTTTTGCGCCTGGTGTGCTGCTCAGCATTGGCTGGGTACGCCTCACTTCGGCGCGATCTGCATAAAATGCATATTCAAGTTCCAATGGAACTGACCTTGAAGTTTAACCGTTTCAATCTCACATGCACGGGTTCGCAGACAGTGTTATGCGGAAGATCCGGATTCTGGATCAAAGGGTTTGGGGCTCCGGTTCGTTTAACCGGAGCTGAAACAAGGAGCGGTGGCCGAAGGGCCATCTGAAGAGGGACATGGCAACGAAAACGGTTCCGACGATTTCGGGTGGCTCGCTGGGGCTTACGCGATATTTGCAAGAAATCCGCAAGTTTCCCATGCTCGCACCCGATGAAGAATTCATGCTGGCGAAGCGCTGGCAGGAGCATGTCGATCAGAACGCAGCCGAACAGCTCATCACGTCGCACCTGCGGCTGGTCGCCCGTATCGCCATGGGCTATCGCGGCTATGGCTTGCCGATCGGGGAAGTGATCTCCGAGGGTAACGTCGGCTTGATGCAGGCTGTGAAGAAATTCGAGCCCGACAAGGGGTTCCGACTCGCGACGTACGCCATGTGGTGGATTCGCGCGTCGATCCAGGAATACATCCTGCGCTCGTGGAGCCTCGTGAAAATGGGGACCACAGCGGCGCAGAAGAAGTTGTTCTTCAACTTGCGCCGGACCAAAGCGCAGATGCAGGCTTTGGAAGAGGGCGACCTCAATCCGGAGCATGTGACGGCAATTGCGGTCAAACTGGGCGTTCCCGAAGCGGACGTGATCTCGATGAACCGGCGCCTGGGCGGCGACAGCTCGCTCAATGCACCGTTGCGCGGCGATATGGAAGGCGGCGGGGAGTGGCAGGATTGGCTGGCCGACGACACGCCGGGCCAGGAAGAAATTCTGGTCGAAAGCGAAGAGCGGGCTCAGCGCAAGGAGTTCCTCGCGGGAGCGCTTGCCGTTTTGAACGATCGCGAACGGCGGATCTTTGAAGCACGCCGCTTGGCCGAAGATCCAGCGACGCTGGAAGATTTGTCGACGGAGTTTGGCGTTTCGCGTGAACGCATCCGCCAGATCGAGGTGCGGGCGTTCGAGAAAGTGCAAAAGGCCGTTCAGGCGGCAGCCGTTGCTGCGGCAAAGCCTTCGGGACGCAAGGCGCTTCCGGCGGTTTGATCAGACCGAACTGCCTCATGGCCAACCGGTCCCTCCGCCGGTTGGCCTTTTTTTGTGCAGTGTCACTTTCGGGCCGCTTGGCCGCAGAACTGTCTTGGCGACACGGATGCGTCATCCGAATCGTGTAAGTTCTTGACAGGATGGAAATCCCGGGCGGCATGGTTTGCGTCGACATATCTGACACGACTGAGTGTGCTGCCGAGTGCGCGCGTTTTAGAGAACAGGGCTGACCTTGGACTCTCTGATTTGCCAACCGGGGGGAAACCTCCTTCATAGAACCAACATTCGGCAGGCCCGGACCCGCCTGCCGGAAGACTGGTTTCTTTCAGCCCAATTCCAGCTCGATCTGCTGGTCCCCATCGTCGACTCTTTCCGTCATTTCGTTTCCAACGCACGGCCTTCGTTTGCTCAGCTCATGAGCCCGAAAGTCAGGCGTCGCGATCCGCTGTGGCACGCTGCAAGGCAGGTTGAGTTGACTGCACGCCAAGACAATTGGAGTGGCCCATGACAACGCACGTCCAACACCTTTTCGTCGCCGTGTTGAGCTTGAGTTTGTGGAATTTCAAACGGATCTCAACCGGGTTTGTCCCGCTGGATCCGCCCTGGCTTTGGCTTCTGTTGTTTCCCCCCCAACCTCATCGCCCTCCAAGTAGACCCTGACTGACGCAGCGCCGGGACGGTCTATCTGTTGAGTTCGACCCGACCGGCTAGAGACGTTTCAAAAACCGGTGCTCGTGAGGTACCGGTTTTTTGATTCGTGCGAGGGGCGACGATGGCCGATTGAAACAGAAGAAGCCTGGGGCACGCCCAGGGATGACTTTGATCGCGGCCCAGGGATTACGGCTCAGGTCGAACCGGGCTTGTCGATGCTGGTGATGCGTTCCAGCAAGCGAGGGCGGCGCGGTGCGGACGGCGCTGCCGGGGGCTGAGCGGATTTGCTTTCGGCGGGTTCGGCTGGCAGGAGAGTTGCCTCGGAGCGGATCGAACCGGGGTCGTTCAACGTAAACAATGACGACGGATCGGGACGGGCCTGCACCTCATCCTCGACTTTTTTGTCGGCAAGCGGGGTGAGGCGAACGACGCGGCGGTCTTGGATGCGGTCGGAGAGTGGGCGTTTTACGGGCTCTGGATTGGCTCGGCGGGCTTCGCCGGAGGCTGGCAGCGTGCCCGCACCAAACCGCTTCATCTCTTCCATATAGTGCGCCGACTGACGGGCAAGCCGTTCGTTTACGGCTGAGACTTCCGCGCGAAGGCTCGCAATCGTTGTCGACTGTTCCCGGCTCAACGCTTCGATGGAAGAGAGCTTCGCCTTCATCGCGATCGGGCTTTCCTTCGCGCCGGCGGGGCCGGTCTGTTCGAAAGCGGCGAGGGCTGCTTTGAGGCGGGCCGCCTCGGCGGCGAGATCTTGATTTGCGGTGCGCAATTGCCGCAGTTCGGATTCGGTTACGCCGCTGTCGGCAACCTTGGCTTCGGCTGTCGCACGGGCGGCGTGCAATGCACCGTGGACGTCGCCCAATTCCGATTGAAGGCGGGTGATCTGGGCGTCTGCTGCGCTTTCGTTCGACTTGGCGGCGGCGGCCACGGCTGCAATCGTGTCGGCGGCAGCGTCCTGGCTGCTTGCTGCGATCAGCGACTGCAGTTGGGTGATGAGTGCCGACTGGTCGCGCGACTTAGCGCGCAAGGCATCAATTTCGGACCGAAGCGCGATCTCGCCGTCGAAGCGGGCGTCGCCGAGGCTGTCCTGGTTGCGGGCGGCGCGGGTCGAGATCGCGGTCGTCAGGCGCTCGATTTCGCCGGTTTGCTGTATATTGATCTGACTGGCTTCACCTTGGGCGCGGGCTTGCTTTTGGGCAGTTTCGGCAAGGGAGGAGACTTCGGTGTCTCGTTGCGCCAGAAGTTTTCTTGCTTCCCCTAAGCGATTTTCGATTTTAGGCAGACGGTCGGTGACGGTCTGTTCGAGAACGCGGCGAGCGTTTTCCAACTCGTCGATCTGGTTCTTTTGCTGGTTGGTGATGCCTTCAAGCTCGCTGATGCGCGCGTCGCGGCGATTGACCTCGATCTTCTGGCGGGCCGAACTGAGCGTGACGCTCTCCAACTTGGCTTCCAGATTGTGAATGCGGATGGCGTGGTCGGCACGCAGACGGTCCTTGTCGGCGCGCATCTCGGCATCTGTCAGCGGCAATGAGCGCTTGAGGGCAGCCGTGGTCAGGCGCACCGTGCGGCGGCGGTAGGCAGGCGCGATCAGCACCGCGAACAGCGCGGCGATCAGAAAGCCGAGCCCCACGAGCATGGCCGTGTTGATCGTCATCGGTGGGCCGTTCTCCGCTTGGGGCTATCCGCCCATCCTGGCTTTCGCCATCCCCGTTTGCGTACTTTCGCACGCCTATTTGCGGTGACCCAAAGCTGTTTGAGTCGCCGTCCGTTCGGGCGAACTTACACCAGCGTTAACCGGCAGACTAGCGCCGCCAAACCACAAACTGGGTATAGGTTCAGAATGGATTCCAAGTCGGCGTTCGTGAGTACTTCAGATAACCGACGTTTGCACCCAACCGCAAACCAACGCCAGACCGGATCACGGCCATAGTCACGTCGTTGTTCTTCTGGAACTGAACACTGACGCCGCCGACCAGATATGCAGACCCCTCGACGCCACCGAAGCGGTGATAGATCTGGCCGGGATCGGACATGTTGTAGACGAGGACCATCACCTTCGAGCCTTCGCCGCCGATATCGTAGCCCAAAGACGGACCCTGCCAGAAGACTTTATGATCGCCGGCATCTTTGGTGTAGAGCATCCCTTCGCCATAGCGCAGACCTGCGAAGAAGGCGCCGCCGCCGTCCTCGCCGAGGATATAGCCGTTGGGGCGGCCGGCCTTTTGATAGGTGTATTCGATGGCGCTCGCCAAGCCTTGCGAAATCGAGCCAAAGAAGCCGCGCCCTTTGTCGGCGATTTCGCCCTGGGTGTAGTACCCCCTCGTCGGATTGCGATTGTCATCGGCATAGCCCCGTGACCGCGGGGGCGCTTGGTCGTAGGCCGGGGGGGGCGAATAGGGAGCACCGTAGCCATCCTGTGGCGGGGGTGCGCCGCGACCGGTATCGTAACCGGAGGGAACGGGCTGACCGTAGGCTTGAGGATTGTAGCCGCCCTGTTCGCGGGGTGGGGGTGCGGGCTGACCGTAATCACCAGAACCCGAACCGCCGCCGGGCATGGCACCGCCGTAGCCTTGTTTGCCGAATTGGCTCTGATCTCGTTGGCCGGGTGCGGTTTCGTAGGGCTGCTCGGCGGGGGGGCGGTAGCTGTCGTCGCGCCGTTGGGCCGCCGCTTGATGGGCGACCAGCAGGCTCATGACGGCGACTGCGGCGGCAAGAGCCCAGGTCTTCGACGGAAAATGCTGCTTCAAGGTCATCAGGGTCATCTCAGGTCCGGTCATCAACGGCTGCTCGCGTCATGCGACCATGCACGAGCAGACGATTCGTGTCGTGACGAGCTATGATAATCTCTGTCGCGAAAGTGTGGCTGAATGCCTGCGCGGGTGTGACTTATTGGTGGTGGTTTGATGCCTAAGGCCTCGGCGACGGGAATTTGGGGCCGCGTTGTCACCACGTTCTAGGGTCAACGACGACACGTCGTCCTACCGGTTTGCGGCACTATGACGATCTGGCCTTGAGGACTGCCAACGGGGCACTGGAAGCGATGAAGTTGGGGTTCAGATAATCGGTTGCCATCTTGCCATAGGCTAATACCTCGCCAGTGGATGTGACCAGGTGGCCGCCAGCGGCGATGAGTACGGCTTCGCCGGCCGCCGTATCCCACTCTCGGGTGTCGCCAAGTTGTGGATAAATATCGGCAACCCCAGTAGCGATCAGGCAGAATTTATACGACGAGCCCAACTGGCGGCGCTCGGCGACGGGGAAGTCTTCCAAGAACCTGTTGGTCTGGTCGAAGTTGCGCGACCGGCTTTGCAGGGCAACGACTGCGCCAAAGTGCGGCGCGACACGGATCGGCTGCGGGCTGGCTGCGTCGAGTGCGGTCACGCCAGGCAGGGGGGGGATCGACGCGCGCCGGGCGGCATCGGCACCGTCGGTGACCAATAGATCGGCTAGGGCTGGGGCGTAGACGAGGCCATATGCCGGGCGGCCGTTGGTGATCAAGGCGATGTTGATAGTGAACTCGCGGAAGCCCGAGATGAACTGTTTGGTGCCGTCTAAAGCGTCCACCAGCAGAAACGTCGATCCGCACGCTTGCCGGTCGCCAGCGGCGAATGCTTCTTCGGCGACGATCGGGAGGCCTGGAAAGATTTCTGCCAAGGCCTCGACGATCATGGCTTCCGCCTGCTGATCGGCGATCGTTACCGGCGAGAGGTCCGATTTGGTCTGCACGTCGCACCCGGCATCGAAGTAGCCCATCTCAAGTTTGCCGGCCGCCATAACGACCGGCAGCAGGCAATCGGTCAGGCGGCGGTGCTCGTCCCTCGTCATGTCGACAAATCCCTTCTGATTGTGCGCAACTCATCACCCGCATTTGTGCGACTCACACCAAAGTGGCACAGCTCGGGCCGACACCCCACTCGTGAGGCCTGCTAATTCGCGCGCCACACCTCAATCGTGCATGCCGCAAAGACGCGCAACCCCTTTAGGAGCTTCCATGCAGGCCGCCCACCCTTCCGATCTTGAACTCGCCGCCCTCATTTCGAGCAAAATATGCCACGACGTGATCGGGCCGGTCGGTGCCATTTATAACGGCCTGGAAATCCTCGACGAGGACAACGACGCCGAAGCCAAGACCTATGCGATGGATGTCATCCGAAATGTGACCGAGCAAGCGTCGGCACGGCTGCAGTTTGCCCGCTTTGCGTTCGGCGCGGCTGGATCGGCTGGCGCGATGATCGACCTTGGGACAGCTGAACAGATTTCGCGGGGTTTCGTTGGGAACGGTAAACACAAGCTGAGCTGGACCGGCATCAGCGGCTACATGATCAAGGACAAGGTCAAGTTGCTGCTCAATCTTGTGGCGAGTGCGATCACAGCGCTGCCGCGCGGCGGGCAGATCATCGTGACGATGGCTGGAACGATCGAAGCGCCCAGCTTCCTGATCCGCTGCCAGGGGACATCGGCGCGACCACCGCAGCATCTGACGGAATTCATTACCGGCAGTGCCACTGCGCCGCTCGATGCCATGACGATCCAGGCCTATTACACGTGGCGGCTTGCCGGGACGGCGGGCATGCGGCTCGAAATCCTTAAAGACGGCGATGACATCTTGCTGTCTGCTAAACCGGATTGATTGATTAGCTGGGTGCGATGCCGGACGATAGCTCGTGCATCTACGTACATTGACGGCTCTGGCTCTCGCGAGCTGCGCCTTTTTTGTCGTTTGCTGCCGAAAAGCGACAGGAAACCCGCGCTCTGTAGCCCGCGTCAATGATGCTTTAACACCGACAGGGCATCGTCTGGTGATTGCGCCGTCGAAGGGGTTTTTGCCGTGACGTTCAAACAATCCTGCCTGATCGTAGAAGATTCAGATGTCGTGCGCAAAGTCATGCGCCACACCATCGAAGACCTCGGTTTTGATGTCGAAGAAGAAGCCGACACCACGGAAGCTCTGGCACGCTGCAAAAAAGTGCTGCCGGACATGGTTCTGCTCGATTGGCATATCGCCGGGTGCCAGCCGATTGATTTCATCCCCGCCCTGCGGTCGCTGCCGATGGGTCGACACGTCAAAATCCTTTATGTGATGACCAATAACGACCCGGCTGAAATCGGGCGGGCCATTACGGCGGGCGCCGACGGCTATATGTTCAAGCCGTTCCTGCGCGTGACGTTGGAAGCCAAGATCACCGCATTATTGACGCGTAAGCGCGATCCAGAAGACGAAGCGCTGGACTACATGACCAAACCGGTCCGGGTGGCGCTCGGCGCGCGGTGAGGTTGGGCAGTCGCTGACTCGATGCAGAGCATCGCTCTCGGCTGGCCGGTTTAATTTTACCGCCCTCACTTTGCTTCCCTGGACTGCCTCGCGAGCAAAGCAAGCGGGGCTGATCCGGGGGCTTTTCCACTCGATGCTGGTGAAAATATCCCGGATCGGCGTGCGCAAGGGGGCGCACTTGTCCGGCAAAGCAATGATTGCGGAATTCATGTCGTCAGTGGACGACGCCACTCATTGTCGAGACAAACCAACGCAACGCTGTGTGCGACGACTGTAAGCGCCGGTTTTATGGCTTCGGCGCCGTGGCGGGGAGGCTGGCGCGTTCGGCAGCCTGGGCGGCGGCGGCAGCGCGTTCGGCAGCGGCGGCTGCACGTTCGGCAGCAGCAGCAGCTTTTTGAGCCGCAGCAAGGGCTTGATCGCTGACGGAGTCGACCGCTGCGGCGGCGGGCTTGGGGGCAGCGGCGGCAGGTGCAACCGCAGGTTTGGCAACGGCCGGGAGCGTGCCGGTCTCGATCGGCTTCACAGCCGGGGTCGCTGCAGCCGGTGTGGTCGCTGCCTGTGCGGCGGGCTTGGCGGGGGCAGTTACGGCCGTGCGCTTTGGCACGGGAGCCGTCGAACCAGCGGCAGGTTTCGTTTCGCCCGCCGGGGCACCTTCAGCCTTCACTTGGGGGGTAACCGGCGCGCCGTCCCAGCACACGGTCGCTTCGGCACGGCACGTATGCTCGTCGAAGACGATAACGTCCAGGAACAGCTCGCATTTCACGTCTTTGGGGCCGGTGCGGTATTTGGCTATGCCGTGATCGGCAGCCCATTTTGCGATGTACTTGTCTAGCAGGCCCTTCGCGTCCTTGGTCGGGCCGTCTTTGCCGTAGTCGTTTACCGAAAAGCCCAGTCGCGTGCAGGCGGCAAAAGTGGGCTCAGCGCTGGCTGCGATCAAAAGGGCAGCGGCAATTGCGCGAACCGAGGTCGAAAGGGAGGGGTGCATGAAACTCTCTGGGCTGAGTTAACCGTACGATGGGCCCACTTTAGCGGGCGACAGCGAGCGTGCCTAGAGGGCTAACTGCATGATCTGTGTACCAAATTAGGACGCCCGCCGCGAATGTGGGTTCGCAGCGGGCGTCAGCAAGCCGATGATTATAATCTCAAATCAGTGAAGGAAGGGCGCGTTGTTGCCGTGCTGGCCGGTGCCCACGCCCGAATCGTAAAAGAAGCCATGGTCAAACGGACCCGCGATGGTCTGACGATCCATGCTGGGGTCGCGCAGGCTGCTCGCTGAGCCATATTTGCCGCGGCTGTCGCCGTAGGTGTTGATCGAGTCGGCTTGGTTGTAAGAGTAACCGCCGCGACGTTGGGTCGATGACTTGCTCTTGGAGCCATTGTCGGCGGCTTCAGCCATCATCGGCTGGGCCAGGAACGCAACAAGCGCGCCTGCTAGAATCCAAACTTTACGAGCCATGATGGGTCCTACTCAGTGATGAAATGGAAGACGATCAAAAAACGAGACCTAGTCTTAGCTCAATTTCCGCCCCAATTCGTAAACGTTTTGGCCGAATCGGGACCATTTTTAACAAGCCTGTCACTCTCAAAGCACGTCGCTGGCCAACAATTCGTGCAGGCTTCGCGCGATCACAACGCGCCAAACGGCTGTGGGATCCAAGGCGCTGCCCTACAAATGTGATATTCAATCAAGGTTGTATCCACGCAAAACGCCAGCGGATGCGATGGCATCGACTGGCGTTGATTGGCGCGATTTGTTCTGAGGCGACGACTTATTTGCAGGACTTCTGCTTGGAGATGCAGGTCGTCGAGACGACCATGCTGCCGTCGCACGTCGTGGTGACTTTGCCTTTGCCCTTTTCGCCGTTCTTGGCGAGCATGTCCTTGAGGGCCTTGTTCGACATATAGGTTGCGATGTCTTTGGTCACGCCGAGGCCGGACGCGGACGACACCGAGCATTTGGCTGCCTGAGCGCCCGTGCTCATGAGAACGGCGGCAGCGGCGAGAAGAGCGAAACGAAGCATGGTGATCTCCCTGAATGTTTGAGGTGAAGGCTGACGAAGATGGCCGCGAACGTCGACTGCATCGCTGCAGGCGACCTTTGGAATTGGCAGCCGCCGATCAAGTTTTGCAAACCGTGGCCCGGCTGCGACAGCTGACCCCCAGGCCTGCACCCTTGGTGCAGACATAGGAGAGGCGGCCAACGCGGTAGCCCGGCGTCGTGCCGTCGAGCATCCAATGGGACCACGTGCTCAAGCCGATTGATTTGAGCACGCCTTCATACGCCTGAAATCGAGCAACCTTCTCGTTAGGACCCGTCCCGTCCGCCGATTTCGATGTGCACCGTGGCGCAGCTTCAACAGCGTCCGCCAGACCGGCCACGCCTAGGGCCATGATTGCAGTCGAGATGATCGTGCGCACATCGCCTCCTGAGAGATATATGGGCTGCTATTGCTGGGCGCATTTTGTTGGTTCAATCGAGCTTTGCACAGACAAATTTCATGTCACGACGTTTCAGCTTGTGCGAACGCGTTCGGTGGCCAGCCAGCGCACGTCGCTCGATGCGCCGGGGCCTTGGGCGAAGCAGTCACACAGGAAGGGCAGCAGGACGTCGAGTTTTGCTTTGAGCTGGAAGGGCGGGTTGAGGATGGCAAGGCCGCAGCCGGCGAGGCCGTCGCCATTGGGAGCCTTGACGAGCAGTTCAACATTCAACAGCTTTTCAAAGCCCCGTTCGACCAGCTCGCGGCGGAAGGCGAATACGGGGCGGGTGTCTTTGATGGGATACCAGAGCACGACTGTTCCGGTGGCGAAACGGCGGACGGCTTCGCCGAGCGCTGCAATCAGGCGGGCGAGTTCGCCGGGCTCTTCGAACGGCGGGTCGATCAGCACGACGCCGCGCCGTTCCTTGGGCGGCAGCAGCGCCTTCAGAGCGCTCCAACCGTCGAGGTTCAAAACTTTGGTCTGCTTGTCGCGGTCCATGGCCGCCAACAGCAATTGGTGATCTTCGGGGTGGAGTTCGTTGACGACCAAGGCATCGCCCAGCCGCATGAGGTTGCGCGCGATCACCGGGCTGCCCGGGTAGACCGTAAGCGGAGCGGTCGGCGCGCGCCCGGGGTTTTCGGCTGCAACCGCTTCTAAATAGGGGGCCAGGATTTCGGCAATCTGGACGGGCAACGGATCGGCGAGCAGGCGACCGATGCCGTCGCGCCATTCGCCGGTTTTCTCCGCCTCAATCGCCGACAGGTCGTAGCGACCGATGCCTGCGTGGGTGTCGATGACGCGGAACGGTGCCGGCTTCAATTTCAGATGCTCGATGATCATCGCAAGCGTGGCATGCTTTACGACGTCGGCGAAATTTCCGGCATGGTAGATATGGCGATAGTTCATCCCGTGAGGCTCAACGCCAACTCGGCCCCGAAGTCAAGGGTGACGCGATGCCAACTCTGTGCGCGGTCAGGCTTTCTTGGTCCAGCGGCCCGAGCTGTCTTGCTGCCAGTAGGTTGCCGTGCAGCCCGCCGATTTGGCGGCTTTCCATTGGGCGCGGGCCGCCGACACGGCGTCGGGATTGTGGCCGTCGAACAGGAATACCATGCGGGTGAAGCCGCTATAGGCTGCCGGATCGGCGCCTTCGACCAGAAAACGGATGGCCGCGCCGTTGGGTGTGTCGTCGCCGGTGGTCAGGTAGACCGGCTGGTCAGCGGCGTTACCGTCGCGCGCGCTGCCGTGAGGCAGAAAGCTCTCTGGCGTGTATGTCCACAGAGCTTCGTCGAGTGCTTCCAAACGGTCTTGCTGGCCGACTTGCACGACCGCGCGCCACCCGCGTTCCAGAGTCTTTTCCAACAATTGGGGGAGGACGATTTCGAGCGGCGCGCGTTCGAGGTGGTAGAACAGCACTTCGGGGATTTGGGCCGACATTATACACGTCCCTTCTGCGGTAAGCCCCATGGTTGCACATGGCGACCTCGGGTGCGTCGTCGCTCAAGCCGAGATTTATGACAACTGACGAAATGCTGTAAAAATAGTTGGGGGTGAGGCTTGAAATCCACAGCGGCAGGGCTATTTCTAACTCTCCCGGAGCGGCCCACTGTTTGGTCCATTCGTGCTGAGGCAGGCGAACTGCCGCCTCGCAAACGTGGCCTTGGTGGTGGAGATGCGTGCTAACCCGTAGCGCGCCGTTAGCTCCGCGTGGACGGCCTGGAGCAGGATGGGTTCCCCCCCTACCCGCCTGCTCCAGGCCACAAGTTTTCAAATCCCGTCAGACTACATCAGCGCTTGAATTTGCGCGGCACTTCGCCCGCGTCGACAAGCGCGTTGATGCACTTGCGCGACAACGATTTTCCGTTCGCTTCCATGCAACGGCGCATCGCAGTCGATCCTGCTTCGTGGGTCGCGCAATACTTCAGATAATCATCCGTGCAGTTGGCCTCAACCTTTTCGCTGGCGGCGAAGGCTGGGAGTGTGACCGCAGTCAGGGCCAGGGTGGCGGTCAGGGCCAATGTCGCAATGTGGAAGGCTTTTATCATCGGTCGATATTCCTTGGTTGCTGTCCCCGAATGTCGCGCAGCTAACGCGCTGAAACACCCGATAAAGCTAGATAATGTCGAAGGCAAGGGCTTGGCTGCCCGTGTGGTTTTACAGCGCGCCCCGCATAGTTATGTGGCGGGTCGCCTGCGTTCAACCCGCCGTGCCGGATAATCGTTCTGGCTATTTTTCGGCAAATGGATTGTCGCTCGACCGCAAATTGAAGCGGATCGGTACACCGGGCATCTTGAAGCTGTCACGCAGCGAATTGACCAGATATCGCACGTAACTTTGGGGCACATCGTCCGGCTTGGAGCAGAAGGCAACGAAGGTCGGTGGGCGTGACGACGCCTGGGTGATGTAGCGGACCTTGATCCGACGGCCACTGGATGCGGGGGGAGCGTGCTTCAAGACCGCGTCGCCCAGCCAGCGGTTCAGGGCGCTGGTCGAGATGCGCTTGTTCCAGATGTCATGGGCGGCGATGACGGCAGCCATCAGCTTGTCGAGGTTTTTATCACCCAGCGCCGAGATCGGGATCATGGTGACGCCGAGCACCTGGCTCAGGCGGTCGCCCAGCATATCGTGCAGTTCTTTCAGCTTGGCCTGCTTATTCTCCACCAAGTCCCATTTGTTGATGGCAAGTACAATGGCGCGGCCTTCGTCGGTCGCCAACTGAGCTATGGTCAGGTCCTGGTGTTCGAAGGGCTGCATCACGTCGATGACGACGACGACGACTTCGGCATAGCGCAAGGCACGCACGGTATCGCTGGTCGAGAGTTTCTCGGCCATTTCGTGAACCTTGGCCTTTTTGCGCAGGCCGGCCGTGTCGTACAGCTTGATCTTGCGGCCTTTCCACTCGAGGTCGGAGGCGACGCTATCGCGCGTCAGACCAGCTTCGGGGCCGGTGATCATGCGGTCTTCGCCGAGCAGGGCATTGACCAGGGTCGACTTTCCGACGTTGGGGCGGCCAACGATGGCCAAACGGATCGTGCGCTCTTCGAGTGGGATCGGCGCCTCAGGGTCGAACACTGGTTCGGCCGTTCCGTCGAGCGCTGCTTCGGCGGCCGCGTCGACCTGATCGGCATGGTGGCGGCGACTGCGGCGATCCTGCCGCGGGGGCGCTGGAAACTTGAACACGGCGGCGAGTGCGACTTCGAGGTCACCTAAGCCTTCGCCATGCTCTGCCGAGATCGGGACCGGTTCGCCAAAACCCATCTGGAAGGCATCGTAGAAGCCTTCGTCGCCCTTGCGGCCTTCGCATTTGTTGGTGACCAGCACGACGGGGCGGCCCGAGTTGCGGGCGAAACGGGCAAATTCGATATCGACCGGCGTTACGCCCGCGCGGGCATCAATGACGAAGAGGATCGCGTCGGATTCGCTGACGGCAAGCTCGGTCTGTTCACGCATACGCGCCTGGATCGAGCCTTTGGGGGCTTCCTCAAGGCCTGCGGTATCAATGATGACGGCGGGACGGTCGAAGATTGTCATTTCGCCTTCGCGACGGTCGCGCGTCAGGCCAGGCAAGTCGGACACCAGCGCGTCACGGGTGTTGGTCAGCCGGTTGTAGAGTGTGGATTTGCCGACGTTGGGACGGCCCACGATGGCGATCACGGGCGGCGTGCCCGGCTTGCGGGGCTTTGGGGCAGGCGACATTGGGGGCGGCTTTCTATGGGCGTGCGGCGCGAACAATCGCGGGGCGGCGTGCGAAACTGGGATCGCGCTTATGCAGTAAAACGGGCGAAAAGGGAATGACGCTGTTCACCACGGGGTTAGCGGGCTGCGCGATCGGGCTGCCGCCCAAACCCGCTTGGGGAAACCCACGGCCTTCGCCGAGGGCAAGCGAGTTCCCCCGCCCCCCTCCCTGTTTGGGACTTGATGCCCCTTGGAAGGCGTCAACGCTTGATTTGAGCGAAGGCGGAGAGGTCGAGCGGCTGATCTGACTGCAGGAACTTGGCCTCAATGTCGCGGCGTTGCTGCGGCGAGAGGCCCTTGGCCCCTGCCAGCCAGTCGCGGGTTGAGAAGCCCTTCAGGATCTCAAACATCCAGCGGCGCTGTTTGGGCGCGTGATCCAGGCACGCCGTGAACAATGCCTGCAGATTGTAGTGCTTGTGGGCGCTATACGGCACGGCCTTCACGGTGCGCGAAAACGCGCTGCCCAGCTTTTGCGCGCGGTCTTCAACGATCTTTTGGATGTTGGCCGTTTGCTCGCGCGAGGGGAGATTGATCGCCTCGTTCCACGACAGCGGGTCGACCAGATCGGCTTGGTTGATGCCGACGACGAGCGGGGGCAGTACGTCGGCCAAGGCCGCGAGGTAGCGCTGGTCGAGGGCCAGTGCGCGGTTGCGGGCTGCCACCACCCACAGCGCAATGTCGGCTTCGGGCAAGTGCTGGCGATAGCGCTTGAGGTAATTGTCGTCGAGGGCTGTGTCTTCGCCCAGTCCCGGGGCATCAATGATGCGCAACGCGCACTTCAATGAGGTGCCGTAAACGCGATGGCTGATGATGTCGAACGTGCGCTTGTGGAACCGGCTTGTGCCGCGCGTGGTGGCGGACACATCGCGCGCGGTCCCAAACAGCGCGTTAATGGTCGACGATTTTCCCACCCCCGATAGGCCGATGACGGCAATCGTTGGCGGGGCACGTTCGAACTCCGCCTCTATGGAGGCGACGATGAGCGCGAGCATTGCCGGATCGAGCGTTGACGGGTCCATCTTGCCCGTTGGCCCAGGCCGTCCGCCGTTCGCGCCCGACGAAGTCACTGTGGCCGATCCAGGTCATCGCCGCTGGCATCATCCGCGTCGGGTTCTTCGGTCTTGTAGCCGAGCATGAGCCTCAGGAAACTGAGGATCGCTGGACCAACATCGGAAAACTGTTCAACAACAAGCATCTGACGAAGTGCTGGATGATTGGTCATCCAGTCCTGGAGACTGTCGAGTGATTCAAGCGTGCTCGCCTGAGATCCGGCTTCGTCGGACTTCAACTGCTGGAGCAGTTCGTCCATCAGTTCCGGGGACAGGCCTTCAGTCGGATCTTCGGCGGCCATCAGGTTCGCTCGCTCGTTGGAGGATATGCGCGTTTGAGTGTCATAGGCGTCAAATGCTAACTTCACAACGCGCACGCCGATAGATTGGTTCGAGGACCGCTGCGATGCAGCCCGGAATCGCTCTCATGCTTGCAGGGTCTTTAGTTGAACGCGACGAGCTTGGCGTTGTCGGTCAGGACGAACATCTTGCCACCCGCGACGACGGGGGCGATGTAGACCGGGTTGCCGATATCGACCTGTCCGCCGAGTTTGCCGGTGATCGCGTCAACCGAGACGAGCAAGCCCTTGTTGGAAGTGAGCCAGAGCGCGCCGCCAGCCAACGTGGGGCCGGTCCAGACTTTTGCGGGGGGAAGCTGGGCCGTCCACTGGACTTTACCGTCGCGGCGCGACAGCGCCATCAGCCGACCCGAGGTGTCGACAACGAATACGGTTTCGCCTGCGACCCAGGGTGTCTGGGTCCCAGCGACGTTGAGTTGCCACAAGCGCTCGCCGGTTTTTGCGTTCGTCGCGACCATGCGGCCAGCGTGGCCGACTGCGAACACGACGCCCTGGTCAACGGCGGGGCGGGCTGCGTCCGTCAGGCTGTCGAGTTGCGACGACGAGCGGGTGCGGGTCAGGTTTTCGGTCCACAGAGCCGAGCCGTCGCGGACTTTCAGAGCGACGAGGTCGCCGGAGCTGTAGGGAACGATGACGGTTTCACCATCGACGGCGGGGCTGGCATTGTTGATCAGGCTGGCTGCTTGCGGCAGGCCGCGAACGGCCCACAGTTCGCTACCGTCGGCGCCGTTGAGGCAGAAGAAGCGGCCCTGGCTCGAGACGACGAACACCTTGTCGCCGGATGCAGTTGGCGAGGAGCGGATGGGAGAGCCAAGGCTCTTTTCCCAAATCTTTTTGCCGGTCGCTGGATCAATCGCTGCCACGACGCCGTAACCGCTTGCACCGTACAGCCTACCACCGTCGACGGCCAATCCGCCACCGTAGCCGGTGCCTTTTGCGCCGGTTTCAGGTGCCAAGGTGGTGCGCCAGACCGCCGAGCCGCCGCCGATCGAAAAGGCCGAGACCTGCCCGTCGGCGTCGAGGGTGTAGACCCGACCGTCGGCTACGACCGGGCTCGCCATGACGCGGCCCTTGTTGCTGGTGCCGGTGCCAGCGTCTGCGCTCCAGGCCTGCCGAACAGTGCCTGCCAGGGCGAGGTGGCCCGGCGCGTTGTTGGGATCGCCGCCGGGTTGCGACCAGCTTTCGTTGCTGCGGATCGGGGGCAGATTGATCGGGATCGAACCGTCAGCGAGTTCGCCGGGAACTTTGGATTCGGCCGCCGTCAACGCGATGCGGCGACCGGGAAGCGGCGTCTGCTTTTCTTTGAACGGGTTCAGATCGCCGAGTTTGGGCAGTTCGGGGCCGCTATCGCCAGCGCATCCCGACAGGCCTAAGGCGGTCAGCCCTAACAGCCCAACGCCGACGATCTTTGCAAACCTGCCCAACATCGGTCTTGCGTCCTTTCAAAGCTGCGCGACCCAGGAGGGGACGCGGCAGCGGTCATTTACTTTTTGGTCGGCTCGGCTGGAGCCGGTGCGGCTGGCGCTGCCACCGGGGCAGCGGTCTTGCCAAGGTCGGCTGCCACGATGCCCGTCATGTAACCGCTTGCACGGTCTTTCAGGCTTTTCGAGGCCTTGCTGTCACCCAGGATCTGAATGAACAACTTTCGGGCATCGTCGGTGCGGTTTGCTTTGCGCGCGGCCAGCCCCAACAGTTCGCGGGCGTTGGCGCGAAAGGCGTTGCGTTCGTCGACCAAAGGGGTGAGCCGATTCTGCATCTCCGTCCAGTCGGCTGCGTCAAGCAGCAATGCTGCTGCCTGAAGCCGGGCGAGATCGCGCAGAAGGGAATCGGCGCCGGTATCGGCGGCGATGGCCTCGTAGGCGGTCACGGCTTGGGCCGTCTTATCGGAGGACTGGGCGTCGGCTGCTGCCTGCTGGAGGCGGGCGAGTGTCGCGTAACCCTTGGGGCCGTCTTTTGCGATGGCGGCGAATGCGGTCGCCGCTTCTGCGGCCTTGTTATCGGCTGCAAGCTGGCGGGCTGCTTCGTAACGGGCACCGGCTGTCTGGGCTGCGACCAGCTGGCTGTGGACGACCTGTTGATAAATGCCGATGGACAGCACGAAAGCCACGACGGCGCCAATGGCGTAAGTTCCGTAGTTATCCCAAAGTTTCTTGAGCTTTTCGTTGCGGATCTGCTCTTGGACCTCGCGCTCGAACGACATGTCCGTCACTTCGGCCTTTTGCGCTGGCTGAACCGGCTTTTTGCCATTTGCAGACGTGTTCTTGGTAACCGAGCCGCCGACCATGATGCTGTATCTTTGTTGCTTGTTATTGAGGGTGAATGGTGCTGCCGCTCGCGCGTCTAGCCCCCGACATACCCGTGCATCTAGACGAAAACCGTCGCGTTGGCCAACCCCTGGGTCAACGCCTGTCCCCTGACGGTCTTCAGATGCTGGGTGATTTGGTCGATTTCAGGGCTGTTTCTTTGCCGCGTCAGGTTTGGGGGCGAGGGAATAGGTGTGTTCCGGGGCGGGGAAGGTACGGGCACGGACCTCGCTGGCGTAGCTGGAAATCGCATTGTCGATCACTTCGCCGACGCGGCCGAATTCCTTGACGAATTTCGGCACCCGATTGGACAGGCCCAGCATGTCTTCCATGACCAGAATCTGGCCGTCGCAGGCGGGCGACGCGCCGATGCCGATCGTGGGGATGGCGATCGCGTGCGTGATGCGCTTGGCGAGAGGTTCGGCCATCGCTTCCAGCACGACGGCGAATGCACCGGCCTCGGTGACGATGCGGGCATCGTCTTCGATACGGGCCCAATCGGCTTCCTGGCGGCCTTGAGCCTTGAAGCCACCCAGGGTGTTGATCGACTGAGGGGTGAGGCCGATGTGGGCCATGACGGGGATGCCCCGGTCGACAAGGTAGCGGATGGTTTCGCCCATGCGGCGGCCGCCTTCGAGCTTGACGGCACCGCAGTCGGTTTCCTTCATGACGCGGGCGGCGTTGCGGAAGGCGACTTGGGGGCTTTCCTCGTACGTGCCGAACGGCATGTCGATCACGACCAGGGCACGTTTGGAGCCGCGCACGACGGCCTTACCGTGCATGGTCATCAATTCGAGCGAAACGGGGACGGTGGTTTCAAAGCCGTGCATGACCATGCCGACGCTGTCGCCGACCAGCAAAAAGTCGCAGTATTTGTCGGCAATCGCTGCTGTGTGGGCGTGATAGGACGTGAGCGAGACGATCGGTTCGCGGCTCTTTTTGGCGGTGATGTCGGGAGCCATCAGACGTTTGGCAGCGCTTTGAGACGACATGTGTTCTCCATACCCGGACAGAAACGCCGGTTGATTGAGGCGCGATATATACGCTGGCGAGCGCCGTCTACCAACCCTTGTGCCGACCTACCGACCGCACGTCACTTTAGCGGGCCGGTCTGCGCGGTGGCCACTGAAACAGTTGCGTTTCGCTCGCGATAAAAAACGTCGGCGCGGACTAACCGTGCGCGCAGGTTGGCGTTACAATTAATGTTGTACACAACAGATTCGCTGTGTTGCCGATTGCATCCAACGCCTACATTCTGATAACCAAGAGTTAGGTGAAAGATCGTACAATGCGAACGACTTAGCCATTCCTTTTCAGACCGTAGGTTGTCCATGCGTCTTTTTTATTCGGGTTCTTTGAAGCGCTTTGCGCTGCCTCTGATGGCCGCGCTGTCGCTCAGCGTTGCACTCACGCCAGCGCAAGCCAACCCCCGACAGCCGCGAATGCCCGCGCCGCCGGTTGTGCATCAGACGCCCGATCCCCTGATCGTCGTCGTCTCGTTGCGCAAGCAGCGGCTCAACGTCTTCGACAAGGACGGACGTGTGATCGGCTCAAGCCCGGTGTCGAGCGGTACGTCAGAGTTCCCAACGCCGACGGGCATTTTCAGCGTCATCGGCAAGGCCGTCGAGCACGAGAGCAACATCTATGAAGGCGCGCAGATGCCCTTCATGCAGCGACTGACCTGGACTGGAACGGCGATGCATGCCGGTCATCTGCCGGGGTATCCCGCATCGCATGGTTGCATCCGCCTGCCGCACGCCTTTTCCGAGGCGTTGTATGGGATGACTCAAATCAACACGCGCGTGATCGTGACACGCGATGACGCAGCGCCGCGTCCGTTCAGCCATCCCAAGTTGTTTGTGCCCCCGGTCGAACCGTTGCCGGCCAATCAGCCGATGGTGCAGGCCGTCACCAGCAAAGTTGCCAGCCTTGCGGTGACGCCGGTGCTCGCGGCACCTTTGCCGATGGTCAATCCCGGTCAATTGCGGCTGACGCCTCGGGCAAAGGCGAAGTTCGCCGAAACCACCCGACTGTTTGATGCCATCAAGCCGGTTGAAGCCGCGCGGGGCGTTGTCTGGGAAAACGTCAAGGCGGCAAACCGTGCGTTAGAAGCTGCCAAGGCCGACATCAATAGTCTGCAGAGCGCGATTGAGGACGCCGGGCGTGACGCCGAAAAGCTGAAGCGCGCCAAAGCGGTCGCTGAATCGGTGCTGGCTGGCGTAATGAAACGGGCAGAAGCTGCCCGCACGCTTGCCGCCATGGAGGCTGCCGCCAAAGCTGAGGATGCGGCCGAAGCACGCTTACTCGATGCGGTCGCCAAGCACGACGCGGCGGTTGAAGCCACCGCTCTGCTGCAGTCGGGGATGACGGCGCTGACCGCCAAGCGGCAGGCGGCGGAAACGGCCAGGCGCGCGCTCGACGACGATCTCAAACAGAGCAATCAGGCCCTGAAGGACGCGCAGACGGCCTACAGCGTGTCGAAGCGCGAAGATGCGCGCTATTCCAAGCCGGTATCGGTGTTCGTCAGCCGTAAGGACCAGCGGCTCTATGTCCGGCAGGGGTTCGATGCGGTGCTTGAAGTTCCCGTTGTGATCGACAGTCCCGGCGAGGCGCTTGGTACGCATTTGTATACTGCGATGGCGGTGAAGAACGGCGCGACACTGACGTGGAGCGTGATGTCGTTCAACTCCAGCGACTCCGAGGAACCCGTGCGGCGCGGTAAGGGCCGCCAACAGGCCGCCGCAACTGTCGCACCGACGGCCGCGCGCGCGTTAGACCGTATCCAGTTGCCGCCGGAAGCGCTCGAAGCGATCACGGACGTCGTGAAGCCCGGCTCATCGCTGATCATATCCGACGACAGCACCAGTCAGTATTTTGGCGATGGCACAGACTTTACGGTTGCCGTGAGGTAATCATCTAAAGTTCCGCACAAATTCGGGGATCGCGTGCAACGCGGTCCCTTTTTTGTGCTCGCGCGCTGGTCAGCCCGGCAGACGAATGGTGTGTTCCTTTGGGGCATGAAGGATGGTGACGGGAGCGCCCAGCGCGATCGTGCCGCCGTCGCAGACGCGGCAGGTGACTCCGCCGCGCCAGTGGGGATGAAGCGCACTGAGGAGACCTTTGTGGGCCTGCTCCATGCGGTGGCAGGGGTTGGTCTGGCCGGTGATTTCGAGGATCACGTCACCTATCTGGAGCACGCCGCCTTTGGCGCGGGGCAGGCGGATAACTTCGACGTAGAGGTTGGCACGGCGGGTGGTCCAGGGCAAATCGGGAGGGCCCATCAGATCGGTGAGATCCATGAGCGCTGCCTCCCAGTCCTCGCGGGCTAAGACCGTGATCTGGCGGGATGGAAATTTCGTGCCGCGAAAATCGCCATCGAGGCCTGCCTCCCGCGTGATGAGCCCCGCGCTCAACGCTTCCATCGGGGCGCGGCTCTTGGCCCGCCGTGCGATGCCGATAAGGGTGCCGGTCATTTCGAGCCCTGCCGATCGCTGAGCGGGTGGGGCTGACGCCCCACGCCGGAATCAATCAAGCGCAAATCAGATGGCGATCAAAGATACGCCGATCAGGTTGGTATGGCCCCACACCATCATGAAGACATAAAAGGCGATGCCTGCGACGACGACCTTGATGTCGCCCTGGATGCCACCTTTGGCATCGCCAAGGGGGCCAAGGCCGCCCGTGCGGTGCTTCAAGGAGATACGGTCGTAGATAGCGAACAGCAGGAAGCTGGTGAACAAGACCATGCTGGCGAGGTCGCCGTTCACCAGCAAGTGGGCAAGCGCCCATGTCTTGATGGCGATCAGCATGGGGTGCTTGAGCGTGGTGCGGATCCGCGAGGGGATGTAGGCGGCCACGATGAAAATAGAAGCAGGGAGCATCAGCGCGAAGGCTGCGTGTTTCATACCGGCGGGGGGGAACCAGAGTTGGGGGTTCTTGCCAGGGTTTATTTGCAGCTTGTGATAGCCGTAGACGATAAGGGCAAAGCCTGCCAGCGAGACCACCGAAAACAAGCCCTTGTAACCGTTTTCACCAAAACGCTCTTTCAGACCGTCGCGAAAGGCAGGTGCCGTTGGCACAAGATGGATGGCGAAAAACAGCGCAAGCCCAAGACCCAGTAGCAGCATCATCGTCCTCGCATGAGTTGTGTCGTGCGCTGGTATAGGCTGGCCGAACCGCGATGTCGATGAACGGGCCGTGACAGCTTTTGCAACGAACGGTTGGGCGTTGGTGCATTGGAACGCGCGCACTGGGTGGCACTTGTCACGCGCTTTTGATCCGGGTCAGCGGTCTGCCGAAAATTTCATCATAATTTTGCCGGTCGGTTGCGCAAACGTAATGACAATGTTCAGTTCGTCCGTGTAACATTCTATCGCTGGTCTGAGGGGATTGGCGATTGCGATATTTGTCCTTCTTTTGCGGCAAGGAGGGGGACAAGGGTTTTTCATGATTAGTCGTGCTGCAAATCACGTCGCTGCCGAACTGCCGGGACGGACCATCGGCTCGCCGATCGCGGCTAGACTTGAGGCAGACATGGCCGACGGTCGTGCCGCGCCTGATCGGGAAGCCGACGATCATGAGGGCGACGAACCCAACGCCGATAATGCAACCGTCGGGGACGGGATGGCTGACGACCCGGTAGGCGTCGGGCTGAGCACCTCTGCCAAGGCCGCGACGCCGCCGCTGCCGCCACTCGATCACGACGAGGCAGACCTGTGCGCTCGCTTGCGCGACGTTTTAGCGAAGCCACCCAAACGTCAGCGGCTCGAAATCGTGCCCCCTCCGCATATTGGCGTGAAGCCTGCCCCAACGCTGCCGGAGGTGGTCGCCGAACCCGCACCCTTGCCGCCGCTGGTTGAATTGCCGCGCGACGAGGCCGGGTCCGGCGCACCGGGCGACGCGAAGATCGTGTGGTTACAGAGGTCGCGCCGTCAGCGGCTGTCGGCCGCAATCGGGTCGACACCGGCGTGGGCGGTCACATTCGGGGTGATCGGCGTCACGCTCGCGGCGGCGCTGGTCGCTGCGGTCGGTATCGACCGGAGCGTTGACCTTGGCCAGCGCGCGCTGACGGCCTCATCCAGCGCTCTGATCGCGGTGCGGAGCGCGGCCGGGTTTTAGGACCCCATGCGCATGCGTAAGACAGCCGACACGCTGCTATGCTAGGTCGATTCAGGGAAGGCTGGATATTAAACTCAGTCTTTGGCACCGTCTTGGACGGCCTAGTTGACAGAGGATGACCTAGAGCTTGGCACGTCCTGCGAATGCGATCGATTTCTGGCGCGGCTTCGCGCTCGTCACGATTTTCATCAATCATATTCCGGGGATCGCTTACGAGCGATTTACCCATCGAAACATCTCGCCGTCGGATTCGGCCGAACTGTTTGTGTTCTTGGCTGGGTGGGCATTACGCCTCAGCGTCAGCCGCGCGGATAGGACGGTGCCAACGCAGGAGTTGGTGACAACGCTGACCAAGCGGGCGTTTACGCTTTATACGGCGCAGATCGTCTTGACGACGTTGGCGCTCGCTTTACTCGCGACCTCGGCGCGCGCGCTGGCTAATCCGCTGCTGCTCGAATGGCACAACGCTGCGGCCGTGTTTTATGATCCCGTTAGTGCGCATATCGGGCTTGCCTTGCTGACACATCAGTTAGGCTATTTCGATATTTTGCCGCTGTATGTCGTCTTAATGCTGGCGGCGCCTGCCATCGCGATTGTTCATCGAACAATGCCCAGCCTGCTTTTGCCGCTTTCGCTCGCCGTTTATATCGCGACGCTCGTTTTGCGGATCGACGTGCCCACATGGCCGGTGCCAGGGAGTTGGTTGTTCAATCCGCTCGCGTGGCAATTGGTGTTTGTGCTTGGGTTCTGCCTGGCTGGCCGCGATGGCGCGGGCGGATGGGTGCGACGGCATATCGTGGCGCTCAGGTGGGTCTGCCTGCCAATCGTGATCTTTGCGGCGCTGGTGGTCATCTTCGACTGGTGGCCAGACCCTACGCGCCTGCCCGAGCCGCGCTTGCTGTTTTTGGCGCAAAAGACGTTCGTGACCCCGATCAGGCTCATTCAGTTTCTTGCACTGGCGGCCGTGGTGTCGGTTGCCTATCCGATATTGGCCCGTTGGGCTGGTCGGCTGGACTCCTATCTTTCGATGCTCGGAAGGAATTCGCTTAACGTATTTTGCGTGGGATCGCTGGCCAGTCTCGCGGCTCAAGTGATACGGTTCACGACCCGAGGCGAATTTGGCGTTGATACGGCTATTGTCGTAGGTGGAATTGTTCTGTTGGGCTTAACCGCGTGGGTATCGGAATGGGCGGACAGTTCGAGCATACGGCGATGAGGGGACGTCTCAAGCGCATTTGCTTGGTGGCTGCGATGTATCTGCCGTGCGCGACGATGGGTTGGGGGCAATCTCAGCCACAAGCGACCGCCGAGGAACCCGCGATGTCGAAAGACTGCAGTACGCCGACTATGACGCTGCGCGGAGATGTGCCACTTCCGGTCGTGTCGGCGGCCCTGCGCGAACGTAAAGAAGTGAAGATCATGACCATCGGGGGAACGGCTAGGGCTGGAACAGGCCCACAGGGTGGAGGCTATACGGCGGTTATCGAACGGCTGTTGGAAAAGTCGCTCAAAGGCGTTCAGATTACGATTTCCGACATAGGGGTTTCTGGCGAGTTGGTCCGGGATGCCAGCGACCGGATAAAGGCCGATGTCGCATTGAACCAGCCTGACTTAGTGATCTGGCAGGCGGGCACCAGTGATGCGTTCTCGAACATCCCCCTTGATGAGTTCGAAGCGGCGCTGACCGAGGCGGTACGCTGGCTGAAGATGCACAACACTGATGTCGTGCTGGTCGGCGTTCACTTCATCCGCAACCTTGCCTCCGACCCGCACTATCAGGCGATCCGTAACGTCGTCAATCGCGTGGCCATGGCCGAGAAGGTGCTGCGGATCGGGCGCTACGAGGCCGGTGAATGGCTCGAAAAGTCCAAGTTAGAAACCGACGAGTTCGCGACGACCGAGGCTGGATACCTGTGTATGGCAGAATATGTTGCGCGGGCCATTTCAGGTGCGGTCATCGACACCAAATTGCGCACCAAGCGGCTGAATTAGGCCCGGCAATACTGCGCTGCAGCAGGTTGCAACTCATTTTTCGAACTTTGGACTGCAGTGCAGAATGGTTTAATCAAACATAGTGCTTTATGTGACTGTATAAGCGAAGCCAGCCTGCTTTGACGCGTGTTTGATGGTGTTGATGGTGCGGTGTCATTGCCATCTTGGCCGTGGCGCGGCGTCATGAGCGCAGCAGAACGTGTTTTGGCTGGACGCGTGGCGTGTATCACGCCATCAACTTCAAGAGATCGAGGGCCGCTTGCCCAGTCCGGGCGATCGGAAGGAGTTTGCGTTGCGCCGGTGGCTGGTCAGAGTTTTGGTGGCGGCATGGTTGCATGGAGCCGCGTGCCTGACGGCACACGCGGGAGAGCTGCGCCGCGAACTCATGCCATCGCCCGTACTCGGCGATAGTGTCGGATATGTCGTCTACGTGCCGGACGGGTACGATGCTTCGCGGAGTCTGTATCCCGTCATCTATCTTTTGCACGGCGCGGGTGGAGACTCGGGCGAGTGGACGGGTCCAGTCCGGGTCAAAGACGTTGCAGATGCGCTGATCGCCAGTGGCGATATTCCGCCGACCTTGATCGTGATGCCGGAGTGCCGGGGATGCTGGTGGGTTGATAGTCAGCGCGCGAATATCGAGACAGCATTTTGGGCCGATTTCGTGCCCGGCATCGCTCGGCGATATCGCACCCTAGAGACGCGCGAGGGACGTGCTGTGGCAGGATTTTCGGCCGGCGGATACGGTGCCGTGCGATTTGCGTTGAAGTATCCAGAACGGTTTGCGGTTGCAGTCGCTTTCAGTCCGGCGGTCTATGCCGCTGGTCCACCGCCGGCAACCTCAATGGCGCGAGCGCAGCTGCCGTTCAGAACGGCAGCAGGCGTGTTTAATCTGCCAATGTGGATGGCCAGGAACTATCCAGCGCTGATGGACGGTTACGCCCGACAGTCCTATCGCGTGCCCATGTTCCTTGTTTCGGGGGATCACGACAAGCTCGGCATCGCGTTCGAGACGGCGCTGCTGTTCAAGACCATGTTCGAGTTGCAGGGCGACCTGGCCGAGTTCAGGGTCGTGGATGGTGGCCACAGCACAGAGGTCGCCGCACGTGCAATGCCGGACGCGTTAAAGTATATGTTCCGGTATCTGCAGAAGCCGAAAAGTATTACCACGGCAGACAAGCAGGCTCCCAAGACAACGGCTGCGATGCAGGCGAACTAACTACATTCCAGTTGTTGGAAGGGTTCTGGCGGATTTGACCGGAACCTACCGCATGAATTGGACTCAGGGCAGGAACCCCTTGTTCAGGTCGAGGGATTGGCGGGTGAGCAGTTTGCCGTCCGCGTCATGATGGCTTGCTGACCACGCCATGTGCGTGCCGGCGTCTTGGGTGGTTTTCGTGCGCAGCGTCATCGTGATGGTTTCACCGGGGGTGAGTTGGATCGACTCCAGCAGCGGAAAGTAGAGCTGCTCCCAATGGGTGCGCTCAGCCATTGGCGAGGTCGAGAGATGATTGCCGGGTGCCAGATAGGCCTCCCACCAGGTCGCAAAGCCAAAAACTGCATGGCGTTTGGAAACCCGCCATTGGGCGTCACCATGCCGGTTCGATTTCTGGTTGAGCGAGAAATCGGCCTGATCCCAGATTTTGGCCTCGCTGCCGGACCCCAGCAGGTCGCTGGGTTGGAATGCCCGTACGTAGGCATTGTTGAGGCTCATTGTCTTGGCAATCGAAAGGTCGATGTCGTGACCGATACGGTCCCAGACGCACAATTCCTTGTGGATGCGATCGGCGATCACGGGACATGCAAATTGTTTGACGCCCATCGGAATCAAAAGGCCGCCGGGCTTTAGGAACCGCTTGCGGGCGTCCATCATGGTTTCGATAATGTGCTCTTCGAAGGCGTAGTTACCGAGCGTTTCGGACACGACGACATCGACCTTGGGTGGGTCGATCATATCGGTCGAATGGCCGGCAAAGATTTCGCAGTTTTTGGCCCGGTTTGCCTTGAGAATGCGTTCAGCGACGGCACCGACTTCGGCGGTCTCATAGAGGAAAACTTTAGCTGCCCCGAGCTTGGCGGCCATCAGGCCGAGCAGGCCGGTGCCAGCGCCAATATCGGCAACGGTGGTGACGCCGGGGACGATGGCCTTTTGGAGGGCTTCGTAGAAAGCGTCGTTGCGCACGGTGTCGGCGATCAGGGTGCGGTGGTAGTCGATGCGCATGGTGGGCTTTCGGGTTGTGATGCGTTTCGTGTTCATACGCGACTCGCGGCATTCGCGACTGCGTCTTAAGCGGGGGCTTCGTCAGGCGCGCGCCGAGCAACCCTCTGGCCCGCGCGCAGTTGGGGAGCGCTGCTCCCCAAACCCCTCAGTTTTTTGTGACTTTCACAGGACCAAATAGGGTTTGCGGAGTTCGAACAGGGTGATGGCGGTGGCGATGGAGAGGTTGAGGCTGTCGAGGCCGCCTGCCATGGGGATTTTGACGCGTTTGGTGCAGGCGGCGGTGAGGTCTGGGGTGAGGCCGGGGCCTTCGCTGCCCATGACGACGAGCGCGGGGCCGCGTGGCGTGGCGTGACGGACGTCCTCGCGGGCGTCCAAGTGGGTGCCGACGATGTCGCCGGGCCAGGACTTGGTGAGGGTCAGGAAATCCTCGCGCGACATGCGGATCAGGGGGACTGCGAAGATCGAGCCCATGGTGGCGCGGATGGCTTCGCGGGAGAACGGGTCGACGCAATTGCCGATCAGGATGACGCCCGCAACGCCGAAGGCATCGACGGTGCGCAGGATTGTGCCCAGGTTGCCGGGGTCACGGATTTCTTCAAGTGCAAGCCAGGTCTCGGACGGGGCAACTTGATCGGGGGCCGGTGCCTCGGCCCAGCGCTGCGCGAAGACGCCGAGCATGGTCTGCGGGTTGTCCTTGGCGGAGAGCTTTTCGAGGACGGCTGTGGAGACTTCGAGGACTTCGCCGTCCGCGCGCAACGTGCGGTCGACGAGGCCCTTGGCGATGCCGGTGTCGGCGCTGCCGGCCTGGACGACGAGGATTTGCGGGTCGTGGCCCATATCGCGGGCGGTGATCAGGATCGAGGTGCCTTCGGCGACGAACAAGCCGGTTTCCTTGCGGACCTTGCGCATTTCGAGCGAGCGGATGAACTTCACGCGGTCGTTGGTCAGGCTGGTGATGGCGCGGGGGGTGTTCATGCTGGGAGCATCCACATTATGAAAATTGGGCGGCGCCCCCCACCGCTTGCTTCACCCCCACCCCTAACCCCTCCCCGCAAGGGGGAGGGGAATCTGGCCTGAGTTATTATCATCAGCATCGCAATCATGGTCATCGTTTCCACGCTTTCAGGCGGGCGGCGGCCTCGGCCATGTCGGCGGTGCTGCCTGCGTAGGAGAAGCGGAGGAAATTTTGGCCGCGCGTGGCGTCGAAATCGACGCCGGGGGTGGCTGCGACCCCCGTCTCTTCCAGCATGCGCTTGGCAAAGGCGAGGCTATCGCCGCCTATGTGGGTGATGTCGGCGTAGAGGTAGAATGCGCCGTCGGCAGGGACGATCGAGGTGAAGCCCGCTTTGGGGAGTTCGTTGAGCAGGAGTTCGCGGTTTGCGGCGTAGACGGCCCGGTTGGCCTCCAGTTCCTCTAAGCCGTCGAATGCGCCTAAGGCTGCGACCTGGGCGACGGCAGGTGGTGAAATGTAGAGGTTTTGCGCGAGCCGTTCGATGGGGCGCACGAGGCGCTCTGGCACCACCATCCAGCCGATGCGCCAGCCGGTCATGGAGAAGTATTTCGAGAACGAATTGATCACTATGGCATCGTCGTTATAGGCGAGCGCTGTGTGGGCCGCTTCGCCGTAGACGAGGCCGTGATAGATTTCGTCGGAAATGAACCACAGGTTTTCGCGCTGGCAGGCAGCCGCGAGGGCTGCGAGGCGGGGCGCTTGTGCGACCGTGCCGGTCGGGTTGGCGGGGCTGGCGATAAGCAGGCCGCGCGCATTGGATTGTCTGGCGGTCGTTGCGACCTGCTCCGGCGTTGGCATCCAGCGGGTGGCGGGACCCGTCTCAAGCATCACCGGCGTCTGGCCCAGCGCTGACAGGATATGGCGATAGCAAGGGTAGCCTGGGTCGGGCAGCAAGACCCCATCGCCCGCGTCGAAGGCTGCCAGGAAGGCTAAGACGAAGGCTGCCGACGAACCGGCTGTGACGATGACGCGCTGCGGGGCGACGGCGACTGCGTAGGTGTCGCGGTAATGGCGGGCGATGCGTTCGCGCAAAGCGTCGGTGCCTAGCGCCATGGTGTAGCCCAGCGTCTGGGTGTCGAGGGCGCGCTTGACGGCTTCGCGGGCGGCGCGTGGGGCGGGCGTTGCAGGCTGGCCGACCTCCATGTGGATGACGTGACGACCGGCGGCCTCCATTGCGGCTGCTGCCCGCATCACGTCCATGACGATGAAGCTCGCGATGCCGGAGCGCTGCGAGGCGGTGAGGGCTGCTTCACGGCGACCGGGAGAAGGAAGTTCTGTCATATTATCGAAAGCCTTATCCCAGTGGAACCTTGTCGTGGGTGGCCGCCGGCGCGGCCATGACGAAAAGAGTGCGGAGCGGCGTGAGTGGGTGGAAGACCCATATTGCCAACGCAAAGCACGATTTGCCCACGTGTTGCCCTATTCTCGCGGCTGGGTCATGTAAAGAACAACCGGCGTTGTGTCGACGATGTGCCGTCCGGGTTCTGGACGAGTGGCAACCTGCTTTGCGGGGGAACACATGCAATCGGGTTGTGTGATTTCGCACGTTGACGCTGCGGGGGGACGGGCCATACCGTGCATTCGAATTTTTTGAATTTCCTCATGCTGAAATGGCAGACGAAAACCATGCTGGGCATTCCATCGGCCAAGTGTTCGCCGCGGTTCAAGACGGTTGTCAGTGCCGTGGTGGCCGTCAGCGTGATCGCATCCAGCGTGCCAGCACAGGCGCAAGGATTGCCGCTGATCCGCGACAGCGAGATTGAAGCGGTTCTCAGTGATTATGCACGCCCCTTGTTCAAGGTGGCAGGCCTCGGCTCAAACCGCATTCAGATGCGGATAGTGAACGAAAACAGCTTCAACGCGTTCGTGGTCGACGGCCGATCGGTGTTTGTGAATACCGGCACGCTGATGCAATCGGACACGCCCAATCAGGTGATTGGCGTCATTGCGCACGAGACGGGGCACATCACCGGTGGACACATGGCGGCGCTGCGGTCGCGGATCGCCAAGGATCAGACGCGCGCGCTGCTGATGCAGATCCTCGGCATCGGCCTGATGGTTGCGGGCGGCGTTGGCGGCGGCAAGGAACTGGGCGGGGCCGGACAAGGCGTCATGATGGGTGGCGGGGAGATGATCCAACGGGGATTGCTCGCCGAACGGCGCCAACAGGAATCAGCGGCCGATCAGGCGGGACTGAAGCTGCTGGAGGGCACGCGGCAGTCTGGGCGCGGGATGCTTGAGACATTCGAGCGGTTTGCCCAACAAGAATACATCTCCGACTCGCAGCAGGATGCGTTTGTGCGCAGTCATCCGGTTGCAACCGATCGCTTGGCTCGGCTGCGCAAACTGGTCGAAGGCAGCGCCTTTTATAACACGCGCGACGAACCGGCGTTGCAACTGCGCCACGACCTGATGCGGGCCAAACTGTCGGGATATCTGGAACGGCCGTCGACCATCGACAGCCGCTATCCTGTCTCCAACACGACGTTGCCGGCGCGATATGCGCGAGCGCTGTCTAAGTTCTTCAAAGGGGGCGAGGGTGCGCTGCAAGCCGCTCTGGCTGATATGGATGGATTGATCCGCGACCAGCCGACTAATCCTTGGTTCCATGAGGTCAAAGGCGATATTCTGGCGCGTGCCGGTCGGAAAGCCGAAGCTGTCGGGCCACTACGGCAGGCACTCAAGCTCGCGGGCGAGTCCATGTTGATCCGGGTACAGCTCGCCGATTGCCTGATGGCGTCGGGTGATCCGACGTCGACCAACGAGGCGGTCGAATTGCTGCGAAAGTCACTGATCGACGACCGCAACTCGCGCGCGTTCCGGTTGCTTGCGACGGCCTACTACAAGCAGGGCAAGGGGCCGGAAGCGGACGCGGCACAGGCGCAGGCAGAGTTCGAAGAAGGTAACCTCAAGCAGGCTCAGATTTTTGCCAAGCGGGCGCAGACGCGACTGCTGCAGGGATCGCCCGAGTGGATCAAGACCGACGACATCATCAACTACAAGCCCCAAACGTAATGCTGGATTAGCGCTGCAGGTTGTCTATATCCAGCCCACACCTTGACCGTCCCGCTTTCTGCTCGACGACCAAACACGAATTCAGGAGCCATTCTCGATGACGATTTTCCGCTTCCGCGCGCTTGCTGCCGGATTGGCTGTCACAGCAGCTGTGATGCTTACCGCTGTATCTGGCGCGCGCGTTGAAGCCCAGGACGCAAGCCCGTTTTCGGCGGCGCAGAAGTCCGCCATCGAGACGATCATCAAGGACTATCTGGTTGCCAATCCAGAGGTGATGCTGGAAGTGCAGAACGTGCTCGAAGCCAAGATGGAAAAGATGCAGGCTGAAAAGACCAAGGCTGCAATGGCTGAGAATGCTAAGGAAATTTATCGCCGCGCGACGTCGCCGGTTGCTGGCAACAAGGATGGCGATATCACCGTCACCGAATTTTTCGACTACAATTGCGGGTACTGCAAAAAGAGCTTTGGGGATATTGCCAAGCTGATCGGCTCGGATGCGAAGGTCCGCGTAGTGTTCAAGGAGTTCCCGATCCTATCGAAGGGTTCGGAGGAAGCCGCGCGCGTTGCGCTGGCGGCTGGGTTGCAGGGCAAATACTGGGAAGTTCACGCCGGATTGCTAGAAAGCAAGGGTCAGGCCAACGAAGCTGCTGCACTCAAGATCGCGGAAAAGGCCGGGCTGAACATGGCGAAGCTCAAAACCGATATGGATGGTCCTGAAGTGAAGGCAGAACTTTTAAGTGTTCGCGAACTCGCGACCAAAATGGGCATCAACGGCACGCCGCACTTCCTCGTGGGCGACAAATCCATTGCTGGCGCGCCGCAGGACCTGCTGCCTCAGTTGGCGACGCACATCGGCGATCTGCGTAAAACGGGCTGCAGTTATTGCTGATGGTCAAGGCCTTCCCGGTTTTGCGAACACGTCGGGGTTCCACTGCTTGGTGCCAACCCTCTGTCTTCAATAGGTTTATTACAGCGACTGCCATCGCAGGTTGCGGCGGCTGTTCATGATTGCCGCATGCGGCTTTCGCTGTTGCGATAAAGCTGTTAGACGGATTGCGAAGATATAGAATGACTGCGCCTGCTTTGAGCCAGGCAGATCTGACCGACCGGTCCGATGGGACATCTTCGCCGTCGGCGGTGGGTGAACGGCGGTCGATGACACTCAGCGGCGCACGCGACGGGCGCACCGGACGAACGCATTCTTCAGTCACAGGGACGAACACGGAATGGCAACCGAACAAGATACCGCTGAGCAGAAGCTAATTCGCGATCTCGCCGCGCTGCTGAACGAAACCGGATTGAGCGAAATCGAGATCGAGAAGTCGGGACTTAAGGTTCGCGTTGCACGCACGCTGCATGTGTCGGCAAGTGCTGGCCTACATGCTGCTCCCGCTGCTGCCGGGGGAGCTTTGGCGGCGGCCGCCGTCGCCGATCCAGCAAAGCATCCCGGTGCCGTCAAGTCGCCAATGGTGGGCACGGCCTATCGCGCGCCTGAACCGGGGGCTGCGGTGTTTGTCGACGTCGGAACGCGCGTTGCGGCCGGGGCGCCACTGCTCATCATCGAAGCCATGAAAACCATGAACCAGATTCCGGCACCGCGCGCGGGCGTCGTCACCGCGATCCTGTTCGAAAACGGCCATCCCGTCGAGTTCGGCGAACCCCTTATGATCATCGAGTAATCTCGCAATGTTCGACAAAGTCCTGATCGCAAACCGAGGCGAAATTGCTCTGCGCATCCAGCGCGCCTGCAAGGAACTCGGGATTGCGACCGTTGCCGTGCATTCCACGGCGGACGCCGACGCGATGCATGTGCGGCTCGCCGATGAAAGCGTGTGCATCGGGCCGCCGCCAGCTGCTGAGAGCTATCTCAATATTCCGCGGCTACTGGCTGCGTGCGAGATCACCGGGGCCGATGCGATCCATCCCGGCTACGGGTTTTTGTCGGAGAATGCGCGGTTTGCCGAGATACTCGAACAGCATAACCTGACGTTTATCGGGCCGACATCGGAACACATCCGCATCATGGGCGACAAGATCGCCGCCAAGGATACTGCGCGCAGGCTTGGCATTCCGTGTGTGCCGGGTTCTGATGGCGCGGTGACGACAGAAGCGGAAGCGCTCGAAGTGGCCGGGCGGATGGGTTTTCCGGTGCTCGTGAAGGCCGCGTCCGGCGGTGGCGGGCGCGGCATGAAGGTTGCCCACAGCGCGCTGGATATGGGCCTTGCGCTGGCAACGGCGCGTTCGGAGGCGAAGGCGGCGTTCGGCGACGACAGCGTCTATATCGAGAAGTATCTACAAAAGCCGCGCCATATTGAAATCCAGGTGTTCGGTGACGGCAAGGGCAACGCCATTCATCTGGGCGAGCGCGATTGTTCGCTGCAACGGCGGCACCAGAAGGTGTTCGAGGAATCGCCGTCGCCGGCGCTCAACGACAGCCAGCGCAAGAAAATCGGCGAGATCTGCGCGGACGCCATGCGCAAACTCAAGTATCGAGGCGCGGGAACGGTCGAATTCCTCTACGAGGACGGCGAGTTCTACTTCATCGAGATGAACACACGTTTGCAGGTCGAGCATCCGGTCACCGAAGCCGTGACAGGGCTCGATCTCGTGCTGGAACAAATCCGGGTGGCGGCTGGCGGTTCACTGTCGGTGACGCAGGATGAGGTGACGTTTTCGGGTCATGCCATCGAATGCCGCATCAATGCCGAGAACGCCCGGACGTTCCGGCCTTCGCCGGGACAGATCACCTACTGGCATCCGCCCGGTGGGCTTGGCGTGCGCGTCGATAGCGGCGTGTATCAGGGGTATCGCATTCCGCCCTATTACGACAGCTTGATCGGGAAGCTGATCGTGCACGGCAAGACCCGTAACGAGTGCCTGATGCGCTTGCGACGGGCGTTGTCGGAGTTTGTGATCGACGGGATCGAGACGACGATCCCGCTGTTCAATGACCTGATCCGGCAGCCCGATATTGCGAACGGGCAATATGATATCCATTGGCTGGAAAAGTATCTCAAGGCGAACGAGTAGTCCCGTCAGCTATGGGTGCCTTGCGGCGCGCGCGACTAGGTCCACGATGTGGGCTGGCGGGGTGTCTTTGGGGAGCGCGAGGAAGTCGGCTTCGCTCTTGAGCGCGGTATCGAGAAGCGCTTGGAACTCGGCGCGGTCGACTTCCATGGCACCGAACTGGCGCAGGTGCTCGGTGACGAACTGAGTGTCGAGCAGCGTGAAATTGCCATAGATCAGTCGCGCGGACAGGTGGATGAGCGCGATTTTCGAGGCATCACGGACGTAGGAAAACATGCTTTCGCCAAAGAACGCTCCGTGCAGCGCTACGCCATAGAGCCCGCCCGCTAACTTCCCATCCTGCCAGACTTCGACCGTGTGACAGTGGCCGGCGTCGAACAGGTCGCCGTAAAGCGACCGTATGCGACCGTTAATCCAGGTAGTGCGTCGGCCTGGGCGCGAGGCGGCACAACCGTCGATGACGCCGGCGAAATCGGTGTCGATGCGGACTTGAAGGGGCGTGTTGCGGATGGTTTGCGCCATGCGGCTCGATAGATGGATCGCGTCGAGCGGCAGCACACCGCGCTGCTGGGGCTCGATCCAATATAGAGCCGGGTCGTCTGCGGCCTCCGCCATGGGGAAGATGCCGCAGCTATATGCCTTCAGCAGCACCTGTGGCGTAATTTCGGCCATCAACTGATCGCGTTTGGCCATCGGTGGATGATCCTTCAAGATGCTCAAGCCCAATGGCCACGAACGGTGTGGGGGGCTCACACGCGGTCGCGGCCTCCACACCTGAAGGCGCCATCGGTTCCAAAACATTCAGGCAGCATAAAGGTTCAGGCCGTTGGCCGCAATCATCCGCCGCGAGATGGTCAATGAAGCGTTCATTTTACGCTTTGAAATCGGCAGCGGTCAGGATCGGGGTGAAGGTCAGTCCGGCGGCGGCGAAGGTATCGGCGGCACCTTCTTGGCGGTCGACGACCGTGACAACGCGGACCACGATGCCGCCAGCCGCTTTGACGGCGTCCACGGCTTTCAGCGACGATCCGCCGGTGGTGGTGACGTCCTCGACGATGACGACGCGCTTGCCTGCTAGCGTTTCGCCCTTGGGCAGGCCTTCGATGAGCGCCTGAGTGCCGTGCTCCTTGGCCTGCTTTCGGACGAAGAAGGCGGCGACAGGGCGGCCCTGGGCGTAGCTGACGGTGCTGATGGCGGTGGCGATGGGGACCGCGCCCATTTCGAGGCCGCCGACGAAGTCAGCATGATCGTTGGCAATCGCGTCGAGGATCAGGGTGCCGATCACATGCGCGCCGTGTGGGTGGAGCATCGTCGGCTTCATGTTGAAGTAGAAGTTCGACGTGCGGCCCGAGGCGAGTTTCATTTCAGCGCCGGTCGAAAACGAGCGGGCTTTGATGATGGCGATGAGGGCGGTGCGGTTGTTCTGCGGCATGGCTAGGGACTCGTGGTTGGCAAGGCGAGCGCTGCGCGCTTGGGCTGCCGCGCTGGTTAAAGTAAGACGGCTTTCGCCTTCTGGCCGCTCGAGGGGGACACCCCCTCGAACGCCCCCGTTTTTTGTGACGTTAGGTTTCTTGGTTTAAGTTTCTTGGGCGAGGGACCACGTTTCTTCTTGGACGCGGATGTCGGCAAGGATGCGGTCGAGCAAGAGGCAGGTGCGGGCGAACAATTGCGAGCCACGAGTATAGTCGGCTTCGGCGAAAAAGTCGATGCGGCCTGCCTTGAAGAGGTCGATGCATTTGGCGCGCTGGACGTCGCTTGGGCCGTGGACTGCGATCGCGTGGCCGCCGCTTTTGCGCATTACGGCCATCGAGGGGACGTCGGTGTCACCGTCGCCGAAATAGATCATGTTGGAAAAGGGAATGGGCCGCGCCGTTTCGGGCATGTGCTGGTTGATCGTTTGGCCCAGATCCTCGACGCCCTTGTTGATGCGAAACAGGTATTGAGTTTTGCCGGTGTCGGTGATGACCCGCTTGGGATAGGGCACGTCGTAGGCATCGAACCAGTATTCCGAGGCGAACACGTTCTGGAAATGGGGGTAGATGCTGGTGCCTTCGATGATCTCGGTGAGGCCCGACGAGATCATGTAGTGGCGCAAGGTGACACCCTGGGATTCGGTTCGCAGCGCGATATAATCGGCGATGGTTTTGAACCAGTCTTCGACGCCGGGGAACAGTTCGACGTCGCGGCCCAAAGCGACGAGGTCGGCGCGGTCGATGCGCAGGTTTAGGGTGCGAGCCTTTTTATACATCAAGTGCATGTACGTTATGAGCGGGTCGGCCTGCTGCTCGCGAGCGATACGGTTGGTTTCGGTCCAGAAGGCCTCCGGCTCGACGCCGAGCTTGGGCAGGAGCGAATATTCCTGCATCGGCTTGGGCGAGAGCGTGCCGTCGAAATCATAAACCAGCGCGATCGTCTTTTTCGGGAACGGGGTGACCGACGGCGCACGGGTCGCTGGCAGCGGCCCGGCCGTCGTGGGCTTTGTGGCCGCCGGTTTGCGCGGTGATTTTGGTGCCGCTTTGCGATCTGCCATCGGCTTAGCGCTTGCCGTGCAGCTGGGCTTTCACCGCATCGGCGACGGCCTTTTTGGGGTCGGGCGCGTGGTCATGATCGTGGTCATGATTGCAGCCGGGGCCGTGGACGTGGCCGTCGTCGTGGGCGTGGTGCGCGTGGCCGTGATCATGGCCGTGGTTGCACCCGGGGCCGTGCACATGGTCGTGGCCGTGATGGTCATGGTCGTGGGGGTCGGACAAGGTGGCGTGCAGTTTCCGCTCGATGGCGATGGAGGCTTCGCGCGGGGCCTTGGCCTCTTCCATGGCAAGCGCCATGATCTCGGCGCCCAGGCGGAGGTCGTCGACTTGGCCTAGGTAATGGCGGCGCAGACGGCCCTGGCGGTCGAACAGCAGGATGGTCGGCGTGCCCTGGATTTCGTAGGCGGCCATGGTCTGGGGCAGGTCTTGCGCGGGGTTCTTACCAGGACGGTCGATGGCGATGGGGAAATCCAGGTCATGCTCGGTTGCAAAGGCGGCGAGCTTTTCGGGTGTCATCTCGGCATGGTTTTCAAACACCATGTGGAGGCCGATGATTTCGACCTCGTCGCGCTGGAAGCTGCGCGTCAGGCGCGTCATCTGCGGCAGGGCGTGATTGTTCGAGCCTTTGCAAAGCATTTGGAAGGCGGCCATGACCACGACCTTGCCGCGCAAGGATTTCAGCGTCATCGGCTGCTTGACGTTGAGCCAGGCGGTGGCTGCGATTTCGGGCGGGTTTTCCGGGTCGAACATGGGGCGGCCTTTCAGGCAGGCTGGGATCTCATCGCTGGCTTACAGCGCGAGCGGCTCTGCGCCTAGTCCAAAGCTGACGCAGACCGGGTTGTATCCACTGTGGTCAAAGTTATCCCCGGCAACGGCAGCGCCCGCAGACTGACGCCGGTTTGGCTCATGCGGGACTTGAGAATGGCATCGACTCAGCAGGATCACGACAGCAAGGCGCGGCGGTTGTTGCTGGAAATCAAATACGGACTGGCCTACCTGCGATTGCGAGCCGCCATGCTGCGGCTTTTGGCGAAATTCGACGCCAACCAGCCGCGCGATGATCAAGGCCGCTGGACGACGGGCGGCGGAGGCGGCTCTGTTATGGACGGTGCTCCCATTTCGGCGGCACCAGATCCGATAGTGACCGATGATACCGGTGAACAATCGTGGGGCAGTGTCGCCAGTTCGTTCGACGATGCGGGCGAACTTTCAGAGCAACTCGTCACCAACCGGGACGGAAGTGAAATCCGCTCGGAATTCATTCCGCCCGACAACGCGGCTTGGGACGAGCGGCATACCGTCACGACGCCGGACGGCACGCGGGTATCGTTTGAACGGTCGGGCGACACGCAGACGATACGTGATGGCGCAACCGGAGACGCGCTGTCGGCGGCGACTTGGACGCCGGACCGGATATTGCCCGAAGCCACGGTGCAACCGGCATTGGCTCAGGCGTTTGCGGCGGAGAAGACCGTTGAGGCGGCCGCTGCGCTTTTCGTGTGGATGTCGGGACAGAATTCCGCTGACAGCACCGCCGTGTTCAGCTTCAATGCGCGCGAATACCAACCGGGGGATGAGCCAGCAAAAGCCGCCATCTGGGTCGGTCAATTGACAAAGGACCAAACCGATGCGGCATGTCCACGCCATGCCGAAGTGCAGGAGCGCACCGACTACGCGGCCGATGTCGTGACCCGAGAGGGCAATACGTGGTGGTCCGCGACGCAGTATGGGACGGCGGTGCATAAGCGGCTGTCGGATGATGTTAAGGCGCTTGGTGATCCCAACTTCAGAGCAGAGGTCTCGGCTATCAAGTCCGTAGCGGAAAGTTATGGAATGCGAGGATCGGTGCGAGTCGATGTACTGGAAAACGTCGACGATAAAACCGCGTGCGTTTACGACATAAAGACTGGGCGGGCCGGGCTAACAGCCGCTCGATCGGCCGAAATTGCGAGTGAAGTTCATTCCTTGTTTGGACCAAAGCAACGGATCATCGTTATCGAAACGAGGCCAAAGAGATGACGACCCTGGCGCAAGTCAAACGTACAATCAAACCGCTACTAGATCGCAATCCCGACCTGGCGCTTGTCGGGCGGTGGATCATTGTCAAGCCAGTTCGCCATATCGTGCGCGGCATTCTCATTGACAGAACAAGCCAAGCAGATCAATTCAGCCCGCAATGGGCAGTGATGCATCTATTTGAACCGCGACACACCATCTTCTTAAGTTGGGGAAGTATGCGGATGCCGCCACATCTTTTTTATCCTGAAGAAGGGCTGTGGAAATGGTCGCTCTCTCAGGTTGAAAACACTCTCCTTACCCTTCTGGAACAGGAGGCCCTTCCCAAGCTCCGGTCGATTCAAACTATTCAAAATCTCATTCAAATGTTGATTGAGTTGAATCGCTCAAGATTTAGCCCAGACGCTCCCCCGCTTCCTCCATTTCATCGTGATACCCTAACCAAGATAATTTTCGACGTTGCCCTAGGTGACTTGGAATCGGGCACATCACTGTGCGCAAAGCCTATATTGGCCTGGAATTCCAACGACGGCACCTGGGACGAAAGCGGAAAGGCGAGATTGTGCCGAGCACAACAACTCTGCCGCTTGCTAGCCGCCGACGACCGCGCGGGGATGGCGGCGTTGCTTCATGAATGGGAGGCGCAGACGGTGCGCAACCTCAAGATCGAGCACCTATGGGAACGAACGCCGTTTCCTCTGGAATTGATCGCGTGAGGGCATTGGCATTTCGGTTCGGCATTTTATGTCCTCGGGCCGTGGAAAAGTTATCCCCGCCACTGGCTGCGCCCGCACACTGACGCCAATTTGGCTCTGATGCGGACTTGAGAATGGCTTCGACACAGCACGATCACGACAGCAAGGCGCGGCGGTTGTTGCTGGAAATCAAAAGCGGACTGGCCTACCTGCGATTGCGAGCCGCCATGCTGCGGCTTTTGGCGAAATTCGACCCCAACCAGCCGCGCGATGATCAAGGCCGCTGGACGACGGGCGGCGGAGGCGGCTTTGTTATGGACGGTGCTCCCATTTCGGCGGCACCAGATTCGATCGTGACCGATGATACCGGTGAACAATCGTGGGTCAGTGTCGCCAGTTCGTTCGACGATGCGGGCGAACTTTCTGAGCAACTCGTCACCAACCGGGACGGAAGCGAAATCCGGTCGGAATTCAATTCGCCCGACAACGCGCCTTGGGACGAGCGGCACACCTTCACAACGCCGGACGGCACGCGGGTATCGTTTGAACGGTCGGGCGACACGCAGACCATCCGCGATGCTGCAACCGGCGAGGCACTCTCGGCAGCGACCTGGACGCGGAATGGGGTTGTGCCGGAGGCGACGGTGCAGCCTGCAACGATGCCGGACGCCTCGCGCACAAACAGCACTATAGAGGCTGCGGCAGCGCTCTTTATCTGGCAGTCGACGCAGAATTCCCCCGACTCCGCAGCGGTTTTGAGTGTGAATGGGACGCAATTTCGACCCGGCGCGTCGGCTGACGAGAAAGCAATATGGGTCGGCGAACTGACGAAGGATAAGATCGATGCGGCTTGCCCTCGCTATCGAGAGGTCGAAGATCGGCTGGATGCAGCAGTGGCCGCAGTCAACAATGCTGGTGTTAGTGGGATGTCAGCCACGCAGTATGGAACCGCGGTCCATCAGAGGTTGCAGCAGCAGATTAGAAATTTGGGCGACGAAAATTTTCGTGCGGAAGTGTCTTACGTCAAGTCGATAGAAGAAGATTATGGAACTCCTGGTTCTGTGCGAGTCGATGTCATAGAAAAAGTGAACGAGGGTTTTGCGTGCGTCTATGACATTAAGACAGGTAAGGCTGAGCTTAGCTCAGCCCGACGGCAGGAAATTGCAAATACGGTCCAGCATGTGTTCGGGTCTAATTCACGAGCAACCGTGATTATCCAAGTAAAACCCAGGGTCAGCCGATGACGACGACAGCACAGGTTAAAAGGGCCTTGAAGCCGTTGCTTCAAAGAAATCCCGACCTGGCGCTTGTCGGGCGGTGGATCATCGTCAAGCCCGTGCATCATGTCGTTCGTGGAATCGTCATTGGCCGGACAAGCCAGGCAGATCAATTCAACCCGCAATGGGCGGTGATGCCGCTATGTTTATGTGAAATCCGCACGTCTATTTTTCTGAGCTGGGGCAGTTCCGGGATGCCCCCGCAGATGTATCATCCCGAAAAAGGGCTCTGGCGATGGTCACGACCCGGCGTCGTGGAGGTGCTGGAGAACTTAATTGAAGCGGTAGCATTGCCGAAAATCAGGACCGTCGTAACGCTCGACGATGTCGTGCAGCTTCTCGTCGAGCGGAGTTTGCATATGGGCCATAACGGCACAGATCCATTCAACGGGTTCGTTCCGATGGAGCTTGCCGTTCAGATGGCCCGAGGGAAACTAGATATTGCACGCCATATTTGCCGCCATTGGATGCCACGTTTTTCCGAAGAAACTTACGGGCAGGATGACGACGACAAGGCAAAGTTCCGCCGGTTGAAACAACTCTGCCGCCTGCTTGACGCAGACGACCGTGCGGGGATGGCTAAGCTGTTGCACGAGTGGGAAGCGCAGACAGTGCGGAATTTGAAGATCGAGCACCTATGGGCGCCGACGCCGTTTCCGCTGGAGACGATGGGGCGTTAACTGCCGCCGGGGATGCTTTGCGCTCGGGCCGTTTGCAGCGTATAGGTCGGCGCTGGCGATTTTTGTGCGGGCGGCTGGCATGCGACTGCTGATTTTGGCGACGGTTGGGGGCGGCATCGGAGCTGGCCTGCGCTATCTGGTGCAGGTGGGCATGGTGCGATGGCTCGGCGTGGGCTTTCCTTGGTGGACGTTTGCGATCAATATCGTGGGTAGTTTCGCGATGGGCGTCGTCGTCACGCTGATCGCTGCAAAGTTTGGCAATTCGGCCGAATTGCGCACGTTTCTGGCAACAGGAATTCTGGGCGGGTTCACGACGTTTTCGGCGTTTTCGCTGGACGTGGCGAACCTGATTGAAACGAAACAAACGGCCGCTGCCGCGTTTTACGTGGCGGGATCGGTCGGGCTGTCGATCCTGGCGTTGTACGCCGGATTTGCGCTGGCAAAGGCAATATGGACATGACGGCGGAAACGGGTGCTGAGCCCAAAGTCAGCGACAAAAGCGACAAGGTCGAGACGATCGAGGTCGCCGAGGGCGACGGCGGGCAGCGGCTTGATCGCTGGTTCCGGCAGCACTTTCCCGACGTGAGCCAGGGTTATCTGCAGAAGCTGCTGCGGTCGGGGCAGGTGCGCGTCGACGGGAAGCGTGTCGAAGCGAAAGAGCGCGTCGAGGTGGGCGCGCAGATCCGCATCCCAAAGGTCGTGCGACTGCCAAAGAAAGAGAACGCGCCGCTCATGGCTGCGATGGCGGCGGCGGGGTCGAGCAAGACGGATCGCGATGCTATCGAGGCGATGATCCTTTATGAGGACAAGCAGGTTTTGGTTTTGAACAAGCCGTTCGGGCTTGCGGTTCAGGGCGGCACCGGCACGCGCCATCACATCGACGGGATGCTAGCTGGGATGGCCGACCGCTTCGGCGACCGGCCGCGACTGGTGCACCGGTTGGACCGGGATACGACGGGCGTGCTGCTGGTTGCCAAGACCCGGGAAGCGGCGGCGAAACTGGGCAAGACGTTCCAGAGCCGGAGTGCGGCCAAGACCTATTGGGCGCTCGTCAACGGCGTACCCAAGCCCCTGCAAGGCAAAATCGAGGCGGCGCTGGTCAAAGGCACCAATGCTGCTGGCGAAGACCGGGTGCGCAAGGCGGAACCGGGCGAGCAGGATGTCGCCATGCACGCGACGACGCATTACTCGGTGATCGAGCGGTGTGCGCATAAGGTTGCGTGGGTCAGCCTCAAGCCGGTGACGGGGCGGCAGCATCAGTTGCGCGCTCATATGGCCATGATCGGGCATCCGATCGTTGGCGATCCCAAGTATCAGGACCAGTTGCACGAGGGCCGGTCGGTGCTGGCGGACGCTGGCGTCGATGGAAAATTGCATCTGCACGCGCGGCGGCTGATCCTGCCCCATCCCGATGGTGTCAAGAAAATAGACGTCACAGCGCCGATGCCCAAGCACATGAAGGACACCTGGGAGATGCTGGGGCTGGACGAGAACAAGTTCGAGGAGCGGTAAGGACTGACCGCTCTGAAGCGATTCAAGATTTTGGTACGGGGCCGTATTTGGATTCGCAGGAAGCTTTACATGCTGGACTATACACCGGAGACAAAGCGGCACAGGCTGGGCCGACTGCCGGGACAAAGATCGCGGTGACCCCACATAATCCCGTGATGATCGCCTGGTCTGAGGCACAGTATGCGACGCAGACTGATGCTTTTCGCGGCTGCGGCTTGCGTTTGGAAGCGGCTGCTTCGGAACGAGACGGGATACAACTCGAGGGATTCCCAACACCGCCGTTTGCGCGGAATTCAGTCAAGAATTTCGTTTTTTGCTGCGTCGTGAGCTTGCCCCAACTTGAGCCCAAGCAAACGTTATCGGCAGCATAAGCAGAGTTGTTAGCAGCGAGAAGCGCGATCAATGTCAAATATGCACGTAATTTCATCCCAACCTCCATTTTTATGTTGCCTGACGTAAAACTTCATCTCGGCGAAACCGCCGAATTCGCAACTATTGGCGCCTTTCTCATCTTCATAACTGAAGAAGTCGCAAAATAGCGCATCCAATCAATAGAGGGACCGTAGTTTCTGGACGTTTTATCACATGCATCACCCAATGAACCCACTTGCCCACCGACGCCTTTATGAATTCCGATGACGCGACCAAAACGGTCTATAATGGCAGCACCCGACGATTTGTGATTTGTTGAAATAGCGTACTGGAGGATCGCTCCCGATCTCATGCCACGCCGCTCGATACCGTCGGGGGCAAATCCTTCACCACGTACCGCGTTCCCTGCGGCTACTCGCTTCGGGCTACCATTTGGGTGCTGAATTATGGCCACTTGCTCGTTCTTTTCGGGCGGTCTTTCGGCCAGCGGAACAGGTTCAACGCCCCTTTGGCGGAGAGTTTCCCATTCGCGGGACGTTCCCGACAGGGGCTTAATTTTAAGTATTGCAAAATCAATTGCATATTCGTAGTTATAATAAATTTCCTTCGGAATATCTTCCAGACGCTCAACATCAAACAAGACGGGATCTATTTTCTTCCCATCTTCAACTGTGTCGTAGAAAAACTCGACACGAAGTAATTGTGCGATACCTCTGGCCGGCATGTTTCCGGTAAATTCTGGCAGCGGAATTTTATCAACTCCGAGGCCACCGCCATAAATGCAATGTGCAGCAGTAATGATCAGATCGCGCGCGATAAGAGTTCCTGTACAATGGGCCTCGTTATAAAAAGTGGAATACGAGTCCTCAGGCTTTACTTCGAATTTTCGGGCCACATCGCGATATTTGCTCGCACGATCCGTCCAGATTATCCGGACAACAGCCGACTGTCGTTTTAGGACTGTTGCCCTTGAGACCGCAGTTGGCCCGGGTGGCTTATATTCTCGTGGAACCTGTAGATCTTTTCCTCCACCACAAGCGGCCTCGTTGAGGATCGTCAGCATGTTAGTCGTCGCGCAGCCTGTGGTGGCAAACGTGGACGCGATGCACAGAATTCTCGCCAATGAACGCATTACGCTACCCACGCCCTCTCTATTGGGTCGAACGTAGAGTGCTGTGCGACAATTCGTCAACTCTGAATGCTGTAGATTTTTGTGTCCGCCGGAAAATTGCTCGATCCGTATCATTGTAGGCACAGTCTAGATTGCAGCGCATGATAGACGGATATCTTTGGGTTTGTCTGCCGGTTAAGTATCAGTTCAGGGGGGCGCGATCATGCAGCACACGCCAATGGGATATCTGCGCGCATTTTTCTTGTTTGGCGTGCCGCTGATCGTGATGCTCGCTGCTGCCATGTGGGCGGCCATTCAATTCATCGAGCCGCCGCCGCCGACGCGCATGAGCATTGCGGCCGCGACGAAGGGCAGCCCCTATTACGTGCTCGCCGAACGCTATAAGGCGTATCTGGCGAAAAACGGGGTAACGCTCGATATCCGCGAAACGGGCGGGACATTCGATAACCTGAAGATGCTGTCTGACCCAGCGTTCGGCGTGGGCCTGGGTTTTCTGCAGGGCGGGACTGCGACGGGGGCTGATGCGCATGGCATCAAGTCGCTCGGGCGGGTGATGTATGAGCCTTTGTGGATTTTTGCCAACGTCAACACCAAGATCGAACGGATTGCCGACCTGGCTGGCAAGCGGATTCTGATCGGACCGGCGGGCGGGGGTACGAACAGTCTTGCCGTGCGGATGCTGGAAGCCAACGACGTGACGGCGGCCAATGCGTCGCTGATCAATATGGAGTTGCCGGCCTACGTGGACGAGATTGAAAGCGGTAGGGCCGATGCGGGTTTTTTAGTGCTTGCGGCTGGCGCGCGGACGATCCAGCGGTTGTTTAACTCGCCGCATGTGAAGCTGATCGATCTGGCACAGTCTGATGCCTATTCGCAGCGGTTTCCGTTCCTGTCGCCACTGGTGTTGAAGCAGGGGCTGGTGAGTTTTGCCAAGAACCTGCCGCCTTCCGACACCAACATGGTGGCGACGCGGACCGTGATGGCGGTTCGCGATGACCTGCATCCAGCGCTTGCCAATCTCATGACCCAGGCGCTGATTGCAGTGCACGGAGAACCTGAGCTCAATGCCAGAGGCGAGGCTGCGATTTTTGCGCGCACGGGGGAGTTTCCCATGCAGGCCGATCCGGAACTGGCTCTGTCGGAGCAGGCGCGCCGGGTTTATCGCTCGGGGCCGCCGTTCCTGCAGCGGTTCCTGCCGTTCGGGATTGCTACGCTGTTTGACCGGCTGATCGTGCTTGCTGTGCCGCTGCTGGGGATTTTGCTGCCCGTCATCAAGTTCGCGCCGATGATCTATACGTGGCAGGTGCGACAGCGGCTGCTGTATTGGTACAACGAACTCAAACGCGTCGAGCGCGGGGTTTATGGACAAACCGATCCGGCGAAAATTGCCGTCGCGCGGGCGCGGATCGAGGAGATAGAGGATATCGTCAACGATATTCCGATCCCGCTCGCGTTCACCAACCAACTGTATGACCTGCGGGCGCATATCGACGTCGTCCGCCGCCGTCTCAGCGTGGTGCGGATGACGGCTTAAATCGTTTTCTGGGCCGTGTTTGCCGCGAAACCATCGTTGTGATCGAAAACGGGGCGAAGGGATGCCAGGACTGGTCATTCAACGGGCATCACAGGCGCGGTTTTCTATGCTAGAGGGCTGGTTATGAAACTGATCCTCTTTGATTGCGACGGGACGATCGTCGATAGCCAGCACATCATCGTCGCTGCCATGGAAGGTGCGTTCGAGAGGGCTAAATTGCCGCTGCCTGCACGGTGCGATATCCTCTCGGTTGTCGGGCTGTCGCTGGTGCCAGCCGTTTCGCGGCTGTTGCCGCCAGGGGCTGACCCCCACATCGCCAAAAAGCTGGCCGAGTCCTACAAGGAAGGGTTCCAAACGCTACGGCGCGATCCCGCTAATCACGAGCCTCTTTATCCGGGTGCGCGGGACGTTATTCACGCGTTAGCGTCGCGCGACGATGTGGTCTTGGGCGTTGCGACGGGTAAATCGCGGCGCGGGGTTGACGTGCTGTTTGAACGGGAAGGGTTTGCGGGGTTGTTTGCGACGATCCAAACCGCCGACGAACACCCCTCCAAGCCGCATCCGTCGATGGTGTATCAGGCGCTGCGCGAAACAGCGGCGCATCCCAGTCTGGCGGTCATGATCGGCGATACGACGTACGATATGGACATGGCGCAGGCGGCGGGAATTGCAGCACTTGGCGTTGCGTGGGGGTATCACGATGTCGCTCAACTCAAGGCGTCGGGGGCCCGCTGCGTGCTGGCGTCATATGACGACATGATCGCTGCCGTCGATCACGCTTTCGCGGACGGCGCGGTACAACCATGAGCAAGCGCGAGGCAAACGACAATCAACCCACCGATGCGGGCCCGGATCGAGGGGAGCCTGCTGCCCCGCCCACCAAACGACTCGGCCGCGAAACCGTCGAACTGCCGAAGCGGTTTTATGCGACCGTTGCCACGACGCCGATCGAGCGGGGCTTCGGCGTCGTACTCGACGGGAGACCGATCAAAACTCCTGCCAAGTCTCAGGTAATCGTGCCGACGCTGGCGCTGGCCGAGGCGCTGGCGGCAGACTGGCAGGCGCAAGGCGAGCGGATCAATCCAGCAACGATGCCGCTCACCCGGATTGTCAACACGACGCTGGATGCGGTGATGCCAAACATCGAGGCCGTTCGCGAGGACCTCGTGGCGTTCGCGGGCAGCGATGCGTTGTGCTATCGCGCGCTCGAACCCGATGCACTGGCGCAACGTCAGGCGCGGACGTGGGACCCGATCCTGGATTGGGCTGAGGCAACGCTTGGAGCGCGATTTGCGACACAGCGCGGCATCGTGCATGTGGAGCAGTCGGAAGAGACGTTGGCTGCCATCGCGCAGGCCGTTGCGGTTTATTCCGCATGGGACGTCGCGCCGATCCACGTCATTACGACGCTGACAGGGTCTGTGGTGCTGGCGCTGGCGGTCGCGCACGCAGCAATCAGCCCGGACGACGCCTGGGCTGTTGCGCACATCGACGAGGACTGGCAGATCGCCACCTGGGGCCAGGACGAGGAAGCGCAGGCCCGTCGGGCGGGCCGTTATTGCGAAATGCGTGCCGCAAGTTTGATGCTGGAAACGCTTCGTTAACGCTCATTGCGTAAAGTTTTACGTAACGGCGGGGTGACTTAGCCGCAGCGCACTTATTTCGCGTCGAGCGTTGTTGCTGGAGACACCCCCGCCGATTGAGCTGCCTGCCACGTCAGGCAGCGAACACGATTCACCGCACGTGTGATTGTATCAGCGTCAAATGGCGGACTTCTCTCCCATGCAAAATCCACATCTCATCCCCGATCTTGCCAATCGCGAGCGCTTCATCAAGGGCGTGCTGGCGAACGGCGGCGTGTCATTTGTCGCAGGCGACGAAGGCTGGGCTTGCGTGCCATTCAAACAGGACGCAACGCGCGATGTGGTTTTGTTCTGGTCGAGCCAGAGCGAAGGCCAACGCTGGGCAGACGTGGTCGCGGTGAACCCTAGCGTCCATCATGTGGGCCTTGATTCGCTACTGAGCGACGTGCTGCCGATGCTGACGCAGCGACGTTGCCTTGTGGGTGCCGACTGGAGCACCGATCCAACCGACCTCATTCTCGATCCACAAGACCTCGTTGCGCGCATTTGGCGTGAACGGGGCGAACATTTCATGGCGGCAGTTCAAGCGACCAACACTCTCTGGTTGCTCGAAAGCGCATCTGGTCCCGCTACGCTGCCGTCGACGCGAGAAGGCGGGGCGGACTATATTCCGGTTTGGACGACGCGCGAGGCGGCAGCACACAACATCGCCGGTGCATGGTCGGTGAAGCGCCCGGTCGGCGTGCCGCTTGCCTTGTTTGCCGAGCGCTACCTGCCGTTCGTGGAGCAGCGCGGATGGTTCATCGGACCCGAGCCGATGCCAGCCGCTGGCACCAAGGAACTGACGGCCGCCGAATTTTCGCTGCGCGCGTTTCCCCGCATGGCCCTGTCGCGGCTGCGGGCTGTCTGATCACGCCGGACCCCTTGCGTTATTCGGCCTATTCGGCGGCGTCGAGCATCTCGTCGCCGCGATCGGCTTTGTCGTAGTGGCTGGCGACACCGGTATCCAAAAGCATGCCCAGCGCGTGAAGGTAGACGTCGAGGATCGACTCTTCTTCTTCCCGTTCGGTCTTGGACTTTTTGCGCATGCGGACGATGGTGCGCAACGCCTTGACATCAAAGCCAACGGCCTTGGCTTCCAGGTATTTGTCGCGGATGTCGTCGGACAGTGCTTTCTTGTCCTGCTCCAGACGTTCGATCTGCTCCACGAGTTGGCGCAATTGGTCTTGTGCTGCCGATGGGAGAGTGCTCATGGAAAACCTCGCTCGCTGACTAGATCGCAAGGCTAGTGAGGTGTGTGCGCGGCAGCAAGCACGCTTGGCAATTGATCCAGAGGTTTCTCGATCCTGTGGATGACTTTTGTGTGGACGACGCGGCTTTTTCGTTTCGCCGTTGAAAGTGCGATGGTCTTGCCCTGCACGGAGCGAAACGCCATAAAGCGTCCAGATATTTGTTGTGCGGCTGGCTGACACTGTGCCCGGCCCGCATCGGTTTGCGTTGGAGCGTTGATCAAGCGCACTTGCCGCAATGGAAAAGGAAAGTGCGCTTATGCGTATCCTCGGCCTGACGGCACTCTCGCACGATGCAGGCACGGCCTTAATCGACAACGGGACCATCGTCAGTGTGCTCGAAGAAGAACGGCACAACCGGTTCAAGCACACCATCCAGTTTCCGGTACAGGCGCTGCGGATAGCGCTTGGGCAAGATGGGGCGGGGCTGCGCGACATCGACGTGATCACAACGCCGTGGGACCCCGCGCGACTGCGGCGGACATTCTTCTGGGCGGTGACGCGCAAGTTTCCGGGCAGCCTTCATTTGATGCGGGACGGGGCCAATCCGGCGCAGGATGGCGCGGTGATCGCTCTGAACCAAGTTCTGCGGGTGGGGCTTAAATGGAATTTTCCAAAGCAGCGTCAGCCTGAAATCGTCAACGTCGGACATCACGAATCCCATGCGGCGATGTTTTTCGTGTCGCCGTTCGAGGATGCGACCATTGTGGTCATGGACGGGATGGGCGACGACAGTTCGACCAGCGTGTTTACCGGTCAGGGCAATCAGATCGAACGGCAATGGCACGGCACGCTGTTTGACAGTCTCGGGCTCGTTTATACCCTCGTGACGCGGCATCTGGGGTTTCAGGTGTTCGAGGAAGGGACCGTGATGGCGCTGGCAGCGCTCGGGACCAACCGGCTGGTCGAGCCCATGCGCGACCTCGTGCGGCTGACGCCGGACGGACGTTTTACGGTCAACATGGCGTATTTCGACTACGATCGGTATGGCTTGATCCAGCCGTTCAAACAGAAGTTTACCGACACGTTCGGGCCGCCGCGTGCGCCCGGCGCACCGCTGACCGATCATGTCAAAGATCTCGCGTTCGCATTGCAGGCGATTTCCGAGGAAGTGATCCTTCACGTCGTTCGTGCGGCACGCAAAGCCCATCCCTCGCGCAATCTGGTGTTTGCGGGCGGCGTGGCGCTCAACTGCGTGGCGAACGCCAAGCTCAAGGCGCTGTCGGGATACGATCGTGTTTGGGTGCCGCCTTGCGCATCCGATACCGGCGTACCGCTGGGCAGCGCGCTGTATCACCATCACCAGACGATGTGCGCGCCGCGTCACGAGGTCATGGATCACGCGTACTATGGGGCGGCGTTTTCAGACGACGAGATCGAGGCGGCACTGAAGGCCGTGAACATGACCTATCGGCGGCTTGACGACGCCAGCGTGATTTCAACGGCTGCGCAGGACCTGGCGGCGGGCAAGGTGGTGGGGTGGTATCAGGGCCGCTACGAGATTGGCCCGCGCGCGCTCGGCAACCGATCGATCCTGGCATCGCCCATCCTGCCGGGCATTCGCGATACGATCAATCAGCGGGTCAAGTTCCGAGAGCCGTTCCGGCCGTTTGCGCCGTCGGTGCTGGCCGAACGTGCCGCTGAGTTTTTCGAGATCGACCAGCCCGATCCGTTCATGACGCTGGCTCCTCGCGTGCGGCCTGAGATGGTGGGGCGGATTCCCGCGGCCGTGCACGTCGACGGGACGGCGCGCATCCAGACCGTCGAGAAGGCGGCCAACCCCCGCTATCACGCGCTGATCGAGGCGTTCGGGCGGATCACGGGCGTGCCGATCGTGCTGAATACCAGCTTCAATAAGCAGGAACCGATCGTGTGTCGGCCATCAGAGGCGATCTCGTGCTTTTTGCGCACGCAGATGGATGTGCTGGTGATGGGAAATTTCTACACGACTGACCGGCCTGGGCAGTCGGTCAGCGCGGCGCAGAAGGCGTTTGAGGTGGCGGAGGTTAATACGCGCGGCGGGGAGTGATTGGCTGCTTTGCAACCAGCGGGGCCAGCCCCGCGACCCCGCTGGGAAGCACAGCTTCCCAGACCCATCCGTTTTTGTGACTTTGTTTTCATAGGGGCTTTTTCAGAAGCGTTTTGAAATAGACGACAAGATCGAGGCGGTCTTGATCGTCATAGACCTGATGGGCGGTCAGGAACACAGACAGGGCACGGCCCGACCTCAACTGGACGTCACCTGTGGCGCTGAGCCTAGTCTTCTTGACGGCGAGGCTCGCGGCGTTGGCGCCGTGACAACTTGCGCAGTGCTCCTCGTAAGCGCCCGCGCCTAGTGCTGCGTCTGCTGGCGCCGCCACTGTTTGAGCCTGTGGGCTGGCGCTGGCGACAATGAGGCTGGCCAAAACGATGGCCATGAGGATGGTGTTTTTGCAAGGGACGGGTCTGGGCATTGGAAGGGCCTTTGATCGTGTTTCGTTATGGTGAAACGGATCAAAGGCGCACGTTCCGTCGGCTAGCATGTTGCGCGCGCCGTGCCGGTTCCCTGATCAGCCGACGCGCTGGCTTTTCAGGGACCACAGCAGCGGGCGGTCAATCGTGTTTGGGTTTGTTAAGTTCGTAGGCGGCCTTTTGTTCGGGCGTTGCCTCGCGCTGGTTTTGGGCGCGCCACTCGTCGTAGGGCATTCCGTAGATCAGTTCGCGGGCGGCGTCCTTTGTAAGTGCGAGGCCCTCTTCCTTCGCGGCGTCCTGATACCAATTGGCCAGACAATTCCGGCAGAATCCCGCGAGGTTCATCATGTCGATGTTTTGGGCATCCGAGCGGGTGCGCAGGTGGGCGATAAGGCGGCGGAAGGCTGCGGCCTCCAACTGCGTTGCCATGCTGGGCGTCATGTTGGCGGGGGTGTCGGTCATGTGCGTCCTTTCAAGGCCGGTTGAATGGGCCAGATGTCGGTCTGCGAGCCATAATGCTCAATGGTCTGGAGGTGGGGTTTTCGTTCGGCGTCGTCGAGCAGGGCGGTTGTCGTAGCGGCGAGACGGTCGGCCCAGGCGTCCTGGCCTTGGGCTGTGGCGATAAGGTCCTGGCGGACCTCGATCAGGGCATGGGCAAGGCCGCGCTGCGTGGCGTGTTTCCACAGCGTGTCGCCTTTGAGTGCACCGTGATAGGGCTCATTGTCGCCGACGATGATGAGGCGGTCTTGGGCCAGAGCCTCGATCAAGGGAACTGCGAAACGGGGGTCTTTGTCCCATAAGACACCGACGTGCCAAGGGCGCGGAACGCCTTTCCAAACCGGAGTGAAGCTGTGGATGGCAATGACGATGGGGACGACGCCGGTTGTCAGGCTCGCGTCGACGAGGGCCGCCACGGCGTCGTGATAGGGCGTGTAAAAGCGCGCAATGCGGGCGGCGCGTTCGGCTTCGTCGAGGGTGCGGTTTCCCGCGATGATCGCGCCGTCGGACAGGCGCATGATCAAAGTGGGGTCGTCTTCGCCGCGATTGGGGTCGATCAAAAGCCGCGAGAATTTGGTCAGCACGGCGGGGGCACCGAGGCGCGCCGCCATGGCGCGCGTTACCCCCTCGGCGCCGATGTCGTAGGCGATGTGGCGGCTCAATTCGCTCGGGTCGAGACCCAGCGTGCCGTATTCGGGCGGGATCGTATTGGCGGCGTGGTCGCACACAAGGACGATGCCGCAGGACGGATCGCCGCCGATGATGGTGACGGCTTCGTCGTTGCGGGGGGAGATGGTGGGCTTTGGGAGGGGGTGCATCACGTCCATGGGGTTCAATACGAAATTGGGGCGGCGGGTGCCATAGGCAATTGCGGGCGCGTTTGTCATCACCCCGTGACGGCGCAAGAGCGAGGACAACCGGGCCGACCTTGACGGCGGGGGCCTCTTCCAGCAAAGGATTATACGACCAAAGGCGAAGCTTCCATTCCGTAAAGGCCCACGATGGCGACGATACCGACGAGCCGCTCCGACGACGACACGCGCGCGCTGTTGATGTCGCTTTACGATGCGGCGTGGTCGACCGCGCATCCCCGGACATGCGTGCCGCCGCATTTGCCGGAGGTTCCAGCAGGCGGGCGGATTGTCATCATTGGGGCCGGCAAAGCGTCGGCTGCGATGGCTGTGGCGACGGAAGCCCATTATCGCGCGCGGGGCGTTCAGGCTCATATCGGCGGATTTGTTTCGACGCGGCATGGGTTTGGGCTGCCGACGACGCTGATCGAGATCATCGAAGCGGGCCATCCGGTGCCAGACGAAAACTCGATTACGGGGGCCGCACGGGCCATTGAAGCCGCCCAATCTGCCGGGCCGAACGATCTTGTGCTGGTGCTGCTGTCGGGTGGGGCATCAGCGTTGTGGTCGGCACCTGTCGATGGTCTGACGTTTGAAGCCAAACAGCGGCTGACCAAGCAATTGCTAAGGTCGGGCGCGCCGATTTCGGACATGAATTGCGTGCGCAAGCATTTGTCGCGCATCAAGGGCGGAAAACTGGCTGCTGCGGCCTATCCGGCCAAGTTGCTGACACTGGCGATATCGGATGTGCCGGGCGATCATCCAGATGAGATCGGGTCGGGGCCAACGGTTGGCGACCGGTCGAGCCTTGCGGATGCGCGTGCGGTGCTGTCGAAATGGGGCATCACGCCCGAAGCCGCCATTGCAGCAGCCCTTTCGGAAGCGGCTAACGAGACGGTGAAGCCTGGCGATCCACGCCTCGCGCGGTCCGATTACAAAATCGTCGCAGCACCGAAAGCCTCGATCACGGCCGCTGCGAAAATTGCTGAGGCGGCAGGCTATCGGGTGGAGATGCTGGGCGACAGCCTGGAAGGCGAGGCCCGCGACGTTGCGAGCGAACATGGCAAAATGGCGCTGGCCTACGCCAAGATCGGTGAGCGGGTGGCCATCATGTCGGGTGGGGAACTGACGGTCACGGTGCGCGGCAACGGGTCGGGCGGCCCTAATCAGGAATACGCGTTGAGCCTCGTCAGTACGCTTGCGGGGGATCGCAGAATCGCAGCACTCGCTGCCGACACCGATGGCACCGACGGCGGGGCTGGAAGTGCGGCCGACCCGGCGGGTGCTATCGTACTGCCGTCGACGCATATGCTGGCGTCGGCTGCAAACCTCAATCCTGCCGTTTTCCTTGCCAACAACGATTCAACCGGCTTTTTCCGTCATGTGAATGGGCTTATTCTGTGCGGGCCGACCCAAACCAACGTCAACGATTTCCGTGTCATTCTGGTCGATCCATGAGATCAGCGCGACGCGATTATCTGTCCAGAGAGCGCCCAGAGTGACTTCCACCTTTGCCTTCCGTCTGCTGCTCGCCACCGGTCTCTTGGTGCTTTCCAGCACCGCACAGGCGGAACTCAAATTGTGCAATGCGACGGCAAGCCGGGTCGGGGTGTCGATCGGCTATCAAGACCCCAAAGGCTGGGCGACCGAGGGGTGGTGGAATATCGCCTCTCAAACCTGCGAGACGTTGCTCAAAGGCGCGGTACCGAGCCGGTTCGTTTATGTCCACGCTGTGGACTACGATCGGGGTGGAGAGTGGGCTGGTACAAACTTCATGTGCACGAGCGATAAAACGTTTGCGATTCGCGGCGTCCAGGATTGCCCTAAGCGCGGCCATGCCCGCTCGGGTTTTTTCGAGGTCGATACCGGGGAAGCCAAGGAATGGACGATCCGGCTGACCTACCCGGACGATGCGCAGGCGAAGTCCAAACCTTGATACGTTCGCGGATACATGCGGGTCGGTGGGCCGCGCCCTATGACTGGATGAATGCCGGCCCCAGGGGTGGTATGCAAACCGCAGTTTGATTTTCAATTCAAGGATGGGGACGCAATGAGACGCAACCGAAAAGTCAAAATCGTCGCGACGCTCGGACCTGCCTCATCGAGCCCGGAGATGCTCGACAAGCTGGTGCACACCGGTGTGGACGTGTTCCGCATCAACATGAGCCATTCGAGCCATGAGATGGCGCGCAATCTGCACGCGGCGGTGCGGTTTTGCGAGCATAAAAACCGGCACCCCATCGGCATTTTGTATGACCTGCAGGGTCCAAAATTCCGGCTTGGGGAGTTTGGGGGGGGCAAGGTCGCGGTCACCGAAGGCGAGACTTTCGTGTTCGACCGGACCGAAGATGCCGGGTCATCGGCGCGGGTATTCCTGCCGCATCCACAGATTTTCGACGCCGTCGAGGGCGGTCATTTCCTGCTGCTGGACGATGGCAAAATCCGGATGCAAGTGCTGGAGAACAAAGCCGGGCGGATTGCTGCGAAGGTCATCGTCGGCGGTATGCTGGCGTCGCGCAAAGGCATCAGCTTGCCGGACACGTTGCTGGCCGTCGGACCGTTGACGGACAAGGACGAGGCTGATCTTGCCTACGGGCTTGAACTGGGCGTCGACTGGATTGCGCTGTCGTTCGTGCAGCGCGGGGACGACGTGGCCGACGTGCAAAAGCGCGTGGACGGGCGAGCCGCGATCATGTCGAAAATCGAGAAGCCATCGGCGATCACCGATCTGGTTGCGATCGTTGCCGCTTCGGACGGCGTGATGGTGGCGCGCGGCGATCTGGGTGTGGAAATGCCGGTCGAGAAGGTGCCCGGGTTGCAGAAGCAAATTACGCGGGTCAGCCGGGCTGCGGGCAAGCCGGTCGTGGTGGCCACCCAGATGCTTGAAAGCATGATCTCGTCGCCGGTGCCGACACGCGCTGAGGTGTCCGACGTCGCGACCGCAGTGTTTGACGGGGCAGATGCGGTGATGCTGTCGGCTGAATCCGCCGTCGGGCAGTATCCGACCGAAGCCATTGCGATGATGGACCGGATTGCCATCGAGGTCGAAGCCGATCCAAGTTATGATGCCATCGTGCACGCAACCAAGACCGATCCGGTCGCGACGGGTCCCGGCGCGATTGCGGCGGCCGTACGTGCCGTGGGCCAGACGGTCGATCTGGCCGCGATCTTTTGCTACACCGCAACGGGGTCGACGGCCTTGCGGGTGGCGCGCGAGCGGCCCGGTTTGCCGGTCATCGGGCTGACGCCGGTGCCTGAGACGGCGCGGCGGATGGCTTGCGTGTGGGGCATCCAGTCGATCTTGACGAGCGATCCGCAGAATCTGTCGGACATGGTGGCCAAGGCTTGCCGGATCGCATTCGAGGAAGGTTTTGCCAAGACGGGCGAGGGGATCCTCATTACGGCTGGCGTGCCGCTCGGATCGCCGGGTGCAACCAACATGATCCGCATCGCCTATCTGGGCGAAAACGGCGAGCCGGTCGCAACCTGAGCCGGTTCCACCCACCACGACAAAGCGCGCGACCGGAACCGGTTTGCGCGCTTTTCCATGTGTCGGTTCAGCATTTGTTGGGCGGGTTTGCTGCCGTCAGCTTGGTTGGATCGAGGCCCTTGGCGGTTTCGGGTTGAACGGTCGGCGAGCCCGACGTCGGGCCGTCTGCCGAGGTCCCGATGTTGGAGCCACCGGTGCCGCCCGACCAGCCGGTTGAGCCCGAGTCTCCTGGCGCTGTGCCCGAACTTGGGCTCTTTACCGGCGGGGTTGCGGCTTGCGTTGTGGCTGCCATATTGGGGCAACCGGTGCCGGGCTGGGTTGGGTCTGCCGCCTGGGCGAAGGCAAGGGCTGGTCCGCTCGCGATGATGGCAATGGTCAGTGTGCGACGTAGCGTGAGTGCTCGCATGGCGTTCCTCCTGTTGGCTGACAGGCGAACTGCGAGATGGACGGGTAAGTTCCAGGTGGAAGCCTGTTTGTGGGGCGTCAGGTTCTCTGGCCGTCAACGTTGCGGGAGAGTTCTTTGACCACATCCGGCACACCGGGGGCGTTGGGGTTGATTTCCAACAGGCGCTCGAAGGCCTTCAAGGCCGCTTTTTTCTGGCCGGTTTCGCGCAGGACCAGACCCAGAAATTCTATGGCGCGGAAGTGGTTTGGCTCTAGCGCGATGCAGCGGCGCAGGTCGCCGACCATGCGTTCGACGTCGTTGCGCAAGTGGTGGACGTAAGCGCGCCGGTTCCAGCCCTCCGCAAAGTCGGGGGCGAGATCGACCACGGCATCTAGAAATTTAACCGCAAGATCGAGATTTTTTTCGCTGATGGCTTTGGCGGAGCGGTCCATCAGAAGGGTGACCGTGTCGGAGCCGGAATAGAGCCACAGCCGCTCGATGGTTTGGGCGATCGACTGGGCCTGCTTGTCGTCTTCAGCGGTTGCCAGATAAGCATAAAGGTTTTCGAGAAGCTTGCTGCGCTCGGCTGGCGTATTGGGGAGCGACTGGTTCGGCGACGGTGGTTTGACTGCGGCGGATGGCGCTGGAGCGAGACCCGGTGAGGGTATCGGCGCGAGCTTTGGGGCAGGGGCTGGTGCTAAAGGTGCGGGATCGGCAGCAATTGCCGGACCGGACAAGAGGGCTGCCATCATAAGCGCGCACAGAAGCGGGAAAACGTTTTTTGACATGCGAAAAAGGCTACGGCGGCCCGAGGCCGCCGTCGAGGGGAGTAGCGTATTAAATTGCGGCAATGACGCTGTTTTTGGTTTTGCAGCATGGAGTGCTGCCTTCGCGTGCGCTGCGTATCGCTTAGCCTTGGCGGGCTTTGAAGCGCTTCTGGGTCTTGTTGATGATGTAAAGACGGCCTTTGCGGCGGACGACGCGGTTGTCGCGATGGCGGGCGCGCAGGGATTTCAATGAGTTGCGAACTTTCATAGTATCGACCTGATCTTCTTATGGGCGCGCCAGCCGCTGGAGCCGTCACGGTGCTGCTTTGAAATCCAAAAACGCAACAAGCAAACAAGCCTGCCAGCCCAAACCGAGGCTGCCGGATTGTCTGTCTTTATCGCTGCGTATCCTTCGCGTTTAGTGGGGTCGCGGGCTAATGTCAAGGCGCGGCGGGGAGAACGACAAACGATGCCGGTTTGCGAGGTTGGTTGGCTTGTCCGACAATCGGCGGATTGGTTAGGCGGTACGAGCCGCTGGGGCTGGTGGCGTTAACAGTCGCGCAACGGCCAGTTGGACGGCGATTTCGTAGTCGATCTGATGACGCGGCCACCCCTTGATGCAGACGACCTTACCATCTGGATCAAAGATCACGCAAAGGGCGTCGTTCGCATCGGCCTGCGTTACTCCGGCTTGCCAGCGCGTGCCCGCAAAGGCGGTTCGCACCGTTTGCCAGCGCTTGGCGCGAGCTTGTGGCGTGGGGTCTGGCGGGAGGATCATGAGCAGGGAGGAGACACGGTTTGACCAGATCAGGTGTTCGAGTTCCCACTTGACGGAGGGCGTATCACCGACCACGACGACCGACAGCAAGGACCGGTTGGTCCAAATGCGGATCGCGGTTTGCCAGTCGGCGTCGGCGAAGTATGCCCTCATGGCGCCAAGCTTGGGCGTGCGCTCGCCCGGCACGCCAATGGCAACGCAGGGTCCGAGTTGCGTCAGTTGTCCCGCGATCACTTCTTCCAGACGGACGCGCCCGCCAATGAGCCACCACAGCGGGAATTTGGATAGGACACGCGCGTTCTCATCGCCAAACGAGCGCAGGAACACGATCGGGCGGTAGTTCGGATCCTCCTTGAGGACCTCGGTTGCCCGTCGCCTGATGCGACGCCATGAAAACCGGACCCACCAGACAACGACGGCTGCCGTACAGAAGAAGGAGATAAGCTCGACCAGCATCCGCGCGAGCGTCAGAACCGGATTGGCTTTAGAAAACTCTTGAAAAAACCGAAAGTCTAAGGTCGCGCGCATTGGTACGAACAAAAAGGTTTCTGCAAAGACTGCGAAAATTGTGATCAACACAAGTACTGATCCTACCGCGCCAAGACAGGCGAGTGGCAAAACACCGAACTTGGCCCAATTGTACTTTTTGTATCCCTGGCTACGCGCGCGCACGATGCGTCTAAATACGATGAGTGGGTCGACGCTTCGGGTCACAGCCGCCATACTGCGCTGCAGGCTTACGATTGATATGAACTGCAGGACCGCAACCGCGCATAACGCCAGCGGAATTAGAATCAATAAGAAGTAACCTATGACTTGGTGCTGACTGCGCACATCTGAAATCTGACCAGAAAAAACGCTGCCCACAAGAACAAAAACACTTGGCTTTAGTGACAATAGTAAAAATGGTAATTGCGAAAGACATGCGAGGAAACAGGTCGTTTTGATGCGCCAGTAGCGACCAATCCAAATCCAGCTGAGCCATGACGCGACGGGATACACATAAAACACGATCGGCAGCCGTGGCGCTATCAGCAGAAAGGGCAACATTACAGAGGCTCGTGCTGGATCACCGGCAAGTGCGCCCGCTGAGTACATCACGATGCCCATACTCGTGATGATGACAGGGAACAGCATCAGCCTCAGGGCATTCCAGAAAACCCGGATGCGGCGGGCCAAGACGGCGATGTCGACGGTATCGATGGCTTTGAATTCATCCGTCTTCGCAAATTTCTGCATGTTCGGCTGGCTCGCATGAACATTGGAATTTGGTGATGGTATCGACGTTTGAACAAGGAAATAAGAAAATGCAGTCCGATAGGATGTTGCCGACCAATTGGCATTCTGGATTTCCACCAGCTGACCGTCCTTAAAAAAGATACCAAGTGGTCGCCCGTTGAAAGCAAAGTTGGGTGGCACTAATCCAGCATCGACAAACCGCTGGATGGCAAGGGCGGCCAGTCGCGACCAGACGGCGGGATCGCGTGCACTGGGATCAAACAGGAACAGCGTCTTTTTGGCAAAACCGCCCTGGACAATTTGGGTAAGTTCCCACAAGACGCCGTCGGTTTCTTGAATGACGACCACGACGTGATCGGCGGTTTGTAATCGGTCGGTCACCACCTTTTGCCAGTCGGCATTCGCCAGAAACTCCCTGTGCGCCTCCCTGTTGGTCTGGCCAGCGCCAGCATCCCGGCGCGCTTTGGGGTCGCCAATCGCGACGAGTGGCTTGAATCCATCCGCAATGTCGAACAACTCCTCCTCGATGCGCACAGGAAACGGGCGCAACGTTGGGAACCGGCTGAAGATCGGCAGTTGCGGAGGGGGCAGGATCACGCGATCGACGAAGAATGGCCTGAGATAAAGAATGAACCGACCGCTGGCGAACTTGATTGCATCGGGGACACTCAAGCCGTTGAGCGACTTTCCGGTCGCCTGCATGAGGCTGCCTGCTTGAATGCCGATCAGCGAGACGATCAACCAGAGCAAAATCTCGCGTCCAGTAGCGGCCGATGCCGAGCGGCACGCATCCAAACCTGAGCTGTTGCAGGACGCAAGGATGCCATCCAGCTTGCTATCTATGCCGCCCATCGTCACTACGACACTGAATGCTGCAAGCCGCACGATGGCGCCGGAAAATTCGAGAGCGTAGGCTGCCATCGCGCGCGGCGATCTTAGTGGGGACCGGGGCAGATCCAGGACTTTGTTGATGGCGCTCCAAGCGCCTGTCGTCAGTCGCTTTTCGAATGTCGCGTTGAGGCTCGCAGGCTCTGTGACTCGGGTCAGTTGCCAAAGCGCGATGCCCATATCGAGCGATAATGCCACGGCATAGACCATTCCCATGGCCAGAAGCGCTATGAACAGTGGATCGAGATGACCTGCTGCAAAGACGTAGACATTCAGTCGAATGGCCACGTAAGCCAGTGCCGACCAGAAGGCGACACCTGCAATCAGTTTCAAGGATCTCCGCCTCACGCTGCGGACTGCGTCGAAGAGCCACCACAAGAGGGGGGCTGCAATTGCAACGGCTAACACCGTTGCGATTAAGAAGACATACGAGCTGTATATCCCGAAGCTGGCATCCTGCTTCGACCTCAACTCGTTCAGCTTGCTCAGGTCTCCGATCGGAGGCAATAGCCCTTGATATCCGGTCGATAGGTAAACCAGCATTGCTGGGCCGAGGAAGAGCAGCAGCACCATCGAGGCGCGCGTATAGGTCAGGAAATAGAGCGCACGGTGCAAGTGCGTCTCGGAGTCGGAATGATCGACGACGCGGGACCAACTCATCGAAAACCAGAATTCTCAACAATGAACCGGCTGCCTGGATTGTCCAGGCTAAGCCGGTTGGGACATGGGGAGCGGACATCGTCTTTAGCGCGTTCGTCAGCAATGATTAGCCGACGAAGAATGGACTGCCGGTCTCCACCGCGCGTTCTGATGGGCAGGCGACGTGCGATGCCTGCCCAGGCTTCAACCCGTCAACACTAGAATGGCAGTTTGTTGCGGAGCACGCCGCCGACCACGCCACCCATGAAAGCCCCGACAGCCGCAGCACCGGCACCACCGTCGTTCGAACGTGAGGACCGCTCCTGGCGCTCTGGACGCTCTTGCCGTGCGGCGCGGCGCGTGACCGGTGCCTCGTCGTTGTCTGCGGACTCGGTCGCGGGTGTTTTGACCGTCCGCGGCTCCGATAACAGGGCGTTCATTTGAGGCTGGTTCAAGAAGCCTGATACGTTGTATCCGCGCGCCGTTTGCCACTTGTGAATGGCGGTGCGCGTGCCGTTTCCAGCTTTGCCGTCGATCCCGTTGGTTGAGAAACCGACGCCGGTCAGGGCCTTTTGAACATTCATCCAACGGTCGTCGTCGAGCTTGAGTTCGTTCTCGGTCAAGATCGTCGACGCGGCAGTCTTCTGCTCGTCCGTGAGAACGATGGCCGACGACGCAACGCCCGACGTGGACGCGGAGCCGGATTTCAACTTGGCGATGTTCTCGCGAGCGACATCGGCAAAGGTGCCGGATGGGAACTGCTTCAGGTAAGATTCATAACCGCTGATCGAATTGTTGGACTTGGCTTCCGCCCAAAGCGGGAGCTCAAGCTGGCGGCTGTCGAAGGACTGCGTGGTCGAGCGTGCCGTGTCCGTTGTCGATGCGGGAGGCTGGGCAGATGGCGATAGATTGGCCACGACGTCGCCGGCAGGCTTTGGGGCCTGAGGCGCAACTGGGTTGAAATAGAAGTTCGAGATCAACGAGGAGTTGGTCCAAGGCTGTTGCTTCGCATTGGTGACAGCGGCCACCTGGATGCGTACCTTTTTCATCACGCCTTCAATGTCGACGCCCGGCTCATCTATGTGCTGGAGCAGGGCCTCGGTAAATGGGCTGTGGCCGGTTTTTCCGTCGAGCGCAACTGTGCCCGGAGCCGTCGCAAAGGCGAACAGCGTTTCATCGACATTCTTCACATCAACCGAACTCAATCCGACGCTGGGTGTTGCAGACCGTGACCGGCCCTGATTGACCATCGACCGCGACAGCTGTTCCGCGAGAGGATTGTCGCGGCAGGCGTCAAGCACGACGAGCTTGATTTTGGCTTCGCGCGCCATCTGTTTGACGACGAGGTCGACTTTCATCGTTTCGAAGTCAACGTCGCGTTCATTTTTCAATGCAGCATCGATGGGAAGCAGATAGTTTTCGCCGCTGATCTGCATGCCGTGGCCAGCATAATAGAACATTCCCACTTGGGCCGAGTTGAGTTCGCGATTGAACTCTTTGAGCTTGCCGGTCATGCCGTCTTGCGTGAGATCGATGCCTTCCACGACAACGAAGCCGAGCTGGCGAAGTTTATCGGCGATCGCGCGCGCATCTTTCGGCGCGTTCGGCAATGTTACGGCATTCTTGTAGGCGCCATTTCCGATGACGAGGGCAACGCGACGGTCTGGTGCTGCGTCGGCCGGTGCTGCCATCATAATCGTCAGACCAGCGGCAGCCGCTGCTGCCAACAGGCTGAGGAGACGCGTCTTAACGCTTTTAGGGACGCTATTCCGTTTGAAAATTTGCATAGTATCAATCCTCGGTCGGAAACGGGTTGAACTAGATTTTTTGTTCGACGTCCGATAGCGCGCGATTATTTCACGACGACTTGGATGTCGACGCGGCGGTTCTGCTGCAAACAGGTGATGTCGCAGGGTTGAGCGGCATTAACCGGTGCCCGCTTACCCTTAAAATCGGTTGTCATTTCTGCGTCGGAAAAACCCCAAGTCACGCGAAGGTACTCTTTTGCCGATTCCGCGCGTTCGCGAGACAGTTCGTCGTTATGCTCGTCGGACCCGCGATCATCGGTGTGGCCGACCAAATGCAACACGAGCTTCTGTGAGTTTGCGATCAGGCTTCTCGATTTTTCGCGAACCTTGCTCATGCTCTCTGCAAGCAAGTCCAATTGCTTTTTGCCTTGAGGCCGCAAGACTGCCGAGTTGGAGTCAAACTCGACCGGAAAATGCACTGTATCGCTGGGCGGTACGGCACTTGCCACAGGCGCTTTGAGCGATCTCGTCCGCTCAAACTTCGGCATCAGCTTTTCAGAAAGCGCTTCGCTCGCCGCTTCGTTAACGTTGGGAGCCTTCTGCGCACTCACCGGTGCGCACAACAAACATGCAAGTGCCGCAATGGATACGTAATGGTGAATATGGGTCATTGGTATCGCCTCCCCAAAGACGAGCTACAGACGAAAATACAATCTAAGTGTGCGTGATACAATTTGCCGTATCGGCTTGATGGTCATGGAAGATTGGAAATGTTTTTAGTCTTGCCACCACTCATACATCAGAACTTACGGTTTGGAAAGCTGTGACAGGGGCGTTCTCGATAACGACTTTAATTCGGTTTATGCATTGAAGTTATTGTGAAAACCCAGAACTAACGACTGCGCGACAGCAGTCTGCCTACGGCGCAAATCTCGTCACCGGTCCGATTAGACTGGGCAGGTTTCCAACGGCAACCAAGACCGTGGTTGTCACTGGACAGCGTGGCTCATCAATTGATGCGTCCCTCTTTGGTCATCGACAAATCGCAATTGGGATATCGCATCGTGAAGTTATTTGACGTGCCGTTTGCCGCATAGCCAAGGCCTTTGGCGGTGGCGCTCAACTGGTCGTTGCTGTCCAAGCGTCCTTCCCAGGGCTGCTCTGGCCCAATGCCGGGGGTATGGACCCAACTTAACTGGCCGTCGCGAATGGTCACTTGAAGCGATGTTCGCGGCTGGTCTTGTCCGCAAACCGTACTGACCCGGTAATTGTAGACGCCATTCGGCAGTACCGTTTGCCGGGGTTGGGGTGGTGGCTGAGTTTGGGGTTGAGACTGAGGCGAGGGTGTGTCGCAGCGCGTGGCATCCAGGGCCGTTTTTGCCTCGCTCACGTGCCGACCTTCCGGGAACTTGGCCAAATATGCCTGATAGCAGGCTTTCACGTTGCATCCCGTTGCGCCAGTGGCTGCGGCCGAATTGGCAGCGCAGGCTTTGGCAACCGCCCAGAACTGGTCGTCAAATCGCGCGCTGTTGGCTCTGATCACGTCGCTTTTGGATTTCTCGCACTCTTGTTTGGCCTGATCGGCGAGCTGTCTGGCGCGCGCCGTTTCAGACGCAGAGCTGTGGTTGCGCAGGTAGGGCTCGATGCATTGGGCGACGATATCGCATGGCTGACCGGCCTCGCGACGCTGGTTGGCGCACGATTCCAGGCGCGCAAAATCTCTGTTTTCCAGGCACTTGCTTCGCGCTTGTTCCGACAGGCGCGTGAACTCGGCCGCAGCTGCCCCTTTGGGATTTTCTTTCAGATATGGGTCGAGACACTCCGCGCCCACGTCGCATATGCCACCGCTCTGCTCATGCTTCAGGATGCACGCCCGAGTGGTATCTTCTGCTGTCTTTTCCTTGGCCGCTGCTTTCTCCTTCTCGACTTTCTCGTTCTCGAGTTTCACATTATCAGCGGCACAGCGTTGTTCGCCCGCGAGTACCCGCGCTTCCAGTTCGGCGCGCTTGACGGCATCGCCCGAAGCTGCCGGCAGAAGCGCTAAACATTCCCGGATTTGACAGAATTCGTTGGCTTTTTCTTTGCGTTCAACGCAAGCGGTCGCTGCGTCTTGGGCTTTGGCGCTTTCCAGGCACATGGCCTTGGCTTCGGCGAGAGCGACGCGCAGTTTTTCACGGGCCTCGGTCGGCCAAGTCTCAATGGTCTGGCCTTGCAGGCATTGCTCGGCTTGGCAGGGGTTGCTCGCTTTCTTGTCTGCAACGCATGCGAGTACCGCTGACTTGTCCTCGCATCCGCCCAAAGCACCGTCGTATGCTTGGCATCGCAGTTCAGGCCAGATCAACATCGCAGCAACCGAGAGCAACCAGACGATCAAAAACGCGATCAGCGCACGGCGCAGCCAGCTTGTGCGTTTTGGCGGTTGCGGCACGACTTCCGGCGGCATGACCGGTGTCGTGTCGAAGGGCATGGCGGCGGGACTTGGAGCAACCAAGGCCTCTTCGCTCACCGCTGCGATGGGTGCAGCCATGCTCGCCACATTGCGTGGCCGATCGCGGCCAGCCGAATAGATGCGTCCCGTTCGGGCGACTCCGCCGAGTTCGGGCGTTGCATTTTCCCAGATCGCTTCAAGCGTGTCGCCGGTCTGGGTCACGGCAATCTGCACGGCGTCTTGATCAACCATGTGGTTGACCACATCGCGACCGACGACATAGCTCGTGGTTCGCTTGTCGCCTGACTGACGTATTGCCTTGAAGTACGCGGGCGTTTTTTCCCATAGCCCGTCGAGTGTGAGGTAAAGGCCCGGCCGTGACGTCATCGAGCGAACGGAAATATCGAGCTCGGGCGCATCAATCGCTTTATCAAATTCGAGGATGGCCTGACCCGGCCGGCCACCGTCCAAAATGCGCAGCACCATGAGCGTCCTCCAATCTTGGAGGGATTACACCAAGGCTATGAACCTGTCACGTCACATAGACGCGCCAAACCGATTCTTTTGTCAGTTCTCGCACTTGCTGCGCGGGTTTAGTGCTGGTACCAACGAACATTAATACGAAACGTTACTACGATAATTCCGGCTGATTTGTTGCCCTGCTCGTATAGAGGCGGCCTAAGTCATTATGAGTTCAAATCGTTTTTTTGTAAGAAGCACTGAAATGGCGGGATTTGCGCCAGCCCGCATCGGCGGTCGCGCTGCCGTTTTGAGCTACGGCCAATTGATTGCCCACATCACGAGAACTGCCGGGGCTGAAGCGGCTTCTCTATTTGCCGAGCCGCAACTGCCACGCGGGTCAACCGGTGAAGCTGGTACTATATCCTGGTATTCGTCATGGCAGGGGCGCGCGAGCGCGGTTGATGCACTCGACGAAGGTACTCGCCGTTTAGTTGCACACAAATTGACCGAGCGGTTGCGGATGCTTGCGCCCGCATTGGCCGATGAAGTCTATGGCCCGGCCCTTACGGCCTGGCTCAATATCGGCAGTCGCGACGATATTCTATCGGTCGGGGGCGAGCCCGTTCTGGTCAACTGGGGATCGGCACCTGCGTTCGTGACGACCCGGGAGCAGCGTGCGGACCATTATGCCGGGACGCTGGGTATCTATGCGCCGCAGTTGCCGGTTCCAGCGGGTGATGTGTCCGCGATCGGTCAAAGCCCAGCGAACGACGCGCGCCCTGCGGCAGCAGCTGGCGGGGCACCACTTGCGCCGACCCAACCCGTTGAGGCTCGCTCGCCAGCCGTTGGTTACGCAGGTAACGGCTCAGCTGCCTCACCGGGTGCTGTTTCGCTCGGTGCGGCGCACCTCCCGCCGCCGCCGGTGGCCGCGATCGCTGCTGGTGCGTCAGCCGTGCCGCCGCCTGAGCGCCGCTCCCGGGCACCTTGGATTGCGGTGTGTCTGGCGGCAGCGACGCTGCTGTTATTGTCTCTACCTGGCGTTCTGGTCTATCCGTCCCAACCGGTCGATACGTCGGCACGGGACGCATTCGAGGAGCAGCGGCTTCGCGCTTCAAATGAATCGCTCGAATTGCAGCTCAAGGCCTTGCAGGATGCGGCGGGCGCTAACGTCTGTCGGCCAGCAAATTTTTTATTGCCGGTTCCAGGCCTGTTGCCTGCCCAACCCAGTGGTGAGGGCGCGAGCCCAGGCGCTGAACCCAAGCTGCAGGTGACGCCCCCATCACCCGACCGCGCGCAGTTGCCGCCGTCGCAAAGTCGCGGCCGGGAAGATGCAGCAACGGTTGGCCGACTGCTCGAAAAGTCGACGTTTTTGATTATCGGCCGCAAGGCTGGCGCAGCGGGAGGAATCTCGCTGAGCCAAGGCACGGGATTTTTGATCAGCGACCGGCATGTCGTGACCAATCACCATGTCTTGGAAGGCGTCGACCCGACTAGCGTGTTCGTTGCGAACAAGAGCCTTGGACGGATTTCGCCAGCCCGCATCGTGGCGTTATCGCAACCGCCGCCGGTTGAGACCGATGTGAGGGTCGACATCGGCGTATTGGAGATCGCACCGTTGCCAGGCCCTGCGGGGATGAAACTTGGCCCCACGCCCGACAAGCTCTCGACCGCCTATGTCGCGGGATATCCGGGATTTTTGACCGAGCGGGATGCCGCTTTCAAGTCGCTGATACAGACGCTGGTACGAGGCTCTGCCGGGGGAGGCGACATTTCGCAGAGCATGGGGCAAGTTCAAGTTCCGGGGGTCGACCTCGCAGAGGGCCGGATCAACAATGCCATGAAAACAGGGTCGCGCGCTTTGCCGATCCTGCTGCATGACATGCAGCTCGCCAAGGGAAATAGCGGCGGACCGCTGGTCGACAGCTGCGGACGCGTGGTCGGGATCAACACCGCACTTTTCCCTAGCGATGTTGGCACACGGCAGGGCAACGTGGCGCAAGACGTTTCATTGCTGCGCACGTTTCTGACGGAGAAGGGCATCGCGTTTGTTGCGGACGACCAGCCGTGTTCATCGGAGACCGTCGCGGCAGTCCCCCCGCTAACCCCGGAGCCTGCCAAGACGCCGCCCGCTACGACCCCGTCCGCTTTGACGCCGCCAGCGGTTCCAGCACTTCCCGCTGCTGACGCGTCGCCGCCGCCAACCGCAGTTGGCAAACCATGATGGGGGCCGGAATGAGGATATGCGACGCAATTCGGCCAGCCGTGCCTCATTCTGATAGCGGGCGCGGCGAGGACGGGCGATGCGGTGATCATCTGTTGTCCTGGGCAGGTTGAGGGCACGGCCCAGTCATGTACAGCATCCGGTTTCAAACCACGTCGGACATCGCCCTGCCAGCTCCCGATTTGCCGGTCGGGCAGAGCTGGGAGCAGTTGGTCGATATGCTGACGCGGGACGTGGGGCCCGACGCGGGACGGCTGCTTGCCGAACCGATCGTCGATGCGGGTCGGCGCGAGACCCATTGGCATGTCGAGTGCGCTCAAGACCCGGTGCCGCTGGCTCGGCTATCGGATGACGACAAGGCTGCGCTGCTCGACAAACTCGCAGCCGTGCGCGCGACAATTCAAGTGCGCATTTCGGCTTTGCAAAACACCTCCAGCGAAGCCGCCCAGCGCATGGCGGTCGTGCTGGCGCAGATCATCGAGGTTCCGGACGAGGGCTGCATCTGGTTGGTGGATGGATCACCCGTTCTGACTTGTTGGGGTCGATTGGAAAGACAGTCTGGTCAGCCTGATCGCACCATTCGAGGCGCGGCCCAAATTGTCGACCCGAAGCCTGCGCATGAGCCTGCTTTCAGCGGCACTCCAGTTGCAGCTGCCGTCGCTGCTGAGGCGGTAGCGGCACCCCAGCCGCGGCCACATTGGCTTTGGGCTTTGCTGCCGTGGCTCGCTTTCCTGGTCTTGCTGGCGATCATTTATATCAAGTTGCTGGCGGCGTGTGGGCTGCTGTTGCCGGGCGTGCTGGGTGGCCGCACGGACTGCCCTGCCTTCAACGAGGCCGCGCTTCGCCCAGCACAGGTGCTGAACGACGAACTGCGTCGCTCAATCGCGAACCAGCAGGCGCGGCTCGCATCGCTTCAGCCCTGTGCCGACCAAGGTATTGCTACCGCCATCGTGCCGTACGATCGCCGGTCCGAGGTCTTGCCGGACACGGGCGAGGTGAAAAAGCGGCTTGGGGAGCAGAAGGTCGTTCAGGGGCATCTGGACATCTCTCTTGCCTGGAACGGCCACAGCGACCTTGATCTGCACGTCATGTGCGCTAGCGCTGAAGTCGCCTACAATTCGCGGCTGGCGTGTGGCGGCAATCTCGACCGGGACGCCAACAACGGCAACTTTTCCACCGTGGACCGGCCGGTCGAGCATGCGACATGGGGGGCACCCCCGCCCGCCGGGCACTATCGTGTCCAGGTCAAGTTGTATGACTATCGGAGCGCGCCGGTGGCTGCTGTGCCTTTCACCGTCGTCGTTCGCGACGGTGTCACGGAAAAATCCTATCCGGGTGTGGTCACCCGGAAAGGCGAGCGGGTTCTCGTCTTCGAGTTCGACAAATGAGCGCCCAGATGCAAAATCGCTGCGACTTCATTGTGACGACATTGCCGGAAAAAATATTGCCGGACCCACGCCCGTATGATGCCGGCATGTGCCAAAAAGTGAAATGGGAGACGTAGGCAATGCGCGATCTTATTAGCATCGTACCGCATTCGGGACTTCAATTTCTGGTCTACCATTTCAACGTCGATAAGGCGGGGCGTTTTGCGCGTCCGTTTATCGTGCACACCCAAAACGCGAACAGGGTCGCCGGCAGTATTGCCGATATCGAGCTTCGTCCGGGCTGGAATGACGATGACCCGGAGTTGCCGCCCCGCTTCAAGGCCGAGGGGGCCGATGTCGAATATGAAATCAACAAGCAGCGCTGTCTCGAACCGTTTCTCAACACTTGGGTGCCGGTGCCGTTTCTCGCCAAGGTGTCTAGCCGCGACCCTGACGGGATGGAAGTTTTGGGACCGACGAACTGGTGCCGCGTGCGTTTGACGGCTGCCGATCCGACCGCGCCGGAGGGCTCAACGCATACGGTGGTTTTTGCCTTCGACACGGATCTATTGCCCACCCAGGCGGGCCGCCCGTATCTGGCACCCAGCCCGCAAGACGCTATCAACGAACGCGAGTTCCACCTTGCTCGCTCGTTCCGAGACATCGCGTGGTTTTTGTCAGATAAGAAGCCATTACCCGACTCTGTTGAGGAGTTGGATCAACAGGAGTGGGTCGACCGGTGGGTCGATGATGCGTTCGTCGACATGAAGCGGGCGCAGCGTCCTGGCCGCCCCGTGCGGCCGGAGGATCATGAACCCCTGGAACACGCCGCACGCTACGTAACGTTCGTGCAATTTCTCAGCGTGGCCGCAGCGGTGCCCACGGTCCGGCTGATCGACACGATCTCGAAGGAGCCGTCGGTCAAGCCCGTCGGCGTGGACCTTGTCCTCGACATCGGCAACAGCCGGACATGCGGGATGTTGATCGAGACGTTCCCTAACCAACAGCATATGGACCTTGGCAATTCCTACATTCTCAGGCTGCGCGATCTGGGGGAGCCGCACCGAGTTTACGAGGGTCCCTTCGAAAGCGACGTGCAACTAGCGCAGACGCATTTTGGCCGTGAGCATCTATCGCGCGCGTCGATGCGGTCGCGCGCGTTTCTTTGGCCGAGTGCGGTCCGCATTGGACCCGAGGCTGCCCGTTTCCGGGATCGCGCCGAGGGGACGGAGGGGACGAGCGGACTGTCGAGCCCGAAACGCTACCTGTGCGATGTGGAGCCGGTGAACCAGGAATGGCGGTTCCAGCCCGGCGATTACGGCCCCAAGCAAGAGCCGCCGCCGATCGATCTTGCCATTCGACGGCGCGTGAACATGCGGGGCGACGTTCTGCGCCAACTCAACGATGCGCGCGAGCGCAAATTCTACGAAAAGCTGACGGCGAATACGAACCGGGAGGAACTGCAGCGTCCCGCGACCCGTCTGTCGTTCTCGCGGTCGTCGTTTTTCACGCTGCTGTTTGCCGAAATTCTGGTTCAGACGCTGTCGTTTATCAACAATCCGCAGCATCGCGCTGGCCGCGGCGAGAAGGATGCCCCGCGTCGGCTCAACCGGATCATCCTGACCATGCCGACCGCGATGCCGGTTCGGGAGCAATGGCTGTTGCGCAGCCGTGCGAGTGCTGCCGTCAAGCTCGTTTGGGATCTGCTCGGCTGGGGCGATGCGCCTCCTCCGGGAATCACCGTGCCGGACGTGCTGGCGCAATGGGACGAGGCGAGCTGTGCTCAGTTCGTTTATCTTTACGGCGAGATCGCCCACAAGTTCGGTGGCAACATCACCGATTTCATGCGTCTGATCGGGCGCGAGAGACCGCTGGTTGAGGCCAACCGACCGGTGAAAAGCGTCGGGCCGAACCAACCGTCGATCCGCATCGCGAGCGTCGACGTGGGCGGGGGGACGACTGACCTCATGATCACGACCTACTATGCCGAACGCGACCGAGCGCTCATTCCAAGCCAGAATTTCCGGGAAGGCTTCCGGATCGCTGGCGAGGACGTTGTGCGCGAAGTGATCGAACGGGCGATCATGCCAGCGATCGCCCAAAGCCTCACCGCCTGCGGGCTTGGTGCAGCGCGTGAGTTCCTCGTCGACCGCTTTGGTGCCGACCGGGCTGGCATGTCGGAACCAGCCAAGCATCTGCGGCGGCAGTGTGTGCTTCGTGTCCTGCGACCTGCCGCGCTGGCTTTGCTGAGTGACTATGAAGCGGCCAGCCAGGTGGGCAGTCCGCGTGCGGGGTCGGCCAAGCTCGGCGCACTGGTTGGCGCACATACCGGAAGTGCCGATCATACGCTTGCTGGACGAAACATCGACTATGTGGATTTGGAGGCCCAGGCGCGGGGCGCGAAGGATTTCCGTCTGGCCGATGTCGACATCCCGTTTGATCCCGACGTTCTCCAGGCCGCCGTGGTGACGACGCTAGGAGAAGTGTTTGAAAACATCACGGAGGCGGTGCGCCATTACGATTGCGACATCGTGCTGTTGTCGGGTCGGCCAACGCGGTTGCCGGCGACGATCGACTTGTTCGTGAACAAGCTATCGGTTCAACCCGACAGGATCGTACCACTGTCGGATTATCCGCCCGGCGACTGGTATCCCTTCGGCGGCAGTTCCCGTTTTCCGATCGGCGATCCCAAGACGGCGACGGTCGTGGGGTGCATGCTCGGGGCGCTGTCAGAGCGGCAGATCACTAACTTCACCATCTTCACGGATCGTTTGGCGATGCGGTCGACGGCGAATTACATCGGGCCACTGGAACGCAACGGGAAGCTCAAGCAAGCCAATGTGCTGTTCGTCGCCGACGGCCTGGACCGGTCGGGCACGGCACGGGAGGCCAAAGTGGCGTGGTATGCGCCGATGCCGATCGGCTTCCGGCAACTGCCTCTGGAGCGTTGGGTTGCAACACCGATGTATCGTATCAAGGTCATTGGCACCGATGCGTCGCAATCCATTCCAAAGCCGGTGGAGATTACGCTTGAGCGCGAATTGGCGGAGGAATTGCGGGAATACGATCCCCGGTTATTCTCAGTCGAAGAAGCCAAGAAAGAAGAATTGATCATTACCGTCGCGGAGGCATCCAATGGGGCCAACGTTAAGCGTTCGTTTGAACTGGTGCTCGATTCGATTGGCAGCGACACGGGGTATTGGCTCGACAGTGGCATTCTAGGTGTCGCTTGAATGAGCTCACGGACGTGATGACGGTATTCGTTTCAAGGTATTTGGCGTCTCGGGGATAGCAATGACGCGTGCATTAATTGAGGCCTGCGAAGCAACGGCTCGGACGACCGGCTCGGCACTAGCGTGGTTGAGCGACGGCAAGAACGAGGCTAAAGTCGGCACCTACCGGCCGGGACTCGAGCGATCTCTGCGCAGCTATGCCTATCAGGCCCAGCGGCTGGCGCGCTCGGTCGACAGGCCGATGTGTGTGGGCGTGTTTGGCCCAAGCCAAGCGGGCAAGTCGTATCTGGTATCGGTGCTGGCCCGGAAAGGTGACGCGCTGACCGCCGTGTTCGATGACCCCGAGCAGCCCGAAATCGACTTCATCACCAAGATCAATCCCTACGGCGACAAGGAAGCAACGGGCCTTGTCACGCGGTTCTCGAAGGCGTCGCCCACGACGCCTGCCGGTTTTCCAGTGGCGCTCAGGCTTCTCAGTCAGACCGACATCGTCAAGATTTTAGCGAACTCGTATTTTCTGGATGGCGACCAGCAGGTCGAGCCTGCGATCACGATCGACGTGATCGAGCGCCACATCGCCGAATTCGAGGGACGCAAACGCCACGACTATGCCGACACGCTCCGCGAGGAAGATGTTTGGGACATCGAAGAATATGTGACCAAGCATCTGCGGCGCGCTGAACGGACAACCGCATTCAAGCCGTTCTGGACGCGCATTGCGCTTTGCGCGCCCCGTTTGGCGCTCGCCGATCGCGCCGAACTTTTTTCCATTCTATGGGGTCGACACGCCCCGCTGACGAACTTGTTCCGCACTCTGCTGGAGGGGTTGAGCGGACTGGGGTTTGCCGAAGACGCCTACTGTAAGATCGACGCGCTGGTGCCGCGCGAAACCGGGATTTTGAATGTCGAGACACTCGAAGGCCTGGGGCAAACCGGCGCTCAGAATTTGCTGGTCGCGACGGCGTCGGGCAAATCGGTGTCGCTTCCCAGACCGGTCGTGACCGCGCTGGCCGCGGAGTTGCGGATCAAGCTTAAGGAAATCCCGTGGCCGTTCCTGGAGCACACGGACCTGCTCGATTTTCCCGGCTATCGCAGCCGTATGCAGCACGATCTGGTCCGCTACCTCAAGGAGGCCGGGCCCACCGCCATCAAGGAACTCTATCTGCGCGGCAAAGTCGATTTTCTGTTTCAGCGCTATACGACCGATCAGGAATTGACGGGCATGCTTTTGTGCATCCCGCCGAGCAACCTGGAGGTCGCGACCTTGCCATCCGTCATCGAGGATTGGATCGGCGCGACGCACGGGCGGACGCCGGAGGATCGCCGCAATCGCGCGACGCTGCTGTTCTTTCTGCTGACAAAATTCGACGACGTGTTTTCGGTGAAGGCCGGAGACGAAACCCAGGATGCGACCGCTGCAACCACGAAGCTGCGCTTTGAGGCGCGGATGCAGGCGTCGCTCATCAAGCCCTTTGCGAAGTTGCCGGGCTCCTGGCCGCTGAAGTGGACCCCCAACGCACCGTTCAAGAACTGTTTCTGGATCCGCAATCCGCAGTACAAGTCTGAGGCCATCATTGAATACGACGGACGGCGCGAGGTTCGCATTCTGCCCGCCAAAGTGGACCGCATCGCCGAGTTGAAGGGGGCGTGCGTTGCCGTGGATGAGGTGCGGCAGCATTTTCATGAGCCCGAACGCGCCTTCGACGAGGTGATGCGTCTCAACGATGGCGGCATTTCCTATCTGGCGGAGCAGCTGGCCAAGGTCTGTCGTGACGGCATGAAGCAAGAGCAGGTGCAGGGACGACTGGCCGAACTGCGGTCCAGCATCAAGATCGCCATCGAGCCGTTCTATGTCAGCACGGACGCGAATCAACGCATCGCGGAACGCACGCAGGCGGCCGAGCAGATCATTCATGACTTCGAGGACTGCGTTGCGGCCAATCGGTTCGGGTCGTTCCTGCAGGGGTTCCACCTGCGCGGAAGCGTGCTTGCCGACGCCTTGTATGAATCCCGCAACCGGCGGGCGGCCGAGTTGGCTCAGCCAGACGACACGGGGGCTGGCGACAAGCCGGTCGAGCCGCGTCCACGTGGCGGCCTGCTCGCCTCGGTACTTGGCAGCAAGTCCGGTGCTGGACCTGCTGTCGCGCCTCCACCGGCCAAAGCTCCGGGCAACGGAACGCCTTCGAATTCACGCTCCGACGGATTTATCCGAACCGCCATGCAGGTTTGGACGCAGCAACTCCGGTCGACCAGCGAAGACGAAGAGTTCAGCAAATCGGTGGCTGTACCGGTCCGATCGCTGCGCGAAATCGCAACCGAAATGTCGGCGACAGCACGCCGGTTGCGGCTTGAGGATCGGTTGCGCGAGCGGTTGGCTGCGGTCTCGCATACAGCAGAGGGGGTCGAGCAGGCGTCGGCCAAAGCCGCCGTCGTATCGGAGCGGTTGATCAACCGGTTTGTCAGCGATCTGGTGCTGGACGCAGCGCGGCCCGAACCTGCCTTCGACGCGCGCGGGCTGGTCGAGAATGACGGCTCGGCGACAAACCAGATGGTGATCCATTGGCTTGGGAAGCTGCACGAACAGATCCTTGCCAACGCTCAGACCGGCGACGGCCTCATTGACGACCCCGAACAGAACAACAGGCTGGGCGAGATCATCGCTCAGTTGCGCGCGCCGGTGCCGGGCGCGGCGGAGTGATCGCGGTCATTTGGCGTGGGTTGAGGCTTTAAGCAGGCAAGGGGGAGCTGGCATGTCGCGCATTCTCGCTGGACTTGGCTGGCTTGTTTTTGCGGGTATCGTCGTGCTGGGTGGGCAGATGATGCTGGGGGCCTGCGAGGTGGGGACATGGCCCCTGCTAGGTTATGCCTACTGTCCCGTTCCGCCGCGTCAAGATCGCGATGCCTCCGATTTCGAGCGGCAACGGACGCGCGTCCTGCAGTCCCGGATTCGCCGTGCCGAACTGCAACTGGCCGCGCTGCCAGTCTGCCAGCCGCCGCCTCCGCCAATGCCGCCTGAGCCCGAAAAGCGCGCCGAAGCGCCGCCGCCGCCGCAGCCCGATCAAATGAAAATGCCGGCGACCCTGGCCGAGCTGAAAGGATGCTGGGTGTCGGAACGGGGTGATCTTCCGCTTGTATCCGACGACGAAGAACAGCGCCCGATGGGCAAAGTTCGTGAGTGCTATTGTTTCGGTGATGAAGGCCAGGGGCAATTGACCTTGGCATACACCGACGGGATTGTTTGCCGAGGAAAGATATCCGCGAAATTGCAGCCGTCGAATCTAACAATTCGGTTGCCTTCATTTGACTGCGGTATTCGCCGCGGAATGCTCCGCGGGAAGGCGAAAGGTATTATGACGTGCCGCCCCGACAAAGACGGCATCGTTTCGTGTCGAACACAAACTCTAGGTCGAATGAGATACCTTACCGGCGGCGTAAGTTACCAGCGTATCGATGGCAGCCAGTGCGGAGTTCAAGGCTGACGGCCATGATCGAGGCTGCGGTTGGTGGGAAGCGAAGTTATGGAGTGGGTAGGGACTGCCATGAAACGTATTCTCGCCGCACTGGGCTGGCTCGTGTTCGCGGCGATTGTTGTGCTGGGCGGGCGGATGATGCTGGGGGCCTGCGAGGTGCGGACATGGCCCGTGCTGGGTTATGCCTATTGTCCCGTGCCGCCGCGTCAGGATCGCAGCGGGCTCGACGCAGAAAGAGACAGGTCGGCCGTTCAGCAATCCCGTGTCCGCCGGGCCGAACAGCAGCTGGCCGCGTTGCCCGTGTGCAAGCCGCCTGAGCCCGAACAGCGCGCCGAGGCTCCTCCGCCTCCACCGCCGCCGCCTGCTCCGCCGCCGCCGGAGGAGATGAAAATTCCCGACCGCGTCGAAGACCTTAAAGGATGCTGGCAGTCCGACCGGGGAGATATTCAGATCGTCACCGACGATGAGCGTCAGCGTCCCATTGGCGTGGTGCGCGTGTGTTATTGTTTCGACGACCGCGGGCGTGGAACGATCAAACACACCTTCCAGGACGGCGATAGCTGTCGGGGTCCGCTGCGCGTCCAACTCGAACCCAACACCCTCAAACTCCGGCATGCAAAGTTACCTTGCTCCGGCAGAAAACCGGACCATGTGCCGGCGAGCATCGAATGCAAGGCCAGCGAGGGGCAATCAGCGGAATGCATCGCAGACCAGTTGGGCAACAATCGAGGCAAGATGGCGCCAGAACGTTTCCGCAAGGTTTCGGCCGCAGCATGCGACTGGCGCGAGAATTGAGCGTCGGGGCGGCGCGTCGCTGCTCTGCAATGCCAAAATTTTTAGAACGCTTGTTCTCGCATTGAGCCGGTGGGGGCAACGACCGGCTGTCGCTGGATCAGGCAGGCCTTTGGTTCATCTGACTCAAATGAGTATTTTCCGACGCTGGCAAAGCCCCGGTCTTTAAGTTTAGTGACCGGACCCAAGACGGCTTGCCACCCCCGAGACGGAGTTTATGATTTTGAGAACTTTAGGATTTTCCGCCCCGTCCGCCGGCGCGAAACTCGCGCCGTTTCACTTCGAGCGCCGCGACTTGCGCCCCGACGATGTGGCCATCGACATTTTGTATTGCGGCATCTGTCACAGCGACCTCCACCAAGTGAACAACGACTGGGGCGAGGGTATCTACCCGATGGTTCCCGGCCACGAGATCGTCGGCCGCGTTTGCGGCATCGGGAGGGCGGTGAAACGTTATCACGTCGGGGAAGCTGTGGCGGTCGGCTGCATGGTCGACAGTTGCCAGCACTGCGACCAATGCAGCAAGGGCGAGGAACAACTCTGCCGCGAAGGCATGACCGGTACCTACACTTCCAAGGATCGCATTACGGGCGAGACGACGCAGGGCGGCTATTCGACGTATCTGGTGGTTCGCGAGGAGTTTGTCCTTCGGATCCCCGAGGGACTCGACTTGTCGCGCGCTGCGCCACTCGTGTGTGCGGGCATCACCACTTATTCGCCATTGCGGACTTGGAACGTCGGGCCGGGAAGCCGCGTCGGTGTCGTCGGTCTGGGTGGTCTTGGACACATGGCCGTCAAACTCGCATCCGGGCTTGGCGCCGACGTGACGGTGTTGAGCCGCTCCAACGCCAAGGAGGCGGACGCACTAGGATTGGGGGCGGACCGCCTGCTCGTTTCGACCGACGACGAGGCCATGACGAGGGCCGCATCGAGCCTCGATCTCATCATAGATACAGTGCCAACTGCGCACGACCTCAATCCGTATCTTCCGCTGCTCGACATCGACGGGACGCTGGTGCTTGTCGGACAAATCGGGCCTCTCAGCGAACCGACGACGACCGTGCCTTTGATCATGGGGCGTCGCCGTATCGCTGGGTCTTTGATCGGCGGCATTGCCCAGACACAGGAGTTGCTCGATTTTTGCGGGCGTAAAAACATTCTGCCCGATTGCGAGATGATCCGAATGGACGAAATCAATACGGCCTTCGAACGGATGGATCGAGCCGACGTGCGATACCGGTTCGTCATCGACATGGCGTCCCTCAAATCGTAGCGGGGACGCCGCCCCCGCCAACCATGCAGTCAAGATTCTGGCTGGGCTCGATCAAGCCCTGACGCCGCCCCGACGACCGAATTTTATTCGGTCGTCTTGCCGTCAAAGTGTTCCTTGGCAGCCGTCGCCGCCTCCTTCGTGGCCGCAACGAACCCGTCGCGGTGCTGGGGGCCGCCGTACAGGGTGTAAAGTTTCAATGGCCCATTGCCTGTATTGACGACGTTGTGCTTGGCACCCGCAGGCACCACAAAGCCGTCGTCATCTTCGATCTTGGTCATCTTGCCGTCGATCCAGACCTCCCCCTTCCCTTCTTCAATTCTGAAGAATTGATCCGTGGCTTTATGGACTTCTTCGCCAATGTCCTCGCCGGGTTTCAGCGACATGAGAACCAATTGCAGGTGTTTGCCGGTATAAAGCACGCGACGGAAATCCTTGTTATCTTCCGTCAGATCCTCAATATCGTCGATAAAGCCTTTCACGGGGAACCTCTTATTTTGATTGCTTGGTCAAGCGGCGGATTGGCCTCTTTGGAACGCAGCCCGGTCAATCACCATCAAGGTGTTCTCGACGCAGCGTATGAGTTCCTGATCCTCGTTGTTGCTTGCGGACGGGTCCGCAGCGCTCAGCCAAAGTCGCAAAGCACAAAGAAAAAACCAGACTCGGAAAATACTTACGTCGGACCGGCACCAATCGAGGGGACGCCGTGGCGCGAGGGCGTACGGTCGTCGTGATGGTCGCGGTGGTCAGGGTCGTTGCGCCAACGTGATGGCGGTCGCAAGATCTGCGATGAGGTCGCTCGCGGCCTCAAGTCCGACCGATAGCCGCAGCAGATCGGTGGGAACGGGGGAGCCCGCGCCTTCGATACTGGCGCGATGTTCAATCAAACTCTCGACACCGCCAAGCGACGTCGCGCGGGTCCAGATTTCGACACTGGCCGCCGTGCGGATGGCTGCAACATCGCCGCCCCGGACCCGTATCGATAACATACCGCCGAACCCGCCGTGCATTTGTCGCGCCGCGATTTCATGGCCAGGATGTGTTTTCAGACCCGGATACAGGACCTCGGCCACGCCGGGATGTCCGACAAGATGTTCCGCGATGGTCTGGGCGGTTTCGCATTGGGCCCGCACCCGCAGGTAGAGCGTGCGCATCCCGCGCTGGAGAAGCCAAGCGTCGAATGCGCCGGGCACGCCGCCAATTTGGGATTGGACAGTTTTGATCCGGGACCAGAACTCATCCTTGCGGGCCGTCGTCAGCGAGCCCATGACCAAATCGGAATGACCATTCAGGTACTTGGTCGCCGAATGCATGACAATGTCGGCACCGTGCGCGAGGGGCTGGGTCAAAACCGGGGTTGCGACGGTTGAATCGACGCAGAGACGCGCGCCGGCTGCATGAGCAATCTCGGCGACGGCTGCGATATCTGTGATCGTCCAAAGCGGGTTGGCCGGTGTCTCGATCCAGACGAGCTTCGTGCGGCCGGGTCGCATTGCGGCACGTAGGCTTTCGAGGTCTTGGGTCGCCACGAGTTCAACGTCGAGACCCCACTGGGTCGCAAAGCCGGTGAGCCATCTGCGCAAGGCCCAATACATGACGAGTGGGGCGATCACGTGATCACCGGGTTCAAGCGCCTGGAACACCGCCGTCGCTGCCGCCATGCCCGACGCAAACAGTGCCGTTGCGGCGCCGCCTTCGAGTGCCGTCAGCGTATCGGCAGCCGCGTCGTACGTCGGATTGTCGGTGCGCGAATAGACGCGCCCCGTCGGGTAGCTCAAATCACCGGCGCGTTCAAACGTGGCAGATGGATGAATCGGTGGGATGATCGCACCGGTGGCGCTGTCCACGCGCCCTAACGCTTGGGCGGCAAGCGTTTGGGGTCGCTTTGCAGCCTTATCAGGCATGCGATTTCACAGACACACTCAGATCAGGTTTCACGGCGAGGGTCTGATAAACGACGCAATAGCGCTCGGTCAGCTTGATCAATTGATCGATTTTTTCCTGCGGCACATCGGTTTCGATTTCGAAGCGCAAACGGATGGCCTGGAAGCCGACCTTGGCTGCTTTGTCGACGCCGAGGGTGCCGCGGAAATCGAGGTCGCCTTCGGCAAAGACGTTCGCGCTTTTCAGTGGAACATCGATCGCAGTCGCAACGGCCTTCAAGGAAACGCCAGCACACGCCACGAGCGCTTCGAGCAGCATGTCGCCTGAGCAAAGCTCCAGACCCGTGCCGCCGGTTGCTGGATGCAAGCCAGCTTCTGCGATGGCGCGGCCCGTATCGACCTTGCACGTGATCGAATTGTCGTCGATCGAACCCTTGGCCTTCAAGGTTACGAGAGCCGAGCCTGCATCGGTCTTGTACTTGTCCTTCAGCGGTGCCTGCATTGCTCTGAGTTCGTTGGCGTCCATGTCGTTTCGGCTCCTCGTCAAGGGATTTAAATGCTGAAGTCTTCTACCCGGCGGGCAGGCCCGCGTCGATGTGCAAGTGTCTTATCGAGTTCGCGCAAGACGTTGCGTTTGGCTTCTTCATATTCCGGCGACAGGCGATCGCGCGGTCGTTCCAAAGTGATGTCTATGATCTTTGCGATGCGACCGGGGGCTGGCTGCATGACGACGATCCGGTTGGCGAGCAACAGCGCTTCGTCGATGTCGTGGGTGACGAGCAGCAGCGTCGGCTGGGTCTCCGCCCACAGATCGAGGAGGTGTGCCTGGAGATCGAACCGGGTGAAGGCGTCGAGTGCGGAAAACGGTTCATCCAGCAGGAGCACGCTTGGCCGGGGCACGAGCGCGCGGGCAATGGCGACGCGCTGCCCTTGGCCTCCGGAGAGTTCGCGGGGCCAGCGTTTGCCGTAGTCGTCCAGGCCGACCTTCGACAGCGCGGCTGTCACGCGTTTGGATTGTTCGGCAACGCTCAGTTCGCCGATACCGAAGGCAATGTTCTGCGCGACCGTCAGCCACGGGAGCAGACGTGGCTCCTGGAAAATCAGGCCGACGGCTGGATGTGGGGCCGTGATCCGCGTTCCATCGACGACGACATGACCTTCGCTGGGCTGATCCAGTCCCGAAGCAAGGCGCAGCAAAGTACTTTTGCCGCAACCCGACCCGCCGACGATGGCGACGATCTCTCCAGCAGCGACAGTCAGCGAGACGCCGTCGAGCGCGCGCGTGCCGTTTGGATAGACCTTGCCGAGGTCCAATATCTCAAGCATCCCGGTTTTCCCTCAGTGGTGCTGAAAACTATCCTGCCAGCGAAGGAAGGGCTTGGAGATGGCCGCGAGCAAGCCGTCGGATGCCTTGCCGAGAATTGCGAACGTAATGATGGCAGCAACGATCTGGTCGGGCTTGCCGATTTGCTGACCATCGACCAGGAGATAACCCAGCCCCTCGGAGGCCCCCATGAATTCGGCCGCAACCACGAACATCCAGCCCAGGCCGAGCCCGCCGCGCAACGACAACACGTAGGCTGGCAGAATCGCCGGCAACAGGATGCGCGTCACCAACTGTGGACCCGACAGCCGGAAAATACGTCCGACCTCGACATATTTGCGATCGACGGTTGCAATCGCCCCCATGACGCCGAGGTAGACTGGAAAGAAAACGCCGACTGCGATGAGGGCAACCTTAGAGGCCTCGAAAATACCCATCCAGAGCAGGAAAAGCGGAACCCACGCAATCGACGGGATTGATCGCAAGCCCTGCAGGGTTGGATCCACCAGCTTTCGGACAAGCCCGGAATACCCGGAGATTGCGCCGATGATTGTTCCGGCCATGACCCCGATCAAGAACCCGCCGAAGACGCGTGCGCTTGTCGTTGTCACGTGTCGCCACAGCTCGCCGGATCGAGCGAGGTCCCACAAGGTTGCGAGTATCCGCGACGGTGGCGGCAGCAGCCGACCTTCGGCAACGCCAAACCGGACGGCTGCCTCCCAGGCGATTGCGAGGCCGACAGGCAGCAGTAGGCCGACGAACCAGCTGCCCCAAGCGGCGAATGGTGCGCTAGCGGACGGCACGAGCCGGCCGTCATGGGTGGCCGACGCACCGCTCAGGCGGTCAGGTGCAGTGTCGATGGCTGTCATGCAAACCTGGAATGAGTGAAGGGATCGGCGTGTCAGTTAAACTGCGGATCGATCAAACTATCCACAATGGCCTTCACGTCAACGTCCGGCTTGACGACCTCGGCCTTTTGAAGCGCGATGCCTGCGGCCAGGATCGATTCAGCCTGAGGTGCGCCGATTTTCGAGTGGGTCAGTTCGGTGCGTTCGAGCTGCTTGGCGATCACGGGAGCCGATAGTTTGGTTGCAGCTACCAGATAAGCGTTCAATTCAGCCGGATTGGCCAGTGCAATCGCGCGTGCCTTTTCATAGGCGCCCAGCACCCGCTTCACGAGCGCTGGATGTTCCTTGGCGAAGGCCTCGCGCACGTTGAGGATGCCCCAGGTATTGGCCTCCGGCTTGCGGAAGAATAATTTGGCGCCTGCCTCCACTTCGGCGGATGCCATGATCGGGTCGAGCCCGGCCCAGGCATCGACGTCGCCGCGCAACAGCGCCTGCTTGCCGTCAGCGTGCTGGAGAAGGACGAATTTCACGTCTTTGTCGGTGAGTTTGGCTTCTTGAATTGCGCGCACGAGGAAGATGTGCGGGTCGGTGCCGCGCGTGACGGCGACGGTCTTGCCCTTGAGATCGGCTGGCTTGGAAATGTTGCTGTCGCCGCGCGTTACGAGGGCCGTCCATTCGGGACGGGAGAAGACGTAAATTGATTTGATCGGGTTACCGTTGATCTTGGCCAGCAGGGCTGCTGCACCGGCCGTAGAGCCGAAATCGAGCGAGCTTGCGTTCAAGAACTCGAGCGCCTTGTTGGAGCCAGCCGACTGGACCCAGCGGACGGAAATTCCGTCCTTCGCCAGTTCCTGTTCGAGCAGGCCCTTTTCCTTCAGCACGATCGAAACGGGATTATAGGTCGCCCAATCAATCCGGATTTCCTTTGGTGGATCGCCTGCCCAGGCGGACCCTGCAGCAAAGCTGAAGGTCATGGCTGCTGCCAGTCGTAGCGTACGCCCCAGTCGCATCGTCATTTCTATCTCCCTATGGTCCAGCCATTTGCTAGGCGGGTTACCGATGTCGGCGAACGAAGAACTTCATATGATGTTATTCCTGCGTGTGCATTTGATTTGGCAGCGACCGGCGGCGACCGCTGCGTGCGAGTCGTCGCAGATGGTACATCTGCCTGAACCGCACCTGCCACTTAGTCGACGCGCTTACGCGTGCGCTAAGTCCGTCTGGCTGTCGTTGCGACGCTGCGGGAAAACGGATCGTGCTCGAAGCAGGTTCAAAAAGCAGACGAGGTGATCCGAGCTTTGCATCGCTGCCGACACCTGCAACCGTATAGTCTTGGTCGTCGTCGATGCCAGCGCAGCACTCAGGCGGGGGCGGGGAAGCTCAGCGCGTGGCCATCGCCCGTGCCCTCGCCAACCGACCGCGCATTACTCTCGCCGACTAACCAACGGCAGCTCTTGGCAAAAAAAAACGCGCCGGCATCGTTACGGACCTGTTGCGCAAAGTTGCCGTCGAGCAGCATCCAGCGATCATCGCCGTTGCGTACGATGAAAAAATCTTCGATCGCTTTGATCGCATCGTCCTCCCGCGCGACGGTCGGCTCAATGACGAAGGGTCAACCGAAAAGATTTCAGGGTTAGAAAAATTCCGACATCGACGCGATCAAACGCTTTCGTCACTACACCTGGCCCTTCCTATCGTCTGCCGGTTCATTCCACGACAGTCGGCATCTGGGGTGCTTCAGGGGTCGACGGGGTACCGTCGTGGGCTCGACGGTCCGTAATCTGCAGCTGGATCTGAGGGGGGGGGGGGGGGGGAGGGGGGGGGGGGGGGGGGGGGGGGGGGGGGGGGGGGGGGGGGGGTGAGGGGGGGGGGGGGGGGGGGGGGGGGGGGGGGGGGGGGGGGGGCGCCCCCTGCATTGCTTAAAGGGCCGACCGGAGGCATCGAACGCGACAGACGGCGTGGAGGATGTGCCGTTACCATACAATTGCGCCGCGCCGCTTTGTTGAGATCTCAGGTTTGA
>Ga0247837_1000042_pt1 | contig 196555 bp, 213 predicted proteins | sample LaCtaG_2_FD_187115 | JGI IMG/M metagenome (GOLD analysis project Ga0247837, IMG submission 187115) | Freshwater microbial communities from meromictic Lake La Cruz, Castile-La Mancha, Spain - LaCruzMarch2015_14.5m | ecosystem: Environmental > Aquatic > Freshwater > Lake | place: Spain...
TCATGAGCCTATGGTAAGCCAACATTGACTCCTCATGCAATAAAATTTTTGTTTTTGAAACAATCATGGGGAGTTGACTGAAATTTTTGTCATATAATTTACCTTATGGATTGGCATTGAGGGGGCTGGGTACTTAAAAATTGGGTCGTACTCTGAAATCTTTTTTGGCTTTTTCTAGGGAAGCAACCCTTGCTTTAAAAACAGCATCAGCTATTTGAGTGGGCTCTTTATATTTTTTTAGGATAGGGATCATATCAATTGATCGGGCAGCTTTTAGCATAGTATTCATAAAATAAATTTGAATAAAACGCTTCAATTTATTATTAATTCGAATATTTTTCGCATATAACAAAGCGCAGCATACATCCAAGAGCATTTTGGTTTGATTTTTTTTGCGAAATGCATCAATTTTACAAAAAAGCGTCATCAAATTATTCGCATCCAGCGAGAATATATGCTCAATAGAACTAAAATAATGTACGCTACATAGTGCCAACAGCAAATAGTTTTGAGGCACCTTTAGGCGGCTAACTACCGAAACAATACGCCTTGAAGTTATCCGTATACTCTGCAAACCATCAAAATCAAACAATAAAATAGCAAAACGTTGCGCCAAAGAAAAATGGTGAATAGCGGCATATTCGAATGCCAATGCGTGTAAATCGCGATTCCTATCGCCTTTGAAAATTCCTTCGCGACTATCATACCAATGCATTATTTCTGGTAGCAAAATTTTTAAAGCACCGCATTGATGTAATGTATCAAAAAATAAAATAGGCGCTTTTTCCATTAATCCTTTTGCCATTTCCTGCCATACTCGTTCAGGTTGAAGCGTGGTCACTTCACCAGCAGTGACCATTTTTTTCATCAATTTAAATGTCGTTGCATGAATCGAAAATTGATACCGTGCTGCAAAACGAGCAACACGTAAAATACGGACAGGATCTTCAGCAAATGATTCGTTAATATGGCGCAATAGCTTATTTTTTAAATCTTTTTGCCCTCCAAAAAGATCAATTAATAAACCATTTTCATCTTCGGCCATTGCATTAATCGTCAAATCACGCCTTGCTAAATCCTTTTCTAGCGTCACATGAGAGTCGGCGTGAAATACAAAACCATGGTAGCCTGCTGTTACTTTTTTTTCTGTTCTTGCCAAAGCGTATTCTTCATGGGTAATCGGATGTAAAAATACAGGAAAATCTCGCCCAATAGGCTGGTAGCCAAGCGCTTTCATTGCCACCTCTGTTGTGCCAACCACCACATAATCTTTGTCTTGCTCGGGTAAATTCAATAATTTGTCACGGACTGAACCGCCCACCGCATATATCTTCACAGTAAATTCCATTTTGCAATAATCATTATTGACTGTCCCAACATCCACTTGTGATGATATACCTTCTGGCTATTTTTGTGTCACAAGCAATTAGTCTAATAAAGCCAATAATCCTAGTCGGTAACTTATGCTAAAATGAAAATACTCGCAATCCTAAACACTGCATATTTTGAAAAATAGTTGCACAATAAAATCTTAGTGTTTTATTAAGTTTATTAATCAATTTCAGATCGGTCTTTTATGTCAGGTCACTCAAAATGGGCCAATATTAAGCATAAAAAAGAGCGTACAGATGCTAAGCGCGGCAAAATCTTTACCCGTATTATCCGAGAAGTTTCTGTTGCGGCTCGAATAGGAGGCGCTGAGATTTCAAGCAATGCACGATTGCGCTTGGCCGTGGACAAAGCATTTAGTGCGAATATGCCAAAAGATACGATTTATCGAGCCATTGATCGGGGAGCGGGTCATTTAGAAGCAGTTGACTATGTCGCACTTCGCTACGAGGGGTATGGTGCAGGCGGTGCTGCTGTCATGGTTGATTGCTTAACAGACAATAAAACGCGTACCGCCGCTAATGTTCGCCATGCTTTTAGTAAATTTGGCGGTAATATGGGTACAAGCGGATGCGTTGCATTTCAGTTTGTTGAGCAAGGCTATTTATTGTTTTCTCCACAAACAGATGAAAATACACTAATGGAAGCTGCTCTTAATGCGGGCGCTGAGGATATGATAAAGCAAGAAGATAATTCTTTTGAAGTCATCACATCGCCTGAAAATTTTATTGCGATACGCACAGCACTGAATAAAAAAGGGCTTAACGCTGCCGATGGCGAAGTCACTTTATACCCAATTAATAAAATTATTTTGAATGCTCAAGATAGCCTACAAACGCAACAACTAATTGACGCTCTTGAAGACTTGGACGATACGCAAGCAGTTTATACCACTGCGGTGTTCAATGAATAAAATGGATAAGAAATTAAAAATATGTTAAGCCAAAATGAGCTAAAAAAAGCAGTCGCAAAAGCGGCTATTGATCAAATCCCAGAAGGGATTGTGCTTGGCGTTGGAACAGGAAGCACTGTGAACTATCTTATTGAAGCATTGTCAGTGATCAAAAACCGTATTAAAGGCGCTGTATCAAGCTCAGTAGATACCACAATACAATTAAAGTACCATAATATTCCCATTCTCGATCTTAACGAGATTGATGAGTTACCCCTTTACATTGATGGTACTGATGAAGTCAATCATTATCTTTATTTAATTAAAGGGGGCGGAGCGGCATTGACTAAAGAAAAAATCATTGCTTCAGTTGCTAAGCGATTCATTTGTATTGCCGATGAAAGCAAATTGGTTGACATATTGGGTACCTTTCCTTTACCTGTTGAAGTATTACCCATCGCGCGCAGTTATGTGGCTAAAGAATTAATAAAACTAGGTGGAAAACCAACATTACGTATTGGCACGATTACTGAACATGGCAATCAAATTTTGGATGTTGCGGGTTTAATCATTAATGAACCTGTTTTACTGGAAAACAAAATCAACCAAATTAATGGCGTCGTCACGAATGGGATTTTTGCTAAACGACATGCCGATTTATTGTTGCTGTCAACTCAACATGGTGTTATCGAAAAAAATAGCAGTTAATGATCTTAAGCGTGAGAGGAAAAAATGACTAGCCATATTTCCAAACAGTTTGATGCAGAATTAAATGCACTAAGAACTCATATTTTACAAATGAGCTATTTGGTTGAACAGCAAATCATTGAGTCACTTGAAGCGCTAGAATCAAAAAATATTGCTCAACTGGATCAAGTGATCGCAGACGATGATAAAGTCAATGAAATGGAATTAATGATTGACGAAGAATGTCAGCGGATTATTGCTCGGCGCCAACCTACTGCGAGTGATTTACGGATGCTCATTACAATTAGCAAAATCACAGTGGACTTAGAGCGAATTGGCGACGAAGCAACAAAAATCGCAAGATTAGGTAAGCGTATTTGTCAAAACCCTCAATTTAAATCAACTCAAGTTCGCGAATTGCAAAAAATGGGCCAATTATCCCTTGATATGTTAAAACAGTCACTGGATGCTTTTGTCAGACTTGATGCATCTGTCATGTATAAACTTTTTGAGGCTGACCGGCTTTTGGATGAAGACTTTAGTAACGAGTTACGCCGTTTGATTACCTTTATGATTGAAGATACCAAAATGATTTCGGTGGCTATTGACATCTTATTTATCGCCAAAGCCATCGAGCGTATTGGTGATCATGCAACTAATATTTCTGAATATGTTGCCTTTTTGGCAAAAGGCAAAGATATGCGCCATACGCTACATTTACAAATTCAAAAATAAGAGCAAAAAACGAAAATTTAAATAATAAATATTAAACTCGTTTTTGTTGTCTAACAAGCAAAATAGGTATCGGGGAATTACGCAGTACACCTTCTGCGACGCTACCCATAATCAGATGCATTAATCCTGTTCGACCATGAGTACCCATTACAATTAAATCAGCACCCCATTTGTTAGCTTCCTCCAACAGGAAATTTGAAAAATCATGCCCAAAACACTCTAAAAGTTTTGTGGTAACCGACAAACCTTCTTTTTGCGCTTTTTCAAGCGCCTGATCCAGTAAAATTTTGGCATTACCCTTAGCAGTTTGTTGCAAGATGGGTGCCTCCACAAATTCCATACCTGGCGACCCAACCGGTGTTAAATCCACAATAGTTGCTATTAAAACCTCAGCTTGAAGGGCTTTGGCTAAAGAACAAGCCTCTTCAAGCGCTAATGCAGACACCTGCCCATTATCAATCGGAACAAAAATTCGCTGATACATAATGATAGCCCCCCCAAAAAATTTTATCCACTTGCGATAAATTCTTATTTAAACCAACCTAATCTTACTAGGTCATTTTTTTATAATCAAGGCAAAAAATTTTCTTATTCATCATTCAATTGAAATACCTGTAAATTGTTCCAAATTAATCATCGGAATGACATAAGAGCGATTAAATTTAACTGCTTTATTATAAATAGTCACATTCAGTGTATGAAATAATGGACTAAACGGCACCTGTTGCTTAAAAAGTTTTTGAGCCTGTATATATAATGCAGCGCGTCTTTGTTCGTCAAAAGTATGGCGAGCCTGTATCAAAAGATCATCAAAAGGCTGATAGCACCACTTGGAGTGGTTGCCCATTCCGCCTTGTGCGCTTTCACAGCTGAGCAAATTAACAAACCAGTTCTCAGGGTCGCCATCGAGACCATTCCATCCACACAAAACAATATCGTGATCCCCTTGATCTATATGTCTCCAAAATTCACCCGTTTCATAACTAATAAATTCGACTTCTACACCGATTTTCTTCCAATCAGCTTGAATCATTTCGGCGACTCGCTTATTTCTTGGATTGCCTGCTAAATTAACAAAAAATTTCAGATGAAAACCATTTGGATAACCTGCCGCTTTTAATAAATCTTTAGCTTTGTAAGGATTATAAGGGGCATTTTTTAAAGATTTATCGTAAGGCCATTGTGCAACTGGCATCATATTCACAGCAGCCACCGCTGAACCATTAAATGGCTTCAATAAATCAACCTTATTAATCGCCATATCCAATGCTTGACGAACCGCTAATTTACCTAGCACAGGCTTATGAGTGTTGTAAGCAAGGTACCACATATCAACACCCGGTTGGGTGTGGGTAATGAATTGAGCGTTCTGCTTAAATTGCTTCACATCGTTTTGTAATACACTAAGATGACACTCCCCCGCCAACATCTTTTTATTGTGTAAAGTAGCATCAGGATGTATAGAAAAAATTAAGCGGTTTAATTTTACTGATCCGTCTTGACTGTTATCCCAATATGCCTTGTGAGCGATATACTCAATTTTTTGATTTTTAGTGTATTTTTTTAAAACAAAAGGACCCGTTCCAACCGGTTTTTGGTTAATTTGAGCCGCTTTGCCTTGACGAAGCAATTGATTAGCGTATTCTGCAGATAAAATTGAAGCAAATTCTTTTGCTAATTTTTGCGTAAATATAACTTGCGGTTGATTTAATACAAATTCTACTGAGTACTCCTCTTTTTTGAGGATTTGTTTGATAACTTGACCCATCTGAGCAGATACAAAACTAGGAAACTCTGCCGGATAGGCAATATTAAAGGGGTGTTTAGGGTTTCTCATTCGCTCAAAAGTAAACACCACATCATCCGCATTAAAGTCACGGGTTGGTTTAAAGTAATCGGTGGTATGAAACTTAACTCCTTTTCTTAAATAAAAGGTATAAGTTAATCCATCGGAAGAGACTTTCCAATGAGTGGCAAGACTAGGTAAAACAGCTGTTGTGCCTTCATCAAAGCGAACTAATCGATTGAAAAGAGGCCCTGAAGGCACAAAATCTTCAATCGCATTATATTGAGCAATATCAAAACCAGATGGATTAGCAGCTATACAAACCACTAATGTTTTCTCATTTTTCGCTTTAGGATTATTTTTAGTGGTATTTAGCCAATTGGTATAGCCTGCTATTTCACTAAACAGTAAAGCCGTTATAATTAACCCACTCAATAAAAGTGATATTTTAAAAAATTTTTTCACCAAAATTTCCCCTTAAAACCATAATGAAACATAAAAATATTTTTAAATTAGATTTAAAATATGCAATTGATTAATTTTTTTCCTCAATTTTTAGTCTAACCCAATCTTAATGTTGCGGGGAAACAAAAAAGCCAAAATAGTCACTTTATTTCATGAATCGTTTTGTTTAAAATATTTTGTTAATTTTGATTGTTTTTAAAAAAGAAATGTATCACGCATAGCAATAAAGCACAATAACAGGTGGCTTTTTTTAAATAGTTAAAAGGCACAACAAAAAAATCTTATATCAATTCTATTTCACTTATTAACCATTGTTTTATTAATAAAATTACTAGACTATGATGGTCTACAAGATTTTTGCAAAAAATTCTTTATGAATAGGGGGGGCTTTTGTTATTGCTACTACTATATAATTTGCAAGTTAAAGAAAAAAAATCTCGTTTCAATGGAAAACCATACCGAAAAAACACAATCCATTACCTTCTTAACACCATTAGGTGCTATGGTAGCCTTTGCCAACACCAAAACCTTGGTGGGTCTTTATTTTAGTGATCAAAAAACTGCGCTTAAAAACAAGCTAATTCAGCCTGATATTGAAGCCAACGCAATACTAAAAGACACCAAAAAACAATTAATGGAGTTTTTTAATAAAAAGCGTCACGCCTTTAGTTTGCCTTATCAATTGTCAGGCACTATTTTTCAGCAACAAGTTTGGCAAGCATTGTGTTTTGTGCCCTTTGGTAAAACGATTTCTTATAAAGAGTTAGCACAGAAAATTGGTAAACCCAATGCGATCAGAGCCGTCGCACAAAGCGTGGCTCGCAATCCACTCGTCATTGTGTTGCCATGCCATCGCATTATAGGATCCAATGGCGCATTAACGGGTTTTGCAGCCGGTATTGTACGCAAAAAATCACTTCTTGCGCTAGAAAAAAGTCTCCCTCAATAGTCAGAGACTTCAAAATAAAACTATTTTTTAAGTGGTCTAAAAGCTTCTACAACAGCAGGATTGGTTTCTAAAAAGGCTCCACCAATTAGATCTAAACAGTAAGGCACCGCAGCGAATATACCGGGAACCTGTATGGCATTGGTAGCATCCCTAACCCCTTCCAATATTTGTCTGATTGCTTTTGGCTGACCCGGTAAATTAAGAATCAGCGTTGCTTTACGAATCACGCCAACCTGGCAAGACAAAATAGCGGTGGGCACAAAATGCAAACTAACTTGCCTCATCTGCTCCCCAAAACCTGGCAGCACTCTGTTGGCAATTGCAAGTGTCGCTTCGGGTGTTACATCTCTTGGTGATGGACCTGTCCCACCTGTGGTTAGAATAAGGTCGCACCCTACTTTATCCACTAATTCAATGAGCGTTTTTTTAATCATCGCTCTTTCGTCGGGGATCAGTCGTGTTACACATAAAAATGGGCTTACCAATGCTTCTGTAAGCCATTTTTGTAACGCAGGTATTCCTTGATCTTCATAAATTGCTTGACTCGCACGATCTGAGATGGACACTAAACCAATTTTGCAGGACATCGTTATTTTTCTTTTTTTATAAGATATAAGCGCTGTAAAGGGTTGATTAATTCTGTTGGAGATAAACACTATCTTGCCTATTTTTTGCTTTCTATGATCCTAAAGCAATAACCTCAAGAATCATTTTTGAAACTTCTTGTAACTTATTTCAGAACAGTAAGCAGATTATAATTATCTATTTTTCAATAATTTCATCACAAAAAACTTGGCGATCTGATTTTTTAACAGCTTTATTGTAACATTATAGATTTACAAAACAAAAAATGCGACAACTAGTTAGACAGTATCAACTTATTGAAAAGAATTGTTAAAAATTGGCTAAAGAAAAATTATGAATTTATTTGAAATTTATAGATCTGTTAAAATGTAATCAAAATAAATGGAAGTTTTATAAAAAATAGGGTGTGATAATGCGCTTCTTTGTTATATTGAACTATTTAAAACTATAAATTCAGAGCATTGATTTGCTATGAAACTTGATTTAATTCGTATTTGCAATTTTCGCTCAATAAATGATATAGAAATTAAATTACAAAATTTGACATTATTAGTTGGCGAAAATAATGCTGGAAAAAGCAACATTATTGATGCAATACGCACTTTTTATGATGATCGGAAATTTCAGGAAACAGACTTACCAAAAAACCGATCTAATGAAGAATCATGGATTGAACTATCTTATTCTCTTAATCCAAATGAAGTGGAGCTTCTACCAAAAAAACCTACACTAGAAATAAAAAATGGGATTTTGAGTATTCGCAGATATTTTAAAAGCTCAAAGCATTATAAGGAAAAACAGGGTAATTTTTATCAATCAATCGATAATTATCGAACTCACATTCCCATTAAGGGCTTTCAATTAAAAAATATACCAAACGCAATACTTGGTCAAATAATTTACATACCGTCCTTAATAAAACCTTCTGAAACTTTCAAAACAAGCGCTGCATCCCCATTTCGCAATTTGCTAAATAGTCTTCTAGAGCGTTCTGTGGCTAAACAAAAAGCTTTGACAAAACTGCAGAGTGCTTTTGAGAATTTCTGTAAAGAGGCAAAAAAGAGCGGAGGTTTTATAGATCAAATCAAGACCCCATTAAATGAAGAAATTAAAGAATGGGGCATTGAAATGAATATGGTAAACAATCCAATTAAATCAGAAGATATAGCAAAGCTATTTATTGGGTGCAAATTTCAGGATCTTCGATCTGATAATCCTTCAGTTAATGAAGAACCAGAATTTGCGCTTGAAAATTATGGAGGCGGTTTTCAACGCTACGTGATCTATACATTATTGCGCATAATACCTACTATTTTAGCCGGCAGTGATAGTCACCATTCAAATCTAAATCTATCTTTTAACCTTATTCTTTTTGAAGAACCAGAAATTTTTTTACATCCGACTCAGCAAGAGAATATGGCTTATCAACTATTTGATTTGGCTAACCAAGAAAACTATCAAATCATCATTGCAACACATTCTGCAATTTTTGCTAGCAAAGCTGTCCAAAACGAAAAAGATAGCAATGAAAACTTTAAAAAAATTGTGCGTGTTGAGAAAAAGAAGGGAGAGTTAGCGACTAACATTTTTCAAGCAGACAATTTTTTTAGTAATAATGAAGCACTATTGCAGACTCTGCAAGATTTTAAAAAAAGAAAAGATGTGTGTACTAATGGCAGAACAAAGGCTGAGAACCTAATTAAAACGGCTTCCGAAGAGGTAAGCAATTTTCGTTTACCCTTATGGCTCAATCACGAAAGATCTATTTTATTCTTCTCTAATACGGTTCTTTTGGTAGAGGGAGCCACAGAAAAAGCATTGTTTGATTATCTTCTAAAAAATAAATGGAAAGATCTAAAGATGGATCACATAAACATCATAGATGTATTAGGAAAATACAATTTTCATCATTTTATGGCTCTTATGAAAGACTTCGGTATACAGCATGGCGTATTATTTGATGATGATATCCACAACAAAACCAATCAATTTGATCTTAATCAATCTATCAATAGCTTTATAAAAGAGTGCAAAAATAAATATACCTTAGCCGAACCCGTTGGAATCGAATGTGATATAGAAAAATTTTTGGGGTTAAACAAACCCCCAAGAACTGAATTAAAACCACTTTATATGCTTAAAGCGTTAACATACAATGAAATTAAACAAGAAAAATTAGAAAAACTTCGAGAGAAATTTTGCAAGGCACTTAATCTTACCAACAAACAATGAGTACAAATCTATAATTTTTTCTAATAATGCACCATGTGTTTCATTGAAATGAAATTTTTACATATAGCTCAACTCATCGCCGGGGCATTTCATGCAACTGATTGATCTTATCGCTTTACTAGATAACAAATTAACACCTTGGCAATTTTCTGATGTAGCTCCCAATGGCCTACAAATCCAAGGAAAACCCTATATTAATCGCATACTAGTAGGAGTTACAGCAAGCCAATCTCTTATTGATGAAGCAATTGCTATAAAAGCCGATGCTATATTGGTGCATCATGGTTGCTTTTGGAAAAATGAGCCCCAAATCATAACGGGTATCAAAAAACATCGTATCCAAACTTTACTGAGTCATGATATCAGTTTAATTGCTTACCATTTGCCACTAGATGCGCATGTTGAAGTTGGTAACAACGCAATGCTTGCAAAACTTTTTGATTGGCAAGTCACTGGGCAATCAGGCGAGCAAAACCTTGTGTGGCATGGCACCACTGAAGCAACAGTTGCAAAAAAATTTGCAAATCAAATCAGTCAAACACTCAGCCAACCCACTCAACTGCTAGGTGATGCAACAAAAAAAATACATCATATTGCATGGTGCTCAGGCGCAGCCCAAAGCTATTTTTCTGATGCACTTGCTTTGGATATTGATGCCTTTGTCACCGGTGAAGTATCAGAATATAACTATCACATAGCCCAAGAAAGTGGGGTTGTTTTTATTGCCGCAGGGCACCATGCTACAGAGCGCTATGGTATTCAAGCATTAGGAAACTGGCTGTCAAATACAACAGATATTACAATCCAACATAGTATGCAACATAATCCCATTTAATAATTATATTAACGCGATGCTCTGACAATGCGCTGTTTGTCACGCTGCCACTCACGCTCTTTATCGCTTTGCCTTTTATCATACTGTTTTTTGCCCTTTGCAAGGGCAATATCGACTTTAATCCAACCTTTTTTATAATGAAAGTTAAGTGGTACTAAGGTATAACCTGCCCTTTCCACTTTACCAATTAATTTATTGATTTCAAGCTGATTCAGTAGAAGTTTTCTTGGGCGAATCGGATCAGGTTTAATGTGAGTTGATGCGGCCGGTAATGCAGCAATATGACTACCAATTAACCACAGTACACCATTTTTACAGCGAATATAAGCCTCTTGAAGCTGCGCACGATTTGCACGAATCGCTTTAACTTCCCAACCCTCTAAAACAAGTCCCGCTTCAAATTGTGCCTCAATAAAATAATCATGAAAGGCTTTACGATTCTGAACAATACTCATAGGATAGCGTCTTGTTTCATAAAAAATCAACGAGAAGCAATTTTAACAAAGTCCATTAAGATGCCTGTCATTCAAAAACATATTGTAGCACCTTACACACCACACCAAATTTACACGCTAGTTGCAAATGTTGAACATTACCCAGAATTTTTAAAATGGTGCCAACGCTCAACAAGCTCTCCCCTATCCGAAAATGAAGTAGCGGCGACTTTATGGATAGCCTATTTAGGGATGTATCATCCATTTACAACAAAAAATACGTTAAAAAACGACCGATCTATTTTGATGAAACTGATAGACGGGCCATTTCGTTTTTTGGAAGGTGAGTGGCACTTTAAAAGCCTACCCAAAGGGTGCGATATTACTTTTGAGTTAGCTTACGAATTTTCAACCCCTTGGTTTAGTATGTTGTTGTCACCTATTTTTCACTCAATTGCCAATACCCTCGTTGCCGCTTTTATAGAAGAGGCGCACCAGCTTTACGGCAAATCAGTAAACGAAAGTGCTAAAAAATGAACGGCAAACCAACTGCATTTGTCGATCACTGGCAGAGTTAGCGCTAATGGGTTGCTCAGGAAACTCTTCGGGCGTATAAACTCTTTCTTTGATCAACTGATTATTGTGGTCATAAATCTTAATCATTTTAGGTCGAAAAGTTTTTTTGGCACAGTTAATTTGGCAGCTAATATATTGGTAAGTAGCTCGATAAGGTTTTTTGCTATCAAGAATCGTTTTGCGATCAATAAAATCAACTAAATCGCCTGATTCCTGAATGGAAATTTTATCTAATTCATGCAACACTGCACCATCACTTGACACCCCTAAATTCACCCATTCATGTTTAATCAACTCCCCTTTTTCTGTGCGTGGCGTATATATTGCACAGCCAGCTAAAAGCGACACAGTAAAAAAAAGCGCAACTTTTGCGCTCAATCGCAAGACCATAGGTTGATTCCATCTTATTAAACTTAAAAAGAATGGGTATTATCCCGCAAAATAAAACAAATTGCCATCTGATTAAGTCAATTCATTGCCCACATAAATAGGCTAAAAATTAAATTAAATCAATAAAAAGCCCGCTTAAAAAGCGGGCTTTTTAAAAAAGCAAACACAATTACATCATACCACCCATACCGCCACCCATTCCACCCATATCAGGCATACCGCCTGAGGCAGGCTTTTCTTCAGCCAATTCAGCAACCATGCAATCGGTTGTGAGCATCAAGCTAGCAATGGAAGCGGCATGTTGCAATGCAGAGCGAGTGACTTTAGCGGGATCCAAAACACCCATTGTGATCATGTCACCATATTCACCAGAAGCTGCATTAAAACCAAAGTTGCCTTGCCCTGCAATGATTTTGTTAACCACCACGGAAGGCTCTTCACCTGCATTAGCAACAATTTGTCTTAAAGGCTCTTCTAAAGCACGCAATACAATTTTGATACCTGCTTCTTGGTCAGCATTAATTGCTTTAAGGTTGACAATGGCAGCGCGAGCGCGCAGTAATGCAACACCACCACCTGGGACAATCCCTTCTTCAACAGCGGCGCGTGTTGCATGCAATGCGTCATCTACACGTGCTTTTTTCTCTTTCATTTCCACTTCAGTAGCAGCACCAACTTTAATCACCGCAACTCCACCTGCTAATTTAGCAACACGCTCTTGCAGTTTTTCGCGATCATAGTCCGATGTAGATGCTTCGACCTGTTGACGAATCTCGGCAACCCGCGCTTGAATTTCTTTTGTTTTGCCTGATCCATCAATGATTGTAGTGTTTTCTTTTGCAATTTCAACGCGTTTTGCGCTACCGAGCATATCCAGCGTTACTTTCTCAAGCGATAACCCCACTTCTTCGGCAATGACTTGACCACCTGTTAAAACAGCAATATCTTGCAACATTGCTTTGCGGCGATCACCAAAACCAGGCGCTTTAACAGCAATTGCTTTTAAAATACCGCGAATGTTATTCACAACAAGTGTTGCCAAGGCTTCACCTTCAACATCTTCAGCCACAATCAATAAAGGACGACCCGCTTTAGCAACTTGCTCTAAAACTGGCAATAAGTCGCGAATATTAGATATTTTTTTGTCATATAGCAAAACAAAAGGATCATCCAATACCGCAATTTGTTTTTCAACATTGTTGATAAAATAGGGGCTTAAGTAACCGCGGTCAAACTGCATTCCTTCGACCACATCTAACTCATTGACCAGTGACTTACCATCTTCAACAGTAATCACCCCTTCTTTGCCAACTTTATCCATTGCATCGGCAATAATTTGCCCAACATCGGTATCCGCATTCGCTGAAATAGAACCAACTTGAGCAATTTCTTTAGAGGTAACGCAAGGCTTAGCAATTTTTTGAAGCTCAATCACCAAAGCAGCCACGGCTTTATCAATGCCACGCTTCAAATCCATGGGGTTCATCCCCGCCGCTACATACTTCATGCCTTCTTTAACAATGGATTGCGCTAATACCGTTGCTGTAGTTGTTCCGTCGCCTGCCACATCGGAGGTTTTAGAGGCAACCTCTTTTAGCATCTGTGCACCCATGTTTTCAAACTTGTCTTTTAGTTCAATTTCCTTAGCAACCGTTACGCCATCTTTGGTAATTGTCGGCGCACCAAATGAGCGATCCAATACCACATTGCGACCCTTCGGTCCCAAAGTCACCTTGACGGCATCAGCCAAGATATTCAAACCATGTGTCATTTTTTGGCGAGCAGAATCACCAAAACGTACGTCTTTAGCTGCCATAGTCTATTACTCCAAAATGTAATTTTTTAATCAATTGTTCGGGGGTTGATTGCATTAATTTGTCAAGCAATTAACTAATAATCCCCATCACATCTTCTTCGCGCATCACCAAAATTTCTTCCCCATCTACTTTGATGGTTTGTCCAGAGTACTTACCAAAAATAACCTTGTCGCCAACTTTAAGCTCTAAAGCACGACACTGGCCATTTTCAAGAATTTTTCCCTTACCAACTGCAAGCACTTCACCGATATCCGGTTTTTCAGCAGCCGAACCGGGCAAAACAATACCTGAAGCCGTTTTTTCCTCAGCCTCTAAACGTTTGATCGCCACACGATCATGCAAAGGACGAATTGCCATTAACTTCTCCAATCAATTAACAAAAAAGATGATATCCAATAAACCAGTTTTCAATAACTTTATGTGATGGTTTATGCCTTATTTATCTGTAGTAAAAAGATAAGGGCAAATTTTTATATTTCAAGTCATACAATCTAAAAAACTGCAATTAAATCCTAAAAGCCACTTCGTTTTGGTAACAACAATCGGCAATAAACCGGATAAGGACAAAAAAATTACCGTATAATTCTACCCATTAGTATGCTGAAATCTGCAATGAAAGCAGGATTTTAGAGAAGTGTAATGGGTTAATCCAAGGACATAATATGCAAATTGGTATTCCTAAAGAATATGGAGCAAATATAACGCGTGTTGCAGCGACTCCAAAAAACGTTCAGCAGCTCATTGAGCTTGGGTTTGATGTCGTTGTCGAAAAAGAAGCGGGGGAATTAGCTCATTTTGATGATGAATCATTTTTAAAGGCAGGCGCAACCATCGCTTCAACAAAAGCGATCTGGCAAGCACCCATTATCCTTAAGATTAATGCACCCACTGATCCAGAAATTAATTATCTTAAAGAAGGCGCCACACTCATTAGTTTTATTTGGCCGGCTCAGAACCCTGATTTACTCAAAAAACTCGCCAACAAAAAAATCACTGTCATCGCCATGGATGCGATACCTCGAATCTCCCGTGCGCAATCAATGGATGCCCTAAGCTCTATGGCTAATATCGCAGGGTATCGTGCAGTAATAGAAGCCGCTCATGAATTTGGTCGATTTTTTACTGGTCAAATCACAGCCGCAGGTAAAATTCCTCCCGCCAAAGTACTGGTCATTGGTGCGGGTGTTGCAGGCCTTGCAGCAATCGGAGCCGCCAGCGCATTAGGAGCCATTGTGCGCGCTTTTGATACGCGACCTGAGGTAAAAGAACAAATCCAAAGTATGGGTGCAAAATTTTTGGAAGTAGCTCTTGAAGAAGAATCGGGTAGTGGCGATGGTTATGCCAAAGAAATGTCCAAAGCCTTTATTGAGGCAGAAATGGCTTTATTTGCAGCAGAAGCTAAAGAAGTTGATATCATTGTCACCACCGCTTTAATTCCCGGTAAACCAGCGCCACGCCTAATCACTAAGGCCATGGTTGATACGATGAAACCTGGTAGCATTGTGGTAGACTTGGCTGCAGCAACGGGTGGCAATTGCGAATTAACCGTCGCCGATCAGGTTGTTGTCACAAGCAACCATGTCAAAATTCTCGGTTACACAGATTTACCTAGTCGCCTACCAACACAATCTTCACAACTATACAGTGCAAATCAAGTTAACTTGATTAAATTGCTATGCCCTGATAAAGATGGCACACTTGCGATTGATTTTGATGATGTGGTTGTGCGACAAGCAACAGTGATTAAATCAGGAGAAATCACTTGGCCAGCACCCCCCATCAAAGTATCGGTAGCTAAAGAAAAATCTGAAGCAGTAAAACCCGCCGAAACAGCTCCCCCTACTAGGACATCAAACAAAATACGCCCATATCTATTAAGAGCTTTGATGCTCGTGGCGGTTCTGTTTGTTGCCTTGACAGTACCCAGCTCGTTTTTGGCGCACTTTACCGTGTTTTCATTAGCTTGCATTGTGGGTTATTACGTTATTTGGAATGTGACTCACGCACTTCATACCCCTTTAATGTCTGTGACTAACGCCATTTCAGGCATTATCATCATTGGGGCACTACTTCAAATTGCGGGACACCAATCATTGACCATATCACTTGCATTTTTTGCTACTTTAATTGCCAGTATCAATATTTTTGGTGGATTTGCAGTGACACAACGCATGTTAAAAATGTTTCAAAAAAGATAAATTATGCTCAACATATTGTTTTCCACTAGCCTGACACAAGCCGCCTACATCATTGCAGCTATTTTATTTATTTGTAGTTTGGCGGGTCTATCCAAACATGAATCAGCTAGAAGAGGTAATGTTTATGGGATGATCGGAATGACCATTGCCGTTTTGGCAACGATTGTACGATTAGACCAAAACACCTGGCTATTTATCACCATTGCAATGGTATCGGGTGCCATCATTGGGTTATATTTTGCGCGTAAAATCGAAATGACGCAGATGCCAGAGCTCATTGCAATACTGCATAGTTTTGTGGGTCTTGCTGCGGTATTGGTTGGTTTTAATAGTTTCTTAGCGCCTCATGATCTTGTTGGAGCTGAATACACCATCCATCTCGTTGAGATATATCTAGGAATATTTATCGGCGCCATTACCTTTTCAGGTTCAATTGTAGCTTTTGGTAAACTCAATGGCGCTCTCTCATCAAACCCCTTGCGTTTGCCGTATAAACATACACTCAATTTAACTGCTTTAATCATCACAGTTTTGTTAATGGTTTATTTTGTTACGCAAACTCAAAGTATGGCTTTTTCATGGATTGTTTTGGGTATTATGACCACTGTTGCCCTTTTGTTTGGTTGGCATCTGATCTCTTCTATTGGTGGTGCTGACATGCCTGTTGTTGTTTCAATGTTGAACTCCTATTCTGGATGGGCAGCAGCTGCAGCAGGTTTTATGCTGTCAAATGATTTACTAATTATAACGGGTGCACTTGTTGGCTCATCGGGCGCCATCTTGTCCTATATTATGTGCCGTGCGATGAACCGCTCGTTTATTAGTGTAATTGCTGGCGGATTCGGTACAGCCAGTCTTGCGCTGGCAGCAGAATCAATAGGTGAATACCATGAAGTACTTGCAGAAAAAGTAGCTGAAATACTCAAAAATGCACACTCAGTGATTATTGCTCCAGGCTATGGCATGGCAGTGGCGCAAGCACAGTATCCGGTAGCAGATATTGCGCAAAAATTAATTGGCATAGGTATTCAGGTTCGCTTTGCTATTCACCCGGTTGCGGGGCGCTTACCAGGCCATATGAATGTATTGCTTGCCGAAGCAAAGGTGCCTTATGATATTGTTTTGGAAATGGATGAAATTAATCAAGACTTTCTAGAAACCGATGTAGTGCTTGTTTTAGGGGCTAATGATACGGTCAATCCAAGTGCAGAAGACGACCCTAATAGTCCTATTGCGGGAATGCCCGTACTACAAGTTTGGAAAGCAAAAGAGGTAATTGTCAATAAGCGCTCAATGAATACTGGTTATGCGGGTGTAGCCAACCCCCTTTTCTTTAAAGAAAATACACAGATGGTTTTTGGGGACGCCAAAAAGACAGTCGAAGCGATCTTGCGTGCCTTGTAAAGAGGCTCTTAAGCAGGATTATGCTGTGTGCAAACATCAGGGGTTCCCGTAGACCGGAAAACGCCGACAAAGTTCCAGCACAGCTTGGCGTACCTTGTTAAGGGTTTCTATATTGTCAGGTGCATCAGTTACATCAGCCAATAAATTGGCCATCAACTGAGTTTCTATTTCTTTAAAGCCACGCGTCGTAATAGCAGGGGTACCGATACGAATACCTGAAGTGATCGTAAATTTTTCAGGGTCATTGGGGATAGCATTTTTGTTCACCGTGATATTCGCAACTTCTAAAGCTTTTTCGATGGCTTTTCCTGTTGTGTTTTTGGATCGCAAATCAATGAGTAAGACATGCGATTCTGTTCGACCCGAAACAATACGAAGACCGCGCTTCGTTAAAACTTCTGCGATCACTAGCGCATTTTGTTTAATCTGCTTAGCATAATCCTTAAAACAAGGTTCAAGTGCTTCTTTTAATGCCACCGCTTTGGCAGCAATCACATGCATTAAAGGGCCACCCTGCAAACAAGGAAATACAGCCGAATTAATTGCTGCAGCATATTTTGCTTTGGCCATCACAATACCCCCGCGAGGCCCTCGCAAAGTTTTGTGGGTCGTGGTAGTCACAAAATCAGCATAAGCAATTGGACTGGGATATTCACCTGCAGCAATCAGGCCCGCATAGTGGGCCATATCAACAAATAAGTAGGCATTGACTTGGTCAGCGATTTGACGAAACCTAGCCCAATCAATCTCTAAACTATAAGCGGAAGCACCCGCAATAATCATTTTTGGTTGATGAGTTTTCGCTAAACGCTCAACGGCTTCATAATCAATCTCCTCTTGGTCATTTAGACCATAGGAAAATGCTTGATACAAGCGACCCGATACATTTACCGCAGCACCGTGAGTCAGGTGACCCCCATGCGCCAAACTCATCCCTAAGATAACATCACCTGGCTTAAGAGCCGCCATAAAAACGGCTTGGTTCGCTTGGCTACCCGAATGAGGCTGTACATTGACATATTCTGCACCAAACAACGCTTGGCACCGATCAATAGCGAGTTGTTCAACCTGATCAACAAATTCGCATCCGCCATAATAGCGCTTAGTCGGATAGCCCTCTGCATATTTATTAGTTAACACTGAGCCTTGCGCCTCTAAGACAGCTTGGCTCACATAGTTTTCAGAGGCAATGAGCTCAACGCATTCTTCTTGGCGCTTGAGTTCAGCACGCATTGCTAAAAAAAGTGTTGGATCAAATTGGGCAATATTTTGTTTTGGATCAAACATGAGGCTCGCAATTAATTCTATTAAAGTTAATCGGTCACTTGAGCGTACTTTTATTGTAACATACCACTATCATTAGTTTTAAAGTAAATTGATAGCCTCAATCAACCTGTTTTTTGATAAGTATCGTTGATCTAAAATACACCAAAAAACTCACCAGCGGTTTTATTGATCAACCCAAAACAAGCCTATTATGCTGACTCATCCCAATATTGATCATGTTGTACTTCAAATCGGTCCCCTAGCGCTTTATTGGTATGGTTTAACTTATACGGCGGCTTTTTTGATGTTTATATCACTAGGCAAACGTGATGCACGATCAAATCCAGTATGGAATCAAGCCATGGTGGAGCGCATCATGCTATATGGACTATTTGGCGTGATCTTGGGCGGTCGATTCGGTTGGGTATTATTCTATAAATGGAATTTTTATATGAGCCATCCTTTCAAAATATTGGCACTTTGGGAAGGTGGCATGTCGTTTCATGGTGGGTTAATTGGGGTATTGATTGCGATTAGCGTGCTAGCTTATCGCACTAACTATTCTTTTTGGAAAATTACCGATTTTGTCGCACCCCTGATCCCGCCAGGACTTGCTGCGGGGCGTATTGGTAATTTTATAAATGGTGAATTATGGGGGAGGGTCACTACTGATAGTCTACCCTGGGCAATGGGCTTTCCTAATGCGTACTCTGTGGACTATTCTTACGCCATGAGTCACCCAGAATGGCTTAGTTTTTTTAAATTGCATCACGCGCTGCCTCGCCATCCCTCACAACTTTATGAATGCTTATTAGAGGGTCTATTACTATTTATTGTATTGCACTGTTATCGCAAAAAACCAAGAAATCTTGGCAAAATCTCTGGTATGTTTTTGGTTTGTTACGGGGCAATTCGCTATGGGGTTGAGGAGTTTAGAGCGCCTGACGCATTTATGCCGCAATTACTTTGGGATTTATCAATGGGTCAATGGCTATCAATCCCTATGATACTGATCGGGTTTATGCTACTCATCAACCCTTTTGCAAAAACTGCACCAAGCAATTAATCAACGTAACAACCATCTTTTTTTAATCCGCTGTTGGATCCTTTGGTAGTACATCTAAAAGCTGGCGTTTTAGCATCATTATTTGATGACGCATAGCAAAAAAATGATTCGTCACCATTAACAATCCCACCAAAATACCTAACAAGAAAAAACCGATGAGCAATACAATCAGTGGAAAAACAAATTGATAGCCAAACAACAACTGAAACTTCACCAGTTGACTATTATAGGCAGCGATAATAACCAGCAACATCAATAAAGCCAATCCTACTAAGCGAACAATTAAACGCATCATCAATTTCCAGTAAAATTAAGGCACTATCTAATAAAAAACTGATTAACCGCGCGGGTGATGCTGTGCATGAATTTGCTTTAAACGCTCTTTAGCTACATAAGTATAAATTTGCGTTGTCGAAATATCAGCATGACCCAATAAAAGCTGTACAACACGTAAATCGGCACCATGATTGACAAGATGAGTTGCAAAAGCATGACGCAAACTATGTGGGCTAATCGGCTGAAGATCGGCCATTTTGGCATAGCGAGTAATCCAATACCAAATCATCTGTCTTGTGATTTTGCAACCTCGATGAGTCACCATCAGCGCATCAGTGCGTTTTTGCTTCATCAGTAAGGGTCGCGATTCGGTTAAATAACGCTGGAGCCAGTAACAAGCCACTTCACCCAAGGGAACTTGTCGCTCTTTATTGCCTTTACCGATCGGCGCGACAACACCTTGCACAAGATCAATTTGCATCAAAGTTAGCGCCGTTAATTCACTTACTCTCAGGCCGCTCGCATACATCAGCTCTAAAAAAGCGCGGTTACGTAAACCAAGGGATGTCGTAGTATCCGGTATGGACAATAATGCTTCAACATGGTATTCAGAAATAGCTTGGGGTAAACGGTGCCCAAGACGAGGAGGCGCCATCAGCAAACTAGGATTATGAGTCATGTACTGTTGTTGAGCAGCATAGTGATAAAAACGTCGCCAAGCCGCAAGACGCCTTGCAGCAGTTGTCGTTTTTTGTTGTTGAATAATCTTAAAAAGTGTTTGATCAAGATCAAATCTTGTGGCGCTGAGTAAGTTTTTTTGAGATAAAGCCAATGATACCGCAAGGCAACAAAGATCATTGCGGTACGCAGACAAGGTATTAGGCGACACATTCTCATTAGCCCAAAGCCAATCAAGAAACCGATCAATCAACCCCGCGTCGTCAGGGCAAATAGCATCCCTCATAAGTATCCTCCGATATGAAGGAATTTCGTCTTAAGCTTCTCTGGCAACCTCTTCAATCGGCGCTACTTGTAAAAAAGCGTCAGGCAGCTTACGAGTAGGCAATTTTTCTTTAATACGCGCTGATTTACCGGTGCGACCTCTTAGGTAATATAGTTTGGCGCGCCTAACATCACCTTGACGCTTCACTATCAATGAAACGAGCATAGGAGAATAAGTCTGAAAAGTACGCTCAACACCTTCACCTGCAGAAATTTTGCGCACGGTAAAAGCGCTATTGAGTCCACGGTTGCGTTTTGCAATCACCACACCCTCAAAAGTCTGCGCACGCTCACGACTGCCTTCAACCACCTTAACCTGGACAGCAATCAAATCACCGGGCGAAAAATCCGGCATAGTTTTATTTAAACGGGCAATTTCTTCTTGCTCAATTTGTTCAATCAGATTCACGATCACTCCATTCTTATAAAAAAACCTGCTCTTGCTGAAATTCTGCCAATAATTCTGTTTCTTGCACTGTCAATGAGCGACCGACAAGCAAATCCGGGCGACGACACCAGGTACGCCCCAATGACTGCTTAAGTCGCCAAGCGGCAATTTTACCATGATGACCCGACGATAACACAGTGGGGACTGTCATACCTAAAAATTCTTCGGGGCGCGTATAGTGCGGGTAATCTAGCAAACCATTCATAAAAGAATCTTGTTCGCAAGATACTGGATCATTAAGTACGCCAGGCAAAAGTCGCAATAGCGCATCCATCAAAATCATCGCAGGCAATTCGCCGCCGGATAAAACATAATCACCAACCGATATTTCTTCATCAACTGCTCGTTCAATTAAACGCTCATCAACTCCCTCATAGCGACCACATAACAAGATGAGTGAGGGTTTTTTTGACAGTTCAAGTACTTTTTTTTGATCCAACGGTTTGCTTTGTGGTGAAAGGTAAACCACATAAGTAGGTTGATGGTGCTGCGCCTCTTTAGCGGCGTTAATTGCCAAAGATAAGGGTTCAGCCAACATAACCATACCCGCACCCCCTCCATAAGGTCTGTCATCAACCGTACGGTGGGCATCCAAAACAAATTGGCGAGGATCCCATGCTTTAAAATGCCATATCCCTTTTTTCAACGCTTTGCCCGTCACCCCAAAATCCGTTAAGGCGCTAAACATATCGGGAAACAATGTGATCACATCAAATTGCATGTTCTATAACTCATTTTTTTAATCATCTGCTTCCCACGCCACTTTTATTGAGCGATTTGACAAGTTCACATCCTTTATAATAGCCAAAACAAAGGGAATAGATTGTTCTTTTTTGTCATCTTTTACCACCATCACATCATGCGCTGGTGTTCTAAATAATTGAGTCACTTGACCCAATGTTTTGCCACCATGATTGGATACAGTCATACCGATTAAATCGGTCCAATAGTATTCATGTGGTTGTGGTTTTGGCAATTGATGGCGTGGCACTGCAACGAGCCGACCTTTAAGAGCGAGCGCCTGGTCACGATTGGTAACCGATTTAAAGGCAATCGCCAAAACAAAGGGACGAACTTGGCTAGTTACTTGCTCATAAGGTTGCCACAATCCCCCTAAAGCGCCAAGATACAAAATAGGGTAACGCAAGAGACTATCAAAAATTTCCGTATCAGGACGTATCGCAACCCAACCTTGGGTCCCCAATGCTTTTTGCACATAACCCATCACAACCAGATTTTTTTCAGTCATCCGTTGCTAGCTACCCAACTAAACATCCACAGAAGTTTCCTGCGTGGCTTCGTCTTCAGATATGATATCGCTTGCTGCCTTTTGAGGTGCTTTTATTTCGACCGTTTCTGGGTTCACCACTTCTTTTTCAGTCGCGTCATCTGTTTTGTCTGCGGGTGGCACTATTTCGCTTGCTGTTTTTGGGTTCTCTTTTGTTTTTTCAAGCTTTGTTTCAGCTATTTCTTCAGGTTTTGCATCAGCAGCACCTTCTGCTAAAGCTTTTTCTGATTGACGAGTCTTAATAGATTTTTTGGGCTTTGCCTTAAGGGGTTTTTTGACAACAGCTGATTGATCTTTCTTGGAAGACGATCCAGGAGCTTGACGTTGAATATCAACTAACCGTTTGACTGCATCGGACACATGAGCCCCAACACCCACCCAATAATCAAAACGCTCAATCGTAAGACGAATATATTCTTCTTCTCCTTTTGCCATCGGATTAAAAAATCCAATGCGCTCAATAAAGCGACCATCTCGTCGACTACGCGAATCAGTCACTAGAACATGGTAAAACGGGCGACTTTTAGCGCCTCCGCGAGCCAAACGAATAGCAACCATAAGAACACAATCCCTAAAATTTGAAGGAAAATTTTTTCAACAATCCCTTATTTTATGCCATCACAAGGTAGCTTAGCAAGCCTATTTCCAAATACTTAGAGAGTATTTTGTAGGAATAATAGCAAACTTGTAGTGAGATAATTCTTATCGAACCCGATAGTGCTATACTAGAATCAATAATTTGAGGCTTAACAATAACCTTGGCAAACAATGAAATTTTTAGTCAGTAACGATGATGGCTATCTAGCACCCGGTATTATCGCATTAACAGAAGCTTTATCTGACTTTGGTCAAATAACCGTTTTGGCGCCAGAAAGAGAGCGAAGTGGCGCCAGTAATTCGTTAACGCTTAACCGCCCAATAAGCATTCATATTGCCGGTAATCAATTTCAGTATGTGGATGGAACGCCTACGGACTGCGTGCATCTTGCGATGGCGGGCTTGTTGCCATATAAACCTGATATGGTCATTTCCGGGATTAATCATGGCGCCAATATGGGCGATGATACCCTTTATTCTGGCACTGTCGCTGCTGCTATTGAAGGGTTTTTATTTGGAATTCCTGCCATCGCCATATCAATGGCAGGCAAATCTGGTCAACATTTTGCCACTGCGCAGGCAGTTATTAAAACCCTTGTTGCGCATTTTATTGCTTACCCATCTCAACCTGCCCAATTACTGAATGTGAATGTACCCGATATACCGTTTTCTCAATTAAAAGGCATGAAAGCAACCCGTTTGGGTCGCCGACATCAAGAAAAATTCATTACTCCCATGAAAAGCCCAAGAGGAAATACCGTCTATTGGGTCGGTGAAGTCGGTAAAGCCAAAGACGCAGCTCACGATACCGATTTTTGGGCTTGTGAAAATGGCTTTGCCTCTATAACACCCCTGACCGTTGATTTAACGGCAATTGATCAAGTACAAAGGGTTGCTCAGTGGCTAGCCAAAGTCTAAGATGAAGACAACAACATATCCTAATTCCGGCATGCTCTCTGAGCGCACAAGAATCCGTATGGTTGAACGTCTTGTTCAGTGTGGCATCAAACACCCCAAAGTACTCAAAGCCATGGAACAAGTACCTCGTCATTTATTTGTGGATGAAGCCCTCGCTACTTTGTCTTATCAAGATAAATCACTACCAATCGGCTACGGCCAAACTATTTCACAACCCTATATCGTCGCCAAAATGACCGAGCTGTTACTTCAAAACGGTATGCCACATAAAGTATTAGAAATTGGAACCGGTTGTGGATATCAAAGTGCCGTTTTACTCGCCACAGGTATTGCAGAAATTTATTCCATTGAACGCTTAGGGGCCGTTTTAAGTCTTGCTCGTCAGAATCTTCGCCGTGCACATCTGACTAAAATCCGTCTAGTTCATAAAGACGGCTATACCGGCTTACCCGAAGCAGCACCCTTTGATGGCATCCTGATCACAGCCGCAACAAAAAAAATTCCCGACTTGTTATTTGATCAACTAAATATCAAGAGTTGTTTAATTGCGCCAATTGGCGATGACATCACGCAACATCTTTGGTGTTTTGAAAAAACAACCACTACCATTCAAAAAACATGCTTAGAAGCCGTCAATTTTGTTCCTATGCTAACGGGTAAAGCATAAAATAATACCCACAAATTAATTGATTTGGAGTATCAATATGACAATTCAAAAGGGCTCATCAATTCGTTGGGGTTTATTACTGCTAAATTTATTGCTGACCAGCTGCAGCTGGTTACATCAAGCACCTGCACCCATTGTCAAAGGCATACCCCTTGAAGAAGCACCTGCGCCGCAAAGCACATCTGCTGAAGCAATCTCTATTACAAGTGAAGCATCCGATACCATTTCATCAGAACAGGATACCGATTAATCCTAACAAAGGAAAAATGATGATAACCCTTTACGGCATTACTCAATGCGCAACCGTTCAACGAGCAAAAAATTGGCTGGATAACAATAAAATGCCTTATGTATTTGTTGATTTTAAAAAAATACCCATCGCACCTACTAAAATATTTATCTGGCTGAATAAGCTCGGCAGTCAAAAACTGATTAATCGGCAAGGCCTAACATGGCGTAATTTGTCAGATACTGACAAACAATCGATCAACAATGAAGAAGAAACCATTGCACTCCTAGTTAAAAAACCAACATTGATGAAGCGACCCATCCTAGAACATCAAGAAAAGCTGCTTTGTGGTTTTGATTTAACACAGTATCAGGAGCTTTTTAGATGAACCCTGCCGTTGAGTTGGCATGCCAACTCATTCGCTACCCGTCTGTCACCCCAAATGACGCCGGCTGTTTGAGCTTCATTGCCAAATATTTGGCAGCTTTAGGTTTTCAAATTGAATGGCTACCTTTTGGTCCAGTAACCAATCTATGGGCAAAATTAGGGCAAACGCAACCTACTTTATGCTTTGCGGGTCACACGGATGTCGTACCACCGGGCTCGCTCACCAACTGGCGAGCCCCGCCTTTTGAGCCGACGATTCAAGATGGTTATCTTTATGGTCGTGGTGCAGCAGATATGAAATCCGCTATTGCTGCGTTTTTAGTGGCCACCCAATCCTTTTTGACGAAACAACCTCACTTTAAGGGATCAATCGCATTTTTACTCACCTCCGACGAAGAAGGTGACGCAATAGATGGAACAGCACGCGTTGTAGACACACTTATGTTGCGCAATGAACCGATTGATTTTTGTTTGATTGGTGAGCCTTCTTCGCAAAAAACACTCGGAGATACCATTAAAATAGGCCGTAGAGGGTCTTTAACAGGCAATTTAACTATCAAAGGTCACCAAGGCCATATTGCTTACCCACATCTTGCGATTAACCCCATTCACGATCTAAATAAAGCCTTAACAGCATTAATTCATGCAAAATGGGATCAAGGCAATGCATACTTTGAGCCAACCGCTTGGCAGGCTTGCTATATTCATTCAGATTCCGGTGCGGTTAACATCATTCCGCAAAATAGTGTCTTAAAATTTAATTTTCGCTTTTCAATCGAAAGTACTGCTGAGTCACTTAAACAATATGTCATTAACCTATTGGATCAGCAAAAAATAAACTATGAAATCGACTGGACTTTGTCGAGCGAACCTTCTTTGGATACAGTCGGTGAATTTGCCCAAGTTTTGCAAAAAATTACAGAATCCATCACTAGCCAGCCTTGTGAATTCTCAACAAACGGTGGCGCCTCTGATGGTTATTTTCTACGACGTCTTGCAAAAGAATTGCTCGAGTTTGGATTACTCAACACCACGATCCATCAAACCAATGAATGTGCTCACATTCAAGATATTCAAACACTCACCTTCATTTATCAAGCTCTATTAGAAAAAATGCTGCGGTAAATAGTGATCAAATCTTGAATTGGCGTTTAATTTTGCTAAACGGTTTATCAAACCCTTCTGCAAAAATTCTCGCAGAGCGAGCCCCTATCAATAAACCTACTACCATGGCACCTAATACAAGGGCCGCTTTAAATAATTCAGACAGCATCAACACCGCTAGCAAAGGTTTGGCGTGTGAACCATAAGCGGCAATTGTTGTGGCGTGATCAATTGCTGCGAACATGAGCATACCTGGCATCATCGGCATAGCACTGGCAAATGCGATCGCCGAAAACGCCACTCTTAAGCGCTCCGCCACAAAGCTTGCACAAAATCCAATGGTTAAACAGGCAAAAAAAGTAGATGACTCAAGAGAATAACCGACACCTAAGAAAAAATAGCGCATCCCGTGGCCAATGGTGCCATATAAAGTTGAAATGGCGAGCACGCGCCACGGTGCATTGTAAAAAGCCGCAATACCACAAGAAGTCACGCCAGCCATTAAAGCATCCAACCATAGTGGCAAATGAGCAAGGGGTGTATTTTGTAAAGCAGGTTTTGCACTTTCTAAAAACATCATGTGACTACCTAACAGTACACCAATAGCGCTCGCAATTACAATGGATAAAGCCAAACAAAGTCTCGCTAAACCCGTTTGAATATTATTTTCAACAATATCATAAAGCCCATTGATAAGATGCGGGCCCGGTATCATGAGTAAAGCAGGCACAATAAGACAAACACTCGGTGTTGCTGTCCAACCCATTCGGATCCAAAAACTACAAAAAACCGCGCCAAAAAAAGAGCTCGCAAAAGGCAGCATCAATTTGACGATCTGTTTATGTGTCAGATATCGTTGAACCATGATGCTACCCGCTGAAGCGAATCCGACAGCAAAAATGGTTGACATATCCCCATTAGCCAGCAAAGCAATAGCACTGGCTGCCGCGGCTGACAGTAGTGCAATTAAAGACCATTGGCGGTTTTCAGCGGTGCGCTCAATCGCTTCAAATGCTAATAATCCCTCAGCAGGCGAGCAAGCTTTGGCACACACTTTATCAATCACCTGCATCACTTTAGCTAATACGGCGATATTGATACGAAATTCAGGTGTATAAGCATAAAGTGTCGTACCTTGTTTAGTAAATAAGGTCACACGGCAATACCCAATATCCATACGCAAACCCGCTAATCCCATTGCACTGGCAATACGATCCAAATGTCGCTGCAAAAGATATGTGCGTGTGTTATAGGTTACCATCAAGCGTGCCGCGTGGCGCAAAAAACGCAATGATGCTTGTTGGCTGCTTGATAAACTGGTTAACTGCTTCGTCATTTTACTTTGAAATCACTCGGCCTCCAAAAATTGACCTCATCAAACATATAAAATCCGTCGTACTGACAAAACTTATTTTTTAGTCAACACTTTCGCAATCAGTTCGCGCGTAACGGCAACCATATGAGTGTGTGAGCTATAAAGTACAAGATATTTTCCACCAACAATAATAGTAGGTAACGTATCAATTGCATACGCTTTTGTTTGTTGGGCATAATAGTTTGACAAAGCACTCGCAGCAGGGCTGTTGTAATACCCAACAAACTGTTTAAAATTAATATCAGGTTGTTTTTTAATCCAATCAAAAAGAATATCTTTTTGGTATAACATAACACCCTGTTCCAAAATAGCCTTAAAAATGCGATGGTGCAATACGGATGTTTTGCCCATTTTTTCCATAGTGGCAAGCAGGCGCATCAGTTCCTCAAATGGTTCTCCCCACATTACTTGTATGCGACGCAATTTCACGTAAGAGGGCCATTTCACGGCGTCCATTTTGAGGGACATCTGAAAACAATGGGCACAAGTATAAGAAAAAAATTCTAATACTTCAACGGACTTGGTATGGGTCGCATGATGCGAAGTCAGCGCCTTGTAATCTTTGCCTTGAATGATTTTAGCCTGAGCATTTACACTGACTAAACAAAATAGGATTGCTAATAAGTATTTTTTCATATGCTTTTTTTATTGAGAAGTGACAGTTGCCTGAATACCATTTTGTCGCAACAATACCTTCATCGGCTCTATACTATTAAGATTAATAGGTCCAATTCGAACGCGATGGACAAGTCCTTGATTAGGAACATCAGTTGACCAAATCCGCGCACTAATACCAATGAGCGCTAGTTTTGCTTTCAAATTATTCGCATCGGCAGCATGTCGAAAGGAGCCAACTTGTAAATAATGTTGGCGCACAACTTTTGTTAAATTTTTACTCAACAATTTTTTTGGTTGTTCTGTGGCAATACCCGTATCACCAGGAAGGATTTTATAAAAATCAAACTTTTTTTCAGCGCTCGCATCCGAAACATCAACCTCATCAAGCCTTTTTGGTGGTTCGAGTCCTGGCGCGTTAAGTTGCTTAGATTGACTTCTGGCAACTTGATCAGATGAAGCGGACATTAACGAACCCGATGCCTCACTTACTTTTTTTTCATCAACAAACTGACTCATATTGGTAAAAGGAGTGGAGACATAATTCAGATAGAGCGCAATACTTACAACGGCTACCACGCCGATTACAATTCCCACTAATACACCCACCATCACGGAACCCTTACGACGCTTTTCTTGTCGATAGGAAGTTGCCTGAAAATAGGGTTTTCGTCTCATAACCCATTGCCCAATACAATAAATTGCTTGCCGTATCAAAACACCCTAAACACGCTATGGATTTTAGCTGATTTCGGGCATGCGCGAAAATAATCATCAACACCCTACCAAAAAACACTTAAGTGCCCGGCGTATTTTTCGATTGAACGATTTTCCGAATCGCTTTTGTTTTAATGTTTTTGCCTACTTGCCTAGTTTTTAGCTCTTTAGTGAATGGAATTTTATTAAGTGCGGAATCAATTTTATCAAGTCTGGCACACACTTGGTCAATTGTTTTTCGGGTATGCACAAGCATTTCCTGCTGTAGGTCAAATTCTTTGCGCGTCACCATATCTAAACGAGACAGCGTAGAGGACAAAATCGCTCGTATATTTTTTTCAATATCTTTAACGGGGCTTGCCTCCAAGACTTCACTGATTTTTTTGCTCATTTCTTCTAAAATCTTCCGGCCGAGCATTCTATATCTCCTTGCAATCAATATCAAATCATCAACTACTCATCTTCTTCTGGCGCATTAAGTGCATTCACATGGTATCCCGCATCCACATAAGTAATTTCCCCAGTAATTCCTGAAGCCAAATCTGACAGCAAAAATGCGGCCACATTGCCCACTTCTTCGGCAGTAATATTGCGACGCAATTGCGACTGCGTAGCAGAAATACTAAGTAACTTGGCAAAATCAGCGATACCAGATGCTGCAAGCGTTTTGATGGGACCTGCCGAAATACCATTACAGCGGGTTCCATCGCGACCAACCGAGCTTGCAGTAAAACGAATAGCCGCTTCTAGACTTGCTTTGGCAAGGCCCATCACATTGTAATGCGGAATAGCCCTCACAGCGCCCAAGTAGGTCAGCGTCAGGAGAGATCCATGGCGACCCTTCATCAAAGACTTTGCTGCCTTGGCTAGTGCGGGGAAACTATAAGAGGAAATATCATGCGCAATACGAAAAGCTTCGCGCGTCAAAGAATCCAAAAAATCCCCTGTGAGGGCTTCGCGAGGAGAAAATGCAATGGAATGAACAAGCCCGTCCAATCCATCCCAATTTTTGCCAAGATTAACAAAGAGCTGAGTAATATCTTGATCACTTTGCACGTCACACTTTAAAACATACTTTGAACAAAATTCTTGCGCAAGACCCAACACACGCTCTTCAAATTTATCCGCTTCATAAGTGAAGGCTAAATTTGCACCTTCCCGATGGCAACATTTCGCAATGCTATAAGCAATTGAGCGATCGGAGATCATACCAGTAATTAATATATTCTTGCCCGCTAAAAAACCCATCTTGATTCTCCTGTTTTAAACCAAAACGGCGCATTATAAATGAAAGTGCAATGCACCTAAACCTTGCTTAATAAATTGTATTAGCGCATCAGGGGTAATTTTTAAGTAATATCAAGACCCGATAATGCTCTGGCTAAACTAGCGGTGGCGTTGTCACTCATCAATCCTAAATAATCTAAAGCTTTCATGTAACCCGTATAAAGCGAATCTTTTTCATCAATCACAATGTGTTCTTGTAGTAAGCGTAGTATCAATTCTTGACGTAGATCATAATTTGTTTGATGGTGTGTGATGCGATTATAAATAGCAGGAATTAATACATTTAACAAAGAGCCCAAACAAGAAAAAGCCGCAATTTCTGTACGCAGTTTACTTCGATGGTGATAGATGCGTTGATTCGCCAACGCTTTAGCGCTAATCAATACACTTCTGACTTCATCACAACAAATACCCACAAGATCTTTTTCGATCAAATCTCCAGCAAGGATCTGATGACGTTTATCCATAAAACAGCGTGCAATTTCGTCAATACAGTGGCCCATCACAATGCTACGCAACATTGCGCATCGTTGATATAAATTTTGTGTTTGCAATAAACGCTCATGGCTGCCTTTGAGAAGTGGCGCTAAAACATTTTCAAAATCCTTAACTTCCAAAATATGGATCGCAACTGCATCTTCAAGATCTAAGATGGCATAACATATATCATCAGCTGCTTCTACTAGATAGGACAATGGATGGCGGCACCAACTATTTGGACCCTTTTGCAACAACCCCAAGTCTTTCGCAACACACTGAAAATAAGCTAGCTCAGTACCGTAAATATTAAATTTCTCACCCATATGCGAAGGAATCGCACTCACAGTCCAAGGATATTTCACAACCGTACCAATCGCCGCCGCGGTCAAACGCATGCCACCTAAACCCGCATACATCTCCAAAGACGCTAAAATGCGTAAACTATGTGCATTGCCTTCATACGTACATATATCTTGTTGTTGCGAATAGCTTAATCCCTTTAACCAGACGCGGTTATTCGGATGGCGGAACCAATCCCGTAGCGCCGCTTCCCCCGTATGCCCAAAAGGTGGATTACCAATATCATGAGCTAAACAAGCTACCTGAACTAGATCGCCGACATCAAATGGGGTAAAACCTTTTGGTAGCTCGCTTGCTTTGAGGAGCATAGCGCCTACTTGATTTCCTAAGCTACGCCCAACGCTCGCAACTTCAACGCTATGAGTCAGTCGATTATGAATATGATCATGCTGCGCTAAAGGGTGTACTTGGGTTTTGCGACCCAAACAACGAAATGCGCTGGAAAAAGCAACTCGGTCATGGTCAATATGAAAATCACTTCTGACATGCGAAATATCATCACAATCTGCTGGAGATTTGGTGGGCACAACACAATCATTGTCGACTTTAAATCGAGCCGTCGAAAGTAACGAAGTCCACTGCATGGTAAAATTAGCCATCGCTCTTAAAAGTAAAAATTAATCAATATTCACCACCATCAGCAACCGGATTTTTAAGCCAATGTACGATAAGTGTATAAGCAATCGCTAACATTGTTGGGCCTAAAAATAAACCAATAATACCCATACTAAATAGACCGCCGAACACCCCTAAAAATATCAGTGACAATGGCATGCCTGCTTCATAGCTAATCAGATATGGCTTTAAGAAATTATCAATGGTGGATACCAATAAAAGCCCCCATAACCCAAGAAAGATAGCCATCCCAAGAGATTGATGGAAAAAAAGCCATGCAGTGGCAGGCGCCCAAATCAGAAAGGTTGGTAATTGCGCAATCGCTAATATGAGACAAGCAAAACCCAACGCTAAGGCACCTGAAACCCCAGCAATCATCAAACCAATGGTGGTAAGAATAGCTTGAATAAGCGCCGTACCAATCACACCCGTTGCAATACCTCGGATGGTACGCACAACAACATAAGGCAAATCTTCATAAGTTTTGCCACTGAGTCGCACCACAATTTCTTTGGTGTGATGCCATATTTTTTCACCCGACACAAGTAAGACGCCCGCAATTATGATGGCCAACGAAATTTCTAATATCCCCTTGATAAGACTAGCGCCTTTATGGAGCGACCAACTCAGTACATCCTGCAAAAATGGTTGTGAGCGACTTAATGCACCCACTAAATTATATTGCGCTGTTCTCCAAAAATCGGTTAATTGCTGACCAGCTGGCACTTCAATAAGCCAGTTAGGGGGTGATGGTAGTTTATAGTGCGCCAATTGGATTGTCATATCACCTAAACTCGGCAATACCTCAATTAAAGCCATCACCATGAGTGCCAAGGGCATAATCAAAGCCAGTGTTAGCATAAAAACCACTAAAACTGCTGACAATTTTTCCCATCCCCCGAACTTTTTGCACAAAAATTGATAGATCGGCCAAACCGAGATCAAGATAATCACAGACCAAGTTAGAGCCACTAAAAAAGGTAATAATATTTTTATACAAGTCACCGCCAATAAAAATATCAACACGATATAAACGGCATTTTCTAAAAAGAAGCGCCGCGAAAAAGATTTTTGTGACGACATGAATGACTCCATTGGCCTAATAATATTGCCTGATTCACCATCAGAACATCAATCTATTTAATATTATATCCATAACCGCATCACTAAAATGGATAACAATTCTATATTAACACAGGCTGTATAATGACAGATATGCTAGCCAATTCAGAAAAAATATATATTCAACAACATTACCAAAATTTGGTTAATCATTGGCCAAATTTTCGCTCTCGACCTGCACAGAAAATCATGATGGAAAAAATTGCGGAAGTTTTTTCGCAATCATTGACTGATCAAACCATTCGGCACTTATTAGACGGCAGCAATATTCTCATTGTTGAAGGACCCGCTGGAGTTGGCAAAAGCCTCGCTTACCTCGTTGCAGGTAGCGCATTAGCCAAGCTTCGTGGCAAAAAACTATTGATCAGCACAGCAACCATTGCTTTACAAGAGCAGCTTATCGGAAAAGATTTACCTTTTATTTTTAAGTATAGCCAGCAACCCGTTAGCTATTTGTTAGCAAAGGGTCGAGGGCATTATCTTTGTCCCTATCGACTCTATCAATACACACTACAACCCACACAAACCACTTTACCTGACATTGAATCTCTATCCCCATTATGGGACCAAAAACTTAAACCAGTTGATATCGCCTTGTTACATCAGCTCGCCAATGCCTTCCATCAAAGAACCTGGTGTGGTGATATCGATGAGTGGCCACAAACAATTGAATCATCCCTATTATCTCGAATTACCAATGATCGACATGGTTGCCGTAAAAACACTTGCCCCTATCGAACAGAATGCCCCTTCTTTTTGGCGCGCGATCTTTTAAAAAAAACGGATATCATCGTAGTCAATCATGATTTGTTGTTAGCCGATAGCGCAATGGGAGGTGGCGTCATTTTGCCCTCTTTAGAAAATAGCTTTTACTGCATCGATGAGGCTCATCATCTTTATAAAAAAGCCATCAACCAGTTTTCTGCTGAACATGCCCTAAAGCAATCAATTAATACGTTGGAAAAAATTACTTCAATTTTGCCAAGCATTATGCCTTACGTAAAAAATACCGATACGGACACCATCAGAAATTTGGCAAAAACAAGCATTGAACATCTCAATGGATTGATGTTTGTTTTGAGCAACACAGCGGATTTGGCATCTTACTGGGATGAAGCTGAATCGATGTGGTTATTTGATGAAGGGATTTTGCCAGATATTCTACAGCAAGCCAGTCAAAATTTAGCCCTATTATTGCCACAGTTATTTAAAGCACTCAGCCATCTAGCGGATTTGGTTGAGCATGAGAAAATGCAAATATCAAAACCACTACTTAACAAAATAGCAGATGAATTAGGATTTTTGTTAAGTTATATCGCTCGCATGAAAACACTTTGGCAATTATTTAATACACCTTATGAAGCAACACAAAAACCCATTGCCAAATGGATTACCTATAAAAATGACTTTTGGTTTTGTGCTGCCCCAACCGATGTATCGGAAAATTTACTGCAAACATTATGGCTGCGCGCGTCCGGAGCACTACTGACTTCAGCTACCCTACGAGCACTAGGTAAATTCGATGCCTTATTACAGCAAACAGGTTTACAAAAGCTATCCAAAGTAAGTTGTGTGGCATTGAAGAGTCCTTTTGATTTTGCGAATCAAGGTGAGCTTTATATACCCACAATGATTGCGAGTCCCAAAAATGTGTCTGCACACACCGATGAAATTATTCATTTTCTTCCAAAATTAATTGAGGTAAATGAAGCAGTTGGGACACTGGTTTTATTTTCCTCACAAAAACAAATGCGTGCCGTTGCGGAAAAATTAGACGACTCACTCAAGCTTTACTTGCTGACTCAAGGCGATATGACTAAATCACATTTACTGGCGACACATGAAGAATCTTTATCGTCTCTAAAAAAACCAAGCATTATTTTTGGGCTTGATTCTTTTGCGGAAGGGTTAGATTTGCCTGGCAAATCATGCGTCCATGTCATTATTGCTAAACTACCTTTTGCGATGCCAAACAATCCGATTGATCGCACTTTGTCGCGCTGGATTAGCAAGCAAGGTGGTAATCCATTTTTAGAAATTGCTGTACCCGAAGCCTCGATTAAACTTTTGCAGGCAATAGGGCGACTATTGCGTACCGAAACAGACTATGGTCGGATTACTATTTTAGATCATCGTCTTACAACCCAGTTTTACGGCAAACAACTTTTAGCAACATTACCGCCCTTTAAGCGGATTGAAGCGTAAACAATATAAAAATAGCATCACAAAGCATAACATATGTTTTTTGCATGCTTTTATATCACCTCATCAAAGTAGCTAGGTTTTGATAGGATTTTTAGGGTTGGCAATATGTAGCAAAAACTATTCAGCAAGAACAATTAAGTCAAGTAAGGCGAAAAACATGTATTTGGCTTAAGAGAATAAACAAAGTGTCAATTCTCCCCTCCCACTAAGAATTCAGGAAAACAAACAACAGGGGCAGATGAAATGGTAGGTCGTGCAAGATTCGAACTTGCGACCAACGGATTAAAAGTCCGCTGCTCTACCAGCTGAGCTAACGACCCAAAAAAACAACCAAGCTCATCAGTATAATGAAGTGGGTATTTCATCGTCAAGCCCACTTGAACATTCACTGTAACATTCACTGTTTTTTTTGGCTTTTTAGAGAGGTAGGTAGCAAGGAAAAACCAGCATCACCAATGCAGGCTCACAAAATCCAATAAAGATAGCTAGGTAACCTATTATTGTAATTGATAAAACAATAATTTTTGGCGTATGATGGGGAGCGTAGTGTATTAATAAGATGGAAAAGCTTATCGCAACAGGCTTTAGTGTTTTTAATCAGCGAAGACACCTCTTAAGAAGATTCGCTGGCTTCTTGTCCGCAATACAAAAACTGACAAAGTGCTAAAATATTAATACAAGTCGCCATTCGCTCTTCAAGTAGTATGTACACTATTTTTGAATTAAGAACTCCGTTGAGTGCATTACAAAAACGAGTCAATTTATGCTACCTTTAATTATTCCACTGGGATCGCTGTTCGTCGTCTACCTGTTAATAGAGATTATCGCATTAAGTTGGTTGGCGAATCACTTAGGAGGTCATTTTCTATTGCTATGGATCGCGGCGAGTGCATTGGCCGGTATTTTTTTGCTGCGCTATCAACGAATCGGCTTTGCAAGAATAATTAACACATTTTTTCAATCAAACTCTCTTTCGATTTATCAGTTGTTATGGCCTCTTCGCTATGGGTTATCCGCTATCTTATTGATCGCTCCCGGGGTATTATCAGATCTAGTGGCCATATTGCTTTTGTTGCCCTTTAGGGGTCACAAAATCAATATAAAAACTAACCAAATGCATTCGCCTAATCATTCAAATCAAAAAGATGCAGCGACCATTGAAGGAGAGTATCAGGAAATTGATGAGGTTTCTCACAAAAAATGAATCCTGCCGCTTGAAAAAAAACAGCAAAAATCAATCCTGCTATTTTTTTTGATTAGCAATACTCATTAGGATACCTTGACCCATCAAAATCATAAAAGTTGCTGTTCCACCATAGGACATTAGAGGAAGTGGCACACCAACCACAGGAAAGATGCCGGTAACCATACCCATATTCACAAAGGTATAAAGGAAAAGGCATAAAGTAATCGTTGCCGCTAAAAGCTGGCTATATAAAGTCGGTGCATAGGCTGCAATTTTTAGACCACGCAGAATTATCGCCAGATAAAGCGCCAGCAAAATCATATTGCCAATTAAACCAAATTCTTCTGAATACACGGCAAAAATAAAGTCGGTGGAACGCTCTGGAAGATAATCTAGATTAGTTTGCGTCCCATGCTTCCACCCTTTTCCTAAAATACCACCAGAGCCGATTGCGATCATGGATTGATGGTGATGATAACCCGCACCTAATAAATTTTGATGAGAATCCAATAGCGACAAAATTCGTTGTTTTTGGTAATCCAATAGACCATAATGCCAAAAAATGGGTAAGCTGCCCAGAAAAACACTCACCGCCCCAACAATAGCTCTCCAGGATAATCCCGCAAAAAACAGAACCAGTAAACCAGACATGACAATCAAGCAAGCCGTACCCAAATCCGGCTGCTTGAGTACTAAAACACTGGGTACAATAATTATTACAATAGCGAGAAAATAGTGATACCAGTGGCGCCGCCCTTCAATACGGTAAAGGTACCATGCAATCATCATAGGTAAAGCTGATTTCATAATTTCGGAAGGCTGTAGGGTAACAATGTGCAAATCAAGCCATCTTTGTGCGCCATTAACAACCACCCCAAAAAAATGCACCGCAACAAGTAAACTCAATCCAAAAAAATAAAGCGGAGGCGCAAACTGCATGACAAGCTGAGGTGAAGACTTCGCAATCAACCACATAAACCCAAAAGCCAGTACCGTGTAAATCAATTTATCAACTAAGCGACCAAAATGCTGTTGATCAGCCGAGTAAAGCGCCAATAAACTTAACAAATAAATCAGACTAATCCATAGCAATAGCCATCGATCAATCGGGCCAATGATAGTCCGCCATAACTTTTTGATGGGATGACTCGAGCGATAAATGCTCATAGCTTCCTCCAACGAGAGGCATCAGAAGATTGTTTTTGTTTTGTTGGACGCATCTTAGCGTCTTGCTTCGTTTTTTTGAGCGTCGTCAGGCGATTCTTGAGAGCAAGTGGCACAATACCAAAAAGATAAAAATCACTCAACGCACGAGCAATCGGCGCAGAAGCTACTGCACCCCAACCAGCATTTTCGACAATTACTGCAATCACAATTTTAGGCTGTTCAGCGGGCGCAAAAGCAATGAACCACGCATGATCTCGATGTTGTTCAGCTAAAGTAAATTGATTATAGTTTTTTCCTTGAGCAATTTTTACCACTTGCACCGTGCCTGTTTTACCGCCCATGCGATATAAAAGCCCCCTACCAATGCGCCAAGCCGTGCCATCCTTTTGCAAAACATTTTCCATACCTTGTTTAACATAATTAAAATCAGCTAATCTAAAAGGTAATCGGCGCAATAGTTTGGCTTTTTGAGAAAAATGCTGTTGACTCGTGGAAATAATTTCTTTGACAAGATGCGGCTGAAAAACCTTACCTGCGGTTGCTAATATAGCTGTTGCCTGCGCCATTTGCAAAGGTGTGTAAACATTATAGCCTTGACCAATACCAATACTGACGGTATCACCCGGCAACCACTTTTTAAAGCTAGATGGGTATTTTGCAAAGCGCTTTGCTTTCCATTGTCGAGAAGGCAATATACCCTTTGCTTCTTCGGGCAAGTCAATACCCGTTTTTTGACCGAAACCAAACTCACCTAGCAAAGGATGTAACGCATCAATCCCCATCTCCCAAGCTAGACGGTAAAAAAATGTATCGCTTGATACAGTAATAGCACGTTGCAAATTAATCAAACCGTGACCCGCTCGTTTGCTATCGCGAAATTGATGTCGAGAGTGAGGTAAACGAAATACCCCAGGAGACCCTCTTCTATCTTCATACCCTAATAAACCCTGATGCAAAACAGCCATCGCAATAAAAGGCTTTAATGTGGAACCTGGCGGATAAAGACCATGGGAAGCTCGATTCAGTAGCGGTCTTTTCAAATCCGTATTTAAGTGATCCCAGGTTTCATAATCAATACCATTAACAAATAAATTCGCATCAAAACTTGGCTTCGAAACAAAAGCCAGTATTTCTCCCGTTTGTGGATTCATTGCAACCAATGCACCACGACGAGTACCTAATAATTGATCGGCTATCTCTTGCAACCGAATATCTAAAGACAGCTTGAGTGTTTTGCCGCCGATTGGCGCGTGACGCTCCAAAACCCTTATTCCACGACCCATCGCATTCGTTTCGATAGCTTCAAAACCCGCTTTTCCTCGTAAAGCATCCTCATAAAATGCCTCTAAACCCGTTCGACCAATATAAGTAGCCCCAAAATATTCATCAGAACGCCCAGTACGACTAAGATACGCATCGTCTTTAGCAGATATACGCCCTACATAACCAACCACATGACTCGTTAAATCGCCATAGCAATAATTTCTGACCAACAATACCCGAACAAGTACCCCTGGGAAACGCCAACTATTGGCCGCCACACGTGCTGATTCTTCCTCAGTTAATTGAGTTTTGAGTAAAATTGGCTCAAAAACTTTGGATTCACGCCGAAGCCTTTCAAAACGCTTCAAATCTTTTGAAGTAATGGCTACTATTTCTTGTAATGCGATAAGGGTCTTTTTAAGATTCCCTGTTTTGCTGGGAATAATCTCCAAGATATGAGAGGGTAAGTTCTGCGCTAGCACCACACCGTTGCGATCGATAATGAGACCGCGACTTGGTTGGATCGGCATCACAGTAATCTGATTGCGATGAGCTTCTTGCGAATAGCGATAATACTGAACGATTTGTAGGTAGATAAAACGACATGCCAATAACGCAAATAGAACTACAATAAACCGGCTTGACAAAAGCAGTCGCTTTTGAAAACGCTTTTTTTCTTTTTCCTGGGGTAAATGCACAGACGGCACTATTTTTCTTCCTTATTTTGAGCGTTTTTTGGCATCATAAACGGATCCAATCATCCCTCACGAATTCAAACTAAAAAATTTGTCGTAGGGAACGAGGATCAGTTTATTAAATAGTGGCCATGTAATAGCACTTAAAAGGGGGGGCAAAAAATAAATAAAACCGATCCAAACTTCACCTAAGAAAAATCGCATCAATAAAACCACTAGGTAATTGGTGAGCAAGAGCGTACCCACTAATGCCGCTTGAAACATAAAACCATGCATTAATATGTAAGCCGGGCGCAACAATAAAACACAATACGCCATCACAGTGTAAGAAAAGGCATGCAGCCCAAGCGGGGAATGCATCAAGATATCTAACAGCAATCCAAAAACAAAAGCAACCCCCAAGCTTACACGATCCTTTTGGTGGAGTAACCAATATAAAATGGTCATACCTGGCAAGTCAGGTAAATAGTAAAACCAAGTCACCGAAAAAGGTAGCAGCAACAAAAAAGCCGCAAAACCTAAACTGAGCAAAATAAGGCGCTTGATATAAGTAGCCTGTGCAACCCTATTCACGAAGAGTTTTCCTGATGCGTTGAGCCATAATTTTTTGGATCGCTTTGGAGAGGCAAAAATCCGACCGTATGATACGGAATGGCAACCGCATAGCGCGAACGAAACATGCCAGCCAAAGGCGTAATAATCAATCTTGCAAAATCAGCTCCTTCAGGTTTATTGACTTGGTTAACAGTCGCAACAGGTACCCCGGACGGATAAACTCCATCAATGCCCGATGTGATCAAGCGATCATTCTCTTGAATATCCAATTCAAGTGGCCAATAAGGCAATTCAAGGCTACCGCCCGCGCCATAAAGAATCGTGCGCTCGCCTGTTCTTGCAAGCATAACGGGTATCATTTGTCCTTTGTTAACAATTAAAGTCACTACTGAAAACTGCGGATAAACCTGGGCAATTTGACCCAATAAACCCTTCTCATCCATTACTGATTGTCCGCTTTTTAGATGAAAATGCGCACCCTTATTAAAAATTACCTGATAGGCAAAGGGATCGCATAGGCTATAGAGTTTGCCAACAAGGTAAGCGTTTGATGAACGAGTAGGTTGCAAGGCTAATAATTGCTTGAGTTCATTCAATTCTTGCTGAGCAATATTCAATTGTCCAATGGTTGACTTTAACTGCAAGACTTGATCATGCAATGCATGATTTTCTTGATCAAGCGCAAACTGACTCATCAAGACCACAGTTGCGCTGTCTAACCAATCAACCGGCTTACTCAGTGCCAATTGGATGGAATAAATAGCCCAATTAGCCGAACGTTTAGTGGATTCAACAAAATAAAAATGTTGACCAAGACCGACTAAAACCAATGCCAACAATGCGTAAATAATAAATCGGGTATGAAAAGACAGACGCTTTAAAAAAAACAACCGCACAAAAAAAACCATCTTTTGTGTACCTAACGCAATTTAAACGCAGCACTTTATTAAAACCATATCGCCTTTCTAGGAAGCGATTAGGGCAATTCAGCAAAAATAACATTGGGTTCATCAAGATGATCAAGTGATTTACCCGTTCCTCTGACCACACAAGTTAATGGCTCATTCGCCACAGTAACGAGTAAACCGGTCTCCTCTGCTAACAAGCGGTCAATGTTTTTCAGTAATGCTCCGCCTCCCGTTAGCACCATACCGCGACTAATAATATCAGCACTTAATTCGGGAGGGGTTTGCTCTAGCGCACTTCGAGTCGCTAAGATAATTTGATTTAGGGGCTCATTTAATGCTTCAAGAATCTCATTGCTTGAAACCGAAAAGGAGCGCGGTATCCCCTCAGACAGGCTTCTTCCCTTCACTTCCAGACTTTCATTTTTAGCAATGGGAAAAGCTGTCCCAATGGTTTTCTTGATATATTCTGCCGTGGTGTCGCCAATGAGCATGCCATAATTGCGTCGAATATAATTGACAATCGCCTCGTCAAACTTATCGCCACCGACTCGGATAGAATTTGAATAAACAACCCCACCGAGCGAAATAATGCCTACTTCTGTTGTGCCGCCCCCGATATCAATCACCATGCAACCGGTAGGAGCTTCGACAGGTAAATCAGCTCCTAAAGCCGCCGCCATGGGCTCTTCGATAAGCTCTACTTGTCTTGCACCCGAATTAATCGCTGCCTCATAAATCGCTTTTCTTTCCACTTGCGTGGAGCCACAAGGCACGCAAACCACAATGCGAGGGCTCGCAGCAAACCAACCCGCATGAATCGCTTTTTTGGTATTAGAAATAAACTGCTTAAGCATTTGTTCGGTAACCTTAAAATCGGCAATCACCCCATCTTTCATTGGTCGGATCGTCTGAATATTGCCTGGCGTACGCCCTAACATTTTTTTTGCTTCTAATCCAACTGCCAAAATAGATTGTTTTTGGGAAGCTAAATCACTTTGAATCGCTACAACCGATGGTTCATCGAGTACAATCCCCCTGCCTTTCACAAAAACCAGCGTGTTAGCTGTGCCCAAATCAATAGCAATATCGTTTGAAAAGTACCCCATCAAAGACTGAAACATCTGTATTGGTTCCCAAAAATCAATAAAAAAATTCGGTTTAACAAACTATTTAGTGATCATAAAATTGCGCTGGTATGATACTCTATGCTGTTCTTATATTGTTAATATTTCTTTGGAAATTTTATGTTGCTAACAGATGAAGCAATCCTGCGCACTGCGGCTTTATCTCGCATTGCAATTAATAAAGTAGAGTGCGACACACTACGCAAGCACTTGAATCAGATTTTTGAGCTCATTGAGCAAATGCAATCGGTTAACACGGATGACATTGAGCCCATGGCTTATTCACAAAATATCGCTTTGAGAGTAAGAGAAGATCGGCCTGCGACCCCTGCTTTGCGAGAAGATTTTTTGGCGTTAGCACCACAAACAAAAAATGGGTTATTTTTAGTACCAAAAGCCATTGATTAATCATCTAAAAATATGATTGCAATGATCCACGCAACACTCAAAACACTCTCGAGTTACTTAGCCAACAAAACTCTTTCCAGCGTTGAACTCACGCAAGCATTTCTAGCTCAGATCGATCAATTCAATTCAACATTAAATGCCTTTATTGCAGTGGATTACGATAAAACACTTTTAGAAGCTAAAGTGGCTGATAAACGTTTAGCCAAAGGAGATTTTCATCCATTAACTGGTATTCCGATTGCCATCAAAGATCTTTTTTGTCACCAAGGCTGGAAAACTACCTGCTGCTCAACCATGTTAAAAAACTTTATCTCACCTTATGACGCTCATGTCGTTGAACAGTGCAAAAAAACTAATATGGTTATCTTAGGGCACACTAATATGGATGAATTTGCGATGGGCTCATCCAATGAATATTCTTGTTATGGTCCCGTCAAAAACCCTTGGAACACCGATTTTACTCCTGGCGGTTCATCGGGAGGATCAGCCGCTTCAGTTGCCGCACGATTAACGCCAGTAGCGCTAGGTACCGACACGGGTGGATCAATTAGGCAGCCAGCGTCTTTTTGTGGTATCACAGGCTTAAAACCGACTTATGGCCTTATCAGTCGCTATGGAATAATTGCCTTTGCAAGCTCGCTTGATCAATGTGGTCCCATGGCAAAAACTGCTGAGGACTGCGCACTCTTACTCAATATCCTCGCAGGTTTTGATGAGCGAGATTCAACAAGCTTAGCACGTCCTTTCGAAGACTATACCCACCATTTAACAGACTCAATAAATGGACTGAAAATTGGGTTACCGCAAGAATACTTTTCTGAAGGATTGGATCCAAAAGTATCTGACTTGATTGATAAAGCCCTTAAAGCACTCACTGAATTAGGCGCACAAATTGTTGATATTAATTTACCCAATACCCATTTATCAATTCCCGCCTACTATGTGATTGCACCGGCAGAAGCTTCGGCTAACTTAGCGCGCTATGATGGAGTACGTTTTGGTCATCGAGCAAGCCACTATAATGATTTAATTGATCTTTATGAAAAAAGTCGCGCCGAAGGATTTGGGCAAGAAGTGAAGCAACGTATTTTAATCGGCACCTATGTCTTAAGCCATGGCTACTATGAGGCATATTACTTAAAAGCACAAAAAGTTCGCCGCTTGATTGCAAACGATTTTCAAGCAGCTTTTGAAAAATGTGACGTCATTGCAACACCCGTCACCCCTACTGCCGCCTTTCGGTTAGGCGAGCGACAAAATGACCCGATCAAAATGTATTTGTCAGATATTTACACCATCTCCGTTAACTTAGCAGGGTTACCCGGTATAAGCCTACCCGTTGGGTTTATCAACAAATTACCCATTGGGATGCAGTTTATTGGTAACTATTTCGCAGAATCCCGTCTACTTAATGTTGCGCATCGTTTGCAACAAGCGACTAATTGGCATAATCAACAACCTAATTTATAAGGTAGCACCATCTTATTTGAAGGAAAAGGCATGGATTGGGAAGCAGTTATTGGGTTAGAAGTTCATGTGCAACTTAACACCCAATCGAAAATTTTTTCGAATGCACCCGCTCAGGCCGGTCAAGCAGCCAATCAGCAAGTCTCGCTCGTTGATCTTGCCATGCCAGGCGTTCTACCGGTTCTTAATAAAGCGGTGATTGAAAAAGCCATTCGTTTAGGCATTGCATTAGCAGCTACCATTAATCAAAAAAATGTTTTTGCCCGCAAAAATTATTTTTATCCTGACTTACCAAAAGGCTATCAAATTAGCCAAATGGATCTACCTATTATTCAAGGGGGCACTTTATCGGTTGCGATAGGCACACTGCAAAAAACTATTGATATTACTCGCGCGCACCTTGAAGAAGATGCCGGGAAATTACTACACAACAATCAATCCGGTTTAACGGGTATTGACTTAAATCGCGCTGGTATCCCATTGTTAGAAATTGTCTCAGAACCCGATATGCGCTCACCTGAAGAAGCCGTCGCTTATGCGCGTACATTACATAAGCTCGTAACCTGGTTAGATATTTCAGCGGGCGACATGGAGGCGGGTAACTTTCGCATGGATGCAAATGTATCGATTCGCAAAAAAAATGCTGAAAAATTTGGCACCAGGCGCGAAATCAAAAATTTAAATTCATTTCGATTTTTAGAAGAAGCTATACGATACGAAATTGCTTGGCAAATCAACTGTCTTGAGCAAAACAAAACTATTGAACAAGCTACTGTGCTCTTTGATGAAAAAGCAGGAAAAACATGTGCCATGCGTAGCAAAGAAAATGCTCATGACTACCGCTATTTTCCTGATCCTGATTTACTACCTATGATTATTAGTGATGAACAAATTGAAAATGTCCGCCGTGCAATGCCAAAACTACCCGACACAATCAAAGCTCACTTTATCAACACCTATCATCTTTCGGACTATGACGCGAGCTTGTTAACAGCTCAACCTGATATCGCCACTTACTTTGAAGAAGTGGCAGCCATTTCTCAACAAAGCAAATTAGCGGCCAATTGGATTAATGGAGAATTCTTGGCGTATCTGAATAAACAGCATATAGCTTGTTCGGAGACAACTATTTCTGCTCCAGCATTAGCAGCGCTCATCACAAAAATTGCAGAAGGCAAACTGTCGCATAAATTAGCTAAGCAGGTCTTTGATAAAATGACTACCTCTGCTTTGTCGGTGGATCAAATTATTCAACAAGAAGGCTTGGAAAATATCACTGACAGTGACGAAATTAATCAATGGGTCACCGAGGTAATAGCAAATAATAGATCACTGGTTCAACAATTTCTTGCGGGCAAAGAAAAAACCTTAAATGCGCTTGTGGGTCAGGTCATCAAGCGGTCTTCGGGCAAAGCGAACCCTAATCAAGTGCAAAATATTTTACGCAAACACTTAGCCAAATCTGCAAAATAGCTTTTTTTAAAAAGCAACCCGACTCTCTTAAGAGAGTCGGGTATTAAGATAAAGCAAGTTTAGTGAATATCTATTATTCGCGCATTCTAAGTAATAAGCTAATAACGTACCAGAGCATAAGTGCAATAGAGGCAAATAAGTGCAAAGCAGCACCAGCGGGTCGATCAACAGGATAATGATGAATGATTCGGGAAGTATCAAACAATACACATCCTGCAGCAAAACAAACCATCACCCCTGAAAACAAAACACCTAACTCAAACCCAAATAAAAAAGCGCAAAGAATCACGCCTAACGCGATAAACCCACCGATCGTCAAAATAGGTCCTAAAAAGGAAAAATCTTTTTTAGTGGTAAAAGCAGTAAAGGTTAGTCCCGCAACCAACATAGCGGTCACAACAGTGGCAGCGGGAATAATTACTGGGTCAGCCAATGTAGCAAGGGTTAATAGGGGGGCAAAAATAATAGCTTCAGCAACCACATAAATAGCTAACCCGAGTAATTGTTTGCTGTGATTAGCACTTTGATCGGCAAGACGCGTTGCCATTACCCCCACGATCATAAAAGCACCTAGCACCAACAGCCAACCAAATTGGTTGGCTCCTAACAATTTAATAAAAGCATAGCCAATACCAGTGGCTAAGAAAAATGCAGATAGCCCTGTAAAACCAACCAGAGCCATCCCAAGATAAAGATAGCTTTGGCGAATAAAAGCCACCCGCCCTTCAGCAAGTACATTGGAATTCGCTGAAGAATAAGCATTGTAGGGCATTTTCACCACTCCTCACATAAATCAGTTTTTAAGTAAAACTATCATAACACAACAAAACTTGCTGTGTCATTCAATGCGATATGTCAGTTGCCGAAGTCGCAGACCCGTTGCATACAATACCGCAAAATAAGTTGCCCCACCCGCAACGACCAAAACTATCAACCACGCTGCTCGTTGCCAAAATGTACCATCCCACTGGCAGGGCAAATAAACCTGCAGTAACACTAAAACTGCTGCCATCGCCCCAATAGCAAGAACTAATTGACTCAAAAAAGCAACCCAACCAGGATTAGGTTGATATAGTTGACGCTTGCGCAAAAAAACCCATAGCATGGTAGCATTAAAAATTGCTCCTAAAGCAATAGATAAAGACAACCCAGCATGGCGCAAATGCCAAACAAATAGCCCATTCATTAACTGGGTCAGCACTAAGGATAAAACAGCCAATTTAACAGGTGTTTTCATATCTCTCATCACATAAAAGCTCGGCGCTAAAACTTTTACCAACATAATACCCACAAGCCCTACTGAGTAGGCCATTAATGCTTGTTGTGTCATTTGAGCATCATAGTACGTAAATTGGCCATACATAAAAAGGGTCTGGATAATGGGCATTGATAAAACAGCAAGACCAACACTAGCGGGTAGCGCTAAAACCAGCGATAAACGAATCGCCCAATCCAACAAAAGATTAAAATGTTGTGGGTTACGGTCAATAGCATGCTTAGAAAGAAGAGGCAACAGCACCGTACCTAAAGAAGCAGCCAATAGTCCAACAGGCAACTCCATCAGGCGATCTGCATAATAAATCCATGAGATGCTCCCTGAGACTAAGAAAGAAGCGAATATAGTATTAATGACCAAAGACAGCTGCGCAACCGACACACCGAAGATGGCTGGACCCATTTGACTTACCAGGCGCCATACAGCACTGTCTTTAAAATGAAAATTGGGCACAACAAGCATGCCAATGTTTTTCACATAAGGCAATTGCAATAAAAGCTGTAGGAATCCACCGATAAATACGGCAATAGACAGAGCTAAAATCGGCGGATGGCAATAAGGTGCCAAAAAAAGCGCACAAATAATAGAAGTCACATTAAGTAGCGTCGGCGCAAAAGCAGGAATCGCAAATTGATTCCAGGTATTTAAAATGCTACTCGCCAATGAGGATAAGGAAATAAAAAGAATATAAGGAAAAGTAATTCGTAATAACTGAACAGCTAAATCAAATTTTTCAGGTTCATTCTCAAATCCAGGGGCTGAAACCCACATAATCCAAGGTGCCGCGACAATCCCAACGGCAGTTACGATAATCAAAACAAGACTTAATAAACCACTAACTTTGGCTAAAAATAAACGGGTGCTTTCGGTATCTTTTAGCTGTTTATACTCGGTTAATATGGGTACAAAAGACTGCGCAAAAGCTCCTTCAGCGAAAATACGGCGCAAAAAATTCGGCAATCGATAAGCAACTGTAAAAGCATCCACAGCAAAACCAGCACCAAACGTTCTGGCAATGACCATGTCACGAATAAATCCAAAGACCCTAGAAACCAGAGTCATACCACTCATCATGGTCAATGCTTTTAATAAATTCATTCGGCTTAATTCATCTTGTCAGCGAAGGGTGAAGTGTAACGCGCAATCAACTTAAGTTGCAAAATCTACCGTAAAACTTTATCATGGCAAGCTAAAATCGTTCAATTGATTGCTTTTGGTTTAAGGAGATTGCTTTATGGCTAATAGCGCACAAGCTCGCAAGCGTGCCCGCCAAAACATTAAACAGCGGCTTCATAATGCCAGTCTACGTGCCGCTTTTCGTACTACCGTTAAAAAAGTCATCAAGGCCACTGAAAAATCCGATAAAGCTTCTGCAGAAACTTGCTTTCAAGAAGCGGTCAGTACCATGGATCGCATCGCTGACAAGGGCATATTTCATAAAAATAAAGCCGCACGCCATAAGAAAAGGCTCTTGTTGCGCATTAAGGCTTTAACTTCTTAAAAAGAAATTCGTCGCTCTTTTGATACTTTTTAAGTCTCCCCAAGGTCTTGGGGAACTTGTTTTTGGTTCACCATATTCAACACAAGCGATCGGTCAAACCCACGCGCTATCAAGAATCTTGCTTGCTGCGCTTTTTCTTTTGCATTACGTGGCAAATAGCCGAATTTTTTTTGCCATTGCAAAAACATCAAGTGGCGTTCATCACCCCAATTGATTGTTTTTAAAAGAGTTTTATCAATTTTGTGTTGCGCTAAAGCCTGCAAAAGATACTGTTTGCCATATTTTTGAGCATGCGTACGAACATATTCTTGAACAAAACGTTCATCAGACTGCCAACCCTTAGTTGCCAATTCGTCCAATAAAGCAATTAATTCAGCTTGATTGTTGTCTTGCTGCAAACGACACACTAACTCGTATCGCGAATAGTCACGACGAGCCAACAAATCCAATGCACGCTGTCGCAAAGTTTTCATGAATAAAGCGTTTAAGTTTTTTTAGGCGAAGTACCCTGATTATTTGCTCGAACGGTCACGCCCGCTGCAGTCAGTATTTTGGCTTCAATGGCTAGCATGATATCGGGATTTCCCTTAAGCCATGTTTTAGCATTGTCGCGACCTTGGCCAATTTTTTGTCCTTGATAGCTATACCATGCACCAGATTTTTCCATACAATCATACTTGATTGCTAAATCAATCAACTCACCTTCTCTGGCAATACCTTCCCCATAGATGATGTCAAACTCCACCTGACGAAAAGGAGGGGCTACCTTATTTTTAACAACCTTGACTCGGGTTTCGTTACCGATAGCTTCCTCATTCTGATGAATCGTACCAATACGTCGAATATCCAAACGAACAGACGCATAAAATTTAAGCGCATTGCCTCCGGTCGTTGTTTCTGGACTACCAAACATCACCCCAATTTTCATGCGGATCTGGTTGATAAAGACCACCAATGTGTTAGTGTGTTTGATATTGAATGCCAGCTTGCGAAGTGCTTGACTCATTAGTCTGGCCTGCAATCCAACGTGACTATCCCCCATCTCACCCTCAATTTCAGCTTTAGGAACCAAAGCCGCCACTGAGTCAATAACAATTAAATCGGTTGCTCCCGATCGAACCAACATATCGCAAATTTCAAGGGCTTGCTCGCCAGTATCAGGCTGAGAAATCAAAAGATTCTCCACCTTAACGCCCAGTTTTTGCGCATAAATAGGATCTAATGCATTTTCCGCATCAATATAGGCACAAGTCCCCCCATTTTTTTGCGCTTGCGCAACAACTTGCAAACAAAGTGTGGTTTTACCCGAAGCTTCCGGTCCATAAATTTCAACCACCCTTCCTCGAGGTAGTCCGCCAATACCCAAAGCAATATCTAGCCCCAAAGAGCCTGTCGAAATAACCTGAATGTCTTCATTAATTTGATTGTCACTCATACGCATAATTGAGCCCTTTCCAAACTGCTTCTCAATTTGCGCTAACGCAGCGTCTAGCGCCTTATTTTTTTCTTCCGACATAGCTACTCCAGGCCAAATAAACAGGATAAACCACTCCTCACATTCCTGAAAGGATCGGTGGGGATTATCGCATAAGTTCGGTAACAATTTTCGCATTTTTCTCTGTCTTAAGGTATATTGAGCCAGTAGTTTTAAATAAGATTTTTCCTGATCAACTAAACGCAGAGTTGTTAATTAGAATGAGCTATCAAGTTCTTGCTCGCAAATGGCGCCCTAAAAATTTTAGCGATCTAGTTGGCCAAGCACATGTCACCCAAGCATTGATGAATGCGCTAACACACAATCGCCTGCATCACGCTTACTTATTAACGGGTACGAGGGGAGTTGGAAAAACAACGCTTGCGCGCATTTTAGCTAAAAGCTTAAATTGCGAAGTCGGAGTAAGTGCGAATCCTTGTTGTCAATGCAATGCTTGCTTACAAATTGATCAAGGTCATTTTATTGATCTATTTGAGATAGATGCCGCATCCAATACAGGTGTTGACAATATTCGGGAAATCTTGGAAGACACCCAATATGCATCCGCTGTTGGACGCTTTAAGATTTATATTATTGATGAAGCACATATGCTCTCTAAATCCGCTTTTAATGCAATGCTCAAAACTCTTGAAGAGCCACCGGATCACATTAAATTTATCTTGGCAACAACCGATCCACATAAGCTACCGATTACGGTATTAAGTCGCTGTTTAGCCTTTAATTTACGCAATATGACGCTATTGCAAATTAGCGATCACTTGCAGCATATTTTAAAAAGTGAATCAATCGCTTATGAGTCAAATGCGATACAACTGTTAGCGCGTGCCGCAGAAGGCTCAATGCGCGATGCACTCTCGCTGCTAGATCAAGCCATTGCTTACCATCCTGATGCCATTAATGAAATCAGCGTACGCACCATGCTAGGCGCCGCTCACCATCAAGCATTAGTAGATCTGATCATTGACTTAGCTAATTGCCAACCCGCTTCCTTAATCAGCAAAGCCAACGCTTTAATCGCTGAAGGGGTGAATCCAAGTAACGCTTTAACAGAACTAAGTATGCTATTTCATCAAATCGCGCTTTTGCAAATCATACCCGATGCCCCTATTGACAACGATGCCTTGCGAGTAATTTTGTTGGATTTAGCAAGACGTTTCTTGCCAGAAGATGTTCAGCTTTATTACCAAATTTCGCTGCATGGCAAGCAAGATATAGCATTGGCACCAGACGAATCCTCCGGTTTTTTGATGACATTATTGCGCTTAACTGCCTTTCAAATTTTCAACGGCAAACCTCCTGCATCTTTTATTCAAAAACCAATAATTGACCATATCTCAATCAATCGAGCCCTAGAAGACAAAGCGGTGCGGTTACCACAACCCAATACTTTAAGTAACCAAGATAGAATAGATTCAAATCCATCAAAGAGCAACGCTAGCAAGACAGGATCTAAATTAGCGTTTGAGCGCCAAAAAATACAGCAAAAAGCAGCTGAATTATTGGACAATGATCCCCTCGCCAAAACATTGAAAGAAGAGTTTGGGGCGACGCTAAGCACCGAAACAGCTAAATTGCTCTCGAATATCACTTAAGGAGCAAGCCGTACTTTTTGCCAAACCCCTTTTTGCTGGAGAGTATAACAAACCCGGTCATGTAAACGGCTTGGGGTACCCTGCCAAAACTCAATTTTTGTAGGGGTGATTTGATAGCCCCCCCAATGCGGCGGTCGCGGAACGCTCAGCGGGTAACGCATCGCATAAAAAGTAACCTTTTTTAAAAGTGCCACTCTACTAGCAATCATTTGACTTTGGTTAGATGCCCAAGCGCCAAGCTGACTCCGATAGGGTCGACTCGCAAAATAAGCATCAGATGCAGCATCCACTATTTTTTGAGCAAGCCCCTCAATTCTTATTTGACGCTCCATCTCTGGCCAAAAAAAAACCGCTGCAACATGTGGGTTAACCGCAATAGCTTGCCCTTTATTGCTTTGGTAATTCGTAAACCAGACTAAACCGCCCCCTTCGATTCCTTTGAGTAACACCACGCGAGAAGTGGGCTTGTGTTGACCATTAACTGTGGAAATCGTCATGGCAGTAGCATCTGCGACTTTGGCATTAATAGCTTCTTGCAACCATTTTTCAAGCTGTTGTATGGGATCCACCAAGCAAGTTTTAGGTGACAAATGATACTTCACATAGTCTCGACGAATTTTTGCCAAATTAAGCGTCATCACCCCTCCAGCAGAACCCAATGCATTGGAATATGTTGGTTTTGCACAAGAATACATCGTAAAAATAGCCATCTTACTGACTTTTGTCAGATAATTCACACCTAATTTGTTATTTTAACAAAAAATATGACTGAGAAAATCCAATGAAACCATCCGTGCTGGCCAAGCTAAATCAAGCAGCACAACGCTTAGAAGAAGTTACCCAATCCTTAGCCAGTGAAGCAGTAACCAAAGATCTTGAGCGATATCGTCGCCTAAGTCGCGAATATGCAGAGCTTTTGCCAATCGCAAAAGCCTTTAGCGATTGGCAAAATATCCAATCGGATTTAACTGCCGCCAAGGACATGTTAAGCGATCCAGAATTACAAAGCTTTGCGCAAACTGAAATGGAAGTAGCACAACAACGAGAAGTAACCTTGATACAAAAATTAAATAGCCTACTGCTACCTCGCGACCCCCAAGATGAACGCAATGTATTCTTAGAAATTCGAGCAGGCACAGGCGGCGATGAAGCTGCATTGTTTGCGGCTGTTTTACTGAGAATGTATATCGGTTTTGCAGAAAAAAATGGATGGGCAACTGACATTGTGTCAGCAAACGAATCGGATTTAGGGGGCTATAAGGAAGTAATTCTACATATCACAGGGCAATTGGTTTATGCCAAAATGAAATTTGAGTCGGGTGGACACCGTGTACAGCGTATCCCAACCACCGAATCCCAAGGTCGAATTCACACATCCGCTTGCACGGTTGCCGTTTTACCTGAAGCTGATGAAACCGCTAAAACATTAATTAATACCACGGATTTACGGATTGATACATTTCGTGCCTCCGGTGCTGGGGGGCAACATATCAATAAAACCGATAGCGCGGTACGTATTACCCATTTACCTTCAGGATTGGTAGTGGAATGTCAAGATGACCGCTCACAACATCGCAATAAAGCCAGTGCTTTAGCGGTATTGGCAGCAAGACTTGAAGATATGGCACAACAAGCGCGTCAAAAAAAAGAGGCGATATTGCGTAAAAATTTAATTGGATCAGGAGATCGCTCAGGGCGTATTCGCACTTACAATTTTCCACAAAACCGCATGACGGAGCACCGTATTAATTTGACGCTATATAAACTAGATAACATACTCAATGGCGAACTAACTGAAATCATTGATATATTAAGTCTTGAATATGAAACAGAACAGCTGAATTTGTTGGCCAATTAAGGAAAAGTAGCTTTATGCTATTTGATCTTCACAAACTGAAGCACCCTCAACTTTTTAAAGAGCTTCACACACTATTTTCCTTAACATCTCCGATGCTTGTCGCTCAGTGTATGCAAGTGTTTGTAGGATTTATTGAAATATTGATGGTCGGCACCTTGGGAACCGATGAAACAGCGGCTTTATCCATTGGCTCAACCATTTTTTTTACAGTATGGGTGATGCTTTTAGGGGTGAGTACTTCAGTTAGTACCTTAATTGCTCGCCAATACGGTCAATATGGTGCACAACACCCTGTTGGCAAAATAGGCCAGCAGGGTTTATGGTTAGGCTTATTTTTAGGCATTATTGGCGTATTACTCTTAGTCATCATCACTTATCTACTTGATCGCTATTTACCGATGCCACCGCATATTGTGGATAAAACCTGCTTATTCATTCAGGTCATCGCCATTGGTATGCCCGCTTCAATGCTTTATTGCGTCGCTTGTGAATATACTGCCGGCTTGCTTCGCACAAAAATTATTATGCTAGTTAATCTCTGCGGTTTATTCATTAATATACCGCTTGACTATCTATTGATCCATGGCTTACTGGGTGCGCCACAAATGGGAGCAAGTGGTTGCGCGATGGGTCGCGCCATCACCTATTGGCTCAATGGCGCATTACTGCTTTTTTACATATATCAAAATGCCCACTATAAACCCTTTGGGCTATTTAAAAATTTCGCAAAACCCAACCTAAAGGTATTGTATAGCTTTTTAAAAATTGGTTTTTTTTCAGGACTTTCTTATCTTTTGGAAATGTGTTTAATTGCCATCATCATCTTAATTGGGACGAATTTTGGTGCAGCTTACGTGGTAAGCCAAAATATTATCATTAATTTTTGCAGTATTCTTTATATGATCCCCCAAAGCTTTTCGATCGCATTGGCCATTCGCATCAGTGAAAGTATCGGCAAACGTCAGTTCCAATATGCGCGTTCACTTTGTGGAGTGGGCTCATTAGTCGGTATAGCGATCGCCATCGGTATCGGTGCCCTTATTTGGCCTATGCGTTATATGATTATAAGTTTATATAGTAATGATGCGCTCGTCATGGCAATTGGCGCACCTCTTTTGCTTATGGGTTGCTTTTTTCATTTATTTAATACGATGCAAGTAATCGCATCTGGTGCTTTGCGGGGCTATAAAAAAACGATGGGCGCTTTATTGATTCATATAACAACCTTTATCGGAATTGGTATACCGTTTGTATATTTTTTTGCTTTATCAAAAAAGCACCTTACGTGGTTTATTTATCAAACACCCATTAGTAATTATGGGGCTTGGATCGGTATTATCGCCTCACTTTTTGCTGCATCCGTTTGGTTATTCGGTTACCTTGCTTTTATCAGTCAACAAGAAAAAATTGATTAAGCTCATCATGAATAACTTTGAAAAAGAAGTGGCTTTACAAGCTTATAACACCTTTGGTATTCAGGCTAGCGCTCGCTATTTTTTGCATTTAAAGTCGCCACTGCAATTGAAAAATTTTTTGCGCATTACCGATACCCTACCTTTTTGTTTGGGTGGGGGCAGCAATATTATTTTTAGCGAAGCCACTTTAACAAAACCGGTTATCAGAAATGAACTCAAGGGTATTCGCTTTATCAAAAACAATGCACACACCGTTTTAATTGAAGTAGCAGCAGGAGAAAATTGGCATGAATGGGTTAATTATTCACTCAATAATAATTGGTATGGTCTTGAAAACTTAAGTCTAATTCCTGGCACTGTGGGTGCTTGTCCTATACAAAATATTGGGGCTTATGGGGTTGAAGTATCGAATTATATTGATCGCGTCACTTGCGTTGATTTAAACCAAACGCATTTATCTCCCCTCATTTTCTTGAATCAAGATTGCCGATTCGCTTATCGACATAGCCTATTCAAAACTCAACCAAATTTATTGATTACTGCGGTGCGATTTCGATTATTCAAAACACCACAAATCACCACTAATTATGGTGCGATTTCGCAACAACTTGAAGAAATGGGCGTACTCAATCGCGCACCAACCCCTCGAGAAATCGCCGATGCAATCATTGAGCTGCGTCGCCAATTTCTACCCGATCCAATTAAGATGGGTAATGTTGGTAGTTTTTTTAAAAATCCGGTGGTAAGCGCAAAAAAGGCACGAGAATTACTAAAACTGTATCCTGAATTACCGACTTATCCGATGCAAAAAGGTCAAATTAAACTATCAGCGGCTTGGCTGATTGATCACGCGCAACTTAAAGGGTATCGTATCAATGATGCAGCCGTTGACCAACACCATGCACTGGTGCTAGTAAACTTAGGTCAAGCTCGTGGAGAAGATGTTAAAAAACTGGCGCAGACTATTCAGGCCATTATTTTGAAAAAGTATGGCATTAGACTAGACATTGAACCCATTTTTGTGACCAATACCGCATAAACTGATGAGTGGATTATAGATTACCCATTGCAACCTAGATGATTTAAAATAAGCATTTGTTGTGTTTTTCAATAGGGTGATTTATGTCAGCAATACGTATTGCGCCCAGCTTGTTGTCGGCTGATTTTGCGCGTCTGGGCGAAGAAATCACTGCGGTACTCAAAGCAGGGGCTGACTGTATTCATCTTGACGTAATGGATAACCATTATGTCCCTAATTTAACTGTAGGCCCGATGGTGTGTCAGGCAATTCGCCCTTATAGTCAAGTACCGATTGATGTGCATTTAATGATCAGCCCAGTGGACAAAATGATCAAACAATTCGCCAAGGCAGGCGCCAATATCATCACTGTACATCCTGAAGCAACCAATCACATTGATCGAACCATTCAACTCATTCACGAAGTTGGCTGTCAAGCCGGATTGGCATTTAATCCCGCTACACCCTTGGTGTATTTAGATCACTTACTCGATAAATTAGATGTCGTACTAATTATGCTCGTTAACCCCGGCTTTGGCGGTCAACAACTGATTTCCTCATTGATCGATAAAATCGCTCAAGCCAAAGCACGTATTGACCTTTATACTGCAAAACAAATGCGTCCTATTTGGTTGGAGGTGGATGGAGGAATCACCTGCGAAAACATTGCCACCATTGCCAAAGCAGGTGCCGACACTTTTGTAGCGGGGTCCGCTATTTTTTGTGAAAAAGATTACGGGTTTGCTCTACAAAAAATGCGACAGGCCTTGCTAAAAAATAGCTCCTCATCCGAATTAAAGGATTCCTCAAAATAAACTTTTCTTAAGACAATGCTTACGAAGTCAAGATCAATTGGATGCAAATGCTATCAAAAACAAACGCTTTATGATAGATATCGATGAAATGATCGGGTTTTAGAAAAATGCAGGTTTTAATTAAAACGGGTCTGTTGAGTTTTTTGTTGATTAAGAGAAAAAACTAAATGCCTTTATTCGCACGTCGCAATCGCTCACTCATGAGCCAGATGAATGTGGTACCTTACATTGATGTGATGCTGGTTCTACTGGTTATTTTTATGGTCACCACCCCAATGTTCTCGCCAAGCGCAATTCAAGTGCCAAAAATTGATCACACAGGCGTGACAATACCCACTAAACAGCCCATTGAAATTGCCATTACTAAAACAGGTCAAGTGGAACTGAATCACCCTAATGGCAAAAAGCAATCAATCGCAATTGAGGATTCTCAAACTTTTAACATCATCAAAATATGGGCAAGTCATCTAGTGGATAAAGCGCAGCCAATCGCAATCAGTGCTGACAAAAATCAGCGTTATAATGATGTAGTGCAAGTCGTAGCTGCCCTTCATGCAGGTGGCGCTAAAAAAGTTGCACTGACCGTACAAAAAAATACAGCACCTCATTCATAGCCGATGAATCATCAAGATGGATTGGATAAACTCAAACACTAAATCCCCTTTTTGGCCTCTTGTGCTTTCAGTGGCACTACATGCATTTGTTATTATCGTGATGTATTGTTATGAAGAACCTGAGGTTTTAAGCGATACACCTCAAAATGTGGAATTATGGGTTGAACCTGCAACCGTTGATGGTAGCATAACTGAGCAGCAACAAAACATTAAAGCCGATAGTCAATCACAACCGATAGTCAGTGACAATATGACTTTATCCCAAAAACCATTTACTCAAAAAACAGTTACCCCATCCACACCTGCCTCCAAAAATAAACCGCTACCGAATATCCAACATTTAGTCGAAGAGGCCTTAGTAAAACTGAACACCCAAACACCCGTTGCTCCAAAAAACAGTCGCGCTAAAACCCAATTGTCTGACATGAGCGCTTACAAAGCTAAGGTAATTCACCGAATACGCCCCTATATTAATATTCCACGCAATTTAGTGGGAAATCCGACCGCACAAGCTTTGGTTCGAATGACTTCTAGTATGGAAATTATTTGGATTAAATTAACCAAAAGTAGTGGTAACACCGAGTATGATCAATCGATCTTAAGTGCGATTCAAAAATTGGGTCAATTCCCTCCTCTACCTGCTAATGCCGATCAAACGGTTCGATCGATGACACTAACCTTTCGTCCACACTAACTCAGTTGATTCCACCGCAAGTTGTAAGCCATGCTAGAATTTAAATTGTTGATTTTTCTATATTGTCTGATGCGCAATATGACTAAAAAATTATTGGTTTTGTGGATTGTTGCTAGCTTGGCGTTTTTGCCCGCCTTAGCAGAAGAAATGTCAATTGACATTATCGGTGGCAATGAAAGTCACCGTTATCCTATCGCCTTTGAGGGATTTGAAGGAGAAAATCAAGGCTGTGTTGCATTAACCCCAACGATTAAAAATGATTTAATTATTACAGGGTTCTTTTCTTTGACAAAAAGTCATCTTGCCAAAGCCATCCTAAAAGGACATATTGAAAAAGTTGATTACAACCAATGCAAAATCAGCTTTACACTCGAAGATGCCCAACACAAAACACTCCTGGTTGACCAAAAACTGGTTACCCCCAAAACAGCTCATGCGATTGCGGATGAAGTATATTTTACTATCTCAGGATTTGCAGGCATTTTTGATAGTCGTATCGTTTATGTCAAACGAGTGGGCAGAGCATATATTTTAGAGGTCGCCAATGTCGATGGGGCAGAAGCTCACGAGATTTTGCGCTCACACACATCAATTATTTCTCCCGCTTGGAGTCCAGATGGCAAAAAATTAGCTTATGTCTCCTTTGAAAAAAAGAAACCGGTTGTTTATATTCATGATCTAGCAAGTGGCAAACGACAGATCGTGGCCAATTTTGAAGGCAGTAACTCGGCACCAGCGTGGAGTCCAGATGGCAAAAAATTAGCGGTAACCTTAACCCTAAAAGGTCACTCGCAAATTTATTTAATCAATCAAGATGGCAGTGACTTGCAACTACTCACCAATAGCGCATCCATTGATACTGAAGCGTCTTGGAGTGCGGATGGTCAAACACTCATCTTTGTTTCGGATCGCTCAGGCCAGCCTCAAATTTACCAAATAGCGATACATGGGGGTACACCTAAAAGACTGACCTTTGATGGACCCTATAATGTCTCACCTAAAATATCACCTAACAATAAAAGTTTTACTTACATCAGCAGACAAAATAATCGATTTTTAGTCATGATTCAAGATTTTGGAAACCGCTTTCCGAGAGTTTTGTCGGATAGCTATTTTAATGAGCGACCTAGCTTTTCACCCAATGGCCAGTTAGTGCTTTATGCAAGTGAAGCACAAGGAAAAAGTGTCCTGTATGCAGCTACTACTGATGGATCAGCCAGAACAAAAATTGGTCTGATTAATAGTAGTATTCAGGATCCGGCCTGGGGACCCATTGCCAAATAATCGCAGGATCATGCTATGATGCATTTTGAAAATATTTTGGGCTATTTGGGTCAACGGTTAACCTGCATTTTTTTGATTATTAAGAGGTGCCTTTATGAATTGGAAATCTTCTTTGCTTATCGGTATGATTGCTTTGTTTTTGGTAGCTTGTAGCAGTCTTAAGGGATCCAATCTTGACAATTCAAAAAGCACTACAAGCGAACCTGTTGTTACGCTAGAGAGCAACGTCGCAGCTGAATATATCGCTGCTCCTGATGAATTCACAAAACGCAGTATCTATTTTGATTTTGATTCAGCAATTATACGCACTGCCGATCAATTAATTATCAGTGATTATGCTAATTATCTGAAATCGCAACCGCAAATTAAGGCAAAACTACAAGGCAATACTGATTTACGGGGTAGTCGCGAATATAACTTAGCGTTAGGTCAGCGTCGCGCAGAAAGCGTCAAGCAAGCCCTTATTTTGCTCGGAATGAATCCAAATCAGTTAGAGGCCGTCAGTTTTGGTATGGAGCAATTGCGTGCTTTTGGAAACACAGAAGCTGATCACGCCCAAAATCGCCGCGTGGATATTGCTTACTAAGTAGTATCAGTCAAATGAGTTGGTGAGCCGTCGTCAAGCGCCCTCAAAAGTGCCTCCATGTCTTGTGGTAAGGGGGCTTGCCAAGTCATTATCTGTTGCGTACTCGGGTGAATAAGCGACAAAACATAAGCATGAAGCGCTTGACGCTTCAATATTTTTATCGCATCAGGCAAAAGGATACGATTTAAATGGCGCGCGCCATAAATCGTATCACCCACAATCGGATGAGAAATACTACGAAGGTGCACGCGGATTTGATGGGTTCTTCCTGTTTCAAGTTGGCATTGAACGTAACTATATTTTGCATAGCGTTTTAATACATGGATATGAGTCATCGCAAATTTGCCGCCTTGTTGTAAAGCAGCCATACGCAAACGATTATGCGGATCGCGACCAATCGGTTTATTGATTGTTTGATCTTGATAAATTTGGCCTTGCACAATGGCTCGATAAATACGTTTGACAGTCCGTGCTTGCATCTGACGCACCAATTCGGTATGAGCGCCAAGGGTACGCGCTACCACCATTAAGCCCGTCGTATCCTTGTCAAGGCGATGAACGATACCCGCACGCGGCAAAAAACTTAGCTCAGGGTAACCATAGAGAAGCCCGTTTAATAAAGTACCCGACCAATTCCCAGCAGCCGGATATACCACTAAGCCGGCTGGCTTATTGACTATAATTAATGAGGCGTCTTCATAAACTACATCCAGTACAATCGGCTCAGGTACCTGAGGAGTATTTTCAGGAATCATTAGAGGTTTTAAAAAAACTGCTTCACCTCCCATTAATTTGGTTTTAGGTTTAGCTGGTTGATTGTTGACTAACACTTGCTGTTGCTGTATCCAGTCACTTAAGCGGCTACGGGAATAATGAGGTAACAATAAAGAAAGCGCCACATCCAAGCGCTTACCTTTTAATTGATTCGGAATAATCAATGAAGTTATTTCATCACTTTTAAGCGCGAATGGATCAAGCATTGGTATAATAGTCAAGGGTTTTAAGAAAGGATTGATTATGAAAAAAGTTTTGCCCTTTTTTGCAATTTTTCTGATTGTATGCATATCTTACGCAGATGGGTTTGGCAAAAAAACGCAAACCAAACCAGAAACAATCGTTTCCGCACAGGAAATGTATAGTGTCGCCAAGGTAGAGTTTGATGCGAAACGCTATCATAAAGCCATCTCATTATATGAAGTTTTGGAGACAAAATACCCTTATAGTCCTTATGCTCAACAAGCTAAGATTGATAAAGCCTACGCATACCATCAAAACAATCAACCCAAAGAAGCGCTCACTACCATCCAAAATTTTATTAAACAATATCCTACAAATCCCCACATTGATTACCTGTATTATTTACAAGGCTTAGTATACTGCGAAACTCATGTTCCTTTGATTGAGGAGTGGAATAAGCCCAAACGTATTTACCAAGACGCACAACCCAACTCACAAGCGATTAAGCTATTTAAAGCCCTTATTGCGCAATACCCTAATAGCTCCTATGTTCCGCAAGCACAACAAAAAATCGAAACTATCACTTTAGAATTAAGTGAATATGAACTGCATATTGCGCGATATTATATGAAGCGAGGAGCTTATATTGCGGTGATCAATCGCGCAAAATCAATTTTAGAAAAGTATCCGAATACCCCCGCTAATGAGCACGCGCTTTCAATTATGATGGAGGCTTACAAAAAACTTGGCTATGCGCTAATGAGCGAAGAAACCAAAAAACAATTACAACAGCGCTATCCGGATAGTCGGTTGCTCAAATACAACGGATGGCTTTAAGAGTTAATTGCTTTTATACTTTTTTTCTTCAATCGGTTCACTTTTTTTGTGGCCGATAAATTCATCAGACGGTTTAAGCTTGCAACAAAAGCGGTTGGATTGTCAAGCTTTGCGCCGTCCATGAGTCTCGCTTGATCGTACAAAATTAAGCCCAAATCACTTATGCGTTGCACATCCGATTCGTCCGTTAACCATTGGACCAAAGGATGATGCGGATTAATTTCTAGTATGGGTTTTGCCGATTGGTGGGACGATTGACCCGCTTCACGCAATAACTGCTCAAGATGTTGGCTCATTGCTTTTTCATCGACGACTAGGCAAGAGGGGCTATCCACCAAACGGTTAGTTATGCGCACTTTTGCCACTTTATCCCCTAACACTTGTTGAATTTTATCAATGACCCCTTGCAAAACAAATTCTGTGGGTTGGTCACCCACTTTGTCGTCATCCTCTTTAATTTGGCTAAGATCCAATTGACCTTTAGTGACCGACTGAAAAACTTTGCCTTCAAAATCCGTCAAGCTAGCCATCAGCCACTCGTCAATACGATCCACTAAAAGCAACACTTCAATATTTTTTTTGCGCAAAACTTCTAAATGAGGGCTATTTTGGGCAGTATTTAAGCTATTTGCCGTAATAAAATAAATTTTTTCTTGGCCTTTTTTCATGCGCAAAACATAGTCAGACAAGGTAGTATTAGCGGTATCTCTAGTTTCATGAGTGGAATAAAACCGAATGAGGTGAACAATTTGCGCTTGATTAGCTGCATCCTCAACAACACCTTCTTTGAGTACCTGACCAAAAGCTTGCCAAAATACTTGATAATCATCCGGACGATCTTTTGCAATCGACATCAACAAATTGAGCACCTTTTTGGTGCAGCCATTTTTAATCGCATCCACTTCAGATGAAGCTTGCAATATTTCACGCGACACATTAAGCGGCAAATCATCACTATCAACAATACCTTTAATGAACCGTAGGTAATTTGGTAACAATTGCTCAGCCGCCTCCATAATAAAAACACGCTTCACATAAAGCTTAAGATTTTTTTTGTGTGCCATATCATAAAGATCTAAAGGAGCTTTTAGCGGCACATAAAGCAACGCCTTGTAGTGCTGTTTTCCTTCTAAAGTAGCATGACTCCAGGCCAGTGGCTTGGAAAAATCATGGGCAATATGTTGATAAAAGCTTTGATATTGCTCATCCGTTATCGTATTTTTTGGTCTTATCCATAAGGCAGATGCTTGATTAACCACCACCATTTCATCCGACTCAATAACTTGACCTTTATCATCGTAATGCGTACCTTTTTTCATCTCAATAGGAATGGCGATATGATCAGAATAAGTTTGAATAATCCGCTTTAACGTTGAGTCCGACAAAAAGTTGTCGGCATCTTTTTTTAAATGAAGAGTAATAGCTGTTCCACGCGCCGGATAGTCAATGTGACTGATTTGATATTCGCCTTCGCCATCTGACTCCCATAACACGCCATCCTCTATGGCAAAGCCCGCACGACGGGTTTTTAGCGTAACTTTATCGGCTACCATAAATACGGCATAAAACCCTACACCAAACTGACCAATCAGCTGCATGGATGCTTGATTGCTTTGAGGTAATTGTGCTAGAAAAGCTTGTGTGCCTGATTTGGCAATGGTACCCAAATGCTCAATAACTTCGTCGCGACTCATCCCGATGCCGTTATCGGTCACTGTGATCGTACGCTCAGACTGGTTAAGTGTAATCCGAATTTTAAGATTTGGGTCTTGTTCAAAAAGATTGGGGTTAGCAAGCGCCGCAAAACGAAGTTTATCAGCGGCATCCGACGCATTCGAAATCAGTTCTCGTAAAAAAATTTCTTTATTAGCGTATAAAGAATGAATCATCAACTGTAAAAGTTGTTTAACTTCGGTTTGAAACGCAAAAGTTTGTGTAGTCATGTTGTTTGTTGTGGTTAAAATAAGCCCGACGCTATCAATCGGTATATTGAATAAATGAGGAGTAAAGCGCTCGTTTTCAAGATCAATTAAAATTTTAAATCAAATTTTTTTGCTTTTTTGGTGATTAAGAATTTAAAAAGCTATGGTCTGTCTTAAGATAAATATAAAATGATGTTATTTATTAGTGCTCACAAGAATTATTCAAAACCTATCAAGCTGGATAAATTTTTTTTAAAAAAGTGCTTGACAAAGGGTATTTCTCCTTAAAATCAAGACAGGTTATACACAGCTTTTTGTGTGGAGCAATCAATCGAGTCATTTAAAACCATTTTAAGCATATGTAAATTTATAAATAATTGATTAATAAGAACAATATTAGTTGTTTATTTTTTATACAGCACCATAGATCAGTTTGATTTATAAGGTTTTCTGACTCAATAAGCTTGTGTTATCCACAGAGTTTTCCACAGCTTTTGTGAATAGATTATATAACCCCTTAATAAACCGACATTTAAAGATCATGAAGAAAGTAGCAATCAACCAAATAGAATATCCTTACATTGTTCAAGTAGCTGTTAATGTCCCACTGACTAAAACATTTAGCTATCGATCCACACACCAACTCCCATTTGGAACCCGGGTACTGGTACCATTTCGCAATAAATCGGTCGTTGGCATTGTGTGGAATGATTCGGCTCCAGAAAATAGCGAACAACCTCTCAAATCTATCGCAACTATATTTGATGAACAACCTCCCCTGTTAAATAGCTTAATAGCACTCATTCAGTTTTGTGCGCGCTATTACCACTACCCGATCGGTCAAGCCTTATTTTTAGCATTACCAGCACCACTTCGCAAAACCCAAGCTGTTTTATTCCCTGACAAAGTGACTTGGGGGTTCACTCAATTAGGTCAACAGCAATGCCCACCCAAAGCAAATAAAAAAGCCCAACACCGACTCTGGATACGATTGCATCAGTTAACCCCATTGCCTTTAAAGGAAGCAAGCCAAATAACCTTACAGGCCAAAAAAATTTTTCAAACATGGGAAGCGAGCGGTTGGATAGAAAAAAAACAGCCTATACCAATTTTGACGATTAATGATGGCCCCGCACTAAACCCAGCGCAACAACAAGCTGCCAATCAAGTTCAATTTGATCGCTATCATTGCTATTTACTCTATGGCATTACGGGAAGCGGTAAAACAGAAGTTTATTTGTCATTGATTGAGAAGGTATTGCGAAAAAATCATCAAATATTGGTATTAGTACCCGAGATTAGCTTAACTCCTCAGCTGATTAAGCGATTTATAAAACGATTTCCCAGTACACCGATCGTGGCACTTCATAGTCAATTAAGCGATAAAACACGCTTTAGTGCTTGGTATGAGGCAAGTATTGGTCATGCTAAAATCGTCATCGGCGCAAGACTGGGTATCTTTACACCTCTTCCTAATTTGGGTTTGATTGTGATTGATGAGGAGCATGATCAATCGTTTAAACAACAAGATGATATGCGTTATAACGCTAGAGATTTGGGTATTTGGCGTGCCCATCAAATGGACATTCCAATTGTGCTTTGTAGTGCAACACCGAGCTTGGAAACCATCGCAAACACCGCTACGCATCAATGGACCCAACTAACCCTAAATCATCGTGCGCATCATCAATCCAGTTTGCCGACCATTCAATTAGTAGACATTCGCCATACAGTATTGCAAGAAGGGTTAAGCCAGACCATCATAGATGCAATACAAAATACCTTGGCAATGGAGCAACAAAGTTTACTATTCATCAACCGCCGTGGTTTTGCACCTGTTTTACGCTGTACCGCTTGCGGTTGGATATCTTTTTGCCCACACTGTGCCACCAAACTAGTAGTCCACCATCACGCTGGCTTACAGTGTCATTTATGCGGCTACACACAATTAGCCAGTGTATCTTGTCCTAACTGTGGTAATTGCGATTTACAACCACTAGGTCAGGGAACACAAAGAATTGAATTAGTGCTAAGTCAACTTTTTCCGCAAGCCAACATTTTGCGTGTTGATCGAGATACGATGCAACACAAAGGTCAATGGGAAAATTTTTACGAAAATGTCCGCCAAAGAAAAATAGATATATTGATAGGTACCCAAATGCTCACCAAGGGTCATGATTTTCCGCATCTTGCAACCGTGGTGGTGCTCAATGCAGATAGCGGCCTTTATTCATCTGATTTTCGTGCGAGCGAACGACTGTTTGCCCAATTAATTCAAGTATCAGGTCGAGCAGGACGCGCTGACACACCTGGTAAAGTATTTATTCAAACCGCTTGGCCGGATCACCCGCTTTATCGGGCTGTTATGCAATATGATGTGGAGGGGTTTGCCAAAACAGAAATTGAAGCGCGCCAAGCAGCTGGATTTCCACCCGCGACTTACCAAGCACTTTTGCGTGCAGATGGTCAAAACCTTGCAAAAACAATTGATTTTTTAACACAGGCCAAAAAACTCGCTCACACCTCAATCAATGTACAGCTATACGGTCCCGTCAAAGCAAGTACAGCAAAAATTAAGGACCGAGAACGCGCGCAGCTTGTTATAGAGTCCACGCAACGCGTCGCACTGCATCGTTTACTTAGCCATTGGGTACCTCAGCTCACTGACCTACAAAAAAGCTACAAAACCATCCGATGGTCACTTGATGTGGATCCTCAAGAATTTTAGCCACTAGATACTAAAAATACATTTTATTTGGTACTGTTTTGCACGCTAAATCCCATTAATCATCCGTTCAAATTAAATAAAGTCACTTACACAATAGGGCTATAGCTTTGGTTATTTTTTGCTACAGGATTTTTTTATCGCCACTCATTAATACTTCCTATGTTTGACAACAGTCATTTAGTATCGATTCTAGTGATTGGAAGTTTGTTAGGCGCAATGACACTTTTTTTCTATTAGTCAAACAAGATCCCATTAAAACGCTCGCTGAAGAAGTGTGTTTATAGAGTTATCTTGATAAGCCACTTATGCAGTATAAGTTTTTCGCAAGAGGTAAGTATCACTTTCTTAGTTCGTTGTGCGTACCATATTTATCAAGGTACAGTAGGTTGATTATTATTTTTTTGTGAGGAATTGTATTAAATGTTGCTTGGGTATATATCAAACGAGTTTGGTCTGCTATGAGCCAATGGGTTTTACAACATAGGTTCATGTTGTCCAGTATGACTAAACTAACAAAACCCTAAGAACAAAAACCCCGCAAAAAGCGGGGTTTTTTAGTTAGCTTATTTTTTAAAGTGACTTAGCATGTTTAGCAAGATAAGTAGCAACCCCATCCGCATTTGGCTTCATCCCTTCGTTGCCTTTTTGCCAACCTGCTGGGCATACTTCGCCATGTTTTTCACTAAATTGCAATGCATCAACCATCCGTAGCATTTCATCAACATTGCGACCTAAGGGCAAATTGTTTACAACTTGGTGCTGGACAATACCCGCTTTATCAATCAAGAAGGATCCACGAAATGCAACGCCATTGGGCGACTCTACATCATAAGCTTGAATAATTTCGCGCTTAATATCTGAGACCATCGTGTAGCCTAGCGAACCCACTCCACCTTTTTCAATCGAGGTATTGCGCCATGCGGCATGGGTAAAATGGCTATCAAGCGAAATACCTAGCACAACGGTATTGCGATCCTGAAACGCTTTGAGTCGATTATTAAAAGCAATTAATTCAGAAGGACAAACAAATGTAAAATCAAGTGGGTAAAAAAATACAACAGCATACTGACCCGCCGCAGCTTTTTGAAAACTAAAATTTTCTACAATCTTTCCGTCACCTTGCACAGCAGCAAATGACTTGCTAGCATCGTGAAAGAATGGAGCGACTTGTCCAACGAGTACTGACATAACAATCTCCTTCAAAAAAACAGTGGGGGCATACCAAGTCGTATGCAATGCAAAATTATTTTGACATCTATATTAAACACATTTTGCGCTAAAAAATGCAAGCCGTTTTGGGGTTATTCGGTGATTTTTTTGTGGGGTGTTGAGACAAATAAACCCAATTCATGTAGCTGTACCACACTCACATCGTTCGGTGCGTTCGTTAACAAACACTGGGCGCGTTGCGTTTTTGGGAAAGCAATCACATCGCGAATAGAGTCAGCGCCAGCCATTAAAGCGACTAAACGGTCAAGTCCGAACGCAATACCTCCATGAGGAGGCGCTCCTAATTTCAGGTTATCCAACAAAAACCCAAACTTCATTTGCTGCTCTTCTGAGGCGATACGAAGTGCCGAAAAAACCTTTTCTTGAATTGAGGCGAGATGAATCCTAATTGAACCTCCACCAATTTCCCATCCGTTGAGCACCATATCATAAGCTCGCGCTAGGCAAGTTTTAGGATGAGTCACCATTAAATCTTCGTGACCTAAAATCGGACTTGTAAACGGGTGATGACAAGCAACCCAACGGCGATTAGCTTCATCAAAGTCAAACATGGGAAAATGAGTAACCCATAAAGGATACCATCCTGCTTTAAAATAACCCTGTTTGAGGCCGTGATCATGACCAATTTTAATGCGCAGTGCACCCATTGATTCATTAACAATTTTTTCGTGATCTGCTCCAAAAAATATAAAATCCCCGTTGTTTGCTTGCGTTCGCTCAATAATCGTTTGGAGCGTCTTGGCTGATAAAAACTTAACGATAGGAGATTGCAGTCCGCTGTCGCTAGCATGGCTAATCTTTGTTTTGTCATTTACTTTAATATAGGCTAATCCTTTAGCGCCATAAATAGCAACAAATGCTGTGTAGTCATCTATGCTTTTACGCGTTAATTTGCCACCCTGTGGAATACAAAGCGCAACAACGCGACCATCTTCTTTGTAGGCAGCATCACGAAATACACTAAATGTTTCGTTTTTCATTACATCGGTTAATTCAGTCAATTCCAACGCCACTCTTAGATCTGGTTTATCAGAACCAAAGCGATGCATCGCTTCACTGTAGGTCATTTTAGGAAATGGATCTAAGGAAACATTCAGAATATGTTTGAAGGTATGGCGTATCATATTCTCACCAATGGCCATAATCTCTTCTTCGCTTAAAAAAGAAGTTTCAATATCAATTTGCGTAAATTCTGGCTGGCGATCCGCACGTAAATCTTCATCCCGAAAACACTTAACAATTTGGTAATAGCGGTCAAAGCCTGCGACCATCAGCAATTGTTTGAATAGTTGAGGGGACTGAGGTAGCGCAAAGCTTTTGCCGGGAAAAATACGGCTTGGCACAAGGTAGTCTCGAGCACCTTCGGGCGTTGAGCGTGTCAGCATGGGGGTTTCAATATCAATAAATCCCTCTTGATCAAGATAACGCCTGACTGCCATCGTCACTTGATGTCTTAAACGTAAATTGCATTGCATCATACTGCGCTTTAAATCAACAACGCGATGCTGCAAACGCACAGCTTCCGATAGATCATCCTCATCAATTTGAAAGGGAAGCGGTAAAGCTGTGTTAAGGATCGTGATATTGTCAGCCAAAATCTCAATATGACCCGACAAAAGATTCGGATTAATGGTTTCTTCGCTACGCAAACTAACAAGACCAGTAACCGCCAAAACATACTCATTGCGCGAAGTATTGGCAATATCAAATGCTTGGGAGTTTTCAGCTTGTGCGACGACCTGTACAATACCTTCGCGGTCCCTTAAATCAATAAAAATGAGTTTACCGTGATCACGCCTTTTGCTCACCCAACCTTTTACCGTAATCACTTGGTCAAGATATTCTTTGTTAATCAAACCGCAATATTTAACGTTCATAGCATCCTCCACATGCTTGACCCGTCGTTGGGCAGATCGGCAGGGAAGCTGTTTGAGAGGATTTTGAAAAAATAGGCGCGGGTACACTTAAACACTTGTGATAGGCCTGACTATTACAGTCAGGACAACAACTAATATCTTTCGCATGTAATTGACATAAATGCTCATGCTGATGCCCACAAGTATCACAGTAATATTCATAAATTGGCATTCGTTTTTCCGCCTACTAAAAAAACTGGTGTTGTACGGTTATTTTGCTCAATCAAACTATTATTATAACGCAAAATACCAGTGTAATAAATGTAGCAAAATATACCAAAAGAAATCAAAATACTTTACATAAACCAAATATTTGCTCATTGACTTAATCAATTTGGTTTAGAATTGTTTGTAATCAATCCAGTCAAAACTCGCATGTTTAAGATGGAGCAGTTAACTTTCATTCATATATTTTTGATTTATAGTAGCAGCTAAACCTGACTTAGTGTAAGAGGCATATTAAATGCATCCGCTAGAGCCTGTGATTAACAAGTGGTTCGCACAGCGCAATCAAATTATTTCGCAAACTGCCCCTGCTGAATTAAAAGAAGCTATCCTGCAAGTTATATCGGCATTGGATCAGGGTATATTGCGTGTTGCCGAAAAAATAGAGGGAGTATGGCACACTCACGAATGGCTTAAAAAGGCGGTTTTATTGTTTTTTTTGGTCAGCGAAAATAAACAATATGACGCCACTTCCGCAAATCGTTACTACGATAAAATCCCAACTAAATTTATCAGTTGGGATCAGGATAAATTTTCTCAATCTGGTATACGTGTAGTGCCTGGGGCCATTGTAAGGCAAGGTGCTTATATCGCTAAAAATACCATCCTAATGCCCTCTTACACCAATATTGGCGCTTACATTGATGAAGGAACTATGGTCGATAGTTGGGTAACAGTAGGCTCTTGTGCGCAAATCGGCAAACAGGTTCACTTGTCAAGTAGCGTCGTAATTGGTGGCGTGCTAGAACCGCTTCAAGCATCACCTACGATCATTGAAGACAATTGTTTTATTGGAGCATGTTCTGTCATTGTCGAGGGCGTCATTGTCGAAGAGGGTTCAGTTATTTCTACAGGGGTATCAATCAGTCAATCAACCCGTATTTACCACCGAGAAACACAAGAAATCACCTATGGGCGTATTCCTACCGGTTCAGTTGTGGTACCAGGATATTTACCGGCAAAAGACAATCAACATGGCGTTTACTGCGCAGTTATTGTTAAAAAAGTGGACACTAAAACGCTCAGTAAAGTAAGTATTAATGAGTTGCTACGCGAACTATGAACCCGTAAAAATTAGTTAAAATCGAGCTATGCCAATAACACCATCTGCCGTCCGATTAAATCAAGTTGGATTTAGTTACGGTAGTCATCTTATCTTGCGAGATATTACGCTGAATATCCCGCAAGGAAAAATCGTTGCTATTATGGGCAGTAGTGGCAGCGGTAAAACAACCTTAATTCGCCTCATGGCAGGTCTTATTGAAGCCAAATACGGCGAAATTTTTTTTCAAGAAAAACCTATTCATGCGGCGAGCGAAAAATTGCTGAATCAGTATCGGCAAAATATGGGCATACTATTTCAATTCGGAGCTCTCTTAACTGATTTGAATGTTTTTGAAAACGTTGCCTTTCCACTTCGCGAACATACTTGTTTACCCGAAGAAGTCATTCGCAATCTTGTGGCATTAAAATTACATGTAGTAGGCTTAAGAGGTACAGAATCACTTATGCCATCGGCTCTATCAGGGGGTATGGCAAAGCGTGTAGCATTAGCACGTGCCATCGTACTAGATCCCACCTTAATGCTTTATGATGAGCCCTTTGCTGGGCTCGATCCTATCTCACTGAGCACCATCGCCTACTTAATTAAACAATTGCAAATCGCATTGGGCACAACAACCATTATTGTGACACATGATATTGAGCAATCACTGCAGATGGTAGACTATGCCTATTTTATTGCCAATGGCATTGTCATTGCCCAAGGAACACCCAAAGAAATTCATCACAATAAATCGCCTTGGTTAAAACAATTTATAAAAGGCCAACAAGATGGTTCAGTTAGTTTTGCTTATCCGACAACACAATCGCTCACAGAAGAATTATTAACACCATTATGCTAAACCGCCTTTATCAGCTAACCAGTCAAATCGGTCATGTGACTGTGCGTGTTGTGTGGCAACTAGGTTTTGCAATACGATTTTTAGGAAATATCATTTGGCATTCTAAAAAAACATGGACAAAACCTATCTTGCTTAGCCAAAATATTTATTTTTTTGGCGTTTTATCGCTTCTTATCATTATTGTTTCTGGTTTTTTTGTAGGCATGGTTCTTGGATTACAAAGCTACACATTTTTAACGCGTTTTGGCTCACCCAACACCGTCGGTGCAATGGTAGCCATTGCTTTGTTACGCGAATTAGGACCTGTCTTATCCGCACTTTTGTTTGCAGGGCGAGCAGGCAGTGCAATAACCGCAAGCATTGGCTTGATGAAAGTCACTGAGCAATTCGATGCAATGCGTGCCATGGCAGTAAATCCCATTGCTCAAGTTATCGCACCTCGATTTTGGGCTGGGATTATTTCTATGCCAATACTGGCCGCACTTTTTAATCTAGCGGGCATTTGGGGAAGTTATTTTGTAGGTGTTATCATGATAGGGCTTGACGGTGGCACGTTCTGGTCGCAAATTCTGGTGAATGTAGATTGGTATAATGATGTATTAAATGGTCTGGTTAAAAGCACTGTTTTTGGAATCAGCATCGCCACCATTGCCGTATTAAAAGGTTACAACTCAAAACCCACTGCAGAAGGGGTTGCGCAAGCGACAACACAAACAGTGGTGATGTCAGCGCTGGCCATTTTGGCACTTGATTTCATTTTGACCACCTTTATGTTTTAGGAAAAACGCGAATAAATAGCCGTATAGTTGCTTTACTGCTATCATTTAGCGCAAAACAAAATGGGGTATTCCTATTTTTTGCTAACCTTATTTTATGCCGAGCAATGAAAAGGACAATTGTTGATTTGTGGGTCGGGATTTTTGTAGTAATGGGTATTGTGTCCATTACTTTTTTGGCTTTTCATTCAGCCAACTTGATGCCACAAAGCTCTAAAGACAGCTACATGCTCTATGCTGAATTTAATAATGTCGGCAGTTTAGCTGTTAAAGCACCCGTCAGATCCGCTGGAGTCATTGTCGGTCGAGTAGTTGCTATTCAATTAGATTCTAAAAAATATCTTGCTCGTGTTCATTTTTTGGTCAACAACAATTACCGCTTCAGTCGCGATGTCAGTGCAGAAATTATGACTTCCGGATTACTTGGTGAGCAATATATTAATTTAACGCAGGGCGCCGAAACTGTTTTTATTGAACCGAATGAGCAAGTCACCATTACCTCATCAGCAATTGTATTAGAACAATTAGTTAATCAATTTATTTCAGGCTTAAATAACAACAAACCCTAAAAGTTTCTTAAAAAAATTTATGATCAAAAACTTATTTATTGCCTGTTGTGCATTTTGGTTCACCATCAACGTATATGCTGATACACCGAGCGGTTTTGTTCGAGAAAACTCGCAAAAAATATTGGATATCATTAAACTGCATGATGGCAAAAATACCAATCAAATTAAGCAAAAAATCGAATCAACCGCAGTTCCTTTATTTGACTTTACACGTATGACCATATTGGCAGTAGGACACCACTGGCAAAGCGCAACACCCATCCAGCAAGAACAATTAACACAAGCATTTCAAAAACTTTTAATGCACACCTACACCAAAATGATCTTGGGTTTTAAAAATGCTCAAGTAGCTGTTGAGCCCAATGCGATTTTAACCGAAGCAGGCGCTACAGCCACTGTTAATGTAAGGGTGGTGTTACCAAAAATGACATATTATCAAAAAGTGCTTGTCAATTACACGCTTTGTAGCAAAGCATCAGATTGGAAAATATTTAATATCAGTGTTGACGGAATGAGTTTAGTCACTGTCTATCGAAATCTATTTAATCATAGGATCACCACCCATGGGATTGGCGGTCTTATCCAATTGCTACAGAATAAAAATAGCCAATTACACTAACTATGCTGCAAGAACAAAACGGCATCCTGTATATGGTAGGATACCTTAATCAAAAAAATACCTCTGAACTGATCCAGAGGTTATTAGCTATTGCCGCTGAGCGTTCGTTAACGATTGACTTGTCCCAAATAGAGCGCCCGAACTCCATTGTGATTGCGTTACTTATTTATCTAAAGCGCCACGCTAAAGATAATGAGCACACCTTAACCATTGTAAATTGGCCGCATAGCTTACTGCGCTTGATAGCGCTTTATTCGCTCAATCAATTCTTTAATATTTATCCTGCTCGCTGAAATCAACAAAAATAGCTGGCTAATACGATCTACATATCACCCAATATGCACACCAAAAAACGAATTGTGGTTGGAATGTCAGGTGGCGTCGATTCTTCTGTTGCGGCATGGCTACTTAAAAAAGCTGGCCATGAAGTTATTGGTGTTTTTATGAAAAATTGGGAGGAGAATAAAGATGATCCTCACTGCTCTATTAAACAAGACGTACTCGACGCCATTGCCGTTGCTGATATCATCGGTATGGATATTCATGTTGTTGATTTTTCAAAAGCTTACCATGATAAGGTTTTTTGCTATTTTTTGGATGAATATGCAGCTGGCCGCACACCCAATCCGGATGTACTATGTAATACAGAAATCAAATTCAAGGTATTTCTTGAGTACGCTTTAAGCTTAGACGCTGAATTGATGGCAACGGGTCACTATGCACAAATAAAAAACCAAAAAGGAGTGTTTAATTTATTAAAAGGAGTGGACCCTACAAAAGACCAGAGCTATTTTTTATATCAATTAAACCAACATCAATTAAGCCATGCCATTTTCCCGCTGGGTAAATACCACAAAAAAGAGGTCCGAAAAATTGCAAAGTTTGCCGGTTTGCCTGTAGCAGAAAAAAAAGATAGTACGGGTATTTGTTTTATTGGCAAACGCCCTTTTCGAGAATTCTTAAATCATTATCTACCGGCTCAACCGGGTATCATCACAACACCTAATGGAACTATTCTGGGTCAACATATTGGACTTATGTTCTACACAATCGGCCAAAGAAAAGGGCTTGATATCGGGGGGCAAGGTAAGGCTTGGTATGTTGCTGATAAAGATTTGGCAAATAATTGCCTCATTGTGGTTCAAGGACATGATCATCCCGCTTTATTTAAAAAACAGTTGGTTCTATCTAATCAACATTGGATTGCAGGCAAACCAAAAGAAGCAAATTATCAAGCTAAAATTCGCTATCAATCCATGGATGCAAAATGCATTTTGAAAGCACAAGATAGCCGTTATTTGTTGAATTTTCATCTCCCACAATGGGCCGTAACGCCAGGACAATCTGCTGTAATATATGATAAAAAAGTTTGTCTGGGTGGAGGTATTATTTTATAGGATATGAATTATCCGCAATAAAAATAGTGTTGAGTTGATATAATAAAGGAAGCTCAAATAGAAAAGGTTGTCATATTAAATTAGAACAACAAGAAGGAATATAATGGCTAAGACAGTCGACAAGGAAAATTTGATTAGTTATGTGCGTGATTTTTTGTCCAGTACAGAAGATTTAATTAACGCCACCGGAAAAGAAAGCAGTGAGAAATTACAGCAGTTACAACAACATGCAAAGGAAAATTTAAAAGTGGCTAAAACACATCTATTAAAAGCAGAAAAATATGTCGCCAATAAAGCAAGCGATGCAGCTTACGCAGCTGATGAATATGTTCATGAAAACCCCTGGAAAGCGGTGGGTATTGCCTCAGCAATTGGACTATTTCTTGGTTTGTTAATTTCTCGACGCTAAATATAACCAATGGAAAAGAATTTTTCAGCAAAACCGCAAGGATCATTGCGTGAATTATTAAAAACATTGATTGCAATTATTTTTAATCGACTGCACTTAGCAGGTATTGAATACAAAGAATACACAACGGGCCAACTTTTTGGGGTTGTGTGGCTTATTTTGGCTTTATTTGCATTGCAAATTGCCATTTTAGCGCTTCTTTTCCTCGTTGCGTGGATAACACCCCCTCACCTTCGTGTTGTGATTTTTTCAATTATTGTGTTGGTATTTGTGGGGATTTTTATAGGTGCAGTATTGACTTTTAAAAAACATTTAACTCAGCTCCCCTCACCTTTTGGCACTACACTCAACGAAATACGCGAAGATTGGTCAACACTCATTAAACGTCATGAATCATGATTAAAAAACAGTTTGATTTAAGATTTAAAAAAGAATTGTTGATTGCGCAAGGAGAAATATTGCGTTTGAAGTTGAGTAATGAGTTTCACAGTCTACAAAATCATCCAGCATTTTTTGCTAAAACAATTTTGAGGGGTACTTTGAGCGTTCTAGTGAGTTTGCTATTAAGTAAAATAGTCTCTGACTCAAAACCTAGCAACTTTCTAAGACAGTTTATTAAAAACGCTTTTCGTATCACATTGATGTGGCGCACCATTAGGAAAATTTGGCACCGTTACCTTTAAATGGCTTATCCAACTGATTGCTTGGGTGATTTTCTTTCTGAGAAAATTGTTGAACAGCTTGCTATTTTGGGTATTACTGATCTTGCTAAATTTTGCCAATTGGACACAATTTCGGTATTTTTTTTGCTCAAAAACATTGGCTATCCCACTACGCCGCAGCTACTTTATCAGTTAGACGCCGCAAGGCGCCGCATCAATTGGCATCACATCAATCAAAAAGAGCGAAAACTTTTGCGAAAAGCGCTCCGAGCAAACTTACCTGTTCAGGCACCTTTTCCAACAAAAGAAGAAATAGCTCAGTTTATGGGTATTGCGCTTCAATTGGCCAACGAGGCCAAAATAAAAGATGAAGTTCCCATTGGCGCAGTTGTTGTTAAAAATCATCAGATTATTGGCCAAGGGCATAACAGCACAATTACTCAACAAAGTCCATTTGCACATGCTGAGCTTCTTGCTTTACAAGAGGCAGCCAAAAAAATCGGAAACTATCGCTTAGTCAATTGTGATTTATATGTCACCCTAGAGCCCTGTATTATGTGTGCGGGCGCTATTTTGCAAGCAAGAATCAAGCGACTTATTTTTGGAACAAAAGAACCTAAAAGTGGTAGTGCTGGTAGTGTAATTAATATTTTTGCTGACCATCAACTCAATGCACACACTGCCATATTTGGACCTGTTGCTCCAGCTAATTGCGCCAAGCAACTTACGAATTTTTTTCGTCAAAAACGCCAAAAATAGATAAGACAACTCAGTAATGCTGATCCGATATATAGATAGATTGCTCTATTGTCTGTTAAAAAGATTCAGCCCCGGACTTTTTTCTGCAAATAGGTTCAATGAAACATTTAGAAAAAATCTTTTTAGCAGTAATAGCCGTGAACTCAAATCCTTCAGCAATACTCGATATTAAATTGTGCCAACAAATAATTTTAATAAACATCAAGTTCATTGATAAACAGATTATCTTTTGAGTCAATTCTTATCAAGCACATAAAACCATTATGATTTAATTTCGGCCAATGACTCTTCTGTTTTAGTGTCTGCTTCGCGATCAGCTACTTCTTGTTTTAGTTCGGTTAATGTCACAAGCGCCAAAGGAGCATTGTCTCCTTGACGGAAACCATGCTTTAAAATAGCAAGGTAACCTCCCGCTCGATTCTGAAAACGTGGCCCTAAATCATTAAATAGCTTCACCACAATTTCTCGATCTCTTGTACGATCAAAGGCTAAACGACGATTCGCTAAAGAAGCTTGTTTACCTAAAGTAATCAAAGGCTCTGCAATGCGTCGCAGTTCTTTGGCTTTTGGAAGCGTTGTCACAATACGCTCATGTCGCAATAATGAATTTGCCATATTGCGCAACATTGCCAAGCGATGACTCGATGTACGATTAAATTTACGATTACCAAAACAATGCCGCATGATTTTCCTCTAATTCAAATTGCTATAATTTCTCCACACCTACCGGTGGCCAATTCTCAAGCTTCATACCTAATTTTAAATTTTTTGCAAATAATGCTTCTTTGATTTCATTAAGTGATTTGCGGCCCAAGTTAGGGGTTTTTAATAAATCAGCGTCAGTTCGTTGCACCAATTCCCCAATATAGTAAACGTTTTGCGTTTTAAGGCAATTCGCTGAGCGAACAGTTAGCTCCAAATCATCCACCGAACTTAAAAAGATCGGATCAATTTGCGGTATTTCTTCAATGGTTTCTTCTACAATCGTACTTTGTAAATCAGCAAATATCGACAGCTGATCAATTAGGATTTTTGCAGCAATACGTACTGCTTCTTCCGGGCCAATTGCGCCATTTGTCTCAATATCAAGAATCAAGCAATCCAAATCGGTGCGCTGTTCAACTCGAGCAGATTCAACCACAAAACTGACTTTTCTGATCGGAGAAAAGGAGGCGTCCATATAAATCATGCCAATAGCATGATTATCATCGCGATTAATACGCGTTGTAACCGGTTGGTAACCTCTTCCGCTTTCCACCTTAAATTCAATATTAATTTTGCCTCCCGACGCAAGATGGCAAATCACATGATCTGGATTAATCGCTTCAACATCATGAGGCAAAATAATGTCTCGCACACAAACATTCCCCTCACCTGCTTTATGAAGCTCCAAAATAACATGTTCGCGACTATGTAGTCGGAAAACAGCCCCTTTTAGATTGAGCAAAATATCAACGACATCTTCTTGAACGCCATCTAAAGTCGAATATTCATGAAGAGCACCTTCAATCATAACTTCGGTTGGCGCAAAACCAGGCATTGAAGACAAAAGAATGCGTCGCAGGGCATTGCCTAGCGTATGCGCATAACCTCGCTCAAAAGGCTCCATGATCACACGGGCTTGTGTTGGGGAAACAGCTCTCACATCAATTGAGCGAGGTTTTAAAAATTCTAACGAATTATTGGGCATAACACTTTCCTTAGCCTAAAACTTATTTGGAGTAAAACTCAACAACGAGTTGTTCATTAATATCGCTTGATAAATCTGATCTTTCAGGTAAGCGCTTAAATGTTCCTTCCATCTTCTTGTCATCCACATCGACCCAAGATGGCAAACCAGATTGTGTATTCAGCGATAACGCTTCTTGAACACGTATTTGTTTTTTGGATTTATCGCATATCGTAACTAGATCACCCAGTTGAACGTGATAAGAGGGAATATTCACAATTTTTCCATTGATCGCAACGGATCGATGGCTTACCAGCTGACGCGACTCGGCACGTGTCACACCAAAACCCATACGATAAACAACATTATCAAGACGCATCTCTAAAAGTTGTAGCAAATTCTCACCCGTTGAACCCTTGCGACCCATCGCTTCAGTAAAGTAACGTCTAAACTGACGCTCAAGCACACCATAAATCCGGCGGATTTTTTGCTTTTCACGCAACTGCGTTCCATAGTCCGATAAACGTCCATGCGACATGCCGTGTTGACCGGGTGCGCTATCAATTTTGCATTTTGAGTCAATAGCGCGTCTTGCACTTTTCAAAAAAAGATCCGTTCCCTCTCGACGGGATAGCTTACATTTTGGACCAATATAACGTGCCATATACGATACTCTCCAAATTAAATCCGACGTTTTTTGGGTGGGCGACAACCATTGTGAGGAATAGGCGTCACATCAGAAATACTAACTATTTTCAAACCTAAAGCGTTCAGCGAACGAACTGAAGAGTCACGTCCGGGTCCTGGGCCTTTGATATACACCTCAATATTCTTAACGCCATATTCTTGAGCTGCTTTTCCAGCTTGTTCAGCAGCAACCTGCGCCGCAAAAGGCGTACTTTTACGAGACCCTTTAAATCCAGCGCCACCAGCAGTTGCCCAGGCCAAGGTGTTGCCTTGCCTATCAGTAATTGTGATAATCGTGTTATTAAAAGAAGCTTGAACGTAAGCAATAGCCTCACTAACGTTTCTACGCACCCTTTTGCGAATACGAACTGCAGTATTTGTTTTAACCATGTCACTCTCTTAAGTTCCTAAAATTATTTCTTGCTAGCAGTTGAACGACTTGGACCTTTGCATGTACGAGCATTTGTACGCGTGCGCTGGCCATGGCAAGGTAAACCACGGCGGTGACGTACACCACGATAGCTACCAATATCAATTAAGCGCTTGATATTCATCGCTACCTCACGTCGCAAATCCCCCTCTACAGTATGTTTTGTCACCTCATCTCGCAATACATCCATTTCGGCTTCAGTTAAATCTTTGACTTTAGACGTCGCATTAACATTTGTGGTAACACAAATTTTACGAGCCAATGAAGCGCCTATACCAAAGATTGCCTGTAAACCAATAACAACATGCGCATGATTAGGTATGTTAATGCCAGCAATACGAGCCATGTATAAATTCCCCAAACCCTCAATTAATCACTATAACGCAAATTACCACTTAACCCTGTCTTTGTTTATGTCTTGGATTCGTGCAAATAACACGCACAACTCTTGAGCGTCGAACAATCTTACAGTGACGGCATATTTTTTTAACAGAAGTTTGTACACGCATTATTTATCTCCAAAACTCAACCAATTTACTTCGCACGAAATATAATTCTCGCCCGGCTCAAATCATAAGGGGTCAATTCAACGGTAACTTTATCCCCCGGCAAAATACGAATGTAATGCATTCTAATTTTGCCAGAAATATGCCCCAATACAACATGATCATTTTCTAACTTAATACGAAAAGTCGCGTTTGGCAAAGTCTCTAACACCTCACCTTGCATCTGAATCGTATCTTCTTTTGACATAGATATTTCCAATTAGCGAGATGAAGAGCCGATCTTAAAATTCGCCTTCCTCAGCAAACTCTCGTACTGGTGAGAAAACAAATACGACTGAACCTGAGATTTAAAGTCCATCGCCACCACAACGATAATCAACAAAGAAGTACCACCAAAAGTGAATGGCAAACTCCACTTAAGGCGCAAAAATTCCGGTAACAAACAAATGGACGTCACATAAACAGCCCCAATTAAAGTTAGGCGCAATAAAATATTTTCTAAATAACGAGATGTTTGCTCGCCCGGTCGAATACCTGGTACAAAAGCATCACTTTTTTTGAGGTTATCAGACATATCTTTTGGACTAAACACCAAAGCAGTATAAAAATAACAAAAAAATACAATTGTAGCGGCATAAAGCAACACATAAAGCGGTTGACCGGGATGCAAATAACTACCGATTTGCTTTAAAAAGCCTACTGAGGGCAAAGAACCACCAAACCATTCCATCATAGTCATGGGAAATAAAATAATACTAGATGCAAATATCGGCGGAATAACGCCTGCCATATTCAGTTTAAGAGCAATATGCGTACTTTGGCCTTGCATAACACGATTACCAACTTGGCGCTTGGCATAGTTGACCAATACTTTACGTTGAGCACTTTCAAAAAATACAACAATATAAGTGACCGACACAACAATCAAAAACAATAACATCGCAATAAGTGGGTTTAATCCCACCCCAACCAATGAAAGTGTCCGAAAAATTGCGGTCGGGATAGCTGATGCAATACCCGCACAAATAATTAACGAAATACCATTACCAATACCTCGCTCTGTAATCTGTTCGCCTAACCACATCAAAAACATCGTACCCGTTACCAAACATACAACGGTAGTTAAGTAAAATTCCCACCTAGGCATGACCACAAAACCTGGTTGCTTAAATAAAGCAATTGCAATTGCAAAGCTTTGCAAGCTTGCCAAAACAACCGTACCATAACGTGTATATTGTGTAATTTTACGTCGGCCTGCCTCACCTTCTTTTTTAAGCTGCTTAAGGCTTGGAACCATTTCAGCGACCAATTGCATCACAATAGATGCAGAAATATAAGGCATGATACCAATTGCAAAAATAGAGGATCGAGAAATAGCGCCCCCCGAAAACATATTCAACATTTCAAAAATCCCTGATTGCTGTAACTTTAACCAACTCGCAACAGCAACTGGATCAATTCCAGGTACAGGGATATGCGCACCAACACGATAAATGACAAGTGCGCCGATCAAAAAAAACAATCGACCACGCAAATCCTGGTATTTATCAGTTCGAGCAGTTAAATTCGTCACGCTTAATAATCCTATTCAATAATCTGACCACCAGCCGCTTCAATTGCCGCTCGCGCACCAACCGTTACTAACAAACCTCGCAATACCATTTTACGGGCAACATTACCCGACAAAATAATTTTAGCTCGCTCGGCAAACAAAGGGATCATGCTGTAGCGCTTCAAAATCAATAAATCTATTGTGCCCTCATCTTCAGCAATTTTGCTAAGATTGGAAAGGCGTACCTCAGCGGTCTTATAACCAAATACAGATTTAAACCCACGTTTTGGTAAACGACGTTGCAAGGGCATTTGTCCTCCCTCGAAACCAACCTTATGAAAGCCACCCGCGCGACTTTTTTGTCCCTTATGACCTCGACCGCATGTTTTTCCTAAGCCACTACCGATACCACGACCTACTCGCCGTTTTGTATGTTTAGTACCCTCAGTCGATCGTATTGTGTTTAAGAACATCCTAACCCTCACACTTAAGAAGATAACTCACTTTTTTAATAAGACCACGGTTTTCAGGTGTATCTAATACATTGACTGTATGATTTAGCCTGCGTAACCCGAGCCCTTTGACGCAAGCACGATGCGTTTGTATTCGACCGATCAGGCTTTTAATTAAAGTAACTTTGATTGTTGTTTTGTGTTCAGGCATGCTCTTCCCCTAAAACAGCGGGTATTGTCAAACCTCGCTTAGCGGCAATCTGTGCCGGCGTATAAATTTTATCAAGTGCATTTAATGTGGCTCTAACGATGTTGTATGGATTGGTTGAGCCATGGACTTTAGCGGAAATATTGCGCACACCCATTGCATCGAAAACGATACGCATTGGTCCGCCTGCTTTGATACCGCTTCCGCTTTTTGCGGGCTGCATAAATACCGTGGTGGCACCATGCTTACCCTTCACAGTATGATAAAGTGTGCCCTGGTTCAGCGGAATCTTCATCATATTGCGCCTTGCTTGATCCATCGCTTTTTGAGCGGCAACCGGAACTTCTTTAGCTTTACCTTTTCCCATACCAATACTACCATCACCATTGCCCACAACGGCGAGCACAGAAAAAGCCATGATGCGACCACCTTTGACAACTTTAGTAACACGATTAACGCTCACCATTTTTTCGGTTAAGCCGTCGCCCTTATTTTGTGCTTCATACTTTGCCATACTAAAATCCTAATTAAAATACCATGCCATGTTCGCGAGCTGCCTCAGCAAGTGCCCTGACACGCCCATGATATAAAAACCCCGATCGATCAAAAGCAACTAATGTAACGCCAGCTGCCTGTGCTTTTTTTGCAATACGCTCGCCCAAAAAAGTGGCCGCAGAAACTGTATGACCCGCTTTGAGTGTCTCGCGCACTACCTTCTCTCTTGTTGAAGCGCTCGCTAATACATGTCCATCTTGACCATCAAAAATTTGCACATAAATATGTGAATTGGTTCGATGTACTGACATTCTCGCCAAGTGACTGCGCGCTATTCTCAAACGCGCTTTTTTAGCGCGACGCAACCTTGCCTGCTTTTTATCCATATCACGTCTCAAAATAATCTTATTTTTTCTTTATTTCTTTTAACACAATGACTTCGTCAGCATAGCGAACGCCTTTACCTTTATAAGGCTCAGGTGGACGATATCCGCGAATCTCAGCAGCTACTTGACCAACTCGTTGTTTATCAACACCACTAATCGTAATGTCAGTTTGCGAAGGAGTCAAAATCAAAATTCCTTGGGGAATTTTATAAGAAACAGGGTGAGAAAAACCTAAAGACAAACCAAGCGTATCCCCTTGAACCTGTGCTCGATATCCCACCCCGACAAGCTGTAGTTTTTTTTCAAATCCTCGCTCTACACCAATAATCATATTATTCAACAAAGCACGCATTGTACCAGACATCGCATGAGCAAACTGACTATCATTCTTAGGCGAGAACAGCAATTGACCTGCTTCTTTGGTAATACTAACTTCCTCACATACAGGCATCTGCAAAGACTGCTTGGAGTTTTTAACGATCGCAAAAGCACCAGAAATATCTACTTCTACCCCCTCAGGTATGACAATAGGATTTTTAGCAATACGCGACATTCAATTCTCCTTAAGCCACTACACAGAGTAATTCGCCACCTACTCTCTTTTTGCGAGCCACATGATCTGTCATGACGCCAGCAGAAGTAGAAACGATAGCAATACCCAAGCCATTCATTACTTTTGGTAAATGATCGGCACCTTTGTAAATACGCAATCCTGGGCGAGACACACGGTCAATTCTTGCAATCACAGGTTCGCCAGCATGATATTTTAGCTGTAATATAAGCCGTTGCTTTTTATCCTGCTCTGTTACTGAAAATTTTTCAATATATCCCTCATCTTTCAAAACCTGCGCAATTGCACATTTAATTTTTGAAGAGGGCATCGCAACAGACTGCATAGCAGCCAGCTGGGCATTGCGAATACGCGTTAACATATCAGAAATCGGATCTTGCATACTCAATTTTTTCTCCTAATTTACCAGCTCGCTTTCGTAACACCCGGTATCTCGCCACGCATCGCAATCTCTCGTATCTTGCTTCTGCCTAAGCCAAACTTACGAAATACGCCACGTGGACGACCTGTAATTGCACATCGCCTACGCTGCCTGACGGGGCTAGCGTTACGTGGCAAGGCTTGCAATTTAAGCCGAGCCTCAAAGCGATCTTCCAAAGACAAGGATGCATCCTGAATCATTGCAAGCAACTGTGTGCGCTTTTGTGCATATTTAGCAACCGTTTTTGCACGCTTCGCTTCGCGGTTAATCAGTGCCAATTTCGCCATGGAGGAATCCTAGCCTTTAAATGGAAAATTAAACGATGACAACAACGCTTTCGCTTCTTCATTCGACTTAGCTGTTGTCACAATAGTAATGTTCATACCCCTTAGCCCATCAACTTTATCGTAGTCAATTTCTGGAAAAATAATTTGCTCGCTCACACCCATATTGTAGTTACCGAACCCGTCAAATCCGTGAACGGGCAAACCTCTAAAATCTCGTACACGAGGTAGTGCGATAGAGATCAAACGATCCAAAAATTCATACATACGATGTTTGCGTAGCGTCACTTTGCATCCGATTGGATAGCCGTCCCGAATTTTAAATCCCGCAATTGACTGACGCGCCATTGTCACAATAGGTTTTTGACCAGTAATTTTTTGTAAATCACTGACAGCGTGCTCCATAATCTTTTTGTCTGCTACTGCTTTACCGACGCCCATATTTAAAACAATTTTTTTAAGGCGAGGAACTTCCATGACAGACCGGTACTTAAACTGCTCTTTCAGTTTAATAGCAACAGTTTTTATATATAAATCTTTCAAGCGTGCCATCTTAAATCCTCTACGCGCTAATAAATTCACCGTTTGACTTAAACACACGAACCTTTTTATTGTCAGGTTCCGTTAATTTAAAGCCAACACGATCAGCTTTTTTGGTTAGGGGATTAAAAATAGCAATATTGGACACATGAATCGGCATTGCTTTTTCTACAATACCGCCGACAACACCACGTGCTGGATTTGGTTTTTGGTGTTTCTTAACCAAATTCACGCCCTGCACAACAAGCTTATCGCTTGATACGCTGAGCACATTTCCGCGTCTCCCTTTGCTTCGACCGCAAATGATAATCACCTCATCACCTTTTTTAATTTTCCGCATACCGATTCCTCTTTACAGCACCTCTGGTGCAAGCGAAACAATCTTCATAAACCGCTCTGTACGCAATTCTCTCGTAACAGGCCCAAAAATTCTGGTTCCAACGAGTTCTAGTTTGCTGTTAAGTAGTACAGCTGCATTGCCATCAAACTTAATCAACGACCCATCAGCACGACGTACACCTTTTGCGGTGCGCACAACAACAGCATTGTAGACTTCTCCCTTCTTGACGCGACCATGAGGCGCTGCATCTTTAATGCTTACTTTAATCACATCACCAACCGATGCATAACGACGTTTTGAGCCACCTAACACTTTAATGCACATCACTGCACGCGCACCTGTGTTGTCTGCGACTCCCAAAACCGTTTGCATTTGAATCATTTTACTTAGCCTTTATGATTAAAACTACTTTGCTTTTTCTACCAAACCACTCGCCACCCAAGATTTCGTCTTAGAAAATGGTTTTGACTCACAAATCACCACAAAATCTCCTGTGTGAAACTGGCCATTTTCATCATGAACGTGAAACTTCTTAGAACGCCTAATCACCTTACCATAAACTGGATGTTTAACTTTGCGTTCCACGAGCACTGTGATTGTTTTTTGCATTTTATCACTGACAACTTGCCCGATCAGAGTGCGTTGCGTTTTAGTTTCACTCATTTGCCATAGCCTTCTGTCCCAAAAATGTGCGTACTCTTGCAATATCACGACGTACTTTTTTAATTTCACTATTTTTAGTTAATTGTTGTGTAGCTCGCTGCATGCGCAAAGAAAATTGCGCTTTTAGTAAAGCCATCAACTCTGTTTGAAGCTCTTGATTAGTTTTGTCGATCAATTTAGCGCTTCTCATTATTGCCCCATCTGTCTTATCACAAAAGTTGTTGTAAGTGGTAATTTTGCGGCAGCTAAACGAAATGCTTCGCGCGCCAAAACCTCATCAACACCATCCATTTCATACAACATTTTTCCCGGCTGGATCTCAGCAACAAAAAACTCTGTGGATCCCTTACCATTTCCCATCCGTACTTCAGCAGGTTTAGAGGAAATCGGTTTATCAGGAAAAACGCGAATCCAAACGCGTCCACCCCGCTTGATGTAACGCGTCATTGCTCGACGAGCTGCCTCAATCTGACGCGCTGTTAAGCGCCCTCTACCTATCGCCTTAAGACCATATTCCCCAAAACTAACCTTATTTCCACGGGTTGCAACACCAGTATTCCGACCTTTTTGCTGCTTACGAAATTTCATCTTAGCTGGCTGTAGCATGGCGCTCACCTACTTTTTTCGTATTTTTTTCAGCTAGCGAAGACAGATTTTGCTCTCGAATTACAGCAGAATCGCCACGATAAACCCAAACCTTAACCCCAATAACCCCATAAGTCGTATGGGCCTCAGAAGAAGCATAATCCACATCTGCTCGCAAAGTATGCAAGGGAACGCGACCCTCACGATACCATTCACTCCGAGCAATATCAGCACCATTTAGGCGGCCTGAGCTCATAATTTTAATACCCTGCACACCAAGTCGCGTCGCATTTTGCATTGCACGCTTCATAGCGCGACGAAACATAACACGCTTTTCAAGCTGGGAAGCAATATTATCCGCAATCATCTGTGCGTCCAATTCAGGCTTGCGAACCTCTTCAATACTAACATGCACAGGAACACCCAAATGCACTTGTAATGCTTGCTTAATTGCTTCAATATCTTCGCCTTTTTTACCAATAACCATACCAGGCTTTGCACTATAAATCGTCACGCGTGCTGATTTAGCGGGTCTTTCAATCAACACACGTCCAACTGCGGCATTGGCTAGTTTTTTCTTCAAAAAACTACGTGCAGCAATATCCTGACGGAGTTTTTCGGCAAAATTGCGACTATTCGCAAACCAGCGAGAAGACCAGTTTTTATTCAATACCAAACGAAAACCAACTGGATGAACCTTCTGACCCATGCATTGCTCCCTAATCGCCCACCATCAATGTGATGTGGCATGTTTGTTTTTCGATATGATTACCGCGACCTTTGGCGCGCGCCATAAAACGTTTAAGGCTCGCCCCTTTGTCAATATAAATCACCTTTACGCTCAACTTATCAATATCCGCACTTTCATTATGTTCAGCATTTGCGATAGCCGAATCAAGTACCTTTTTAATCAGTTGCGCACCTTTTTGCGGGCTAAACGTTAGAATGCTCAACGCTTGAACAACGGTTTTGCCGCGGATCAAATCCGCCACCAACCGGCACTTTTGTGCCGATAGGCGTACATTATTTAGTTGAGCGCAAACTTTCATTAGCTATCCTATCTTTTCTTCGCTTTTTTGTCACCGGTATGACCTCTGAAAGTTCTCGTCAAAGAAAACTCCCCTAATTTGTGACCAACCATACTCTCGGATACATAAACAGGTACATGGGTACGACCATTATGGACAGCCACTGTTAACCCCACAAAATCTGGCAATATAGTGGAGCGCCGAGACCAGGTCTTAATGGGTCTTCTGTCACTTACCGCTCGAGCTGCATCAATTTTTTTTAACAAATGTAGGTCAACAAATGGACCTTTTTTTTGCGAACGTGCCATATTTAACTATTACCCCTTATTCAAGTACCGGCGACGAACAATCATATTGTCGGTTCGCTTATTGCGACGCGTACGATAACCCTTCGTTGGTAATCCCCATGGACTGACCGGAACACGGCCTGTGCCTGTGCGACCTTCACCACCACCATGTGGGTGATCAATGGGGTTCATCGCCACACCGCGAACAGTGGGTCGAATACCTAGCCAACGCTTAGCGCCGGCCTTACCAATCTTACGTAACCCATGTTCTTCATGCCCGACTTCTCCAATAGTAGCACGACATTCAACATGAACCTTACGAATTTCTCCAGAACGAAGACGCAATTGCGCATAAACCCCTTCGCGCGCAAGCAACATCACTGAAGTACCGGCAGAACGAGCTAATTTTGCACCCTGACCCGGCTTTAACTCAATGCAATGAATAGTAGTTCCTACCGGTATATTGCGAATAGGAAGTGCGTTGCCTGGTTTAATAGGCACTTCCTCGCCCGAATAAAGCTTGGCGCCGACTTCAACACCACGCGGTGCAATAACATAACGTTTTTCGCCATCCTCATAACACAATAAAGCAATATGGGCTGTGCGGTTAGGGTCATACTCAATACGATCCACTTTAGCTGCCAATCCATCTTTATTACGTCGAAAGTCAATAAGTCGATAATGTTTTTTGTGCCCACCCCCTTTGTGACGGGTGGTAATACGCCCACTATTGTTGCGACCAGCTGTAATCGTTTTTTTCTCAATCAAAGAAGCACAAGGCGAACCCTTATATAAACCGGGCGTTACCACCTTGATTAGACCACGGCGGCCAGCTGAAGTAGGTTTTATTTTAATCACAGCCATATTGCTTCCCTAACCTGTCTTTACAATAGCACCGGTGTCAATTGTTTGACCCGGCAGAAGGCTCACATAAGCCTTTTTCCAATCTTTTCGACGACCAAAAATTCGCCCAAAACGCTTTTTTTTGCCTTTGATATTGACAATATTGACGCTTTGCACCTTGACATCAAATAACATTTCAACGGCGACTTTAACTTCAACTTTTGTGGCGTCCGACGCAACTCGAAAAACCGATTGCTGATACTTATTAGTAACTATTGTGCTTTTTTCGGAAATAATTGGATCGCGAATAATTTGGATAAGGCGTTCTTGATTCATGACCATTGCTCTTCAAAATATTGGATAGCATCCAACGTAACAAGCACCTTTTTAAACCTTAACAAACTGTAAGGATCAGTATAAATCGCGTCCATCACCAGGGTGTTAGGCAAATTACGAGAGGAGCGATATAAATTTTCATCCATCTGCCTCGTGATACAAAGTACCTGCTCATGAATACCAAATTTCTTGAGCAATACAACAAAATCTTTTGTTTTGGCAGAGGAAAGAGAGAGCTCGTTAATAATCTGCAAACGACCCTCTGCAATAAGTTTGGATAAAATAGCAGCCATACCCGCACGGTACATTTTCCGGTTCACTTTATGTGAAAAGTTTTCCATAGGATTACTTGGAAATGTACGACCGCCGCCACGCCATAATGGCGAAGAAGACATTCCGGCGCGCGCGCGCCCCGTACCTTTTTGACGCCATGGCTTTCTTGTGCTGTGTTTAACTTCAGCACGTGTTAATTGGGCTCGATTACCAAATCGAGCATTCGCCAAAAAAGCAGTCAGTACTTGATGAACCAAGGTTTCATTATAAGGATAATTAAAAAGCATATCAGCAGCTTGTATACGCTTAATTTCTTTGCCCTGCTGATCAATAACTGGAAGCTCCATTATTTCTTCTCTTTCAAGCTTGGGCGCACGATAACTACAGAGCCATTGAATCCAGGCACCGCCCCTTTTATAAACAACAATTTTCGATCAGTATCAATGCGGATAATTTTGAGTCGCTGTACTGTTCGTTGGACATTACCTAATTGACCAGCCATTTTTTTTCCAGGAAAAACACGACCCGGATCTTGATTTTGCCCAATAGAACCCGCCGAACGGTGAGAGCGAGAGTTGCCATGAGACGCACGATTTGAAGAAAAATGATAGCGCTTAATAACACCCGCAAATCCCTTCCCTTTCGAAATACCTGTCGCATCAATTAGCTGATTTGCTTGAAAGCAACCAACACTAATTGCATCACCCAATTTAACATCAGCCAGCATTTCAACTGGCACAACAAACTCATGCAAACCATAAGCAGCCTCAATACCTGCTTTGGCAAAATGCCCTGCATCAGAACGGGTTAAACGATTGACTTTGCGCGTTCCGTAGGCAACTTGAATAGCCGAATAACCATCACGCTCCACAGATTTAATCTGTGAAATGCGATTCGCGGACACGTCTAATACGGTAACAGGAATAGCTACTCCTTCATCTGTAAAGATCCGCGTCATACCAATCTTGTGGCCAATCAAACCCAAAGCCATCTTCTTGTCCTCAAAACCTAAGCTCTTTATAAGAGCAACCGAAAAAAGTCAATGATTGTACTATAATCATTGCCTTTGTAGCAAGACAAGCTTGCCATTAAACGCTACTGTAGCCTAATTTCAGCATCGACTCCTGCGGGCAAATCCAGTTTCATCAAAGCATCTACCGTTTTATCGGTTGGATCAATAATATCCATCAGTCGTAAATGAGTACGGATTTCCAGCTGATCACGCGATGTTTTATTAACATGAGGTGATCGAAGAATATTAAAACACTCGAATTTAGTGGGTAGTGGGATAGGTCCTTTTACCACAGCACCTGTACGTTTTGCTGTATCCACAATCTCTTGTGCAGAATGATCAATTACATTGTAATCGAAAGCTTTTAAACGAATGCGTATTCGCTGATTCTTCATTAAACCGATCCTTTAAGCAATAATCTTCGATACCACACCAGCACCGACTGTGTGTCCACCCTCACGAATAGCAAAGCGCAGCCCTTCTTCCATGGCAATGGGGGCAATCAGCTCAACTGTGATGTCAATATTGTCGCCTGGCATAACCATTTCAACGCCTGTAGGTAACTTCACTGCACCGGTTACATCGGTAGTTCTAAAATAGAACTGTGGGCGGTAGTTTGCAAAAAATGGGGTATGACGACCCCCTTCTTCTTTGGAAAGCACATAAACTTTCGCTTCAAAAGTGGTGTGAGGTGTAATCGTGCCAGGTTTGGCCAGAACTTGGCCGCGCTCAACTTCTTCTCGTTTGGTCCCTCGCAGTAAAATACCCACATTGTCACCCGCTTGTCCTTGATCGAGTAGTTTACGGAACATCTCAACACCAGTACAGGTAGTTTTTTGGGTATCTTTTAGCCCCACAATTTCAATTTCTTCACCGACTTTAACAATGCCTCGCTCCACACGACCCGTCACAACAGTACCTCGGCCTGAGATTGAGAAGACATCTTCAATCGGTAGCAAGAAGGGTTTGTCCAGCGCTCTTTCTGGGGTGGGAATATAAGTATCTAAGGCTTCGGCTAATTGGATGATTGATTGCTCACCTAATTCACCGGTGTCTCCTTCAAGAGCTTTTAAAGCAGAGCCTTTGATCATCGGGATTTTGTCGCCAGGGAATTCATAGGAAGTCAAAAGATCTCTCACTTCCATTTCCACTAATTCAAGCAGCTCTGCATCATCCACCATGTCACATTTATTCAAATAGACCACAATGTAGGGAACACCGACCTGGCGGGCTAGCAAGATATGCTCACGGGTTTGGGGCATAGGCCCATCAGCTGCTGAAACTACAAGCACTGCACCATCCATCTGGGCGGCACCTGTGATCATGTTTTTAATATAGTCAGCATGGCCTGGGCAGTCCACATGGGCATAGTGACGTTTTGCGGTCTCATATTCTACATGAGAGGTATTAATCGTAATTCCCCTCGCTTTTTCTTCTGGGGCATTATCAATTTGATCATAGCCTTTTGCTTCACCGCCAAATTGACGGGATAAAATGGTGGTAATTGCCGCAGTTAGCGTCGTTTTACCATGGTCAACGTGACCAATTGTACCCACATTCACGTGGGGTTTTTTACGTTCAAACTTTCCTTTAGCCATTTGGGGAGTCCTAGTGTTGTTTAGAGCCTGTAAAAATAAGTAATATTTTTTTAAGACAACATCACTGATTTTTTAAAAATTTTGCTCATTAAAATCTTGGAGCGGGTGAAGGGAATCGAACCCTCGTCGTAAGCTTGGAAGGCTTCCGCTCTACCATTGAGCTACACCCGCTCTTGGTTCTATCCTTCTCACCACACAATCTTACCATTAATTCGGTGTTGGATTTTAACCGAACACGCAATCTTTGCAAAATACTCTTGAGTATTTCAGGAGAATATTGCTTTGTAAGCTTAATAAATCAGTCGAACCAGTTCTAGATATATATGCAAAAATCTTGCTAAAATTGGAATTTGAGACAAAAAAACTCGCTCAATCTTACAGCAGAGCTAAAAAAGTAAATGGTGGAGGAGGAAGGATTCGAACCTTCGAAGGCTGAGCCGTCAGATTTACAGTCTGCTCCCGTTGACCGCTTGGGTACCCCTCCACAAGAGGGTATATATCATAACGTCTAGCATAATTATCGTCAACTTTTGCGAAATTGCAAGGCAATCTACTGTACGAATTAATCCAATCAACTATTAAAAAATTTAATTTTTATGCACGTTATTTATTGGGTAATACTTTTATATTTATCTTCTAATGCTTCACGCATTTCGATATGATCAGGATCAATAATAATACAATCAACAGGACAAACTGATTGGCACTGTGACTGCTCAAAATGCCCCACACATTCTGTACACAATTTAGGATCAATCACATAAATCTCTTCGCCCTGCGAAATTGCATTATTGGGACACTCTGGTTCGCAAACATCGCAATTAATACATTCATCAGTAATCTTTAAAGCCATGAATACTCCTAAGCAATCATCCTATATCAAAAGCTTACTCTACACTTTGTTTTATTTTTTTTAAATATAATTTTGCTAAAAGTGCTGTCATTTTTTATCAACACAATAGGGCAATGGCACTTTAAAAAAACGATGTTGTTTTTTTACAAAAAAATCTTGTACAAATAAGTTTATTTTGCACTGGGATTGATAGGCTTTAAAAGTGCATAATACGTATGACGGCTCTTGCCATATCTTAGCAAAGACCATGTAGTAATGTTGTTTGGAAGAGAAGCTGCTTCCACGTATACAAGCCCTTGTTCAGTCAGATGACAACGCACTGTATCTAATAGATTGGGCAGCACATTTTGACTAAATGGCGGATCAAGAAAAATCACATCAAAACGCTCGCGACATTGATTAAGATAAATATTAGCATCGCTGAGTAATACGCTAACCTCTTCTGCTTGGAGCTGATTTTTTTGATCAATTAAGTATTGCGCAATTAACGGGTTATTCTCGACCATTAATACATAGTCTGCGCCGCGTGAAGCGGCCTCAAAACCGAGAGCACCACTACCTGCAAATAAATCAAGGCAACGTAAATGCATTAAGGAACCGAGCCAATTAAACAATGTTTCTCGAGTTCGATCTGGCGTCGGTCTTAGCGCTTCGCAAGACGGAAAACGCAAAAGACAGCGTCGGTATTGTCCAGCAATAATGCGCACAGTATTTTTGCGGTACATAATCGCTTACTTCAATCAACAAGCACTTAACAATTTATTAGTTTTGTTTTTGCCGAACATATCGGAATAAAAAATATTGATCAAGAAAAGTTTAGCCAAAAAAATTTCGCAGTTTATCAATGAACGATTTTGTCAAAGGGTTCTGGTTATATTTTGCGCCAGCTGAAATCGCTTCAAATTCCCCGAGCAATTCCTTTTGTCGCTCAGTTAACTTAACAGGTGTTTCAAGCACCACATGGCACAACAAATCACCATAATGATTTCCCTGCATCGCTTTGATGCCTTTATTGCGTAATCGGAATACTTTTCCTGATTGCGTCTCAGGTAGAATTTTCATTTTGACAAGACCATTTAGCGTTGGAATATCAATTTCTCCACCCAATGCAGCAATTGCAAACGAAATAGGCATCGTGCAATGTAAATTAATACCCTCTCGCTCAAAAATACTATGAGCTTTAACATTTACAAATACATATAAATCGCCCATTTCCCCACCACGCACACCATGTTCTCCTTTACCCGATAACCTGATACGCACTCCATTATCCACCCCTGCTGGAATTTTGACTTTAAGGGTATAGCTCTTCTTTTGTAAGCCGCTACCTCGACAGGATGGACAAAATTCTTTAATAGTTTTACCGGTGCCATGACACGCCGGACAAGTTTGTTGGAGTGAAAAAAAACCTTGGGATATGCGAATTTGTCCATGTCCGCCACAGTGACTACAAGTCACAGGTGAAGTACCAGGCTTCGCACCCTCACCCTTACAAGTCACACAAGTCTCATGACCGGCAATATGTAATTCTTTTTCGCACCCTTTTGCGGCTTCCTCAAGTGTGATTTCTAAATCATAGCGCAAATCATTGCCCCGTTGCCCCGCTGTCCGACTGCTATTTCGCGTACCAAAAATATCCCCAAAAATATCCCCAAATGCATCTGAAAAATTACTAAACCCTTCTGCAGCATTCGGATCAATTCCAGCATGACCAAACTGGTCATAAGCTGAGCGTTTTTGCGGATCAGACAACACTTCATAGGCTTCTTTGACGCTTTTGAACTTTTCTTCGGCTTTTTTATCATTTGGATTGCGATCAGGGTGATATTTCATTGCAAGCCGCCGAAAAGCCTTTTTAATTTCCGAGTCGGAAGCTCCTGAATTAAGCTCCAGCTCTTCATAGTAATTTGGTTTTGCCATCTTTAAATTGCACCTTATTTTTGCCACATATGCCTTGAATAATTCTAGATGGTGGCGTATACATCAACTTACAAGTATATATGGCAAGGAGTTGAGTGATTTTTTTATTGATCTTTATCATTATTGAGGCCAAATTCACCGATGCATATTGGTGCGCAAAAAATAAAATGAAATTTTAATTTCAGTAGAATGCCTACTATATGATCTGAAATTTGAACAGAGCGCCATGATCTCAATTGCAGGAATCATTGGCACTGGATTATTTGTAGGATCAGATGCCTATTATCGCAATGGCAAAACGAAGTGCTATCATCGTATTAATTTTCTTATGGCGACAGCGCCACCTACAAAAAGCACAACAATAAGGACAACAGTGTGGAAACCTTTCGTTGCGGTCGCTTTGAGTTAGATTTGTCTAATCCACTTGTCATGGGTGTTTTAAATGTAACCCCTGATTCGTTTTCTGATGGCGGTCACTTTTATCAGATTGACAAAGCCATCGCTAAAGCAAAGCGCATGAAAAAAGAAGGGGTTCACATCATTGATATAGGAGGCGAATCTACACGTCCTCAAGCATATCCGGTTTCTTTAAAAGAAGAAAAGGATCGCATTTTGCCTATTTTGGAAGCATTATATGAGCTGAGCATTCCACTATCATTAGATACGCGTCATACAACGGTTATGCAAAGCGCAATCAATGCAAATCGGGTAGATATGATTAACGATATTAATGCCCTAAAAGATAAAGGTGCACTCACTACTTTAGCCAAAGCACCCACTATTGGTATTTGCTTAATGCATATGCAAGGCAAGCCTTCTTCTATGCAAATCCATCCTATATATCAAGATGTCGTCAGAGAAGTCACCGCTTTTCTCAGGAACAGATTTTTGGCTTGTCAAAAAGCAGCCATTGACACGAAACGTATCTTAATCGATCCAGGTTTTGGATTTGGGAAAAATTTTGAGCATAACATGCAGCTTTTACAAAACCTGTCAACTCTTCGAAAGACAGTCCCGGCACCAATTTTAGTCGGGCTTTCCCGAAAATCAATGTTGGGAATTATCGCTGATGAGAAAAAACCTCAACAACGCCTTGGAGCAAGCGTTGCCATAGCATTAGAAGCGATAAGGCGTGGCGCATCTATTGTGCGCGTACATGATGTTAAGCCAACCCTGCAAGCAATTAAAGTTTACCAAATGTGTTCTGAAAAAAATACCGACTTTGGATAACTTCATCTACAATGCACTCGTTCATTACTTTGGCAATTCACAATGTCACAACGTTATTTTGGAACAGATGGTATAAGAGGCACGGTGGGGCAATTTCCAATCACACCGGAATTTGCATTAAAATTAGGCTTTGCAGCCGGTCGAGTGCTAGTTGATCATGATCAACATTTGCCAACTGTCTTAATCGGTAAAGATACGCGCATTTCAAGTTACATGATTGAGGCTGCACTAGAGGCTGGGTTGACAGCAGCTGGCGTACATGTTTTATTAACAGGACCCTTACCCACACCAGCTGTTGCATATCTGACACGCACTTTACGTTTAGCAGCAGGCGTTGTTGTTTCGGCTTCCCATAATCCTTATCAAGATAATGGGATTAAATTTTTTGCGGCCAATGGGCAAAAATTGGGGGAGCAACTTGAACAAGAAATTGAGGTGCTGCTTGATAAACCGATGGCAACTCTACCTTCTTGCCAATTAGGTCGCGCAAGAAGAATCGACAGTGCAGCAGACCGATATATTGAGTTTTGCAAAAGTAGTTTTCCGAATTATTTTTCACTACGTGGGTTAAAAATTGTGGTGGATTGTGCCCATGGCGCCACCTATCACATCGCCCCAAAAGTATTTCACGAACTAGGTGCTGAAATTGTTGGTATCGGCACTGAGCCCTCTGGTTTTAATATTAATGATAAAGTAGGGGCGACTTATCCTGCCACACTGCAAACAGCAGTCTTAGAAAATCAAGCAGACTATGGCCTTGCTTTTGACGGAGACGGTGACCGCCTCATTATGGTCGGTCGCGATGGCACGATATATAACGGCGACTACTTGGTATATATTATTGCCAAAGCTAAATTAAAAACAGGCAAACTAAAAGGAGGGGTTGTTGGCACCGTGATGACGAATATGGCAATGGAAATTTCCTTGACCAACCAAGGAATTCCTTTTGTAAGAACTCAGGTAGGAGATCGCTATATTTTTGAAAAATTACAAACAACAGGCTGGCTCTTGGGTGGAGAAGCATCGGGTCATATTTTATGTCTTGATAAACACACAACGGGAGATGGCATCATCTCGGCACTACAAGTTTTTTCTGGACTGACAAGATTGAATCAAGATTTATCGGATATGACTGAAGACTGGAGACCCTTTCCGCAAAGCACAGTCAATGTCCCTATTAATGGCAAGAACTGGCAAACTGCTTCCAAAGCTTGTGTCTTACAGGCTGAAAAAGCACTGGCTAACCAAGGTCGTATCGTCATTCGGCCTTCTGGAACAGAATCTGTTGTTAGGGTTATGGTGGAAGCTACCGATGAAAACCTTGCGATTCATTGGTCAAATACCATCGCTCAAACAATCCTAACTTCAAAATAACGCTAATTGTGCTAGCATCAAACAACTTTAACTATTTGAAGTGGCAAAAAAACAGGTGGATACCATATCAACTTTGCTTCATCTTTTTGCGCAGTATGGGCATATCGCTGTTTTTTTGATGCTGCTCATCTGTGGTTTGGGATTTCCCTTGCCCGAAGATATTACCTTAATTGCTGGTGGCATCATTGCTGGATTAGGTTATGTGAGTAAAGAAATGATGCTGCTCAATTGTTTGGCTGGTGTCCTATTAGGTGACACACTCATCTTTACCTTGGGTACCGTTTTTGGTAAGCGGATCAAGAAATTTCCTTTCATTGCTAAACTACTCAACAAAAAACGCTTTGGGCTCATTAAACAAAAATCTGCTCAGTATGGTCATTGGATATTATTTATCGCACGGTTTTTGCCGGGTCTTCGTGCAGCGATATTTTGCACCGCTGGTATCAGTCACCATGTTAAGTTATGGAAATTTTTACTTATTGACGGAATAGCCGCTATCATTTCTGTACCCATTTGGGTGTACTTGGGTATTTATGGTGCGAAAAACTTTGATCAACTCGTCAAGTGGATTCACCGTGGACAAATCGGTATGTGGGTGCTAGTAGTTTTGGTCGGTTTTTTAGGTGTAATTGTGGTATGGTACGAATATAAAAAATATCAACAATCCACCCTCAACAAACCATAACTCAATCAATTTTGAACACTAAAACATTAGCGTTTAATAAACCACTTCAAACCAGTTTCGGTCATTAATCCATCCAGCGGCATATCCCAGACACTATGCGGCACACTTTCTAACCATTGGCATTGGTAAGCAATACCGATCACCAAAGGTTTTCTTGCAACAAAGCGGTGCTGGCGAAAGCGAAGAGTAGCATCATAAAATCCGCCTCCTTGCCCGAGACGATTCCCATTGCAGTCAATCGCAAGCAAGGGAACAAAAAGCATATCTAAGCAAGTAACATGTTTAACCCTATCACGCTTTTTGAACAATCTTTTGTCAGTCGATTGACAAGATAAAGGAACAAAATTCAATTGCCGACCAAATGAGGGGATTTGTGGTAAATATAAAACCACTTTTTTTTGGTAGGCTTTCCTAATCAGTGGCAATAAACTTAACTCGGCGCCATAAGCCCAATAAACTGCAATGTGATTATCTCGCCTTAAAAAACAATTAGCATGCATTGCGATTTGACAAGATGCATATCGACAAAATGAATCAGGCAAACTCTGTCGCTTCTGTCGCATCTGGTATCGTAATATTTTTTTTTGTTGCGTGATTTGATCGTCTTGCATGATAATTTTTTATTGCAATAATTGACTTATGTTTATTAGGTTCGTAGAGAATCCCACAAAAAAACCCATGCAATATCGACCAAATCGCATGGGTTTGATAGCAGCATAACAAAACTTAATAAAGGCTTCTTGCTTCATCTATTTTTTTGCAAAATATTTCAATGCCCTCTGGCAAACGTGGCCCGGTTCGAGCCACAAGGTCGTCTGGTAAAGCATAGAGTGCTTTTTTAGCAACAGCGGGAATTATCCCCCAGCTCAGCCACATATCAAAACGTTGCGTAAGAGTCACAAAAATTGCTTGGGGAGCAGCACGCACGACCGCTTCGATACTCACCTGAGGAGCAAGCGCAGAAGCGTTAGCAAATACATTGCGCCCACCGCAAATTTTGATCACTTGCCCGATGTGACTTTTGTCGTTTACCGTAAATATCGGAGACTCATTAATTTGCATAAACACCTTAATAGGTTTTCGATGAGAAAATCGCTTGCGTAAGTCACTTAAACGCGCGCGATATTTTGCGGCGGCTTTATTAGCAACACTTCGTAAACCTGTTAATTGACCAAGCGATTCCATATCGTGCGCAATATCCTCAAATTCCAGAGGATTAGTTAAATAAACCGGTATGCCCAGCTCACGAAGTCGCTCAATTACTTTGTCTTGCGCTTGGCTTTTCCAAGCAATAACCAAATCAGGTTGATAACGCACAATAGCATCAATACTCACGCCAAAAGCATTGCCTACTCTGGGTAGTTTTTTAGCTGCTGCAGGATAATCTGCATAATCAACCGTAGCAACAATTTTATCACCCGCCCCAATTTCATAGAGCACTTCGACAGATGAAGGTGATAATGCGACTAAGCGACTTGCTGGTTTTGATAAAATCACTTTCGCGCCCGTTATATCATGCGTACTAACAGCAACCGCTAGCGCAAGTTGGCTCATCAGAAATATACAGAGCATTAAAAAAGTTATTTTGATCAATTTCATTGTGAGGCCCTCTATAAACTAAAAATTAACTACTCACTAACACCAGTTACTATATTACTCGTTAACTGCTGCTGAAAAAAAATATGGATTTAAAAGTCCATTGAATTAAAGAGCGTGGCTATAAAGCGCTTTTTCATTATATTATAATCAAAACATTGACTCATTGTCGCCTTCAAAATCTTACACAATTTATTAAACGATGAACCCCTTTGCTAAGCGCCGAAAAAAATTAAGCCAACTGATAGGAGATGGTCTCGTTATCATATCAAACAGGCTAAGAGATACTCAAGATCGCAATACAGAATCCAAAAAATACGACAACAACTTTTTCTATTTAACAGGACTGACTAAACCTAACAGTTTACTCGTATTGGATACAAATACACATCACGCTACTTTTTTTGGTAGCGAAAAGCAACCTCAAGAAGAAATATGGCTTGGTGAGCAGCTTAACCCGCAAGATATTAAAGCACAACATGGTTTTGATAAAGCCTATTGTATCAATGAGCTGGATAGCCAGTTATTGTCGATCCTGACTCAGCAACGCACTGTTTTTTGGCCAATAGGATCTGACCCAATCTTAGACAAAAAATTAGCACATTACAAAATCCAGCATCACAATTTGCTAGACACCCTCAGTGCGATGCGGCTTATCAAAGATAAAGTAGAAATTCAACACCTAAAAACCGCAGGAAAAATCAGTGCATTAGCACATCAGCATGCAATAAAAACTATCCGACCCGAGCAGTATGAATACCAAATCGAATCAGAACTGCTGTATCAATTTATGCAACAAGGCACTCGCTTAACGGCCTATGAAAGTATTATTGCTTCAGGAAAAAATGCTTGCACGCTACACTATTCAGAAAATAGCGCACAACTTAAAAGCGGCGAATTATTGTTAATTGATGCGGGCTGTAAATGGCAAGGCTACACCAGTGATATCACAAGAACAGTACCTGTCAATGGGCGCTTTAATTCGATTCAAAAAATAGTTTACGAAATTGTATTAGAAGCACAATTGGCCGCTATTCGAACCATTCGACCGCATGTCAATTGCCAAGAAATTGAACGGGCCGCATTGAACATTTTAGTGCAAGGTATGGTTGATCTGAAACTACTCAATGGCAGTATAGAAGGTATTATAGAAAATAAAACTTACCAACAATTCTATATGCATGGCATTGGTCATTGGTTGGGCCTGGATGTACATGATGTAGGCGAAAAAATGAGTCAACCTGACCTTAAATTGTTACCTAATATGTGCTTAGCGGTTGAACCCGGGCTTTATATTCGACCCAATCCCGATATTCCTACAGCACTTCATCATATTGGTATCCGTATTGAGGATGATATATTGGTCACCCAAACCGGCTGTGAAGTTTACACTGCCTCTGACGTACCAAAATCAGTTCAATCTATTGAGGATATGATGCGTGGTACAACATAAGGCGATACCCGCTCACACAACGATTGCCGTCGTAGGGGCCGGACCCGTTGGCTCATGGCTTGCACTACACCTTGCAAAAACAGGCTACGCAGTCACTTTGCTTGAAGCGAATCCACTTAACCCAGCACAAACTGACACAAGGACACTCGCCTTATCTTGGGGTAGCCTTCAAGCATTAAATTCGGTGGGTATTAGCAAAAAAATGCTACACGCAACTGATATTAACAAGATTGACATAGCTCAACATAAAGCATGGGGAAAAACTATCTTATCAAAGCATGAGGTCAAGCTTGATTACTTGGGTGCGGTAGCAGAATATCAAGTCCTCACCCAAGCACTGCACAAACTACTTCAAGTTCCTCAAGCAAACCTAAGATTAGTGGAAAAAAGTTGCGTCAAAGCAGTACGTACCGTGGGAAACTTGGCTTATCTTCTACTTAAAACCAGCGACAAAAATATCTGTCTGACTGCTGACTTAGCTATTCTTGCAGAAGGGGGGGCATCTATCCAAATTGCCCCCGATATCACCAAATATCTTCACGATTATCAACAAGTAGCAGTAAGTGCTGAGCTATCTTTTTCTGAGCAATCATCAGATACCGCTTACGAATATTTTTCAACCTATGGGCCTTTTGCGCTGTTACCTTATAATCATCACTACCGTTTGTTGTGGATTCGCGATCATTGCGATCAAATATTGCAAGACAAAACACCACAGAGGCTCAGCAAACAATTGCAAGAAATTCTTAATAACCGCTTTGGCAAAATACAAGCAATAAAAATCACACAACAATTCGCTTTATCACTCAAAGAAACAAAAGATATTGCCAAAGGGCGCATTGCATTTATTGGTGCCGCAGCACAAGCACTCCACCCTATCGCAGGACAAGGACTTAACTTGGGGTTACGCGATGCGCAACACCTCTTGTCATCACTAAAACGCTATCAATTGACTCTCGATTTTGAAGCAACTTTAAAATATTACAAAAAAATTCGACGCTTAGATCGCCTAAATGCCATTGCCTTTACTCATTTTTTGGCCAAGCTATCCCATAATCCAAAAGGCGCTTGGTTACAGGGATTGGGAATCAATTGCTTAGAATTGTCGTCCGCTTTAAGGCAACGCTTTATTATGCAAATGGTTTTTGGTATTCATCAGCCCACTTTTGAACAAACAAGATAAATCAAAACGCTCAACAATACTAAATCAATCATATAGAACCATCTCAGGAAATTGGTTTGAAAAAATTTGATATCATAATTAATGGAGGCGGTTTAGTCGGCGCAAGTGCCGCACTCTCACTTGCTCAGCGTGGCTTTAAAGTCGCCCTCATTGAATCAAGGCTCCTTAGTGGCACAAAAATGCCCCAATCAGGTTGGGATGAGCGCATTTTTGCGATTAGTCCCATTAACCGCCGATTTTTGCAAACATTAAAATCTTGGCCTAGTAACAGGCGAATCTGTCCGGTTACTGCAATGCAAATTAGAGGCGACAAAGGCGGATCGCTTGATTTTTCAGCAAAAGATGAAAAAATTGAAGCACTGGCTTGGATTGTGGAGCAACGTAATTTGTTGGACCTATTGTGGAAAAATTTATCTCAATCTTCTGTAGTGCTGTTCACTAAAACAAAACCATTGACTTATAGCATTGAGCAGGAGGAAGTTTTGTTGACGTTGGAAAATAATAAAATACTATGGGCTAAATTGCTCATCGGCGCAGATGGTGCCTCCTCTTGGGTAAGAGAAAAAAGCGCATTACCTTATCAAGTTAACAGCTATCAACAAAGCGCTATCGTGGCTAATTTTTCCTGCGAAAAACCACATCAAGGCATTGCAAGACAATGGTTTTATGGCAACACCACATTAGCTTGCTTACCTTTGCCTGGTAAGCGTTTTTCGATGGTTTGGTCAACATCGTTCCCCCAAACCATTCTTCAGCTGAACCGCAAAGCACTCGCACAGTCTGTTTCAGAGGCTATCGGAAATACACTGGGGAAACTCACCAACCTTAACGACGCAAAAGCTTTTCCATTACATGCGATCAAATTGGTTTCAACGGCAACCGATAGAGTAATTTTAGTGGGTGATGCAGCGCACTTGATCCATCCACTTGCCGGTCAAGGGGTCAATTTAGGTTTTCGTGATGTACAAAAACTGACCAAAATGCTAGCTAATGCAATTGATCCGGGTGATTTCGCAACACTTCGCCAATTCTCAACAAATCGACTTATTCCTGTTAAAATGATGCACTATACTTGTGATGGTTTATTTTATCTATTTAATACACAACACTTATCCGCCTTAAAACCCCTTGGTAATATGGCATTGTCTTTAATTAATCATGCTCCTTTTTTACGCCATCAGCTTATTCGATTGGCGACTCACTTCTAGTTAATCGTTCATGAATATTGATTCGTTAAAAAATATTCAAAAATCCATCAGAAATGTTGACTTTTCTGAGTAAATACGACTATCTTGCATTGGTCAGATACACCAATATTTATTGATGGAAAAAATGTCGATGGATACAGCAAACACCATTAATAAAGAACGCATCATCCAAGAATTTGTTCCAGGTAAGCAAGTAACCCTGGCTCACCTGATTGCGCACCCCACAGAAGATTTGGCTAAAAAAATTGGCGTGCCAGGCGCTGAAGCCATCGGCATTATGACACTCACACCCGGCGAAACCGCAATGATTGCAGGTGATGTGGCCGTTAAAGCAGCTGATGTGAATATCGGCTTTTTAGATCGCTTCAGTGGAGCTTTGGTTTTTTACGGCTCAGTCGGTGCGGTTGACGAAGCCTTGCAACAAGTCATCCGTGTTTTAGAAAGCTTGCTCGGTTATACAACTTGTCCGCTGACGCGAACCTAAGATGATGAAAACTGCACCATTAACTTTTATGCTGGTCGGCCCTGTAGGCGGAGGAAAAACCACTCTCTTTAAAGCTTTGTACGGTCGAATGGATAAAGTGCGAAAAACACAAGCTATTGAGTTTGAATATGATGGAAATATTGACTCTCCAGGCGAATTTATTAATATCCCACGTATGTATCACGCTTTTATCCAAATTTCTTCAGATATTGATACAATTGTCTATGTCCACCCCAGTAACGAAATGGAGTTTTGTACCCCGCCTGGATTGCTATTTGTTTATCCGAATAAACGTCATATTGCTGTGATTAGTAAGGTTGACCTAACAGATGCTCAACCTAGTAAGGTAGAAGTCATATTGCGAGCAAATGGTTTTAGTGACCCCATATTTCAAGTCAGCGAGCAAGACAAAAAAAGTATTAGCATCTTACGCAATTTTTTAAAGATTCACCCCGAAAAACAAGTCACGCATATACCATCTGCACACTCAGCGCTAAAAGCTATGCGTTTGGCAAAAGTTTAATTTATAGAGGCAAGATCTTATGAAACGCTTAATTACTGCAAATACTATTCAACAAGAAAAAGCGGCGGGTCACACAACGCTTGAAGTATCGCTACCAGATTGTATTGTAACGCCTGAGGCTCGCCTGGTGGCATCTCAAATTGGCCTAAAAATTATTGAGACGGTTGCACAAAAACAGGCTAAGCTTTTTTCGCCCACGCAATCGGCAATATTTGATCAAGTACCCTTGAACGAAAAAGATCTTTCTGTAATTCGTCAAGCCATCGTAGCGAACCTACCTGAAGCCAAAAAAATGGACAATGATCTCATTATCCAGCTGATCAAAAAAACCATTGCGACCCAATCAGTTCAAGCAATTTCCAGCGCACCATCAAAAAATAGAGCGCCTCAAAAAATCAAGCATGTCCCATCAAACACGATTCAAATGGGTATTTTCAGTGAAGCGGGCGCAGAAAATAAGGTGGGTATTGCCGATGTAATCACCTCAGCAGACAATAGTCCGATGGCTGGTGGATTCATGGCATGGAAAAATTGCTTTTTCCCCTGGACGCTTAACTATGATGAAATTGACTTGGTGCTAGAAGGCGAATTACATATTCGCCATGAGGAACAAACGGTGGTTGGTAAATCAGGTGATGTACTCTTTATCCCGAAAGGCTCTAAAATTGAATTTGGTACACCCACATCTGTGCGTTTTTTCTACGTAGCGCACCCTGCTAATTGGCAGGATTGCTAAATCGTTTGATAGATCATGAGTGCTTATATTACTGAAACTTGGTTGCGAGAAAAATTCGGGCTTGCCGAAAGCACAGAAGTGCAATTGCCTGCGAACTCACTATTAACGCCTTCAGCAAGAGAATTACTTGTGACGCGTAAAATTCGTATTAAATATATTGATGAATCCGGTCGCACATTTTTTGAAGAAAACAATACTTCGGGTGACACCAAATTTAAGCAAGTCAATCCATTAACCAGTAAAGATGGATCACAGCAGGGTCAATGTATATTGTGTCACCAAACACTATCCAAAAAACCTGATACCCTTACACATCTTAATGAGCATGATTTGGTAGCAAAAAATGATGCACGACTTAAGTTAAGAGGCAAGCTTGATTTGGTGATTGCTTACATGGTATGGATTCAAACTGAATTTGAGCCTAACAACCATCGAATTATTTTATCGCATTATTTGTCGGATATCCGCTCATCTTTAGGTAACGTATTGCGAGCGGAAGTAACAGGTGAAGCCATGATGCCTGTCGTAATGGGCGAATTTGATGAACATACCTTACATGCAATATCGCACAACCCTCTTAAACATCTGGGATATGATCATTTGTTGCCTGAGGTATCGCAAGGAAAACAAGTAGCACGATTAAACGTTTTGCGAGCAATGATCAGAGAAGCAGAACTTTATGCAGCCGACATTTACATTGCAAAAGATTTTACGGTCACTCGCCCTGATATCATGGCAGGTCTTAATCGTTTAAGTAGTGCAGTTTATGTTATGATGCTATTGGTTTTTCTAGCAGAGCGCGAACAGTGGAAACCTACCAGCAATGATAAAGCTCATTGAGCAAGCGGCTTTTTTCGCCAAACAATCACCAAAACGAGTGGTTTTTCCAGATGCGCTAGATAAGCGTGTGTTGTGTGCTGCTCATTACTTACTGGAAAAGGGATATGCTATCCCCATATTACTGGCTAATCCATTTGAGCTTCGCCATTATTGCCATAAAAACCAAATCAAATTTGATGCATTAACCGTCATTGATCCAGCCCATTCACCTTTGCTTGATCGGTTTGTTGAATCACAGATACTCATAAAAGCAGATCAGTCCCCTGAAAACCTTAAAAAACAGCTAGCGGATCCTTTGTGGTTTGGTGCCATGATGCTCTCTCAAAAAGAAGCGGATTTTTGCATTGGAGGCAACCTGTCTTCCACATCAGCTTTTCTTAAAGCAGCCATTAAAATTATCGGGTTAAAAGAGGGCATCCGCACAGTCTCTTCGGTTTTCTTTATGATACCCCCCAACAGCGACAATGTGCTAGGTTTTGCAGACTGCGTAGTCGTACCAGCACCAACCGCTGAACAGCTTGCTGACATCGCTTTGGCAACCGCTGAGAGTTTTGAGCAATTTACAGGTGAAATACCTAAAGTCGCCATGCTCTCTTTTTCAACGAAAGGCAGCGCTAAGCACAGTAATGCGGAATTGATTCGTAAAGCAACTGACTTGGTAAAATCGCATCATCCTGCATTGTGCATTGATGGCGAACTGCAGTTCGATGCGGCATTTGTGCCTGAAGTGGCGGCACAAAAAGTACCCGATAGTTCTTTGGGTGGCTGTGCCAATGTATTTATTTTCCCAGATCTATCTGCAGGCAACATTGGCTATAAAATCGCTCAACGCATGGGCAACTACGCAGCAATTGGCCCCATTATTCAAGGCCTTAAATATTCCATGCATGACTTATCAAGAGGTTGTAGTATAGATGATATTATTCAAACCGTATTAGTTGCCATTAGGATGGCTACGACTCGTCCGGTCAAATTTGAGGAGCATTTGAAGAGAAAATAGCAATCCCATTTAGTTTGCAATTAAACTAAGCAAGATGGAGTTAAAATATTATTTTTGAGTTGTTTATTTGTCAATGGAGACACACATGGAAGCACTTGGCATGATTGAAACAAAAGGACTTGTTGCGCTGATTGAAGCCTCTGACGCGATGGTTAAAGCGGCACGTGTCAAATTAGTGGGCGTTAAGCAAATTGGCGGCGGGCTTGTTACGGCAATGGTACGCGGTGATGTGGCTGCCTGTAAAGCAGCAACTGATGCGGGTGCAGCAGCAGCTCAGCGTATCGGGGAACTAGTCTCTGTGCATGTCATTCCACGCCCACACGGTGATTTGGAAGAAATGTTTCCAATTAAGTTACAAGGCAACCAAATCGATTAATTGGATAGTAATGCAATCGATATAATCCTTCACAAAAAGGTATATTGGTTGTTATATAGTATGGATCTTCTAAGGTGGGGTGCTTATGAAACTCGCGGTAGTAGTGGGACAACTTGTTGCCACTGTCAAGTGCGGTGGTTTTGAGCAGGGTCGACTGCTATTGGTAGATCTGATTGACACAAAAGGTAAACAAAAAGGTGAGGTACGGGTTGCAGCAGACGATATTGGCGCAGGTAATGGCGAGTGGGTTCTAATTGTAGAAGGCAGTTCCGCTAGGAAAACGACTGGCTTGGATGCGCCTGTTGATATGAGTGTCATAGGCATCGTGGATGAAGTGGTATTAAACAATAAAGTGGTCTACCACAAGTAATATCACCACGAGGTTAGCTACCAAGGTTATTAGAAGGAAGGGTACTATGTCGCTAAGTGCGCATGATATTGAAAAAATTGTACGAACTGTTGTTGCGTCAATACACAGCAATACCGATCCTTTACTTGAAAAACAAACGGTACTTCCTGCGGGTATTTTTCATCATTTAGAAGATGCAGTTACTGAAGCAAATTATGCGCAGCGTGCTCTTAGAATGCGCTCAATGCGCGCCTTAGTCATTGAGGCTATTCGGCAAGCGGGTGTGAAATATGCGCTTGAATTGGCAAAGATGGCTGTTACTGAAACAGGCATGGGTCGTATTGATGATAAAGTCGCTAAAAATATCCTGCAGGCACGACTAACACCAGGCGTTGAATGTCTTTCTCCTGGCGTAATCGCCGGAGATAGTGGCCTCACAATAACCGAAAATGCCTCATGGGGCGTTATCGCTTCGGTGACCCCCTCAACAAACCCTGCTGCAACAATTATCAACAATGCAATTAGCATGATCGCAGGGGGTAATACCGTTGTTTTTGCGCCTCACCCTGCTGCGAAAAAAGTCTCCCAATATGCCATTACATTGCTTAATGAAGCGATTGTAGCCGCGGGTGGCCCAAAAAACACGATAGTAACTGTCGCAGAGCCAAATATTGAGGTGGCACAACAACTCTTCCGATATCATGGCATTCGTTTACTCGTCGTAACAGGGGGCGAAGCCGTCGTTCACGCTGCACGCAAAACAACAAATAAACGTTTGATTGCAGCAGGTGCTGGAAATCCCCCCGTTGTGGTTGATGAAAGCGCCGACATTGTTAAGGCGGCTAAAGATATCGTCTGGGGCGCATCTTTTGATAACAATATTGTCTGTGTTGATGAGAAAGAAGCAATTGTCGTTTCAACAGTATGCGATGCCTTAAAAAATGAAATGAAAAAACATAAAGCGGTTGAGTTGTCTGCAGATCAATTCAAGGCATTGCAAGACAAGTTACTTGTTGATATTAATGAACAAGGTCAAGGATCGGTTAATCGTAATTGGGTGGGACGTGATGCCGCTCAAATCGCTGGCACTATTGGATTAGTAGTCCCAGAAGACACAAGACTCCTTTTTGCGGAGACTGCGCCAAATAATCCTTTTGCAGTGAGCGAACAAATGATGCCTATTTTACCAATTATTCGGGCTGATAATGCTGATCAAGCTATTGATCTAGCAGTTAAATTAGAAAACGGGCACCGTCATACTGCTGCGATGCATTCTAAAAATATTGACCATCTAGATCGCATGGCTAATGAAATTAATACCAGTATTTTTGTTAAGAATGGTCCTTGTTTGGCAGGTTTAGGTTTTGGAGGAGAAGGCTGGACCTCAATGACTATTTCGACTCCAACTGGCGAAGGCGTCTCTTCTGCGCGCACTTTTGTGCGCTTACGTCGTTGTGTATTAGTGGATCATTTTTGCATCACATAAATCACTAGAGTACTGTGCGTTATGAATCAATCAGTACCAAATTGGTTAACAAAACAACTAAGCGAGGCATCCCATATCGTTAATGATGAAGCGCCTTTTGTGCCAGCAGATACATTACGTCTAGGGATTGATTTGGGAACGAGTAACATCATGAGTGTCGTCTTAAACGAACAAAGCCAACCGATTGCCGTATTGATGCAATGGGCTGATGTTGTACGGGATGGCGTTGTATGGAATTTTCATGGTGCTGTTAAAATCGTAAAACACCAACTGGCTTGTATTCAAAAAAAATTGGGGATTGCTTTTAAGGAGGCCAACACTTCTTTCCCGCCCGGCACAGACCCTCGCATTTCTGTGAACGTATTAGAAGCAGCCGGACTGAGTATTTCCGAGGTCATTGATGAGCCTTCTGCTGTTGCTAATTTATTGGATCTTAAGGATGCTGCTGTAGCAGATATTGGTGGCGGCACAACTGGTATTGCTGTTTTAAAAAATGGCCGAGTCATCTATTCGGGAGATGAACCAACAGGAGGACATCACGTCACACTAACCATTGCCGGACGATTGGGTATGACTCTTGAAAAGGCGGAATCACTAAAAATTAACCGAGGTGAAGAAGTGTGGGGATATGTTGAACCTGTTTTTGAAAAAATGGCCGATATTGTCCAAACACACCTTGCGGGTCATCAAGTTGATTCACTTTATCTCTCAGGAGGATCTTGCGCTTTGCCCGGTGTTTTAGGTCTTTTTCAGCAATTTTTTCCTGATTTATCTGTTTTGTTACCGACTCACCCAATTTTTCTCACACCCATCGCTATTGCAGCATATCGCAAGAAAGCATCATTATGAACCCCGATAAGCCAACCTTGCTAACCGAACAAAAAGTCAGCACAGCACTTTATCACGCGCTTGATTTGTTAAATTTGCAATCTATTAAGGCATGTCATGTACCTCGCGACACTTATATTGGTGTTGGCTCTACGGCTTATACTGGCAAGATGCTCGCCTCGTATGGCATTAATAAAGTATTTATTGTCATTGACGAAATTGTTCATAAACTCGGGCTGGCTGAGAGCATGTGGCGCTCGCTAGAACGGCATCATATTAATTACACCCTTCATGTGCATAGTTTGGGTGAACCCGAAAGTAAACCTTGCGAAGATGCAGCACAACTTTGCATTGATTCAGGCGCCAATGGCATGGTAGCCATTGGCGGTGGCTCTGCTTTGGATACCGCTAAAGCGGTTGCAGTACTGGCTGCAAACCCCAGTATGTCTTCAGCTGATCTGATAGAGCAACACAATATTCATCATCATCGCATGCCGTTAATTGCGATTCCAACGACAGCTGGCACTGGCTCCGAAGCGACCAATGTAACCGTCATTACTAATTCTAAAGATCATGTTAAACATGTCATCGTACATCCTGACATGCTGCCTGATTTGGCGCTTATTGATGCTGGTTTGACACTGCGCGTTCCTCCGTATTTCACGGCCGCAACTGGAATTGACGCACTCACACACGCCATTGAGGCCTATGTTTCTATTAAATCAACCCCCTTAACGCGCGCCTTGGCTTATCAGGCAATTGTGGAAATTGGTCAAGCACTACCCATTGCAGTAGGTCAAGGAGAAAACCTGGCCGCACGAGAATCAATGATCTTGGCTTCTTACATGGCTGGTATTGCTTTTTCAAACGCTGGTTTGGGTCTTGGGCATGCTTTAGCGCACCAGATTGGTCCAAAATACAATTTACCTCATGGGGTAGCAAATGCCATCATGCTCCCTTCTGTGATGCATTTTAACCAATTGGTCTGCAAAAAAACTTTTCCTGAGATTGGTTTGGCGTTATGCCAAAAAATTATGACCTCCAGTGAAGCGATTGAAGCGGTACAAAATCTCATCATAGAAGTGATGTTACCAGCTAATTTATCAATGGTAGGGGGTAGTACGGATGATTTTTTAACTTTTGCAGAACAGGCATTAACGGATGCTTGTTTGTCCACTAATCCACGAACCGTTTCAAAAGAACAAATTATTGCGGTATATCAACACGCTTTACATCGTTAGCGCTGTTAACTTGGGGAGTAAATAATGGAGCAAATTAATGTCATTATCGTGCAAATTATGATGTCCTTTATGGTCATCGCTGCGGTTGATCGAATCTTCGATCAATTCGGTGGCACCGAAAAAGTACTAGGCAAAATTGGTCTTGGTTTTGTCGGCAAGATCTTTGGTGGATCTGGCAAGCAGTTTGAAGAGGGTTTCATGTCAATGGGTGCTTTGGGGCTTGCCATGGTAGGTGTCATCGCACTTGCACCCGTATTGGCTCAATTATTAGGTTCATTTATCACACCGATCTATCAAGCGCTAGGTGCAAGCCCTGCCATGTTTGCCACCACTTTGCTCGCCATTGACATGGGTGGCTTTCAGTTGGCCGAAAAATTATCCAATGGTGATGTAGCGGCTTGGATGTATTCAGGGGTCATACTCGGCGCCATGATGGGACCGACCATCGTGTTTTCAATTCCAGTCGGTCTGGGAATTATTGATAAACCTGATCGCCGTTTTTTGGCCATTGGTGTGCTCGCTGGTATCGTCACTATCCCGATCGGATGTATCGCAGGTGGCCTTATTGCGATGTATTCTGATATTGTCATTAACGGTCAACCCGCTATATTTACATTGCCTTTGATTCTTAACAACATGATTCCGGTAATTTTGATCTCTGCGCTTATCGCATTTGGCCTGAAAATCATTCCCGAAAAAATGATCAATGGCTTTCAATTGTTCGCGAAAATATTAGTTGGCCTCATCACAGTGGGTCTTACAGTAGCAGTATTAACGGACCAGTTTAAAGTCAGTCTTATTCCAGGCATGGATCCGATTTTTACCGTATCAGGCGCTGTGTTTCAACCAGATGCCATACGCGCCATCGAAATCATTGGGAAAATTGCCTGTATGTTGTTGGGTGCTTACCCCATGGTATTCTTGCTGGCACGCTGGTTTAAAAAACCGCTTTCTAAAATTGGATCATTGCTTAAAATGAATGATGTAGCCGCTGCCGGTATGGTCGCCTCCCTAGCAAACAATATTCCGATGTTTGGTATGCTCAGCAAAATGGATGACCGTGGTAAAGTGCTTAATATCGCATTTTGCGTATCCGCAGCCTTTACATTTGGTGACCACCTTGGATTTACAGCGGCAGTTGCTGCCCCGATGATCTTTCCGATGATTGTTGGTAAGTTAGTGGGTGGAATAACCGCCGTGATTTTTGCAATGACCATTGCACCCAAGTCAACCCTTAAAGCTACCAAAAAAATTGTGGAAAAAATTGCTAAAAAAACAACAGTTGGCAAGGTAACCAAAAAGAAAGTTGCAAAAAAAACAACGCGTAAGATCCTTAAAAAAGGTTAATGGGTTCGGCGTAATGGAGAACCGTTTAATTCATAGTGTGGGCATTGACATTGGTACAACCACCACACAGATGATCTTCTCGAAACTGGCACTCGTTAATCGTGCTGCCGCTTCGCGTGTGCCTCACTATGAATTTTCGGAGCGGGAAATTGTTTATGTTAGTCCTGTTATTTCGACCCCCATTGATAACAATAGACAAGTTGATCAAGAAAAATTAGGTGCATTTATCAGGGCTCAATATCTTGATGCAGGATTTAAACAAGCACAAATCGAATCGGGGGCCATTATTATTACAGGCGAAACATCCAAAACAAAAAATGCACGTGATACCATCATGCGCCTTGCAGCAGAATTGGGTGATTTTGTCGTTGCAACCGCTGGCGCACATTTGGAATCCGTGATTGCTGGGAAGGGATCAGGTGCCTGCGAATACTCGCAGACTGAAAATTGTCGCGTTTTGAATATGGATATCGGTGGCGGCACAACTAACTATGTCGTCTTTGAAGCAGGGCGAGTCATTGATACAGCATGCTTAAATATTGGTGGCCACTTAATTGAAACAGATGAGCGCGGACAAATTAAAAAAGTGTACGAGCCAGCCAAAAAGCTTTGCGAGGCATACTTTGGCGCATCAATTGATGCAGTCAAACTTAATACAACTCAACTGGAGTCACTGATTAAACAAATGGCGTCGTTGATTGTCGAGGTACTACTCGGTACGCCTTCATCGCAAGCTAAAGCGCTACTCATGACAGAATGTTTGCACGCCAACTATCATTACGATGCCGTATTTATATCAGGAGGGGTCGGTGAGTGCTTTTACCGTCCTCAATCCAACTCGCAGATTTTTGGCTTTAAAGATATTGGCCCTATGCTTGCCAATAAACTGCGGCAACACCCTCAGATCGAGACGCTGCCTATCAAAGAACCTAAGCAAACGATTCATGCAACCGTTATTGGTGCAGGCGCTTATACTTTATCGCTTTCAGGTAGCACCGTATGGATCAGTGCCAAGCAGCTACCCATACGCAATATCCCTGTTTTGCATACCCATACGCTATGGCTGAATTTAACACCCCAAAAATTATCAGAAGAGTGGGAAATATCGGCCAAGCGTGCCGATATTGTGCCAGATTCCGAGATATTTGCTTTAGCATTACCAGCTGACTTACCTGTTCGGTATAGTAGTGTTAGAATGATCGTTGAGGCGCTGCAATTATTTAGTCAGACGCAACGTGAATGCGCTTTGCCGTTGATTGTCATTGCAGAACAAGATATTGGAAAAGTATTGGGTATGGAGCTGCAACCCTTACTACGTAATCGAGAACTTGCTATTATTGACGAAGTTAAGACACAAAGTGGAGATTATATTGATATTGGTCAGCCATTTTTTAATGGTTCAACCGTTCCGTTAACAATTAAATCATTAGCCTTTCCATCGTAAGGTCAGCAATACTTTAGGAGGTTTTATGAAAACAACTACCCGTTTATTCGGGCAAAGTTATCAGTTCAGGGATATTAAAGATATCCTTGCCAAGGCAAGCGACGCACGATCAGGTGATGTATTAGCTGGCATTGCAGCACAGGATTCTCGAGAGCGCGTCGCAGCAAAGCATACCCTATCAGAATTAGCCATTTGTGATTTACGCGAAAACCCAGTCATTCCTTATGAAGAAGACTGCGTTACCCGTATTATTCAAGATGGTATCAATGAGGCAGCTTATCAACATATCAAAAATTGGACAGTGAGTGAATTACGCGAATATATTTTCGCTGATAATACTCAAACAGCCGACATTGATTTCATTAGGAAGGGTCTGACTTCTGAGGTGGTCGCAGCAGTTGCAAAAATCTGCTCTAACGCTGACCTGATCTATGGTGCCAAAAAAATGCCCATTGTCAAGCGGGCCAATACAACCATCGGGTTACCAGGGACCTTTTCCGCACGTTTGCAGCCCAATGACACGCGCGATGATATTTCAAGTATCTTAGCGCAAATCTATGAGGGTCTCTCCTATGGTGTAGGAGATGCCGTAATAGGAGTTAACCCTGTCACCGATAATGTTGAAAACGTTAAACGGATTCTTTTTACCTTACAAGAAGTCATCGATAAATTTTCAATTCCTACGCAACCTTGCGTGCTAGCACATGTATCAACACAAATTGAAGCTATTCGTCAAGGTGCACCCGGTGGACTGATTTTCCAAAGTATCTGTGGTAGCGAAAAAGGCTTGAAGGAATTTGGAGTCACCATTGAATTGCTTGATGAAGCCGTTGCAGTAGGTCAAACCCATAATAAATTAGCGGGTTCAAACTGCATGTATTTTGAAACAGGGCAAGGTTCCGCTTTATCCGCTAACGCACACTATGGTGCCGATCAAATGACAATGGAAGCGCGTAATTACGGGCTTGCCCGTCGCTACGATCCTTTTATCGTGAACACCGTGGTTGGTTTTATTGGTCCTGAGTATTTATACAATGACCGCCAAATCACCCGAGCGGGCTTAGAAGACCACTTTATGGGTAAATTGTCGGGTATTTCGATGGGTTGTGACACTTGCTATACCAATCATGCAGATGCTAATCAAAATTCCAACGAAAATTTGATGATTTTGCTAGCCGCCGCGGGTTGCAATTACATCATGGGTATGCCAATGGGTGATGACATCATGCTCAACTACCAAACATCAGCATTCCATGATACAGCAACATTGCGACAGCTGCTTAATTTGCGACCTTCGCCTGAATTTGAAGTGTGGCTAGAAAAAATGGGTATCATGCATAATGGTCGACTTGCGCCTTCTGCTGGCGATGCTTCGTTATTCTTTTGAGTGAGGTAATAAGAAAATGGATCAAAACCAAATTGATAGTATCGTTCGCTCTGTGATACAGCAAATTGAAGGGACAAAGCTTACCACTCAACAGCAAACGAATAAAGCAGTCACCACTGAGGATCAAAGTTCCTTAGATGATCTCGGCAGCGATGCTTTTCAACGCAATTATATTGGCGTGCAACACCCAAAAAATGGTGAAGTGCTTAAAGAATTGCGCAAAAATACCGCAGCAAGAGTCGCCTCAGGAAGAACAGGACCAAGGCCTCGCACAACTTCTTTGCTTCGCTTTTTGGCAGACCACTCTCGCTCTAAGGATACCGTATTAAAGGAAATTCCTGCTGAATGGGTTGAAAAAGCTAATTTATTAGAAGTGCAAAGTCAAATTACCACAAAGGATTTGTATCTTACCCGTCCCGATTTAGGTCGTCGCTTATCTAATGAAGCCATTGAAACCATTAAAACAAAATGTACGCAGTCTCCACAAGTACAAATTATTATATCCGATGGTTTGTCAACCGATGCTATTACTGCTAATTTAGATGAAATTCTCCCCCCCTTAATAAAGGGGCTAGAAAGCGCTGGCTTGAAACTAGGCACACCATTCTTTGTACGCTATGGTCGCGTCAAAATAGAAGACCATGCCGGTGAGCTATTAAATGCAGAAGTGGTCATTTTACTTGTTGGGGAGCGCCCCGGTCTTGGGCAATCTGAGAGCTTGTCCTGCTACATGATCTATCGGCCAACCGCTGATACTGTTGAAGCAGATCGTACTTGTGTTTCAAATATCCATCAACACGGCACCCCCCCTGTTGAAGCAGCCGCAGTAATTGTTGATTTGGCTAAGCTAATGCTGGAGAAAAAAGCTTCAGGCATTGCTTTAAACCGATAAAAGGAGCTACACACCATGCCAACACTAGACAGAATTCAACCCAGCGTATGCGCAGTACGGTTGATTGCATCAGTTCATCCTGATTTGAAAGCAAAATTAGAAATGCCTAAGCATATCAATAGCTTGGGACTTATTACCGCGGATTCAGATGATGTGACTTATATTGCTGCCGATGAAGCAACAAAACAAGCGCAAGTTGAAGTGATCTACGGTCGCTCTCTTTATGCGGGTGCTAGCCACTCCCCTTCACCTTCTTCGGGTGAAGTAATTATTATGTTAGGCGGACCTAATCCAGCCGAAGTAAGAGCTGGTCTAGACTCAATGATCGCTACCATTGAAGCAGGGCCTGCTTTTCAGTGGGCTGACGACAAAGAAAGCGCCGCTTTCTTAGCGCATTTGATTTCAAGCACCGGAAGCTATTTATCAAAGGTAGCTGGGATTGAATTAGGTGCACCACTTGCCTATTTGATTGCGCCACCTTTAGAAGCAACCTATGGTATTGATGCGGCAATTAAAGCAGCTGAAGTCACGATGGCTACTTATATTCCGCCTCCGTCTGAAACAAACTATTCAGGAGCATTCTTAACGGGTAGTCAGGCCTCTTGTAAAGCAGCATGCAATGCTTTCGCTGAAGCGGTCACCGAGATTGGTCGCAACCCCATCAAATGTTAGGTAACGTCCCATGGATGCACTGGGTTTTTTAGAGATAGACGGTTTTACCACAGCAATTACCGTGGCAGACGCAATGCTAAAAAGTGCGAAAGTAACTTTGTTACCAAGGCATGAGATTCGACCCGGTATCATCACACTAATTGTGTCGGGTGATTTGGCGGCATGCCGTGCTGCAGTAGACGCAGGGCTTGCTGCTGCTAATCCAGTCGGCGTAGTATTGGCTCACAATGTGATTGGCCGACTTGATGATGACCTAACACTTAATCAGCTTATTTTAATGGGTCGATCATGTGTTCCGCGATCAGGTAAATTTAAACCAATTCCAGAATTAGTCGTTAAGCTTTCAGCAGAAAAATCAGCAAATCTGTCTGAACAAAATCAAAATAATGAAATGGATCCAATTTTTGCCTTTTTAGGAACATCTTCAAAAGGGAAAACCTTAAGGCAAATTTCGCAAGTATTTGCAAGTGATAAGCCAAAATCGATCCAAACAAAGCTTAACCAATGGATTGCATTAGGTCTTCTTCAAAAAAGAGGTGTACGCTATTTTCTCCCCAAAAAAGGCTAATGAATCTTGCGTAGCACAAAAGATTTTCAAAAAGAACTGCGGTCAGCAGGTGTCGTGGGGGCAGGAGGTGCTGGCTTTCCAACTTATGTAAAGTTTGGCGCAAAGGCCGATATTTTTTTGGTGAATGCAGCCGAATGTGAGCCATTGCTAAAAGTCGATCAACAACTCATGGCTTGCAATGCCGGTTTGTTAGTTCGTGGCCTAGAATTGGGTATGCAATCAACCGGGGCAACCGAGGGAATTATTGCCCTAAAATCCAAGTATACAAAAGCTATCAAAGCAATTACACCGCTTTTAGGTACTAATATGCGGCTGCATATTCTCAAAGATATCTATCCTGCAGGTGATGAAGTGATTACGATCTGGATGGCAACAGGTCGACGAGTCCCTCCCGCTAAACTACCATTAGATGTAGGAGTTGTTGTCAATAATCCTCAAACATTGATTAATGTGGCGCTTGCCATTGATGAAGCGCATCCAGTGATCTTTCGAACACTGACTGTCGGTGGCGCTGTTAAAAACCCCATTACACTTACAGTGCCAATTGGAACATCGTTTTTAGAGATAATCAATATGGCAGGTGGCACAACAATAGCTAATGCAGCTTATGTTGAGGGTGGCCCAATGATGGGTAAATTAGTTAATAATCTAAAAACACCCGTTACCAAAACAACGGGAGGAATTATCGCTTTACCAGAGGATCATATTATTATTCGCCGTCATCGTCAGCCTATCGAAGCACAGCTACGTATTGCTAAAACAACCTGTGAGCAGTGCTGTCTTTGTACAGAACTTTGCCCGCGCCATATCATCGGTCACGAACTGCCTCCTCATCTTATTGTGCGGGCAATTAACTATAGTGATATAGCATCACCTTCTGTACTTTTATCGGCACTAACTTGTTCAGAATGTAATATTTGTGAAGCTTGGGCTTGTCCTGTTGATATCTCACCCATGCGACTGAATCGGCTATTAAAAGCTAAATTTCGCGCCGAAGGTAGCCATTATCAAGGGGAATTGCGAGATATGGATCCCATGGCTGAGTATCGCTTAATACCAACATCCCGCTTAATGGCAAGGCTTGCTATCGAACTCTACAATCGTGAAGCGCCACTTGATGATGTGATGTATCAGCCAAACTATGTCACCCTTAATCTTGATCAACATATCGGTACACCAGCTACTCCCATTGTTAAAAAAGGTGATAGGGTTTTTCAAAAACAATGTGTTGCTGAAGTACCAGAAGAAAAATTAGGAGTATCAATCCATGCGAGCATTGATGGCATAGTTGATGCGGTAACAACTCATGCAATTAGCATTCGCCAAGCTTAGTTTGAGGAAATCATGGCTAATCATCATGCAATTGGTCTTGTTGAATTAAATAGTATCGCCAAGGGTATTGAGGCATCCGACATACTAGCAAAAACAGCGGATGTAACAATCTTAGTTGCAAAAACAATCTGTCCAGGCAAATATATTGTCCTCATTGGCGGAGGCGTTGCAAATGTTAAACAATCAATGGATGCTGCGCTTAGGCTCACACCAGAAACTATAGTGGATCATTTTATTATCCCTAATATCCACCCTTCTATCTTGCCCGCTATTGGTGGAGCAAAAGCGATTGAAAAAGTTGAAGCAGTTGGTGTCATTGAAACCTATAGCGTTGCGGCGACAATTGAAGCGACCGATGTTGCCGTTAAAACAGCACAAGTCGAACCCATTCGCATGCATCTTGCGTTTGGGATTGGCGGAAAAAGTTATGTCATCCTAACAGGAGATATTTCAAGTATCAATACTGCTGTTGAAGTCGGATCAGCAGTTGCAGGTGAGCGTGGATTTTTAGTGCAACGTATTGTTATTGCGCGACCTGACAAACAAGTCATTAGCACCTTGCTTTAAATTTTAAATCAAGCGAACTATTTATAAAATTAGCTACACAAAAAAGTAATTAGCAAAGAACTAAAAACCGCTCCTAAGGTTTCGCTAAATTATTCGCTACTTTTTGGGCGAAAGCGATGTAAATCACTGTATTTTTGTTGAAATTTATCAACACGCCCTGCGGTATCAACGATTTTTTGTTTTCCTGTATAAAATGGATGGCATTTTGAACAAACTTCTAGATGTAGCTTGCCCTTATCCATTGTGGAACAGGTTGAAAATTTGTTACCACATGAGCAGGTAACCGATAAATCAAAATACTCAGGATGAATACTAGTTTTCATAAACATTCCTAACAAGCTACAAAAGATCACAAAAGGGGCTGGGATTATAGCCTTTACTGATAGCATTTCGCAAGACTCTTCAACTAGATCCGTCGTCGCCAAATCGTTTTATCGGCTTCGCTGTCTTCTAATTCAACACCATTTTCTGATAGCAGTTGACGAATCCGATCAGCTTCAGACCAATTTTTGGTCATTCTAGCGGTCGCTCTTTGGTCAATCATTTTTTGAACCATTTCTTTGGTTAGTGAGCCTACCGCATCAGAATCCTGAAAGAATGCTTCGGGCGACACGGTTAATAAGCCTAATATATTGCCGAGCGCTTTAAATTCTACCGCTAAGTCTAGATCAGGCTGTTGATTTAATGCGTTCGCCATTCTAAACAATACTGCAACTGCTTCAGGCGTATTAAAATCATCATTCATTGCTTTTTTAAAATGCGCAGCATAACCTGTTGACCAGTTTATTGACCTATTACTCTCTAGGGGAATCTTAATATGGCGCAAAGGCGTATAAAGCTTAGTTAATGCTTGTTTTGCATCCTCTAAAATCATATCACTATAGTTAATCGCACTGCGATAATGGCTGCGGATTATAAAAAACCGTAGTACCTCTGCACTCACTATCTTAAAAGCCTGACGAATAGTTAAAAAATTATTGAGACTCTTGGACATTTTTTGGTTATCAATATTAATAAAGCCATTGTGCAGCCAATAATTCACCCATCGTTTATTGGGTTTTGATGACCAAGCCCCCTCACTTTGTGCAATTTCGTTTTCATGATGCGGAAACTGCAAATCAGATCCACCGCCATGAATATCAAAATATTCTCCTAAATAATGCGCACTCATTGCTGAACATTCAATATGCCAACCTGGGCGCCCAAAACCCCATGGACTTTCCCAATAAGGTTCATTGGCTTTTGCTTTTTTCCATAAAACAAAATCAAAAGCATGTCGTTTCGTCGCATCAATTTTAATGCGCGCCTCCGTTTTTAACAAAGCTGGCATTTTGCCAGAAAGTTGACCATAAGAAGCGAATTGATGAATGTCATAACAAACATCACCGTTTTCAGTAATATAAGCTAAGCCTCGCTCAATTAGCTTTTGAATCAATAAAATCATCTCAGCAATATGATGGGTTGCGCAAGGCTCCGCGGTTGGCTTTAAAAGCCCCAGCGCCTCACAATCTTCATGCATCGCTTGAGTAAACTTTGTTGTAATCTCATCAATTGATTCATTGGATTGCGTAGCACGCAGGATAATTTTGTCATCAATATCCGTAATGTTGCGTATATAGGTTACTTGATAACCCAGTGCCAATAGCCAACGATAAACCACATCAAAAACCACTAGCATTCGAGCGTGGCCAATATGACAATAATCATAAACGGTCACCCCACAAACATACATACGCACTTCATTGGGATGAATGGGCGAAAAAATCTCTTTTTGCTTGGTGAGCGTATTAAATAATGTCAACATGATCTAAAAAATAATTAATAGAAAAACCTATTTACCGCTGACTCAAATAGTTTGCCAAGTATCTTTTAATGACACAGTACGATTTAATACGATCGCTTTTCCTGTTTTATGGTCATAGCGATCTGTCACAAAATAACCAAGTCGCTCAAACTGACAAACAGTTTCCGGGGCCCAATTTTTAATAATTGGCTCAACAAAAGCTGTGATAGAGCGCATCGAATCAACCGCTGACACTAAGCGTGCGATTTTATCTTGTGTGTCACTTCCAATAACATCGGGATCCGGTACAGTGAATAATCGATCATACAAGCGTACGCAAGCTCGCTCAGCGTATTGACGAGCAATCCAATGAATAACACCCTGTACTTTGCGGTCTTTCGGGCTTTTGCCAAGCGTATCATGATCAATCGAACATCGAAGTGCTGTAATATTGCTCTGCTCATCTTTAATTATTTCATCGCAACGAATCACGTAGCTATAACGCAAACGTACCTCTCCGCCCAAAATAAGGCGCTGCCAACCAATTGGCGGATTTTCTGCAAAGTCTGATCGCTCAATAAAAATTTCCTTTCCGAGTGGCACTATACGCTCACCAAAATCTTGTTTTTGAGGATGATAAGGTGCTGAACGACTTTGACTCGTTCCAGCTACATAATTAGTCAAGATAACAGGTAAGGGATCTAACACAGCTATCACACGGGGTACATTCATTTCTAGGTCTTCGCGAATCGCCCCTTCTAAGACAGCCATATCAACAATGTTTTCCGATTTTGAAATACCGATTCGCGCAATAAATCGTTTGAGCCCGTTAGGTGAATAACCGCGACGACGCATACCAGAAATAGTCGGCATTCTTGGGTCATCCCAACTACTGACAGCACCTTTATCAACTAGCTGCCCTAAAAAACGTTTGGAAGTAACCGCATAACGCATGTCTAAACGTGAAAATTCATATTGATGTGGTAGCGGTTCTGTTAAAAAACCAACCGTTACCAAATTTGAGAGCAGCCAATCATAAAATGGTCTTTGATCTTCAAATTCCAACGTACAAATAGAATGCGTCACTTTTTCGATCGCATCTTCTAAAGGATGAGCAAACGTATACATTGGGTAAACACACCAAGCGTCACCCGTTCGATGGTGGACAAGACGACGAATACGATAAATAACAGGATCTCGCATGTTAATGTTGGGGGATGCCATATCAATTTTGGCGCGCAACACCATTTTGCCTTCTTCGTAGCTGCCTGAACGCATCGCTTGAAATAATTGAATATTTTCAACAATCGGTCGATCACGATAAGGTGAGTTAATGCCGGGTTCAGTTAAGGTGCCACGGTAAGCGCGAATCGCTTCTTGATCTTGTTCGTCGACGTAAGCAAGATTCTTTTCAATCAGTAAATTAGCAGCACGATACATCAATTCAAAATAGTCAGAAGCAAATCGAACAGGTTCTGACCACTGGCAGCCTAACCAAGCAACATCTTCTTGGATAGCACGAACATATTCATCGGATTCTTTCTCAGGATTCGTATCATCGAAACGCAAATAGCATTTGCCATCATAATATTCAGCCAAACCAAAGTTCAACAAAATTGATTTCACGTGACCAATATGCAAGTAGCCATTTGGTTCTGGGGGGAAACGCGTGACAATCTTGAGTTGTTTGATTTCACGCATATCTTTTTCAATAATATGCGTGATAAAGTTTTTCCCAAGAAAAAAGGAGGGGTGATGGCTCATAGTCATAATGAATAACTAAATTGAATAATGATTTTTAACTTGCCACAGGATTATAATAGCCTAATTGATAGGCTGGATAAAAATATGGCGACAAAAACTCTATCTGATTACCTTTATGAAACTTATCAAAATGGTCAATTAATTGATTTGCCGTTAGTAGAACTAATTGAAACCATTGCCAATACAACCATTCGTATTAGCCAAAATGTACGTCAAGGTGCATTAGCAGGGTTACTCGGTTCTGCGGGCAGTCAAAATATACAAGGCGAAACCCAACAAACACTTGATATTTATGCTAATCAAATCATTTTATCAGACTGTGAATCAATAGGCGTACTCTCTGGTATGACCTCTGAAGAAATGGATGAATTTTATGCCATTTCCGATACCCTTCAAAAGGGTCGCTATTTACTCTTATTCGATCCATTGGATGGATCATCAAATATCGCCATTAATAGCTTAATCGGTTCTATTTTTTCGATATTAGTTAAATCTGATCCCGGCAATTTGGTAACCAATGATGATTTTTTGCAACCCGGCAATCGACAAATTGCGGCATGCTACGCACTTTATGGGCCACAAACTTTTTTTGCGCTCACAATAGGACAAGGGGTCGTTGGTTTTACGCTGGATGCGCAAACTAACCGTTTCATGCTAACGCATCCGGCCATAAAAATTCCTAAGAGCACAACAGAATTCGCGATTAATATGTCGAATCAGCAGCATTGGGAGGAACCGGTGAAACGCTATATTGGCGAGTTACTCAGCGGTCAATCAGGTGTTAGAAAAAAAAGCTTTAATATGCGTTGGATTGCTTCTATGGTAGCAGATGTTCATCGTATTCTCATGAGGGGCGGTGTATTTGCCTATCCAAAAGACAGTCGCAATCCGGATAAAGCAGGAAAACTACGCCTGCTTTATGAAGCTAATCCGATGGCTTTTTTAATTGAGCAAGCCGGTGGATTGGCTTTTGACGGGCAATACAGCATGTTGACAATTCAACCAACTTCACTTCATCAACGTGTTGCCGTTTTTTTGGGTGCACAAGAAGAAATTGAGTTAATCATGCGTTATCATCAAGCCATATAATTGATAAAGCACTTACCAAGGCAAAAAGTCAATCATGTCATCCCTCTTAACAGTTTGACCAATACCAATATGCGCTAAGCCGTCGCCCCAAACACAAGAAGAGAAAACGCCTGAGCTTTGATTGGGATATTTTTCGAGACACCAGCCCGCTTTATCGATGTTGCGCCTAACCCTTAGAAATTCTTCGCGATAGAGGTCTGGTTGACTAATTTCAAAAGCCGAGCGAGTTGGAATAAAGCGAGACTGGAGTGGTTGCTGAATACCTAAGCGCGCCAATAAAAATGGTTTCACTAGTAACTCAAAAACAACCAAACCAGAAACTGGATTGCCTGGCAAACCAATAAAATCTATATTGTCAATTCGCCCAAACGCAAAGGGTTTGCCAGGCTTCATAGCAACTTTCCATAAAAAAATCTCGCCTAATTGACCGACCGCCTTTTTTACAAAATCTTTTTCACCAACAGATACGCCCCCACAAGTTAGCGCGACATCTACTTGCTGCATCGCTTGATAAAGTGCTTTTTTTATTGCGACCACATCGTCTTGAATGATACCAAAATCCACTACTTCACAGCCAAGTTGCACCAAACGAGTATGCAACCAATAACGATTTGTATTGTAAATTTTGCTTGGTAACCATTGAGTGCCAGGCTCTAAAAGCTCATCACCCGTAAAAAATATGGCTACTTTCAGGGGTCTTACAACACATAAATCCGCAACACCAATTGACGCTGCAAAAGCAAGCATATTGGGGGTTAATACTTGATAAGCTGTTAACATTTTGTTATGCATCTGAACATCTTCGCCAGCTAAGCGCACATGCTGACCTAATGCCGGCTCTGTCATACAGTGAATCGTATTATTTTTAAGTACTTTGACCGTTTCTTGCGCAACCACTGTATCGGCACCAGCTGGCATTGGGGCACCTGTAAATATCCTTGCGGCTGTACCCAATACCAGTGAAGCAGGTGTATCACCTGCTGAAATAAATTGGCTGACTGGTAGCTCTTTTTTTGCATCAATGTGGGCTAACGCATAGCCATCCATTGCACTGTTATCGTAGGGGGGGATATTGATCGGTGAAATAATATCTTCGGCTAACACATAGCCACTTGCATTCAGTAAAGTGTGCCGCTCACGCTCTTTTAAGCATCGCGCTTTTTGAAGTAGCGCCTCATAAACAAATTCCACGCTAGCGGGCTGAAAAAAATCAAACATAAGTTATATTTTTTGTGACAGGGAAAAATAATGTTTAATTGGATAAAAACTTTTACGATGAGCAGCGATAATGCCATATTTTGCAATCGCATCTAAATGCTGAGCGGTCGGATAGCCTTTATGTTGAGCAAAACCATATTGTGGATATTGCTTATCAAGCATCCGCAACACAGCATCACGACTTGTTTTGGCGAGTATTGAGGCTGCCGAAATCGCCATTTCTAACCGATCGCCTTTGATGATAGATCTTGCTTTCATCGGTAAACCCTTAGGAATATGCTGGCCATCTATCAAAACTTCATCGGGCACCATCACTAAACCCTCTACAGCACGACGCATCGCTAGCAAAGTTGCTTGCAAAATGTTCAACGAATCAATTTCTTCGACAGAGGCAAAAGCAACGTGCCACGCCAAGGCATTGCTCTTAATAAGATCGCTTAAGATAAAACGTTTTTTCTCACTAAGCAGTTTAGAGTCTTTAAGACCTGTGATCGGTTTTGCGGGATCCAGAATAACAGCAGCAGCATAAACAGCTTCTACAAGAGGGCCTCTGCCTGCTTCATCAACACCTGCAACCCATATCATGGTTATATAATTTTGTTGATTGCTATAACTTGCTCAATATTGTGAAGAATATTTTTTGGTTGTACTATTTTTTTGGGGGAGGCAATTTATAGCGAGCGCACATGATTTCTGCCTCACAAGCTAACTCTTCTTCAACAAGAGCGCGCACCTTATATCGACTAATCATTCGCTTGGCCTGGATTAGTTTGGCCTCAATAATCAGCTGATCACCTGGCACCACTTGGCGCCTAAAACGCGCTTTATCAATACCCGCAAACAAATATAACTCATCTTCTTGACGACCCTCTAAATTTTCAAGCTCCAAAATTCCCGCCGTTTGAGCCATTGCTTCAATAATTAAGACGCCAGGCATGACGGGATAACTAGGGAAATGCCCCATAAAAAACGGCTCATTATAAGTCACATTTTTAATAGCGCGAATCATCTGACCATGCTCCAATGCCACCACCTTATCCACCAACAAAAATGGAAAACGGTGTGGTAAATAGCGCATTATGCGCTGAATATCAATTGATACAAGACTCATTTGATCGGACGCCATCATCAATTCCTAGCTAACCTTAGAATTTCATACCTAAGTAGAACTGGAAGTTTTCGTATTCATCTTTATCTGCATGCTGCTCATCACGTAGCAAAGTATAGCTAAACTCAATGGGCGCTATAGGCGAGATCCATATCAAACCCAATCCAACAGACCAACGTAACCCTTCCTCAAATCTTGTTTCACCGACATCTGGTTTAGGACCCCAAAGGCTCCCTACATCAGCAAATAGACTCATACATACATTATCTTTTTTGGCTAAACCAAAGATCGGGAATCGCAACTCTGTGGTCGCCACGAATTGTCTGCTACTTCCGATATATTCATTTCCATCTCCACCTTCAATTTCTCCACCTAAACTATTGTCTTTAAAACCGCGAATTGAAGAAATTCCCCCCGCATAGAAATTTTTAAAGGATGGTAACCTCTTATCTTGGTCATACCCATCGCCCACTTGGATAAGACCATGAAGAACTAATGTTAAAAAATTATTCAGTTGGCTGTATAAAGAATGATCATATTGGACTGTATAGTATTGAAAATCGCTATTGGGTAACGCTGCTTTAAAACTAAATTGTGAGAAAGAGCCTTCAGATGGAAGAATGGCTGTATTTCTTGTGTCTTGAGAGAAACTAACGCGACCCGTCAACGCATTGGCTTTACCTTCATATTCTTTGCAAACATCCGATGTACCCTCGCAAATGCTATGCTCTACACCTAAACCAAAATCAATGCGATTTATTTCGGAGATCGGAATACCAAAATCTAATCCCGCATTTAGCGTTTTTTCTTTTCTACTTTCTCTATCATATTGTTCGAATTTGCCTAGATAGGCTAAACTAATACCGTCTTCTGTAAAATAAGGAACCTCATAAGACAACAGAGCATTTTGCTCAGTCATGTTAGCAGCAAAAGTCAAATTGAGTGATTTACCAGAACCAAAAATATTAGGAGTTGTCATTTCAATGGTTGGTCGGAAACCTTCTCCTGAATTGCGTTCAATTCCTATCTGGACTTGTCCTGATCGCCGGTCTTGAACGGTCACCTCTAAATCAACCCGATCAAGCATATTTTTAACAGGTTTTATTTGAATATCAACACCTCCCAAAGAACCTAGTAGCAATATTCGCTCTCTTGATCGGTCAATTTGACCTTGGTTAAATAAACTCTGCTCAACCAAACGCATTTCCCGTCGAATCGTTTCATCTTTATGATATGTATTACCAAAAATATTAATATGCCTTACATAAACTTTATGCCCCACTTCAATATTGATCTCAAAATTAACAATCCCCGCACTTTCATCAAGCTGCTTTTTGTCATCAATTTTTGCAAAGGCATACCCTTCATCACCCAAACGGGTAGCAATAGCGCGTATCGAATCGTTCAGCTTGGTTTGACAAAACAAATCGCCCCGCTTGAATTGAATCAGTTTCTTAAGTGTCTCTTCTGATAATACCCGATTGCCTAAAAAGGTAACATCGCCTATTTTATAGGGCTTTCCTTCATAAAGATTAATAATCAGATCAATTGATTTTTTGTCAGGACTAAGTAATACCTTTGATGAATTGATATTGGTATTTATAAAACCATGATCTTGATAAAACAACTTGATTGCTTCAATATCGCTATTTAATTTATTCTGGGCATACTGATTATCGCCTTTGTACCAAGAAAGCAAACTACCTGACGTTAAAAAAATTTCGTTTCGTAGCGTTTTTTCGCTAAACGCCCTGTTACCTATAATCCGAATTGATCGAATAGTAGTTGTTTTGCCCTCCGAGATATCAATCGCAATAGCGATACGGTTTTGCTCAAGTTTTTTGTGATCAATCGCAATCGCCACATCATACTTGCCACTGTCAAAATAAACGCTTTTGAGTGATTTGATTGCTGCATCAAATATTGATGGATCAAAAACAAGCGATTCGCCGATCCCATTGTCCCGCAAAGCTTTTTTAAGCGTAGCTCCGCTAATAACTGATGCGCCTTTAATTGTTAGTTCGGCAATAATGGGCCGCTCAACAATATCAATTACAAGATCCGATTGATCAACCCTAACATGTATATCGTCAAAAAATCCTGTGTCAAAAAGACATTTTACAATTTCCTGCGCAACTACTGCATTAAATGGATCTCCCGATTTAACTGGTAGATAGCTTAAAACGGTTCCCATCTCGGTTCTATGTAATCCTGTTATTTTGATTTGGCGGATAACAAAATCTTCCTCAGCCCACGAAAAAACAGACGTTATCATTATCAGCAAAACTACCAAGAACTGTTTGACTGTTTTCAACATTTAACTCGCCAAAAAATAACTAAAATCATTAAATAATGCAATCGCCATCAAAAAAAACAAAAATAACATGCCCATTAAATCATATTTTTCTTGTATATGGCGACTCATCGGGCGCCGATTGATCCACTCAATCATGCAGTATACCAAGCGTCCACCGTCTAGTATAGGGATAGGCAATAAATTGATCACCCCTAAACTCATGCTCACTAAAGCCAAAAATTGAAGGTAAGTTAACCAACCAAGCTTGGCTGTTTCACCAGCCAGTCTAGCCATAGTTAATGGTCCCACCATATGATTTGCAAGTGTTGCATCACCCAATGCAATCCGACCAATTAAGGAAAAAGTCATCCAACTGGCCCGTATAGTTCGTTGGCATCCCATTTGTAGCGCTTCTAAAAAATTCGGTTGATAGAACTGAACAAGCTGACGATGCCACACCATATCAGGCTGACCCATCAAACCAATTTTACCAACAGGAAAATCATCTTCATTAATCGTGTTTAAGCGCACTGAAAAATGTTTAATATATTGACCTCGCTTAACAGTCAACGACAATAATTTTCCAGGATTATTTTTAACCTGCACAATAAACTGTTGCCAATTTAAAATAGGTTGTTTGTCTGCAAAAAGTAAGTAATCTCCAACTTGTAGCCCAGCTTTAGCAGCAGGCCCAATAGGATCAATCTGACCAATGATTGGCAAAATACGCTCAGCGTACAATCCGATTTTATCTGCATAAATAAGAGAATGCGATTGCTGAGTAAAACGCATCAAATTGATCTGGCGAACAATGGTTTGCCCTAAAGAATTAACAACTGTCACATTAATTGCTTGATGATTTTGGCTTTCCAATAAAGCGCGCTGTAATTCTTGCCAGCTATTAATCATCTGGTTATCCACAAATGCAATACGTTCGCCAGCTATAAAACCTGCAGTGGCAGCGGGCGTTTGTGGTACGACTGTTCCGACTAACGGTTTAATTTGCTCTTCCCCTTGCAATAACACAAAAAAACTGAGCAAAACCGCTAGCAATAAACTAGCAATGGGTCCGGCAGCAATAATAGCAACACGTTTACCAAGCGATTGAACGCCAAAAGAAAAGGATCTATCTTTCGCGCTGATGCGATGATTGCCATCACCGAGCAGTTTGATATAACCACCAAGCGGTATTGCACAAAACGCCCACTCTGTTACACCGCGCTTAAAAATCCATAAAGGACGGCCAAAACCAATCGAAAAACGAAGCACTTTAACATGACAAAATCTTGCAGCCCAATAGTGCCCTAATTCATGTACGGCGATTAAAAAAGTAATCCCAATGATAAATGCCAATAAAGTCATCGTTTATTAACCTCTTGTTGCGCAACAATACGCGCTTCTTGATCGCATGCCATAAGTGCAGACAAATCTTGGGTTGGGGTTTTGTATGCTAATCGATGAAGCGTATTTTCAACCACAATAGCGATATCACAAAAACCTATTTTTTCGTTCAAAAAAGCCTCCACAGCAATTTCATTGGCAGCATTGAGAATAGCAGGTGCATCACCTGCTGCTTTAAGAGCCATTAGCGCTAAATTGAGGCAAGGAAAACGCAAAAAATCGGGCGACTCAAAATGTAGGGTAGCAATTGTCGCAAGATTAAGTGATTGAACGCCCGATGTGATACGTTTTGGCCAGCTCAAGGCACAGGCAATGGCTGTTCGCATATCTGGGATACCAAGCTGAGCTAGCGCTGAGCCATCCTGATACTGCACCATAGCATGCAATATACTCTCAGGATGGATAACCACATCAATTTGATGGGCTTTAGCATGAAATAACCAACACGCTTCAATAACCTCTAACCCTTTATTCATCAATGTTGCTGAATCAACTGAAATTTTCTTTCCCATAGCCCAAGTCGGGTGCAAACAAGCGTCATTTGGTGTAACCGCCTGCATTTTTTCGTGTGACAGGTTACGAAATGGACCGCCTGAAGCCGTAAGCACTAATTTTTCAACGCCTTTATTAGCTAAATTTCCTTCAAAATCAGGCGGTAAAGCCTGCAAAATTGCACTATGCTCGCTATCAATCGGCAACAAACATGTGTTATGTTGTTGGGCTATTTCCATCAGCAAACGACCGGCAACAACAAGTGCCTCTTTATTTGCTAACAATAACCTTTTGCCAGTTGTAGCTGCTGCTAACACAGCAGGCAAACCCGCTGCCCCAACAATAGCCGCAATAAAACTATCAGCTTCCGGTAATGTGGCAATTTCTAATAAAGCATCTGCGCCATGCAAAACCGTTGTGTCGCATTTTGCATCCAAAAGCTGACCGGCTAAATAGCGTGCTGAATCAGCGGACTCAACAACAACGAATTTTGGGTGATGCTTTAGACATTGCTCACGTAGTCGATTAAGTTGCCTCCAACCACTTAAGGCAAGCACTCGATAAGAGTCAGGGTGCCTTGCTAATACATCCAATGCGCTAATACCAATACTCCCTGTGGAGCCCAGTATCACAACACCATGAGACTTTATGTTTATCATGAATCAATCACTGTGAATCAGCCCAAATGTAATAATTTTAAAAGAGCGACGCATGTGGCCATGACAGCTACCAAACCATCCATGCGATCATAAAAACCGCCGTGTCCAGGCAATAAATTACTACTATCTTTGATGTGAGCGCACCGCTTAAACCATGATTCTAATAAGTCGCCAATAATACTAATTATACAAAGCAGTATGACAAAAAAAACACCTTGAAACCATGAGAGAGAAAAAGGCTGATAATCAAATAAATAAAATATTGATAAATAAACAACAGTACCAATTAATCCACCAGCAACACCATCCCAGCTTTTTCCCGGGCTAATTTGCACCGATAATTTATATTGACCATAATATTTACCAGTAATGTAAGCTGCTGTATCTGCAGCCCACACAATCCCCATCACAAACAAAACTGGCCAGACATCCTCAGAAGAAAAACGCAATACCTGAAAAGCCATCCAGGCTGGCAAAATCAATATCCATCCAACAATCCATCTCAAAAACATTGAGTTTAGTTTCCAGCGTCTAACTAACCAAAGTGGCGCAATAAATAACCAGAAACCTAGTATGATAATTGATTCGAAGATACCGAATCGGTAGTTAAGCAACCAAATTATCCATTGCAACAATGCGCTCACCAAGAGATATCGGCGCACCTCAGATGGCGACAGACCAACCATATGGGAAAACTCCCAAAGCAAGATCTGAGCAACGCAACCGGTTGCAAAAGTCCATAAAAAAGGTGGAAAATAAAAAACTGCCCCCCATGTGACTAGCAACAGTATTGTGGCTGTGGCGATACGTTGTTTAAGCATAAATTAATCACATGAGCCAGATAAGATTTGCTCACTGGTTTGCCCAAATCGTCTTTCGCGTTTTTGGTAAACAGTAAGTGCCATTTCTAATGCTTTTTTATCAAAATCTGGCCATAACAAATCAGTAAAATAAAGCTCAGCATAGGCTAGGTGCCACAACAAAAAATTGCTGATTCGTTGCTCGCCACCTGTTCGGATAAAAAAATCAGGTTCCGGCATATCACCGAGCGATAAATGGTGGCTAAGTGTTTCTTCATCAAGTGCTTTGAGGCCTTGCGCTAGCAATTGATTCGCAGCCCGCACAATATCCCAACGTCCGCCATAATCAACCGCAATATTGAGTTGAAGACCCGTATTGACATGAGTCATATTTTCAACATAATCAATCATTTCAGCTGTTTTTTTGGACAACCGATCACGCCGACCGATAATTTGCAGTTGAATATTGTGATCAGCAAGATACAAGGCTTCCTGTTCAAGAGATTGCAAAAAAATATTTAAAAGCCAAGAGACCTCTTCGGATGGACGGCGCCAATTTTCAGTGGAAAACGCAAACAAAGTTAGACACTTAACACCCAATTCGACCGATGCAACCACGGTATTACGGACAGCATCTAATCCTCTTTTGTAACCCGCAATGCGAGGCAAACGGCGACGTTTCGCCCAGCGCCCATTGCCATCCATAATGATCGCAATATGCAAAGGTAAACGGTTTAGTGAGCGCATAAATTGGAAAAATTATCTAGGAAAAGTGCGTCTATACCGCTAACAAATCAACTTCTTTTGTCGCTAACATTTTGTCAATTTCCGTAATATATTTGTCCGTTAATTTTTGCATGGCATCTTGACCACGACGCTCATCATCTTCGGTAAGATTTTTATTCTTTAAGAGCGTTTTCAATTCATTATTGCCATCACGCCTGATGTTGCGTATTGCAATACGTGCGTTTTCCGCTTCTGTTTTAACAATTTTGATAAAATCTCGCCGTCGCTCTTCAGTCAGTATCGGCATTTGTACGCGAATCATATCTCCTGTGACAACAGGATTAAGTCCTAACCCAGATTCACGGATTACTTTTTCGGCAATTGGTACTATATTTTTTTCCCAAACACGCACACCGATTGTGCGCGCGTCTATCACAACAACATTCGCCACCTGATTCATCTTCATTGCGCTGCCGTGATAATCCACTTGAATGTGATCCAAAAAACCTGGGTAAGCGCGACCTGTATGTATTTTAGCTAACTCCGCTTGAAGCAATTCAAGGGACTTGTGCATTTTTTTTTCATAAGCATCTTTAATATGATCCACGATTGCTATCTAGCCCAAGTAATTAAAATTAAACTAGCAGTGTACCAATGTACCTTCATCTTGACCCATTACCACGCGCTTTAGTGCGCCAACTTTAAAAATGTTAAATACCTTCATGTTAAGTTTTTGATCGCGGCAAAGGGCAAAAGCAGTGGCGTCCATCACTTTAAGATCACGGGCAATCACTTCATTGAAGGTAAGTTGCTTATAGCATAGAGCATCCGGCTGTATTTTAGGATCATCTGAGTAAACCCCATCGACTTTAGTGGCTTTTAGCATAATATCCACTTTCATCTCAATACCCCTCAAAGCAGCAGCCGTATCTGTGGTAAAAAACGGATTGCCTGTACCTGCTGCAAACACAACAACACGATTTCTTTCAAGATGCTTGATGGCTTTGTCGCGAGAATAGGGTTCCGTAATTTGTTGCATAGCAAGTGCCGATTGAACACGCGAGACAACCCCAGCACGCAACAACGTATCGTTTAGTGCCAACGCATTAATCACGGTTGCCATCATGCCCATGTAATCAGCGGTTGCACGATCCATCCATTCGGCGGCTGGAGAAAAACCGCGGAAGATATTGCCTCCCCCAACAACAATGGCAATTTGTATACCCAACTGCGACACTTCTTTGATTTGCGAAACAATTTGCTCAATCATCGTACGGTTGATACCGTAACTATCTTCACCCATCAATGCTTCGCCAGACAACTTCAGTAAGACACGCTTATAGCATGGAATAGCATCTTTCATAGCGCTTGATCACTCAAATAATTATAAACATGGATAACATTTCATCCCGCTTAAAATAGGCTCACCTGCGATCACTGATAGACTATCTATTGATATCCTCACCCAATACAAAACATTCAAATCGGTTAACGGTTGCTTGTTTTTTTGTGAGCAATGAACCCACTGTTAAATCAGGTTCTTTGACAAAAGCCTGACCCAATAGAGTCACTTCCGCAAGAAATTTAGTCATTCTGCCTTCAACCATTTTATTGACAATATCCGCTGGCTTCCCAGATTGGAGGGCTTGCTCCTGATAAATACGTCGCTCACGTGCCAGTATATCCGGTGACACTTGATTTTTGTCCACACAAATCGGTTTATAGGCAGCAACATGCATCGCAATATCATGACCCAAACCATCATCGCCACCTGTATAGTCAACCATAACACCAATTTTGTCGCCATGTAGGTAACTAGCTAGTTTGTTAGTAGCCTCATACCGCACAAATCGACGGATGAAGATATTTTCGCCCATCCTCGCAATCACCGCTTGTCGCAATGACTCCACAGTCAAACCTTCATCAGTAGTTAACTTCTCAAGCGAAATGGTATCTGTTGGATTTTTTTGCTGTATAACCTGCGCAACTTGGTTAGCAAAAACCACAAAATTGGCGTCTTTCGCAACAAAATCAGTTTCACAATTCACTTCCACCAACACACCCAGCTGTTGATTGATGCATAGGACAACAATCCCTTCTGTTGCCCTACGGCTCGCTAATTTTGAAGCCTTACTACCTGACTTAATACGCAATATATCTTCAGCACCCATCATATCGCCTTCGACTTCAACCAATGCTTTTTTGCATTCCATCATACCCATGCCAGTTTTTGCACGTAAATTCGCTACCATGCTTGCTGTAATATTGACCATCTTTAATTTATTCCTTGATTTTGAAGTGTGCGGCGCATTAAGTTTTTTGCTCTTCGGCTTTATTCGATACAGCACTTAACGTCTCTTGTAGAGACTGGGCACGCCCCTCTAAAACCGCATCAGCCATACCGCGCGCATAAAGAGTGATTGCACGACTTGAGTCATCGTTGCCAGGAATAACGTAATCAACGCCGTCGGGTGAGAAATTAGTATCGACCACCCCAATGACTGGAATCCCCAATTTATTCGCTTCAATCACAGCGCCTTTTTGATAACCCACATCAATGACGAAAACAGCATCAGGTAAACCCTTCATGTGTTTGATTCCACCCAAAGAACGCTCCAGCTTGTTGATTTCCCTTTGCAGTACGAGCTGTTCTTTTTTGCTATATCCGCCCTCTTTGACGCTATTGAATAAAACGACTTTTTCTTCTAAGCGCTTAATGGACTGTCGAATAGTTTTGAAGTTGGTTAATGCGCCACCCAACCAACGTTGATCAACGAAAGGCATACCGGCACGTATTGCCTCTTCCCGTATAATGGATCGCGCTTGGCGCTTAGTACCCACAAAGAGTATTGTGCCTTTGTTGCTGGCCAACCGACGAACAAAATCACGTGCTTTGATAAACATCGGCAATGTGTGTTCGAGGTTGATAATATGGATTTTGTTACGACTACCGAAAATATAAGGAGCCATCTTCGGACACCAAAAGCGTGTTTGATGACCAAAATGAACGCCCGCTTCAAGCAACTGGCGCATTGATATCGTAATACTCATGACCTATTTATTCCTTGATTTAAAGGGTTAAATCAACACCCGCGAGAACCTTGTTTAGGCACCCTTCAAAAAAATAAGCGGGCATATCTTCCAAGATAAGAGTTAGCTTATCAAAGTATAACTTAAATAACAAATACAAAAATGGCGCAACGGGCGATGATAGCATTAATCACAGATGGACTCAAATCCAATATGTGAAGTAGCAAGACTTTTCTTGTGTTGGGGTACAGCAACTTTGATGAATGCAGCAATCGTACAACTTTAAGAAAAATAGCGGTGGATTGATTGCTCAATTCCTTCTGCACTTAAACCAACTGATGCGAGTTGTTGCTGTTGGTCACCCTGTTCAATATAGCAATCTGGCATACCTAATAAGAGGGTTGCAGTATTGATGTGATTTTGCTGTAACCACTCCAAAACACCTGATCCTGCTCCACCCTTAATAACATTGTCTTCAATACACACCAATAGTTGATGGCGCTTAGCTAAATCAGCAATTAATTGTGTGTCCAATGGCTTAACAAAACGCATATCGGCAACACTGGCATCAAAAACCTTGGCAGCTTGCATAGCAGCTGTTAATAAGCTACCAAAAACTAATAGCCCCACCTTTCCTTTACCTTTTTGTTTTAAAACACCGCAACCCCAAGGCAATGCTTGCATCGTAGAATCTATAATAGCACCAGATCCACTGCCTCTTGGGTAACGCACAGCACAAGGCCCATGATGTAAAAAACCAGTGTAAAGCATGTGGCGACATTCGTTTTCACTAGAAGGCGTCATAATCGTCATGTTGGGTATACAGCGCAAAAAGGTCAGGTCAAATGTTCCGGCATGAGTCGGTCCATCTGCACCCACAAATCCAGCACGGTCAATCGCAAACAAGATCGGCAAATTCTGTAGTGCCACATCATGGATTAGTTGGTCATAGCCTCGCTGTAAAAAAGTTGAGTAAATTGCTACAACAGGTTTAAGCCCTTCACAGGCTAATCCTGCTGCAAAGGTAATTGCGTGTTGCTCAGCAATACCCACATCAAAATAGCGATCAGGAAACTGTTTTGAAAAATCAACTAAACCCGACCCCTCTTTCATTGCTGGCGTAATGGCTACTAGTTTTTTATCGATAGCAGCCATTTCGCATAACCAACTGCTAAATACTTGCGTGTAAGTCAATGGGGTATGATGGGTATGATTCAAACCATTGTTTGGATCAAAACATGTCACGCCATGATAGGCGATAGGATCATTCTCAGCTAGTTTATAGCCATAGCCTTTACGGGTAACAACATGCAAAAATTGAGGACCTTGTAATCGACGAATATTGCGTAGCGTCGTAATTAACGCATCAAGGTCATGCCCATCAACCGGACCAATATAATTAAATCCAAATTGCTCAAAAAGAATACCGGGCGTAAGTATACCTTTGACACTTTCCTCAACCTTACCGGCAATTTGCTTCACTGATGGAATAATACTTAATGCCTTACGCGAACCCTGACGTACAGCATTATAAAAACGACTAGATAAAAGCTGAGCAAGATAATTCGACAATGCGCCCACATTACGCGATATTGACATTTCATTGTCATTAAGCACAACAAGCAAATTAATATGCCGCATGGTTCCTGCATTATTAAGTGCCTCAAAAGCCTGCCCTGCAGTTAGCGCACCATCCCCAATGACCGCCACATAACGCTGCTTGTCTTTTTGATTGCGTAAATAATTCGCAACTGCCATACCCAGCGCAGCGGCAATAGAAGTCGAGGAATGCCCAACACCGAATGTGTCATATATTGATTCATTGCGTTTAGGAAAACCAGATAGCCCACCTTGTTTACGCAACATACCCATCTGCTGGCGCCGACCCGTTAAAATTTTATGTGAATAAGTTTGATGACCAACATCCCAAACCAGTTTGTCATGTGGCGTATTGTAGACATAATGTAAAGCAATGGTTAGTTCAACAGAACCCAAATTAGAAGCTAAATGGCCTCCTGTTTTGCCGATGGATTCAATAAGAAAATTACGCAATTCTTTTGCCAATTTTGGCAACACTGATGGATCAAGATTTCTTAAATCTTGTGGTGCATCAATGGTTTCTAAAAGTTCATACATCTTATTCGTTCATTTAATATACTTAAAATAATCAAATATGCTGCCATTGCTTAACAACAGACGCTTTACAAAATCACAAAAACCGATTGGCAATATGATGAGCCAATTGACCCAGTTTTGTTGCGCTGGATCCTAAAGGCTCAAGACTCGCAATCGCATCGCAATAAAGCTGATGAGCCACTTCTTTAGCCTGAGATAATCCCAAAATACTCGCATAAGTTGGCTTATTATATTGATGATCCTTACCCGCCGTTTTGCCCAACGCAAGCGAATCTGCTTCGCAATCCAGTATATCGTCTGTTATTTGGAATAAAAGACCGATGTGTTCAGCAAAACGATCAAGCGCTGTTTTTTGGGGATCCGATAAAAGCTTCCCACTGAGTAAGCCCAATGCAATTGACGCACGAATCAACGCTCCTGTTTTTAAGTGATGTATCGTTCGGAGCTGAGTTAATGTCAGTGCCTTGCCAATATTTTCTAGATCAAGTGCTTGCCCCATTGCCATACCTTGTTGGCCTATGGCTTGCGCTAATATATGAATCATTGACAGTTGTATAGTTGAACTGATTTCCTCAAAGGGCTCGGATAGCAGTTCAAAAGCACGTGATTGTAACGTATCACCGGTTAATATCGCGATTGACTCACCAAAAGCCACATGACAAGCTGGCTTACCGCGCCTTAATGCGTCATTATCCATGCTGGGTAAATCATCATGCACAAGTGAATAAGCATGGATCAATTCAATAGCGCAGGCCACTTTATTCAAAACAGTGTCAGGTGCATCCGTGATTTCGCCTGCAGCAAAAACTAAAAGTGCACGCATATATTTTGCGCCACCGAGCACAGTATAAGCCATTGATTTTGTGAGTGTGGCTTGGTCATCATGATGCGTAAAAAGTACCGTTAACGCATTTTCAATACGCAGTCGATTAGCGCGCAACCATCCTTGAAAAATGCGATCACTCATCCGATAACTTGAAGGGCTTTAATACACCCTCATCAAAAATTTTTAATTGCTGCTCGGCAGCTACTAATTTATCTTGGCACAAATTAACAAGCTCAACGCCGCGCTGATAAGCAGCAAGAGCTTCTTCTAACGCAATATCCGTGCGCTCCATCTTTTCGACTAATGTTTCAAGCTCAGAGAACAATGTATCAAAATTAGCCAACTGGGTTTCTTTTGTTGTCATAAAGATCCTAATATTTCAATAAGTCACCGATTCATTAAAATAATCATGTTTTTTCAAAGCAGTGTTTGGCATGTTATTATTTGACACTTTAACATTCAAAATGGCGTCAGCATATTTTTAATCGGTTGGCATCACTTTATACTAGTTAGGCCATTCTATGGAACTCGATAAAAATTTTCAACCTAACCAAATTGAGCAACGCTGGTATAAAACATGGGAAGAATCGGGCCATTTTCATCCCAATATAAATAAAAAAGCATCTTCGTTTTGTATTCATTTGCCACCCCCCAATATCACGGGCACATTACACATGGGTCATGCCTTTGGTCAAACCATCATGGATAGTTTAACTCGCTTCCATCGAATGAAGGGTTGCAACACATTATGGTTACCTGGCACAGATCACGCAGGCATTGCAACTCAAATTGTGGTTGAAAGACAGCTGTCAAACCAAGGTCTTTCAAAATTGACATTAGGTCGAGAAAAATTTATCGAAAAATTATGGGAATGGAAAAATATCTCCGGCAATACCATTGCTAATCAAATGCGTCGCATTGGCTGTTCGGTTGATTGGTCAAAAGCCTATTTTACTATGGACGATGCTTATGCTGATTGCGTGCTAGAGATTTTTATTCGACTATATCAAGAAGGGCTTATTTATCGCGGGAAAAGACTGGTTAACTGGGATCCCGTATTAGGCACTGCCATATCAGATATTGAAGTAGAAAATGTTGAAGAAGAAGGGAAAATGTGGTACATCCGCTACCCATCTTCCGAGTCAAGCGGTCAAGATGTCATTGTGGCCACTACGCGACCTGAAACCATGCTAGGCGATGTGGCCGTTGCAGTTCACCCAACCGACTCTCGCTATGCGTCACTCGTTGGCAAAATGCTAACCTTACCCTTAGTCAATCGGCAAATTCCGATTATTGCGGATCAGTCTGTTGATTCGGCATTTGGAACGGGTTGCCTAAAAATCACACCCGCACATGATTTTAATGACTATGAAGTAGGAAAACATCATCAAACTGAGTTAATCAACATCCTAACATTGGATGGAAAAATACGATCAGAAGCCGAAGTTATTGATTTTGATCATCACATCAAACCCCCTTATTTGTTGCCTACAGCATATGTTGGATTGGACTGTCAAACAGCGCGCGAAAAAATAGTGGCCGACCTTAAAAAAGCGGGATACCTTCTTGATGTAAAACCTCATCAATTAAAAGTTCCTCGTGGGGACAGAACCGGTGTCGTTATTGAACCTATGCTGACAAATCAATGGTTTGTTGCAATGAACAAAGTCAGTCAACAAGATCCTACGCAGTTAACGCTAGCTCAAAAAGCCATCCAGGTTGTTGAAAATAAAAAAGTTCGCTTCGTACCCGAAAATTGGGTCAACACCTACAACCAATGGATGCACAATATTCAAGATTGGTGTATTAGTCGACAGCTTTGGTGGGGGCATCGTATCCCAGCTTGGTATGACCCAGATGGCAATATTTATGTGGCTCGACAAAAAGAAGAGGCCTATCAGCAATACCTGAAAAAACTCAATCAAACAGGTAAAAACCTAGACACCAATCTTTCAATCGCCGATCTGCAAGAAAAAGGGTTTGTGTTAAAACAAGATGAAGATGTTTTAGATACTTGGTTCAGTAGCGCCATTGTACCTTTTGCAACATTAGGATGGCCAAACAGCACCCAAGAAATCAAAATATTTCTTCCGTCAAGCGTATTGGTTACTGGTTATGAAATCTTGTTCTTTTGGGTTGCACGAATGATCATGATCACCACGCACTTTACTGGAAAAGTACCCTTTGACACAGTCTATATCCATGGTATGGTACGAGATCATGATGGCAAAAAAATGTCAAAATCTGAGGGCAATGTAATTGATCCGGTTGACTTGCTAGACGGTATTGATCTGCAAGCACTACTTCACAAACGAACTATAGGTCTTCGTCGTCCTGAAACTGCACCTCAGATCGCTCAGACAACCAAGAAACTATTCCCTGAAGGCATTCCCAATTATGGGGCCGATGCATTACGTTTTACCATGGCAAGTTACGCCAATCTAGGGCGCAATATTAACTTTGATTTTAAGCGATGTAAGGGCTATCGCAATTTTTGCAATAAACTTTGGCACGCAACACGTTTTGTACTCATGAATACCCAAAACAATGACTGTCAGCAACCCATCCCATCCGATATAAAAATGCATTGGATTGATGAATGGATCATCAGTCGTTTACAAACGACTATTGCTGAAGTCACCGATGCATTCGAAAACTATCGTTTTGATTTAGCCGCGCAAGCCTTATATGAATTTACTTGGAATGAGTATTGCAGTTGGTACCTAGAGCTTGCCAAAACAAAATTAATACAAAATGGGGGGGGCTATAATATCTCAACGCAACGTACTTTACTGACAACCCTCGAAACCCTATTACGCTTAATTCATCCCATTATGCCTTTTATTACCGAAGAATTATGGCAATCTGTTGCTTCACGTGCCTTGGCTGATAAAAAACCATTTATCATATTAGCACCTTGGCCAATTTCGCAACCCGATTTAATCAAAGAGACAGCTTTGGCAAAGGTAGCGATCTTAAAAAAAATGGTTGAAGCGGTTCGGCATTTGAGAAGTGAAATGCATTTAGACCCTGCTATCAAAATACCACTTATTATTGAAAGCAAAGAATCATTCGCTGAATTTGCTCCTTACCTTCAATCTTTGGCAAGATTATCAACCATCACATCTACCGAAAAAATAGCGGATCCACAAGCGCCTTGTGTGCTGGTTAATGACGTTCGTCTCATGCTAGAAGTCAGTATTGACCCCGAAGCAGAAAAAATAAGATTAGCTAAAGAAATCATTAAATTAGATAAAGAATTTGCTACCCTTTTAATAAAACTCGAAAAACTAGATCAATCAACGTCAGCGCCGATTGCTTTGATCGAACAGACCAAGGAAAAACAAATACTTTGCCAAACCAAAAAAACAGCATTACAAACACAATTAGATAATCTACCCTAAACAACCAATAAAAAATCATGAAATACATTAGTACAAGAGGCAAAACTTCACTTCATCGTTTTTCGGATGTTTTGTTAGCTGGCTTAGCACCTGATGGGGGGCTATTCATGCCAGAAACATATCCGCAAATTTCACAGGATAATTTAGATCATTGGCGGGAGCTTTCCTATTCAGATTTAGCGTATCAAATTATGCGCCTTTTCATTGACGATATTCCAGAAGATATTTTGTATAATCAGCTACAAAAAACTTACCGGTTTGATCCATTCGATATTGAAACAATCACCACATTTAAAACGCTTCATGATGGTATTTATATTCAAGGATTATCACATGGCCCCACATTAGCTTTTAAAGATATGGCCATGCAATTACTCGGACGATGGTTCGAATATGTTCTCGCTACGAAAAATCAACGACTAAATATTATCGGCGCCACTTCGGGTGATACAGGAAGTGCCGCAGAATACGCATTGCGCAACAAAAAAGGGATACATGTCTTTATGTTATCGCCTGCTGGCAGAATGAGTGATTTCCAACGAGCGCAGATGTATAGTTTGCAAGACACAAATATCCATAATATCGCCATTGAGGGTGTATTTGACGATTGCCAAGATATTGTTAAGGCGGTACAAAATGATGCCGTTTTTAAAAATCGATATCAAATCAGTACTATTAATTCAATTAACTGGGCTCGCATTCTTGCGCAAATTGTTTATTATTTTTATGGTTATCTTCAGTTAACACAATCCAACAAAGAAACCGTGAGCTTTTGTGTGCCATCGGGCAATTTTGGTAATATTTGTGCAGGCCATATTGCCAGACAAATGGGTCTACCTATTGCTCGCTTAATTGTGGCAACCAATGAAAATGATGTACTCCACGATTTTTTCAGTCACGGTATTTATCAGCCCAAAAAAAGTGAAGAGACATTGACAACATCAAGCCCTTCAATGGATATATCAAAGGCGTCTAATTTGGAACGCTTTATTTTCGACCTTGTTGATAGAAAAGCAAATATCGTGAATAACTTGTGGAAAAATTTGTCAAGAATAGGCGGGTTTGATTTATCTGATAAACTTGATGTGATTCATAACTATTTTGGTTTTTTTTCAGGTAAAAGCACCCATCAAAATCGACTCTCAACGATTGCGTTGACAAAAAATAAGGATCATGTACTCATTGATCCGCACACTGCGGATGGTCTTTATGTGGCTCGCCAACTACGCAAACCTGACGAGAAAATAGTAGCTTTGGAAACTGCTTCATTCCTTAAATTCCCCGAAATTATCGAAGAAGCGATAGGATACCGCCCTGAATTTCCTGCTCATTTGATGAATCTTATGAAACAACCCCAGCGAGTCACCACATTACCCGCTCATGTCGAATTGGTAAAAGAATTCATTAGCCAATCATTAAAAAATAACTTGTTTAAAAAATAGTCTATTAAGCCAACCTATAATAGAATGGGTTGAGGTATTTTGTGCATTACGCTATCGTACTTTTTGATTCATTCACCTTTTGAGATCTATTGAATATGGCCTCCTGTATCCTTGTTTTAAACTGTGGTAGCTCCTCCATTAAATTTGCACTCATTGATCACAATGACAAAAAAACAATGGTCACAGGTATTGCCGAAAAACTTAACTTGCCAGGCGCTTCATTAAAATTTTCACAAAATGGGGAAAAACAGGTTTTTGCTATTTCGTCGGCAAATCACAACGATGCCATGCAAAGCGTATTAAATGAACTGGCAAGCCGCAATTTGTTAAAAGAGGTTGTTGCCATCGGCCATCGCGTAGTTCATGGAGGCGAAAAATTTCAGCGCTCCCAATTGATTAAAGAGAGCGTTTTAGAAGCCATTAAAACCTGCAGTAAGTTAGCGCCTTTGCATAATCCAGCTAATTTATTGGGCATTGAAAGTGCTTTGAAATACTTCCCCAGTTTGCCTCAGGTTGCTGTTTTTGACACTTCGTTTCATCAAACAATGCCTAAAAAAGCTTATCTATATGCCATTCCGATGAAACTTCATCAACAGCATGGTATCAGGCGTTATGGTTTCCATGGTATTAGCTATCGCTTTGTTTGCCAAGAAGCAGCTCGAATGATCAATAAGCCCATTCAAGAAACAGCTTTAATCGTTGCTCATTTAGGTAATGGTTCCTCAGTCACCGCAATATTAAATGGTCAAAGCGTTGATACTAGTATGGGGCTAACCCCATTAGAAGGCCTTGTCATGGGCACACGCTCTGGCGATATTGATCCGGGTATTACCCCATTTTTAGCAGATAACCTGAATATGAGTATCGTAGCAATTAATAATTTACTCAACAAAGAAAGTGGATTACTGGGATTGTCTGAATTAACCAGTGACTGTCGAGAACTTGAAGATGCTGCATTATCAGGACATAGTGGTGCGATTCTGGCACTTGAAATATTCTGCTATCGATTAGCCAAATATATTGCTGGCTATGTTGTACCATTGGGTCGACTCGATGCGCTTGTGTTTACAGGAGGCATCGGAGAAAACTCTGATATTTTGCGTGCTACCGTATTGTCACAACTAAGTTTCTTAGGCATTACGGTAGACGCAAAAGCTAATAAAAAGTGCATTCGTGGCGTTGAAGGTCGCATTGATCAAGGAACTGATCCCGCAGCATTGGTCATTGCAACCAATGAAGAATTGATGATTGCATTAGATACAGCGCAACTAATTTAGGGTAACACAACCATAATGACGATTGCTCTTTCGACAGCAATCATTGGATTGGTTGGTTCAATCTTTTGCTGGCTTGCAATAATGCTGATCTTTCAATCGCGTTACTTCAGCAAGCAAATAGAAAAATTGTTTTGTGGATCTTATTCACTTTGTATTTTGTGTTTCTTTGTATGGGACAATGGACAACTTAGGGCGATAGAGAATTGGTCGAATAGCAAATAGTTTTTGTGAGATTAGGGGCAAAAAATTTTCTTGTACCTAACCTAATTCATTTATCTGTACCCAATAAAAACCTTCGCGAGAAAGTTTTGATTGACACCCCTTTAACCTACATCACAACAGCATACTCAAAACTAAGCAATCGTTAACCATGTTTGGCGATATCAATTCTTTAATAAAAACAGCAAGCTAGTTAGCTTGCTGTTTTTATGCATCACCAATTTTAAATTAATGCGAAATACCCATTGCCGCTAATAAGGTAAAAAATAGATCGGTGTTATCACTCAAACCAACCACATTGGCAGCATGAGGACCATAAGCGGCAATACGCAATTCCGTACCCGTATGCCCTTGAGAAAATGTCTCTGAATTGCCGTAGCTAACCGCCATCACTGAACCATCATTTGTTAATAAGGCTTGCGTCAAACCAGGTGCTTTGGCATCTGGTTCAATAATTTGACAAGCATGTGCATGATCAGCCGTCACAATAACAAGTGTATCTTGATGTTGACGCGCAAAATCAAGAGAAACTTGTACTGCTTCATCAAAATCAACCGTTTCACCAAATTGACGGCAAGGATTAGCAGCATGATCTTGTTTATCAATTGAAGCGCCCTCTACCTGGAGGAAAAACCCTTTCGGATTGCTCTTGAGCAAATCAATTGCTTTTTTGGTCATTTGCGCAAGGTTAGGAATAGTTGATTTGTGATCTAGATTAAGTCCACATACAACCGGAGGTTGATTAAGATTGCCGTGATAGGATGCTCTAGGTCCGTTCCAACGTACGGGTAAATTACCAGGTGCGAATAATCCCAATAAAGGTTTATCTTGATTTGCTTGACCAACAGCATGCAAAGCATTTAGATCGCTCACAATGTGATAACCACGCGCAACCGCTTGTTGGTAAAGTGTTTTGCCTTGCCATTTACCTGCTTTTGCTGTTTCTGAAAAAGTTTGTGCGCCACCACCTAAAGTTACATCAGCTCTGCCATCTAGTAGTTGCTCTGTAATAGAGCCTTGCCCACCTGCTTCCAAAGCATTTTCGCCGCAATGTGTGGAGGTCGCAAAGGGGCCATAGCATTTTCTCGAAACAACATGCGCATAAAGTGCTGCTGGGGTAGCATCTTGAATTTCTGAAGTAGTCACATTCCCCGTTGCTTTGCCAGCTGCTTTGGTAATTTCAAAAATAGTTCGCATGGGTTTGCCATGGACATCGACGCTCAAAGCCCCATTATAAGTCTTAGTACCTGTAACCCAAGCAGTCGCAGCCGCTGCAGAATCAGTCACATAATCTGGCTTATGCGTTACTTTGTTAAGTGAATAATGTGTACATTGCCCGGTTAATGGCAATGCATCAATACCTAAGAAATAACCTCCTGCACCCAAGTAATAATTACGCGCTGCTGTAATCTCTGAGTCGCCCATGCCGTCACCAATTAGCAAAATCACATTCTTTGCTTTTTTGTTTTGCAAAAACACTCTTAAAGCTTCCGTCTGATCCGCTTTCAGGCGACGCGCACCACCATGGGCTGCAATATCGCTTTTTGCTGATTCAGCGGATGTATCAGCTAGTACTGCTGTTACAGAGATTGTCAACACTAAACAAAATGCTATCAAACGAACGAAGTGTTTCATCTGAACTCCAAAAATATTCATTAAAAATTGGTATAGTAAAAAGCTTCACCCAACACGAGCCTATCTTGCGAAGATAAAGTATCAATATGACAAAAATATGACATTTTGTTTTTTGTAAAAATAAGAATGGTGACAGCTTAAGGCTTCTATTTAAAGCTTTCGACGCGCAACCGTACAACGCGGTCAACAACAATGGGTAAAGCTTCGATAGCACGAATAGCAATATTGATTAAATGCTCTTGCACTAAACTTGTAAGCACCACAATCTGTGCAATATCTTCTTCTGCCACAGCGCTTTTTTGAATCACCGCTTCGATCGAAATACCATTTTTAGCAAGCAAATGAGTGATATCACCTAAAACACCCATACGATTGGTTACCTTAATACGCAGATAATAAGCACTAAATATATCTTGAATAGGTAAAATTGACAAAGCCTCAATAGCACTTGGCTGGAATCCCGTATAAGGCACACGGTTTAAAGCAAGCACATTAAGCAATCGAGCAATATCAATCAAATCCGCAACCACGGCGGATGCGGTTGGCAAAGCCCCTGCGCCTGGCCCATAGTAAAGAGTTTTTCCGACCATATCACCACTAACCAGAACCGCATTAATTACCCCATCTACATTGGCAATGAGTTGATTGGCGGGAATGAGTGTCGGGTGAACACGTAACTCAATTTGATCGCCAACACGCTTTGTTAAACCAAGCGATTTGATTTTGTAGCCGAGCTCTTCTGCGTAATCCATATCAACGGAAGACAATGCACTAATACCTTCGATATAACAGGCATCAAAGCAAATCGGCACACCAAAAGCAACAGAGGCCAAGATGGTCAGTTTGTAGCCTGCATCAAATCCCTCAACATCCGAGGTAGGATCAGATTCGGCATAGCCCAGTTGCTGTGCATCAGATAGCGCTTCATGAAAACAAGATTTTTGGTTACGCATAGCTGTCAAAATATAGTTAGACGTACCATTAATAATGCCACACACCGATTCAACGCGATTAGCCGATAACCCTTCTTTTAAGGCTTTGATGATCGGAATGCCCCCCGCAACCGACGCCTCAAATCCGATCATGACATCTTTTTTTTGTGCAGCCAGAAAAATTGCCGTGCCCTCTTTTGCTAAAAGCGCTTTGTTAGCGGTTACAACATGCTTGCCCCGCTTGATCGCTTCTAGTACAAACTCTTGCGCAACCGTTGTGCCTCCCATTAATTCAATAATGATATCAATTTCTGGATAGTTGAGTAGATCAAATACATTTTCAACAAAAATAACCTCATTACCCACTATGCTGCGCGCTGCTTTGGCGTGATGATCGCTGGCCGCATAAAGCACAATAGACCGCCCCAAACGACGCTCAATTTCTTGCAAATTGCGCTTGAGTAAAGTGGCAACACCACTGCCAACCGTTCCAACGCCTGCCAGACCAACCAAAATTGGTTTTAAATGCATATCACTTAACCAATCCACTCAAATTAATCACCGTTTGTTATTTAACACAATCACTGCCATAATTTCAGCAACTTTTAAACCGATCATCAATCACTGATAAAGTACCGATTAAAAATCAATTCATTGAGCAACCCTATCCCATCTTGATTATCAATAACGAATAGTCTTTTATGCAACTTGATCAAACTGTTTATATTGGAAAAAATTATTTTACCCACTACGGTGATGGTTATGTTGTGATTAATCAAACATGTTACAACAATGGATTAATCGTCTCACCGAACCATATCGAAGTGTGGCCCGTTGACTCTTTTGACGACTTAAACACTGGCCATTTTACTATACTTATTCCCTATGCCCCTGAAATAGTACTTTTTGGCAGTGGTCGTACATTGCGGTTCGTTCATCCGAGCCTCACCAGCGAACTCACAAAATTAGGAATTGGATTTGAAATGATGGATACAAAAGCAGCTTGTCGCACTTTTAATCTATTAAATCAAACAGAACGCAAAGTACTCATTGCATTAATCAATCCCTAAAAGCTTGTTCGCTACTCACTCATTTTGTTGAGCGATCCGCTATCGCATAGGTTACCGCATCTGAAAGATACTTAACGGACATGACTTTTAAACCTTTAATAGGAGAACGAGGGGCGTTCGCTGCTGGAATAATGGCGCTAGTAAACCCTAATTTAACCGCCTCTTTTAGGCGCTCCTGACCTCGTGTCACAGCACGGACTTCGCCTGACAAACCCACTTCACCAAATACAACCGTTTTAGTAGGTAGCAATTGATTTTTATAAGACGACACAATCGCCAAAATAACAGCCAAATCAGCGGCTGGCTCAATGACTTTGACACCCCCTACCGCATTTAAAAAAACATCCTGATCAAATAAAGCAATACCTGCATGTCTTTGTAAAATAGCTAAGAGCATCGCAAGACGATTTTGTTCGAGACCCACAGATAATCTTTTGGGTTGAAAACCATAGGCTGCATTGACAAGCGCTTGGATTTCAACCAACAACGGTCGAGTACCTTCTTGGGTTACCAATACACAGGATCCAGGGACCTCTTCATTGTAGGATGACAAAAATAACTTAGAGGGATTCGTCACACCCTTAAGTCCTGTCTCAGTCATCGCAAAAACACCGAGCGTATTAATGGCACCAAAACGGTTTTTAATAGCACGAACTAATCGAAAACTCGAATGGTTGTCTCCTTCAAAATAAAGCACTGTGTCAACAATATGCTCAAGTACTCTAGGTCCTGCAATCGCCCCTTCTTTAGTCACATGCCCTACCAGAAAAATTGTGATACGACAGGCTTTGGCAACACGCGTTAATTGCAAAGCACATTCGCGCACCTGTGTAACCGAACCCGGGACAGAATTTGCACGATCTGACCACATCGTTTGAATGGAGTCGACCACCACCACTTCTGGATTTTCATGTTGTAACGTAGCTAACATCGTTTCTAAATGGGTCTCAATCAGTAGTCGCATATCGCCGGCTGCAAGGCCTAATCGGCTAGCACGCAAAGCAATTTGCTGAGAAGATTCTTCGCCAGAAATATAAAGCGCTTTGCGTTTTTTGCTCATCGCAACCAGCGACTGGAGCAACAATGTCGATTTACCAATTCCCGGGTCACCGCCTAATAAAACCACCGCACCGGGAACAAGCCCGCCTCCTAATACATGGTCAAACTCACTCATTTCTGTCGAAAACGGTAGCAGTACCTCTGACTGAATGGCCGACAAAATATCCACAGTATTTGTTTGCCCACCCCAATGATGCCTCTGCGAGGAACTTGGATGCGCCATATACTCTTTCATACTATTCCAAGCTTGGCAATTGGCACATTGCCCTTGCCATTTCAGTGTTTTCACACCACATGCTTGACAAATATATTCTGCTTTTTGTTTAACCATGACAAATACCATGCATCTTAAAAATCGCTCACTGTGGTTAATGTTATCGTTTACCGCTTTTTAAGCATATCCCCTACTTAGCTTGAATTTTATAAGAGACAAAATTACAATCGTAACATGTAGATTTTTTTACATCATACGATATTGTGAAGCTATTTCTAATTAATGTCATAATGGGTTAATGTAGATTTTTTTCATAATAAGCCTACCACGATGCGTTTTTCTATCTACCATATTTGCGTCATTATCGCCATAAAACTGGCTGCATTGTTTACTTTATGGTGGCATTTTTTTAGCACACCCGTCTCGCATGATATGACAGTTAAATTAGATCATATGGAACAACACTTACTGGATACCAAGATAAAAACGAATCAATCGCACCATGCTACAATAGCCAATCCAACCGTTGCTAAGGAAATTGTTAATCGTGAACGAGATCGTTGATTTATCGCGCCTACAATTTGCCATCACAGCCATGTATCACTTTTTGTTTGTCCCCCTGACACTCGGAATGACTGGGCTTTTAGTGATCATGGAAAGTCTTTATGTAATTACCGATAACCCCCTTTACAAGGATATGACAAAATTCTGGGGGAAACTATTTGGCATTAACTTTGCCTTAGGCGTGACAACAGGCATCACCTTAGAGTTTCAGTTTGGTACCAATTGGGCCTATTATTCACATTACGTCGGCGATATTTTTGGTGCCCCACTTGCGATTGAAGGCATGATGGCATTCTTTCTTGAGTCAACTTTTATCGGACTATTCTTCTTCGGTTGGGATCGCTTAACCAAATCAAAACATCTATTGGCAACGGTACTAATGGCAATTGGGACAAACTTATCTGCGCTATGGATATTGATCGCCAATGGCTGGATGCAAAATCCAGTGGGCTCAAAATTTAATTACCTTACCATGCGAATGGAACTAGTGGACTTTTGGGCTGTTTTGTTTAATCCTGTTGCCCAGGTCAAATTCGCACATACAGTCTCAGCAGGCTATGTCACAGGTTCAATGTTCGTGTTATCAATTTCTGCATGGTATTTACTCAAAAAACGCCACACGGAATTTGCCAAAAAAAGTTTTCGCGTTGCAGCCATATTTGGTTTTATATCCATTTGCTCCGTTACGGTATTCGGTGATGAATCGGGTGTTCATGTATATGAGACACAGCCTTCAAAAATGGCCGCCATGGAATCTATGTGGGAAACTGATAAAGCACCTGCGCCTTTTAATGTGGCGGTATTGGCTAATGAGGACAAACAAAAAAATGATTTTGCGTTGCAAATTCCTTGGGCAATGGGTCTTTTGGCAACCCACTCTATGACTAAAACAATCCCCGGTATTTTGGAAATTCGCGCAAAAAATCGCCAGCGTGTTAAGTCGGGTATTAAGGCAATCATTGCGCTCGAAGCCTTAAGAAAAGAGCCAAAAAATCCCTTACTAAAAAAACAATTCGAGCTTTATCAAAAGGATTTGGGGTTTGGTTTATTGCTTAAAAAATATACAAAGGACATTCGTCTTGCAACACCCAAAATGATTGATCAAGCAGCACATGACACCGTACCCCTTGTCACGCCATTATTTTGGAGTTTTCGTCTCATGGTCGGTTTGGGTTTTGCGATGCTGGTACTTTTTGGTCTAGCCACTTGGTATGCTATTAAAGATCAATTAGTCAATAAACGCTGGCTACTCCATTGGTCACTATGGTTTTTATTGGTGCCTTGGGTTTGCTGTGAGATCGGCTGGTTTGTGGCCGAATATGGTCGTCAGCCTTGGACAATCTATGGTATCTTACCCACCCATTTATCGGTTTCCACGATATCCATCGAATCACTCTATGGCTCTTTAGGGGGATTTATTGCGTTCTATAGCCTTTTGTTTATCGTTGAAATCTATCTCATGATTAAGTTTGTTCGCCAAGGACCGCTACTTGCTGGCTCACATTGAGGAAAACAAGCGATGTTAGATTACGAAGTACTCAAAGTTATTTGGTGGTTACTTATTGGCGTACTATTGATTGGTTTTGCCATCATGGATGGCCATGACATGGGGGTTGGCACCCTTTTGCCTTTTGTCGGTCGCAATGATATTGAGCGACGCGTTGTCATTAATACTGTTGGCCCTCATTGGGATGGTAATCAGGTATGGTTTATCACCGGGGGAGGCGCAATTTTTGCAGCATGGCCTATTGTTTATGCAACCGCATTTTCCGGGTTTTATTGGGCAATGCTTGCAGTTTTATGGGCACTTTTTTTCAGACCCGTTGGATTTGATTATCGCAGCAAAGTGAAGCACCCGACTTGGCGTAGTACATGGGACTGGGGATTATTTATTGGTGGTGCTGTACCACCCATTATTTTTGGTGTCGCATTTGGTAATTTATTGCAAGGCGTGCCTTTTCATTTTGATGAGAACATGTTGTCGTTTTATACGGGCACATTTTTTGAATTACTCAATCCGTTTGGCCTATTGTGTGGTGTTATCTCATCGGTCATGATTACTTTTCATGGCGCCACTTACTTGGCTCACCGCACAGAAGGTGATATACAGCGTCGCGCAAAATTGGCCACTAAAATCTTTGGAACTTTACTGCTTATCACATTCTCTTTAGCCGGTATTTGGTTGTTTCTTGCCATTGATGGCTATACTATTACTTCCTCTATTGAGATTGCGGGCACATTAAATCCAACCGATAAAACCGTTATTCATGAAACAGGAGCTTGGTTGCATAATTATGTGCGTCTGCCCATCACGATGGGAATTCCTTTATTAACTTATATTGGTGTGGTGGTTGCGATGTTGCTCACCCATCGAGGTAGAACCGCAACGGCCTTTATTTTTTCAGCGCTTTCTTTAACAGGAGTCATTGCAACAGCCGGTGTTTCAATGTTTCCTTTTGTGATGCCTTCAAGCAGTCAACTCAATGCTAGTTTAACAGTATGGGATAGCACATCAAGTCAATTAACCCTGATGATTATGTTGTATGCAACCATCATTTTCGTTCCGATCATTTTGTTCTATACGAGTTGGGCTTATCGGGTAATGGCAGGCAAAGTCACTGCCGACTATATTCAAAAAAATGATCATTCAACTTATTAAAAGCGAATAAATTGATGTGGTATTTAATTTGGACAATTGTTAGTATTTTAGCGGTTGTCATTGCTATTGTGAGTACAGCACGAAGTGATAAAAAAAATACTAAAAATTAAGGCTTCCAACAGGCTGTTATCATGTTGATTTATCAGCGCTTATTCTCATGGATTACCTTGTCAATAGCAATTGTGATCACCCTCACTGTTATCATTTACCCGCACTGGCTTTCGGGTGATACTGGCCAACCGGATCACTTTGCAGCTTTTTTGTTATTTTGGGCAATGAGCGCAGGCTATGTACGTGGCGTGGGCTACATTCCCAAAAGACGAGTATTTCGCTATCTGTTTGGCATCATCGCTTGTATCACCGCTTTCGCTTTTGCAATTTGTCGACTTAACAATATCCTTTTATGACTAATCTCACACTCACCCTTTCTTCGCTTTATCTTGATAAGCTCGATCTTGCGCCACTTTATGATTGGGTTCAAAGTGATGAAGTGATTCGACCCTCAAAAACAGTCGCTAAATTTTTGTCAGCCACACCGAACCAACCCAATGCATTGTCGAAGTGGGCCGACACACAACAAGTTGACATGGTGTGGGTCAAATCCAGTATTCGTTTTACGGATTTTGGGTTGATTGTATGTGATATGGATTCAACTTTTATTGCAATTGAATGTATTGATGAAATTGCAAAACGTTTAGGACTTAAAGAAAAAGTAGCCACCATTACCCAAGAGGCGATGGCAGGCAATATTGATTTTACCAAAGCATTACATCAGCGCGTAGCCCTTTTAGCGGGTTTACCAACGAATGAATTAGAAGCAGTTTACCAAGAGTGTGTTCAATTAACCCCTGGCGCTCAAACGCTTGTTGAGCTTGCTCATGAAGCAGGTCTTCGCTTCGTATTGCTTTCGGGCGGGTTTACGGATTTTGCTAAACGCTTACAGCAAGAATATGCCCTTGACGATATCTATGCGAACCAATTAGAAAAATCCTCAGGGCGCTTAACAGGAAAAGTCATTCCCCCCATTATTGACGCAAAAGCTAAAGCCGACTTATTGGTAAAAATTGGGCAATCCTATCAATTGCTCCCAGAACAAGTCATTGCAATTGGAGATGGCGGCAATGACATTCCCATGCTTCAAAAAGCAGGTGTTGGCATTGCTTTTCATGCTAAGCCCACTGTCATAAAAGCAGCTAATTACGCTTTGCAATATAGTGGATTAGATACAGTGCGCTGGTTGTTTCAGTAAATGAACATTCGGGCGCATTAACTATCTTACGGGTTTTTGGGGATTGATGTATCAATCACCCATTCTGGCCATACCCCTTTTTCAACCAGTTGATCAAAAGCAATACCCACCGAGGGAATTGCCACGCAATACTGCTTGCTATCTAACAAAACGGGCCAACGATAGCGAAAAAATGGCGGGATCTTAGCTTTTTGAAAAAGTGCCTTGAGTCGCTGGTGTCCCCCATGGGTTTTAAGTTGAGTGCCTGTTGGCGCTAAGGCAAAAGTCAGACCCAATTCAATCAGTTTTGTTGATAAACCAAATTTTGTCTTGCGCCAGCGCAATTGACCGCCCCACTTAGCAAAATGTTGCGTTGTAATGTCATGAATAAAAAGTGGTTTGCAATCCAATACGGCAAAAGGCACTGGCCATAATTGCTTTTGGTAGCGATAGATATCCCCATCACGTAAATGCCAAGTAGGTATCTTGTCCGATGCGGCTTGTTGTAATTGTTTCAAGAAGTTATCAACCGATGCTTCGGTGGGTGTTCCAAGCCAACAAGACTGGGCCCAGCGCAACAACAACTGCTTTTGTCGTGGCAAGGACAGCAACCTCAAATAATCAAGTTGCAAGCAACCATTTTGAACAGATTGGGCAAGATCATTTTGAGCAATTTCATCAAGTAACTTTGCTGATTCTGCCATACGTGAAACACAATGCTGTAAATGCTGCCGATAGTTCGGCAAATAATGAGCCACACTTGGTAAAATTTGATGGCGCAACCAATTGCGGCGATAACTTAGGCATTCATTGCTCTCGTCTTCGATCCATTTGAGTTGGTACGCGCTAGCGTACTGCATCAATTGCTTTTTTGTTAGCGATAACAAAGGTCTCCAAAGACCAATATCTGGAGTCAAATCACGCCAAGGAGGCATTGCAGACAGTGCATGCACGCCCCCCCCTCTTAAAACCTGTAATAAACAAGTTTCCGCTTGGTCATCTGCGTGATGCGCCAAAACAATTGCATCGGCCTGACTCTGGCAAAAAACTGCGTAACGCGCTTTTCGTGCAGCCGCTTCTAACCCATTCTTTTGTGGGGTTACTTTGACCCGCTCAATCCGCAGTGGTATTTGATACCTCTCACAAATAGTTTGGCAATGTTTAAGCCATTGATCCGCATGGGCACTTAATCCATGATGCACATGTAAAGCGGTGAGAGTAAAATGAATTTGAGAGCGAACCTGACAAAGAAGATGGAGTAACACAGTCGAATCCAGACCACCCGAAAAGGCAAGCTCCAACAAGCTTTGCGGTTTAAGTGTATCAGGCCATTGACGAGTTAATAATCTAAACCCATCAAAAACACTAGCTTCTACTTCGTTTAAAGTGGCCATAACCCATCAAGCGATCAAAGCGAGTTTCAAGTAATTTTTCAGTTGACCAAGCCAGCCGATCATTCAGTGTGCTTTGCAACACTAATTTTACATTAGCAATTGCTTCGGTTACATTGCGATGAGCGCCTCCACAGGGCTCTTCTATAATACAATCAATCAGTTTTAACGATTTTAATTCTTCGGCTGTCAAGCCTAATGCTTTTGCAGCATCCGATGCCTTGTCGGCGGTTTTCCACAAAATAGACGCACAGCCTTCAGGTGAGATAACCGAATAAGTCGCATACTGCATCATATTGATTGCGTCACCCACCGAAATAGCTAAAGCTCCTCCAGATCCACCTTCTCCAATTACGGTGCAAATGATGGGTACCTTAAGCCGAGATAGTTCATATAAATTGCGACCAATGGCTTCTGATTGACCCCGCTCTTCAGCGCCAATACCAGGATAAGCACCTGGCGTATCCACAAAGGTAACAATAGGGATATTAAATTTTTCGGCTATACGCATCAGACGAAGTGCTTTACGATAACCCTCTGGGCGTGGCATCCCAAAATTACGCTCTATTTTTTCATTCACATCGCGCCCTTTTTGGTGACCCATTACCATAACAGGTTGGCCATCAAAGCGCGCTAACCCTCCAATAATAGCTGGGTCATCAGCAAATTTGCGATCTCCATGCATCTCTTCAAAATCAGTAAACAATCCCTTGATATAGTCAAGGGTATAAGGGCGTTGAGGATGGCGAGAAACTTGCACAATTTGCCAAGGTGTTAATTTTTCATAAATTGATTTTGTTAACGCTTGATGCTTTCTTTGCAAGCGTAAAATCTCTTTGGAAATATTTAATTCTGAATCGTCATGAATTGCCCGCAAAGCTTCAATTTTCCTTTCAAGCTCAATAATCGGCTGTTCAAATTCTAGCTTTGTAAATTGCATAGAGCTCTCTTTGCAACAAAATATTAGAGTCACTCATCATACAGTAAGATAGATGGAGTCGCTATACCCTTAACTATTCGATTCGCAATTTTGCGTAGTATCATAAAAGCAAGTGCTAAGCAGTCATTTGTTTGCAGGTTTCAGGTATAATCATTTTGCTAAAGGGTGGTTAGCTCAGTGGTAGAGCATCTGCTTTACACGCAGGATGTCGGCGGTTCAATCCCGTCACCACCCACCATATTATTAGGAGCGGTAGTTCAGTTGGTTAGAATATCGGCTTGTCACGCCGAGGGTCGCGGGTTCGAGTCCCGTCCGCTCCGCCAATACTCAACAAACCCCAAAAATAACGGAAATTTATTTTGACCCCAACCCACAGCAACCACTATTTTAAGAAATTTCCATTTATACTATTCTGAAATTTTTCAGTAATTGCTTTTTTAGATAAGCCTACTTGTGATTTTAGCAACATTAGGTATTGTATTGCTGTTGATTGCTTGATCAGCTAAAAAAATAAAAAACAGAATCCCTGAGTTACCAAATTGACTGGTAATGTAAAAATTCAACGCACTTTTGTTGTTTGAAAAAATTTCTGGGCTCTTAAAAAAATTCACACAAAATTTAAATGTCTCCCAATTGACAAAACTAAAACTGCAGCTAATAGCCCTATACTAAAAATAAATAAACTAATTGCCATATTAGACAGTGTTTGACTAAATATTAAAATAGTTGCCGCGACAATGTTAGCGACTCTACCGGTCAAAGAATATAAAGATAAAAAAACACCGCTGTAGTGCTTGCCTATATTGTTGGCGTAAAGACTCTGTAATACCGGATTGATAGCAGTACTCAGCAAGCTTATCATGGCTACCAAAAGCATCAGCATCAAAAAGTTTTGGTTGTTTAATAGACACAAAAATCCAGTAGCTAACAAAAAAATTGATGCTGCAATTGTTATGGGACTGTTTAATTTTTGTATAAATTTCAGAAAAAAAGTTGCGAATATTATACCAATTAGGGCATCTTCAGCTCTTAAGATGCTAAAAGCTTGCACGCCATCTATTTCAAGCCACAGAGAATCAAGTACCTCAACCTGAGAAATTTTCACTGCAAAGTACTGCAAAAAACTAAACTCAATGACAAGCACAAAAATTACAGCGATCAATAAGAATAATATTTTATTATTTCTTAATAATACTCTGGACAAATGTTCTTTTGTTGGTGTTAGGCCTACGTCACACTGATCATCCTTAATATTACTCGTATTTGGCAAGCGCATCATATAGATGATGGCTACACAAACTGAAGCAAGGGTAGCAACCAACAACAAGTATCGAATTCCACAAGCATACAAAAAACCACCTAGTAGCACGCCAACTGGCGTAGATAAGCCATGTAAAACATTGTTCAATGTGTAAACCGTTGCGCGCTCATCCTTCTTACTACAATCAACAACTAATTTTTCGCCTGCCGATACCGATAAAGAAAAAAATATATTTTTCAATAAATAGAATATACATAACAAAAAATGGTTTTCAGCAACTAGCGTCATAAGCACTAGGCAAATAATGTGAAAAAATTCAGCAAACCTCACAACAGTTTGTGGGTTAATTTTTTCTATAATAAATCCACCGTATAGATTAACACAGGCTCCAGAAACCAAAATAAACACAACAACCAATCCCGCCAATTCGTTTCCATAATAGCTAGCGAGATAGATTGTCATAAATGGTACAGCGATGTTGGTGCCCAACTTGCGAAAAAAATTCGCTTGTAGCCTCGCTCGTACTACTTGATCTAGATTTTTAAACACCTTAAAAAAACTCGGATTCATAGGCAACTTTAAAAATTTCTTAAATCAACTTGAAGGAATAAAACTTGTTTACAGAGCAGACTATCGCAATCAATCAATTGACCGTCGTATTCTTATTCCGATATACCGACTAAAAAACACAAAAAAATTCAGTAGTATTTGCTACAAATTAAGCAATCTTTATTTCTATGATGAATTTCGTTTTCAAACTCTCCGCTCAAAATTAGAGAGTTAAAATAAAGCTTTCTATTAAAAATCATCCGATCTTTATATCCCAAGAACCATTTTAGAACCTCAGCAGCACCCAGCACGCCTGCTAGAGAAGTTGATAAAACATTCACTGGAACCGCACCAATTGAATCCTGTCTAGTATGGTCATGAGGAAACACACAAGCAAAACAAGCTGTTTTAAATTCAGGAATCACAGAAAAAACATAGCCATAAGAAAACTGGGCTGATGCATGCACCATAGGTTTTCTATGTATCAAGCAGTACTCATTGATCAGGTTTCTCCCGGCGGGGGACTCCCCTCCCTCAACAACTAACTCACAATCATCCAAGAGGTGCTCGATATTATGGCTAGTAACCTTTTCAGAGCTCCAATCTATTTGGATCTCTGTGTTTAAATCCTGTAATGTCTTTTGAGCGGCTTCTCCCTTATATAACCCAATATCTGAAGTCCTATAAAGGATTTGCCTGTTTAAATTAGAAATCTCAACTCTGTCAAATTCTATAATTTTTATGTACCCAATTCCACTTGCAGCCAGCGACATAAGTAGACAGGATTTAACTCCTCCGGCTCCAATAACAGCGACCCTTGCTTCCCTAAGAAGCTTTTGCCTATGAGCGCCCCACTCTGGCATATTTTCTTGGCGATTGTAGCGCTCGTCAATGAAATCAAACACAGATCTCCTGTGCCCCCTAAAAATCAATAAAAATCCTCCGACACAAGGAACTGCATCAGGGGTCTACCAAAAACCCAAATCTGTCTTACTTAAACCAACGCATTTCACACAAAATACCCCCCCCCAAAGTTAAATATTTCTTAGCCATGTAGGTTTTTATTCTTGAGAAACAACGCGCTCTACCCATCGCAAGATGCAATACCCACCAAACATTTACCTCTAACAGAAATCTTGTCTTTAGCTATGTTCAAAAGCGGGTATTGCTTAAACACCCCTTCCGCAGATAGGGCTTCAACATAGGAAACTCCAGCAAGACCCTCAGCAATACCTTTTAATCTAAATTTAAGCATTGATAAAAACTCCATTTTTAATTAAAGAAAAATACGGAATAAACCGCAAATAATAATAGTAAATTAACCAAAATATCTTTGTCAAACTATAATTTGGAAGATAATAAAACTATTGGCGTACGCCTACAAAAATTCAATTAAAAATATCAACTCGGCTTGAGTATGACTCATTACTCGTTAATGTTGTTATTATTCTAAGTAGCACGCTAGATGCTCACAGAGCCCTTAAGCATTTACATGGAATGTGGAAAGCAATGAGCCACGCGAAACAACTGTTTGTGTAGCCAATACTTCGTAAAGTTAAACAGAATATTTTGATATTCATCATAACTTTTCATCATTTCCCCACAAGCTATTTTAAGTACACAGCGAATAGTTAATTTATGACTGCCAGTAAAAGAGTTTCAAGGTTTACCCTATTTTAGAATGTGTATTAAATTGATGCGGGTAAAGCCAAAAAAAGCCATTTTATATATTTCATCAAGCCGTTGGTTGCAATCGAATCTCTGAGCTAGTCAATAATTGAATCGCAATACTTCTGTAAATTTTCTGCTGGCTTCCATTTTTCGCAAAGGCAGCATAGCTCACCCAGAGTACCCTAAAAACTAAAGCTTTTCTATTGATAAGCAGATAAAGGATAGGATATGTGGCACGAATATCTTGTTGCTTTTGGATTGGGATAGCAATTTTCCTACCCTTCTTTCGAAAAATCATATTGCAAGTTTTTAGTAAGAGGTCTAACGATAAGAAAAGAGTGATTGAAAAACCGCTATTGCACTACAAAATGAATTGCCTTTCCCTCACTACGCTAAGAAATTTTCCAGTATAATCCTGCGCTTGAGTTTCGCATTGTAGGGGTGGTTAGTCTCAGCTGGTAGAGCGCTGCCTTCACACGGCAGAGGTCACTGGTTCGAGTCCAGTACCACCCACCATATGATTAGGAGCGGTAGTTCAGTTGGTTAGAATATCGGCTTGTCACGCCGAGGGTCGCGGGTTCGAGTCCCGTCCGCTCCGCCAATAATTCTCAAGGCATTTTGCGGTTTGATTTTCTTTGCTGAATATTTCGAAATTCTTCTACGCTTTGTTATTTTTTTGCCATAAAAAACGAAAAATAGTAGTTTTGCAAAAAATGAAATACATGCCCTAACCAAGCTCTTTCTTAAATAAGTTCACCAAGCTTAAAGTAATTCGCAGATTGCGCAGTAAACATTTTCTTGTAAAGTGAAGAACGTTTCATGAGCGCTTCGTGAGAGCCTTCAGCAATTAATTGTCCTTTATCTAAAAGTAGCACTCTATCTGCCATAGCGATAGAGCTTAGCCTGTGGGTTATAAAAAGTACTGTTTTATTAGCGCAAATTGTTTCAAACTGCTTGTAAATATCATATTCAGCAAGAGGGTCAAGCGAAGCGGTAGGCTCATCCAATATATAAATTTCAGCATCCTTATAAAGTGCTCTAGCGATCGCAAGTTTTTGCCACTGTCCACCCGATAGTTCGTTGCCTCCAAAGATTTTACCAAGCTTTTGATTAGCATTGTTTAATAGATTGCTAATGCCTGTTTTATCGCTAACCAATCGCAATCGATGTTTATCAGTGGTGTCCGCGCTTAATGTGATATTTTTTTCAACGGTAAAATGAAAATCATAAAAATCCTGAAATACTGGCGCTACATGCTTTCTCCAAGTAGGAAGATGAATATGTCTCATATCAATACCGTTGATCAAAATTTTTCCCTTCGAAGGGGCGTATAGCCCACAAAAGAGTTTGATGAGTGTACTTTTGCCGGATCCATTTTCCCCCACAAGCGCTAATTTTTCACCAGACTTTAATTTAAAGCTAATATTTTTTAGGATTTCTGAACCATTTGGATAGTGAAAACACACATCCACAAAATCAACTTCTATAGGCAGGTTAACAACCTTATGAAAATGTGAGCTTCTTTTAAAGAGTTTTTCTTTATAATTTAGGAATTCAAAATACTTTTTAAAAAAGAGCACATGCCCTCTCATCCAACCAGCTTCCTCTCCAAGTAGACCGATAACAAGTTGTAGTTGTATGAGTGCTTGTAGCGTTAGTGCAATAGAACCAATCGTCATTTGTCCATGAATAGCTTGGTGAATAATATAGATAAAAGCAATAAGATTACTGGATGACGAAATAGCAAGCGGTAATGCAGATAACAGAATTTGCTTTATTCTCATACTAAAAACATTGTGATAAATGGTTCTAAAAATCTCATGATAAGTGTTGAGAATATATTGGCCGGCGTTAAATAGTCTGATTTCTTTGGCTGCCGCTGCACTAAAAGTGGTTGAAGCCAAATACATCATTTCTCGAGATTTTTGGCTTCTGTGCAGCGATTCTTGCCATGTTTTTTCTTGAATAGAGGAAAATATTTTAAAATGCAGATAGGAACAGAATAGGGCTAATAGACCAACCCAATAGATGGTAGACATCAAAAGTGCTAAACATGTCAAAATAACTACTAAATCCCGCAAGAGTGCTGCTACTGTTACAACAAGATTGAGCGGCTTATAGTGCGCTTGAGATTGTAATAACTGAATGGTATCGTGAAAATGAGGTGACTCGAAAATCTCAAGCCCCTCAATAGCATTAGATTTACTGATAATACCCTGTCCGATTCTGAAAACAACTTTGTCGGCAATATTTGCTTGCAATACAAGCAAAATTGGGTCAAAGAAATCTTTTAAAAATAGAAAACCTGCCCATAAACCACATAGAAAAAAAATCTGATGGCTAATAAGATGGGCGTCCACACTGGCTACTTTATCAATAATAATAGATGTCAATTTAATAGATAAAGCCGGCACAAAACCCGATACCAAAATGGCACATATCAATAAAGAAGATTGAATTGGGGATGTATTGATAACAAACTTAATGGCGCTGAAAACGTCATTAATAAAATAAAACCGAGAATATTGCAGTGGTTTGGTCATTGTATTCTAAGTGCTGCTTGAATTAGATGTATTCCAGCAAATTTTATTCCATTTTTTTCACCAAAGTAATTTTTGGTAAGATGCCCAACTTTAGTATTATGCATATATATTTTCCAAATTTAGCACCGATTTCGTCTAAACTTTATCGTTAAATATTTATATCCAGGTATTAAAGAAAGTACTGTGGAGATCACAACAAAGGCTGAACTAAGACCGATGATACTAACAATACCAGCGATTAAATTAGAAAAAGCCTCGGCTGTGTTTGCAGAAGTCGAGAAAATACTAAAATTTTTTCCGATTTCATCTTCGAGAGAGTGTATTTGAATATTATAGACTATTAAAATATCCACAATAACTCCAACAATACCAAGTAAAAATAAGCACAACGAAACAATGTATAAATTTTCGTTAAGGGATATCACCAAAAAAGTTGCCCCATACAACGTCCAATAAAATAAAAGATCTGAATTAGAAATTTTTTTAAATGTACGCGAAAAAACAAATGCCCCCAAAATCGAGCCTATCGCTACCATAGACATGGCGTAACCTATATAAGATTCTTGCTTTGTTACAAGAAGAATGTGAGCAGGCAGAACAAATCTAATCAATGAGCTTGTAAGAAATATACATATAGCAGAGTACAAGATCGTAACGAATAAGATCGGCGAAGAAGGCAATTGAGTTATTCTCAAAAAAGCATTTTTATATAAATTCAAAATACTTTTTTTTGAAAATTCTTTACTAGATATAGTAATGTTAGTTTTAGCAATACATATTGAGGATATCGCAAATGTTATAGCATCTAGAATGATGGCAGTCCCCTTATTCCACTCAGCAATCAATAAGGCACAAACAAAAGGGCCTACAATAGATGCGATTTGTGTGCTTATCTGTGAAATACTATTGCCTTTAATCAATAATTTTTTTTCAAGCATAGACGTTATTGTTGATTGGAATGCTGGTTGAAATAATGTACGGAAAAAAGTGTGCAAAAACCCAAAAATCATAACTATATAAATATTGAGAAAAGTAAAATAAAATAGCGCCAATGTTGTTGAGAGAAGAAACCTAGATATATCAGACAAGATCATTATGTGTTTTTTGTTGTATAAATCCGTAATTGCCCCTCCAAGTGGACCAAAAAATAGATAGGGAATAAATTTGATAAAATAAGCAAAACCAACTAAAAAATAATTTGCTTTGGATAGTTCTATGCATAAGATTACAAATACTATTTCGTACGCACAATCACCAATATTTGAGAAAAACTGCGAACCTATAATAGAAAAAAAATTCACAGGAAGCTGAGTTTGTTCATTGCTTATTTTTAACGCCATAGTTTTGGGTTAACCACATAGTCATTGCTAATTTTTATATACTAATAAAAGTTTTATTGAATTGCAAAAGATCTAAGATTATCTAAACGATAAGAATTTGTGGCTTTATCGTTCAGATAATAACCGAATATATTATTTAGATTCAGTCCATCTAAAAAAATAAAGAGCTTAAACAGATATTTGCTTTTGGTATAACAGTAGGTAAGTTGGGGGGGCACAGTTTTCTTTGCAAGCGCGGGCGAAAGAATCGTTTGGAGAGGGCTTATTGTCAATAATAAAATTAAAGTGCCCGGTTACAAAGAACTAGGCACTCAAATAGGATCAACAATTCTTTTTGATCAGGAGAATAAAATACTTGTAGAGTCTGGATACAACACGCAGATATTTAGTGTTTACTAATAAAAAAATTAAAATCCATCTCAACAAACTCAAAAATGAAAATCTTTTGAGTTGAACTGCCACAGCACAATCAGCCAAAAATTTTAGCTATTAGGCATTCTGAACAGTTCCACAAATAACCACATGCGCTTTCTTGCCGCGAGTCAAAATAGCGTAGTTTGAATGCAAAATAAAGTCATCTTTTTTGAATTGATAATGAATATCTGATATCACGTGCTTATTAAGACGTATCGCACCAGCTTCTATCAATTGGCGCGCTTGACTTTTGGATGCGCAAAGCTCGCTGATAACAAGAAGATCAATGAGTAAAGTACCATGCTCTTGAACCGAATAAATCAGCGAAAATTCACTGATGATTTGTGCTAATTCATGTTCATCAAGATCTACTCTTTGTTCAAAATCAAACAAAAATTCTGTGATACGCTGCGCCGAAAGTAAACCATTTTTCCCATGCACAAGACAAGTCATTTCTTCAGCTAACCGCTTTTGTGGCTCTCCTACTTTTTTGTTTGCTTGAATAGCTGCAATCTCATCCAAAGACAAAAAGGTAAAATATTTTAAAGAGCGCTCTATATCCGCATCGTCAATACTTAACCAAAACTGATAAAAAGCATAAGGAGAGGTTTTTTGAGGATCTAACCAAACAGAACCTTGTTCCGTTTTGCCAAATTTTGTGCCATCTGACTTTGTCAACAAAGGTAGCGTCAAACCATAAACAGCTTGTTTTTGCAAACGCCTGACCAAATCAATCCCAGCGGTAATATTGCCCCATTGATCAGATCCACCAATTTGTAGCAAGCAATTATATTGTTTGTTGAGCGCAACAAAATCATAAGCTTGCAATAAGCTGTAAGAAAACTCTGTAAACGATATACCGGCTTCTGATTGATCAATACGTTGCTTCACAAAATCTTTATTGATCATGGCGTTGATAGAAAAATGTTTACCCACTTCTCTTAAAAATTGCAACACATTCATTTGAGCAAACCAGTCTGCATTGTTTGCTAAAAGCGCACCATGAGGACCCTCAAAACTTAAAAAGCGTGCCAACTGTTCACCAATTCGCTCGCTTGATGCTTTGACTTCATCGGCTGTTTGCAACTTTCTTTCTTGCGATTTAAAACTCGGATCCCCAATCATACCAGTTGCCCCGCCAATCAATACAATAGGACGGTGACCCGCTTCTTGAAAACGCTTTAATGTCAATATTGGCAAGAGATGGCCTACATGCAAACTGTCGGCGCTCGGGTCAAATCCACAGTACAAAGTAACTGCTTGCTTAAAAGAAGTGACGAATGATTTAGGGTCGGTTACCTGGGCAACCAACCCACGCATTTGTAAATCTAAAAGAATTTCACTAGGCGACATGTGAGGCAACCCCTATAGTTGAAAAAGCTATTTTACAATATGCAAAACAGGCTGTGTGGATTTTTTTAAGTCTGACATCTTTTTTTTGTCAGCATCAGATCGCTTATTGGGTGTCATTGTTTGATTGGTGACGCTATTGTTTTTGATGGATTTCAGGTACGGTTTTTGGGTAATACCTAATTTATCGGGTTCATGATCAGGCAAAAAGGTGATGGATTGACCCGTCTCAAGCGCAAAAATAGACATAATATTTTCAACCGGCGCCGATATCGCATGTGAAATACCAGAAAAACGGGTTGTCAACGATAGCCCTGCCTCATCAATAATAAGATTAACGCAAGCTGTAGTATCTATATTAAGGGTGATAGTTTCACCTAAGCAATAATACTGGGCAGGTAATTTAACTTGATTGTTGATAAAAATAACAATATGAGGGGTTAAATCATGGTCACAGCACCACTCATAAAAGGCACGCAAAAAATAAGGCTTAATGCTGCTATCAGGAATAGTTAAAGTCATTGTTTAGCTACGCATTGCCCTTTCAGCGGGCGTCAATGAATCAACAAAAGCTTTTTGTTGAAAAATGCGTTCTGCATATCTCAGCATTGTTGAAATATTCTTATTTAACTTAATTTGATAATGCTCTAATCGCCAAAGCAGCGTTGCAATAGCAATATCAACCATGGACAAATCTTCCCCAAACACATATTGCTGCGCACTAAACATCGGCGAAATCATCGTTAAAGATTGGCGTATCGCTTCACGAGCATGCGATCGCTTTCGACTAGCAATATTTATTGTATTGTCTTCTAGGGTTTTAACATATTGGAATAATTCTTGCTCAAACCGAAAAAGTAACAAGCGCACACGAGCTCGCGTGATAGGATCAACAGGCATTAATTGGGGATGCGGAAAGCGCTCATCAATATATTCACTGATAATACTGGCTTCATATAAAATCAGATCACGCTCTACTAAAACAGGCACTGCGTTATAAGGATTTAATACCGCTAAATCCTCTGGTTTATTGAGGTCATCAATATCAATAACCTCAAAATCCATGTCTTTTTCGTATAAAACGATCCGGCAACGATGGCTAAAAGGACAAGTCAATCCAGAATATAGCGTTAGCATAGGTCGTTAATCTCACAAAAATAGTAGCGCATTCTAGCATTTTCTCTTGGGTATTCGCTAGGGCTTTCTTGATACTTATTTCTTAAATAAAAGAACGGATATTTTCTTTAATTTGATTGCTCAATTCGACGTTGATAAATTGGATAGTGCCCACCATATTTATTTTAAGGAGTATAGTAAATAAAGAGCAAAATACGAGAAAATAATTAACATGTTTTCTTTGAGTCATCACTTTTTGTTGGCAACGCCAAGCATGGTTGATCCGATTTTTAGGCAATCACTGATTTATCTATGTGAGCATAAAAAACAAGGTGCCATCGGTGTTATGGTCAATAAGTCCGCTGACTTAGGATTAGTCCAGCTTTTTGAGCAAATTGGATTGCCCGTTCAAAACGCTCAATTCACATCAGGCTCTGTACTCTTTGGAGGACCTATCCAATTTGATCGTGGCTTTGTGCTGCACCCACGTTCTGATCAATGGCAATCCAATCTAGCAGTTAACGATCAATTAATGCTCACCACCTCAAAAGATGTACTCGTTGCGACCTCAAAAGGTGAAGGCCCTGCGCAATTATTGGTGACGCTCGGCTATGCGGGTTGGTCAGAAGGGCAGCTTGAAAAAGAACTGATAGAAAACACATGGTTAACAATGCCCGCTTCGTTCGATATTTTGTTTCAAGTACCTGCTAGCGAACGATACGATGCAGCAATGTCATCCCTCGGGCTGAATGTCGCAAATTTATCAAGCGAAATAGGTTATGCCTGACCAAACCATTTTGGCATTTGATTTTGGCAAGAAACGTATTGGCATTGCAGTAGGTGATCTTGAAACAGGTCAAGCGCATCCTCTTCAGGTAATTTTAAAAAACAACCATACGACTGCAACTATTGAAGCGCTACTTAACACATGGCATCCTGCTCACATTATTGTTGGGTTACCTGCTCACTCAAATGGTCAGCCCCATGAAATGGCAAAACAGGTTAAGCGTTTTGCGCAACAACTTAAAAAAATATCGGATGCAAAAATATGGTGGATCGATGAGCAATATACTTCTTGTGCCGCCAAAGCAAGGCTTCATGAAGCCGGTATTCACGGCAAAAAACAAAAAGTAGCGCTTGATCAAGTCGCCGCACAAGTTATCTTAGAGGCATGGCTTGCAAATGGCGGCGTAGCCCTTGGTGCACTTAAAAAATAGCTTATTTAAGCGGCGATGGATAAGAGCATTTCTTTGGCATGCTGTTTGGTAAGCTCGGTAATTTGTAATCCGCCTAGCATACGAGCAACTTCATCGATTCGCGCATCCTGTCCTAAATGGGTCACCGTAACACGCATCCTATCTTGCCAAGGCGCTTTACTAACACACCAATGCTGATCGGCATAAACAGCCACTTGCGGTAAATGAGTAATCACAAATACTTGATGAGGGGAACCCAAATTTTTAAGGAGCTGCCCAATGGTTTCAGCAACACCGCCACCGACCCCACTATCGACCTCATCAAAAATTAAAGTGGGAATCTTCGACACTTCACTCATCGCCACTTGCATCGCTAAACTAATACGAGACAATTCGCCGCCAGAAGCAACTTTAGCGAGCAGTCGAGGATCAACACCAGCATTCATGGATACCCAATAATCCACTGCCTCTAAGCCATGCTGGCTGGCTTGTGAAAGTGGGGTTAGATGAATTGAAAAATTGGCGCTTGGCATCACCAATTTTTTCATTTGTTGCGCTATTTTATCTTCTAAAGCTTGAGCGGCCATTTGGCGCATTTTAGTCAACTCAGTGGCCAGTTGATGGTAGCAATTTCTCGCCTTTTCTTCTGTTTGAGTCAAGTGCTCCAAATCCATTGCCTCATTCATTTTAACCAATTGATCTTGCCATACAACCAGTTGCGAATCCAACGCTTGGGGTTCAACATGATATTTGCGAGATAATCTTAAAATGCGGTCAATACGACTTTCGGTTGCAGCCAGCGCTTCAGGATCCTCTTTAAGTTTACTGGCATATTGACGAAGATTATGGAGCACTTCTCGCATCTCGACTTGCGCTGACTCAAGCAGAGTTTGTGTCTCTAAGAGCCGCTGATCCATCGAAGCGGCTTTGCTTAATGCGTGCTGTATTTGATTAGTCAAATTCAGGCAATTATCCTGCCCATCAGACAATAAAAATATCGCTTGCTGCACCTCCGTGATCAGTAAATTAGCATTGGCTAATCGGTTATGCGCATCATTTAGCTGCCCCCATTCGCCCGGCTTTAAAGCCAAATCCATTGCTTCTTCAATTTGTTGGCTTAATATTTCATGACTGGCTTTAGCCAAATTTGCTTTTTTTTCGGCAAACTGCTTTTGGCGAATCGCTTCTTGCCATTCTTTCCAAGCCACAGCAACCTTATCCGCTAAAAAACTAGCTCCCGCATAAGCATCAAGCAAGGCACGCTGTGTTTCACTGCGCACAAGCGATTGATGGGACTGTTGGCCATGAATATCAACCAAGTACTCGCCCATTGTTTTCATTTGGCTTAGCGTAGCATTTTGCTGATTAATAAAATTATGGGAGCGACCCTTCGAATCAATTTGGCGCATTAATTCCAATGGTTGATTGGTTTTAAACTGCTCTTTTTGAAGCCAATGTTGAACAATGGGCAAGTGGGTAATATCAAATTGTGCGGATATGGTCGCTTGTAAAGCACCTTTTTTAACTTGTTCGCCATCAGCTCGGTCACCGAGCAATAAGCCTACCGCATCAATCAAAATAGATTTGCCTGCTCCTGTTTCTCCTGTTAACACATTAAACCCCGCCTCAAAATGAAGCGTTAAGTCGTCAACAAGGACAAAATCTTGAATCGTTAATGAGCGAAGCATATAAAAATCGTCAAAATAAAACCGGTTAATGACTGGCTATTCAATGATTAACTGTTTGCCCCAATGCAACTTGCGTCGCAACGTATCATAGTAGCGATAGCCTATCGGATGAATTAATTTTAATGCATGCGCATACCGCTGAATAACAACATGATCCTTCGGCAATAAATTGGTATGGGATTGACCATCAAAATGGATGCAAGCATCCACACCGCGCGTTAAGATAAATTCAATCACTGCATTGTCATTAATCACAATGGGGCGATAATTCATTGAGTGTGGACTCACCGGCACCAATGCAAAGGCTGGTAAAGTAGAATGTAAAATAGGGCCGCCTGCCGCCAACGAATAGGCTGTCGAGCCCGTTGGGGTGGTCACGATGAGTCCATCAGAGCGCTGTGCATAAACAAATTGTTGGTCAATAAAAACCTCAAACCCAATCATCTGACCCATGGCCCCTCGGCTTAATACGATATCATTCAGCGCAATACCTTGCGCAATAGTTTTTTTATTGCGCTGAATAGTCGCTATCATGAGTTGGCGCGCTTCATCGGTAAAATCACCCTCTAATACCGCATGCACAGCCTTCATCATATCCTCAGAGGTGACATCCGTCATAAACCCAAATCGGCCTTGGTTAATCCCCATTAAAGGAACTTGATAAGGCGCTAATAAACGCGCCGCTGAAAGCAAAGTGCCATCCCCACCGATCACAATGACTAAATCAACTGTTTGGCAAAAAGTTGTTTCATCTAAAAGGGTACCACTCGCATCAAAACCTGCCGAAAAATCGTTTGACGCAATAAATACAGATCGCCCCATTGATTCGAGGTAATTGGCCAAGGTTTTTAATAAAGGCTGAGTAAGCGTTTGACTCGTCGCACGTGCAATGAGACCAATTTTTTGAAACGATTGTTTCATCAATTGCTTGCCTTTAGTGGGTTTTTGCCATCCATAACTTAAACAATTATCCGATGGTTTATCAACATTTTCAGTGTAGCATCATACTGTATCTTAAACAGCGTTGCTTGGTAAAGCATGTGACTTTTTAATCAAATTTAAATGGGCTTAATCGGGCAATTTGCGTCGCTAAAAGACGCATACGACAAAACAAATATCTGCTATATTTGCCAAAATATTTATAAAAAGGTCATGCAATATGTCATTTGCTTTTCTTTTTCCAGGCCAAGGCTCGCAAAGCCTTCGTATGATGGATGGATTTAACGATATTCCCATCGTCAAAGCAACCTTTGAGGAGGCCTCAGCGATACTTGGCATTAACCTATGGGATATGCTCACTGTTGACGAAAGCGCCATTCATCGCACGATTAATACGCAACCCTTAATGCTTGCCGCAGATATTGCAACTTGGCGTGCTTGGAAAAAAATAGGTGGCGCTAATCCGACTTGGGTTGCAGGGCATAGTTTGGGTGAATATAGTGCATTGGTGGCAGCTAATGTACTCACTTTTAGTGATGCACTGCAAATTGTTCGCTTGCGAGCAGATGCTATGCAAAACGCCGTACCAGTTGGCATAGGTGCCATGGCCGCTATACTGGGTCTTGATGACCAAAAAGTTAGCCAAATCTGTCAAGAAGCTGCAATAGCAGGCATTGTCGAGCCCGCTAACTTTAATTCCTCAGAACAAATTGTCATTGCAGGGGAAATAAATGCGGTCAATCAAGCGATGGAAATTGCCAAAAACCAAGGCGCAAAGCGTGTTATCTTGCTACCTGTATCCGTTCCTTCCCACTGCTCAATGATGAAAGAAGCAACGCAAAAATTAGCCAATGCTTTAGAGCTTATCGCTTTTAAGCGCCCCACTTTTGCCGTTTTACAAAATGTGGATGCGGCGAGCCATACAGATGTGAATAAAATACGCCAAGCCTTGATTGATCAGCTTTGTCAACCTGTGCTTTGGACAGCAATTTTAGCGGTAATGGCAAAAAATGGCGCAACCGCTTTTGCAGAATGCGGCCCTGGCAAAATATTAACCGGGCTCACAAAAAGAATGCCACAACCCATCGATTGCTTTGCACTAACAGATGCTTTGGCGCTTAATTTAGCAAAAGCAAAACTGAATTCATAAAAAAACCCATCGATTATTAAATAAGATGGCTAACAAACACCCTACGTAGGAGACAAGCCATGTTGCTAGAGAAAAAAATTGCACTGGTCACAGGCGCCTCTCGAGGCATTGGCGCTGCAATTGCTAAAACCCTAGCCGAAGAAGGCGCAACTGTCATTGGCACTGCCACCAGTTTGGCCGGCGCCAATAAGATTAGCCAAACCCTGGCGAGTTTTCATGGTAAGGGCGAAGTGCTGGATGTTGCCCAAGAAGGGGGTATTAACTCACTCATCGAATCAATTTTGGCAACTTATGAGCACATTGATATTCTCGTCAATAATGCCGGCATCAATTGCGATTCGCTGCTGATGCGCATGAAAGAAAATGATTGGGATCGTGTAATTAATACGAATCTCAAATCAGCATTTTTAGCCTCGCAAGCGGTTCTACGCACTATGATGAAAGCGCGCAGCGGTCGAATTATTAATATCGCCTCCATTGTGGGTGTTACCGGTAACGCTGGGCAAGCCAATTATGCAGCTTCCAAAGCGGGCCTTATTGGTTTGACAAAATCCTTAGCAAGAGAAGTCGGTAGCCGCGGTATCACGGTTAACTGCATTGCACCAGGCTTCATTAATACCGATATGACGCATGATTTGTCGGACAAACAAAAAGATTTGCTGGTCAAAAATATTGTCTTGGAGCGATTCGGTGAAGCTATTGATATTGCGCATGCGGTCAAATTTTTAGCATCTGACCAAGCTTCTTATATCACGGGTCAAACAATTCATGTCAACGGCGGTATGCTAATGCCTTAAAAAATAGTTTGAGCGAAGAAAGTGATTTGACACTATGATTTTTTTTATTTTCTAGTACAATTATCGGGCTTTTTTATCTTAATTGCATGTTGAGAGGTGAAAGATGGGCATTATTGAAGAGCGCGTTACAAAAATTGTTGCCGAACAATTAGGTGTTAAAGAAGAGGATGTTAAACTCACCTCTTCCTTTGTCAATGATTTGGGCGCTGACTCGCTTGACACGGTAGAACTGGTCATGGCACTTGAAGAAGAATTTAAGTGTGAAATTCCTGATGAGCAGGCTGAAAAAATTACAACTGTTCAGCAAGCAATTGACTATATCAACGAAAACCAAACCAAATAAATAGATGTTATCGTTCGTTGATCCCTTCTTTTGATATGGTGGCAGCCTCAAAATGAGTCAACGCAAAGTCGTGGTAACGGGTTTAGGTCAAGTCTCACCGGCGGGCAATACCGTTAAGGAGGCATGGGATACGCTTATCAAGGGTCAGTCCTGTATTGGATTGATCACACGTTTTGATTCGAGCGATCTGCCTTGCCATATTGCCGGTGAAATTCACCATTTTGATATTGAACAATATATTAGCGCCAAAGAAGCAAGACGAATGGGTGAATTTATCCATTTTGGTATTGCAGCAGCCCTGCAAGCTATTGATGACGCCAAACTCGATGAAATGCCTAACCTTGACAAAACAAGAGTGGGTGTGAATATCGGTTCGGGTATTGGTGGCTTAAAACTCATTGAAGAAACCGCTATTGAAGTATTAGAAAACGGCCCTAAACGTGTGAGTCCTTTTTTTATTCCGGGCTCTTTAATTAACTTGATTGCTGGTCATGTTTCGATATTAAAAGGCTATCAAGGCCCTACTTATGCCATTGTTTCGGCCTGCGCAACTGGCGCTCACTCAATTGGGGATGCTGCACGAATCATTCAATATGGAACCGCTGATGTCATGGTCGCCGGAGGATCAGAAAGCGCTATTACCAAGCTCGGGGTGACAGGTTTTGCCAATATGAAAGCACTCTCAACCCGCAATGATGAGCCTGCCAGTGCATCACGGCCTTGGAACAAAGGTCGAGATGGTTTTGTAATGGGTGAAGGAGCCGGTGTTATTGTGCTTGAAGAGTACGAACACGCTAAGCGCCGGGGTGCCAAAATTTATGCTGAACTTGTAGGGTTTGGTATGAGCTCGGATGCGCACCATATTACAGCGCCTTCTGCGGAAGGCCCTGCACTGAGTATTGAGCATGCACTCAACGATGCAAAAATCAACCCTGATCAAGTTGATTATGTCAATGCCCATGGCACATCAACACCGCTAGGCGATGCCAATGAAACAGAAGCATTAAAACGAGTATTTGGAGACCACGCTAAAAAACTTGCTGTGAATTCAACCAAATCAATGATTGGCCACCTTTTGGGGGGCGCAGGCGGCGTTGAGGCACTTTACAGTATTTTAGCATTGCAGCACCAAGTATCACCTCCAACCATTAATCTAACTAACCAAGATATAGAAGGTGGCTGTGATTTGGATTATGTGGCCAATACAGCACGTGATATGCCTATTCGCATTGCAATTTCTAATTCTTTTGGTTTTGGCGGTACCAATAGCACATTGGTATTTCAGCGTATCTAGCTTCATTAGACCTGATACTAGTATCCGTTATGTTGAAGCTTGGTTCGACTCTTCTTTGGCGACTTTATCCATAAAATGATCAAGCTAACAAACAAATTTTTGGTACGCTAAGAGCCATGAAAGCACTGGCCATTGATACTTCCAATCACTACCTTTCTTTGGCATTGAGTTGTCATAGTCAGGTATGGGAATACCATGAAGAAGTTGGGCAGCGGCACACTGAGGTTATTTTGCCACAAATTCAACACTTGCTCAATGAAGCCAATTTATCGATTGGCGAATTAGATACCATTATCTATGCGCAAGGACCAGGCACTTTTACAGGACTGCGTGTTGGTGCGAGCATTGCAAAAGGATTGGCACTGCCATTTAACATACCCTTAATCGCTATTCCAACGCTTGACGCAATTGCCGCTCAATTCAACGAGTCCTCCATATGGGTTGCAACGGATGCAAGAATGAAGCAAGTATACTGGCGACACTATATGACCCAAAGCCATCAACTAGTGCCTCAAGGCAATATACAGGTTGGGTTTCCCAATAAAATACCAGATGTAAATGATAAAGCAATCGGGGTCGGTAATGGTTTTGCAGTTTATCAAGAGCACTTTCCAAAAAATTTTTTAGCTAGTTTGGCGCGCATTGAGCCTGAAGCAAAACCCAAGGGAAGCGCTTATTTAGCGCTTGCTAAAAGTAATGCTTACCCAAAAATTTCAGCAGAAAAAGCAGATTTACTTTACATTAGAAACCATGTGGCACTAACGCTTGAAGAGCAAAAAAAGTGTCGCCTTTAGTGCACTTTTTACCCTTGGTTCGTGCTTTGCCTGGCGATGCGGCTAAGCTTCACCGGCTTGATAAATCATCCAATAGCGATTCATGGAGTGTTTTACAATACCAAGACGCCATTGCCACAAACTACCAAGTGTGGTTTACTCATAATAAGTGCGCAGTTATTGTTTGGATGAAGGCGATTGATGAAACGGAGTTGTTGCGTTTTTTTGTCATACCAAGCTATCAAGGACAAGGCATTGGTTATCATTTATTAGCGCATATTTTAGAAACGATCAAAAAAAGCGGTATCACTCAAATGTTTCTGGAAGTTAGGATCAGTAATGCAAAAGCGATACGACTTTATCAGCGCTGCGGCTTTGTCATTTGTGGCACTCGAAAAAATTATTATTCCACACAAACAGGTGGCTTTGAAAACGCATGGCTCATGAAAAAATTGCTCTAGTTGATCCAATTGAAAAACTAGCTGACTATAGCGAAAAAATGGGTTTAGGACCTTTATGGGTTCGTCGCGGTTTGGCAATAAAAACCAAGCCAAGCGCTTCGCCTGTTGCTCCATCCAGTGCGCCTACTAAAAAATCTAAAACCAGTCACTTAGAACCTGTGGCAAAAGAAACAATTTTTGATCCCACCCAACCCATTCCTTCTTGGGAAGCACTAAAAGAAGCTGTTGAAAAATGCCAACGCTGTGGCTTAGCAAAAACACGCCAACACACTGTGTTTGGCAGAGGCTCAACTGATGCGCGTTGGCTATTGGTTGGCGAAGCGCCTGGTAAAAATGAAGACGAACAAGGCTTGGCTTTCGTCGGAAGAGCTGGTAAATTACTCGACAATATGCTCAAAGCAATTCATTTGGATAGCAATACCGATGTTTTTATGACCAATGTATTAAAATGTCGACCACCAGGGAATCGCAATCCTGAAGAAAAAGAAGTCATCGCTTGCCAAGATTTTTTAAGTTTGCAAATTGCGAAAATTAAACCCAGTTTGATTATTACACTCGGTCGATTTGCTATACAAGCACTTTTAAATTCGAAGGAAAATATCAGCGCTTTGCGAGGGAAAGTGCATTATTACCAAGCAATTCCACTGATTGTCACATTTCATCCTGCTTACTTGTTACGTAATCCACCTGAAAAAGCCAAAGTTTGGCAGGACTTAGTGTTGGCAGTACAAACACAACAAGAGATTAATTTAAAACAAAGCTCATGATATGAAAAACAGTTTGTTTAACCTAACAATATTTATATTTCTTTCTTTTTTTTCAACAATTCTCTATTCGCAAACTTTTGCGTCACCACCAACAGAAGAACCAATTAAAAAAGAGTCTTCGGCACTTCAAACTTATACATGGACACCAAAAATATCAAAAGACTTGATTACTAAAGTGGAATTGAAGAATGGAACAATTATTAAACTCAGAACGGCATGTAAACTTGAAGATAAAGATTGTGAGCATAATCTTTATGGATCAACTAACCAAATAGTGGGGATCACTGCAGATGGTCTACATGAAGAAGTCATTATGGACTACTCCTCGTCATTACGTAATCAAGAAAATGAAGAGTTTGAAAATGTTGTCACCATAGAAGACTATTTTGGTAATAAAGAAAATGCAGCATTTGTCATTGTCTCAGAGCACTGTAACTCCAAACACAAACTTTGCAAGAGAGCACATACATATTTATTAGTGCCACACAAAACATTCTTTAGAAAATATTATGTGGGTGTGAATGTTCGCAATATCAAAATAAACCTCAATGAGCAAAATGAAATTGTTAGCGCTCAATCAGTTGTACAAACAAGCACAGACAAAGATAGCTCTAAGCGCTATGCAGCTTGTGATTTTTTGCAAAATTTAGGTTTTATTGACAAGAGAACAAAAGCTAAATACATTCAATTCCTTCGAAATCATTATAGAGAAGGTGTGTTTGATGATAAAGAAATTAGAAATAGTCTTGTTAAAAATATGGGGCTTGATAAATTTCGACTTCTAAGAAAACAAACATCTTGGGGGTCGATTCATTTGGCTCTAAAAAGATACTTAGTCGTTGAGGGTTTCCCAAGATATGAATGGGATGAAAAAGGTATCATGGCCATTGACACTTTTACTGGAAATATTTTATGGCAAATTACCCCATGGCACCCCACCAAAAGCAAACGAATAAAATTGTCAGGCGAAGCATTATCGGGTGGGATGACGAAAATATCAAATGAAGTCCGAGATGATTTCCGATTTATTGCAAAATATATAGACTATTCTCAGCATTACTGAACCTCTGTAAAACCGATAAAGCAACTTTTATGCTAGGTAGATATGTTTAAATCCTGTCAATATTTGTGTTGTCTTGCGCTGTGTTTCTTGACATGCGGCACGGTGTTCGCTGAAAGCTTTGATTTCGAAGAAAGAGATTGGGAAATTAATGATCCACCTATAATAGAAGAAATAAAATTCGTGCAATTAAATAATGGCGCTTATATTGAGCTCTTGGAAAAAGAGTCCGGTCAGGTAAGTTTCGACACAGTAGTAGGGTTTAATGCAGAGAAAGATTTGCACGAAGAAATTGAATCAGATTTTGTAACAATAGAATCAGCGCATCCAAATACAGAAAATGCAAGCGCAGTGATTATATCGGCAAGCTGTGGTGGAAGTTCATCGGATTGTTTATATTCGCATTATTATCTTGTCGTTCCAGAAGAAAATTTTCTAAAAAAATATTACATGGGCCCGAACGCAAACTGCAAAATCACTTTGGATGAAAATAACCAAATTACCGATATCAGAGCCAAGATCTATGTTGGTAGAGACACCTACCTGACAAGACAATATAAAACTTGCCGCTTCATAAAAGATGTTGGTTTTGTAGATTTAAAAACAAATTCGAATTGTAATCAAGAAGAGTCACCGAGTGGAGAAACTGACTTTTTTCTGAGCTAAAACTAGGGCCTTCGATGATTAAAAAGTAACTCTTTGCATAAACCTAAAGATAAAACCTAGGTTTATATATTTTGGCAAAAAGACCGATAAATCTAGCAACAATAGCTTTAGTTGCTATCTAAATTTTAGCAAACACAAACCTGTAAAAATAAAGTGCCGTTAAAAGCTCAGCCAAACCTGCTAACACCAATACCCATAGTAGCGCATCGTAACTAAAATGTACTGCAATAGAGGCACCCACATAAGGGAATAAATAGTTTGCCAAGAAAAAACAAAGCGTGAAATATACAATAACAGAGGCTTGTAAATGAGAAGGGGCATAGTTTGCAGCCTGCGCTTGTACAACTGGGAACAAAAGCCCATAACCTGCACCCAGTAGTAATGCAGCGCCTGCATAACAAAGGACTGCTACATCCGCCCAAAACATGAGCCCCAGACCGGCCAGCATCAAAAAAACTAAATTAATAATCAGTTTTTTAGGTGAAGCGCGCGACAAAGATCGACTTAAAAAAATTCGTGACAAAGCAACAGAGAGTGTATAAAAAGCATAGAATATTTTGTGATCAACACCTTTGGCTATCGCAAAGGTTGTTTGTAAATTTAAAATAGTCGTTAAAATACAGGCGCCAAAAGCACCCATCGCAAAAAAATAGACACTGGGTTGCTTCATTACTTCACGAAATTCGGTCAGCCAAGACATTTGATTAATCTGCATTTTCTGATAAGTCGTATTTCCTTTTGAAATAAAAAAAGAAAAAACAAACGCTACAGCGCTAAGTAAAGCAGATGCAATAAATATACTCGCGTTATCAAAATGACCGTATTTTGTTAAGCCATCTGCAAGCATGGGCGCTAACCCAACACCAATGGTTGTAAAAAGTGAGTAGATGGAAAAATAGTAAATACGATTGTCGTTATCCACAGTCATGGCAATACAAATAGGGCCCATGGTGAAGGCAAGCCCCCATCCGATACCATGCAGTAGCGAAGCAAAATAATAGCCTGTCATCATTTGAGTTGTGCTGGCTAAAAAATACATTCCACAACCCAGCGCATAAATCAAACTACCCAATGGGGCGATATGGCTTAAACCAAACTTTCTTAGCATAGATGCACTAGACGCAATGGATAAAATGGTACCAATTGCCCCTACTGCATAGACTTGCCCAAAAAATTCTTCGTTCAAACCCTGTGACTTAAAATAAAGTGGCAACATAAAAAATTGACCATAGGCAAGCGCTAAAGTTAATCTTTCAGCGTATAGACCTAATCGTATTTTTTTGTCATTCGTCATGCTGCATGCTTTTTTTAAAATATATATTGCCTTACAACTAGATAGTAGCAATTGATTGCTTGGATAAATAGCAAAGAAATTGGCAAATTATAGTAAGACAAGATAAAGAAGACAATGATGCGAGGAATTCCACAATCTACTCTAAAAAGACATTTTTAAACCGATTCGTAATCGAAGCTTTATGCAAATTTCTCTTAATGCTTATTTATTAAGAAGCAGTATTAGCCGAGACAGTAAAGGTAAATTGGTGGAGATAGGCGGGATCGAACCGCCGACCTCTTGCATGCCATGCAAGCGCTCTCCCAGCTGAGCTATACCCCCATAACAATAAAGCATCGGCAAAATACAACAACTTTCAGTATAACGCAAACATTCTCAATAGTCGTCTAAGGCGAACAAATTACATCATAAAGATAAGTATCCACCATTACCCAATAATCTTATGTGGCACTGCGTACACTGACTTTAGGCAATTTACTTGAAAAGTCACGAGGCATTTCACCAATTTTCGCAACGGCTTTAAGGGCAATATCTCGGTAAATTTGAGCACTTTGGCTTTTAGGATTGCTCACAACGGTTGGGCAACCTTTGTCAGATGCAATTTGGATATCGGCTTCTAGCGGCAACGATCCTAATAGATCCAAACCAACATGACTCATCAAATTTTTATCGCGATGCTCTCCAAAAATATGGTCCACATGACCACATTGCGAACAAGTATATAGTGCCATATTTTCTACTAAACCCAGTAAAGGAATATTCACTTTATTTAACATTGTAATACCTTTATTGGTACTACTTAATGCAACATCCTGTGGCGTGGTAACAATAATGGCACCAGTAATAGGCACTTTTTGTGTCAACGTTAATAAAATATCGCCTGTGCCAGGCGGCGTATCAATAATCAAATAATCCAGTTCTCCCCAAGCCGTACTATTCAGTAGTTGCTGTAAAGCCTGAGAAATCATGGGTCCTCGCCAAATCATGGCTTGATCGCTTTTCACAAGATAACCAATGGAAATGGTCTGAACCCCATAAGCAATCAAAGGGTGCAATAACGGTCCTTCTGAAACCGGTAATTGTTTTTCAGAAAGCCCGAGTATTAAGGGTTGGGAGGGTCCATAAATATCCGCATCCAGTAACCCCACTTTAGCGCCTTCTTGGCTAAGTGCAATGGCTAAATTAGCCGCTGTCGTTGATTTACCCACCCCACCTTTGCCGGAGGCAATAATCAGGGTATTTTTAATGGCAGGCAATAAAGAAACGCTTGGTTGCACTTGGTGCGCAATAATCTGGCTTTTTACATTAACATGAATTACTACTTTGCTAGCAATAGTTTGGAGTGCTTTTTGAAAAGCTGTTTGAATCGCATTTATTTGACTCATTGCCGGATACGCTAACACCACATCAAGCTTTAAATTGTTTTCATCGCATTGCATCAGGTTAACTTTTTTGGATTCCACATAGGACTTGCCCGTATAAGGGTCAACAAGCGCTAAAAGCGCCCCCATAATATCGTTTTCAGTAAGACTCATTTTGTATCCACTTTAAAAAATTGGAATAGCTTTTTTGATCAAAAAAATGTGTGATATAAAAATATTATTTTACATGGTATAGTCATCAAACTCGCACACAAAAACAACGATGCATTACATAATAAAGGCGCAACATGTTGCCTCAGCGAAAAATTTTGGTCACCAGTGCTTTGCCATATGCCAATGGCGCTATTCATTTTGGCCATCTTTTGGAGCATATTCAAACCGATATTTGGGTGCGATTTCAAAAGATGCGTGCGCATGAGTGCTACTATGTATGCGCTGATGATACCCATGGCACCGCCATCATGCTCGCTGCAGAACAGCAAAATCTAACCCCTGAAGCGCTTATTCAACGCGTACAAGCTGAGCATCAAAAAGATTTTGAGGGCTTTTTGGTTTCGTATGACAACTACTACAGCACACATTCTGCTGAAAACAAGCAATTTGCTGAAACAATTTATCAAGCACTTAAAAAAAACAATCACATTGCATCGCGCACTATTTCACAACTATTTGATCCGGTTCGTCAACTATTCTTAGCTGATCGCTTTGTCAAAGGAACATGCCCTGTTTGCGGTGCATTGGATCAGTATGGCGACAATTGCGAAATATGTGGCGCCACTTACACTTCACAAGAACTGAAAGATCCCTATTCTGTGATTTCCAAAGCCAAGCCTATTCTTAAAGAATCTGAGCATTTCTTTTTTAAGCTATCGGCTTGTGTTGACTTTGTGCGTGACTGGACTTCAGGCGCTTTAGTGCGACAAGACGGAACAAAACAAGCACATTTGCAGCCAGAATCACTTAATAAATTAAATGAATGGATTCATCAAGGTCTCATGGATTGGGATATTTCACGCGATGAGCCCTATTTTGGTTTTGAAATACCTCAAGCCCCCGGTAAATATTTTTATGTATGGCTGGATGCGCCAATTGGGTATTTAGCATCCTTTCAAGATTTATGCACTCGACTAAAAATAAATTTTGACGAGTGGTTTAAAAGTGATTCCGTCGCAGAGCTTTATCATTTTATTGGCAAAGACATTTTGTATTTTCATGCCCTTTTTTGGCCAGCAGTACTTGCCTTGAGTGGTTTTCGAACACCAAGCGGCGTTTTTGCGCACGGCTTTTTAACGGTGGATGGCAAAAAAATGTCGAAGTCACGTGGCACTTATATCACTGCCAAATCTTACCTTGATCAAGGGCTTGATCCTGAGTGGATGCGCTACTATATGGCCGCTAAACTTAATGCCCATGTCGAAGATATTGATTGGTCATTTAACGACTTTGTGTTGCGAGTTAATAGTGATTTAATTGGTAAATTTATCAATATTGCCAGTCGAGTCGCCAAACTATTGCAGCAATATTTTCACAACCAACTCGCTTCCAAAATAACTGACACTACTTTACTGAGTACTTTACAAGATGAATCTGACAACATTGCTCAGGCTTATGAAAATCGAGAATACTCCCAAGCCATGCGAAAAATTATGGTGCTTGCCGATCAGGTTAATCTTTATATTAGTACTTCCCAACCTTGGCGTTTAGCAAAAGAGCTTACTGAACACCCAAAACTGCATGAAACTTGTACCATTTTGATGAATGCTTTTCGTATCCTGAGTATTTATCTAAAACCTGTTCTGCCAAAATCAAGCATTGAAATTGAAAGTTTTTTAAATTGCTCGGCTTTAACTTGGCAAGATGTCAACAATTTATTGCCACCTGAGCATATGATTAACCCTTATCAACATTTGATGCAACGTGTCAATTTTTCTCAATTAGAACAACTAATTAAGGTGGATTAACCGCTATGATGATCTCAAACAATGAATCTTGCTTCGTCACCATTGATGAATTTGCTAAGTTAGACTTGCGTATCGGTCAAGTCATTCAATGCCAAGCCGTTGAGGGTTCAGATAAACTCTTACAGTTAACCATTGATATTGGTCAGGAAACACGCAATATTTTTGCCGGTATCAAAAACGCTTACCCAAAACCTGAAGAATTAATCGATCGGCTTGTGGTGGTCATTGCTAACTTAGCGCCTCGAAAAATGCGCTTTGGTGTGTCAGAAGGCATGGTGCTTTGCGCAAGCAATCCAAATAGCCAAAACGATGCGCTCTTTTTGTTAGCGGTTGATAAAGGCGCAAAAGTAGGTATGCAGGTGAGCTAAAAAATCGATGTCCAACGACTTAGCCCATAAAAACTTAACCGAATCTTTAGCGGCACTGAGCAGTAATGCTTATTTTTCACCACTAACCATGTTGGGTCTATTGCGCATCGAGGGAAAAGATGCCCAAGCGTTTTTGCAAGGTCAGTTCACGAATGATATAAAGCAAGTAGGCTATCAAAAATCTCGATGGGGCAGTTGTTGCACCACTGAAGGCCGTATGATTGCTAACTTTCTGATTTGGCAGCAAGAAAATAGTTACTATTTAGTCATGTCTTGCGATTTAATCAACCCCTTCATACAAGCCTTAAAAAAGTATCAGTTGCGAAGTAAAGTCGTGTTTGACAATCTAAGCCACTACTTTACTTTAGTGGGGATGGGGTTTTTGTCAGCAAGGCGTTTTTTAAAAAACTTCGTAGCGCTTGATGCGAGTTATCAGATCAACCATTTCAGTGAAATCACTTATATATATTTGCCTGGTCAAACGCTCATAGCCAGTATGCCCAATCCAATTTTTCAACAACATCGGCTAGCAATGCAGGCAATGGCTCCTTTTATTGATCCAGTTTATTGGCAACTAACCCAAATTCAATCGGGTATACCATGGATTAATTCTCATACAACAGAAGCATTTTTGCCACAGATGGCCAACATGGATGGTTTGGGTGCTATTAGTTTGACCAAAGGCTGCTATAAAGGTCAAGAAGTGGTTGCGCGTACCCATTATCTTGGGCAAGTTAAGCGCCATCTTTATCACATTAAAAGTAACGCAGTACTCACTGAAGGGGAATTGCTAAAAGCAAAGGGCAATCCAATGGGGCAAATTATTGCCATATGTCCAACTGGGCGGGCAACTTATGAAGCTTTAGCAGTTATCAAAGACGAAGCATGGCGTCATCAAACAACATGGGTTTTACCAGACAAGACCTTACAAAAAATGGCGCTGTTTTCGCACCCCACTTAAGTTTTTTGCAATCAAGCGATTTAATTCGTTGGCTATTAATAAAATCGTTTGCGAAGCGCTCAGCCCAATAGTTCCTTGATGAATATTTTGCCAATGATTCGCTACTAACCCATGCACATAAACACCTAGCGATGCCGCTTCAAAAATAGGCATACCCTGTGCCAGTAAAGCCCCACAAATACCCGCTAAAACATCGCCTTGCCCTGCAACCGATAAAGCGGCATTGCCACTTGTGTTAATCCTAAAAAAACCATCATTTCTAGCAATCACGGTTCCGCAGCCTTTTAAAACAACCGTTGCGCAAAATTGCTGAGCCAGTTTTTTTGATGCTGCCACACGATCGCTTTGCACCTTATCCACGCTCGTATTTAGTAAACGCGCAGCCTCCATGGGATGCGGGGTCAGTATACAAGTATCAGGTTGAGCAAAAACCGCTTTAGCTAATTGTGGGTGCTGTGCGATCAAATTCAAAGCATCCGCATCAATGACTTTTTTGCTCGGTTGATCTAATAACGGTCGCAAAACTTGATAAGCCTGATCCGTGCAAGATAAACCAGGACCCACCACATAGACATCCGCCTCCAATTGATGAATCGCTTGAGCATTTTGAATCATCAAATCCGGCATGAGCGGGTCATATAAGATCGGCTCAATTAATCCAACATATACTTTACCAGCACCGGCACTGATCGCGGCTCGCCCTGCAAGAAGCGCTGCACCCACCATCCCTATGGCACCCCCTACAACGCAAACAGTGCCATATTGACCTTTGTGACTATTCATTTTTCTGGCTAATGAATGCGCTGAAGGTGGCAACAAAGTCCCACAAGGAATAGGTCTCATGGTTGCGGGTAAATCTAGTCTATCCACCATTACTTGGCCCGCATAGTCAGGACCTTCTGCCGTATGTAAGCCAGGCTTAGCACATAAAAATGTTAACGTGGTATTTGCTCGGATAGCTTCCCCGTAAACACTGCCACACCATGCATCCAATCCAGAAGGAACATCCAATGACAAAATCGGGATCTGCAATGAATTGATTTGCCGAATAATCGCTTGCCAAGTACTACTTAAGATGCGATTTAGTCCAATGCCAAATAGGCCATCAATCAGAAGCGAAAACGAGACATTTAAATCACTGGCATCTTTAATCACCAAAACGCCTTCATCTAAACAGGCAAGCAGTGCTTTTTGCGTCGCTACGCTCTTGGGTGTTTCGGGCACAAATAAAGTAACCGGATAAGCCAATTGCGCTAATTGATAAGCAACCCATAATGCATCGCCACCATTGTGACCTGTACCGGCTGCAACGAGTATAGCGCAATCGTTCGGATAGTGTTGAACCACCCAATGAGTCGCCGAATCAGCTGCTTTTTGCATCAAATCTAAGCCAGCTTGTTCCGCTGTTTTTTCAATGGCGCGTAAATCGGCTAAGCTAAAGATATCATCGGTCATGTTGTGCTTGCCATTGTTTAAGTGAAACCCCTAATTGATCAGCAGCCGATAAAATCGGACAAGTATATGGCCAAGCAATATCAATGGTTGGATCATTCCATATAATACAATGTTGACCCTGTGCATACCAATAATCAGTGGTTTTATATAAACATTCTGCTTGCTTGGACATCACCATAAAACCATGCGCAAAACCCGCAGGCACCCAAAGTTGTCGTTGGTTGTAAGCCGACAGTATTACAGCAACCCATCGGCCAAAATAGGGTGAGTCAAAACGCATATCCACAGCCACACTAAACAATTGACCGCGAATCACACGAATCAGCTTGCCTTGCGGATGCTCGCGTTGAATATGCAGCCCTCTTAACACATATTGCTTAGATAGCGAGTGATTATCTTGAACAAATTGCGTTTGAATACCTGTGAGTACCTCAAAATCGCTCGCATTAAAACTTTCAAAAAAATACCCCCGATTGTCATGAAAAATCACAGGATCAATGACTAAAACTTCAGGCAAAGCAGTCGCAGTAGCAGTTAATTTCATGCAATAGTACTTTCTAAAACATGCATTAAATACCGCTGATAATCGTTTTTTGGCAACCGATCAACTTGTTTGGCAAATTCTTCTTGAGAAAGCCAATGATTTCGGTAAGCAATGGCTTCAAGACAAGCCATCATTTTGTTTTCTTTTTGTTGCCAAGCCGCAACAAATTGAGCGGCCTGTAAAAGCATCTTGGCACTTCCTAAATCAAACCAGGTAGTATGAGCAGCATTGAGCCGATGAACCATCAATGTCGAAGCATCTAAATAACACTGATTAATATCGGTAATTTCTAATTCACCGCGATGCGAATAGCGAATTTGATGCGCAAAATCAACAACTTGGCTGTCGTAATAATAAAGACCTGTTACTGCATATCCTTTTTGGCAAAGCGCAGGTTTTTCAATCAGCGATATGGGTTGGTAATCCCGATCAAACTGCACTGCCCCATAAGCGCTAATATCGTCGACTGGGTAAGCAAAAATATGCGCCCCTGATAAGGGGTTCATCGCCATTTTCAACTGATCAATTAAATTATCACCATAAAAAATATTATCCCCCAAAATCATGGCAATGGGTTCCCCATTAATAAAATGTTTGGCTTGAATAAAGGGTTTTGCGATACCATCTGGAAAGGCTTGTGCTAAATACTGCAAATGAATCCCAAGCCAGCGCCCCGTTTGCAATAGTTTTATAAAAATAGGCAAATGTTCTGGGGTTGCAACAATGAGAATATCTCGAATCCCTAGCTGCATCAAAATAGAAAGTGGATAGTAAATCATGGGTTTATCGTAAAGAGGCAATAGTTGCTTCGAAAGCGATAAAGTCGCAGGATACAGGCGAGAACCGGTACCGCCTGCCAAAATAATCCCTTTGCGTATGGCGGAATTGATTGACTGACTCCTAGCCATGTTGTTGCACCCAAAGCGGATGACTTAAATACCATGAAACAGTTTTAAGGATACCATCCGTAAAATCTTCACAAGGCTGCCAACCTAAGTGACGAATTTTAGTGGTATCCATCGCATAACGCTTATCATGACCTAACCGGTCTTTAACAAACTCAATTTTTAGTGGGGCACTCATCAATTGCAGACTTGATAACGCATCAAAAATGGCATCCACCACCGCAAGATTAGTTTTTTCATTGCCGGCTGCAATTGCATAAGTCTCCCCGACTTTGCCATGCATCAACAGATATTCAAGCGCGCAGCAGTGATCAATCACATAAAGCCAATCTCTTGTATAAGATCCATCTCCATAAATTAAAGCGGGCTCATTGCGCAATAAACGCATAACAGTTGCAGGGATCAATTTTTCAATATGCTGAAAAGCCCCATAATTATTACTTGCATGGCTGAGCAATATCGGTAACCCATAAGTTTTATGCCAAGCGTTAACTAAGTGATCGCTTGACGCTTTAGTAGCCGCATAAGGATTGCTTGGGGCATAACGCGCTTTTTCAGTCACAGGAGAATCGCTTGCGCTGAGCGATCCATAAACTTCGTCAGTGGAAACATGTAAAAAACGAAAATTGTCTTGCTCAGAGGGCACAAGTCTTTGCCAATAGTGATAAGTCGCATCCAGTAAACAAAAAGTGCCGACGATATTGGTTTGAATAAAGTCAACTGGTTTATCAATGGCCCGGTCAACGTGGGTTTCTGCGGCAAAATGAATAATAGCCCGCGGATGAAACTGCTTTAAAATACACCCCACCAATTCTTTATTCGCAATGTCTCCTTGAATAAAGTTGTAAGCTGGTGAGCTTTTTAACGAAGACAATGCCCCTAAATTACTGGCATAAGTGAGTTTATCAAAATTCACCACCGCCTCATTGGGGTCACGCAACCAATGAAGGATAAAATTGCTACCGATAAATCCTGCCCCGCCTGTTACCAAAATCATATTGATAACCACTTAAACTATAAAAACAGTGACCCAATCAATCAGGGTAAAATTTGCTGGCAATACCAAGGGGTATTTTACAACGCTTGCTACAAAATACATAAAGTCCCATCGCAATTACTTTACAGACTATAATGTGCAGATATTGAAAAGGGTATTTGTAATGACAAATCCATCTATATTAAATTTTAAACCCTTAAAAATCCTTGGAAAAACACTATTGCCTATTGTGCAAGGAGGTATGGGTATTGCCATCTCAGCAAAAAGCTTAGCGGGTGCTGTGGCTGCTGAAAACGCCGTCGGTACCATCGCCAGCGTTGATTTGCGTCATCTTCATGAAGATTTATTGAGGGCATCTGAAAAAACAACATCAAGCGATGAATTTACTAAACTTAACTTGATTGCACTGGATCGCGAAATTAAAGGTGCTTTGAAAAATTCACAAGGGCGCGGTCTTATCGCGGTTAATGTGATGAAAGCGGTTGCAGACTACCCAAAACTGGTTCGGCAAGCTTGTGAATCCGGTGCGCATGTGGTAGTTTCAGGAGCAGGTTTACCGCTTGATCTACCAGATCTTGCAAAAGACCACCCAACGATTGGACTTATTCCCATTTTGTCTGAATCACGAGGAATCGCCGTGATTCTGAAGCGTTGGATGAAAAAAAACCGCCTACCCGATGCCATTGTGATTGAAAACCCTGCTTACGCTGCTGGGCACTTAGGAGCAGCCAAAATAGTTGATTTACATGATGACCGGTTTAGTTTTCGTCGTGTCTTAGAAGAGACTTTTGAGCTCTTTAAAAATCTTGATCTGGAAAAAGAATTAATTCCCTTAATCATCGCAGGCGGAATGAGTAAATTTGAAAAAATCAAAACAGCTTTAACCGAATGGGGTGCGTCTGCCGTACAAATTGGCACCGCTTTTGCAGTCTCAAAAGAAGGCGATGCATATTAATTTTAAACAAGTGCTAGCCAATGCACGCAAAGGCGATATTACCGAATTTATGTCAGTTGCAGGTCTTCCAGCAAGAGGAGTAAATACCCAGTTTTTGAAAAATTATTTAAAACGAGAAAAAATCTTACAAGGCAATGCAAAAGCGGATCTGAGGCGTTGTACACAAGGCTTAAATTGCTTGTCAGTTTGTGGATTACGCGATGGGATTTCAACCATTGGTCAATTTTGTATTGACTTAAAACTTTCCGCAGCCTTTCGTGGCGAAGTCAGTAAAGGATTGTTTTTTAGAGGCAGCGAGCCTTTGCCGTTTGACAATGCTGTGCGTTCGGTCAAAGAAACAATTTACTACTTGCTAACGGGAGAAAAACCCAGCGATCTTTTGATAGAAGGCGTGTAGCGATTTATTGAAGACCTTAACAAGTTATTTTTTATTGGCGCTCATTTAATCCATGCTACCTAATCACGTAGCGACTTATATCAGTTGCGATCCATCAACAGGAGAGGTTGTTTATACACGCCCCAGGCAAAGTCACCAAAAACTGCAGCAACAGGTCAAGCATTTAAAGCGTCAGCAACAAAATTGGTATCACCTTGATGCTGTTAAGCGCGCCACACAATTATCCGTATTTGCCAAAGCGCTCACTCAAGAACGCAATCGTTTAGCAAAACAGGTTAACCAAGAAACCGGCCGGCTGCTGGTTGAAACGCAAGCAGAAATTGATAAATCAATTCAGCTTATTGATTATTATAGCGGTATTGCACCCCACTTGCTCGCTAGCAAACCTGTCTTAACGCAAGCTACCAATAGCGAAATACTATTTGAGCCATTAGGAATCGTACTGGCAATCATGCCATGGAATTACCCCATATGGCAGGTATTGCGTTTTGCAATTCCTGCTTTGTTGTCTGGCAATGCTTGCTTGATCAAACCCGCAACCAGTGTTGCGCAATCCACCGAAGCGCTGCTTAAAATCGCTCAAAGCGTTCAGTTAACTGTACTGGATGTTGCTTGGCTTGATAACACACAAATTGAAGAAGCCATTCATTTGACCGATGCGGTTGCTTTTACAGGCTCTACAGCAACAGGGCAACATATTGCATCCTTAGCGGGTCATCACCTTAAAAAAACAGTTTTAGAGCTCGGCGGGAGCAATCCCTTGATTGTGCTGGCTGACGCGAATGTTTCACAAGCTGCGCAAGATGCCTGTTTGTCTCGTTTTAGAGATGCAGGGCAATCCTGTAATGCAGCCAAACGACTCATTGTAGTGCCAGAAATTGCCTCCGCCTTTATTCATACTTTTGTTGGTCATGCATCAAAATTGGTGTGGGGCGCCACATTGTCTCCTTTGTCGCGAGAGGATCTGCGCCAAAAATTACATAGCCAAGTGCAAGATGCCATCAATCAAGGTGCAAAACTTTTGCTCGGAGGCGTTTTGCCAAAAGGCAAGGGTTTTTTCTATCCGGCTACCATCGTTGATGAGGTCAACCCTAACTGTCGTTTGTATCATGAAGAAGCCTTTGGTCCCGTTGCCAGTATCTTACGAGCATCCTCGACAAAGGACGCCATACGCCTTGCTAATGACACACCATTTGGATTAGGTGCATCCATTTATACCAATAATATTGAACAAGGAAAAATATATGCTAAACAAATTCAAGCAGGCAGTGTTTTTATTAATCGCTATACCAGCTCAGACTTAAAACTGCCATTCGGTGGCATTAAATCATCTGGCTACGGCCGAGAATTATCGGTATTCGGATTATATGAATTTGTTAACATCAAAACATACTGGCAAAAATAATGGTCAGTTTTGGGCAATAAAAATCATTTAATTTCGGCTGAAAAAAGCAATATGGATAACCGCCTAGTCACACTCAGTAATATCGTTGGGCCTGAAAACCTCTTAATCCATGAAAAAGATGTAGCGCTTTATGCAATTGATTGGCGAAATCGTTACCATGGACGCCCACTAGCTGTTGCGTTACCCAAGAATCAAGATGAAGTTATTCAATTAGTGTGTTTTTGCGCAGCGCATAAAATTCCTATGGTGCCACAAGGAGGCAACACCAGCACATGTGGTGGCGCAACACCTGATGAAACGGGCAATATGTTGGTCATTGCAACCAAACGCATGAATAAAATCCGATCAGTTGATGGCGCAGCAGACACCCTAACAGCTGAAGCGGGTGTTACCTTGCTTTCTATCCAACAAGCAGCTCAAAACAAGCAACGATTTTTTCCATTGGCTTTAGCCAGTCAAGGCTCTTGTCAAATTGGTGGCAATTTATCTACCAATGCAGGGGGCATCAATACCATACGATATGGCACCATGCGCAATCTGGTATTAAGTTTAGAAGCTGTCCTGCCCAATGGCGAACTGCTCAGTCAACTTCACTTACTGAAAAAAGACACCACTGGACTTGATGTTAAGCAGCTTTTTATTGGCGCTGAAGGCACACTCGGCATTGTCACGGCCGCAACACTTAAATTGTTTTCGCAACCCAACACTGATGCCACCGCATTAATTGGTTTGGGTGATTTTGAGTCAGCTATTAATTGCTTAACCGGCCTTAAAGATTGGTTTGGTGAATTACTAACGAGTTGCGAAATCATTTCAAAAACTTCTCTGCAATTGGTCAAGCAATACCAGCCGTATACTGAGATACCTTTTGATACCCCTTGGTCGCTTTTGATTGAATTAACCGATCACTTAGTCAACCCTGGGCTTAAAAAATCGCTCATTGATTGGCTACAAAAAAATAACCAGCTCAATAGTATTGTTACGCATTCTGCGAAAGACCGCGCGACGCTGTGGAAATTGCGTGAAGATATTCCAGAAGCCGAAAAACAAGCAGGCAACATTATTAAGCATGATATTGCCTTGCCAATTTCACAGCTTCCTGAATTTTTAAAAGCTTGCCAAGATGCCTTAAAGAAGGCTTTCTCAGCCACTGAATACATCTTATTCGGCCATATAGGCGATGGAAGTATTCACTATAATATTAGGGGAATTGATCAAGATATCATGCCCCATGAAAACGCAATCAATGAAATCGTTTACGGCACAGTTCACCATTATGGCGGTACCATTGCAGCTGAGCATGGTATCGGACAACTTAAAAAACAATGGCTCGCCCGCTATAAAGACCCTGCGACACTTCGTCTGATGCGACAGATCAAAACATTGATTGATCCGGAACATCTGATGAATCCGCATTGCATTTATTAAATCAGTTAAGAAGCCAGCCTATAAGCCGGGTTCTGTCGTTGAGCAGTCATTCATCTAGGCTAACCGTTACCGGTTAGCTCAAGCAACCTACCCGAAAACAGCGCGAGCAACGCTTTTGTTTTCTATTCGGTCTTGCTCCAGATGGGGTTTGGCCTGCCGTTTGCGTTACCACACCCGCGGTGCGCTCTTACCGCACCTTTTCACCCTTACCTGTGCCACATTACTGGCCATCGGCGGTTTAGCTTTCTGTTCCACTTTCCATCGTCTTGCAACGTCCGGTCATTAGCCGGCATCTTTGCTCTATGGAGCCCGGACTTTCCTCTACACGCAATGCGTATAGCGACTGCTTGTCTGGCTTCTTAAGTTTTTGAGTTTAGCATAATTCGCTTAAAAAGATTTTGAAGCAACACAAAAACACGATACGTTTCATAACTAAATCCTACCCTGCTATAATGAAAAGACAATAGATGTCTTCGATAAACCCTAGGGGTAAACAGTGATGGTTACTGAAACTGCGTTAGGAGCTGCATTTAAAGTCGCCGTGCAAAGTGTCAGCAAAAAAAAACAAATAACGTTTATCACCGATCATCTTTACAGCAAATATCCTGTTTTTCGCACCTTTCATCCCTTAGCTATTGGGATCGATAAAGCTCTGATTGCTGCCACACCTCAATTTGATCAAACACTCATTTTGCGTGCACTGGCAAACCACTGTCATCGACCTCGCTATATTAAATCCCTTGCAATAGGAGGTAATCGCTATGATTTAGCGGGTAAACCAAAGGGAGAAATTACTTCACAAGAGCAAAAAATCGCTGCGAATCATCTCTTATTAAAAAAACCACTTTTAGAAAGTAGCACCTAAAAAACGATCTGATCACTTTTTCTATGGAAACTGTTGACTCATCTGCACTGTTTGACACTCATTGCCACCTTGATGCCATTGAATTTGATCCAATACGCGATCGTTATGTCACCGAAGCAATTAAAGCAAATGTACAGTATATGTTAGCACCCGCACTCGGTGGCCACGCTAATTTTTTAAAACTGGCTTCATTACAAAAATGCTACGGTATCCTTTTAGCGCTTGGGCTTCATCCCTTATATGCGTCCAATTTTAACGAAAAAGATCTGATTGATTTAGAAAGCACGATCCAAATAATAAAACCTATTGCAATAGGCGAAATTGGTTTAGATAATTGGCAACATCCAACGAATTTGTCGCACCAGATATCGCTATTTTCTGCACAGATTACACTGGCAAAAGATTATAATTTACCGGTTATTTTGCATGCCAGGGGTGCTATTGATCTTGTATTGATGCATCTTCGACAAGCTTCATTGCTAGGCGGGATCGTGCATGCTTTTAATGGCAGCGAACAGCAAGCCAAACAATTCATTCATCTAGGATTCAAATTGGGTTTTGGCAGTACAATAACTTACCCTAACGCACATCACATTCATCGCTTGATTACTCAATTGCCTGCCGATGTATTTGTACTGGAAACTGATGCGCCTTATATGAAACCCGTTTGGCAAAATACTATTTTACCCAACAACATTGAGCAATACGCTCAAGCTATCGCCACACTTCGCAATCAATCAATGGATGAAATTATTGGGCAAAGCACTTTGAATGGATTTGAAGCGCTTCATATTAAGGATCAACACAGGTCAACACTCAAAGCAGCAACAAAGCCTGCCTAAAAAGCAACCGGTGCAACGATCTTATAAACCAGTATAATGGACATGGCTTAGCACTTTGGTGTTTGTTGTTTGTTGTTTGTTAAAAAATATAAACCAAAGCACCTGTAGCTCAGTCGGATAGAGTGTCGGCTTCCGAAGCCGAAGGTCGCAGGTTCGATTCCTGTCAGGTGCGCCAGTAAAGACGGGCATTTCAGAAGATTGCCTAATTCATTTTGTACCTTTATATTCCAAAATTTGGAATATGATTGGGTTTTTGATCAATAATTTCCCTCACAATTATTCTGTTTATCCCGATCATTTTGTCAGCAAAAAACAGCAAATTATTTGTAGTAGATAAACTTTCTGATACAAACAAAAAAACAACTCATTTAATTTAATAAAGTCGCCACATCGCTTTTAAAGGGAAACTTTGATGCATCAATTGGCTTTGCCTCTATCATACTCTGCTAGACTACCCAAAAGAGAGCGCGCAGGAATTCCTAGGCCTTGGTGCAGCTTTTTGATCATTGAGAGACTTAAGGGGCGTTTTTTTGATAACACTTCAGAGACTTTAGATAAAGAACCTAAGTAAGGAACCAAATTTTTTCGAGACAAATTTTGATGATTGGTGCGAAAAAGTCATCATAACAACATAAGCTTTGCTATACTTTTAGAGAGTAGTTTGTTGGTAATTGTAATAACTTATAACTCGCTGAGTTTTATCGATAGTGAGCCATACTGGTTTATTTTTACTATTTTTTTATAATACTCTCCAGTATGCTTGTTATAAATGGTTAATCTTATCCTACCTCAAAAAGTGGATTCTATGCGAGAAAACTTTGGCAGGCTCTCTAATCTTTGGAAAACTAACGCAGCCATCAACCAATCAGCATTGGATTATGATGAGTTGAACTTTGATCCAGCATTGGATGACTTTAATGAAAGCCTGCTACCCTTTCATCAACTTCAAGCCTGGCAAGAGGCTCCCACTACAGTTCGTAGCTGCTGCCTCTCCTATGCCTGGGCAATCTATAACCTTAAAACTATCTACATTGAATGCGATATCGTCACTCCTGTCTGTGAAGATCTAATAAAAATACCGCCAGCCGGCTCGTGCAATCAGACACTACTACAGGAATTGATGGCAGAGACTCTGCTGGATGAGGCACTGCACACCAAAATGTCCGTCAGTGCCACCAACTACATCTACCAGATGCGTGGACTGCCACAGTTACGCTTCCAGGACTTCAATCTAATTAATTGGAGAAATCGCATACTAGCACAATGTAATGCAGAATGGGAGCGCCGACTTACCCGTTTCGCCATAGCTTGTGCTAGCGAAACCCTAATCACTGATTACCTTAAAACTATGACTGAAGATAGTGGTATTCAACCTATCTGCCATTTAGTTACCCAAACCCATGCTATGGATGAATGGCGTCACTCCAGTGTCTTCAGCTCTATTGCAATGGATATTATCCATAGCCTATCCACTAAGGAGCGAACCTATCTGCAGCACATCATTGAGCAAACCGTTAGTATGTTTACTGACAAAGAAATGGGTGCTTGGAGGCAGGTTTTTACGATGGTAGATCTGCCTGGAAGCGACACCCTTTTGGCTAACAGTGATAACCTGAGTGAAATCAAGATTTATCAAGACTCAGTAAATTCTTTACTGCAACACATTGGACTAAAGAACTAACTATGCTGGAATATGTGCAAGCGCTGATGGGCTTTGGTCTACCAACCCTACTATTGCTAATAGTAGGCGCTACTGTAGCTGGCTTTATTGATGCTATTTGCGGAGGTGGTGGCCTAATTTCAGTACCAGTACTACTGATGGCTGGCTTTAATCCTGCCCAAGCCATGGCGGCTAACAAATTGCAAGGCACATTGGGTGCCCTTACCTCTACCCATTATTACCTTGGTAAAGGTATTATCAATCCCACCATCCTGCGCTCACTTGGTTTGGGTGCGATGCTCGGTGGTGCCCTCGGTACAGGATTTGTCTACCTCATCGGAAACCATTTCATGGAAATGCTGTTGCCCTTCATGCTAATTGCCATGGCGCTATATTTTATTTTCTCTGGCCAAGTCGGTGACCACCCAAAAAAATCGGTACTGGGTCTTTCCGCATTGGCCTTTTATGTGGTGCCCGCTATTGGCTTTTATGACGGATTTTTTGGACCCGGTGCGGGTACTTTTTATATGACTGCACTGATTTCCTTGGCTGGGATGGCTGTTACTCAAGCTGTGGCTTATTCTCGTGCGCTAAACTTAATCAGTAATGCCACTTCCATGCTGCTATTTATCCTACTGGGCAAAATGGTATGGGCAGCTGGCATCGCCATGTCAATCGGTGAGGTTATTGGTGTTTACTTAGGTTCTCACTTTGTTCATAAAAATGGTGTGCGCTTAGTGCGTCCGCTAGTGGTTGCGGCCTGTATTGCTATGTCCATAAAGAGTATTCTGTCATGATTATTTGGGCATCTAACGCAAGCCCAACACCACTTGCTTGGCTTTTTCTCCATTGCCTGGTGCCACTGGCCAGTGTTTTGCACCCATTAATCCATGCTTCAACTTCTGCTAAATTCCAAGCCACATTACGGCGGTTTAATAAAATTCGCTTAGGAAA